>Ga0315336_1000111_pt1 | contig 379986 bp, 345 predicted proteins | sample ASW5metaG_FD_204512 | JGI IMG/M metagenome (GOLD analysis project Ga0315336, IMG submission 204512) | Ammonia-oxidizing marine archaeal communities from Monterey Bay, California, United States - ASW #5 | ecosystem: Environmental > Aquatic > Marine > Intertidal zone | place: USA: California... | reverse complement strand
CCGATAAATGAATCCCAAATCGCAAGAAAACAAGCTCAAAAATGCCCAATTCTTGCAAAATCTATTGCTTTGAAGTTCCGCCAACGTTCGACAAATCAACGGCTTGCGGGTTTTTCACAGGGAACTAATCGGCGAGACCCGCTGCAGCATAGCTCGGTCGGTCGGTCATGCGGGCGAACCAGTCCTGGACGTTGGCGTTATCGGTGATCAACCGCGCTTCCGGCAGTTTGTCGAGGTAGGTGAGCGCCGGTACAAGCAAGTAGTCGGCGATCGTTGGTGCCGGCCCGGCCAGGTAGGTACTGTCACCGAGTAGCTTGTCCACGACTTTCATATGCCCGGCGCCGGTTTCTGCCGCCGCGGCGACCAAGGCTTCATCGGTCTGCCCGCCGCGCATCGGCACGACGACCCGTTGGATGACAATGCCGCGCACCAGGGTCGGGTACAGATAATCGATATAGGCACTGCACCACTGCGTCATGCGCGCCCGGTCGGCGGTATCGGCCGGCTGCAAGCCGGGGCCGTCGAAGGTTTCGTCGACATACTGGCAGATCGCCAAGGTTTCGAACAATTCGACCGCGCCGTGGCTAAATCCCGGGACTTTTCCGAACGGGTGATGGGCGAACTGTTCGTCGGAGTTGGGCATGGTCTCCACCAACCCATAGTCGACACCTTTTTCTGCCAGCGCCAGCCGGCAAGTTCGCACATAGGTACTTGGCTTGGGGCCGTACAGCATTACGTCCGTCATCTTCACATTCCTTCGTCAAAAATTTCGATGCGTTTTATTAATTTAACCATATGGTTAAATATAGGGCAACCCGAAAATTGACGTCAGAGAAAACTCGCAATTTCATTCAAGGTTTTCTTGACCCTTGACTTTTTCGGCACGGTCGCATCTTCGGCGGCGTGGCCGGCGACCAGGATCACATAGGCCCTTTCCCGATCCGGCCGGCCACAGACATCGTTCAAGAAGCGCATAGGGTTGGGTGTGTGGGTCAACGTTGCCAGCCCGGCGTGATGGAGGGCGGCGATGAGGAATCCGGTGGCGATGCCGACGGATTCCGGCACGTAGTAATTTTTGTAGGTCTGCCCGGCCGCGTCCTGGCCGTAGCGTTCGGCAAAGACGACGATCAGCCATGGCGCGATCTCCAGAAACGGCTTGGCTGGATCGGTACCAAGCGGCGACAAGGCCGCCAGCCATTCGGCGCCACCGCGCCCGTCATAAAAGGCCCGCTCCTCCGCTTCCGCCGCTTCCGCCGCTTCGCGAATGCGGCGCTTGATTGACGGATCGCCGACCACGGCGAAATGCCAGGGCTGATGATTGGCACCGCTCGGCGCCCGGCCGGCCGCGGCTAGGCAGGTTTGGATGACCGCGCGCGGTACCGGGTCGCTGACGAAATCACGCACCGTGTGGCGATCGCTGATTTCTTCAAGAAATGCCACCGCGCGCGCCTGCATCTCGGTATCCGGATAGCGCCGCCGTACGGGCAGCAACACCGGCTCAAAAGTCGCGCCTGGTGTAAAAACCACAGTCATTGCTTGGCTCCACTTTCCATTCGCAAATTGAAATTCCGCTTCACGAAGCGAACTGATTCCACACCGACAGGTTCGAGTCCATTGCGAGTCACCACGGCTTCGGTCATAATTCGCACCACAATTCCTGTCCAAAAGGACTGGAAAGCGTAGAAAACCGGGAAATACCGGACTAACAGGACAGACTTTATTTGCGCCGGTGCCTCGCTTCGACACCGGCCCGTTGTATGGGAGACGACATGTTTAACAAAATCATCCGCGCCAGCGGTGCGACTGCGGCGGCCGTTCTCATGGCGTCGGCGATCTGGTCAACGTCAGCGCCAGCCGCCGAATTCGATCTGCGTTACTCCGACATCGGTCCGCCGCGCGGCCCGCGGGCGGAAGCCCTGAAATGGTGGGCCGAGGAGCTCAAGACGCGCTCCAAAGGCCGCATCGAAATCGAGTTCTTCTGGGGCCAGTCGCTGATCAAGGCGAAGGACAACTTGAAGGCGCTAGGCTCCGGGCTGGTCGAAACGGCACAGCTCATTGCCAGCTATAATGCGGCCGAACTCGGGCTCTGGAACTACGCCAGCGTGCCGTTCGGCATCAACGACGAATGGGTCGGCATGCACGCGTGGTTCGAGATGCTGACGACGACCCCGGAGGCACTGGCCGAGGCCAAGCGCATGAAGTTCAAGGTTCTGGCCAACAACACCACCGGCCCGGTCCATCTGTTGTGCGCCAAGGCACCGATCACGACGGTGGCGGGGCTCAAGGGCAAGAAGGTTCGCACCAGCGGCGGCCTCACCAATCTGTTCAAGGAACTCGGCGCGGTGCCGGTGACGATCGGCTTTGGCGAGCTTTATCAAGCGCTGGAACGGGGCACCGTGGATTGCACGCAGAACTACACGGCATTCGTCAAATCCTATAAGCACTTCGAGGTCGCCGACCACCTGACCGAGGCCTATATGGGCCAGTTTTTGGCCTATGGCATTGGCGTCTCGCTCCGCATTTACGACAAAATGCCGAAGGATCTGCAGGACATTCTGGTGAACACCAGCTTTGAATACATGGATGTCTACGCCCGCAACCAGATCGAGTTCACTCAGCAGGCCAGGAAAGAGCTGATCGCGGGTATCGACGGAAAGAAGGTGGTGTTCCATAAGATAAGCGATGAAGAGCGCGCGAAGTGGGAGGCAGCAGCTGCGAGCTTTACCACCGGCTGGCTCGCCAAGATGAAGAAGAAGGGGATCGACGGCCAAGCCTACCTCGACAAGCTTGCCAAGGTTACGGCCAAGTGGGAAGCAAAGCTCAAGGCCGAGGGTTATCCCTGGTCGAAGACCAACTGATCCAGTCATAGCCGCAATTGAGGCGGGGGCCTTGCCTTGGCGAGGCCCCCGGGTCCGGGCAGATGAAAATTCTCGACTTTATCGACCGCGTCGCGGTGATCACGGCGATCGTCGCCATCCTGACGATGACGCTTTTGGTGACCACCTCGGTTATCGGACGGTACTTCTTCAGTTTGCCGATACCCGGCGACTTGGTGTTCAGCGAGTTCCTGATGGTGTTCGTTGTCTTCCTGCCGCTGGCTGCTGTTCAGGCGAGACGCGAGCACGTATTCGTCACCTTCTTCACCGACCGGATGGGCAACGATTCCAAGGTTGTGATGGAAACGATCGGCGTGATCATCGGTTTGTTTATATTCACGATCATTGCGGCCGCGACCTTCACCGATTTTCAATATGCCTTGGAATTTGGGACCTATACGGAAGGGGAGATCGAGTTGCCCGAGGCACCGCCGCGGTTCGTCGTTGCTTTTGGCCTCTCTCTGTTCGCGGTGCGTCTGCTGGTTGACGCCGTGCAGTCCGTGATCGGGCTGTTCACCGGCGAGGCGCTGGCCTCGCGCGGCGAATCCGAGCGCGCGCTCGACATCGAAATTCCTGATTAAGGGCGCAAAAAATGGATCCTGCTCTCCTCGGTGCTCTAGGTCTTCTGGCCATGTTGTGCCTGGTCGCTATTCGCGTACCGATTGCTTTCGGCATGGCGACGGTCGGCTTCGTCGGCATGATCATCAAGGTGGGCTGGAAGGAGGGACAGGAGTTCAAATTCGAACGCGGCTTCGACGCGGCCTGGGCCTACGCGTCTTTCGAGCCTTTCTCTTTTATCGCGAATTTTCCAATCGTGGCAGTGCCGCTGTTCCTGCTAATGGGATACGTCGCCTTCCACGCCGGCTTCACGCAGGATATCTATTACGCCGCCCGCGTCTGGCTCTCGCGTCTTTACGGGGGGCTTGCCATGGCCTCGGTCGCGGGCTGCGCCATGTTCGCCGCGGTCAGCGGCTCGAGCTTGGCGACCGCCGCCGCGATGGGCAAGCTCGCCGTGCCGGAAATGCTGCGCTACAAGTACGACAAGGGCCTCGCCGCCGGGGTTGTCGCGGCAAGTGGCACCTTGGGCTCGCTGATCCCGCCCTCGATCCTGATGATCCTCTACGGCATCTTCACCGAGGTATCGATCGGCAAACTGCTGCTGGCCGGCTTCATTCCCGGAGTCATGTCGGCCGCTATCTACATGGCCATGATTTATGTGCGCGCCCGGCTCAACCCTGAGATAGCGCCGCGGGCGGAATCTGTCGCATGGATCGACCGCATCATAGCGCTGAAAGGCACGTGGTCGATCATCGTGCTGTTCCTGATCGTCATGGGCGGTATCTATCTCGGCATCGTGACGCCGACCGAGGCGGCTGCCGCCGGCGCGGCCGGCGCTTTGATACTCGGCTTCATCGCCGGACGGCTCAATAGGCAGAAAACCTGGGACGCGTTGGTCGAAACCGTCAGGCAGTGTGCCAACATCTTCGCCCTGGTGCTGGGCGCGAAGATATTCGTCGGTTTCATTGCCCTGACTGGGGTCGCCAACGTGGTCACTTTGTGGGCGGGGACGCTCGACGTGCCACCGATCGTGATCATGCTCATGCTGTCGCTGGTCTTCATCATCCTCGGCACCTTCATGGATCCCTTGGGGATGATGTTGCTCACTCTGCCGGTCGTGATACCGGTGATCGAGAACCTCGGCTACGACCTTATCTGGTTCGGCGTCATCATGATCAAGTTCCTGGAGATCGGCCTGATCACGCCGCCGGTCGGGTTGAACTGCTTCATTCTCAAAGGGGTCGTCGGCGACGCAATTCCGCTGGAGACGATCTTCAAAGGCATATTGTGGTTCCTGTTGATGGACGTGTTCACCCTCGCCATCCTGATTATTTTCCCGGAGATCAGCCTCTGGCTGCCTAGTCAGCTGTTCAACTGACCGGCCGCGGCTGAGGCCAACGCGGGATAGGCCAGCGTTCGCGGCGTAGAGAACGGTCACGTGAACTTTGTCGACAACATCACGCGATACGCCATGCATCTGCCGGACAAAGCGGCGATCGTCGATGGCGACCGGGCGATCAGCTACACCGAGATGTATTCGATGGTTGCCGAGGCCGAGGGCCGTTTGCTGGCCGAGGGCTTGGCCGAGGGCGATCGCGTCGGCCTGACATTACGCGACGACGTTTCGCACCTCGTCCTCTATCTGGCCGCCGCCCGACTCGGCATTGCGACCATGCCGCTCCATTGGCGGTCATCGGTCGACGAGATCGATCGCAGCGCCGCCGAAACCGGGCTGCGCTTGCTGGTCACCGACGTGGCACACAAATCACCGATCGCAGTCCCGGCCTTGAGCTTCGAAAGGCGATGGCTCGACACCACCGCGGCGGCGCCGAACTGGAGCCGGGCGCCGGCGCAAGACGGTGACTTGATGTTCACCATCGCGCATTCGTCGGGCACGACGGGCCGGCCGGTGCCGGCCTATTTGACCCATCGCATGATTGCCAGCGTCAATATCCGTAACGTCTTGAACTGCGGGCAGCCGGCCAACCGGCGGTATTTGAACGTGACACCGCTCAGTTTCATTTCGTCGCGGAATTATTGCCTTTACCATTTTCTCGGCGGCAGCACTGTCGTCCTCCGGCCGCCGTGGTTTTCGACCGACGAGTTGGTCGAGATGGTGCGTGACCTGGAAATCAACTCGCTGTTTCTGGTGCCGACGACCATCCGGGCCCTGCTTGATTTGCCGCCACAGGCCGGCGTCTTGTTTCCCGACCTCGATATCCTGACGATCAGCGCGGCAGAGACCTCGGCGGCGGAAAAGCGCTTGATCGTGGACCGCATCACGCCGAACATCGTCGAATTGTATGGAACCTCCGTGGTCGGCTGCATCAGCGCGCTGCAGGGCTTTGAAATTCAGACCAAGGCGGACAGTGTCGGCCGGCCGGCGATGGCCAGTGACGTCGAGATCGTCGGCGCCGCGGGCCAGACCTTGGCCCCTGGCGAGACAGGCCTGATCCGCTGTCTGGCGCCGCGCGACCCGCCGAACCCAAACGTCGAACGCGACACGCCCACCGGCCAGCCGCAGCCGCCCGAAGGCTGGGCCTGGTATTATCCCGGCGAGGTCGGCTATTTCGATGCGGAAGGCTATCTCTACCTGAAGGGCCGGGTTTCCGACATCATCATCCGCGGCGGCGTGAACATCTATCCGGCTGAGATCGAAGACGTGCTGCGCCGCCATCCGGCGGTTCGCGAGGCGGCGGTGGTCGGCAAGCCGGATCGCGCCCTTGGCGAAATCGTCGTGGCGTTTGTGGTCGGTAACGACACCGTCGATGCTACTGAGCTGCGTCATTTTTGCCGTGAGCGGCTGGTCGCCGACAAAGTGCCGGCAGAAATAATCCTGGTCGTTGATTTGCCGAAGACATCGGTCGGCAAAATCCGCAAACGCGAATTGGCAAAGCGATGGGACGGTCGAACGAACGAATGAATTTCGGGAAGTACATCGCCTGATTTGCTGCGGCGCTATTCCGGCAGCCCGGCCTTGCGGAGGCCGTCGAGGTAACGGTCCAGCGGCTCGCCTAACGTGAAGGGCAGCTTTTCTCCGACTTTGGCTATGGTTAGCTCGGGCAGCAATTCGAGCAGCTTTTCGATGGCGCTCTGCGCGTCTTGATCACAGCCGAGGTGGCCGGATGCCGCAGCAAGCGTGCGATAGCCGCCCGGAAACCGTGGATTGTGCCGGATCGTCAACCGAGCCCATTCCAGCGCATCCTCGTTTCGGCCGGCGCCGACCGCCCCCATGCCAAGGTTGTTGTACCAAGTCGCGAGAAAGGTATCGCGGGGCGACAGCCGGATCGCATAGTCGACGTGTGCTCGCGCCGCCTCATAGTCGCCGGCAAAGGCCAGCGTATTGCCGAACAGGGCATGGTTCTCCGCTTCAAGCGGGTCGAGGTCGATTGCCCGCTGGAAGTTATGGAGTGCGTCCGCGTGTCGTCTTTCGTAAAGATCGACTAAGCCGAGCGCCCTGAGCGCCCGTGAATCGTGATCGTCCAGTGCCACGGCGCGCTCGGCCGCCTGGCGTGCCCGGCGCATCGAATCCGTCCAGGATGTTCCCCAATCGTAAAGCGCCTCGATGACGTGGACGGTCGCAAGCAAGCCGTATTGACCGGCACCGTTGGGGTCCAGCTCGATAGCTTCGGTGGAGATCCGCCGGGCCTCGGCGAAGTCCGCTTCGCTAAAACGGGAAAGATGCCAATAGGTCCTGACGTAATAGTCCCAGGCAACGAGAGTGCGCAGCTCCTCGCGCCGAACGCGATAAATCTCGGCCGAAACCAGTTCCGGCGCGATCGACGCGACGATGCTGCGGATGATCTCGTCCTGGATTTCTGGCGCCTCGGATACGTCGCGATCATACTGCTCGGCCCAGACATGTTTATCTGACGGCGCATCGATCAGCTGTGCGGTGATGCGGATGCGATTGCCTATTTTTCGGACGCTGCCCTCGACGACATATTGGACGCCGAGTTCACTGGCGACGCGTTTCGTGTCTACGCGCATTCCCTTGTACGAGAAGGTCGAGTTCCGGGAAATGACGAAAAACATCCGCGACTTCGAAAGGCCGGTGATGATGTCCTCGGCAATACCGTCCGCGATATAGTCCTGTTCCCGATCGCCCGACATGTTGTCAAAGGGCAACACCGCGATGGTCGGCCGATCGCCCGCGGGCGCCGCCGGCGCGCGCCCTTCCTGACCAGAATTCCCCGGCTCGCTCGCGATCGACGATGTCGTCGCGACGTCACCAATGAAGCGAAAGCCCCGGCGCGGCACGGTGCGGATCAAAGATTGCGTTTTGCCGCTGTCGCCGATCGCCCGGCGCGCCGCCTTGATGCGGCTCAACAGGGTCGAATCCGAGACGATCCGGCCCTTCCAGACGACGTCGAACAGTTCGTCTTTGCCGACCAGGCGGTCGCGATTTTGCACCAAATGGACAAGAACATCGAAGACCTGAGGCTCGACGGCAACGGCGCGTCCGTCGCGCCTGAGTTCATGCAGGTCGCAATCGAGTTCGCAGTCTTCGAACCGAAATATCATTCCCCATCCTGACCGCATCAATTGTCGCATGGGTGAGACCGACGGCTTCGCCGCCAGCGCAGTGTATGCCAACTATCAGTGCGATCCAACGTGCCAGCAATTGTGGTGTCAAAGGCCAACGGGCGAAAAACCCGAAATTTCTCCAGGTTAAATCCGAGCCCTCTCCATGTGCGGATGACAATCCCGGCGTAGGTTTCCAACAACGCGGCCATTGAACAACAGGAGAGACCGCCATGCAGATCGCTCACAACGTTGCTTCAAACCGAGACGGTGTCGTTGCCAATTCTCGGCATAAATCCAACGCTATTGCGCGCGCGGAGCAAGCCCATTACGCGGCGATCGCCGATCATGGCGTTGACAGCGCCGAAGCGTTGGCGGCGCTGAAAATTCTGCAATGGCATCGCCGCGAACGGTGAAATTCCCGATCTCCAATCAAATTACTGGCTCAACGGAGTCCACCTCGAGATAAGGAGTAAGAAAAATGTATAAGACGCATGACACACGGACTACCGCCCAACCGGATCCATCCTGGTACAGCTTGGGTGTCGACATTACCGGTGCACTGCATTCGCTCTGGCATGGATTGGCTAGGCCACACCGCGAACGGCAAACCATCGCCCGCCTCAAGCGGTTCGACGACCACCTGATGCATGACATCGGCATCTCACGCTTTGAAATCGAAGAAATCGTATGCCTCGGCACGCCGGTGGCGCGGAAAATCTGACCGGCCAGGGGTTAGAGTATGATCGACCTACTCGGAGTCATTTGCCGGCGCGGAAATTCATAGGTCCAAATCGGCGAAGCTGTGGCTGTAGACGAGTTGGCGTGTCGGCTGTCCCATCAGGTTCTCGGCATAGCCGATCAGCCCCAGGCAAAACGGGATCGACGGGTATCTGGCGCCGATCGCCCGAAAGGCGCCGCACCACCATTGCGGATGCTTGACCGTGACATGGGCGTTGTCGCCATTCGGCAAGCGCGCCTGTGCCGGATAGCAGGCAATGTTGCAGAACACGAACTTGGCCGCCCGGGCAAACATTTCCTCGACCACCCAGAAGACGTCCTCCTCGGGAATATGCTCCAGGACGTCGGTCGATATCACCGCATCGAAAGTGTCCTCGGGCAACGCCGCAAAATCCGGGACACCAGGATCGTAACAGACGATGCGATCCAGCTGCCAATGCTCTTGCAGGGATGCGGCAACGGTTTTGCCGTTGGCTTGCACTGGATGACTGTATTGCAGACCTTTGCCGGATCCGTAATCCAGCAGCGTCTTGGCACCGGTCTGCCGGATCATCGTATCGATCACGGCTATATATTTCGGCAGCTGGTCACCGGGGAACGCCCTTTCACCCTCCACCCGAACGACCTGACCCCGCACCTGCCGCTCATAGCCATCTCTGTGCATGGCGGCATAGATCTCGGCAAGCTCACCATAGCGGGGGCTCGGTTTATCCCGTGAATACATGATGAGTTCCTTCAGATCGCGGACCGCGGCTCATTCCAGAATAGCGACCAAATCATGAATTCCCGTTAAATCTTTAACGGACTCCTTTTTATCAAAAACCGGCCATGGGGTGCCGCTAAAGCCTTTCCGCGGGATCGCGGAGTGTGGCGCACGGATGGTCGCACAACCGGTAAACCTGACCGGCAATAGACTTGACGTCGGCATTTGATAGATTGCCACCATGAACTTCATGGACGAAATCGCAAAAACCGCGGCCGCGCGGCCCATGCACTTGGCGTTGCGGGAAGCCGGACGCCAGCTGACATTTGAAGCCTATATCACGGCGGTCGTCGATCTGGCCGGCCGGATGCGGGCATGGGGTATCGGGATCGGCGATCTCATTGGTTTGCGGCTCGGCGACGATGTCGATCACCTCTTGGCGCTTTCCGCGGCAGCCTGGCTCGGCGCTGGAACGATGTCCCTCGATTGGCGGACGAAGCCCAAGGACACAAAGGAAACGCTGGACCGGGCCGGCGTTCGCCGCTTGGTCGCGATTAGGCCGGACGACGCTGACGCGACCATTGATACCGTCTCATTCGCCGCGCTAATGGCGACGCCACCGGCCAAAGCGCCGGCGCGGCCGGTCGCGGCGGCGGATGCGATTTTCATGGTCAATGCGACGTCCGGCACCACCGGCGCGCCGCGCAGCGTCGCCGTATCGCATCAAGACTACCGGCACAGGATCGACAGATTCGGCTTGCAATTCGGTTCCGTCGTCGGCTTCCGGCATCTCTCGGTCTTGCCGCTCTGTTTCAGCGGCGGCCGCAATTGGTGCATTTATGCTTTGTCAGCCGGCGCCACCACTTTCATGCATCCGAGTTTGTTCAGTGCGTATGATTATTTGGCAGCTGTTCGCGAACACCATATCGACGTCGGCAATTTGGTGCCGACGACGGTACGATGGTTGCTGGATTATGCCGAACAGCATCGAAGCACCGGCCCATTGCTGCCGGGCTTCAAGATCTTGACGATCGTCGGCGATGCCCTGCACGCGCGCGAGCTTCACCAAGCCAAGCAGCGGTTGACGCCGAATATCTACCACCCCTACGGGACGTCCGGTACGGGCTCCTTGAGCTGCTTATTGCCGCAAGACATCGATGCCCACGCCGACAGCGTCGGCCGGCCACACGCGATAATCACATTGGAAATCGTTGATGCTTCCGGGCGTCCGCTAGCGGCGCGGCACGAAGGGTTCGTGCGCTGCAAAGGGCCCGGCACGCCATCCGTGGACAGCGCCAATAGCGGCCCGGATCTGCGCGGCAATCACGACGGCACGATTAGGGACGGCTGGTTCTATACCGGTGAGATTGGCGTCTTAGACGACCACGGATACCTTTGCATTAAGGGCCGCGTTTCCGACGTCATCATCCGGGGCGGCGTCAACATCTCCCCGGGGGAAATCGAAGAAGCCATACTGGCGATCGACGGCGTCAGCGAAGCGGCCGTCGTCGCCAAGCCTTCGGAACTGCTGGGCGAGACCGTGGCGGCAATTGTGGTGGCAAACACCGGCGTCGATGCCAAAGCCATCAAACGCCAGTGCAGGACGGTGCTTGCACAGCACAAAGTGCCGGAAGATATCTACATTGTCGAAAAGCTTCCTAGGACGACGTCCGGCAAGATCATGAAATCGGTCTTGACCGATCGCTTCAAGCCGGCCGCAAGCGGGCCAACCCCGAATTCCTGACGGACCACCGCCGCGGCGGTGGCATGACGCATCAGTCCCGCTAAATCATTGAATGAAATGGTGCCGCCGGGGTGAATTGAACACCCGACCCCGCCCTTACCAAGGGCGTGCTCTACCCCTGAGCTACGGCGGCTTTGGCGTCCTTATAGCGTTGAAAAATCAACCAAATCAAGCGCTATTTCGGTGGCCGAACGAGGCGTGGCTGTTAGGCTAAGAAAAATGCGCTGTTCATTCACCCGACGGATTTTGCCCATGCGTATGATTGGATTGACCTGTTGGCTGGCGGCCTTGCTCGTGGCTCTCGGCACACATCCCGCCAATGCCACCTGGTCGATCGTGGCCGTTGACCCGGCGACCGGCGAAGTTGGTGGTGCCAGCGCGACTTGTACGCCGTGGGCCTCGGCGATTTTCGGCGTGGTGCCAGGCAAGGGCATCATCGTCACGCAAGCCGCGTCCAACAAGATGGCGCGCTACCGGGGCGAAGTGCTGCTGATGGCGGGGCAAAGCCCGGAAAACATCGTGACTTTGATCACCGATCAGGCGTTTGATCCGACGCACGCCATTCAGCAACATGGCGTCGTCGCCCTTGGATTCGAAAAGGCTGCCGCCGGTTTCACCGGCTCCGACACCGGGCTGGCGACCGGCGATTTGCAAGGCCAAGGGGTCTCTGTCCAGGGCAACATTCTGGCCAGCACCACGGTGCTGACCGCCGCTTTAGCGGCCTTCCAAGCCGCCAGCCAAAACCCGTCCTTTACGCTGTCAGATCGCCTGATGCTGGCCTTGGAGGCCGGGGCCGCGCAGGGCGGAGATCGCCGTTGCGGCGACCAGACCGCGATCTCGGCGTATCTCGTGGTCGCGCGCCCGGACGATTCGCCACAGGCGCCGTCGCTCCGCATCGTCATTGCCGAGCAACCGAGGGGTGGCAGAAACGCCGTGGACTTGTTGCGCGAACGCTATGAGCCAACCGCTCGGCGGTAGAATTCGGTGATGGGTGACATCCAGAGCCGATCGTCTAGAACAAATTTCGACCATACAGTTCCGTTTGGTCGAAACCTGCTCTGGAACCTCTTGCATCCCGGCCGCGCCGGCGTTATGGCGTCTTTTCATGAGCAAACGTGACGACTGCCAACCGAAAGTCGCCGGTACGCGCGCCGAGCGTCAGGCCCAGGCGTTGCGCGAAAACCTTCGCCGGCGCAAGGCGCAGGCCGCGGCCCGTGGGGCGGAGGCGCCGCGGCCAATTAAGAATCCGGCGCATTCACGGCCGAAATCCGACAATTGACCCGCCAAGAGCAAATTTCGACCATACGGAAACGTTTGACCGGGATTATTTTGCATTGTGGCAAGGAGCGCGTCGCCATGCGATGTGGGGCATCGGATAAGACGCGCGACGCCGCCACAATGCAAAAGAACCCGGCCATCGGTGGCGCAAATCGGCTTTTCGGGTGCGTTGCGATGCTTGCCTGATGACCCACATCGCGCTGCGCACCGCGCCTGCCCGAAAAGCCGATTTGCATCCATCAAACGTTTCCGTATGGTCGAAACTTGCTCTAACTGCCACGATATCGCCGCATTGGCCGGATTAGATCCCGGCCATGCCGACGCCGGTATCCATCCCGCCTGTATTTTCATGTTTTTGAGCCTTTTCTTTGTCGCCCACGACCGCCGTCTCGGGCGACACGAAGTTGGAGATTTGAATGGATAGAATTCGCATCCAGGGCGGCCGCCCACTCAATGGCCGGATTGCCGTCGGCGGCGCCAAGAACGCCGCGCTGCCATTGATGGCGGCTGCGCTGCTGACTGACGAGCCGTTGGTGCTGGCCAACCTGCCGGACCTGTTCGACATCACCACCATGGCCGGCATGCTCGACCAGCATGGCGTTACGCTGTCGGTCGAACAGAACGGTGCCGGCTGCGAAAACGGCTTCCGCCACCGGGTCGCCCGGCTGCAGGCCGGCCGCATCACTTCGACCACGGCGCCCTATGACCTGGTTCGCAAGATGCGGGCCAGCGTTTTGGTGCTCGGGCCATTGTTGGCGCGCTGCGGCGAAGCCAACGTCTCCTTGCCCGGCGGCTGCGCCATCGGCCCGCGACCGGTGAACCTGCATATCGAAGGCTTGATGGAATTGGGCGCCGACATCGATATCGACGGCGGCTACATTCGCGCCCGCGCGCCAAACGGCCTGAAAGGCGGCACCATCCGGTTCCCTACAGTCTCCGTCGGAGCCACGGAGAACCTGTTGCTGGCGGCCAGCCTGGCGGCCGGCGAAACCGTGCTAGAGAACGCCGCGCGCGAGCCCGAGGTGGTCGATCTCGCCAACTGCCTCGTCGCCATGGGTGCGGAAATCGACGGCATCGGCAGCGAACGGCTGGTCATCCAAGGCAAAAGCCGGCTCGGCGGCGCGCAGTATTCGGTCCTGCCCGACCGCATCGAAACCGGCACCTTTGCCATTGCCGGCGCCATTTGCGGCGGTGACGTGGAACTGGTGAATACCGATATCGGGCTGATCGGCGGCCTGGCGGAGAAACTGAGCGAGGCCGGCGTCGCCATCTCAGAAACCGAAGCCGGCATTCGCGTCCGACGCCCGTCCGAGCGCCTCAAAGGCGTCGACGTGATGACGCAACCCTATCCCGGCTTTCCGACCGACATGCAGGCCCAGTTCATGGCGTTGATGACCACCGCCGAGGGTGCCGCCATGATTACCGAGACGATTTTCGAGAATCGTTTCATGCATGTGCCGGAACTGAGCCGCATGGGCGCCAACATCACTGTGCACGGATCTTCGGCCCTTGTGCGCGGCGCCGACGGCTTGAACGGCGCACCGGTCATGGCAACCGACCTCCGGGCGTCGGTGTCGTTGGTACTTGCGGGGTTGGCGGCGCGCGGCGAAACGGTTATCAACCGTGTCTATCACCTCGACCGGGGCTACGAACGCCTGGAAGAGAAACTGGCCCGCTGCGGCGCCGATATCGAGCGCCTGACGGACTAATTGTGAAGAAAAGTTCTTTGCTACCGCTTTGTGTACCTTTCTTCAATCATAGGTTGGCATTATTGTTCCGGTAGAACGACACTGCGGCGAAGCCGAGGGACTTTTACCGATAGACTGACGGATTGAGTGTGAGACATGGCTGATCCGAGGCCCCTGCATTTACGCGCCGAAGACGACGAGGATCTGACGGTCATCGCCGCCGCCGTGCACAGTGCCGTGGCCAAAGTCGGCGACATCGCCTACCAGCCGACGGAGCGGCGATTCGCCGTGATGATGAACCGGTTTCGCTGGGAACGCTCGGACGCCGGCTCGGACGCCTTCGCCGCCACCGACCAGCGCATCCGTGCGGCACTGCGTTTCGATTACGTGACCGGCGTGCAGGCCCGCGGCATCGACCACCGCGCCCGCGACCGGGTGCTGGAGTTGTTGACCATATCCGCCCGTACCGACGACGAGAACGGCGCCGAGGTCAATCTGGTATTCGCCGGCGATGCGACGATCCGGCTGCAGCTGGAATGCATCGATTTGAGCCTGGATGATATCGGCGCACCGTGGCAAACCGGACGGCGGCCCAATCACCCTACGGCCGCCGAGGATTGAGCCGGACCATGCCCGCCGCCGACCTTACCCTGGCCCTGCCGAAGGGCCGCATCCTGAAGGAAGCGATGCCGTTGGTGCGCGCCGCCGGCATCGAACCGGAAGCGGCCTTCGACGACCCGGCGAACCGGCAGCTGCGTTTCACCACGAACGACCCGCGGGTCTCCATCATCCGTGTGCGGTCCTTCGATGTCGCGACCTTCGTCGCCTTCGGCGCGGCGCAACTCGGCATCGCCGGCAACGATGTGCTGATGGAATTCGACTACCCGGAGATTTACGCCCCTCTGGACCTCGATATCGGCCATTGCCGGCTTGCCGTCGCCGAGCCGGAAGCGCTGCTCGCCGAAGACGACCCGACGCGCTGGAGCCATATCCGGGTGGCGACCAAATATCCCGCCATCACCGAACGCCATTTCGCCGCCCGCGGCGTCCAGGCCGAGTGCATCAAACTGAACGGTGCCATGGAACTGGCGCCCGAGCTTGGCCTGTGCCGGCGCATCGTCGATTTGGTGTCGACCGGATCGACGTTGAAGGCCAACGGCTTGGTCGAAGTCGAAACCATTGCCGAGGTAACCTCCCGGCTGGTCGTCAACCGCGCCGCCCTGAAGACCCGCTCGCAAGAGATGTCCGACTGGATCGAACGTTTTCGCACTGCCACGAAGGCCAAAAGCTAACCAGTCCACTGTGAAGAAAAGTCCTTCGCTACGCTCAGTGTACTTTTCTTCAGTAGTAATAATGTGTTAGCGCCTCTTGAGGCGGCTCGGCGATGCGCTAACAGCTTTTTTGTTCGCAACAGAAGGGAGCTAAAATGGGGACAGGCACCATTTTTGGTACAGAAAAAATGGTGCCTGTCCCCATTTTAGCTCCCTTCTGTTGCGGACTCTGATCATGACCAAAGGTCATGATCAGTTAGATACAGGGTCGAAATCAGACCGCCGGGCCGCCCCAAGGCCTGATTTGGCATTATTTCCCGGTAAAAAGTACACTGAGGCGGAGCCGAGGGACTTTTTAACGATCGACTAACCATTGTAAAATGGCCGGCCCTTGTCTCGGAGCCAAAGGCGCACCAGATGCCGCCGCCGTGCCGGTTCCGGCCAATCCTCGAAGCCGCTGCGTTTATGGCACAGGCGGCGATTGTCGACGATTTGGATCTGTCCGGGCTCAAAATAAAAATCCTTGCGCGCGGCCGGATCATCGATCAGGCCGGTCAGCCGATCAATTGCTTCATCGCCGAGTTCGTCAAGCGTCTCGCCGGCAAGCCGGTAGCCTTGTTCGATCAGATAGCGCGAAATCCGGGTCCTGAGGCGCCCGTTTTCCAGCGCAAATACCGGCCGCTTGATATAGGGCGTATCGCCTGGGGCATGTTCGGTTTGCCTGTCGAAATAGAACGGCTGATAGAGCCGCTGCAGCAGCGCCGGATGGCTTTTGCGCATTTGGTCGTGGGCGCGGGTCATGCTGACCACCGAACTGACGCCGCCCGCCTTCGCGGTCTGCAGGCATAACAGTGTGACAATGTCAGGCGGACAGACATTGTATGAGTTGTCAGTGTGGAAATTTTGCTCGGCATTGGTGACGTCGGGCCGAATGCCATGGCCGGGCTTCTTGCCGGTCAGGTCGGCGACGTCATAGACCATGCGGCCATCCCATTTCTGCGCGACCGGCCGGCCGAGCGCCGTCATCATCAACCAATAGGCCGCGACCGCGCCGTCGCGGCTCAGCTCGGTCAGAGGCAAGCGGTCGATTATGGCAAAGCCCGGACCCTCGGTCAGCGCCACGCGGGCTTCGGCCGTGACCGCGCGGCAGGCCGGCAGATCGAAATCGTTGGGATCGAGCGCCAACACCGGCAACGGATTGGCCGCCAGGGTTTCAGCCAAATGCAAAATCTCTTCGGCGGCGTTAGAACTTAGCATCACCAGACCATCAGTCGCGGCCAATTCACCGCCCTGCCAGCCTGTCGGCTCCGGTTGTCCTGGCGTCATCAATTGTTCGACCGTCATTGGTTTCCTTTCAACGCCTGCAATTGACCCAGCAAGCCATTTTAAGGCAATGTTTCGACAACGCAAAATTCGGTTGCTAATCCGTGAATTGCCGGCCTGGAGCAGTTGACGAACGACAGATGACGGCAGAGTCCCGACCCAAGCGCGTTCTCATCGTCGCCAATCCGAGCGCCGGCCATGGCGGCGACTTGGCTGCCGTGGTGGCTGCCGGCCTCAGGCGTCGCGGCACCGCGGTTGAGGTGATCGAAACCCGTAAAAGCGGCGACGTGGAACAGGCGGTCGCCGCCGACCGAGACCATGATGTCATTGCCGTGGCCGGCGGCGACGGCTCGATCAATGAGGCGGTCAACGGCCTGGCGACATGCGACAGGCGTCCGGCCTTGGCGCTCATCCCCGCCGGCACCGCCAATGTGCTGGCGGCCGAGATCGGCCTCGCGGTGGACGCAGACACCATCATCGACACCATCTTGAACGGCCAGCCCCGGCCGATCGCCTTGGGCCGCGTCAATGCTCGGTATTTCGTGCTTATGGCCGGTATCGGGCTCGATGCCGCGGTCGTCGCGGCGGTGCCCGCCGGACTCAAGCGCCGAACCGGCAAGGCGGCCTACTTGGTCACCTTTCTCAAGCTTTGGCTCAAAGGCTGGCAGCGGCCGCTTCGCGCCGTGATCGATGGCCAGGAGCGGCGCGCGGCCGGCCTCATCCTGTGCAACGCCCGGCACTATGCCGGCCGCTTCGAGATGGCACGACAGGCCGACATATCGGCGCCGACGCTCGAGATCGTGGTGTTCAAAACCTCCGGCCGGCTCGCAAACCTATGGCTCGGCCTGCTAATGATCGCAGGCCGGTTGGCCCAATCACGCCTGGTAGAGATCACGACCGCCCGGCAAATTCTGGTTACGGCAGAAGGTCAAGATGCCCTGCCCGTGCAAGTCGACGGCGACGATTGGGGCTCGCTGCCCATCGACTGCACCGCAGGGGCCGCAACGATCACGCTGCTGGCGCCGCCGTCACGGGACACGGCGACCTAAGCATCAAAAAAAACGGTCTCACGGTCGCCTTGCATGTGAATATCGAAGTGGTAGAAGACGCCGTCGTCGGTCTCTTGGCGCTCGGCGATCAGCGTGTCGCGGCGCCCGGCGTCCAGCGCCGACCAAACCGGGTCGGACGCGTTGGCCGCGGCCTCGTCGGAAAAATAGAGCCGTGTGTAAGCGTGCAACAGGATGCCGCGCATGAACACGATGACATTGATATGCGGCGCCTGGCCGTCGCCGATAGCGCCCGGCTTGATGGTATCGAACAGGAACCGATTTTCCGGATCAGTCCCGGTGCCGAAGCGGCCAAAACCCTTGAAGCCGATGTTGGAGCCTCTCGGATCGGCGGGATGGGCGTAGCGGCCCTGGGCGTCGGCCTGCCAGATCTCGATCATGGCGTCGGGAATCACATCGCCGGCACCGTCGAACACGCGCCCGACGATCCGAATGCGCTCGCCGTCGGTATCGGCATCGCAGAGCCTGTTGCGGGTCAGCTCCTTGAACGGATAGCCATATTGCTCCGGCGTCAATCCATAGGCGAAATAAGGCCCGACGGTCTGTGATGGGGTCTGCCGGCGTTTCATGGCTCAGCGCTCCATCGGCGTGGCGTTTCGCCCGCGCAAAACAATATCGAACACATAGCCGAGGGCGAAGTCAGCTTGCGTCTGTTCGAGGGAGAACCCGGCGACCAGCAATTCGCGGGCACCCGGCGGCGCGCTTTGATAAATCGGATCGAGGTCGAGCAACGGATCGCCCGGGAAATACATCTGGGTCACCAATCGTGTCAGGTAGCTCGGCCCGAATAGGGAAAAATGGATATGGGCGGGACGCCAGGCGTTGGCGTGATTGGGCCAGGGATAGGCGCCCGGCTTGATCGTGGTGAAGCGATAGAACCCGTCCGCGTCGGAAACGGCGCGCCCGGCGCCTAGGAAATTCGGATCAAGCGGCGCGTCATGCTGGTCGGTTTCGTGGGCATAACGCCCGGCGGCATTCGCCTGCCAGATCTCCAGCAGCGTGTTCGGCACCGAACGCCCGTCTTCATCCATGACCCGGCCGCAGACCACGATGCGCTCGCCCAAAACTTCGCCGGATTTGGCATTGTTCTTGGTCAAATCGTCATCCAAGGGCTGTAGTGCGTCGCCACCATAGACCGGGCCGGTCAGCTCGGAGAGCGACTGCTTGAGCGGCTCTAGGGGCTTGGTCGGGCCGCGCAACGGCGTCGATTTGTACTCCGGATAAATATAGGGCGGGTGGCTGTCCCAATCCCGCGCGTTGTAGTTCCGGTCTGTTGCCATCCCCGTCCCCTTCTTGCGTCAGAGCGAATGGTAACCGTCGACCATGGCCTTGCAAACCGCTATCAAGCGCCGAGGCTGAAATCGACGATCACCTGGCCGGTGCCGCTGGAGCCGAAATACGACCCGACGGTCTCGCCCTGGCCGGCATAGGCCTGCCACCCGAGTGCGCCAAACAGCATCGCGGTGTCGATCATGGCGCATTCGCCGTAGCAGCGAACGGCATAGTCCGGCAGCATGGCAAGAAACTCCTCGACGCGGCCTTCGCGCCACAAATCCAACACCCTGAGATCGACCTGACGGTTAAACTCGGTGTTGACCGTGTGCATCCCGTCGGCGGAAACTTCATTGGGCCAAAACTGATGGGACATTGACCCGGACGCCAACACCGCAACACGGCGCTCGGAGCGGACAATGGCCTCGGCGATCGCCGCGCCCATGCGCCGGCCTTCATCGACGGATGCGAACTGATTGGCGGCCACCGACACGACCCGAATGTCGGCATCCGGGTTCATCAGATGCATCGGCGTCAGGGTGCCGTATTCGCAGGTCAGCTGCGGCGTATCATGGGCGTTGGCGCGAAACCCGGCGGCGCCGACCGCGTCCGCCACCAGATGCGCCAATACCGGATCGCCGTCATAGGCATAGGACATGTCATGCACCATGTGCGGCATTTCGTGGCTGGTGAACAGGCCTTCGTGACGCGCATTGGCGTTGACGTGAAAGCCTTGGTTGACAATCCAGTGCGTATCAAAGATCAGAAACGTCTCCGCCTGGCGCTCATGCGCCCGCCGCCCCATTTCGCGCAAGGCGTCGATGGCGTTCTTACGGATACCGCGATATTTCTCCATAGTCAGATCCATCCAGATGGACGGAACGTGGCTGATTTTTGCGGCGAGAACGATTTCTCCCATTGACCTGCTCCTGTTGTCTCAATCGGCTCCGCTTCAGATCCCGAGATTCGGCACCGCATGGCCGCCCATGGTCGTGTAAGCCGGACAAATGCTCGACGATGATACGCGGTAAATCCAGCCCTAAATTCCAGCAGCCATTACGCCTCGGATTTAGTTGTTGTGTTAAATTTTAACATGTTATATTCCTGTCGCACCTGTCAAGCAAGAAACCGCGCCGACAACCGGGAGAATTCGATGAAATTGATCTCTTTCGCCCTTGCCGGCGGGACAAGCTACGGTGCGGTCACGGATTCCGGCGTGGTGGATCTCGGCCGACGCCTCGGGTCGCGTTATCCTGATCTTCGTGCGTTAATCGCGGCAGACGCCATCGATGAGGCCCGCGCCGTCGCTCAATCGGCCGATCCGGACTGTGCCCTTGACGCCGTCACTTTGGCGCGGCCGATCCCGTTCCCGGAGAAAATCGTCTGCATCGGCGTCAACTACGTCGACCGCAACGCGGAATATCACGACCAGTCGGCGCAGCCGAAATATCCGAGCGTCTTCATGCGGACGCCGGATACCCTGGTTGGTCACGGCAGCCCGATCCTGCGGCCGCCGGAATCCGTACAGCTCGATTACGAAGGTGAAATCGCGCTGGTGATCGGCAAGACCGGCCGCCGCATCGCCGTCGACCGGGCGCGCGATCACGTCGCCGGCCTCACCATCATGAACGAAGGCTCGGTCCGCGATTGGCTGCGGCACGGCAAGTTCAACGTCACGCAAGGCAAGAACTTCGCCCATTCCGGCGGCATCGGGCCGTGGCTGGTGACCACAGACGAAATCCCCGACTTCGACGACATGACGGTAACGACGCGCGTGAACGGCGAGGTGCGCCAGCACGACACCACGGCCAACCTGCTGTTCCCGTTCTCCACCCTGATCCACTATCTCTCGACCTTCATGATCCTGAAGCCCGGCGACGTCATCGCCACCGGCACGCCGTCCGGCGCCGGTGCCCGCTTCGACCCGCCGAAATATTTGGCGGCGGGCGACGTGGTTGAGGTCGAAGTGCCCGGCGTCGGTTGCTTGGCGAATCCGGTCATGGACGAGGAGGTGGACGCTTGACGGTTCGGTCAACGGCCAAGCCCGACGAGACACTGCGGGACTTTTCTCGCTCCTTGCCGATGGCATTGCTGCAGGCACGGGAAGCGGTGATGAACCGCTTTCGTCCGATGCTGCGTGCCCACGGCGTTACCGAACAGCAATGGCGGGTGCTGCGCGCCCTATCCGACGGCGAAAGTCCGGAGGCCGGTGAGTTGGCGCGGCGCTGCTGCCTGTTGACGCCGAGCCTGACGCGCATCGTCAGAACGCTCAACCAACAGGGCTTACTCGTCCGCCAAATCGACACCCGGGATCTGCGGCGCGTGCGGCTTTCCATCAGCGACAAAGGCCGGCGCTTGATCGCCGACGTCGCGCCCCATTCCGAGGCCCACTACGCCGCTATCACGGCGCGCTTCGGCGAAGACAATCTCCAGGATCTCTATGACAAGCTTGCCGCCCTAGTCGAAGCGCTCGACAACACGGATCGAACAGAATGCGGCGGTTGAGCCACGCTTCGGCTATTACGCTGATTTCCGGAATCGCTCCGCCGGCGGCGGGCGGCCAAAGGCAGACACTCAAAACAGGATGCGACGCCATTTCACGGCGGCGCCTATACAGGCAAGCATGCCGACCCCGCAATAGACCGCCGCCATGCCCGAGAACCCAAGCCATTCAATCAATACGGCCGACGCCAACAGACCCACGGGCAAACCGTAGACGACCAGCATGCGCACACCCATGACGCGGCCGCGGTAGGCGGTAGCGGTGGCATATAACAGTGTGACCGACATGGACACCATCGCCATGCTTTGAAAAAACCCGCAAATCAGCAGGATCACGAAACCGGGTAGCTTGCTTTCCATTTGTCCGAAGGCCGCCAAGAAGGCAAACCAGAGCAAAATATTGATGATCATCACCCGCGCCGGCCTGCGGCTGCCGAGGGCGGCCATGACGATGGAGCCAACCAACGCGCCGGCGGCGAACGCCGCCACCAAATGGCTCAAGCCGTTCTCGTCGATCACGTAAACCTCCTTGGCGACGTACGGCAGCAATGCATGCGTAAGCGGATAGGCGGTCACGTTGACCAGAAAAGCGAGCAACATGACGGCAAGCACGGTCGGCGTCGCGAATACATAGCGCAGACCGTCCTTCAATTCGCGCCACGGCGACGGGCCGGCTTCGGTTTGCGACCGCGCCGCCGGTCGCGCCCGGGAAACCCCGAAGCTCAAAGCAAAACTCGCTAAGTAGAAGGCTGTTACCACCACATAGGCCACACCGATGCCAAGCTGGGAGAACAGTCCGGCACCAATCAACGCCCCGGCAATGCGGGCTGAATCCATCGTCGTACGCGAGATTCCCATGGCGTTCATCAAAAGCGCCGTCGGCATGGTGTCGCCGATCAAGGCATTGCGCATCACCAGATCCGACGGTTTGATCAGGCCGGCCACGAACGCAACGCCGAAGACGTAATAAGGCGTCAGGACGTCGGTCAGCGCCAGGACCGCCAAGCTCGCCGCCAACAGAGTGTATAGGGCCCGCATGACACACAACATAGTCCGGCGTCCAAGCCGGTCGGCAACAACGCCGGAGAGCGGCGCCAACAAGGTGCCGAGGAACTGCAAGGACGCAAAAACCGTCAGCCAGAGCAACGAACCGGTCTCGACCAGAACGTACCAGCCGAGGATCAACGTCTCCATTTCAAAGGCCCAAGACGTCAGCAGGTCGGACGGCCACTGAAAGCGAAAACTCGCAACCTGAAAGGCAGCGATCGGCGACCGGTTGCTCATGAACATGCCGTTTGGAAGTTTTTTAACGAGACGCCAAAGGGTTAGGTATCATCGACGCTATTGTCAACGAACGCCCGGCAACGGTGGCCTCGGTCGACCGACGTTCGCGAATCCAGTATGTCTGACCGTGAGGTCCTCGATCACCATGGCAACAGCCGTTCAAAGTCATCATGCCGGATCCCCAATCTGAACCTTTGGACAGCCGACCAATGACGTCCCTGTCGACCCTGGCCGACGGCGACGATGACGCGGCCTTGCACGGCGTGCTGACCGCGCTGTCGCGGACATTGACGTCGATCGGCGACGCCTGGTCGCTGCTGTTGCTGCGCGAGGGTTTTTTGGGAAACCAAACCTTCGATTCACTGCAAAAAGCGCTCGGAATTCCCCGACAAACCCTGCAGCAGCGCCTGACCCGCCTCTGTGAAAGCCGGATCCTGCAGCGCGTACCCTATCAGGAGCGCCCGCGCCGTTACCGTTATCGGCTAACGGACACCGGTCGGGGTTTGCACGTCTTCGCCTTGGCGATCTGGCGCTGGCAGACGCGCTGGTATCCGGATAACCGGGCGTTGCCGGCCGACCTAATTCACGACGATTGCGGTCGGCCTTTTGCGCCGGATTTCCGTTGCCGGAAATGCGGTGACATTATCCAATGGACCGACGTCGCCGCGGGCAGTCCGGCGAAGACGGTGAAATTCCGCCGGCCAAGCGGCCGCAATCCACGCTGGGTCGGCAATACGAAGAACCGCGCGGCTTTGCCGGCGGCGCTGTTATCGCCGGGCACCTATATTCTTGGCGACCAGTGGAGCTGTCTGATCATTGCGGCGAGCTTTTTTGGCGTCCGCCACTTCGACCGGTTCGTCGCCGTCCTCGGCATCTCGACGAACATCCTGTCGGCACGGCTGGCAGCACTGCAGGCGGCCGGGATGTTCAAGACTCCAAAATACGATTCGCGCCGGCGCGTCTTCGATTATCGTCAAACGGAGAAGTGCCGCGCGTTCCTGCCGGTGCTGATTTGTCTGCTGGATTGGGGGCGGACATGGCAGGGTCCCAAGGCCGGTGCGGTGGCGCATCTGCGCCACGCAGCCTGCGGCGAACAGTTGGCGATCACCGCCAGCTGCAGCGCCTGTGGCCTGGTACTTGGTCCGGCGAGCGTTCTTTTTCGCCATCACAAGAAGGTATGATCGGTTTCCAACCCCATCAAAATGCGGCCCGTCAGCTCATACGTCGCCGGCGCCGTGATCATGTGCTGGGTCATGGCATAGGCGTCACGAAACCGGCGTTGCAGGGGTGACGTCAAAAACAGGCTGCTGCCGCCGCCCAATTCGTACATGGCGCGGCAGACATCGGCGCCGGTCCGCACCGCGTGGGTGCAGGCCAGGCGTAAATTCGTCCGGGCTTCAACACTGATCTCGCCCTTGCCCTTCGCGTCGTCCCAGGCCTGGCCGACACAATCCTCGGCATAACACCGCGCTGAGCGCAGCGCCGCCGTTTTCTCGGCCAATGCCACTTGCGCGTGGGCGCGCTTTGCCAGCACGCGGCGACTCGCTTGCGGCGTCTTGTTCGCTGCTACGCCGATTAGGTCGTCGAGCGCGGCCTGGGCGTTGCCGAGCGCCACGGAGGCAACGCCAAGCGCCAACATACCGAAGCTTGGAAATGCGTAGAGCGCGCCGCCCATTTTCGGTTTGTCGGTCACGATCGACACCGAATAGCGTTGCGCAACGCGCAGATTGTCGACGACCATCGAGCCGCTGCCCGAACCACAGAGGCCGGCGACATGCCAGTCGTCCAATAATGTCGCTTCGGCGGCCGGGAAAATCACCATACGCGCGTCCGCCACCCCGTTCGGCAATTTCCGCACCTCGCCGTCATCCACCACCAGGCAGCCGCCAGACAGCCAATCGCAATTGGGACTGCCCGAAGCCCATTGCCATTGGCCGCTGACGACGAAGTCCGTCCCCGCCACCTGCGCCCGGCCCGCCGGCTGGAACACGCCGCCGCATATGACATTCGGGTCGCCATAAATGTCGCGCGCCACGTCTTCGTCCAAGAAGGCCGATTTCAGGCAGGTGGTGGCGGCGATCATGACGCACCAACCGGCCGAGGCATCCGCGGTGGCCGCCGCCTCGATGGTTTCGACGATCGTCCAGGGATCACTTTCCAAGCCGCCGATATGGGCCGGAACCAACATGCGAAATAGGCCGGCGCGGGCCATGGTTTTTGCCAGATCCTGTGGCAGCTGCCGACCCTTTTCGATCTCGTCTGCCCGGGCGCGGATTTCGGGCGCCAAGGCTTTCGCAGCTGCCAACACATCGGTCATTTCACTGCTTTCATTCATGCCGGATCCGGCCCCAGGCGCACCAAATGGCGGCCAAAATCGACGCCTTCGAACAATTCGCGAAAGCCGCCCGGCGCGGCGGCGACGCCGTCATAGATCCGTTCGCGATAGATCAGCCGGTCTGACTTCAGCCAATCCGCCATTTGATCCTGCGCGTCGGGGAATTGTCGGATATCGTCGAACACAACGAGACCTTCCATGCGAACCCGACGGGTGATGAAAGGCCGAGTGTTGCGGATGCCGTGGACGGCCTCGGGCGCCAAATTGTAGTCCCCGACTTGGCCGGAGACGACGATCCGGCCATGCATATTCATCAGTGGCAGGACGGCGTCTACCGAGAGGTTGCCGACATTATCGAACAGGATGTCGACGCCGTCTGGACAGGCCGCCCGCAGCGCTTCGGTCAGGTCGTCCACGGATTTGTAATCGATGGCGGCATCAAAGCCGGCGTCATTCTCCAACCAGGCACATTTTGTCGGACCGCCGGCAACGCCGATCACCCGGCAATCATGCAGTTTGGCGATCTGACCCGCGGTCGCGCCGACCATGCCGGCGGCCGACGTTACAACGACGGTCTTGCCCGGGCTCAATTCGCCGACACGCTTTAAGCCAAAGTAAGCGGTCATGCCCGGCACCCCAAGCACGCCGATCCAGGCGCTGAGCGGTACGTCGTGGTCCGTGATCTTGGCCACGAAGCCGCGGCCATCGGTGACGCCGTACTCGGCCCAACCAAACGAACAGGCCAGCACGTCGCCTTCGTCAAACCGCGGATGGCGCGATTGCTGCACCACGCCGATGTTGAACGCCCCGACCGTGTCGCCTAAGGACAGCGGCGGCGCATAGGACGGGCCCTTCGACAATCGGGACCGGGTACCAGGATCGAGCGAGGCAAAGATGTTGCGAACCAAACATTGCCCTTCGTCCAGTGCCGGCAGCGGTGTTTCGTCGATCCGAAAATCCTCTGGCTCCGGCATGCCGTTCAGGTAACGCGCCAGCACCACGCGCTTGTAGGTGTTTTCCATCGCTGATCCGATCGTCGCTGCGCCGAATAACTAAGTCTATTTATGCAAGTTATCGACCGCAAAATCCGCTGTCAACGGCAGCCCCGGTTTACCCCTGAGGGCCACGCATTTCCGCCGACGCCGCTTTCCGGTATTCTAACGCCGGATCACCTTGATGGAGCCAGCCGTGAAGACAAGCGCTTTCCACCCGGCCATGGTCGACACCGCCAACGGTGAAATCAGCCGGGAGATCTTCGTCAACGCCGATCTCTACTACGAAGAGCTCGAGAAGCTTTTCACGCGCGCCTGGTTGTTTGTCGGCCACGAAAGCCAGATCCCCAATGCCGGCGACTTCTTTGTCTCCCGCATGGGCAGCGAATCGGTCATTCTCTGTCGCGACCGGGCGCGCAAGATCCATGTGTTCCTGAACAGCTGCCGCCACCGCGGCATGAAGGTCTGCCTTTATGATGAAGGCAACACCACCCGGTTCACCTGCCCCTACCACGCCTGGAGCTACGCGACCGACGGTCAGTTGGTCGGCGTGCCCCATCACAAGACGTTGTATGAAGGCGTCCTCGATCTGGCGAAATGGTCGCTGATCGAGGTGGCTAGACTGGAGAACTACAAAGGGACGATTTGGGCTACTTGGGACCGTGATGCGCCGTCGTTCACCGATTACCTCGGCGCCGCCAAGCTGCATTTGGATTTCACCCTGGATTGCCGCGACGGCCGGGAAGGCGGCTCGGAAGTCTTCGGCGGCGTACAGAAATGGATCGTGCCGTCGAATTGGAAACTGCCGGCCGAAAACTTTCTCGGCGACAGCTACCACAATCCGAGCCACCGCTCCGTCGACATCATCGGCATCGGCCCAAGCGCCGCCGGCGGCGCCAAAGGCCGTCGCGACAACGACATGGCCGACGCCCAACATGTTTGGGTCAGTTTCCCCGGCGGCCACGGCGTGCACAGCGCCATCAAACCGGCCGACAGCCCCTACATCGAGTCCTTTCAAGACAACGAAATCGTCGAAGACTATTTCCGCCATTGTCACGCAGAACGGCAGCGCCGGCTCGGCGACAAGGCTAACCTGCTGCCTTTTGTCGGCACCATCTTTCCCAATACCTCCTATCACGGCCGCCAGCCACGGGCGCTTTGCGTCTGGCACCCGCATGGCCCGGAAACGACGGAGATCTGGCGTTTCTTCCTGGTCGACAAAGATGCGCCGCCTGAGGTCAAGGATCTCCTGCGTCGCTACTACATGCGCTATTCAGGTCCCGCCGGCATGACCGAACAAGACGACATGGAAAACTGGAACTATGCCACCGCCGGCAGCCGCGGGCCGATTGCCCGGCGCCATCCCTTCAACTATCAGCAATCGATGCATGCCGCCCGTTCCGACGATCCGATTCCGGGGACGGTAAGCACGCAAATGACCGAAGAGAACGCCCGCCGATTCTATGAATGTTGGTCCGGTTATATGCAGGACCGATCGTGGCTGGAGCTCTATGACGACAAGCGCGGAGACGGCCGCTCATGACGAAAACCGTTAGGCTCGAGCGCGATCTCGCCTACTATGCGCTGAAGCAACAGGTCGAGGAATTTCTCTACGACGAAGCCGATATGCTCGATCAGCGCCGCTACACCGAATGGCTCGAGCTGTTGGCCGACGATCTCGTCTATTACATGCCGATACGCCGCAACGTTGCCTTCGGCCACCACGCCGAGCGTGAAAACACCCGCCTCGGCGAAGACATCAACTGGTTCGAAGAAGATAAATGGACATTGCAAAAACGGGTCGACCAAATCATGACCGGCGTGCATTGGGCCGAGGAACCGATGTCGCGGGTCTGCCATATGGTCAGCAACGTCCAGCTCATTGACGCGACGCCGTCGGTGCAAGAGCCGAAGGAAGTCACGGTGCGGAGCCGGTTTCTGGTCTATCAAAATCGCGTCGAGTATGAATCTTACTTCTTCGTCGGCAAGCGCACCGACGTCCTGCGCGCCGTCGCTGGCTGGTGGCGCCTCGTCAAACGCGAAATCACCCTCGATCAGAATGTGCTGCTGGCGAAGAATCTGACCATGTTTTTCTGAGCCTCCGGCTCGACGCATAAGGACACAATCATGAAACGCCGCGAAGCTGCAGTGAATGAAGTGCTGTCGATCATGCGCGACTATCAGACGGCATTCGAGACCGGCACGCGCGACGACGTGCAGCGTTTTGTCCATCTGCCGGTCGCCTATATCACCGAAGACAGCGTGCAACTGCGCGATCGGTATCCGTTCGACCCGGAGAAACTCCGGCAGCAATCCAATTTCGACCATGTCGATATGGCGTGCGACGTCATTCATATCGATGAGACAAAGGCACACGTGTTGATCACCGGACAGCGCAAACGCGCCGACGACAGCCTGATCGAAACAGTCGAGTCGGTCTATATATTCCAGCGCCGCGACGGCGTTTGGAAAATCGCCGCGTTTTCCGGTGTCCGCACGCCGGCCGCTGGTTCCTAAGATACCCGTTGACAGGAGAACAACCGTGACGACCTGCGAATTTATTTTCGACTTCGGCAGCCCGAACGCCTATTTGAGCCACAAGGTCCTTCCGGCCCTGGCGGAACGCGCCGGCATCACAGTCGATTACGTGCCGGCCTTGCTCGGCGGTATCTTTAAGGCGACAAACAACGTATCGCCCGCCGTCTCGCTGCAAGGCGTTAAGAACAAGCCGGAATACGGCCGCCTGGAAACCGCCCGCTTCATCGCCAAGCACGGCATCACGGATTACCAATTCAATCCCGATTTTCCCGTCAACACATTGCAGATCATGCGCGGTGCCACGGCCGCCAAGATCGACGGTTTTTTCGCCGATTATGTCGACGCGGTGTTTCATCACATGTGGGAAGCACCGAAGAAAATGGACGATCCGGACGTGATTGCCGCGGCACTCACCGATTCCGGTCTGGATGCCGCGCATATCGCCAAGCGCATTCAGGACGCCGACGTCAAACAGCAGCTCATCCGAACGACCGAGGACGCCGTCGAACGCGGCGTTTTTGGCAGCCCGACGTTCTTCGTCGGATCGGAAATCTTTTTCGGCAAAGACAAGCTCCGCGACGTCGAGGAAGAAATCGAAAATCAACGCGCGTGAAAGCTGCGGGCTAGATCAAACTGCATAAAAATGGAATCATTTGTATGCAGAGAATTTGATCTATTTCTAAGTGGTAGAGCAACTTATCTGCGTTCGAATGAACGCAGGTTGCTCTAGCGAAAATTGCGGCGCCGCCGCATTATTGACAGCATTACATAATCACGGGGCTCGAAAGGTGTGGGAAAATGACTGACTCCTATAAGGACGCGACATTCGAGATAAAAGACGGTGTCGGTGAATTCACCATGAACCGGCCGGACATTTTGAATGCCCTGACCGATGACCTGCGCCTCGACTACCAACGCATGCTGGCCGAAGTACAAGGCAACGACGACGTGCGCGCGTTGATCCTGCGCGGCGAAGGCCGGGCTTTTTCCGCTGGCGGTAACGTCAAAGGCATGAGCGAACGCCGCAAGGAAAACGTCCAGGGCTACAAGAATCGTGAGCGGCTGCTGGCCCTGCATGATTGGCTGGAGCGGCTCTACAACCTGGATTGCCCGGTCATCGCGGCGGTCGACGGCTACGCTTTCGGCGGTGGGTTTTCGCTGGCCTTGATGTCGGATTTCGTGCTCGCCACGCCGCGCGCCAAATTCTGTTCGGTGTTCGGCCGCATCGGCCTGGTGCCGGACATGGGCGTGGTCTACACCCTGCCCCGGGCCGTCGGCATGTCGAAAGCGAAGGAGCTGATGTTTACCTGCCGTTCGGTCGCTGCCGATGAAGCCATGCAGCTCGGCATCATTCATTCCCTGCACGAACCGGAAGACTTGGCTCAGGCGGCACGCGACTTCGCCGGCCAGTTGGCCAAGGGTTCGAAAGCGGCGATGGCCACGACCAAGCGCATGGCCAATCGCGCCTTCCAAGCCAGCTATCGCGAGGTCGCCGAATGGGAAGCCGACGCCCAATCGCTGATGTTTACGACCGATTTCAATCAGGAGGCGGTGCGCCGCTTCGTCGCCAAGGAACCCGCCCTCTATAACTGGGACGATATGACGAAATCGGACTGACGCCCGCCGAATTGGTCGATCGTCAAAAAGTCCTTCGGCTCCGCCTCAGTTTACTTTGTGTAGGTCAAATAAAGTACACTGAGCGTAGCGAAGGACTTTTCTTCATAGCCACCGGTTCAGTGGACTGTGCCGCCGGTAAATTCGCCGGAGTCCGGAGGCTCGTCGCCGCGGTCGCTTTCGCCGTCGAAGACGCCGATATGTACCATGTTGAACAGCTCGCCCGGCTCGACCTCCATGTTCGCCGCCATGGTCCGCGCAATACCGTAGATCAAGTCCAACCCAACGCAATGGGCACAGACGTCTTTATCGTTGGCGGCCTCGACCATATCCGACACCAACTGGGCGGCGATGTCGTGAATGACTTGCGTTTCGTCTTTTTCCATGATCGATCCTTCCGCGATCCAGATTGGTCGAAACCGGGTCTAGACTGGCGACAAGACGTGAATGACACGGCTGGCGATCAAGTCTTTGGTCTTGGCGCCGTACGCGGCCATATGCGGCGAGCCGGCATGCGCCTTCAAGGCATCGACACTGGCCCATTTTTCCATGACGACAAAGGCATCCTCGCCGAACTTGGTCTGGAAACCGCCGAGCCCATCGGCATCGGTCGTGGCGCCATACTCGATACAGCCGTCTTCAGCGTGCACCGCGGGGACATTGGCGCGGAACGCCTCCAGGATTTGATCGCGCATCCCGGGATTTGCGGTGATCACCGCAACGACATGAACCATGGACATAAACCGCCTCCGTAGCGTTGTTGATTCGTCGGCAGGCCTGAGCCTGTCGCACCGTTAGACACCATGGCCGCAGAACCATCGCGTTGTAAACAAGACGTGACGATTTGTCGGTCACCACGCCGTTATCCGCCCTTCCGCAATACGCGATCGAGGATGTCAATCATCCGGTCCACTTCGGTCGCGCCGATGGTAAGCGCCGGCATGAACCGCAGGGTCGCCGGCCGCGGCGCGTTGATCAGGAGCCCGTGACCGAACGCCCGGGCAACCACGTCCGAGCCGATGTCGCGGCCCAGTTCCAAGGCCCACAACAGGCCCCGGCCCCGCGTCGCCCCAAGCCCATGGGCCGCGGAGAGCTCGTCGAGCCGCGCCGACAAATAGGCGCCGGTCGCCGCAACTTGGTCGAGGAAGGCCGGCGCCGCGACCTGCTCCAGCACTGCCGCGCCGACCGCCGTCATCAGCGGATTGCCGTTGAACGTACCGCCCTGATCGCCGTGATCGAAGCAGGCGACGGCTTCGCGCGCCAGCAGCGCCGCCAACGGCACGCCGCCGCCGAGGCCCTTGCCGAGGGTCATGATGTCCGGCAACACATCGACATGCTGATAGCCGAACAACCGGCCGGTTCGGCCCATGCCGGTTTGAATTTCATCGAGGATCAGAAGAATATCATGCCGGGCGGTAAGCGCACGGAGCGCCTTTAGATAGTCATCTTCTGCCGGTAGGACACCGGCCTCGCCTTGGATCGGCTCCAGCATGACCGCGACGGTGTTGTCGGTGATCGCCGCCTCCACCGCGGCGATATCATTGAGGGGCACCTTGCGAAAGCCCGGTACCTTGGGCTCGAACAAGTCGTCCCATTGCGGCTTGCCGGACGCCGACATGGTGGCCAAGGTGCGGCCGTGGAAGCCGTTTTCCATGGTGATGATTTCGTAGGCGCCATTTTTATGAACCTGGCCCCATTTCCGCGCCAATTTGATCGCCCCTTCGTTCGCTTCGGCGCCGCTGTTGGCGAAGAAGACCCGATCGAGGCCGCTATGGTCGGCCAAAAGGTCGGCGAGGCGCAGCATCGGTGCGCTGTAGTAAGCCGGGCTGCAGTTCATCAGTTGCCCGGCCTGCCGGCGCAGGGTTTCGACCAGCACCGGCGGACAATGGCCGAGGCAATTCACCGCCCAGCCTTGTACGAAGTCGAGATAGCGGTTGCCCTGGTCGTCGGTCAGCCACGAGCCGCTACCTTCGACGAAGACCGTCGGTGGCCGGGCGGTGATGTCCATCAGTGCCGGTGGCACCTGTAGGGTTGCGGTTGTCATCGTTTGTCCTCCGGTTCAAGGCAACCGAGGACGGCAACGGTTCACCCGCGAGGCCACTCGGCTGCGGGTTCGCACATGCTTTTGGATTTGTGGTTAGAAATGAAAAAGCTTGGGGCCGCCCGCGTGTTAGCGCGTGCGTCGTCGGATGTCGGTATTTGACGTCTGCTTTTTCATGGGACGCGGACAATAGTCGACGGCAGGTGCCAAGGCAAGCCCGCCGCCGGAATGGTTTTCAATGCTACGAAACCATGCCAACGCCGGGCCGCCCACTGCGGATCTTGGTGTAGGGCTATTTTTTCTTTTCGCGGAACGGTTTGTGGCAACCGCCGCAGGCTTTGCCGGCGGTGCCAACGCCGCCCTTCAGGCCGTCAAGCCCGGTGCCGGCGACTTTGACCAAATTCTGTGCCGCGGCGACAAGCGCTTTACCCTTCTCAGCGACCTTGGGGTAGGTCGACCAAATTTCCGGTTTTGCGCGGGTCTTGTCGCCGAGGACCGAATTGTCGGACCCGGCCGGCCACATCGCCCCGTTTTTCATGGAGGCAGCGGCCAGCAGGTTATCAGCAAAATCCTGGGCTTTGGCCGCGTCGTACGCCACTTTGCCTTTTGCCATCGCTCCCAAATTGCCGAGATTGAACGAATAAATCTGCATCAACGATTGGCGTGCCTTCAGGACCTTATCGAATTTGCCTTCCGCCGACGCGATGCCCGTTACCGCAACGGCTAAAACGGCCACCAATCCAGCTATTTTCGCGTATTTCATCATCATTAATTTCCACCCCGTACGACGTGAAGTTAGGTAGGGACACCAAACCATACGAAAATTTCACTTGCAATTGGCCAAATTCGCACGCAAGGCTGTGCAATTATGCACAAGCTTCGTTGGGATGACCTGCAATTCGTGCTCGCCGTGGCAGACCAGGGCTCGCTGGCGGCCGCAGCCCGTCTGCTCGGCGTCAACCACGCGACGGTCTTGCGCCGGGTGTCGGCGTTCGAGGCGCGCCACGGCATCGAACTGTTCGAACGCCAAGCCAACGGCTATCGGCTAACGCCGGAAAGCAAACCGATCCTCGATAGCATCCGCGCGGTTCAAGCCACTGTCGACGGCTTGCAGCGTACCATGGCGGGCCATGGTTCCGTGTTGGAAGGCACATTACGGCTGACCTCGACGGATTCGCTTTGCCGCACCGTGCTGCCGCGCCATGTACAACGGTTCCACGACAGCCATCCGCGCATGCAGATCGAACTTCGCGTGACCAATAACCGGCTCAATTTCGCCCGGTTGGATGCCGACATTACCGTACGCCCGGCCAAAGAACTGCCCGCCGATCTGACCGGCGAGCATGTCTCCGATTTGGCGTTTCGAATCTACGGCACGCCGGCCTATTTCGCCGACCATGGTTCGACCGATCCCGCACGCCATCGTTGGCTCGGCCTGTCCAGCGCGTTCAAGGACACGCCGATCGGCCATTGGGAAGATGGCATGGTCCCAAGCGAGGCCGTCGTCTGTCGGTCGGATTCCTTCGTCACCCTTTGTGAGCTTGCCGAGCTGGGCATGGGCTTGGCCATGGCGCCCTGTTGCCTTGGAGAATCAACGCCGGGCCTGGTTCGCGCGCCGATGTTTCCGACCGAGGTCCGGACGAAACTTTGGGTGGCGGCACACCCGGATATGATGCGGTCGCCGAAGATTCAATCATGCATCGCTTATTTCGCCGACGCGCTGCGCGGTGACGTCGCCATTTTACAAGGCGAGACCGTGCGCCCGTCCAAGCCGTTCAGAATCCAATCGGCGTCAACAGCGGAATAGAATGACGCAGGCCGGCCATTGGCGTCTGGCGGGCGACGTCGACCGCCGCGATAGTGCATCGCCGGGTCGTTTCTAAGACACTGGCGATTTCGTCGCGCTGCGCATCGGCCGTCTCAATGGCAACGGCAATTTCGGCGAGTTCGGTGTCGGTCCCGCCCATGATGGTCAAACATCCTTGCCGCTCACGAAGACGCGCAACTTCGGCTTTCAAGGCATCCAGATCTCGCGCCAGCTCGACCAGCCGGCTCTGCCAGAAAGGCGCATTCTGCATATGTCTCGTCCTTTGTGTTGGCCAAGATTCTAGCACGAAACACCGGCGCCCATCGATGACTTTGCAAGGCCTAGCATGGTAACCTTCGAGGCGAGCGTGTTTTTTGAAGTCATTGAATTTATCCGCACCAACCCAAAAGGTCGCCCATTGCCATGACATCTTCCGGCACCGAAGCCCAGGCGATCTATCGCAACGGCATCATCCTAACCATGGAAGACGGCCAACCGACGGCCGAGGCGGTGGCGGTCGCGGACGGCATGATCTTGGGCGTCGGGCCGGAAGACGCGGTGATGGGCCATCGCGGTCCGTCGACGGAAATCCACGACCTGGCCGGTGCGACCTTGATGCCCGGCTTCGTCGATTCCCACAGCCACATGGTCATCAGCTCACGGAAGTTGGCGGCGGTTGCGATGGATTCACCGCCGATCGGCGTCATCACCAGCATCGCCGATATCCAGGCGGCGTTGCGGGCCGAGTTGGAACGGTCGCCGCGGCAGGGTGAGCATTGGCTGATCGGCTGGGGCTACGATCATGCGAGCCTGGCCGAGATGCGCCACCCCGACAAGCGCGATCTCGATCAGGTTTCCACCGAGGTGCCGATTTTTCTTTATCACTTCTCCGCCCATCAGGCGGTGGTGAACAGCAAGGCGCTGGAGATCCTCGGTATCGACGCGGCCATGCCCGACCCGGAAGGCGGCGTCATTGCCCGGCTGCCCGGCAGTCGGGAGCCGAGCGGCCTGCTCGAAGAAACCGCCATGATTTCCGCCAACTTGACGGCCATGCGCTCCCTGGTCGCGCACACCGATCCGATGGCTTTGGTGGAAAATGCCATCGACGCCTATGCGGCCAAAGGCTTTACCACGGTGGCCGAATGCGGTGCCCGGCCGGGCGATGTCCGGCTGTTAGAAGAGATGGCCGAGGCCGAGCGCTTGAAGCTCGACGTCGCTGCCTTCACGTTCTATGCCTTTACCGCGCCTGAGGAAGCGATCGAGAAATACCGGCCGGATTATGAAAACCACTACCGGCTGGCCGGGTTGAAACTGCTGCTCGACGGCGGCTCGCCGGGGCGCACCGCCTATTTACGCGACCCCTATCACAAGCAATTGCCGGGTGAGGTGGATTACCGTGGCTATGCCCGGATCGCGCAGCCGGAAATCAACGATATGGTGGCGCGCTGCTTCAAATGTGACCTGCCGTTGATCATTCACGCCTTGGGCGACGCCGCGCTCGACCAATGCATCGCCGGCTTGAACGTCGGGCAATATGTGGCACCGGGCCAGGACCGGCGCACCCAATTGATCCACTTGCAGCAGGTCCAGGAAGATCAGTTCGACCGGCTCAGGGACTTGGACGTGACGCTGACTTTCCAGGTCGCCCACAATTTTTATTTCGGCGATTTTCATGAAGAACAGATCTACGGGCCGGCCCGCACGGCGCGCCTGAACCCGATCGCCTCGGCGCTCGAACGCGGCCTGTCGGTCACCATCCATCATGATTCCCCGGTCCACCCGATCGACCAGCTTTTCCTGGTCTGGACCACGGTCAATCGACTGACCCGGAGCGGCCGGGTGATCGGCCCGGCCCAGCGCATATCCGTCCTCGATGCCTTGAAAGCCTGCACCATCAATGCCGCCTACCAATGGCGCGAGGAAGACCGCAAGGGCTCCTTGGCGGCCGGCAAGCTCGCCGACTTCGTTGTGTTGGAGCGCAACCCGCTCGACATCGACCCGGTGGAGATCAAGGACATCCGCATCCTTGAGACGATCAAGGAAGGCCAGACAATCTATCGGGCGGTCTAGTCATGGCAGGCAGAATTCCTGTCACCATCATCGGCGGCTATCTCGGGGTCGGGAAAACCACGCTGTTGAATAACCTGATACGCGCTGAATCCCGGCGCCGGCTGGCGGTGTTGGTCAACGACTTCGGCAGCATCAATTTCGACGCCGAACTGATCGCCGATCAGGCCGGCGGCGTGGTCAGCCTGGCCAACGGCTGTATCTGTTGCAGCATCGGCGACGATTTGGGCTTTGCCTTGCTGGACGTGGCCGATCTGGACCCCACGCCGGAGCATATCGTCATCGAAGCCAGCGGCATCGCCAACCCGGCCCGGGTGCGCGGCATCATCTCCATGCTGGCGAAGATGCGGGTCGAGGCGACCGTGGTCGTGGCGGACGCGGCGGACCTCCGCCGATGCGCCCGGGACAAACAGATTGGCGGATTGATCCGCGACCAGTTGGCCGCCGCCGACCTGCTGGTCCTCAACAAGATCGATCTGGCGACGGCGACGACACTCCGCGACACCGAGGCGTGGCTCGCCGCAGACTATCCAAACACCGCAGTGGTCCAATCCACCCAAGCGGCATTGCCCGGAGATCTGATCCTCGGAACCACCGCGTCCGTAAAGCCCGAAGACCCTCATCACCACCATCACGGACCGGAATTCGCCCATGCCTTGTTCGAATCCGAGCGGCGTTTGGATCGGCAAGCGTTCTGCGCGGCGCTCGACGCCCTGCCGCCGGGAATTCTGCGCGGCAAGGGGTTCGTTCGATTTTCGGACAATCCGGGAGCCGCGGAAGTCTTGCAGCTTGTCGGCCGCCGCTGGTCCTTGACGGCGACCGAACAGGGTAAAGATCGGCGCGACACCAGCCAGCTCTCTTTCATCGCCTTGGCTAAGGGCTTCGACAGAAAGCGTTTGCTGGACGGCCTTGCCGCGGCGGAAGACCGATAGCAGCCGTCATCGCTTAGCCAGCAACCGAGTGATGTGTTCGGCGAGCGCGTTGACATAGGGTGCTTCCGTAAGGTGGGGCCTGGCATAGGGCGGCGTTGTCAGCGGCACTTCGACGACCTCGCAGCCGCCCATTGCCATGCGGATCCAGCCCTGCTGATCGGTCAGCGGACCGGGGCAAATCAACGCCATGGCGCCGTCAAATCGCCGGGGCCTGTAAGAATTCATGGCCAATCTGTTCCGCTCGTGAACACCAAGCGGATCGGCCTGGACCTCGCTCGGCGTGGCCCCCTGAACCCGTCTGCTAATGCGACCAGAAATCCGCCGCAAGGTGCCCGCACGGGACGCCGACGCAACCATCCGGCCAAGAACGCCAAGGGGATACCGGGTGTCAATCAAGGCCAACAACCCAACCTCGTGGCCTTGTTGGCGGAGTTGGTGGGCCATTTCATAGGCAACCAGGCCACCGAAGCAATTGCCGCAGAGATGGTAGGGGCCGGCACCCTGCATGGCTGTGATTTCCTGTACATAGGCGGACGCCATCGTTTCAATCGACGTATCCATCCTCGCGACCTTGGTAAAGGCACGGCTCTGCACACCGTAGACCGGTTGATCGGGGCCGAGGGCATGAACCAGACGGGTATATCCCAGCACATAGCCCCTATAATTGTGGATACAGAACAACGGTGCGCGCCCGTCACCCACCTGCAATTCCACGATGACGCTTTCCGGCGGTCCTTGCCGGTGACCTTCGATGAGCGAGGCGACGCTGAAACGCCGGCTGATCAGCCCGGCCGACCAGATCTCGCCAAAGCGCTTTCCAAGAACCTGCAACAGTTCTGTCGCCAGCAGCGAATCGCCGCCGAGGTCCAGGAAGTCGTCCTCGACGCCGACCCGGTCGAGCCGCAGCACCTGGCAAAAGCATTCGGCGACGACTTCCTCCTCGCTATTTCTCGGCGCCACGAAATCCCGAGCCATGGGCGGCCGCTCCTGTCCCGGTACCGGCAATGCGCGACCTTCGACCTTGCCGTTGCGATCCTCGGGGAAAGTGTCGGTGAAGACGTATCGTGAGGGAACCATGATGGCCGACAGGGATCGGCTAAGGATCAGGCGCACGGAATCGACCGATGGCAGCGCGCCGTCAGTCACCAGATAGGCGACCAGTTGCTGTGTGCCCAAGCCGTCATCGCGAACCATGACCAAGGCCCGGTCGATCCCGGCGATGGCGCAGAGGGCTTTTTCGATGTCCGCCGTCTCGATCCATTGGCCGCGCAGCTTCGCCCGAAAGTCCTTGCGTCCGAGAAAGTCCAACAAGCCGTCCGCCCGCATTCGGCCGAGATCGCCGGTGCGGTATTGCCGCCGGGCGCCGACGCTCGGATCGGCTGAGAACTTGGCGTCGGTCAAGTCCGGCCGCCCCCAGTAACCGCAGGCCAGATACGCGCTCCGGACCACGATTTCGCCGACGGCTTCCGGCCCGACCGCGCGACCGTCGTCGTCGAACAATACAATATCCATGTCTTCGACTGCCTGTCCGACCGGCACGACCGGGCCTTCCATAGCGTCGTCGGGGGTGACGAATAACTGCCGGACGATGCCAGCTTCCGTCAGACCGAGACCGTTGACCAGGACACGGTCACGGTCAAAATGGTCCTGAAACAACGTGATATGGCGCGGTTCCGCCCGATCGCCCTCCAGTCGGACCATGCGCACGCTATCGAGCCGGCCGCGCCGGCTAAGCAGTTGTTCGAAGATCGTCGGAACGGCATGGAAAATGGTGATCGCTTCGTCGTCGACCCAAGCGGCCATGCGCTCGACCCCCTTGGCCTGCAAGTCGAAAGGACAGATCGCAGCACCATTGAGCAAGGCCGAGAAAAGGCTGGAGACGGTACCGCTGTAGCTACAGGATTCAATTAGCGACAGCCTGTCCGAGGCGCCGATACCGAGCGTGTTGGTGTAGCGCATGACGTTATGCAGAACGTTTCGGTGACTGTCGTAGACGCCTTTCGGCGGACCGGTTGTGCCTGAGGTATAGAAGATGTAGCAGACGCGGTCGGGCGCCAACCCAAGATTGGGATCGTCGTCCGCCTGGCCGGCACTCATCGCGTCAATTTCCAAACAGAGACCGCCCGCGCCGTTCAGGCGCTTCGCCAACCCCTGGTGCTCGGTATCGGTCACGATCAAACGCGGCTTGCAGTCGGCGATGACCTGGCCCAGCTCGCGGTCCGATTGGGTGGGTTCCAGCGCCACGTAAATTTTCCCAGCTTTCAAGGTGCCGAGCGTCGCCGCCACCGCCGCCGCGCCTTGGCGAAAAAGCAAGGCCACCGGTTCTTGGGTGTGGTCAAGCGCACGCATTATGGCGTGCGCGATCCTGTTGCTTCGTCGGTTGAGGTCATCGTAGGAAAGCGACTGTTGGCCGCTGGCAACGGCGATGCGTTCCGGTCCGGCCCGCACTTGGCGTTCGAAAACTTCAGGAATCGATGTCTCGATATCGGCTTTGCAAAAGCGCACGAAATCATCACGCACGTGCCATCACTTCCTTAAATCAAATACCGATCGCGACCAGGACTTGGCGGCGGTGTTGGGTCGCCGCCCGAAGATTGCAACCATTGTAACCAGTCCGGCCCAGGGGTGAAAGCGGCCCGGTTTCGGCATGGCATTGATCGGCTTGCGCCACCGTAAAAATCCCTTCATATTTTTGCGCAACTATTGCCAATCCTGTTTGCAATCTCAACCATCTGGCGAATGAGTGACATGCGCGTGCTGATCTCAGCCTATGCCTGCGAGCCGGACCGCGGCGGCGAACCCGGCGTTGGTTGGAACTGGTCGTTTCACAACGCCCGCCTGGGCAACGATGTGGTTTGTCTGACGCTGGCGCTTTGGCGCCCGTCCATTGAAAGCTATCTGCAGGACAATCCAATTCCCGATCTCCGGTTCGAGTACGTCGAGGTGCCGGATTGGATCGAGAAGTTTTTCGATCGCGGCGTCGCCGGCGTCGGATTTGGACGATACATTCACTATATCGCCTGGCAGTATGCCGCCTTGCGCCGGGCACGGACATTATCCGAGGCAGACCCGTTTGACGTCGTTCACCATGTTTCCTTCACAAGCCTGCAGATGGGTACCAGCTTGAGCAAGCTTGGCGTCCCCTTGATCTTCGGGCCTGTCGGCGGCGGCCAGTTCACCTTGCCGCAGTTTCGGCGTTACTTTTCCGAAACCTGGAAGAACGAGTTATTTCGACGCGTCATGAGTTTCGTAATGATGCGCTTGAACCCGCACGCCAGGCGCGCCGTGAAGCGCTCGGCCATGGTGTTGGCAACCAACCACGAGACCGCCGAACTGGCCAACCGCCATGGCGCGAAGCGGGTTGAGATCTTCGTCGACACCGGCTTGCCTGAATCCTTCCTGCCGGCCAGCAGGCCGCCCCACGAGCGGGCAAGTGTGTTCCGCTTGCTGTGGGTCGGGCGCATGATGGAGCGCAAAGGATTGCGTCTGGTCCTGGAGGCACTGACCCATCTTCCAAGCGATTTTGCCTGGCAAATGACCGTTCTCGGCGATGGCCGGCTTGGCGCCAAACTGCCGAAGTGGCTGGACGAATTGGACCTCGCCGATCATGTTCATTGGCCGGGATCCGTGCCTTGGTCCGAGGTCGCCGAGGCGCTTCGCAGTCACGACGCCTTTGTGTTTTGCACGCTCCGGGATTCCTTCGGGTCGCAGTTCATGGAGGCGATGGCCTATGGACTGCCTATCGTCTGCCTTGATTTGTCGGGTGCCCGGTCGATCATTCCCGATGCTGCCGGCATACGGATCAATCCAGACGGCCCCGGCGACCTGCCGCAAAGGATCGCGTCCGCGATCGTCGAGCTGGCGACCGACGGCGACCGGTACGAGACCGCGTCCCAGGCCGGTTTCGACTTTGCATCGCGCCAAACATGGCAACGCCTGGTCTCGGAAATGCAGACATACTATAGCGAAATCATGACGCGTACCCGCGATCCGTAGGCGATGGGGTCGAGGAGCGATGCGGTACCCGGTCAATCGTTGGTGTTCACCCATTGATCGGCAAGATCCGGCCGAAAGGCAAAACCGTTAAAGGGCAAGTGCGCGGCCGATTCCACCGGGACCATGCCGTGGCCCGGCACCAGGTCGCAGAGGCGATAACCGTGGTCCCGGAGAAAGTCGTAGATTTCCACATTATTGGCGGTGCATTCAATCTGCAGCAACCCAACCGCCTGCTTTCGGAAAAGCGCTTCCGCACCCAGCAGCACGAAATAGTCGAACCCTTCGGTGTCGACCTTCAAATAGTCCACGTTGTCCACGCCGAAGTCTGTGGCGATAAACGGATCAAGCGTCCGGCATTCGACTGTGACGGCTTTGGTGCTTGCGCCGTTCCGGTCATCGAAGCTCTTGGCGCTGTCCTCGGTAACCACCAAATTGACGCGACCCGTGCGGTCGCCTATGGCCATTTTCAGAAGCCGGACATTTGGCAAATCGGCATTGATTTGCAATCGCGAGAAAACGCCCGAGTTCGGTTCAAAACCAACAACCAGCCCTTCGGGAGCGACCCGTTTGGCTGCAAAGTAGGCATACATGCCGATGTTGGCGCCAACGTCCACGACATTGAATCCGGGACGCAAATAGGTGTCAAGGAACGAAAAAACATGCCTGTCGAGGGTGCCGAAATAATACAGTTGGCGGCCAATGCCGTCGCTGCAATCGATGACAAAATCCTTGCCGTCGAACGGCAATGCCAGGGTCGCATTCCGTGCCCGGTACAGTTCCTAAAGGACGGCATGCAACGATACCCGAAACGGGTATTTCTTGAAATCCGACTCGCTCAGCAGCCAGCGAAGCTTGGTGACATTAAGCCTGGTCAGTTTAATCTAAACGGTACTTTCGCAACCACACGACCGGTCGATCTTCTATATCACAGAGCGCGTCAGATCGGCATCACCCACGATGCCCCAAGCGCCGTCCACTGCCTCCCCCAAACGACTCATGGTTCATCGGTTAGGTTCAATGAACCGGGATTCATCAATCCCTTGGGATCGACCGTTTGCTTGATGGCCGCCAGAAACCGCTTCGTTTCAGCATCAATCTCGGAAGCAAATGGATAGTACTTCCCGACTTGCAAATGCCAACCGCCCGCCGCCCGCATCGCCGCCGCGAGTTCTGCACGAATGGCATGGGCCGCAGCGCGAGCAGTTGGATTGGCTGTCCGGTTTGCATATCGCTGACGTTGGTCCGACGTTGCGTTTCGCAGGTGGAACGGGGTCAGGCGGTCGGGCCAAAATAAGTGGACCTCTTGTATAATGGATGAACCGCTTGAGACGCATAGCCTACTCATCGTTATGTCCAGCTTCGCGGCATCCGGTTTAAGACTGTCGATCAATGTTTCGATGCGCGCCGCCGCTGCCGCGCTCTCTGATAGTCGAAATACGGCGTGGACCGGCAACCACAGCTCGCCTTCCGGGCCCAGCAACGCCTTGATCGGGCGAAAGGGTCGCGAGCGCGTGACGCGGGCTATAACATCCGGAATTGGCGTGCCGCCGGCCGACTCCGCCGTCGCCGTGATACGGTCGAGCCGATTGCTGACGACCGATGGGTCTTCGCCCTCAACAACGACGTGCAAGGAGTATCGCAGATCTTTGACAAATCGCTTGTTGGCCGTCACCAGTTGTGTCAAGGCGTCAACCTTGTTGGTAAAAGTCGATTCCGATTTGGCGATGTCGCCAACGATCTGCGCGCTTTCCAACACGCTGAATCCGGATTTCGCAAGATTAGCGTGGGACTGTGGATCGAACCCAAAACATTCCGACAACCCTGGATCACCTGCCATCGCAATTTGCGCGCGTGCCATTCCTGCGGCTTGGTCAAACGCGAAGGAAGCAAAAGACACATGATCGGTCACCGGTTGGGTGCGCAACACCGTTTCCGCCTTGATCCCGAACGCCCCACATTCTCCGAGAAACAACTGTGTCGCATTCGGCCCGAATTCCGTGGGTCGTATTCCCGGGCCAGATCCCGCGCCGGTTCGAACCAGCTCGCCGTCGGCCAACACCACAGTCAGGCCAAGCACGCTTTCAGCCACGCCGCCATGGCCGGCCGATCCGAAGAAGGACGCATGCTGAGACAACGCCCCGCCAATAGTGGCATTGTGGCCGGACAAGGGTCCGAAGAACGGTGTCCGCATCGCAACCGCATTCAACGCCTCGTATAAAGCTCCCCAGGTGCAGCCGGCTTCCACCACGACATAGCGATCGACGGTGTTGACCTCCCGAATGCGGTTGAGGCGTGTGAGATCGATCGTCACTGACTGCGGCCGGGTCGGGACATACCCGAGCGTATAAGACATACCGCCGCCCCGCGGGACGACGGCGAAGCCGGCAGCCGTGCAAGCGCGAACAGTTTCTTGAAGTTCTGTCACCGTACCGGGGCGTACGACAAATTCGACGACAGTTTCACCGGCACCGGAAATATCCTGGGAGTAATACTCGCGGTCGGCTTGGTCGGTCAGCAGGTTCGATTGCCCGACGATTTCGACAAGCGCCGTAGCCAGTGGCCGTGCCGACATTTACGACTCGTCCAACAATTCGAGGATGCCGGCCGCCAAACGACGCTCATCCGGCCGCAGCGTACGATCCGCACGCGGATCCACGAAGGGCGCGTCCGCTAGCCCAATGCGCCGGACAGGGCAGCCGGCGTGCTGCACCAGCGACGAAAACGGCCGCTCGAAAGCCGCTCGACAGAGGGTGTTGCTGGCGTTACCGCCAAGCAAAGCGGCAACGAAGGTGTCGTGCACGCGTTCCATATCGGGATCGATTTCGAGCTGGCGACCGAGCGCGCGCCGGCGTTCAAACCAGGGATGATAGAGACAGCCGTCTCTGACCCACCACCAAGCGGCGGCAAGGTGCCGGCCGTCCCATTGCGGCGTGAGATCGGGAACATAAGCATCCCGCCAATTGCCAAGGACGGCGGGATCGTCCGGTGGCGCCTCGATCGCCAACACACTATTGACCCGCTTTGTGGCGCGTCGGGCCACCGCGGCCGCAAGCGGCGCGCCGGTAAAATCACCGAGTAAATCGACGTCGTCAATATCAAGGGCCGTGAGGATCTCAGCCAGCCTATCGGCCTGTCCATCGAGGCCGTTCGGAAAGTCGTCCCAGCCCGTCGATTCGCCGGCGCCGGGTAAGTCGATCGCCAGGACCGGCCGGGTTTTGCCGAGGTGGCGCATCAGGCCGAAAAAACCGGCGCCGTGACCCGGGACCCGATGAAGCAAAACAACCTGGCGCGCGCTACCGCCGCCGGCGCCGTATACTTGCACGCTGCCATCAGCGAAATCGAGAAATTGGCGCTCGATGACGCCATGGTCGCTTGACCGGCTCGGTTTTATGTAATCGGCCGCGGCCATTTGTCCGGGATGGGCCTGCATGATGTCGGCTATGGTTGCGCCCCATTGACCTCGGTCACTGCTCAAACGCTTGATGAAGCTGCCCTCGGGCAGCGGCGGCAACCGATCCAAATGCGGGAACAGCAGGTCGTCTTCACGAGCGACATAGGCGACCGGGACACTGTTGTTTTGGGCGGCGTCGTAGCCATCAAAGCGGAAGGCCGACGCGTAACCCGCAATGTAGTCATTCCCGGCCCGCAAATAATCGAGTACGACAGCCTGATGATGTTCGAGCGGCGGCGGGTCACCCGGCAACCGTCCGGACTGCCCCGCCAGGTACCAGGGGAAGAAGCTGAATTGATCGCGGACCCTCGCCCAGAGTTCAGCGACGTGGCCGCCGTGCCATTCCGGCGCGAAGCGTGGCAAATATTGTCTCAGGATATTCTCGCGTTCGACCTGATCGAATACGGGATAGCCGTCCAGTACGGCAATCGAAACCAGGTCGGGGTGATTTCGGGCAAGCTCCAAGGCGATCACCGCGCCCGTATGTGTTCCATATACTGGCACGCGTTCGATACCCATATTGGAAACTGCAATTGCAAACACATCGGCAAAATCCGCCGCCGTCGGGCGATCCGTAGGCAACGGGTCGGAAGCGCCGAATCCGGGTGTATCGAAACCAAACACGGAGAATTTGTCGGCCAACCGTTCCATCAACGGCAACAATGCCACCGACGAACGCGGCGATTCATGGAACAATACCACCGGAGGACCGGCGCCGGCGCGCCGGTAGTGAAGGGTCAAGCCATCCGCCTTAACGTAGTGCCGAGAGACTTTCATCGAACCTATCGGGCCGCTCGGAAGTCATATTGAATAGTCTTGCTCATAGTGCCCATTTTTCCTCTCGACCCCCTCATAGTATGGCCGGTTTCCATTTGCCCATGCAAATCCCGCTTCAAAATCTTGCCTGCCGCATTCTTGGACAGCGCTTCGACGAATTCGACCGCCTTCGGTGCCTTAAAGGATCCGAGACTATCTTTGCAGAACGAAATGATCTGCTCGTCATCAAGCGTCGAACCGGGCTGCGTCACGACACAGGCTTTGACCGCTTCGCCCCAATGCGGGTCGGCAGCACCGACCGCCGCGGCCTCCACAATGGCAACGTGACGATCGCCGCTTCCGTCGATCCGCAGGTCTCACGCAAGATACCATCACCAAAATAGTCGACGATCCGTTCCTTGGTGGCCAGAGACAGCGGCGCCGCGTTGGAAACGATGGCGCTTATGAGCGGGCGTCTGCACTTCTCAGAAAGTCGGTCGGCGGCGGCGCGCATGCCCGAAGCATTGGAAAGCGCGCGGTCGGTCGCAGGCTGCCCGGCCGGTTGCGCGCTGGCGGGCGTTTCCATCAACCCGGCGCTCGGTTACTCTGTCGTTGGGCTATCTCGATTGACTCATCATCTGTTTCAATCGCTTGCATACCAACTCTCGTCGCATTGCTGTGCCTTTCCGTAGCTTACCAGTGGCCGCTTGAGAAAGAGAAGTGGCCGTGCCATTCATTGGCAGAGCGCATTGTCAAAATTGCCAAATTCATTCAATTTGTGGCATCGTCGCCGATTAATTCGTCGGATTTCGGCACACTGCGTAGGTGCAGCTGCAACTCTCGGAGTACTGGCTTTGCGCGAGCGTCGAACAAACCAGAGGTCATCGGAGTCCGTGCGTTGAGCATGCTGCGCCTGGGGCCAGTGATCGGTCACCGCAACGACCCCGGCCTGGTCGACCGGCTGCATGACCTCGCACATGCCGGCAAACTGGAAATTCTGAACATTGACATCGGCGACGCCAAGCGGGGCCGCTTGCGCGTCCGCACCGACCAGGACACCGACTGCGCCATCGCGCAACCCCGAGGCCAGCAACTGGATGACGGCGCGGTGCTGCTCCTGGATGAGGAACGGGCCATTGTCGTCCGCGTCGGGGCTGAACGCTGGTTGACGGTGCGTCCGCGCGACGCGCCGGCGGCGCTGCAACTCGGCTATCACGCCGGAAATCTGCATTGGCGCGTGCGCTTTGCCGATAGCGACCTCCAGGTGGCGCTGGAAGGGGCCGAAGCCGACTACATTGCCCGCCTGCGGGAGATGATCGATGCGGGCGTCGTGACCGTGCCGCACAATGACTGATGCAACTACCGATACGCTGGCTCTGGCAACCGCCCTGCAGATCGGCGACAGCCAGTTTCCGGCTGGCGGCTTCGCTTTTTCCTGGGGCCTGGAAAGCCTGTGGCGCGAAGGCCGGATCGACCGCGGCCACATGGGCGCATTTCTGGAGGCGCAGTTGAGGGGCCGGTGGGCCAGCTTCGACCGTGCCATTGTCGCCGCCGCGCATGGTGCCGATATCGCTGGCTGGGTGGTGCTGGATGATGAGGTCGAGGCGATGAGCTGGTCCGCACGGCAGCGCGACGGCAGCAGCCGGGCAGGCCAGGCGTTGTTGGCTGCGCACGCACGCCTTGGCACCGCGAATGCCATAGCCTATCGCGAACGACAACCACTGGCGCACCTGCCGGTGGCGCAAGGCCTGGTCTACGCCGGCGTTGGGCTCGAACGCGCCGCCGCCATCACCGTGTCCGGCGTGAACTTCCTCGGCAGCCTGGCCTCGGCAGCCGTGCGGCTCGGCATTGTCGGCGCGATTTCCGTGCAGTCCGACTTGGCGCGGCTGCGGCCCACTTTGGCGGCGCTGGCCACCGAAGAGCCACCGCAACAACCGACGAGCTTCGCGCCCGCTGTCGACATCGCCATGTGCCGGCACGCGTCGGCAGCGGCGCTGTTTTCCAACTGATCACGCAACGAGAGGCCTACCATGAACCTGACACCGACAGAACTGGAACGGCTCACCATATTTCATGCCGCCGAATTGGCGCGGCGCTACCGGTCGAAAGGCATCCGACTTAGCCAGCCCGAGGCGGTGGCGCTGATCTGCGATGAGGTTATGACCGCGGCGCGACAGGATATGAACCACCCGGACCTGGTCGCGCTGGCCGGTAGTTTGCTGACCACCAAAGACGTGCAGCCGGGTGTGCGAGCCATGGTGTCGGTGGTTTCGTTCGAGGTCGGCATGGCCGAGGGCACCAAGCTTATAACCGCCTTCGATCCGATCCGGCCGGCCGCCGACGCTGCCGACGACGGCGTCGTGCCAGGCGAAATTATTGCCGCCGACGGCGAAATCGAAGTCAACGCCGCCCGTGACGCGATCGAGATCGAGGTGCTGAATACCGGCGACCGCGCCATTCAGGCGCGCAGCCACGCGCATTTCTTCGAGGTCAATCGGGCGCTGCGCTTCGACCGCGCCGCCGCTTTCGGCATGCGGCTGGATACGCCATCAGGCGTTGGCGCCCGCTTCGACCCGGGTGTCGCCAAGACGATACGGCTGGTACGCATGGCCGGCACCGGCGAGGTCTATGGCCAGGGTGGCCTTACCAACGGCGACACCAATGATGCCGACGTGAAAGCCAGAGCGATCGCCGCGGCGCGCGCCAATGGCTACCTCGGCGCCTGAAGGAGGATAAGCACAATGGCAAAAATCTCCCGCAAGGCCTATGCCGAGATCTATGGTCCGACGACCGGGGACATGGTGCGGCTCGGCGATACCTCGCTGCTGGCCCAAGTGGAGCGCGACCACACAAGCTATGGCGATGAGCTAACGACGGGCGCCGGCAAATCGATGCGCGACGGCGAGGGCTTCCGCACCCGGGGCACCTATGCCTCTGGTGCGCTGGATATGGTTGTCCACAATTGCACCATCGTTGACCCGGTGCTCGGCATTGTGAAGGCCGACATCGGCATCCGCGACGGCCGCATCGCCGGGGTCGGGAAAGCCGGCAACCCGGACATCATGGATGGCATAGCTCCCAACATGGTAACCGGGCCGAACACCACGCCCGTACACGGCGATTTCTTCATCTGCACACCAGGTGGAATCGAGGCCCATGCGCACTTCCTGTCGCCGGAGCAGGCCTGGCACGCGCTGGCCGGCGGTTGCACCACCATGCTGGGGATGTCGCCGGGCCCGCATTTCGACACCAGCTGTGCAGGGCCGAATGTGCTTGGCCAGTTGATCCGGGCTTGCGACGAATTCCCGCTCAACTTCGCCTTCCTCGGGCGCGGCTCGTCCGATCCCGGCGCGGTTGAAGAATCGGTTGCCGGTGGCGCGCTCGGCGTCAAAATCCACGAGGATCTTGGCGCCGCACCGGCCGTCATCGACGGCTCCCTGATCGCCGCCGAGCGCAACGACTTCTCGGTGCATATCCACACCGATACGATCAACGAATTCACCTATTGCGAGGACACCATTGCGGCCTGTGCCGGGCGTACCGTGCATATGTATCACGTGGAGGGTGCCGGCGGCGGTCACTCGCCGGACATCCTAAAGGTGGTCGGCGAGGCCAATGTGCTGCCGTCTTCGACCAATCCGACCAATCCTTTCACCCTGGCCGCGTTGGAAGAAGGCGTGCCGATGACCATGCTGTGCCACATCTTGAACTATAATCTGCCGGAGGATGTCGCCTTTGCCGAGGGCCGCATCCGGCCGCAGAGCATGGCGGCCGAGGACCTGCTGCACGACATGGGCGCGATCTCGATCTTTGCGACCGATACCCAGGGCATGGGCCGGTTGGCTGAAAACATCACGAAATGCTGGCAGCTGGCGTCGGTGATGAAGGACCGGGTCGGCCGGTTGCCGGAGGAGGCGACGGCACGCGCCGACAATGAACGCATCCTGCGCTATATTGCGAAATATACCATCAACCCGGCAATCGCCGCCGGTATGGATCGACACATCGGTTCACTGGAGCCTGGCAAGATGGCGGATCTGGTGTTGTGGCCACGGGCGTCGTTCGGCGCCAAGCCGTGGATGGTGATCAAGTCCGGCGAAATCGTTTGGTCCGCCATGGGTGACGGCAACGGCAGCCACATCGGCGCTCAGCCGGTCATCCAGCGACCGATGTGGGGGTCGCTTGGCAGTGCCAAGACAACACTTGGCGTAACCTTCGTCAGCAAACTCGCAATCGAAGCGGACACTGAACGCAGGCTGGGCGTTGCCAAGAAGTTCGTCCAGATCGACAACGTCCGAGGCCGCAGCAAACACGACCTGGTGCGCAATTCGGCGTTACCGTCGATCCGGGTCGACCCGCAGACCTTCGACGTGTTTGCCGACGACAAACTGCTAACCTGTCCACCGGCAACGGAGGTGCCGCTTAGCCGGCGCTATATGCTGCGATGACCGCCGAGTCCTTCAACGAGCCCGCCGGCGCCGCGCGCGTCGGCATCGGCGGGCCGGTCGGTTCCGGCAAGACGGCTTTGCTGGAGCAGATGATTCCCCGTCTACTGAAGCGCGACATCGCGCTGGCTGTGATCACCAACGATTTGGTCACCCAGGAAGATGCCGAGCGGGTGCGGCGGGCCAATTTGATTGAACCCGGGCGTGTCGTTGCCGTAGAGGCCGGTGCCTGCCCACATACGGTGATCCGCGAAGATCCGACATTGAATTTACAGGCGGCCGAGATGTTGGAACGCCGGTTTCCGGGGCTGGACCTAACGCTGCTGGAAAGCGGCGGAGACAACTTGGCATCGACGTTTTCGCTGGATCTGGTGGATTGGTGGTGTTTTGTGATCGACGTCGCCGGCGGCGGTGACATTCCGCGCAAACGGGGCCCCGGTGTGGTGCAAAGCGACTTGCTGGTGGTGAACAAACCCGATCTCGCGCCCATGGTCGGCGTCGATCTGAACCGGATGCTGGACGAGGCGCGCGCGGTTCGTGACGGGCGTCCCGTAGTTGTGACGAACGGGCGCACTGGTGAAGGCGTCGACGCCATCGTCGATATTTTGTGCCACGACGTCTTGTTCCGCGGCTGAATGCAGCTCGATCTCGAATTTGCGCGCGGGCCGGACGGCCGGACGGAACTGGCGCGACGGCGGGTCAGCTATCCCTGGGCGCTGACCCGGCCCTTCTACCTTGACGATGCGCCGGCTGATATGGCGACCGTGGTGCCGCAGTCGAGCGCCGGCGGTCTCTACGCCGGCGACCGCATCGTCCAACAGGTTCAAGTGGCCGCGGGCGCGACGGCGCACGTCACAACCCAGGGCGCGACAGTGGCGAACGCCGGCCGTGACGGCCGCCACACCGAGAATACCTGGCAGTTGGCCGTCGCCGCCGATGGTTGGCTGGAAGTGATGAACGATCCCGTGGTGTTGTTTCCCGACAGCGATCTGCGCCAGCGTGTGGCAATCGACGCGGCCGGCATCTGCGTCTATTCCGAAAGCATCGGCTGGCATCCCGAGCCGATCTTTCGTCGTTATCAAACGGAGATCACGGTTCACCGCGCCGGTCAATTGTTGGCGCTGGAACGGGTTGATATTGCCGCAACCGATATCATTCGCGAGACGGCCGCGGCGCCGGACCCGCTCGGCGGCGTGGGACTGATGCTATTCTTGAACGTCGACGCCGAAGCGGTGGCACAAGCCCTGCGCCCCCATGTCGCCGAAGACCGGATCGGCATTGGCATCCTACCGAACGACGCCGGTTTGGCCGTTCGCATCGCCGCGCCAACGTTGGGCGCCGTGCCCAAGCTCCAACAACAACTATGGGCAGCATTTCGCACGTTCATTACCGGCATCAATCCGGCCAGCCGGCGTAAAGGTGCATAAAAGCGACCGGATCAAAACTTGCGCCGATTCGATATTGGTCGCGTCGCGCAATTCTGGGGCCGCACTTGCACCGTTGCCTGAAGCTGGCATAATCCATGGATCAATGACACTTCCAAGAAAAGCAAACTCGTATGTATTAGGTGTATTGAGGCTTCACAGAATCGGAGGACTTGCCATGACGCGTGATATTTCCAGACGTTCGATGCTCAAAGGTACGGCTGCTGTCGGTGCCGCCAGTGCCCTTCCCATGATACCGTTCGCGGCCGAAGCGGCTGGTGAAATTGTGGTTGGCGGGTTGCACGACTTGTCGGGCTTCATCGATTTTGCCGGCATCCCCATGAACCAGATCATGTTGATGGCGATCGAAGAAATCAACGCCGGCGGTGGCCTGCTCGGCAAAAAACTCGTGGGCAAGGTCTATGATCCGCAATCCAACATGTCGATGTATTCGCAATTTGCAACCCAACTGGCATTGAAGGACAAGGCGTCAGTGGTCATGGGCGGCATCACCTCGGCGAGCCGCGAAACCATCCGACCAATACTGCATCGATACAAGACACTATATTTCTACAACACCCTCTATGAAGGTGGAGTCTGCGACCGCAACGAGATTACCCTGGGCACCACCCCGGCCCAGACCGTGGAAGAACTGGTGCCCTACACCATGGGAATGTGGGGCAAGAAGGTCTACACCATCGCGGCTGACTATAACTATGGCCAGATTACGGCAGCTTGGGTGAAGCGCTATGTGGAACAGAACGGCGGCCAAGTGGTCTCGACCGATTTTTTCCCGCTCGATGTGACGAATTTTGGCCCGACCATTTCCAAAATCCAAAGCGCCAAGCCGGACATGGTGATGAGCGTGCTGGTAGGCGGCGCGCATCTTGGCTTTTATAACCAATGGGCCGCGGCCGGTATGAAGAATGAAATCCCCATGGCCTCCACCACGTTCGGTGCCGGCGGGGCGGAGATCGAGATCATCAAACCGGAAGTCGCAAACGGCATCGTCTCGTCCTATGGCTATTATCCCTCCATTGACTCACCGGAAAACAATGCCTGGGTCGCCAAGGTCAAGAAGCGCTATCCCGACAACACGCCGTTGTTGACGGAATTGTCCGCCTTTACCTGGGAAGGCATGATGATCTGGGCCGATGCGGTGCGTACCGCGGGCAGCATGGATCGAATGAAGCTGATCGAGGTCATGGAGTCGGGCAAGACCTACACCATGCCATCGGGTCAGGTTTCCATTGATCCCAAGACCCACCATGCGATCCGCGATGTTTACATCGCCGATTTGAAGGACAAGACGTTCATCATCAAGAAAAAATTCTCCCAGGTGCAGCCCGCGGATACCCAGTCGGTTTGCGATCTGGAGAAAAATCCCAACTCCAACAAGCATTACGAAATATCGCTCGAGTAACGCAATACGGCGCCATAAGTCCCGGGCCGTCGTCATGGACGGCTCGGGCCAACTAGAGCAAGTTTCGACCATACGGATACGTTTGATCGAAATTTGCTCTAATTTCAGGCTGGGTGGGTTTCCATGGATTATTCTTTGGTGGTGGCGATTGAGTTATTGCGGGAAGTTGCTGGACTCATTCTGATCGCTACTGGACTCGCCGTCATCTTCGGCATGATGCGGGTAATCAACATCGCCCATGGCGAGTTCATCATGTTGGGCGGCTACACCGTTGTTCTGACGACCAAGCAGGGCGTAAATATCTGGGTCGCCATTCTCATCCTGGCGCCGTTGGCGGTCGGCATTTTCGGCGTCATTGTGGAACGGCTCATCATCCGCCATCTCTATGGGCGGATCATCGATTCGTTGCTGGCGACTTGGGGTTTGAGTCTATTCCTGATCGGCTTTGTCACCGTCGTATTCGGCAATACGGTGGAAGGGGTCACCACGCCCTTTAGCGCCATCGCCATTGGGCAATACACCGTGTCGGTCTATACGTTATTCCTGATATTTGCCGCCGCCGTCCTAATTGCCTCCGTATACCTGACCTTGCGCTACACAAAGGCCGGTCTGATCGCTCGGGCCACTATGCAGAATCCGGACATGGTGGAAAGCCTCGGCACCAATTCCAAGCTGGTTTACATGGCCACTTTTGGCATCGGCGCGGCCTTCGCGGGGTTGGCGGGCGGCCTTTTGGCGCCGATTAGCGGCGTCGTGCCGAGCATGGGCGCGCTGTTGATTGGCAAGGCCTTCATCACCGTCGTCACCGGCGGCGCGGCGGTGGTCGCGGGCACCCTGAGCGCTTCGGGAATTCTGGGTTCCATTAGTCAGTCCGTAACCTTTGCGACCGGACCGGTGTTTGGCGATGCCACACTGTTGTTCGTAGCCCTGATCTTGCTGCGTTTGCTGCCGCAAGGTATCACCGGCCGCATTTTCACCCGCAGCGTCTGATCGCCGGCCCGAGCATGAGGAGCCCATGTTGAGGACGATTTCCAAGGATTGGCTGGGTGCCGGATTCGTCACGGTACTCGGGCTGGCGTTGCTGATATTCGTGCCGATCTTGTTCGATCTGTTCGAAGTGCTGCAGTTGACCAAATATGTCGTGCTTTCGCTGTTCGTTTTAAGCCTGGCCTACATCTGGGGCTTCGGCGGAATTTTAAGTTTTGGCCAGGCCGGTTTCTTTGGCCTGGGCGGCTATGCCTTTGCCGTATCCGCCATCAACTTAGGCCAGACCACCGTGCCGTTCCTCATGGCCATTGCAATCTGTGCACTGTTCGCTGCCGCGCTTGGCTACTTCATGTTCTATGGCCGACTAAACGACGTCTATCTGGGCGTCGTGACCCTGGTTGTTACGTTGATCCTTTATAAACTGATTAACCACACCGCCGGCCCGGAATACATCATCGGCAAGGCGCGTCTGGGCGGTTTCAACGGCATCCCCTCCATTCCCATCATGACCCTGCCCTGGCAACCCGATCAGGAGATGGAACCGGCCCAGATGTTCCAGTATTTCATGGCCATACTGATTGCTGTGTATGTGTTCCTGCATTTCTTGATCAAATCGAAATTCGGCCGTGTCGCCATATCGATCCGCGAGAATGAAGTCCGTACCGCGTTGCTGGGCTATGACGTGCGCCTATACAAGCTGGCAATTTTCACTATTGGCGGGGCGATTGGCGGGGCGGCGGGCGCCATGTGGGCAAGCTACCAGACCTTCGTCGATCCCAATATTTTCAGCCTGGAATGGTCCGCTAAATGCTTGATCTGGGTGATGGCGGGCGGTGTTGGCACCTTGTTCGGGCCCATCGTCGGCGTCCTGGCACTGGAATTTTTGTCTTTTCAGCTAGGCCAGACGGATTTGATCAACAACTTGATTATACTGGGCACCGTTCTGATTTTTCTGGTGCTGGTGCTGCCCAAGGGCATATTTCCCACCTTTCGCGACGCCGTCGTAAAGCTATGGCGTCGGCGTAGCGGCCAGGGGGACGGGGAGCGGCCCGCATGAGCGAACAGGTGCTGTTGACCACCACGGATTTGACCATGCGCTTTGGCGGTGTGATCGCTGTGGATCACGTGAATTTCGCCCTGAAGAGCGGTGAATTACGCTGTCTGATCGGGCCCAATGGGGCCGGCAAGAGCACGTTTTTCAAGTGTCTGACCGGCCAGTTGAAGCCCTCGGGCGGTTCCGTCTTGTTCGCCGATCAGGAACTCAGCGGACAGACCACGCACGATATCGTGCGCAAGGGCATCGGCATTAAGACGCAAGTGCCCAACCTGTTTGATGGGCTACCGGCGCGCGAGAACATCGCCCTGTCGGCGCGACAGAATCACCCCCAACGGCGTTCTGAAGAGATCACGGACGAAATGCTGGAGCTGATTTCCATCGCTCCGCTCGCACATCGTGACGTTGGCAGTCTGGCGCATGGCGAGCGTCAGTTGGTGGAGCTGGCCATGGTCCTAGCCGGACAACCACGCCTTTTGCTGTTGGACGAGCCGGCGGCCGGTATGACCGCAGAGGAACGCGGTCGCCTGGCTACTGTGCTGCGCGAACTAGCGGGCCGTATGTCGCTGATCGTGGTCGAGCACGATATGCAGTTTATTCGCGAAATCGCGACGGAGATCACAGTCTTCCATCGCGGCAAGGTCTTCATCGAAGGCGACGTCGCCGAGATCATGACACACAGCGAGGTTCAGGAAATTTATCTGGGAAAAGAGGCAAATGGCGCTGCTTGAAATCCATGACCTCAAAGCAGTCTATGGGCCGGTGCCGATCCTGCACAAGATCGACATGCATGTGGAACAAGGCGAGTTCGTCGGCGTGTTGGGCCACAACGGCATGGGCAAGACCACCCTGTTGCGCGCACTCATGGGCTTTGTCGCCACCACGGGCGGCAGCATCAAATACCAAGACCAGGAAATCCGCCGCCTACCGACCTATCGCCGCGCCCGTATGGGCATGTCATTGGTGCCCCAGGGCCGAGAGATTTTTCCCAATCTGACAGTGTTGGAAAACCTTACCGTGGGTGTTTTGGGCAAGAAAGGCTCCCTCGACCGGATTGAGGAGATGCTGGAATACTTCCCCCGCCTGCGCCCGCTGCTGGACCGCCGGGGTGGCGCGTTGAGCGGCGGCGAACAACAGATATTGGCTATCGCCCGGTGCCTGTGCAATCATCCCTCTCTTATCCTGCTGGATGAACCAACCGAGGGCGTGCAGCCCACCATCATCCAGGAAATCAGTGAGGTACTGCAGCAGCTGCAGGCGACGCAGAACCTCACAATTGTGCTGGTCGAGCAGAATCTGGATTTCATCGTCGGTCTGGCGTCTCGCATTTACACCATCTCCCGAGGCGTTCTGGACACCGAAATTCCGCTCGCGGAAATCCAGGACTCGGCGATGGTGGCCGAATATCTTGGCTTTGGAAATTCGAACTAAATCCTAAATCCTACAACCTATTGGGGGGATTGCGATGACCGTGCTACAGCCCACAGACGAACAGGTTTATGAGGTCGCCGAACAACTCGGCATGCATGTCGACGAAGCCAAAGTGGCGTTATTGCAAAACCGCTTCGCCGATTACGTCGCCGCTTACGGGGCGGTTGACGAAATGGCCGATCCCTTGCCGGAGGTGAAATATCCGCGCACCCCAGGTGTTCGGCCCACCGGCGACGACAATCCCTATAACGCCTGGTACTACAAAACCGAAGTCAAAGGCGCCGCCGACGGCAAGCTCGCGGGCAAGACCGTCGCCCTGAAAGACAATGTCATGCTGGCCGGCGTACCGATGATGAATGGCTCGGCGACGTTGGAAGGCTTTGTGCCCAATGTTGACGCCACCGTCGCGACACGGTTGCTGGATGCCGGTGCTACCATCATGGGCAAGGCCCATTGCGAATGCTTCTGTCTGTCCGGTGGAAGCCACACCAATGCGACCGGCGCGGTGGAAAATCCGCGCGTGCCGGGCCATTCTGCCGGCGGGTCGTCATCGGGCAGTGCCGCATTGATCGCCGCGGGCGAAGTAGATATGACCATCGGCGGTGACCAGGGCGGCTCCGTCCGCATACCCGCTGCCTATTGCGGCATCGTCGCCATGAAGGCGACATATGGCCTGGTGCCCTATACGGGCGTCATGCCCATCGAGCCTTATATCGACCACACCGGCCCCATGACCGGATCGGTGGCAGACAATGCCTTGATGCTGGAAGTCATCGCCGGCCCGGACGGCTACGACACTCGACAGCAGAACGTCATCACCCAGCCCTATTCCGAATTACTGGAAGGTGGTGTGGCGGGCATGAAGATCGCGATACTGAAAGAGGGCTTCGGGCACGAAAATTCCGAAGCCGACGTGGATGCCTATGTGCGCGCAGGCGCGGCCCGTTTCGCAGAGATGGGCGCTGTTGTGGATGAAGTCTCCATCCCCATGCATTCGGCAGGCCCGGCCATCTGGACACCGATTGCGTTGGAAGGTTTGACCCAGACCATGATGCTCGGCGATGGCTATGGTGTTTCCCGCCAGGATCTGTACTCAACCTCCCTCATGGATGCCCATCGAAATTGGCGGGAGAAGGCGGATAGTCTGTCAGAAACCTTGAAACTGACAATGATGTTCGGGCAGCATGCGGACAACACCGCCGGCAAACGTTACTACGGCAAGGCGGTCAATCTCTCTTACACCCTGCGTGCGGCTTATGATGCGGTGCTAGCGGATTACGATCTGTTGCTGCTGCCGACTTTGCCGGTGAAGGCGACACCGTTGCCGACGGCCGACGATGACTGGGATTTCTACATCGACCGCGCCTTCGAGATGATCGGCAATACGGCACCGTTCAATATCAGCCACCATCCCGCGCTCTCCATGCCCTGCGGCATGAGCGATGGCCGGCCCATTGGCATGATGTTAGTCGGTCGCTTTTTCGAAGAAGCGACAGTCTATCGGGCCGCGCAAGCGTTCGAACAATCGGGTGACTGGATGACGTTCACGGCTTAACCCAACCCACATCGCGCAAGGGAGTGCAGTCAGATGAAACCCAACGACCAACAACTCCGAGAAATCGCGGCGACGTTTGGGGTGAACCTCTCGAACGAGGACACTGATTTCTTCGCCGAAGTCTTAGGCCCGTTGTTCGAATTGACCGATGCCGCCTTGACCGGACCCGACGCCTTGCCGGAGGTGACGTATCCACGCAGCCCCGGCCGACGGCCGACGGCCGAGGAGAACCCTCTGAACGCCTGGTACTACAAGACCGACATTAAAGGCGCACAGGAAGGCAAATTGGCCGGCAAGACCGTGGCACTGAAGGATACGGTCCTGCTTGCCGGCGTGCCGTTGATGAACGGCGCATCGGTCATGGAAGGCTACGTGCCGGAGGTCGATGCGACAATTGTCACCCGCATCTTGGACGCCGGCGCGACAATTACCGGCAAGGCGGTCTGCGAATATTTTTGCGTCTCCGGAAGCAGTTTCACCTCGTCCACCGGCCCGGTGCATAACCCGGTCAAGCACGGCTATTCGGCCGGCGGGTCGTCGTCAGGGAGTGCCGCGCTGGTCGGGTCCGGCGCCGTGGATATGTCGATCGGCGGCGATCAGGCAGGCTCCATCCGCATACCGGCGGCCTTCTCCGGAATTGTCGGCATGAAACCGACCCATGGCCTAGTGCCCTATAGCGGCATCATGAGCATGGAAGTCACCATCGACCATGTTGGTCCGATGACCACCAACGTGGCCGACAACGCGTTGTTCTTGGAAGTGCTGGCCGGCCCTGATGGCTATGACAGCAGACAATCCGGCGAACGCGCTGATACTTACACCGAAGAGCTCGACCGGGGTGTTGAAGGGCTGCGTATCGGTATCATTGATGAAGCCTTCGGCCTGCCTGAATCGGAAGACGCCGTCGATACGGCGGTGTTGGCGGCGGCCGACGTGTTGACCGGCCTCGGGGCAAAAGTCGAGCGCATTTCCGTGCCCATGCACAGCGAAGTCGGTAATATTTATCTGCCGATGATTGCCGAGGGCATGGTGCGCCAGTTCACTTTCGGCGGTGGCGTCGCGAGTGGGGCGGCCGGCTTCTATCCGCCCAGCCTGATTGAGCGGATCAACGCCTTGGGGCAGCGGGCGGATGAATGGCCGGATACGGCCAAGGCCATTACGCTGCTCGGCGCCTGGGTCACGCAGACCTATGGCGGGCGCATCTATGGCAAGGGACAGAATTTGAAACGCCAGACCACCGCCCAGTACGCCAAACTGTTCAAAGATTGGGATCTGCTGTTGACGCCGACCTTGCCCATGGCCGCCATGCCGCTGCCTGGCGAGGATGACGATAGGCTGAGCAAGATCGGCCAGGCTTGGTGCATGCTGGCCAACACCTCACCCTACAATTTCACCGGCAATCCAGCCATTTCGGTTCCTTGTGGCCGCAACGCAGACGGTCTGCCCGCCGGTTTGCAGTTGATCGGCAGGCATTTCGACGAACGTACGATCTACCGGGCGGCGGCAGCGTTCGAGGCCAACTTCGATTGGAAGACGGCGTAGCAAATGTCGGGCGCTGACTCTCTCGGAAGCGGCGCCCGACATGCCTTCATCGAGCTACATCGATTTCCATTTCGCGCCTTTCTCAAAGGCGTGGGCGGCGCGGTAAATGGTCGACTCCTCGAAGTGCTTGCCAATCAGCATCATGCTGACCGGCAGGCCTTTCGACATGCCACACGGCACCGCCATGGCCGGATGGTGAGTGATATCAAATGGCGCCGTGTTACCAATCATCTCCAACGCCCGTTGCACATATTCCTCGCGCGACGCGTCGGGTGCGGGCAAGGGGCTCGCCTTGATCGGTGTCGTCGGCATCAGCAATAAATCGTAGTCGGCCAACACCGCATCATAGGCAGCCGTCAACAGCCGGGTCAGGTTCATGGCCTTGCCGTAATAGCGACCGCCGTGCTGCTTGTTTATGTAGGTGCCGAGCAGGGTGAACAGTTTCGTGGTCTCTGACATCTCATCGGCGCGATGGCGCCATTGGCGGTGCTTGTCCATCAGCGACGTAACATAGAGATCCGGCCGGCTAAGGCCGTAGCCATCACCATGCATCATTGTCTGGGTCAGACCCTCAACGCCGATCGGCAACCACAACGCCGCGCCCAGGGGGTGCATAGGGATCGACACCTCCTTCACCTTGGCGCCGAGCGCGGCCAATTTTTTGACGGCGGCGCGCACCTTGGAATTGACGTCCGTCTCTGCGTTCTCCGCCTGGAATCCTTCCTTGACCACGGCGATCTTCATGCCTTTGATGCCCTTGGCGCCTTGTAAGGCCTTGGTATAACGCTGGGTTTTCACGTTGTACTGGCGCGGGTCATAACCGTCTTCGCCAGCGATCACTTCCAGCAATAGGGCATTGTCTTCGACCGTATTGGTCATTGGGCCCGTGTGATCGACATATATCTCGATCGGCATGATGCCGGTGTAGGGAACAAGGCCGTGGGTCGCTTTCATGCCATAGATGCCGCAGAACGAGGCCGGCATACGGATGGAACCGCCTTGGTCCCCACCCATTGCCATTTCCACTTCTCCGGCCGCGACAAGGGCGGCGCTGCCCGAGGATGATCCGCCGGCGGAGTATCCCATTTTATGAGGATTATGGACGGCACCGGTGAAGTTCGTGTGACTGCCGCCCGACAGACAAAACGACTCGCAATGGGACTTACCGACAATGGTGCCACCGGCGTCCAGAATGCGCGTAACCACGGTTGCATCGATTTCCGGGACATAGCCTTCGAGCGTCGCCGCGCCGTTCACCATTGGCACACCGGCCAGCATGATATTGTCTTTCAGAACGATGCTTTTACCCTTGAGCTTACCCCTAGCGGCGCCCTGGACCGTGGTTTTCACATGCCACGCGTTGTATTTGTTTTCGTCGCCGCTTGGCCGATATCCCGGTGACCGTGCGTAGGTCACTTGCGGCAGATTATCGGGCATGGCATCGATGATGTTGTAGGCATCGATATTGCCGCGCATCAAATCGATGAAAGACGTGACGTCCGTCTCGGTCAAATTCAAGCCGATTTCGTCGGCGACTTCCTTGAGTTGGTCAGGGGTGGGTACTTGGACCGCCATGATGTGCTCTCCGTTGTTGCTTGTATTTTGATCGTTGGGTCGGTAGGCCGATGCTAGGAACAGACCGCATCACTGCCAAAACCGCAAGACATCGTCGACAGTCACGGCCTCGGCGAACAAGAACGCCATCGTGTTGATCGCAAAATCGTGCCGCTCCTGTTCCAGTTCACCGGTGGCGTCCGTTACGACGAAGGTCTTGTAATCGCGCTGACTGGCATCACGCACCGTGGTTTCTACGCAACAGTTCGTCGTTACGCCGCAGACGACGAGACTATCAGCGTTAACGCCGTTCAAAATTGGCTCCAGCCCAGTGGCGTAGAAGCCGCTGGGTCGGTTCTTATCTACGACATAGTCGCCTTCCTGAGGGGCTAAGGGGTCAACCACCTCGATATCGTGCGTGCCGGCTGCCAAGTGGTCCGACTCGCCGATAGCCGGAAGCAAATATTTGACCAGCACCCCGCCATCAGCATAATCTGAACGATAGATATATCGCGTATAGATTACCGGAACGCCCGCACCCCTCGCCGCTTCGATCAAGCGCCGACAAGGCTCTACAGCGGCTTTCAGCATGGATACATCCAGGCCGATGGTTGCCATGGATCCCTCATCGGTACAAAACCCGTTCTGCATATCAACGACGATAAGCGCGGTACGACCGGCCGTCGGCGTCATGCGAAATTCCGTCATTCTATCCTCCATTGACCACACCGATTGTCAAACGGACGCGCGATTGCGCGCATCGGCTGACTAACATGAACTAATTTCATTCTACAAGTTCCGCGCGGTCAACACACCAGGGGTTGCGGCCTTGCTGTCATTTTTCGCGCCGAAACCTGCGGTAAATTAGCACGCACCGGTGGGCGTTCCTGAGAGCGAAAACCCAGAAAGTGCGCGACAGGTGCGTATTGACATGAGCTAAGTCCGGGCGGGTCAGCAGCACGGTGCGCGCCAGCCCGCTGCCGTTATGGATCAGCAGAGACGAACAGCAGAGCAAGCAATATTCGATCAGGGCTTCCTCGCCATTGCGGGCGGCCGCATCAGGGCTCACCGATACGTAGGCCGGCATGAGGCTACCGGCGGGTCCGCGGCCCGCGGCAGGTCCCGCGGTATGCCGGAGGCTATCGTAGGCCCGTACCCGATCACCAAACCAGGACCGCAACCGATCCAGAGAACGCTCACTGTCCGTTGCAACGAACAGCGCCGCATCGGGTTGCGACCGCAGCGCGCTGTCAATGGCTCGTTTGAAATGCGGGAAGGACAGGGAGCCCTGTCGGTGCGCGCGGCGCTCATCTTTTGAGGTTGCATCCGTGCCGCGCACGTGGACGCCAATGAAGGGCTCCGGCAGATGCGTGGCTCGAAAGTCGGCGGCAGCCTCCTTGATGTAGGGCCGCGGCCGCACGTAAGCCTTGATAATTTCGGCTGTCCGGCGCCGCAGCTCGGGTGAGGGATCGTCCCACCGGTAAGGAATCACCATCGACTTGCCCATGAGATCGGCGTGATCGCCGAAGTGACGGGTCACGAAATGCCCGTCCTCGAGAGCGACGCCTACTTCCAAGTCACCGGGGAAGATCGGATCAATGCGGGCCCACAAATCCTCCGGTATTCGAGACAACGGGAAATCCGTCACAATCGGTTCGAAATAATACTCCCAAACATTGTCGCGACCGCGGTGTCCGCCGGCTTTCCAGTAGCTGCAACGCTCGCCGAAGCAGGCAACCGGGATGCGGCCATCCGCCAAGGCCCAGGGCACGTTGGCGACGACCTGCTGGACCAATGAGAACAGCCCAACGTCGCGCTCGCGCATGATGTGCAGTCTTTCTTCCATTGCTTCACCGGTCGTTGGCGGACTTAACAGGGCTGTCCGGATCGATTGTCCAAAAATTCCATGAAAAGGATCGATTTCACGGTGCTGTCACAGCAATATCAGGTGGTGTCTCACTTTGAAATCCGGCGGAGTTGACGCCCTATCGAATGTGATGGTGTGGACGGCGCCCCGAGCGGCATCAACTGTGCCATGATGGTCGTTGTCAAAACGTGTCATCAAAGGAGCACCGTCCATGAAGAATTCTACAGCAAACAGCCGTCTCTCTACCATCACCGTAACTCCACCGTAACTCGAGAAACGCCAACCGGACCCGAACCATGCGAGGGATCGTCAAGAAATTCGATCGCTCGGAGCACAGACGTTGAACAAAAGTGTCAAACCTTCGAGTGGCCGATGGAGGGCGGCTCGAATTTACCTCATGTTTTCAATGGAGTAATTGGTGCCCAGGGGCGGAATCGAACCACCGACACGCGGATTTTCAGTCCCCATGCCTATAGTATCACTCTATTCCTATAAGCCATTATTCTGTTCTATATCAAAGATTTAACTTGTCACGATATTCTGGAATATTCCTCAGTATTCCTGTATTGTGGGTACTCATAGGGTACTCACGCAGGTTTTACGATGAATATCACCGAGCGAAATGTCAAAAGCCTGGCTTATAGCAAACAGGACAACAAGGCGGACCTACGTTTTGACGATGCCCTCAAAGGGTTCGGTGTTCGAGTGTATCCGTCGGGCAGAAAATCATTCATCGTTGCCTATCGCAACTCAGCGGGCAGAAAACGCCGCATGACGCTTGGTGACCATGGCTCATTGACAGTGAAGCAGGCACGAGACATGGCTCAAGACGTGCGCGCGCAGGTCCGATCTGGTGATGATCCATTGAGTGACAAACAGGCCCGTCGGCAAGAGATGACGTTCGAAGAACTGGCTGACCGGTACATGGACCATGCGCGCGATCACAAGCGTAGTTGGAAGGACGACCGGCAGCGGTTACGTGACCATCTGTTGCCAACACTGGCATCGCATAGATTGTCAGAGATTACGTTGTCGCAGCTTCAAGCGATCCATCGACGCGTGAAGAAGAACCTATCGCCGTCAACAGCCAACCGCTGCGCTGCGCTGGTGAAGCACATGTTCGCCGTAGCCGAAGAGTGGCGACTGGTCGACGCATCGCCTGCAAAGGGACTCAAACTCTTCCGAGAGCCTCCAGGTCGTGACACTGCGTTGACACCAGCAGAGACGATCAAGGTTTTGGAAGCATGTGACCAAGATGACAACCTCTTTGCAGCGGCATTGTTCAAACTCTGCATACGCACGGGACGGCGCGTTGGTGAATGGCTAAATGCGAAATGGGACTACTTGGACCGTGAGCACGGTAGGTTGACCATACCACTTACTAAAGCAAACGAACGCCAATACGTTCCATTGACAGACGCAGCATTGAGCATTCTTGATTCACTGCCCCGCATCACCAACAACCCGTACATCATCGCAGGCAACACCCCAGGCAAGCCACTGCAGACCTACTCCAAGGCATGGAAGCGGATCTTCAACCGGGCTGAACTGGATCGCGAGTACTTCCCGCCACATGGTCTCAGACACTCCTATGCCAGCATGTTGGTGCAAGAGAACGTGCCATTGACGACAGTGGGAGTGCTACTTGGCCATAAGAATGCATCGACAACACAGCGGTACGCGCACTATCAACCTGAGTACCTGCGTCAAGCTGCCCAAACGTTCGATAACGTTATACCGTTGCGACCAAAACCAAAGGCGAACACAGCTACTGAGTAACTACTTCTCTGGACTCACGACATGAACAGCACCAAAGACAAGACCGACAGTCCGAACAGCAACAACTCAAGTCGTGAGCAGGAACAACAGGACCGTGCACACATCGACGATGAGGACGAAACGTTAGCTAGGAAGCTTGAGAAGAGACACCACTCCAATCCAGACTTAACTGATGATGTCAAAGATGCAGTAGCAAGCAACATCGGAGCGCATGATTTCTATTCGACAGGTAGACCTCGGGCCGAGTGGCATGACGAAGTCTTTCCTTGGACTGATAAAGTAATCGCAAATGGCATGTCGAAGAACATGGCTTATAAGAAAGCATTTCATCGCTTTGATCTCGGGGGAAAAAAGTACGGCATCTCTGGACCTAGTTCTGTCAAAAGAATGTATCTGGATTACAACAGAGACTATTGGACAGAAGAATTTTACTCAATGCTGCTCTTGAAGCGTTGGTGTGACGCTATCAACGCTTTGCGACAATTGTCACCTCAAGCACAAGTACCATTGCTCAAAGAGTGGTTCTAACTGAAGTACCTGTCAAAAGTTAAATCACCTATACAGATTCTTCCGGATCTGGCCTTATCCGTGCCATATCGATTCCCCACCTATTGGAGGCAGATATGGCCACTGAAACGCTTAGAGAAAACGGTGAATTCCAGAATTTCCAAGCACTTGAAACGCTGCCTGGCGACGATGACCACGTAATACCAGCCAAGCAAATTTCTCGGTACACAGGCATCAAGCCTCAGACCCATGCCCGATGGCGGCACGAAGGCATCGGCCCCAAATACGTCCGGCTCGGTGGCCGTGTGTTCTATCGCGCGGGCGATGTCAGGGCATGGATCAGAGGGCAAGTCAGACAGAATACGATACGCACATAGAAACACCGCCACCGAGGATCGATGGCGGTGCTGTGGGAACGAGTTCAATTGCGATATCAATAACTTAACTCAATCTCGCGTTATTGTCAAGCGGTTGTCGGTGTCTAAAAAGGGACACGACACATGACAAATCCCCTCAGTGGAAACCGCCTCCGTTGGTTCAATGAACGCTGGGCCGTTGTCGATATTGGTGGCAAGTGCCGGATACTACGGACGCAAGATGCCATTCCATACGACGAGCAGAACTTCAAACTGTCGGTTGCTAGCGAGCATGGGGGGCAAGGTGAAAGGCTCGCAGTGCTTTGGCTAAGGCATCCCAGGCGCCGTACATATCGACTGGGCCTCGAATTCGACCCAAGCAAGCCTATGACCGACGATCCGATGAACAAGGACGGCGTAACGCACTACAATTTGTGGACCGGGTTCCCGATCGAGCCTCTCGAAGGAGATGTTCAGCTATTCCTGAGCTTCGTCCACGACGTAATCTGCAACGATGACGGTTTTCTTCGAGATTGGGTGCTGGATTGGCTCGCCGATTTGGTCAAGAACCCCGGCGACAAGCCGGGCAGCGCGCTGGTGCTACGGGGCGCACAGGGCGTTGGCAAGGGCACTTTCGCAGAAATCGTCGGCACGATGCTAGGGCGGCATTATATGCCCATTGGAGACCCGGAGCTGTTGGTCGGTAAATTCGGTGGCCACCTTATAGACAAGCTACTCGTATATGCTGACGAAGGGTCGTTCGAGGCGAAGAATGCATCGACTAAGCTCAAGCACATGATCACCGAACGCGACTTGGTCGTAGAGGCGAAATTCCAGACACCGATCGTCGTCAAGAATAGCATGCGTATCATGATCTCCGGCAACGCGGACCAGCTGATCAAGGCAGGTCAGGACGAGCGTCGATACTGCATCATTGATGTCAATCCGCGACATCAGAACGACACCCCGTACTTCGAGAAGCTTCGGGCCTGGGCTGACAACGGCGGCGTCAACGCGCTCCTGCACTTTCTCCTGAACCGCGAGATCACCAGCAACCTCCGGCAAGTGCCGAACACCAAGGCCCTTCAAGATCATAAGTTGGCTGGTATGTCGGACGTTGAGAAGTGGTGGTTCGACAAACTCAATCAAAGCGTATTGGTCGCCAGATGCGACTGGATTGACACAATTTCAATACGTTATATACATAGTGATTACATCAACTCTATGGGTTGGAAATCGAGCAGAGGCAGCGAGACGGCATTCGGCAAGGCATTGAAACGAATGATACCGCGAATGACAATCACCAGAGCCACAGTCAAGGGCCACAGGCAACGCTGCTATCGTTTCCCTCCACTCAATGACTGCCGTCAAGACTTCATTGAGCGGTTCGGTCTCGACCCTGATGTGTTCGACGATGGTCCGGCTCTCCGGGTAGTCAGCGACGATGCCGAGATCGATTACAAGCCAGAGGCCGGTGCCAACGAGGAGAGCGAGAGCTAAGCCGTGGCTGACCTTTGTCTCGCGCCGTAACGCGACCCCGGACCTGTCATACGTGCCATAGGTCGGTCATACGTCAGCGGTGCAGCTGAGCCCGAATAACCTAACAATATCAAATCTCCGTCATAGGTGTCATAGATGTCATGGTTGAAGGCGTAACCTCTTATATCGTCTTACTCTCTATCTTCTACTTACTCCCAATACAAATTAGGTATGACAGGTATGACAAGTGTGACCAGCCCAGGGTTTCCAAGGGGTTCAGGCGTCATACCTTGGCTCGATTGGCTGACAAAGCTATGACAGGTATGACCGATCGAAGAATGAAGGCAGCAACCACATTCTATAAATCTGTGACCGCCCGTCGATAAACCCTCGTGCACTAGCGTCAGCATGCGCATGGACCCGACCTCCAAGGAAGTATGGATTGTGCTCATCACGGAGGCTCAGACAAAGCGTACAAGGGCACCCCATGGCGGAAAGGGGCGCATACCCGAGCAACTATGAACAAAGGCAAGTGGTGCCGGTGGTGACCGCGCCGCGACGATCTGCTACCTGTTGAGACCGCCAAGCTCAGCGGCGTCGATCCGCAGGCCTGGCTCACCGACGTACTCGGCCGCATTGCCGAACACAAGATCACCCGCATCGAAGAGCTGCTACCCTGGCATTACGCTGCATCCGCAGCGTAACCGGCAAACCCGTCACCACGATAGAGCGCATTCACCGGACGGTCACTGAAAGAGTGCACCTTGGCCGGTAAAGCGACAGGGCGCCATCCCAACCCCAACGTCGGCGATCTTACGATCGTCTACAGCTCTGGATAGCTAAGCCGACACCAGTGCCGAGAAACAGGATATCGCAATGCAGTACAAGGTCGGGCAGACCGGACAGTTACATTAAAGCCGGAAGCTACATCTCTTGAGAAGATGGAGCCATGACAAAAGAACCCTCGACAACATATTCACCTGAAGTGTGAGTGCGTTGTGATTCTTGGTTAGTGTCAAGCGATGAACAGCATGTCATCCATAGCAAAATGATTGCCGAAACTGATCAGCGTGGGGTCCGGTACGCCACCCGACGTCTCGAATACAACCGCCTCAATGTCGCGATATTCACTGCCGAACGACCAGCGGATCGGATCATCAGTATTGAGGTTGATCGTCTCGGTCGCCCGTTCCACGTAAACCGTCCCCTCAAGATCGTAAGCCGTAATTGTGAGGTCTAGGTCATCCTCCCAAGCAGCCGTGAAGGTCGCCTCGCGAAAATAGAAGGAATCTTCCCCGACGATCACTGCTGGACTTCCACCGCGATTGAAGGCAACCCAATCCCCTGAAGTCGTACCGTTGACGTATCCGCCATCCTGCTCGGCATAGCTCGGCGTATGAAGGGCCGCAAAATTAATGAACTCGAAGCCGTCGACCTTATCGTCGACATCGCCGAAGTACCCCAAGCCATCATAAACTAGACCACTGGTGTCGAAATCAAAGAGGTCATCGAAATCAAGCTCAATCCGGTGTCCTCCGCGATCATCGGCGATGTCGGGTGCCTGGTCGGGGAGGTTACTCCCCCCGATTGGCGCATAGTCTCGTTGCACAGCGCCTGGGCGACTATAGGCGCCAATGAAGTCGCTCGGGTCAAAGACCTCGTTGCCCGGCTCGAAGATCGGCCGACCATCGTCATCATAGCCAGAGATGCTGCCCAAGGCCGGGCTGGTGGCGGCATCGTAGCCGCGAGCGTAATCAACACCAGGGCCGTTGAAGAGATTGTTCTCTGCGACTTCCAGGTGGAGATGGTAGCCGTTGGCATCACCAGTATTCCCGGAGATACCGAGCGCCCAGTCCTGATCGTAATATACCTTCACCTCGATGCCCGCATCCGGATCGACAGCGTCGAGTTCCGTTGCGATCGAGTCAAGATGGGCGTAAAGCGAATATATATTGTCGCCATTCGGCATTTCATGACGAACGATGACATAATTACCAAAGGAGTCGTTGTAATCGGCCTCGATCACATAGCCATTGGCGATCGGATAGACTGCGGTGAGGAATACTTCATAGTCGTCCCCAAGATGATAGAGTTCCGTCCCATTGACTGAAAATCCGTATTCCCCGAAGCCAAATCCAAGAGCGCTTTCGTCCACGGGATGCTTGTATTGCGTTGCATAATGCGGTCGCGCCATTTGCTACACCTCTACTCTAACTATTAAACCGACATCCCCCAAATGAGTTGTCTATGATGGTACTTTTGCGTAATTTCCCTCTAAAATCAACCTACTTTTCGAGGGAACGATGGTGACCGTCCGGTGACGCCCACCTATACCGACGGTCCATTCGCCGGTTGCGGAGGACAGTGTAGGAGAGCAGCTTCGTCGACCTACGGTCGGCCATGAGAGTGTTGTTAATGCATAACAACGCCGAGAATTAGGCCAGTCGCCCAGCGAAATCAGTCCAACAATCGACAAACGAAATGAGTACCACGTTCTCGCTTTCAATTGATAACGATTACCGCCATGATGCTTATGGAGCAGTAGACGCAGCTGCTCTGGGGCGTTGTAACCCCAACTGAAGTGGTCGGCGCAGACCAAAACTGCGCCTCCTGATCCCTGAGGTCGGGGAGCCTGTGACGTATGTCCAGGGCTTCCCGCCTAAAGGTCGCAGGGACCGTCTTCAGTCGGTTTACAAACTCCCCGACCACCAGTGGTTCATTGACGTCATCCTTGCGACGGGCGCGTCGCAGGCTCTGACGCCAACTCCAAAAGGGAGGCAGCGCACATGACCTCTGAGACATCGCGCTTATGGACGAGCGTATCGCGTAGGAACCGATCACATAGGGGTGCCATCGTTGCCGCGTTAGTACTGTTGTCGCTACTTAGTGGGTGTCTTACCTCTGATCCAACAGAAAACATGTCCCCGGCAGATGCTGCTCGATTCCGCCAGGACAATGGGTACTGTGAAATGCAGGCGCAGCGGGCGTTTCCACGTGTGGACCCAAGGTTAGACGTTAATGTCAGATACAACGCCATGATAGCCAACCGGAATCAATACAGGCGTAGTTGCCTAAATGCGAAAGGTTGGTAAGAGGTATGCGTCCGGTGTGGCCGACCATGTGGAGTCCCAGTTTATGACGAGTCTTTGTCCCAATAGCGGGCGATGGTGTCCACTATCGTTGGTGGACACTATCGGATTTGTTCATGGCGAAGCGACGGCAACGGCGTGATCGTCCGGCGGTCTGGAGTTACGGTGACATGGCGGTAATCGCGGGAGGTCACGCTCCTTTTCAGTCTATTTGGGCTGCTCAAACGTGTCGGGCGATTGGAGAAAATTATGCTTCAGAAAACAGGGTGATCCTCACAATCGACCGATTGTGAAGATCACATGGGGAATGTCGGATAATGCTTGCATCGATCTGACGCCGTAATTACACTCAAACACTACAATCAAAGGGGGAAACATGATCCGTTCAATCAGGTTATTGTCGGTGATGTTCTTATCTTCATTGGCGATTGCAGCGTGCCAAACAAGCGGCGGCTCCGGAGGTGGATCGGCAGATCAGGCAATACTGACCGGTGACGAGATTAGGAATACTTTAATTGGCAATACAATTAGTGCGTACAGCTATCGGTCTGGGAATACATTTGAAGTATTCTACGCCTCGGATGGAAAAGCCTACGCCCAAGGTACGAATTTCTCCGACGAAGGTGTTTGGCGTATCCAAAAGGGCAACCAAATGTGCTTCAAGTGGAAAGAGATCAGAGGCGGCTCTGAGCAATGCTTCAGATTCAAACACGCTGGCAAAGACATTGAAGCATTGACCTTGTCCGGCGAACGTAACATAAGGGCCAGCATAGCTACAAAGGGGAAGAAAACGTTCTGATGACACTCTTCCTTTAGAACTCGCATCAAACAGCCAACCGCGCTGACGTGAGGCCGAAGGAGACGGACCATGCGCCATGTGGGCTGACGCGGCTGCTGAAGGCCTAGCCGGCTTTCTTGGTATCAGCAGCACGAGAATAACCGTGTTCGGGTCGCAGAGTATTTGTTGCGGTGACCGTCTGGCGATCCCCGTCTAGCGCGGCGGTTCAGACGCCTGTTACACTCAACTTTGCTGAGTGTAACTCCAAGGTAGCAGGTCGTCGATACGAGTAATCTTGTGGTCGGCGGTGAGGCCAACCACGTAGGCGTTGCTCAGTCGGTTGGATGCTGGAACTGACAGTATGCTCCAAGCCACCACTGCTGCGCTGATGATGTGAATTGCTCTTGCCGTACTGCACAATGCTACTGTGAACAACAACACAAGTACTGCCGACCGTAGGTCGACAAAGCTGCTCTCCCTTGCTGTCACACACTCATTATTATTCACTGCCAAGTCATGGTGTTCTGGACCTGTAGAACCGCGCGCAGTTGGTGATCTGAAGGGAGTGCGCTTGCACTGGTGACATGGGGCATAAAGCATGCATAGAGCAGCTTCGTCGTCGCGAGCGATGGAGCCCTACTTCGCGGATGTTGCTGGGACAAACGCATCAACATAACCGTTGCAACCCTCTATCGACATGACGCTGTGCGGGTAGCTATCGTGGCGGAATACAAATCGGGAGGCTCGAATGCCTGAATATCGGCTATGGCAACCAGATGACACCTGGCTTGATTCTGTCCACGCTCGCGACGATGAGACTGCTGTTGCTGAATTCAGCAAGCAATTGGGTATCACGCTCACCCTCAATGAAGGGCCGATGGTAGCAACATACATGATGGCTCGCAGAGACAGTACGGAATCGCACGTAGCAACATGGACGAAGCCCCCGGAAATCCCCGTCTGGGTCGAGAATCTTGATCGGTCAAATTAGAAAACTACCCGGTACTTCGCTGTGTTACATCTGGGGGCATACGCGGTCCATATGTCGCGGTAAGGGCACCTATTGTCGTAGAGTATCATGCTCGGAATAACGCTTAAGTGAAGGGCGCGGGGGATTCGAACGCCCAACCCTCCGATTAGCAGTCGGATGCTCTGTCCGATTGAGCTATCGCCGCAAGAGAAAACCGACCCTAAGATCGATTCACTGGTGCCTCTAGGTTAAAAGCATTTTCGCTGGATTCTGACATCGAGTCAATTTAGGACACTACCAACAAATGGCAGCACAATGATGTCAGACTGCTTCGCGATGGGATCGTTGGGTCGCAAGTGGCCCCCATTGCTGATACATCAGTCATATTAACCCGGCTGAGTGTTGCCTAAAGGTCAATAGTATTGTCCTATTCCTCGCCAACGGTGACCTTTCGCACCCCTCCCCGGTCCAATTATCCGAAATCAACTGCCAAATGGATGCCCTACATCGTGCTCAAACAGCAAATGGAAGGGATCATTTCAGTTGTTTGACAACCATGTAACTATGGCAGGGTAAGATAACAAAAGCCAAATTGGTAAGCTATTGACAAATAACAGTAAACGGCCCATCGTTATGGCATCAATATATAGGAACGCAAACGGAACATCTGGGTAGATCACATGTTTTGTGCACTTCTGGCAGCCAAAGTATAGCAACTGGTGCGACCACTCCTTTACACTAAATGTGCGGATTTCAAGCACTACCAGTCGTTGGTGTCGATCCGTCGCTGTAGACTCGTCGGCGGCAAACCATAGCGTGAACCGACATGGCAATTACCTGTGCGTGCAAATCCCAATTTCATCAGATCGAAGTCAACGTCCGTTGCCGGTTAGAACGGTCGCGCCGACAACGCAATCGTAGAGTCTGTAGTTGACCCTGGGTGTGTAGAAACGCGTTTTGTGATATGATTCTCCTATTGAATCGGCGGGAGAATCCGATGAAGCGTTTTGTCGAAGGTTCGGATCGCAGCCAAGGCACGCTATTCCCTGAACAGCTGGATGACTGGATCGGCGAAGACAACCCGGTTCGTGTGGTTGATGTCTTTGTCGACGAGCTTGATTTGGCCGACCTCGGCTTCGGTAGCGTTAATCCGAAGGCGACCGGCCGTCCTGCTTATCATCCCGCTGTGCTGCTGAAGCTGTACATTTATGGATACCTCAATCGGGTGCAATCGAGCCGCCGGTTGGAACGCGAGGCCGGCCGCAATGTCGAAGTCATGTGGCTAACCGGCCGGTTGGTTCCCGATCACAAGACGATTGCCGATTTCCGCAAAGACAATGGCCGTGCCATCCGTCAAGTCTGTAGCCGGTTCGTTGCGCTGTGTCGGGCACTTGGTCTGTTCGCTGGAGCCAGTGTCGCGATCGATGGCAGCAAGTTCAAAGCGGTCAATAACCGTGACCGGAACTACACACGCGCCAAGATGAAGCGACGGATGGCGCAGATCGAGGAAAGCGTCGACCGCTATTTGCACCAATTAGATAGCGCTGATAGGCAAGAGCCGTCATCGGCACTCGCGAGCAGGACAGCACGCCTGAACGAAAAGATCGCAAAACTCAAGGAGGAGATGCAGCGCCTGGAAAAGCTCGAAGCCACAATGCTCGAGACGGCGGACCAGCAGATCTCATTGACTGATCCGGACGCCCGTTCGATGGCGACCAGCGGTCGCGGATCGGGCGTTGTTGGCTATAACGTGCAGGCCGCCGTTGATATAGACCATCATCTGATCGTTGCTCATGACGTGGTGCAAACCGGCAGCGACCGTGCACAACTTGCGCCGATGGCCGAGAAGGCCAAATCGGCGCTGGGTGTCGAAAAACTGGCGGTGGTTGCCGACCGGGGCTATTTCAGCTCGGAGCAAATTCTTCAATGCAGCCGAGCCGATGTGACCGTTACGCTGCCCAAGCCGATGACGACGGGGATGAAGGCCAAGGGCCAGTTCGGCAAGCCTGATTTTCGCTATCTGGCCGAGGAGGACGTCTACATCTGCCCCGCTAGCCAGACGCTGTCGTTCGTCTCCCATAAGAGGCAAACAGGCGGCCTCGACCTGAGGCGATATGCGACGGAGGGATGCGGGGCTTGCAAGCTGAAGACACGCTGCACCACCAGCACTGGGCGTGTGGTCACCCGTTGGGAGCACGAACATCTGGTCGAAGAAGTGCAGCAACGGCTCGACGAAGACCCGCAGGCAATGCGTCGGCGCCGCGAGACGGTCGAGCATCCGTTCGGCACCATCAAGATGCGCATGGGCGCGACCCACTTTCTCATGAAGCGGCTGAAGAACGCCCGCACCGAGATTGCGTTTGCCGTACTGGCCTACAATCTCACCAGGGTCATGAACATCATCGGCATCAAGCCCCTGATGGCGGCGATCCGGGCGTAAACCGTTGCCGATCACACCGTAAATCGCCGCGAAAACCGCTCAGACTACGAATCCGCGGCAAACCGGGGGGCAAGGAAAGCCCAAATTCAGAAAATACGCAAAACTGACCATGAAAACGCCGGTTTGATCGGGGCCGCCTCTCAGCGCCAAAACTCCAACCGTTTTTACACGCCCAAGACCCCTTCCGGACGTCGTGGGCGCTAATATCGGGCTCTATCTAGCAACAAACCTTTGTCCTTCACCGACAGGCAGGAGGGTCGTGTTCTTTGCCCGATGAGCGACGGGGACAGTCCGGCCAGGACGAAGTTGTCGTACAGAGCTTGAATTCCGCTCAATTTGTCCCCAGGCTCATGAAATGCCGAAACCCAAAATAATGCTGCCACCGTTTGCTGCTCTGCGGGCGTTTCATGCCGCAGCCACGCATGATCGATATCGCGACGCGGCGGATAGTCTCGGCCTTACGGAATCGGCAATAAGTCATCAGGTGCGACGTCTTGAGGAATTTCTGCGTACCGCGTTGATTGATCGTTCGGGCAGGCGCCCCAAACTGACAGAAGCCGGCCGCCGGTATCTGGAGCAAATCGAACCCGCGATTCACCAAATCCGTGCGGCCACCGAAGCCCTGCTGCCCGCAAGCGGCCGCAGCACGGTGCGGCTGACGCTACCCCCGTCGCTCGCCGCGACATGGCTAATCCCTAAGCTTGGCGCCTTTGAGCGGGAGCACCCTGAGATTGACCTGCAACTGATCACGACAACGCGTGTCATCGATTTGAGAAGAGATCAGGTGGAACTCGCGATACGCTATGGCAAAGGGGCATGGCCCGATGTCGACGCCGATTTCTTGCTTGAGGAAACGGCGATGCCGGTTTGCGCACCGGGCTACTTGGATCCGCTGCCTCAAGAGCCTTCACCAGAAGTGCTCCGCAAAGTCCGGTTCATCGTCAGCGCGAACTTTCCGGACGAATGGGAGGAGTGGGCGCGGGCCCATGGTGTCGAGCCACCAGCGCTTAATGAGTTGATCGCACTGGATGCAATGGAACAGGCGCTACAGGTCGCCGAGTCGGGGCACGGACTTGTCATGGGCCGGCGGCCCGTTGTGGACGGTTGGCTGGAGCGCGGCCGGCTGGTTGCGCCCTTCGGCGGCGCCGACCCGACCGGTGCCGCTTATTATCTGTGCCGTCCGACCGGCGCGATGCCAACGGCCGCTGGACGGCGTCTTGAGCGCTGGCTGACCAGGAGCGCGGCCGAGTGGCGCGGCGCATAAGCCAACGCCGCGATATCCCGATGACATGAATTTCCTTCAAGTCAACTTGAGTCGAACTCGTTGGAAGTCTTCGCCTTCCTTGCACATCTTTACGAGCAACGAGCCCACGGCCGCAGGACGGCCAAGCAAGGAAGAATGTCATGAACCAGATCGCCTCCGCCGTTTCGACGCAGGCCGAGTCGCCATTGGCCGTCACGGACCTCATGGCGCCCCTGAATTTCATCCGCCGTCAGGACACCAAGCCCGTGTTCCATAGCGCGGCCCTTACAAGCGGCCAGATGAAGTTCTTCTTCGATCCCGTGGCCCACACCGTGCCCATCTCGGACATGCGCGAGATCGCTGAAACGCTGTCGGTCGATCGCGAAGGGTTCGAACTGCTGAGCCACACGACCGCGGTCGAGGACCTTTACGACGACGACGCCGTCAAGCAGGTCTACAACCCGGAGATCGAGGCACTCTTGCGCCAAAGGTTCGGCGCTGGCCAGGTCGTCATCTTCGACGTCACACGCCGCTCCGACGACGGGACCGGAGCGCAGAACCCGGACGGCCGGCGTGGTCCGGCGAGCCGGCTCCATGTCGACTATACCGCCAAGAGCGGACCGCAGCGCACGAGGGATATCCTCGGCGAGAAGGAAGCGGCCCGTCTCACCGCTTCTGGCGGCCGGATTATCCAAATCAATGTCTGGCGCCCGATCCGCGGACCCGTGGAACGATCGCCGCTTGCGCTCGCCGATGCATCTACCGTGGCGCCGGAAGATCTGATCGCGACCGACCAGATCTTCCCGGACCGGGTCGGGGAAATCTACAACCTGGCGCATGCTCCTTCGCAGCGCTGGTACCACGCGTCGCGGATGACCGAAGACGAGGTGCTCCTGATCAAGGGGTGGGACAGCCTCGGCGACGGTCGCGCCCGGTTTACGCCGCATTCCGCCTTCAACTTCCCGGAAACACGCGAAGACGCGCCCGCGCGCGAGAGCATCGAGGTGCGGGCGTTCGTCGTCATTGACCAGAAGCCGTAAAGCTTGGGCATTCAGGCCGCATGCTGACGCCTATCCATTCCCTTGCAAGTGAGGAGCAAAACCCATACCGATCTTCCCAACAGGTTCAGCAACGAAAGAATGGCAGCGGTTCTGGCGGCGCGCCTATCCCTATCTGCAGCCAGGCTCCCGCGAGCATGTGCTCGAGGGAATGAAAGAAGTCGAGTTACCCACTTAGGAAGCCAGAGTATTTTTGGGGTGGGTTGAGGTTCACGGCAGGATATTCGAAATACCGCTATTGATACTGTAGACGGCTCCCACGCACCGGCATCGCCATGTCGCCTTCTGTGCAGGTTTCTCGGACGCTGGCCCGGGTGCTGCACGCGAGCTGCGGTTTTTCCAGCGTCCGAGAAGCGCCAAGGCACGAAATCGCGGGCCGTTGAGCGTTGTCGGTTCGGCTATTCGCTATGGGGATTAAAGCCCGGCGGTGATGCCGTGATAGATCGGTTGCCACGGTCTGATTGGGTGATAGGCGGTGATCCGGGGTTCCAGCGGTTGGTCCGAACGATCGCATTTGCCGTCAAGCAATAGTGCAGCCGGCGGTTTTGGCCGGTATTTGCGGACCAGTGGCGAGCGATGCCGTGGCCGGTCGTTGACTGGCGACAATCGGGAGCATTGTCGTTGGGCGACATCGTCTTCGGTCTCATGAACTATCGATCCCTTCCGGCATCGCGCAGTGCTTCGGTCCAGATCCGGGCTCGAAGACTTCAATGACGATCATGCGGCCGCCGCAACAGGGGCACGGATTGGCCAGCACGCGCGGCTCGTCGGCATCTGCCAACGCCACGTCATCGGCGACTTCGGTGGCAGGGAGTACGTCAAGCAGTTCACGTGCCCTAGCGATGTTGACGGCGCGGTTGCCGTTGGCGAACAGGCCGTAGTGGCGGATCCGGTGAAAGCCCTTCGGGTGGACGTGCATCAGGAAGCGGCGGATGAACTCGGCGACAGGGAGGATCATGGCTCCGTAGCGGTCGGGACCATCGATGCGGTAGTCCTTGTATTTGAAGGTGACGCCGTTGTCGTCAGCCTTGATCAACCGGCTGTTCGAGATCGCGACACGGTGAGTGTAGCGGGCGAGATAGGCGAGCACCGCCTCGGGTCCGCCGAACGGCGGCTTGGCATAGACCACCCATTCGGATGTGCGCAACGGTTTGAGATAGGCGTTGAAGGCGGCCTTATCAGCAAGCGCCTGGTGATTGGCGAAGAAGCTCAGGCGATAGGCGTCATGGGCGGCCGCCAGCATCTCCAGAAAGCGTCGCCGGAACAGCCGCGAAAGCACGCGCACGGAGACTAAGAAGTTCGGTCGGCACGAGACCCATCGTTGGCCATCGAGCGATAGGCCGCCGCCCGGCACAATCATATGGACGTGCGGGTGATGGGTCATCGCCGAACCCCAAGTATGCAGAACCGAGGTGATGCCGATGCGGGCGCCGAGATGCTTTGTGTCGGCGGCAATCGTCAGCATCGTCTCGGCGCTCGCCTTGAACAGCAGGCCGTAGATCACCCGCTTGTTGTGATAGGCAATGTCGGCGATTTGAGCCGGTAGGGTGAAGACGAGGTGGAAGTAGCCGACGGGCAGCAGCTCGGCCTCGCGCTCGGCCAGCCATTTGTGTGCCGCTGCGCCCTGGCACTTCGGGCAATGCCGGTTGCGGCAGGAGTTGTAGGCGATGGTCGTGTGTGGGCACTTCTCGCAAGCCGCAACGTGGCCGCCGAGCGCCGCGGTACGGCAGCGTTCGATCGCGCTCATCACCTTCATCTGGCCAAGGCTGACATGGCCGCGATTGGCCGCGCGCCACGCCGCGCCATGGTCGCGGAAGATATCCGCGACCTCCATCGTCGGACGGGGCATGACCGCGGGCGTTATGCCGGCGGCTTGGCCTTCTTGCGTCTGGACCGCTTGTTCGGCTTGGTCAGCGTATCGAGCGGGCTGTCGACCGCCGAGATCATGCCGGTTGCCACGCGCGTGTAGCGTGCCGTCGTCTCCAGTTTGTCATGACCGAACAGCGCCTGGATCACCCGGATATCGACACCGCGCTCAAGCAAGTGGGTGGCGAACGAGTGGCGCAAGGAATGCAGCGTCACGGGCTTGGTGATCCCGGCCTTCTTGACCGTAATCTGGAACAGACGCGCAAACTGCCGCGTGGTCAGCGGCTGGCCCGCTTTGCGGCCGGGAAAGAGCCAGCGCTCGGTCGCGGCGACATCCCGGTCCTGGCGCCTCGGGCGTTCTGTCCACCATTGCCGCAACAGACCGAGGATATCGGCCGGCAGCATCACGTTGCGGTCTTTGCGGCCCTTGGCCTGGACGATGCGGATGATGTTCTGGGCACTGTCGATATCGCCGACCTTGAGCCGCACCACCTCGCCGGCGCGCAGGCCGCAGCCATAGGCCAGAGACAGCATGGCCCGCGCCTTGATGGTCGTCGCCATCGCCAGCAGGCGCCGGATCTCGTCGGGGCTCATCACCACCGGGATTTTCTGCGGCTCTTTGAGATGATAGATCTCGGCGGCCAGATCGTGGCGTCGAAGCGTCACCCGGAACAGAAACCGCACGCCGGTCATGATCCGGTTGCGATTACAAATGCTGGCCCCGCTCTCGATCAGGAAAAGCTGGAAGCCGCGGACGTCATCGGCTGTTGCCGTGTCCGGCAAGCGTTCGAGGAAGCCGGCAAAGCGTTCGCAGCTAGAGAGATGGCTGCGCTGAGAATTGCGGCCGAGATTGCGCCCGGTCATGTCTTCTATCAGGCGCTGACGCAGCGGCGTTACCGCGCTATGGCTCTGGATGTTCATCGGAAGCTCCTCTGTCAATCGAGGTAAAATCGCCTCGACCAACACGACAGCGCCCTCCGTCGGCAAACGCCAGCCGAGTCGCCGATCAGCTAATCCAATGAAATGGCAAAACTTATCGCGCAGCGATTTAGTGCTCTGAACCAGCGCTGCCAGGCTATCCATGCCCTTGCGGAAGTCGACCGGTCGGGCCGCGATGAACACCCGCAGTCGCGACCCCGGGATAACCATCACCCGGCTCGCAGCGCCGACGCGATCGCGCCGATCCGAGCCGCCGGCACATCCACCGCCAGCCGCACCACAACACCGGCCGCCTCGATCTCGATCTTGCCACCACACGACGGCGGCACCGTTGGTGCCTCAAGCATTGCTGGCACAAAATGACTGACCGCATCCGCCGGCAAAACCAGCTTGCCGTCCCGCGCCAGCCGACGCCACGCAAACAGTTGATTGGTCCGAACCTTGTGCCGGCGCGCCACCGCTGATACCGAGACGCCCGGATTAAATGACTCCGCAACGATCCGGGCCTTCGTCTCCAGTGCCCAACGACGACGCCCTGTTGGACCCGAAACGATATCCAGCCGTGACGTCGCCTCGATTAAGGGACCCACCTTTTGACTAGGCGTTTGGTCTGTCTCTTCCATCTGCACCCCCATTTGTCGGGCGCTAATGTCGGATATCACCGACGTAAAAGACAGGTGCCTTCGGCACATCGCTGACGCTTTACCGGACCGTGCTGACGAAGATCAGTAAGCCAATGGCGAGGCTGACCGCTATGATAATGACAATGGCTAATGAGTTGTTCGGAACGCTGCTGAACTTAAGCAAAATTCCGCCGAAGAGACCCGCCGCCCCCATCACCCAAAGGGAGACCTTGAACGCTCGCCAGCGGCGCCTGCTAGCCATCGATTTTGTCCTCTCTGCTTTTGTCCTGTCGCCGCCACCCGCACTCTAGACGCGGCTTTAACACCACAAAGCAGCAAAAGACTGCAGCGAAAGCCAGGGAGAGGCCAACCCAAGCGCCCGAGATTGCGAAGATGGTGGTTAGTATCATCGGGACCAGACTCCAATCTAATATTGGAGGATGATGACTTGCCCCTTTGATAGCATTGATGATGACACGTTTACATTTGGCTGAACAGTCGTTTGGTTTCCACGACGTCATTCGTCAGTGGTGATTTCGCAGAGTCACCAGTCACTCACACACGCCCCCGACTCGATTCAAGCGCGCATGCATGGGAGATCCTGGACCCAAGGGCGATGGCACTGCATTACAGAGGCCTCCATCTTTCCATGTTGGGATGTCCCGATCAGGGCTGAAGCATCATTTGGCGGCCGTCGAAGAGACACCAGAATTTCCACACCCACACTCGCAAACCGCGGGCTACGTTATTGCGGCGGCTAGGACGGCCATTCTCAGCGACCAGAGCACTGATGACCCGCACCATCGAACGCGATGAGATTCGACACCTGTCTTGATAACGCCCACGCCCGACAACTAACTCTAACCCATGCCTACCGCCGCACCACCGTTGCCATCACGCGCCCTGTCCGTCGCGTTCGACTTGGCCGACGGCCGCGCCACCTTGGGCAATTTGGCTTACGCCTGCGGTGTCACCACCTCTGTCGTCGGCCGCTAGCTGCGTCATGACGGCCAAGTCAGTGACCCAGGCATGATAGAGGCTATTTTCCATGCGTTTTACCAAGCCGGCGTTCTGCTGGAGCACGAGGCCGTTGACATCGAGGATGGTGGCGACGACCAGGTGGCGGTCGATGGTTGCATTGTGCGGCCGTTTCGCTAGGCGTGATGGCCGACTGGTGACGCTGCGTAATCGAAGCGGCCGCCGGCACACACGGGGCCGTGGAGCCGGCGGCCTTCGCGTCGGGGGGGGGGGTAGGGCAATTCCGGCGCCAGCAACGCTACGTCACGCTACCTTGCCACGAAGGCACAAACCGATAAAAGTTGAGTTAAATTTGAGCGGCATGCGGCCGAAAAGAGAACGGCCGCCGACCAGTGGTGTGAATTGTCAGCGGCCGTCGTCTCGAAAATGCGAGACATGCATCTAACACATGTAATGGTGAAAAGTTTAACATCCACTTAGGACGACAGGGGATCCGACTTTCCAAGTCGTGATAATGACCAGATGATCGGATATCTCGGTGTCTGCGTGTCGGCTGTCGGTGGCGCATTTTGCCACCGCGAATAGAAGAGGCCGCCGGTGTGTCCACATCCCGACGGCCCCAATATACTGAAGTAGCGACGTACTCGACTTGCCTAGTCGACCGTTGTCAAATGAAGGAGTCCGTCCGGCCTACTACTTTTTTTGGCAGTCAGCGTCGGCCGGACCATGACCGCATGATCGAAGCCATTCGCATCGTGTTTTAGGTTGCCGGTGGTGCGGCTGAGCCAACATCTGTCAGACTGCCGGACGGTCGTAAGTCGTTTCGTTTCTCGCGGAGAGAGATGCGGGCGATTGGTCGAGCATGCGAGATCGAAAACCTTTCCTTGCCGGAAATCTGCCAACGCGCGATCGAGCACGGCGACGAAGACGTGAACGCGACTCAGCAAGTTCGGGACTTCCTGCTTGAGTGGTGGATGCGGCGAGCGGGCTGAACCGCGGGCCTGCGTTCTTGCTTTGGTGAGGCCCCTCTGTCAGCCGATGTGCGCGTCGTTCAGCTTGATCGCCGCCATCGCTGGCGGCAAACTCACTGGGCGCCAAAGGGGAAATCCTGGCTTACGGGCCCCAAACCGCTACTATTCGTCAGGAAATGCGGGACTAGCTCGGCATTTCCTTTCCGCAGACAAAGTGGACCGCATCGCCAACGTTGGAGAAAACGTCAGGAAACTGGTTGACACTATCTTTCGGGTTGCTGCCAGGGTTAGCATCTGTGTCGGCAGTGCCGGCGCGGACAGCCCTGAATACGTGGCCCATAGTTTTATATTGTTCACCCGATACCAATTGGCATCCTTGGTTTCCTTTATCGGGGTTTCCGGTCGTTAGGCTGTTCGCATTTGGATCCGCAAAAGCTGTACCTGATAGACCCAACACAAGAACTAAGACAGCTGTTGAAGACAAAAGTATTTTCATTTTAAGTACTCCGATTAAGAATGACGCCAATTGCACAACATCACAATATCAGTATTGATGTGGGCATCAAATACAATATTTGTCAGTTCACTCATCCTGTTCCGCCCTCCATATCATCCCGCGTCACCCGCCTGGCCTGGCCGGGCAAGGATTCGCTGCGGCGGCCCATCAGTCTTATCTTGACCAAATGGCCATGAAGGCCGAACCGGCGCCCTTGAGCCGTCGTCGGTATTCCGAGGTCGGCCGGAACGGCTGTTCTCGTCGACTTCAGCGCCGATGGCTCGCACCGTCTTGCACGAGCGCGACGAGATTGGACGGCCGATCGCGATTTGCTCCCGTCCCAACGGCTGTTTTGGCCGACAGCATCACCGTGATGGGAATACCTTCGGCCTGGGCTGTCCAAAGGTGTGGTCATGATGACCACACCTTCACCCGGTGGCACACAAGGAATGGCAAGGTCGCCATGCTGAAGTGACGTTTGAGCGAAATCGAGTTGAAGGCCTTAGCCAGATGGGACCGACCACAGACTGCGGGCCGCTGGTGACGAGTCCCGAGCCCTTCACCGTGGCCAATGGCAAGGTTACAGTTGGTGCTCTCACCGCGAATGAGAATAGAAGGGTAAACCATGACTAACATCACCAACCCCGTCCACGGCGGGGATGCCTATCGCTACATAAATTGCGCGACACGGGGCTGCGACTGGACGCTCGGCGTCACCAAACAAAGCCCCGAGCGTGCCGTCGAGCAGTTCTCGTGGGTGTTTTCAGCAGCAGATAACGGTTGGATCTGCGCCGCCTGCGTCAAAGGAACCGCTCGCCACGTGCGCGATGTGACCCACCGAGCGAGGGCTAAAATGTGATGGCGTCGGATTTGCCTTCAGCGCAGATTTGATATCCAACGCATCGACAAACTTTCTTGCCTTTTCCCAGGCAACCACCGCGCCAACTGTTCCGAGTTCTGTCAACCGCCATTAGCATGCCTCACCGATTTTGCTTCCGCCAATCCGTCGGTCGATCGAATTCGCCGGACCACAATCCGCGACCCATCACCCGCGCATACGCTTCTTCCGGCAGGTACCGAACCGAGTAACGAGTATAGGCGACCGCGAGCCCCTGTGAGACTAGCCAGCTATTGAGGCTATTGTCGTCCACCCAACATTTGGAGATGGCACGGCCATAGCGGTCGGTTCCACGGTGGTCGCATGAGACAAGTCGACCTCCGATCTTGCGCCGAAGCGCTTCGGTCGCCACCTGACCGCATCGGTAGGTGTCACCAGCATCGTTGATACAGATCTGTCTTCGCTCCGGCGCATCGATGCCGAACAGCCGAATGCGGTTGCCGCGGATCTTGATCGTGTCACCATCCACCAATGTAGCGGTGCCGATAAACGCGGGGCTGGAGAACATCACATACCGCTGGATAAGGCCTGCCTCAAAAGCTACCCACGCAACCAGCGCCAGCGCCAACAACACCGCGGCAACGGGCACACTACGGAGTGGCCATTTTGGCCGTGGCCTGAACGGCAAAACTTTCCTATTCCGGCGCCTCATGAGCCGCTTTGCCTAAGTCGGTTGGTGACGGGCTACACCCTGCGCCAATGATAGGCGAGAATTGGTTAAGACCAACAGCGGCGGCCGCAAGTGCTAGCCTTGGAGAAATCCGCGGGTGAAAATGACGGTGAGGGTCGGGCGGTAATCGATCGCTGGATCGGGCCGCCAGTTCGGTAGGGCGTGATGGCTGTCGGAAGCGAATCTGCGGCACTACGAAGAAGGGGCCACCGGCAATATTATACCGGTGGCACCCCGTCTTTGTGCGGGTTGGCGGAAAATATCCCGCAGATCAGAAATAGACGGCCACGATTGCAATGATGTTAATACTGCGCCTTGCAGGCGTCGGTGTCATCGAAAACCGCTGCCGCGCGCATGCCGGAATGACTGTCCCGCCTTTCGACATCTCGAAGAACGAATAAGCGTAAGTGATCCTGTGCGCACAAGCTGCTACGGTCCGGACGCCTTGTGTCCAATCCCGCTATATCTACGTCTAAATTGTCGCTCGCACTCCGACTGCGTGTAGCCGAAATAGTTGTCTCGACAATATGCCAAGGCGCGGTTCAAATCGCTCTCGCAGCCCGCCAACGCGGTGAGGAGAACGACAGCTGCGACCCCGGATAGGGAAACTCTGCACATAAATCATTCCAGTCGCAATTTGTGGTACGTCTCAATGCCGATTCCAAGGATTACTGCGGCGAGACTGTATCGGCGGAGGCCTTAACAACTTCTAACCTGGCGGTTGTAGCGTTGAATTATCGATGCGCTCTCCAGGCAACGTCCGTTCCGATTACCCATGCATACGCCACCACCCGCACCTCTATCGTCCCGCGCCCTGTCCACCGCCTTCACCCTGACCGAAGGACGTGTCACCCCGGGCATGATCAATGCCATATTCTTAGCGTTTTACCACGCTGGTGTGGCGATCGAGCATGGGGTGGGCGATATCGAGGACGATGATGCCGGCGACGTGGTGGCAGTCGATGGATGGTTGGTGTGGCCGGTAGGCGAGGTGTAACGGCGGTCGGTGGCACGATTGGGGCATTGCGCAAAAGCTGAAGCGGCCGCCGGCACACAGGGACGTGAAGCCGACGGCCTTCGCGCCGGGGAATAGGGCAATTCCGGCGCTAGTAACGCTACTTCACGCCAATAACGCCACTGATGACACGAAGGCCCAAACCAATAAAAATTGAGTTATGTCCGAGCGGCGTGCGGCCGAAAAGTTAGGGTCCGGCCGAGGCGATCTGCCTGTGGAGGCTAATGAGAGATAATGTCCATCAGTGCGCGAATGGACAATATCGGGGCATTTGGTGAATAAGCGACGCAGACGGCGCAACTGGCGCGATGACGATAAGCGAATGATCTGCCCTTCGGCCGGACGTGTGATTGTATATTCAGCTTACCGCCGAATTCGCAGTGGAAAGCGGTTCGTGCTACCATCTCGCCAACTTGGGAAAGCCATTTCGAGAATCTCGGACAAAAAGCCATGGCATGGATCGATCGGGAAATGATGATGCTTGTAAAAAGGTAGAGCCGTTTCAGAGAATCCCGGTCAACTTGTCACGGCCAAGACTGCATGTTCGGACGACGGAGCACACATGAGTAGCGTTGTCGCACATCGAAGAGTTGCCGCGGACGAAGAACGATGCAAGTGTTGCGGTGAGCCCGCTCGGTTATTCGGTGTCACCGACTTCTCCAAGAGCTGCGTAGACCACCAACGGAATCCCCTGCCGTTAACAGGCATCCCCGTCTACTATCATCGTTGCGTCTCGTGCGGCTTTATCTTCACCGTGCATTTTGACGAATTTTCACCGGCGGATTTTGCCCGCGAGATCTACAACGACGACTACGTCAAGGTCGATCCCGATTACCTCGATGCGAGGCCCAAACATCTCGCCGGCGTGATCGTCAAACTGTTTGGCAAATTCAGGAACACAATCTCGATCCTCGACTATGGAGCTGGCAGCGGTGGCATGGCGAAATTTCTGAATGCAGAAGGATTCGCCGTGCAAAATTACGATCCTTACAGCGCCAACGACAGCCGGTTGCCGAGCGAAAAATTTCACCTTGTTACCAGCTTTGAAGTGCTGGAGCATACGCCTGATCCGCCCCAGACCAGCGATGTGATGCAGCGTCTGGTCAAGGACGACGGGATGATTCTGTTTTCCACGGTGCTGCAGCCGCCGACAATAGAAACCAAGAAGCTCGGCTGGTGGTACATCGGGCCGCGAAACGGCCATGTCAGCATCTATACCAAGCGGAGTCTGGAACTGCTTTGGTCGAAGCATGGCTACAATTTCGGCAGTTTCAACGACAACCTGCATGTCGCCTTTCGTCAAATCCCGGAGTTTGCCAAGCACATCATCAAGACCGTGACCCAACCCTGATGCCCGACGGATAAATTGCCGGTTACACTTAAACTTGAGCGTAACGCCAGGGTAAGAGTTCATCAAGATGAGTGATCTTGTGGTCGGCAATGCGGCCGAGAACGTCGGTAAGCCAGGCCTGCGGATCGACGCCATTGAGCTTGGCCGTTTCGATCAGGGTATAGGCGATGGCGGCCGCATCAACACTCAATTCACCCGCTCCGCGGCCCCCCGATCCCGCAACAGTTCCTCAACCGCGCGCAACACCCGCCGCCAGACCAGCTGGCCGGTCAAATCGCCATTTTCCAGCATCTCATCAGCACGCATGGCCGTGAAGATAGGCGCTTCGTCGCCGTGCTGCTTCACCATGAGATTGGCGGTGCGCCAGATGTCGATTTCAGCAGTCATGGAAGCTGAATGACCTCGTTAGATGGCCTCAGAAATTACGGGTCGGTCGCGATTACATTCTGAGCTTCATCTCGAAGCTCGCCCGGGTCACCCGCATTGCGCCAGATATGTTGGTTACCGGGCCAATCCAGTTCATTGTCCGATGCATTGGCCGCCCTGGGCCCGGACACCACCGTCATGGTTTGTCCAGGTCCGATGACGGTACCCGACGGGAACGTAAAGACCTGATTTCCCCGGACACTGGTTAAGGTCCACCCTGCCAAATCCACGCTGTCCGCTCCGTCGTTTATCACGCGTGCTGTTTCTCGGCGGAGATCGACAGCAAGAGATAGGTTAGGTTCGCCTGTTCCAGGTGACGGCGGCCCGCTAGATGAACCTTCAAACCATACCGGCGCTGTCCACACTCTATCGCCCTCGGGCACATCATCGTGACGTTGCGTTATTTTCAAGAACAAATACTGATGTCCGCCAGCGTAGCTCACGCCTGATATATTGAATGTACCGTTTCCAGAAACTGTTTCGGTGTGGATGATATCGGCGTCCTCGCCACCGCCAACGTGATCAGAAAAAACTTCCACCTCATAGGACACCAACGGCTCATCTGGATCGTTGATCGCTACTGCAATCGGTAATGCCGCGTCGGTCTGCGGCACTGCGTTGCCTGTCACCCGAGTCCCTATCAAGTGGCCACCGATGCGGGCTATGACAGATAAGTTCCTATCCTCGCTGGCGTAGACGTGCCGGGAGCGAAGTGCCGCCATTATCGCGGTCTTCGAGAGTTCGCTAGCAATCACACCGGTGCGCGTATCAGCTGCGGAGCCCCAATTGCGTCGATGATTGTCTTGGTCTGCGGTCGGCCCAAGATGGAACCCAAAATTTAGATAGCGCCGATATTCGCTTTCCGATGGCGCTCCGGGCCTGGGGTTATCGTGGGATGGCCCGTTGATGATGTTGATCAATTGAGCATGGACGTCGAGCGCGGTTCGCCAATCATCGAAAGATCCAAAGTCGTCCCGGCCGTATTCACGGTTGTTTGGGCTGCCTGACGTCGCCGGATGGTTCAGCAGGATGAGGGCAGGTAGGTTCTGTTCGTCAAGATTGCCTGGGATCCAAGTGTTCAACAGGTCATCCCATGAGCCATTCGCAACGTCGCTGGCGGCGATGACTTCGCGAACCTCAAAGACGTTGGCATGATTGCCGCTGCTGATCGTTGAAAATTCTTGCCCGTAGATCGCAACAAAGCGACCCTGCTCTGTGAAAAACTGCGCCGCGGATCTAAGCGACGTAGGAGCATTCCCATTGTATAGGCCGGGATTATTAGCGATTTGACCAGCACGCGGATGGTTATGTTCCGTGATCGCCATAAAGTCGAGGCCAGCGGCGTCACGCGCATGTGTATATGCCTCATGTGGCGTGCCTCTGCCGTCACTGAATGACGTGTGACTATGCAGGCTTCCAAAGAAAACCCGCAGTTCCTGCGCTGAAGAGCTTGTCGAAAAAAAGGAGAAAAGAGCGATGATTATGAATTTGATCATTCTTCGCATTGCGTGTCTCCGTCTACCGTCAATCGCGTCATCTCGCTAATGGGCCAACCAAATCATCCTGGGCCAGCCTCGCCTCACTTCGATTACCTTGACGAACCATAGTTCACAAAATAGGTGCCTTCAAAAGTCGCCACCATTTCTGGTTTGAGTTCGGTTGCGTCGGAGTCATCGGTTTTGGCTTCGATGATCGCGCGATTCCTCCGCTGTTGCTTCTCTGAAATCTTGCAAGGAATAATTGTGATGGGGTACGGTTGTCCGCGCAAGTCCTAACTAACGTAAATGCGTTGCGCACGCGGATTAGGATAGAGAGCCCCTAGCGCCATGGACGACCAAAGGCAGCCTGTCCCCGAAACCTTTACTGAGGAAGCCGGCGCTGAATTCCTTCGACGTGCCATGCAGGCTGGCTACGACGTCTATTATGCATCCGAAGCGTTCGCGGTCGAGGTGGTCGTCGCGCCGCATGACCGCGTACCCTTTCGGGACGACGCATGGCTCGATGATTTCTTCTCAAAACACAGAAAGGCGTTGACCATTTATCTCCGCGGCATTGACGATCGGACAGAGATGGACCGTCAACTATTTGACGAGCCGTCCGGTCGACCGTGATTTCGCAGCGGTCCAGCGCCTAGCAGGTGTTGGATAAGTTCGCCCCGTACACGTTGAGTATTAAATGCAAGGCGCGTTGCCATGCTGAGATGCCTTGGTAAAGAACGCATGCACGGTCAGTTGCTCAAAACCTCGCAAATTTGATATCGCTATTTCTGACGTGCGTAACGGTCCCGACCAAGATCGACGCCGCCCCTGCTATGGTGATAAGAGCCAGCATGAATCAACTAGACATTGAAATACATAGTTGTACAATTAGGTAGAAATTATCACGATTGCCGGGGCGCGCTCGTGGACCCAACATCTGTCAGACTGCCGGACGGTCGTAAGTCGTTTCGTTTCTCGCGGAGAGAGATGCGGGCGATTGGTCGAGCATGCGAGATCGAAAACCTTTCCTTGCCGGAATTCTGCCAACGCGCGATTGAGCAGGGCGACGACGACGTGAGCGCGACACAGCAAGTCCGAGATTTTCTGCTCGACTGGTGGATGCAGCGCGCGGGTTGAGCGGCCGGCTAAACAGAAATTGGCGGTCAAATCCGATTTCAATTTCAATTGGACGACTTCGTCTCCATTGCCATTGCTTCGACTATTTGTAGCAGCTGGGCTTGGATCTCTGGGTGATACCGCTTGAGATACCTGAGGATTCGATCGTTTTGCAGCAGCGAACCTACATAGCCAACGGTGACAACAAGCTTCACCATGTTTGCACCTAGATTATCTTGCACGGCATTGAGGTCTCGCTGGAGCTGGGCCATCTCCGCTTCCATTCGTTCCACTTCCTTTGACGGCAAGCCACCAGCGGGTTTGGCCCTCTTTGGATTTTTCAATTGATCCTGCGGTGTTGCGGCGAGAAGCGCCCTTGCATAAGGAATCGTGAAGTTATTCGCAGCGACCATCAGCTCCGCCATCTCGATTTGGCGCGTTTCGCTCACATGTCTTAGTGCGCCAAACGTTGCCGTCGGAAAACGTTTGTCCTTGAAGATTTCGACCACCTCTGGGCTGATGCCTCTGAGCAGATCCCGTTTCTCTCTGATGCGGGCTATCTTGACTCCGAGTGCGGCGGCAAGTTTTTCCTCAGGCACGCCTTGATCCAAGGCACGCAGGATCATCTTGTGTTCTTGGACGGTTGTCGGTCGATTGATATGCCGATTGTAAGTGAAGAACTCATCGTCTTTGGCGACGAGACAATTGGTTTTCGTCCAGCCAAGGCTTTGTATCGCTCGAAATCGGAGATAGCCGTCTAGGATCAGGTAATGTCTCGATCGGGGGTTCTCTCGGTATACGACAATCGGTTCCACCATTCCGACCTCGGCGATGGATCTTCTGATCCGCTCGAACTTTCTAGAATTCTCCACGAAACCTGGCAGTGGGTTGGCGGGCCGGATTTGGTCAAGACTTAGGGTGACCTGATTCCGTTCAACGGCAAGATCGACGGCTTCTGTCATCCCGTACCAACCAGTTTGGTATCATCGACAAGATGACGCGGTACGGCGTTCATTTTCTCAGCCCGCAGCAAGTTGATGAAATTTCCGTCCTGCAGCAATGTGCAAAACGCGGAGTTGATCGTTCTTAGTCGGCGAGACACTTGATCTGCCGTAGTTACCGTCACTCGTTGTCGCGTGACTTCTTGACGATAGGCTCGAACGAGAGCTCTGCGTTTTGGGTTGGGTTTCTTGCTTGACGTGCTGCCGCTGACAATGCGCTTGCCACGTTGGTGACGCTGTTGCAGAACGCGTTTCGCAGCGTTCAATTTCCGGCGGCTCAGCTCCATTCGCCGAAATGCATCAGTCAAGATTTTGATGGTGCTGGCGCTGTCAGACTTGGCGATTTCGTGCGCGATCCGGATGGGAATTATTCGGCGTTCAACAGCGAGGACGAGACGATCCTCGCGATCGTTCATCAGGTCGAGCATTTCGCGAATGTAACTTGGATCCAGGCCGACTTTTTTCGCGATATCAGGGATGGAGTAGCCACGTTCACTCAAGAGCTTCAAGCCATTGATATGCTCAATCGCCGAACGCTGCCGCCTCGCGCCATTCTCAACCAGGCTCATGATGAGCGCATCGTGTCTTTCCGCGGTTATGACAAAGGCCGGAATCCTGGACTGGCCCAGCCTTTGGAACGCTTGCAGACGGCCCTGGCCGCAAACCAAGTCGTAAGCCGGTGGTTCTGTGTCAACGTTGGCTCGGCGCACCGTGATGGGCCGTTTGAGCCCGACCGCTCGAACATTCGCAACAATTGACTGAAACTTCCGCTCGTTGCGTTCGCGCGGATTAATGACGGTGATCTGATCCAGGGGAATTATTTCGACGGTTGGCTTGGTGCTAGCGCTCAAAGGATTGTCTCCTCAATGCTGACGCGCTCCGCCATGGACGTGAACGTTTCAAGAGTCTCGCATCGATAGGCGTCGATGTGGATTGGATTCCGCTCACGCAGGCGCAGCGATGTCATCTTAAACTCGCTTGCCGGCAGCACGTAATAGTCCATGACCGACCTATTTTCTTGATCCAATCTTGTAACAATGGTGAATGATGGTGGGGGCTTGTCATCAAGCCTGACAATCCAACGGGAGTTGTTCGACGAGTTGACGCGATGAGGCACGATCAAGAATTTGACCGTGTAGCCGTTGTTGACGCTGATAACGCCCGTGCCCTCGCACTGGCTGATCATAGCGCCACGTTTTTTTAGTTCCTCGATGAAACGATCCACGATTGCCGGCTCAAGTTTCCTGAGGCGCCTGTTGACCTGCAAGTAGCTCATGTCGCGCCTCGGCGTAAATCCGACTTGGCGATAGGCATTCAGAAGAGAGCCGAATTTGTAACGGTAGGTTACGAGCGGCGGCATGTCTTCTGCTTCTTCGATCAGCCCGCGGGAGAGGTAGCCGTGCTCTTCAAGCAGCAACCGTAGTTTATTTAGAAGCTCTTCGGCCGACCTGCGCGCCGCCCGCAACTTCATGGCCTCTTGCGCTTTTTCGAAGAGCGCCGGTTCTACGACAGCTTCGAAGGCGTTGTCCTTACGCGCCCATCGTTCCGGAGGATTGGCCTTCTTGCTGCCATATAGCTTGGTCGAATGACGGTTATAGACGTTATGGCCAACATATTTTTCGTTACCCAACATATGCCAAACCACATTGGCCTTCCAAGTGCCTCCGGATATGCCCGGCACGCCAGACCCATTGAGAGCAGTCGCAATCTTTTGCGGGCTGTACCCTTTCGCGCCTAGGTCAAATATTCTGTGCACGATCGCGACCTCATGCCTTGGCCCCGGGACAAGGATGGTGCGGTCGGTCTGAATATTTTTCCTTTCGCCAGGACTTAGAATTCGTTTTCGATGGCCGGCGGCATCGACGAGCATGCGTCGCAGACCAAAGCCAGGTCGACCGCCGGGGTGAAACCCTTTCTCGACAATGCGAAACTGGCCGTTAAAGACCTTTACGGACAGCTCGCGGCTGTACTCGCCAGCCATCGCGCGCTTGAGGCCTTTGACAATTGTCGATATCGGGCTGCCATCGTTGTCGAATATCTCGGCACAGTAATGCACCGCGACGCCGGCCTTGCGGCACATGAACTCGTAAAAAGCGCTTTCATCCGTGTCTTGAAACCGACCCCACCGGCTGACGTCGTAAACTAGAACCATCGAGTAGTCGGCTTGGCCGCCATCAACGTCCTGAATTAACTGCTGCAGACCAAAGCGGTTCGCGAGCCGCAATCCGCTTTTACCCTCATCCACATAGGTCCGGACGATGGATATCTGATTGTCAATCGCGTATTCAGCGATGACCTTGGCCTGGTTCTCTGTGGAATACCGCTGATGTTCGGTGGACATGCGCAGGTATTGCGCCGCTTGAACGCGGCCGTCATCGCCCGCCTGAGAATGGTTGCTGTTTGGCATTTGGCAGCGTCTTGCCAGGTCATAGGGGCTAAGAACGCAACGCCGCCATTACAGGCTATCCATCGAGTTCGAGTCAATGAGCTTTGGCCGTTTCATTGGAGCCGAACAATTCCGATATGTCGATGATTTCGCGTTTTATCGACATATCTTTTCGACATGTCGAAACCGTCGACACCCGGCGCGCTTCCGCGTTGTCAATCCTTTGAGTCCGGCAGAAATCGATCACCGCATCGACTCGGCCTGATCAATGTCAGATGTCAGGGGTGCTACTGACATGGGTTTGAGCGACCTTGACTTCTGTAGGCGACCCATAGCCGCCATTATCGGCTCCCGGTTCAATCTCTCGAACTCGATGAAGCGCCCCAGTGGTCAATAGTTCGCACTAGCAGGGACGGCTAGCAGAGTCCATATGATATAGCCATGGCAATCAAAAAAGGGAGCGCGCAAGACTGGCTTGCGCGTCACCTCTTGTTATCTAGATGGGGACCATGACCCCCGATGTGCGTAACGTTCCGAACTCAGCCGCCCTCGCGATAACAGCCTGGAATTCGTCCGACGTACCAACCGTATCCAGCACCTCGCCCCAGTGATCAACCGATTTCACCTGATATGACACGGCCATTGTGCTTAGGTTCTCACCGGTTATCGGTACCATCCCCACAATGTTCACGTCAGCAGCAGAAACGATCTGCTGAACTTCTGGAAATAGTTCCAAAGCACCTGCAAGCTTGTCTCGGGAGATCTCGTAAGTTCGCAAGTGGGTAATCGGGTGAGTTTCCCACTTGTTGTCGCCGTATACGGTTCTGGATATGTTGCGGCCGCTGGCCACATCCGCCACTGGATTCGAATCGCGTTCTTTCACAAACTCCGCAAACTCACTGTCATCACTCAATGCGGCGAATATCTTGGATGCGGTTCTGAAATCTGGGTAGCTTCGCAACAGGACGATACATTCCGCGAACGGGCCAGCAATGATACGCGAAGGCTTTACGGCGGCCCCCAGTCTCGCGTAGATGCCGCTGACTTGCCGGACCCTGTCTTCGGCTGTGGCACTCTGTCCCCGGTGCGGTCGGATAATGGTATGAGCAATGACTGTCATCTGTTCCTCCGATTATTTTAAGACGCGGGCGATTATTCATCACCCGGCGGTCTACATTTGGTTCCCATTGATGATATCACATTTGAAGCGTAGTCCGCCTCTGGCCTTGAAACAAGGACGGTGGCTCATGGCACGCTGCTGCCGGAACGGTGTTGATTGATAACGGCCGAGGTACGCCCGAAAGCAGTCATACACGCCACCAACGGTCATATTCGGCAGAAATCAGGGGTGCAACTGCCGTGCCCGTCGGGGCCATGATCGGCTCAAGTTGACCCACTCCGGAAGTTATGCTCGTACCACTGCCATTTTCTCATCGTCCAGCCATTGTCAAATGGGGTACCTGTCAATCCAGGTCCTTCAAGACAGCTTTGGATTTTTCAGCGATTGCGAATGCATCAACGGAGTCGGCGATTTCATAAGCCTCTTCCAAGTAAGTGCGTGCCTCCGCAGTGCGCTTTTTCGCCTGGGCTAGCAAACCCAAATCCATTAGTGCCCAAGCCAGCAAACTTGGGATTTCGTACTTTCGACTACTTTGTTCGACAATCTCAAGGTGGCGGCGAGATTTCGAGGTGGCGAATGGCATCGTCCGGAGCAAAAATCCGAGGTTTTTAAGGACAACCGCGAACGGTGGCTTGTCCCCTCCGTACGCCATGGTAAAAAATACTTCACCTAACGTCAGGTGACCAAGTATTATGAAATATGGCGTGCATTCCAACTTCTCGAAGCGTTGTATGGACTCCTCGATCCAGCGCACGCCTTTCGCAATATCGCCTTTTAGGACGTGCGCGACACCGTATGAATAATCAGCCAACATAAAGACAAAAAACTGGTCCTTGTCTACGGCCTCCTGCCGTATCCTTTGAAACAAGTCGAACGCCTCTTCCGGCTGTCCTGCCAAGACCAAGGCGGCGCCTTTGACAGCATTTGCGTAACTACGAAAGAGTGGGCTCAACCCTATGCGCAATGTTTCGTCGGATTTTTGGATAGCCTCTTCTGGAGCGTTGTTGTAGGCGTCTAAAATTGCCAGGGTGAACACACCGAGTTGTCTGGCATAGGGATTGTCATCTGCTCGGCCTAACTCCAACAGTCGTTGAGCTTGCTTGCGGCCTTCGCGGGGGTTTCCGTTAGTCGAGGCGTGCGCAGCGTGTTCGAACAGCGCTTCCGCAGTCAGCCAGTTATCTCCAATTCGCTTGCCGATCTCGAATGCCTGTTCGGCCAAACGGTTCACAGTTTCACGCCTGTTGGTACTCGGCGGCTGCCAAAATACATGGTAGGCCGCCAAGACCATGGAGGCGTGGCCCACAGCCCCCTCATCGTTGATCTCGTGTCCCAATGTCAGAGCCCGATCCAGAAGTGTTTTGGCGGTTGCCGTGCGCGCGGTGTCCATGTGCGCGTGTCCAAGCTCGGACAGGCAGTGGGAAAGCCGGCCCTTGTCACCCAACTCCTCGACGACGGGCAAGTATCGTTCCATCAATGGAATCATTTGGGCGTAATCACCAAGCAGGTAGTAGGCGCGGGAGTTGGCTAGAATCAAATCAACAGTGAAAACTTGATCGGCTGCTCCAGGGTTGGTCTCTAGCAAGTCCAAGGCTTGTCGGAACCGTTGGTGCGCCTCCTGGATTGCGAAAACTCGTAGGCTCTTTTGGCCGGCAAGATATAGATAGTGCACTCTTTTTTCGACGCGTGAAGTATAACTGTATTGATGTACTAATGTTTCCGCTGCTTCGCTCTCGTGACCAGCGTAAGCATGCTCGATTGCTTTGGCGGTTGCCAGATGCAAAGCTTCGCGCTCGCCCGATAGCAGGCTGTTGTGGAGCGCATCGCCGATAAGTGCGTGTTTGATGCGGTATCGGGTGTCGTCGCTTGCGGTGACAGCGACCAATACATCCTGGCGCACTAACTCGTCTAAACTCGGGCCTACGGCGGCGTGCGCAACAATGATGCTGCCGACTAGGGCCTGAGTGAACAGCCCGCCGATTACGGAAGCCACCTTGAGCACTTCGCGCGGGCCGGCATCCAGGCGGTCGACCCGTTGCATCAACAGGTTTTCGAGGTTGTTGGGCAAGCTTGCACTGGCGGCTTCGTCGCGTTGGGAAACCCCGCCATCCGCCGCCTGCATGCGGTCAGACTCGGTCAGATAGTTCGCCAACTCCTCGAGGAATAGTGGGTTGCCTTCGGCCCGATCCACTAAGTGTTCGGCCACGCTCTCGGGCAGGCGATCGATGCTAAGCCGGTGTTTAAGCAATTCCTCGGCGCCGGCTCGAGACAGGGCGCTCAACGCAAGTTCGGTGACGTTGGCGCGATCCCGCCACGGCGGTTGAAACTCGGGCCGATAGGTGCAAAGCACTAATAGTGGCAACGGTTCCTCGACCTCTGCCATCCACTGTAAGTAGGCCATCGATGCTGAATCGATCCAATGCAGGTCCTCGATCAGCATCACGACCGATGACATCCGGCATTGTTCGCGCAGGATCAGCTGCAACGTCTCGCGTGTACGGATACCGACCGTCTCGGGATCGATATTTTCCAGCGAGGTCCCGACATTTATACCCAGAAGGTTCGCCAGATACGGCAAGTGTCGGTTGACTGGCAGACCTGCTATTTCCAGCCCGCCGCGTAGCTTCTGCTCGATCACTTGCGGGCTGCGATCGTAGCCAATGCGATACGCTCTTCGGATCACCTCGATGATCGGCAAGAACGGCGTCATGCGCCCTTCGGCTGCACAATATCCCCGGAGAAAGGACACGTCGGTTTGGCCAACGCGCTCGCGGAACTCATGAACCAGCCGTGACTTGCCGATGCCAGCCTCACCGACCACGCTCACTACCCGAACACGGCCTTCTTCGGCTTCCCGCCAATAGCCATCCAGAACGTCGAGCTCCGTCTCTCGACCGACGAGCTGGGTTAGGCCGCGGTCGACGGCGACATCGAACCGAGTGGTCCCCGCCTTCAGGTTATCAAGCCGAAAGACCCGCTGCGCCTGCGCCTTGCCTTTCAGTTGTCGCTCACCTGCGAAGGATGCCTCGACCCGGCCGTCAACCAGTTCCCAAGTTGCCTCGCTGATCAAGATTTTGCCGTGCTCCGCCTCGGTTTCCAGCCGAGCCGCCACGTTGACCGTGTCGCCAAGCGGAGTGAACTCGACATCTGTGTCGGTCCCCACCTTTCCGATCACAACTGGGCCACTATTGATTCCGACACGCATGATCGGACGCGCCCCATGAATCGATTCAATTTCATCGCCGATCAGCGCAATCTTTTCTTGGATCTCGAGTGCGACCTTGCAAGCGCTGAGAGGTGCGTCCTCCAACCCAGTTGGCGCTCCGAACAGGGCCATCACGCCGTCACCGGTGTAAGTCTGAACTTTTCCGCCTTGCTCGTGCACCGCGCGCGTAATGGGCTCCAAGACGGCCTGCATGAGCCCATATGTAGCCTCTTCACCGAGACGCTCGGAGATCGTCGTGTAGTCAACCATGTCCGCGAACAGTACGGTGACTTGGCGGCGCTGCCCTTCTAGCTTGTCGCCCATTGATGCATCCCCCCAAAACAAGGATGGCAGTACACGCTGTCAAGATTACGACCAATCATCGCTCACGGCAAGGTAGTGAGATCGCAACTGAAAAACATGCTCAAAGACATGGATGCGCGCAGGGCATCAGGGGTCGCCGGTCAATCCCAACCTGCCGAGCGGAGATCTTTTTCAAACATTTCAAAGTAGGACTCAAGAAGCTGAAATGAAGCGCGAAGTTCTTCGATACGGAAGTTCGGAATAATCACTTTGACTTTTTCGAATAATTCACTCGCTTCACGCCGATTTCCTAGTCGCGATAGGTTTGCTGCGCTTAATGCCATGGCGGCAGTCCATCTTGGTCGCATCTGCAGGACTTTTTCGCATTCCGCGATCGCCTGATGGTACCGGCCCAGAAGATAGTTGGCCATTCCGAGATCCAATATCCACATCGACAAATACGGATCATGCGGGCTTAATTGGATGGCGTCTTGAGTAGACTGTAGGCCGACCTCTGGTCGACCGCCATATGTGAGAGCAGTGCCTTTGCAGTAGTGCGCCATTGCCAAACTCGGGTTCAATTTGAGAGCACGGTTCACAGACTCAATGGCTGCATCGGTGTTTATTCGATACGAAGCACACATTCCAACTATGAGATGTGCGTAGGCATCGGAAAGATCGAGCGCAATTGCCCGACGGGCAGTTCTTTCAACATCGGATAATGCCTCCAGCGATCGATTCACGAGGAAGACTGCACCTAACCCCACAGCAGCCAGACCTGAATATCCAACGGACCACCTTGGATCGAGTTCGATCGTTTTTTGAAACCATGTGCGTGCTTCAGCGAGCGCCGTCTCATTCATTTGCCACAAATGCCACCATCCCCGAAGTGCGGAATCCCACGCATCTGGGCTGCTTGGTCTTCGAGGTGACTTTGCCGCTGTTGATCGAATGGCTGCTGGTTCGATGGCAGCAGCAATCTGAAAGGCAATTTGTTCCTGCACGGCAAATACGTCAGTCAGTTCGCGATCATAGCGCTCACTCCAAAGCGGGTGGTCGGTTTCAGCATCAATAAGCTGAGCCGAAATTCTTACACGATCGCCAGAGGAACGAACGCTCCCTTCCACGATATACCTCGCGCCAAGTTTGCGAGATATCTGATTGATCGTATGCCGATGACCCTTGAAAGCAAAGGATGAGTTGCGAGAGATTACTGGAAACAATTGCCAACACGACAGCGCTGTAATGATGTCTTCGGTGAGGCCGTCGGCGAAATATTCCTGGTTTGGATCATCCGACATGTTGTCGAACGCCAACACCGCTATGGCGGGTATTTTTAGGAACGAGGCCGTATTTGGCCCTAGTACGGCAGTTGCGCCGGCTGTCCACCGCCATACATGCACCGGGCGGGCGATGTTCTTCAGCTCGATCTCTCCCTCATCTTCAAAATCCACCTCCAACTTGTCCTGCACCTGGTCCAGGACCGTGCGCGATATGCAGATACCACTGGGCTCGGCGAGCGCTTCCAACCGGGCAGCAATGTTTACGCCGTCGCCGAAGATGTCGTCACCGTCGACGATGATATCGCCCAGATTGATGCCGATACGGAACAACATCTTCTTATCGTCGGGGATGCCCTGATTGCGTTCGGCCATGGCCGCCTGCACCTCGATGGCGCAGGTGACAGCTTCAACCACGCTTGGGAATTCCAACAACAGGCCGTCACCCGCCTGGCCCACCAAGCGGCCTTTGTGTTCTTGCACCAGCGGTGTCATGGAATCGCGGTGGGCCTTGAGCGTGGCAAGCGTGCCCTGTTCGTCGGCCCCCATGAGCCGCGAATAGCCCGCCACATCAATGGCAACGATAGCGGCAAGCCGTCTTTGCGAACCCTCTTCGGCCATGATCCCACCTCTGGCCACGATTGGCACAGGCAATGCTAGCTAATTGCTATCGCAAAGACCATGTGCAACTGAATATGCGATGCTCGTCGAGCAAAACGGCTTGTCCGTTGTTGATACTGTAGACGGCTCCCACCTACCGGCATCGCAATGTGCCAAATTGTGGTTTCCGTGAACCACTAGGAATTAGGAGCCGTCCATGAGCGAAATTATCACAATCGGGATCGATATTGCGAAGAATGTCTTCCAGATCCATGGCGTTGATGAAACAGGTGAAGTTGTTGTGCGCCGGCAACTGCGGCGTCGTCAGGTGTTGCCTTTCTTTCACAGATTGCCGGCCTGCTTGGTTGGCATGGAAGCCTGCGCCAGCTCCCATCACTGGGCGCGCGAGATCGGTAAACTCGATCATGAGGTCAAGTTGATGCCGCCGCGTTATGTGAAACCATACGTCAAGCGCAACAAGAATGATGCTGCCGATGCGGAAGCGATCTGCGAAGCCGTGACGCGGCCCAACATGCGCTTTGTGCCGATCAAGACGGAAGAGCAGCAATCCGTGCTGATGCTGCATCGCACCCGTCATCTGTTCGTGCGCCAACGCACCACGGTGATCAATGCAATCCGCGCCCATATGGCCGAGTTTGGTATTGTCGCTGGCATTGGCCGCAACGGTGTTGAAGCTTTACTGGCTTAGATCGTGAAGGGCGAGGATGAACGTATTCCCTGCCAAGCGCGCGACTGTCTGATGGCCTTGGCGATGCAGCTTGAGTTGCTCAAACGCCAACTCTTTGAAGCCGACCGACGGGTGCTCGCCTGGCATCGGCAAAACAAGCTCAGCAAACGGCTCGAAGCCATCCCTGGCGTCGGTCAATTGGTCGCCAGCGCACTTGTCGCCAGCGTTCCCGATCCAACAATCTTCCGATCCGGTCGAGATATGAGTGCCTGGATCGGGTTGGTGCCGAAACAAAACTCCACCGGCGGCAAGGAACGGTTGGGCAGTATCACCAAGGCGGCAACAAATATCTGCGCAAATTACTGGTGATCGGCGCTTTGTCTGTCATCAAACGCGCCAAGCAAGTCGGCTATACCCGACATCCCTGGCTGGTCGCGCTGCTAGAGCGGCGCTCGACCATGATCGCCGCCATTGCTCTGGCCAACAAGATCGCGCGCGTTGCCTGGGCTATGATGGTGCGAGATGAAAAGTTCGAGCCGTCACGGCTGCTGCCGGCATGGGAACAACGGACACGCGGGAACACGTTCCCGCTCACCAGGTTGGAAAGGGCAGTGATCGAATAACGCACCCAAGCCAGTCGGCCCAAGGATCGGGACAACCCAAATGTGCCATTGCGCCTTAAGAGCGCGTGTTGTTGACCGGGACCAGATCTGCGGAGAGCATTATGGCCAGCGGCCATGAAACAGAGCCGCAACGACAGGCCGAACACATGGCAGCTCCGACCAGCAGTGCGGCATCGTTCATTAGATCCTTGACAGCACGGAGCCGTCCACACATGGCACTTAGCTGCCGAACGGGCCTATCAGCGGTTCAGTCGCTATCGGGGCCTAAGCCGCCATTGGCCCACCAGCAGTACGAGAACAACGGCTGCATCATCGACCCGGATTTTGAGTAGAGGGGCAATCAGTGGACCATATGTTTGCCTGGGCCAAGAGCGTTAGTTGGGAACGTTGGAGGTGACTACTGTGCTCTCAAGCCAGTAAAGCCCCCCTTTTGGTTTTGCCGGGGGAGGGTGTTGGTGTTGATAGCCTGTGTGTGATCGGGCGTGGAGTCACCTCGGATGCCGCGCGTCAACTGACGTCATCCGCTCCGTTGGGATCGAATGAACGCCTGTTGGGTACTCAGTGGGTACTCATCCCAAAAGAGAGCGATCCGAATTCCATCTAAGTCTTTGAAAAAACTGGTGCCCAGGGGCGGAATCGAACCACCGACACGCGGATTTTCAGTCCGCTGCTCTACCAACTGAGCTACCTGGGCTTAGGGCTTCAGATAAGAAGACGGGGCGTTATAGAAGATCGCGCCGGGGCTGTCCAGGGGTCGGCGGCGGGCCTGTCTGGCTCAGAGAATGGCGACCGTGCCCGCGGCGCCCGCCGACGCCGGGCCTAGGCGGCAGGGTCGGCCGGTGCGGCGGCCGAGTTCGGTGAGCGCTTCGGGGCCGATGGCTGCCTGGACGGCCGGGTTGGCGTTGATTTCGATCGCGCCGGGACCGCTGGCGCGGGCTTCGGCCAGGGCCTGGCGCAGGAGGCGTTTGGCGGCTGGCGCCGGGCCGCTCAGGCGCTCGGCCAAGCTCGGGCCGGCGCGTTGGCGGGCCAGATCGACCAGGCCGAGGCGGCTGAAGCGACCGAGTTGGATGTGTGCCGGATCTCGGTCGAAGCCGGCGCGCAGTGTCTGCAGGATTTCTGCCTCCGCCTTATCGCCACCGGGCCGCAGGAAATCGATCACCACCAGGCCGCCGATGGCGCGCCTTCTCAGTTCGCCGGGGATCGACCGGGCCGCGGCCATATTGATGGCACGGCCCGCGGCCGTATCGGCGGCGGAATCGACGTCGATCGCGGTGAGCGCATGGGTTGCCTCGATGATCAACCGGCCGCCGCCGGACAAAGGAACGACGGGCTCGAGTGCGGCCTCCTGCGCCGCCTCCGCGCCGTGGGCGGCGAACAACGGCGGGCTACCGTCGTAGAGCGTCACGGCGCCTGCCAACGCTGGCCAAAATCGCGCCAGGAATTGCCGCGCCGCGGCAAGGTCGGCCGCGGTGTCGACCAGGATCCGTCGGCTCTCCGGGTCGAGCCACCGGGTTAGCAGCCGGGCCACGGGCGCGTCCAGCAGGCCGCCGGGTAACGGACCGGAGTCGCCTTGCGCCGCCGCGCGGCCCAGGTCCTGCCAGGTGGCCTTGAGCGCCGCCGCTTCCGCCGTCAACGCCGCCGCCGTGGCACCGGCCGCGGCTGTTCGCACGGTGAATCCATCACCATCGATCAAACCGGCAACCGCCTGTTCGAGCCGCGCCCGTTCGGCCGCGTCGGCGATCCGCCGCGACAGGGTCACGCCGTTGCCGTGTGGATCATAGACCAGCAACAGGCCGGCCAATTCCGGCCGCGCGGTCAGTTCGGCGCTCTTGTCGCCGACCGGGCCGCGAGTCACTTGAACCAGCAGTTTTTGCCCTTCGAAGAGCCGCCGGCCGATCGCCTGACGCGCGCCCGAGGGGTCAGGCGGCAGCCGCCGGGCGCTCAAAAAGCCGCTCGCGCCGCCGCCCAGATCGACAAATGCGACGTCCAACGCCGGCTCGAGACGGGCGATCCGGCCGAGATGGCAGCGGCCCGGCGCCAACCGGTCGTCGGGATCCTCGAAACCGAAGGCAACCGCCGCGCCGTCCTCGATCACGGCGATCCGGAACTCGCCGATGCCGCGCTCGATCAACAAGGTGTCGGCCATGGCGGTCAGATCTCCGGCGGGCGCCAGACCGAAAAGCCGAGGCCAACCAACAAACCAACGGTTTCATGGAGCGGCAGGCCGACGACGTTCGAATAGCTGCCGTTCAGGCGCACCACGAACTGCTCGGCCAGGCCCTGTACGGCGTAGCCGCCGGCCTTGCCTTGCCATTGCCCGCTCGCCAGATAGCCTTGGATTTCTTGGCGATCGAGGCGTTTGAAGGTGACGACCGTGGTAACCACGCGCTCCGCCAGGCGGCCGTCGGGGGCGACCACGGCAAGGCCGGTGTGAACCCGGTGACGGCGGCCGGACAATTTCGACAAGCAATCCAGCGCCGCGGCCCGGTCCTTGGGCTTCGGCAATAGCCGCCGGCCGCAGGCGACGACCGTATCGGCGGCCAAGATATAGGCATCGCGATGGCACGCAGTAGCGGCCTGGACCTTGGCAAGGGCCAGGCGGGCAGCCAATTGACGGGGAAGTTCGTTGGGCCGCGCGGTTTCGTCGATATCAGAGGGCGCCACCAGGTCCGGCTCGATACCGGCTTGGCGCAACAGATCCAGACGCCTCGGCGACGCCGACGCGAGAACCAGGCGCGGCGATGCGTCGGGCAAGGCTGGCGCCTACTTGAAGCGGTAAGTGATGCGGCCCTTGCTCAGATCATAAGGCGTCATTTCGACCATGACTTTGTCGCCGGCGAGGACGCGAATGCGGTTTTTCCGCATCTTCCCGGACGTATGGGCCAAGACCTCGTGATCATTGTCGAGCATTACGCGAAACATGGCGTTCGGCAACAATTCAGTCACCGAACCTTCGAACTCCAACAGTTCTTCTTTAGCCATCAAACCTCCAACGGTGGATCAATCGAGACAATACATGCGCCGAACCGCCGATAAATGCAAGTATCGCCTCGCTTCCCGGCATGCGTCGCCACCACAGATGTGATACTAGACCTGCGGCGGCGGTAATGCCCGAAAGCGATCGATGATGCGCTGCTGCAAGCCGTCGCGCACCTGTCGAAACGCATCGAGCATGACCTCGCGGCTGCCACGGACGACGGACGGGTCAAACGTTTGCCAATATTCGACCTCGCAGGCCATGGTGCGCGTCATCTCAACCGCCCGGTGCTGGGCTTCCGGCGACAGCGACACGATCAGGTCGTAGGAGGTGTCTTCCAGATCATCAAAGGTTTTCGGCTTATGGGCGATCAGGTCCATGCCGATTTCCTCCATCACGGCGACGGCGAAGCCGTTTACCTCGCGCGCCCTGACGCCGACGGAATCGACATACACCAAGTGACCGTAAAGATGTTTCATGATGGCTTCGGCCATCGGCGAGCGGATGCTGTTCTGGCCGCAGGCAAACAATATGGCACCCGGCAAATCCGACATGCCTAGCCCCTTAAGTGCAGCACGCAAATCAGCGTGAATAGCCGCCGCGCGGTGTCGAAATCGATTTCCGCCTTGCCCTGCAAGCGCTCCTGCAGCAGTGTCGAGCCCTCGTTGTGGACGCCCCGGCGGCCCATGTCGATGGCCTCGATGCGCGACGGGCTCGCGGTCTTGATGGCGGTAAAATAGCTCTCGCAGATCTTGAAATAGTCGCGAATGGTGCGCCGGAACGGCGACGTCGGCAACACGATCTTACAAAGCGGCGCCTCCGCCTCGCTGCTCAAATCGAACACCAAGCGGTTCTCGACGATGCCGAGTTGCAAGCAGTACGGCCCCTCGACGTCGTCGACCGGGGCAAAGCTGTTTTGTTCAAGCAGGTCGAAGATCGCCACCCGCCGTTCGTGGTCGATATCGGCGTTCCATCGGACGATCGATCCCTCGTCCAAGGTGATCTTGACTAGGCGCTCTGTGGTCATCGGCCGGTCAGCGATTGAGCCGGATCGAAACCGACAGCGCATGCGCGCCCAGGCCTTCGGCCTCGGCCAGCCGGATCGCGTCGCCGCCGATCGCCGCCAGGCTAGCGGCGTCGCAACGAACGATCGACGTGCGTTTGACGAAATCGAGCACCGACAGGCCGGAGGCGAAACGGGCACTGCGCGCCGTCGGCAACACGTGGTTGGGGCCGGCGACATAGTCGCCGATCGCTTCCGGCGTGTAGCGGCCGAGGAATATGGCGCCCGCATTGCGCACCATTGCCGCCAACCGGTCCGGGTCGGCGGTCGCAATCTCGAGATGCTCCGGCGCCACGCGGTCGATCAAGGCCGGCGCCTGATCGAGGCTTTCGACGACGATAATGGCGCCATTGTCGCGCCAGCTTTGGCCGGCGATTTCGGCACGCGCCAACTGGCCGAGCTGGCGTTGCAAAGCGTCGGCGACGGCATCGGCGAAAGTGCCGTCGTCGGTGATCAAGATCGATTGCGCGGCCGCGTCATGTTCGGCCTGGGACAACAAATCGGCGGCGATCCAGGCCGGGTCGTTGTCGCGGTCGGCGACCACCAGGATTTCGGACGGCCCGGCGATCATGTCGATGCCGACCTGGCCGAACACCTGGCGCTTGGCGGCGGCCACGTAGGCGTTGCCCGGCCCGACGATCTTGTCGACGCGCGGAATGCTATCGGTGCCGTAGGCGAGCGCACCGATCGCCTGGGCGCCGCCGACGCGGTAGATCTCGTCGACGCCGCAGAGCTCGGCGGCGGCGATCACCAGCGGATTGATCACCCCGTCCGGCGCCGGCACCACCATGGCGACGCGGCCGACCTCGGCAACCCGCGCCGGCACCGCGTTCATCAACACCGACGACGGATAGGCGGCCGTTCCGCCCGGCACGTAGAGGCCAACCGCGCCGATCGCCGTCCAGCGGGCACCGAGTTCTACCCCGGCGTCGTCCTTATAGTGTTGGTCCTCGGGCATCTGCCGGCGGTGATAGTTTTCGATGCGCTGCCGCGCCGCTGCCAGGGCCTGCAAAGTCTCCGGGTCACAAGCCGCCACCGCGCCCTCGATCTCGTCCGGCGTCAGCCGCAACCGGTCCGCCGTCAAGGTCAGTCGATCGAAACGCTCGGTATAGCCGATCACCGCCCGATCACCGTCGCGGCGCACATCATCCAGAATCGTTGCGACAGTGTCGTTGACGTCGGCATCCTGCTCCCGCTTCAACGCCAACAGGGATTGGAACCCGGCCTCGAAGCCGGCATCGCGAATGTCGAGCCTAAACGTCATTGAACGGACTCCCTGCCTTCCTGAGCAGTTCTCGACCATACGGAATCGTTTGATGGGTGCAAATCGGATTTTCGGGCAGGCGCGGTGCGCAGCGCGATATGGTGCATCGGGCAAGCATCGCAACGCACCCGAAAAGCCGATTTGCCCCACCGAAGGCCGAGTTCTTTTGTGCCGGGGCGGCGTCGCGCGTCTTATCCGATGTCCCACATCGCATGGCGACGCGCTCCTTGTCTCGGCACAAAATAATCTCGGTCAAACGGTCCCGTATGGTCGAGAACTGCCCTGGTGTCGGCAAGCCGTCTTAACAGAAGGTGACCGAGAGGTGGTATGAAGGACTAGTTCGGCGTTTTATCGCAGTTTGCGCAAAAGCGCCAACAACGTGCCCTGTTCCTTCGGCGAAAGTGGCGCCAAGGTGTCGGCGGTGATCCGGAAGGCTCGCGGCAGCACCGTATCCATCAGCGCGCGGCCGCCCGCGGTCGGGCCGATGACGCGGCGCCGGCGGTCGTTCGGATCCGGGCGGCCATGGATCAGTCCCCGCTCGGTCAAGCGATCGACCACGCCCTTGATGGTTGCCGCATCCATCGCCGTCAGGCGGCCGAGCCGGTTCTGGGTGACCGCACCCAGCTCACAGAGTTTGGCCAAGGCGGAAAACTGCGTCGGCGTCAGGCTTTCTTCGATCATTTCGGCGAAGATCGCGGCGTGGCGCTGACTCACCTGTCTGAGGATGAAGCCGGCCTGATCGTCCAGGACATAGGTCCGATCGCCATGACGCAAACCACCGCCATCGGCCGCAGCGGGCGCTTCATCGGTCACCAATCCCTCGGTCATCGCGCGCTCACCGGAGCCCGTCTTCGCCGACGGCCTCGGCGCTCGTCAGGCCGCCGACCCTGGGCAGCGGCCGGCCGCTGTCGGTAACGACCACCGCCACCAGGATTTCGTCGGCCCGTGGCGCGTCGCTGAGCGACACCTCCATGGCGTCGAAATGACTGCGTACATAGGCGGCGTCCTTGTGGCCGAGCGGCACGTCCATGGTGGTGCCCGGACCACCCATCTTTTTCGCCGACGGCACCAGGGCGGCGCCTTTTTCGACTGCCTTGCGCAGCGGCGCGCCGAGCCGCGGGTGCAGGATGGCCGCGGCATGTTCGAGCTCTCCGGCATCGCCGACGATCGCCGCCTTACCGTAACTTTCGGTTTGCTCCGGCGTGATGCCAAGTGCGGCGACCGCGCGCTCGCCGAGCAGGCCACCCAGGATGCTGCCGGTTTCCATCAGCGGCTCCAGATTCTCCACGTAGCGGCCGGCGAACGGGTTCTCGATCACCGCCAATGCCGCGGCCTTTCGGGTCGGCGGATCGATATCGCGGCCGATCTCCCGGCAGGTTTCCTCAACGATCGTGACGATCTTGCGAATGACCATGTCGCTCATGGCACGGGTCCCTCCTGTTAGCCGGCCAAGACGGCGGCGGGTTGCTGGATGTCGGCAGCCGGTCGATCTTCCAAGATACGCACACTATCGCCGAGACAAATCGCAGCCGACCGGATCAACCCGGCGCAACGAAACCGGCGGGCCAACGCGAGCCCCGCCGCGACCGCCGCCTCGATATCGCGGTCAGATAACCGGCCGACCTCGGTGACCACCAAACGGTCGCCCAAGTCGCTGTCCGGATCCAACTCACGGGCCGGTCGGCGCCGGATGACCTTCGACGTCGGCAGATCGACCGCATTGGCAATCAATGTCGCCGCGACATCGGCCACCGAAGCTCGGCCGGCAAGCACAGTAATCGAATCGGCGATCCCAAGCGACAAGCTGCGGCCATGGCGACCGCTGGTAGCGACGCCGCGAACGTCATCGGTGGCCGCAACCTTCAGCGTCGCGATCAATTCCGGTCGATCGGGCCGGGCGACGACGCCGACATCGAACACCGCCGCCGCCGCTAAATGCAGTGCGATGTCGCCACCATTGTTCACATAGGCCCGCCGGAGCGTCCGGCCCGCGATCATGACCCCCAAGATTTCCTCGGCGACGGCGCCGGCCACGGCGGCCATCGGCGTCACGAAGGCCGGCAGGAAAAGCGCCGCGGCCGTTGCCATGCGACGAGCGACCGGTCCCGTGACTCCGTGGCTGTCCGGCTCTGCCGGCCGGCGTAAAATCGGCAGCTCCTCGACCAGTTCTTCCAGCACCGCACCGAACCGGTCGGTTGCTTGATCATAGGCCAAGCGAACTTCGTTCGCGTCGCCGTCGGCTTCGATCACCAAATCGATCGGCCCGTGTTGCAGGTGCAGACGGCGCCCGTCGGCCAGCAGCGCCGCCTGGGCGCCGCTCATTGTGGCTCGCCCGTCGCCGGCGGCGCCCAACGGAAATGCCGGTCGTCGGTCGGCCACGGATTGTCGTCTTGCTGGCGCACCTGCCGGCCGGCCCGGTCGAGCGCGTCTTTGAGCGGCGTCAACGCCGCCATATGACCGCCCAAGGCTTCGTAGTCACTGAGACGCATGGTGAATTCAATCGGCGCCACCAGCGCCGGCGTCGGCACGTAGCCGAAGGAATTATCCGGCATCCGCGTGACATCTACCATCAGGGTTATGCCGCCGCCGGGCCAGACATAGACCGGCGCGCCGCCGGCGGACACATAGGTCAGCATGTCCTTGACCGAACGCGTCAGCCGCACCGGGTTTTCGGTCACGCCGGCGCGCAACGAGCCGCCGGCGCCGCCCATAAACAGCACCGAGCAGAGCGCCGGCTCGCAATTCTCCTTGATACGATCGACAGAAAACTGTAGCGGTGCCGGCATCTCGGCTTCGACCGGCACCAGCGCCTCGTCCAAAACGAAGTACCCCGCCTGTTCGCCGGTCGTCGAGACCATTAGCATGGTTAGGCCGGGGCGCGCCACTTTCGGGTTGAAGTCGCCCAGGATCGACAACGGATCAACGATATTGGTGCCGCCCCAACCGGCGCCCGGTTCGGCAACATTGAAATAACGGCCCGGTGTCGAGCGCCGGCCGGTCATATAGATACCGGTGTCCTTGACCCCCAGCATCTTGCCGGCCTGGTGCTCCGACAGCACGCCGGTGATGTGGTCGTCGACCACCACCACCTCGTCGACATGCTCATGCCATTGCATCGCGAACATGCCTATGGTGGCGGAGCCGCAGCCGACCCGCATGCGTTCTTCCTCATGGCCGTTGACAACCGGCGGCTTGCCGGCCTGGACAACCAGCTCGGCACCGTCATCGACGGTCAGCTCGACCGCTTTGCCGTTGCAGAGGTTAAGCAGGCTGTCGCAGGTCATGCGGCCTTCTTTCTTGGAGCCGCCGGTCAAATGATTGACGCCGCCGAGCGACATCATCTGCGAGCCATATTCGCCGGTCGTGACATGACCGACGACCTCGCCTTTATGGCGCACCGGGTTTTGCTCCGGGCCAATATGACGGTCGGTATCGATCTTCACCTTGACGCCGCAGTAACTGAAGATGCCCTCGGTCACCACGGTCACCATATCGACGCCGCCAACTTCCGCCGAAACGATGAAGGGTGCGGGCTTGTAGTCGGGATAGGTGGTACCAGCACCGACGGCGGTCACGAAACCGGTCTCGCCGGAGACAAGTTCGCCGTCCCAATCGGCCGCCTTGTTCATGAAAGGCACCAGTTTCTGGCCGCCGCTTTTGGCCTGCTCCAAAACCGTCAATGGATCGACGCGCACCAGGTTGCCGTCTTCGTTGGCGTAGCGATCGCAGGCACCTGACTTGCCGGCGGCGATGTAGCACAGCACCGGACAGGCATCACAGCGGATTTTCTCAGGCGTGGGGTTAGCGCTCATCTCGATCTCCTTCAGCCGCCACGATTGCGGCCCGCACCCGATGCGGCGTCGCCGGCAGCCGGCGCAGGCGCGCACCGGTGGCGTCGCGGATCGCGTTCAAAATCGCCGGCGCAGTGGCGATCAGAACATGCTCGCCCAGGCCCTTTGCGCCATAGGGGCCGTGCGGGTCGTGTTCTTCGACGATCAGGGTTTCAATTTCCGGCACGTCACCGATCGTCGGGATGAGATAGTCGTGCAGGTTCTCGGTCCGGCCGGGCAGATATTCCTCCATCAAGGCCATGCCGATGCCCTGGGCGATGCCGCCTTCGACCTGCCCTTCCACCAACGTCGGATTGATGGCGCGGCCGACGTCGTGCGCGGCGGTAAGCTTCAGCAGCTTCACGGTGCCGAGCGCCCGGTCGACTTCGAGCTCCACCATATGCGCGGCATAGCCAAACACCGCATAGGGCTCGCCCTGGCCATTCTCGTCCAACGGCTTGGTCGGCGGGTCGTAGCTTTCCTCGACCGTCACGACGTAGCCATTGTCGTCGAGCGGCTGGCCGGTCAAGTCGATCCGGTGCTGGCCGTCTTCATCGGACAGCGTAACGGTACCGTCGTTCAAAATAATGTCGGCGGCCTTGCCCACATTGGCGTGACCCAGAAGCCACGCCCGCAACGCAGCACCGGCGCGCTGGGCGGCATTGCCGGAAATAAAGGTCTGGCGCGACGCCGAGGTCTTGCCGGCATCCGGCGTCACGTCGGTATCGGCACCGACCAGGCGAAAGCGGTCGAGGGCAATGCCGCTGCTTTCCGCGGCAATCTGGGCGATGACCGTGTTAGAGCCTTGGCCGACATCGACCGCGCCTTGATGCAGCGCAACCCGGCCGTCGGCGCCGAGGCCGATCTTGATGGTCGACGGATTGGACATCGAGGTATTGCCGCAGCCATACCAGGCTGAGGCAACACCGACGCCACGCCGCAGGTCGCCCCTAGATTTCGCGTTGAACGCCGCCGCCGCCGTCGTCGCCTGCCGCCAAGGGTCTTCAAGCGCTCGTAAACAGGCCTTGATGCCGACGCCGGTTTCGAACACTTGGCCCGTCACCGTGGGCTCACCGTCCCGCAGAACGTTGTTCAGTCGAAAGGCCAAGCGGTCAATGCCGACCTTGTCGGCCAGTTCGTCCAGCTGCGTTTCCAATGCAATCGTCGCTTGGGGTACGCCGAAGCCGCGGAAGGCGCCGGCCGGCGGCCCGTTGGTGTGAATGGCCTTGGTCAGCGCCCGGTAATGCGGCACGGCGTAGGGGCCCGAAGCATGCACCGGCACCCGGTTGGCGACGGTCGGACCCCAGGACGCATAGGCGCCGGTGTTGAAGCGGCCGAATAAGTCGATTGCCGTGAGTTTGCCGGCCCGATCCGCACCGACGAGGACGTCGATCTCAGACGGGTGCCGTTTGGTCGTCGCCATCATCGATTCCGACCGCGAATAGACCATCTTGACCGGTCGATCCAGCTGCCAGGCAGCGATCGCCAGAAAGGGTTGCACGGAGACGTCGAGCTTGGAGCCGAAACCGCCACCGATCGCCGTCGGCACGATGCGAACCCGATCCGGGGCGATGCCGAGAACACCGGCAACGGCGTCCCGGTCCATATAGGGCGCTTGCGTGCAGGCATGGACCTCGATTCGATCGCCGAACCGCCGGGCAAATCCGGCCTCCGGTTCGATGTAGGCATGCTCGACGTAGCCGGTCTCGTAGTGGCCGCCAGTGACGTGGGCGCTCGCCTCGAGCCCGGCGCCAACATCACCGCGCTGCACCCGCCCGCCGGTCAACAAATTGTCCGCCCGGTCGTCGTGCAGGCGGACGGCGCCCGGAGCCTGAGCCTCTGCTGGCGTCAACATGGCTGCCAACGGCTGCCAAGTAACCGGAAACCGATCGGCATCGAAATCCGCTATGGCATCGGCCGTGCCGACCACCGCCGCCACCGCTTCGCCGCGATAACGGCAAACCTCCGCAGCGAACACCACCTGATCGGCAAATTCCGGGATCACGCCGTAACAATTTTCACCGGGCACGTCGGCGGCAGTAAAGACCGCGACGATGCCCGGATGGTCAGCGACGAATCGACCGATGTCGCCGAGCTCGAAGCCGGCGTGATGATGCGGCGAGCGCACAACCCGCAAGACCAAGGCGCCATCCGGCGCGGCATCTGCGCCGAACTGATCGGTGCCACGCACCTTCGGCTCGCCGTCCACGCGTTCAAGACGGCGGCCGACGATGGTCAGGCCGTCGCCGTCGGCCGTACCATCGGCTTCGGCCGCACTGCCATTGGCGACATCGATGACCGCTTGGACGATCTTTCGGTAACCCGTGCAGCGGCACAACACGCCGCCCAGCCCATCCAGGACGGCTTGTTCATCCGGTTTCGGATTGTCCCGCAGGAGGGCCGTCGCGGCAACCAGCATGCCCGGTGTGCAGATGCCGCATTGCGCGGCACCATGGTGCAGAAAGGATTCTTGCAGGCGATCGAGCCCATTGCCGTGGCCAAGGCCTTCGACGGTGGTCACCGACCGCCCTTGCAGCCGGCCCACGGCCTGCATGCAGGCGCAAATCGGCTGATCGTCGATCAACACGGTGCAGGCGCCGCAATCGCCGGCGTCACAGCCGACTTTGGTGCCCGTGGCGCCGAGCCGATTGCGCAAGGCCTCGGTCAGGCGTTCGCCCGGCGGTGCATTCACGGTGACCGGAGCGTTGTTTAGGCGAAAAGATATCTCCCGGGCCGTCGCCGTCATGATGGCAATCCCACGGTTTGTGCCAACGTCCGCCTGACCACCGTCACCGCCGCCTCAAGGCGGTAATCGGCCGAACCGCGGACGTCATCGATCGGCGACAGCGACGACAGGAAGTCAGCACTGACGATATCGATCAGGCCCGGCCCCGCCGTCTCGCCAACCAGCGCCGCTTCGAGCGGCCGCAGCCGCGCCGCAACCGGCGAACAGGCGCCGACGGCCAGGCGCGCGCAGGCGATCCGGTTTTCCTCATCCAATTCGATCCGTGCGGCCGCCATGACAATGGAGATCACCAGATAGGTCCGAGCGCCGAGCTTCAGAAACCCGCCCCTGCCCTCGGCTGCATATCCGGGCACCAGCACGGCGGTCACCAATTCGTCGTCGCGGCGCGCGGTTTCGCGAACGCCGGTGATGAACGTCTCGAGCGGAACCAGCCGGGTCTTGCCGGCACACCGAAGCTCGACTTCGGCCTCCAAGGTCAAAAGCGGCGGCACGCCGTCCGCTGCCGGCGAGGCATTGCAAAGATTGCCGGCAATCGTACCGGCGTTTTGGATCTGAACCGAGCCGACTTCCCGGGCCGCCAGCTTGAGGCCGTCGAAGGCCGGCGGCAGCGCCGCCGCAATCACATCGGTCCAGGTCGTAAGCGCGCCGAAGCGCCAGTAGCCGTCGGATTCCTCGACACCGCGCAAATCGCCGAGCGCTGAAACATCAAGGATGTCTTCGCCGATCGGCCGGTTACCCAACGCCGGATAAAAATCCGTTCCGCCGGCCAAAATGCACCGCGGCCCGGCGTCCAGCGCGGCCAGCGCCTCGTCCACCGAATTGGCCAGGAGATAGTCCGTCATCGCCGATTTTCCGACCGCTGACACATCAGAATATTTGTTTGTACTCAAACATTATTGGCGGCATCGGCGACGCTGTCAACGGCGCGTTTATACGGCCTCAAAGCCCGGCATTCCGCGCATTGGAACATAACCGGGCAAAGCCGCGATCCGGTCGATCCAGTGCACGACGCTTGTGTGCTCGCTAAGCGGCAGCTTGCCTTCATGACAAATCGCGACATAGGGAAAGACCGCCAAGTCGGCGATGGTCGGGCGCCCCAAGCAGAGCCAATCCTGCGCGGTCAACAAAGCGTCCAGATGCGCCAAGACCTGCAGGCCTTGCGCGTTGGCTTTTTCGATTACGATATCCTCGCCGACGAGATGAAAAAGCCGGGCCAATTGCGGCCCGTTGCTGACCTCTTTGGCAGCATAGGAGAGCCATTCCATGATCGCCGCCATGTCGGCCGGATCATCGGAGATCCAGTCCCGTCCATGTTTCATAGCGAGGTAAAGCAGGATGGCTTGGCTGTCCTGCACAATGACCTGATCGTCAGCCAGTACCGGGATCTGTTTCAAGGGATTCAGGTTCGCAAACCAATCGGCTCGCGTTGCGCCGTTGACGACGTCGACGAACTCCGACCGATAGGGCAAGCCCAACATGGACAGAAACATCCGAATCTTGTGGCAGTTGCCCGACAGGGGGTGATCGTAAAGCACAAGGTCGTTTGCCGGCATTTGCGTTGCTCCCTGGACCGGACGGTATTGCTATAGGCCGGGCAACAGGCTTGCCTGGAAGTTTCGCGCCGGGTCCATCTCGGGTTCCAGCCGGCCGAGCGGTCGGGCCGCGTCGGTCGACTGCCGGGCCAGGAAGCGGCCGCTGCCGCGAGCCAGGTTCAAGGTGCCGTCTTCCACGGCAATCCGCCCCCGGCTCAGCACCAGCTCGGGCCAGCCGGTGAGTTGTTGGCCTTCGTAAGGCGTATAACCGACATTGTCGTGCAGGATGTCGTAGGTAACAGTGACCTGCTTGTCCGGATCCCAGATCGCGATGTCGGCATCGGCGCCGACGGCGATGGTACCTTTCTGGGGGTAGAGGCCGTAAATCTTGGCGGCATTGGTCGCGGTCAAGGCGACGAAGCGGTTGACATCGATGCGTCCCTTGCCGACGCCTTCGGAAAACAACAGCGGTAGCCTGAGCTCGATGCCCGGCACGCCGTTGGCGATTTGCTTGAATGTCGGCTCCGGACCGGCATGCAGCTTACCGGTTTCATCGAACCGATAAGGCGCGTGATCCGACGAGAACACCTGGAACGTACCGTTGGCGAGGCCGCGCCACATCGCTTCCTGGGCGCCGGCATCCCGGGGCGGCGGCGAACAGCAGAACTTGGCGCCTTCGACGCCGTCGCGGTCGAGATCCTCCGCGGTCAGAAACAGATATTGCGGGCAGGTCTCGCCATAGACTTTCAGGCCTTGGTCCTGGGCGCGGCGAATTTCCGACATGGCCTCGTCCGTCGAGACATGCACGATCAGGATCGGCACGTCGATCATGCGCGACAAGGTGATGGCGCGCTGGGTCGCCTCGCCCTCGCCGATGCGGCTATGGCTCATGGCATGATATTTCGGTTGGCTGTAGCCGCCGCCGATCAGCTTGTCGCTGAGCCAGCGAATCATGTCGTGGTTCTCGGCATGGATCATGACCAACGCACCGTCGCGCCGCGCGGCCGCCAGCACGTCGAGCATTTGGTAGTCATCGAGACGCAGGGACTCGTAGGTCATGTAGACCTTGAACGAGGTGAAGCCGTCTTTGATCAGGGCCGGCAGTTCCTGACCCATGACCTGCTCTGTCGGGTCGGAAATGATCAGGTGATAGCCGTAGTCGATCACCGCTTTCGGCGCCGCCGCCTCGTGGTAGTCCTGCACCGCCTGGCGCAGGGACTGGCCACGCTGCTGGGCGGCGAACGGAATCACGGTGGTGGTGCCGCCATGCACCGCCGACACCGTCGCCGAATAAAAATCGTCGGCGCTCATGACGCCGAAGGACGACAATTGTTCGATGTGGCAATGGCCCTCAACGCCGCCCGGCAACACCAGCTTGCCGGTCGCGTCGATCACCCGATCGGCCGAGCCATCCAACTTGCCGAGTGCCACGACTTTTTCGCCGTGGATGCCGACGTCGCACGCCGTCCGGTCCGCCGCGGTAACCACGGTGCCGTTCTTGATTATGATGTCGTAGTCGGCCATCTGGCCCCCCTCTTCGTTGATGCAGTCAGCCGATCAAATGGTTGATCGGATAAGGCTGGCGCGCCAGGCCGATGCAATACTGCCCGACATGGTTCTCCAGGGCCATGGCCAGGGTCTTCATCGCCACCGTTGCTTCGGCGAGGCGCGCGGTCGCTGCGGCAACCGCGGCCCGCAATGCCGCATAGTCGAATTGCGTGAAGACCCGGTCTTCCAGGACCATGCGGCCGCCGACCATGACATCGCGCACGCCGCCGCCGTCTTCGCCGTGGACCACTTGATTGACCGGGTCGTTGAGCGGCACGAAGGCCGGCGCGCCGAGGTCGAGGAAAACGATGTCGGCCAAATAGCCCGGCGCCAGCCGGCCCAACTGCCCGCCCCAGCCGAGCACCGCGGCGCTGCCTTCGGTCGCCATGCGGAACACTTCACTGGTTTCCAACCAGGCCATCGGGTCCGGTCCCCGCACCCGAGATACGAAAGACGCCAAGCGCATCGCCTCGAACATATTCTGGTTGTCGGAACAGCTCGAGCCGTCGGTGCCGACGCCGAGCGTGATGCCGCTGGTCAGAATGTCGCGCGCCGGCGCGACACCGGAACCAAGGCGCAAATTGCTACCCGGATTATGGGCGATGGCACAGCCGTTGTCTGCAAGGCGCGCGATGTCGTCCGCATCAAGCCAAATACAATGGGCACCGGTGAAACCGGGCCGCAGAAAACCGATCTCATCCAAGTGCGCGGTCAAGGTCTTGCCGTAGCGTGTCAGGCCGGACACGGCCTGGGTCTTCGATTCGGCGAGATGCATGTGCAGGCCAACTCCATACTCCTTGGCGAGTCGGTCGCAACCAGTGATAAAGGCATCGCTGCAATGCAGCGGAATGGTCGGTGCCAGGGCCAAGCCGGCCGCCGTCGGCGCCCCGTCCCAGCCCTGCAACAGCGCCCGGCAGGCCTCCAGATGCGCCTCGGCCGGCGCCATGCGCACGTCATCAACCTGTTTGCCGAGCGCCTCGGGCAAGGCGTCGCGGAGCCCCGGTATCGCTTCGTAGAAGGTGGTGTCCGCCATCATCGGCGCCAGCACCACGCGGGCGCCGACATCCGTGTATCCGCGGGCCGCCGCGGCCATGCCGTCGAGGGTGGCGAGGGGGAACTCGGAATAGAGATCATAGGCCGCCGTACAGCCGCGGGCGATCATGTCGGCGGCGTTGAGCTTTGCAGCGAGATATTTTTCTTCAACACCGCGGCCGCCGGTCATCCAGGGCCCAGCATTGATCAACAACTCCAGCGGCCAGCGGTCGCCCATGCCTTTGCCGAGGCTGCCGTGGCCATGGGTGTGGGCGTTGATCAAGCCCGGAATTAACAGGCGATCGGCTGCGTCCCGGACCGAAGCGCCCGCGGGCGCCGCCAGGCCCGGCGGGCCGATCTCCGCGATGCAATCCCCGTCGACCAGAATATCGGCGGGCTCGGCTCGGCTGCCGCCCGGATTGAGCACCATCCCGCCGCGAATAACCGTGATGTCTTGGCCAGCCATCGCCCTGCCTCCCGCTTGTGCCTGTATTAGAGATCTTACGGCGCGCGCGGCGGCAGCGAAACGATGTTATTGGCTATAAATGACCAGCGGCTACAAACTGCCGCAACGCCTCGGCGGTTTTCGGAATGGAGGGCGAGCGGAAATCGTCCCAAACCGGCCGAATGCTCGGTTGCAGCGGCCAGCCCTCGGTACCGAGCGTAAACCAGCCCCAGCCCATCATCACCGCCGGCACCGCCAAGGCACCGGCCATGGCGGCCACCGCGGTCGGCGCCGACAGCACCAGATCCAACTCCGCCGTCAGTGCCGCGCTGCGGTCGAGCTCGTGCTTCAGGTCGATGTCGTCGAAGGCATGGATTTCAACACCGAAGCGCGCCCGTGCCGCGGCGAGTTCCTCGGCGCTTTCGTCATATTGTAGACTGACAAAGGTGACGTCTGAGACGTCGAATATTTCCCGCCAGTCATCGAGATCCGTGTAGCCCCATTGGCGCTGAGCGGTGACATTGCCGCTCCGCCAGCAGATCCCGACTTTCGGCCCCGGCCCGAGCCCGCCGAGGCGGCGACGCCAGGTTTCGCGCTCTACCGGATCCGGCACCAAATAAGGCATCGGCGTTTCCGGAAATGCCGACGCGTCCGCGCGATAGAGACCGGGCAGGCTGCCGATCGGGATGGCGGCGTCCGGCAGCGCGGCGCCTTTCAGCCAATCATAGGAAAACCGTGGCCGCCCGTCGGCGACATCCACGACGTAGGGGTGAATTGTCGCTTCGGGGAAGGATCGTTGGAACAGGGAAACCAGCCGCGGTTCGATTTCAACCGCGACACCGGCTGCCTGGTCGATAAGGTCGCCGAGGCACGACGCAAACAGCAGCTGATCGCCGATGCCTTGCTCGCCGGATACCAGGATGGTCCGCTCCGCCGGCTTGTCGCCGCGCCAGCGGCGCAGTTTGTGGCGATAATCGACGGCCTTCGGCAGATCCGGCTTCAAGCGGTATTCATAATACTCCCAGGCCTCGCCCAGGCGGCCCATGGCCATCAGCGTGCGGCTGTAATTGAGCCGGAGTTGCGCGCTTTTCGGCAGTTTCTTCAAGGCGCGCCGGAAGAATGGCTCGGCCTCTTCGTAGCGCCCCATGTTGCTAAACAACTCGGCCAGATTGCCCAAGGTCTCGCCGTGATGGGGCTGAAGCCGCAGCGCCTCTTCATAGAAGGTCCGGGCATTGTCGAAGTCGCCCTTGCTCATCACGGTCGAGGCGAGGTTGCTCCAGAGCGCCGGCTTGTCCGGGGTCGCGGCGATCGCCAGGCGAAACACGTCGATCGCGGCATCGTAATCACCGCGGGCGCGATGAACGTTGCCGAGATTGTTGGCGGCTTCAACGGAGTCCGGCGTCACTTGGAGCACCATCGCGAACATCTTGACCGCGACGTCCAACAAGCCGAGGTCACGGGCGACGTTGCCGAGAGCGAACAAGGCGCCGGGATCGTCCGGACGGATCGCCAGCGCCGCTTCGAAACTGCCGATCGCCTCCGACAGTTTGCCGGCGCGCACCAGTTTCTGACCGTGCTTCATATGCTTGGCAAAGCCCGCCGGTACCGCTCCGCGGTCAGCGAAGGCCACGCCATGCCGGCCGGACCCCATGACCCAATTCCCATCCGTCTCAATCGCTTAGGACTGTGTTGGATAAGGGTTGCCAAAACTTAAACGATCCGCGTGGAATCGTCTTGGCTCTTATTTGCAAAAAGCGTCTGCCAACATTTCAAATTCTTGGGCACGCGGTGATGTCGGTCGCCAAACGAGCCCTATTTGGCGCGATGCCGCAGGTAACAGTGGAATGAGGCGAATATCGGTCCCGGCGGTTATGTTCCCATTGATGGCGAGTTGCGGCAGCAGCGTTACGCCGAGCCTCGCCATCACCATTTGCACCAGGGTGTGCATGCTGGTCGCTTCGAACTGCTGGCGGATTTGCCCTTCATGAATTCGACAGGCACTAAGCGCATGACCGCGAAGGCAATGGCCTTCCTCGAGCAGCAAGAGCGGCTGATCGACCAGATCAGTATCGCCAATCGTCCGCCGGCCAGCCAACGGATGACCGGCGTGACAGGCGAACTGAAATCCATCTTCGAACAAAATTCGGGTTGCCAAATTTCCCGTTTCAAAAGGCAGCGCTATGAGTGCCAGATCGATATCACCGGCACGCAGTCGGGTGAGAAGAATGGCGGTCTGTTCTTCCCGTAAATAGAAGCGCAATTCAGGATACAAAGCAGCCAGTACCGGCAATACCAGCGGCATCAGAAATGGGCCAATCGTTGGGATAACACCCAATTTGACGTCTCCCGTCATGGGTTCTCGGTGGGCCGCGGCCAGGTCCATGATGTCTTCCGCGTCCCGCAACACCCGTTGCGCCCGCCCGGCGATTTCGATCCCCAGCGACGTCATGAGCACTGTGCGTTTGGTGCGTTCGGCCAACGCTAGGCCGAGCACCGCCTCCAGGTCCCGGATGCCGGCGCTCAGTGTGGAATTGGTGACATTGCAAAGCTCGGACGCCTTACCGAAGTGCTGCGTTTCGGCGAGGGCGACGAGATATTCCAGTTGTTTGAGGGTTGGGAGCCGTTTCATCAAACTGTTGCCATAATAATTCGGTAATTCCGAATTATATAACTTTTTTATATCGTTTTACAGAATTATTCGCCAGCGCTACCTTCTCCGCTGTGACGATCAATCAGGAGGACGGAACCATGGCCAAATGCCCGATCATGACCACTGCCAACGGTAGCCCCGTCGGCGACAACCAGAACAGCCTGACCGCCGGGCCCCGTGGCCCGCTTTTGGCTCAGGATTGGCAATTATTCGAGAAACACGCGCACTTCAACCGTGAGCGTATCCCCGAACGGATTGTCCACGCGAAGGGTTCCGGCGCCCATGGCACATTGACCATCACCGGCGACATCACGAGGTACACCAAAGCCAACGTGTTTGAGGTCGGCAAAGAAACCGGATGTTTTTTGCGGTTTTCCACCGTCGCCGGCGAAAAAGGCGCGTCGGACGCCGAGCGCGACGTGCGGGGATTTGCGGTCAAGTTCTACACCGAAGAAGGCAACTGGGACGTCGTCGGCAACAATACGCCCGTGTTCTTCGTCCGAGATCCATACAAGTTCATGGACTTCATCCACAGCCAAAAGCGCGATCCACGAACCAACCTGCGCGACGGCACCATGCAATGGGACTTCTGGTCGCATTCGCCCGAGGCGTTGCATCAGATCACCATCCTGATGTCGGACCGGGGACAACCCGCGACTTACCGGCACATGAATGGCTACGGCTCCCACACCTACAGCCTGATCAACGCCGAGGGCGAGCGGTTCTGGGTGAAGTTCCACTTCAAGACGGAACAGGGCCAAAAAACCAACAGCAACGACCGTGTCGCCAAGATCATCGGTGAGGACCGCGAAAGCCACCAGCGCGATCTGGTCGCAGCCATCGACCGGGGCGATTTCCCGCGCTGGAAAGTGAAAGTCCAAATCATGACGGAGGCACAAGCCGAACAAACCACCTACAACCCATTCGACCTGACCAAGGTCTGGCCCCATGACGAGTTCCCGTTGATCGATGTCGGTGTGCTGGAGCTGAACCGCAATCCGCAGAATTATTTCGCGGAAGTCGAGCAGGCAGCCTTCACGCCAGCCAACGTGGTGCCCGGCATCGGTCATAGCCCGGACAAGATGCTACAGATGCGCATTCTGTCCTACGGCGACGCACAGCGCTATCGTATCGGCACCAACCACCAGTCATTGCCGGTAAACGCACCGCGATGCCCCGTACACAATTACCAACGCGATGGCGCCATGCGCTTCGACGGCAACAACGGCGGCGCCGTGAATTACCAGCCCAATAGCTTTGACGGGCCATTGGACGATGCCGGTGCCGCGGAGCCACCGTTGCAGATCGGGGATGTCGCCGACCGATACGACCACCGCGAAGGCAACGATGACTTCACTCAGGCGGGCAATCTGTTTCGGATCCTGCCGAAAGACGAACAGGCGCGGCTGCTGGATACCATCGCCGGTGCCATGGCCGGTATCCCCGAAGACATCCAACGCCGCCAAATCGGCTACTTCACGGCAGCCGATTCCGCATACGGCAGTGGCGTGGCCGAACGGTTAGGCCTTAACCTGTCGGACCACTCTGGCGCAGAATGAACATCGGCGGCCACGTCTTAGGATCGGAGAGGCATATGAAAGCGGTGGTTGTTCATTCGCCCGGCGGGATCGACGCTTTGGCGATAGAGGAGGTGCCGGACCCCACACTCGGGGCCGGCCAGGTGCTGATCGAAACCGCTTTCGCCGGCTGCAATTGGGCCGATACGCAGGTCCGGAGCGGCATCTACCCGCACGCTTACGACTTTCCAGTGATCCCGGGCCTCGAGGTATCCGGCATTGTTATCGGCCTCGGCGCCGGTGTCGATCACGTCGCTGTCGGCGACCGGGTGACGGCGTTGCCGAACATGGGCGGCTACGCCGAACAATGCGTCGTTGACGCGCCGTTGGTGACGAAATTGCCGGACACGGTAGGATTGGACGTCGGCGCGGCCTTTCCGGTCCAGGCGCTGACCGCCTATCACATGCTCTACACCGTCTACACGCTGAAAAGAAATGACGTGGTGCTGGTTCATGCCGCAGGCGGCGGGGTCGGTCTCTTGGTCATTCAAATGGCGGTCAAGGCTGGAGCACGGGTGATCGGTACCGTCGGTACCGAGGGTAAAGAAATGAAAGCCTTGGCTTACGGTGCCGAACGGATTGTCAATCTAAACCAAGAGGATTTTGTCGCGGTCGTTAGTCAGATGACCGACGGCCGTGGCGTCGACCTTGTCATTGACTCACTCGGTGACGAGACACTCGATCGGAGTTTTGATGCCATAAAAGTGCTGGGACACGTGATCAATATCGGCGAAGCCCAAGGCAAGCCTTTCGATAATATTCGAGATAGGGTGTTGCCGACGTCTTCCGCCTTTACGCGATTTTCAATCAGCAATGTCATGCCAGATCCCGTATTGTGGCAGCGAGGCATGGGTTTTGTTCTGAACACCTTGGCCGAAAACTGGCTGGACATTCCGATTGTACAACGCATCCCGCTGGATGATGTTCGCGATATGCACCGCCAGATCGAAGGCCGGCATGTCGCCGGAAAGTTACTGCTTGCGGTCGCGAATTAGAGCACGTTGAGTTCATACGGAAACAGTACTGTCAGCTTTCTTGCTTGCCTGGCTCTTGTGATGGTGGTCGATCGAGCGGCGTTGCCGAACCACGGGGCGGAAAGTCAAGGCTGCCATCAAGATCGTTTTCGATTTCCGGATCAAAATCGGGGAACGGCAGCTCGCCGTCGGAACGCCATTTCCCGACAGTGGCTTCTGCTGCGTGGCTACGGTCAGCATCAAGCCCGGCGTCCCGGGCAAGGTAGAAAGTGCGCGAAGGCAACGCCAATTCGGTCCCTGCTTCCTTTACGATATCCATGATACGTAAATTTACGTCTTCACGAATGCCCAAATACTCCTGCCAATTGTTGGATGCGATGTAGGCGAAAATTTCGATGTTCAACGAATTCTCGCCGAAGTCGGCGAATCGCACGCGCCGGCCGTCGGCAAGGACACAAGGGTGGCCGATGAGCATTTTTCTTAAACTGGCGAGGAGGTACCGAAGCTGTTCGGCGGTCGTCTCGTATCGTAGGCCGAGCTTGGTGGTAAATAGAATCCTGTCCCGGTGCGCATAGTTCTCGAGCTGGAGTTGCGAGAACTCACCGTTCGGAATGGTAATGACCGTGCGCCCGAGCGAGCGCACGCGCGTCGATCGTAGGCCGATTTCCTCCACGGTGCCGATCTTGTCGCCAAACCGGCAGAAGTCGCCGACGCGCACCGGCTTGTCGGTGAACAAAATCAGCCCGCCGACCACATTTTCCAGTGTCGGGCGAACGGCCAGACCTATGGCAAGGCCGCCGATACCCAGACCGGCAATGAGCGGTGTGATCGGGATGCCGAAGAACTCGGCGCCAAACACAGCGATATAGGTAACCAATAGGATCGCCAGCAAGCGGAAACAGATGCGGACAAACTGACTGTCGAGACTGGTCGGTCGAAAGTGTTGAGAGGTTATGACCTTCTCGGCAACTCGGTTCAACAGAGCGGTCGCCAACCAAGCGACCGCGACAAAGACGGCAAGCCAGAACACGATTTGCGCGGCGCTCCAGACGTCGCCTCGGACGCCAATCGCTTCGAACGAGACCTGTCGCGCCACATAGGTCAACACGATGACCAAGAGTGCCGCCAATGGCAGCGCTAAACGACGAGGTTTCTCAGCGTCTCGACGTTTCTTGTCGAATTTGAGGGCCCCGATGATCAGGACCCAGATCGCCAACGCCCAAACGAACAACACGAACGAAAGGGCAATCCACTTCCATATTGCCGACCCCAGCATCGTTTCGAACGACCAAGTCGGGAACCCGAAGACCCAATGACGCGGGATCATCGGACCCGGACCGCGCGCGACTTCCTCGTAGACGCCCGGCACCGTGTCCGGCCGATAAGGAAACCGCTTGGCGATCTCGTATGCCTTTTCCAAACCGTCCAACGTCTCGGCGGTAAAAAGAAAACTGCCGGCCCGATCGCCATCTTCCTGTCGCGCCATGGTCAGGTCGCTATGGGGGATCGTCCAACTGGTTAATTTCTCTTTCTCGACCTCCTCGGATCCGGGCACTTCTTCCAGCGGCGTTAGTTTCACACGGCCTAAAATTTCCTTCAGCAATAGAGCCTTCTCGATGCCGCGCGTAGCGCGATCCGCCGGCGCAATGTCGCTAAGGTCTAAGCAAGACAAAATCTGCCGCACCAGTATGAGTCTTTCTTTCTTCGGTCGGTTTTTGCGCCAGCTTTCGATGCCCAAATCGACATTATGGAGGAACGTTCTCAAGGTATCGCGTGGACTGGAGGTGTTGGCGGGTTCTAGCGGATTTGTCTTCCAGTCTTCCGAGGCCGCCACGGCTTCCACAGGGAGACAGACAACAATCATCAATCCCAGTGCAACGATCCTAGAAAAGTCCATTATTGAGGTCTTCCCACATTTGCGACAGCCGTGCCAACTGACGAATGGTCGCAGAGTTAGCTGGCAGTATCTAGAGTCAAACAAGGGCCAGTGGTTCGCAATGTAGCAGTTCTTTGATCTCGAAGCTCACGGTCGGTTGCCCATTATGCTATCGTTGCGCGCAGTGTGGAACGTTATCTGAGAAATCTCGGTTTGAAATCGAACGATTCTAGTGACTGATGTTAAATTGAACAATTCAAGCAAGGAGCAAGTAATGAGCGTGCGCAATATTGTTTCAGTATTGGTTTGTCTTCTTGTTGCCGGTCCCGCCATGGCTCCCTTCGGAAGCGCCCAGGGTGAGGAGAAAAAGACTCAGCAAGGGCAGGGACAGGCTAACAAATCCGAGTATTCACCCTATGTGGGTCAGCACTTTCCGCAGCGGGTTTTTTTCGGCGACACCCATCATCATTCGTCCTTGTCTTTCGATTCTGGCATGTTCGGAAACACACTTGGCCCAGAGGAATCATTTCGGTTCGCGCGGGGCGAAGAAGTGAAAGCCACTAACGGCATGAAAGCTAAGTTAGTCAGGCCCTTGGATTTTCTGGCTGTCACAGATCATGCCGCCTACCTGGGATTCACTGATTTGATCAAGAATGCCGATAAGCGCCTCATGGCGACTAAAGGCGGCAAGGAGATGGTTGACGGCTATAAGGCGGGCGGTGAGAAGGCGTGGCTGTTCGTCGTAAGCATGATGAAGGACTTCGATATCGGCAAGCCGCGGTTCGAAGATCCTAAAATAAATCGAACCGTTTGGGAAAGCGTGGTCGATGTTGCTTCTAAATATAATGCGCCCGGTGTGTTTACTGCGTTCAATGGCTATGAATGGACTTCGGCGCCTGAGGGAAACAATCTACACCGGGTCGTGATCTTCCGTGACGGCCCGAAACACGTAAAACAAATAGTGCCGTTTTCGGCATTCGACAGCGTGACGCCCGAGGGACTTTGGACGTTCTTGGCCGGATACGAAAAGAAGACCGGTGGGCGGGTTCTGGCAATCCCTCACAATGCGAATATCAGTAATGGCCTGATGTTTGCCGAAACCATGAGTAATGGAAAACCGCTTACCACGACGTATGCAAAGATGCGGGCGCTATGGGAACCCTTGATGGAAATCACCCAGGCGAAGGGTGATGGCGAGGCACACCCATTCTTGTCCACGGATGATGAGTTCGCCGATTTCGAAACCTGGGATTTCGGGAATGCCGGATCGCCAACCACACCGAAGAAAGACCGTATGCTCCAGTACGAGTACGCCCGCTCGGCATTGAAGTGGGGGCTAAAGCACGCGCAAAATTTGGGCGTCAATCCCTACAAGTTCGGCATGGTCGGTGGCACCGACTCCCATGTCAGCCTGTCGGCCACGCGGGAGGAAAACTTTTTCGGAAAGCTGCCGAACCTGCTGCCGGGGCCGAAACGGACCAAAGAAGCGATGGTGATGAAAGCGGACAAAACCCCCGCGGTCATGTCCTGGCAAACCAGTGCGTCGGGACTTACCGGTGTCTGGGCGCGAGAAAACACGCGTGAATCGCTGTTTGACGCCATGGCACGCAAGGAAGTCTATGCGACCAGCGGCACACGAATCCGCGTGCGCGTTTTCGCCGGCTGGGATTTTCAGCCGGAGGACGTGGAGCGATCCGACTTTGTCGAACTGGGCTATACCCGTGGCGTACCGATGGGCGCCGACCTTCCTAAAGCAACCTCGAGTGATCCTGCGCCCACGTTCATGATCCGCGCCCTGCGCGACCCCGATGGCGCCAATCTCGACCGCGTCCAGGTGATCAAGGGTTGGGTCGATGAGAACGGCGAAATGCTGGAGCGCATCTATGACGTCGCGGTCTCCGACGGGCGCCAAATCGGTAAGGCTGGCCGGTGCAACGAAAAGGTCGGCAACACCGTCGACCTCAAAACCGCGACCTATACCAATGCGATCGGCGACCCGCTGTTCATGGCTCATTGGCGCGATCCGGATTTCGATCCGACGGCACGCGCTTTTTACTACGTTCGTGTTATCGAGATTCCGACCCCGCGATGGACAGCCTACGATGCAGTGCGGTTTGGCATCGACATGCCGAAAGACGTGTCGATGATCATTCAGGATCGCGCCTACACCTCGCCGATCTGGTACACGCCGGCATCCTGAGAAGGATGTCAATTTGAAGAGACGATATCGGTTGCCGGCAATGCCAGATTATTCTCCGGCGACCACGCCTTTGCAGATCAAGGCAACGGCGAAAAATGACCGCGGGCCATCGGGCTTACCGCTTAGAAACACATGCCTGACCTGGTGTTCCAATTTTTCTCTGTGGGCTTTATCGAGACCGTGCAGCATTTGCGTCGGCGGGCCGTCACCGTGGATGAAGGACGACCAATAATCTTCGAAATCATCATAGTGAAACTTTGTCGTTATGATGTCTTCTTGAATCGATGTAAGCCCAGCACGCTGCCACATTGCCTCCAACTCGCCCTGCGTGCTTAAGGGGCGCAAAAGCGACCTTTCGCGGTCGTAACCGAGCGCCGACGCGCTATCCCAAATGACCCGAATGTGCGGCAAGCCGCCGTATGAATCCCAAACGCACGCCGTCACGGTTCCGCCAGGCCTGACGACACGGCACATCTCTTTAACCGCCGGATAGGGATCGGGCATGAATTGCAGAACAAGCTGAGAAACCGCGCGGTCAAAATATCCGTCAACGAAACGTAGTGACGCGGCGTCGCCGACTTCAAACGTTATGCGGTCATCACCATTCTGAACCTTGGCATAGTCGACAAAAATTTCGCTGACATCGATTCCAAGGATTTGGTCATGGTCTCCCCTATCCGCCAAGGCAAAGCTCATGCTGCCGGTACCGCATCCGACATCCAGAATCTTCTCGCCCGGCGGATGCCCGGCGAAATCGAGATAAGACTTGGCCAGGCCCGCGCTGAAGCGCCCCATGATCCGCTGGTAGCCTCGCGCATCAGCCGCGACATAGGTGCTTGGCATCTGATCCTCCCTAGTCAAGCGGAAAAAATTATACCCCACAAACCTCGGATCAAGAATGCGCGGCTCATTGACCGCCTTGCCGAGCGGGTTCCGCGGCTCTATACCCCCAATCACGAACACGGATTGCAAGCAGGGAATCACGATGGCAAGCAGCCGACCGCCCGACGGTTTCGCGCGCCATGCTCGGCATGAGCCGGTGGAATCGATCGGCCCCTGCCCGCTTTGCGGCCGGCAGATGGTGCATGGCGCCAGCATCGACCGCCACCATTGGCAGCCGAAGTCCTTAGGCGGTCGCGAATGGAGCTGGCTGCACCGGGTCTGTCACCGTAAGATCCACGCCGTCTTGACCGAAAGCGAAATCGCCGCCGCTTATAGCGACGCCGAAAGCCTGCGCCGGCATCCGGAAATCGCCTACTTTCTGCGCTGGCTGGCGCGACGGCCGGTGGAATTCATGTCATCACACCGCCGCGGCCGGCGTTAGTCCGACGGCTCCGCGACCGCCAAATCGGCCAATTGGTCGACGGTGATCGGTTTGATCGGCGGCCGGACCCGGAATTGGCCCATGTCGGCCGCCGTCTTGCCTTCGGCATCGGCTAGGATCGCCGCGACGGTGAGGCCGCAATTGCGGCCTTGGCAGGGGCCCATGCCGGCCCGGGTGAAAGCCTTGGCCTGATTGGGCCCGGCGACACCGAGCGCCGCCGCCTGCCGGAGCGCGCCCGCGGTCACTTCCTCGCAGCGGCACACCACCACGGCGTCGTCGGGCGGCACCAGGACTTCGGACCGCGGCCGGTAGAGACGGTCGAGAAAGAGCCTCAGGCCCGCCAACCGTGCGTCGGCCTTAAGGTCGCGCTGGCCTAAGCGATCGCGTGTCGCTTCGTCAATGGCACCGAGCCGCATTGCCGCGTCCAGTCCGGCGAGCCGGCCGCGATGGCTGGCCGCCGCCGCGCCGCCGATGGATCCGCAATCACCGGCCACGGCGATCCGCTCTAGCGACGTCGCGCCCCAGTCGTCGCAATCGATGTGCCAGCAAAGTTGCTCTTCGTCCCAGCGCTCCCTGCAATCAAGCGATCGCGCGAGGTGCTGATCGGGCACCACGCCTTCGTGCAGCAACACCATATCGGCCTCGAGGCGGTATTCGACGCCCTTCGCCTCGAAAGAGACGCCGGAAGCCCGGTCTTGGCCAAGAATGCGCACATCCTGCACTTCGTGGTGGAACGGCACGCCGCTTTTGGTGATCTCCCGCATCCAGCGCCGACCTTTGAGCAGGTCGCGCCAAAACTTGAGCGCGCCAAGCATGACTTTTTGCGCGGCTTGATAATTTTCGTCCGAGGTGGTGTCGAGGACGCCGACAATGTCGGCGTCCGCCGCCAGCAATTGCCGCGCCACCAGAAAAAACAACGGCCCACTGCCAACCAAGACGACACGGCCGTCCGGCACCAGGTTCGAGGTTTTCAACAGGGTTTGCGCGGCGCCGGCGGTCATGACTCCGGGCAAGGTCCAGCCCGGTATCGGCACCGGCCGTTCCATGGCCCCGGTCGCAATGACGACGCGCCGCCCGCTGATCAGCGCTGCGCCCGCGGTCGACAGGGTTCCGACCGTACCGTCCTCGGCGATCTGCCAAACACCGGTCTCCGGGCGATAATCGACACTGCTTTGCCGCAACGCGTCGACGAAGGCGGCGCCATAGCCATAGTCGCGGCCGAGCAGCGCCGCCCGCGACGGCGACTTGGCGACCACCGCCTCGACATTGCGAAAGACCTGGCCGCCCGGCGCCGGCTGTTCATCGAGCAGCACGACGTCGAGATCATGGCGCGCCGCCGCGACCGCGGCGGCCATGCCGGCCGGACCGGCGCCGATAACGATCAGGTCGTGGTCGGCCTGTTCGCTCATGGCGCGACGGCCACGGCGCCCGACTGGCGGCGGATCTGCATGCCGTCCCGGACTTGGATTTGACACGCTTGTCGGTTGGCCAGCGCGTCTATCTCTACCAGGCAATCGAAACAGACGCCGATCATGCAATAGGGGCCACGGTCGGCGCCGCTGACCGGTGTCGTGCGGAACACGGTGACACCGTTGCCAAGCAAGGCGGCTGCGACGGTCTCCCCGGCCGGCACATCCAGGGCCTGGCCTTCGAAATGGATGCGGACCGTCGCATCGTCGGTGTCACGATACGGCCTGAACATTGAACCTCCCGGTTTCGAAACATCCCATGTCTTGCGCCAGCGGCGCCCCGGCGATCCAGTCCGGCAGGCGCAAGGCGTGCGCCGCCGCCAAGGTCACGCCACTATGGCAGGTCGCCACATGGACACCCGGCATTTCGGGTGCGCGATCATAGATTGGAAAGCCGTCCGGCGTCATGATCCGAAGCGCCGCCCAGCTGCGCACCACCTTCAGGCCGCCGATAAACGGAAACGCTTGGCGACAGCGCCAAGCGATATTTTTCAGCAACGCCGGCCGCGTCATGGTGTCATAGCCGACATCCGCGTGGCTAGCGCCAAGCATCAAGCCGCCTTCATTGGTTTGCCGAACCAGATTGGTCGGCAGCTTGAGTTGCGCCTGGACCCGCTCCGTAATCAAAAGCTGGCCCTGATTGGGACCGACCGGCGCATAGAGGCCGGCCATCGCCGCCAAGCGTTCGGTGCCCAAACCGGAGGCGATGACGACTTTGGCGGATTCCACATCGCCATCCGGGGTCGTCAGCCGCACCCCGCCATTGATCGCCGTCATGCCGGTCACCGGATTGTTCGGCCGATACTGCCCGCCCCGCGCCTGAAAGGCCTGATGCAAGGCCCGCAACAGCTTCAGCGGATTGGCATGGCCGTCGTGGGGCGAGTAGCAGCCGGAGACCACTGACGGCCCAAGCCCCGGCAGCCAGTCGAGAAGCGCTTCGCGGTCCATGAATTCAAACGCGTACGGTTGATTGCCGAGGCTCGATTTGATGTCTTCTAAGACCAGACGATGAGCGGCCTCTTCGGCGGCACTCAAATTGAGCACCACGCCGCCGTCGTTGGCATGCTCGACATCGATGCCGGTTTCATCCTTGAGTTGGCTTGCGAAGTCGTGCCAGAGACCGGCAGAGGTCAAGGTCCAAGCGGTGTATTCCGGACGCCCATGGCCTTTGCCCTGCACCCAAACCAAGCCGAAATTGCCGCGCGAGGCCCGGTGTGCGACGTCGCCTTCATCGAGGATGGCGGTCTTCAGGCCTTTGCCGCTCAGGCCGTAGGCGATGGCCGCACCGACCAGACCGCCGCCGACGACCGTGACATCAAAGGCGCTCATTCGACGGCATAGATCCAAGGGCGCCGCAGCCGGTCGCGGTCCTGAAAGGCAGCGATCTCGGATTCCTTCAACAGCGTCGCGGCGACCGCGTCCAAGCCCTGCAGCAAGGCCTCGCGCTTCAACGGCGGCACCTCAAAGGAAATTTCCTTTCCCGCCGGGTCGGTTAAAGTCCGCGCTTCCAGATCGATACCAAAACGCAAACCATCGGCTTGGTCGGCCAAGCCGACGACGACGTCTTCGTCCAAGATGATCGGCAGAACGCCGTTCTGGAAGCAATTGTTGTAGAAGATCGGCCCGAAACTGGGCGCGATCACCGCACGCATGCCGATCGCGGCGAGCGCCCAAACCGCGCCCTCCCGCGATGAGCCGCAGCCGAAATTGCGGCCGGCAATCAAAATGGTCGCATCCCGATAGGCCGATTGGTTGAGCACGAAATCCGGCACCTCGCCGCCGTCGGGCAAATAGCGCCAGGCCTCGAACGCATAGGGCCCGAGTTCGCTTTGCTTGAGATTGATCAACCGTTCGATCCGGACCACCACGTCGGTATCGATGTTGGCGCGCATCAACGGTGCCGCGACGCCGGTCATTTTGGTGAATTTTTCCATGACTATCCCTTCACGCCGGCATCAGCCGCCGCGGATCGGTGACCTTACCGCTCACCGCGGCGGCCACGGCGGTCACCGGGCTGACCAGATGGGTGCGCGCCCGAGGCCCTTGCCGGCCAACGAAGTTACGGTTGGACGTGGAGATCGAGCGGCGGCCCGGCGGCACGACTTCGCCGTTGGCGGCAACGCAGCGCGAGCAGCCGGGCTCGCGCCATTCGAAGCCCGCGGCCAGGAATATCTTGTCGAGGCCTTCCGCTTCGGCCTGACGTTTGACCCGTTCCGAGCCCGGCACGACCCAGGCGACCACGCCGTCGGCAACCTTGCGGCCGCCGGCCAATGCGGCGGCGGCGCGCAGATCCTGGATGCGGCTGTTGGTGCAGGAGCCGATGAACACGTAATCGACGCCCACGTCCGCCATCGCCATGCCGGGCGTGAGCCCCATATAGTCGAGCGCCGCTGCCATCGCCGCGCGACGCTCGCCGTCGCCGGCCGTTGCCGGGTCGGGTACCCGGCCATCGACGGCAACGACGTCCTGCGGGCTGGTACCCCAGGTAATCTGCGGCGCCAGATCGTCGACATTCAGGGAAACCTCGCGATCGAAGTCCGCGTCCGGATCGCTCGGCAGGCCGCGCCAATAGGCCAGCGCGGCGTCCCAATCGGCACCTTTCGGGGCAAACGGCCGATCCGCCAGATAGCCGAAGGTGGTATCGTCCGGCGCAATGAAACCGATCTTGGCGCCCAGCTCGATCGACAGGTTGCAGATCGTCAGGCGGCCTTCCATATCGAGGGCTTCGATCGCCGGACCGGCATATTCGACCGCATGGCCGTCGCCGCCGGCCGCCGAGATTTCACCGATCAGCGCCAAGATCATGTCCTTGGCGGCAGCACCCGACGGCAACCGACCCTCGAAGCGCACGCGCATGCGTTTCGGCCGTTGCTGTTCCAGGGTCTGGGTCGCCAGAACATGCAGCAACTCGCTCGAGCCGATGCCAAAGGCGACGGCGCCCATGGCGCCTTGGGTGCAGGTGTGGCTGTCGCCGCAAACCACCAGGGAACCCGGCAGGGTCAAACCAAGCTCGGGCCCGACGACATGGACGATGCCTTGGTCGGGGCCGCCGAGATCGAACAGGCGGATGTTGTTGGCCCGGGTCCGCCGGCGCATTTCGTCGATCACCCGCTGACCCAGGTCCGACAGATTGTCGTTGCGGCCGGGATCGGTAGGAATCGCGTGATCGGGTGTCGCAAAGGTGAGCTCGGGATTGCGCACGCGGTAACCGCGTTCCTCGAGATCGGCAAGCCCGCGCGACGTGCCAAGGTCGTGCATGATGTGACGATCGACATGCAACAGCGCGTTTTCGTCATCCAGTTTGACGACGACATGGTCGTCCCAGATTTTGTCGAACAAGGTACGTCCGGACATGACGTCTCTCCTGTCGCGCCGGCGACGATCGCTAGACGACGACGCCGGGATTCAAGATACCAGCCGGATCCAGCTCTTTTTTGGCGCCTCTGAGGGCGGCACCAAAAAGCTCTGGTCGCTGACGCCGATACCACGGCATGTGGTCTCGGCCCACGGCATGATGGTGGGTCACCGTACCGCCGTTATCAACGGCGGCATCCAAACCTTTGCTTTTGATGTGCAGCCACTGCTCGCTCAATTGGCCTTGGCGGCCAAGGGCTTGGAAGCTGTAATAGGGTGCCGGACCGTCCGGGTAACAATGGGTAAAGCGGCAGGTCACTGTCCCCGGTTGTCCGGTCGCTTCCTCGATCGCCGCGTGGGTCGCCGCCATGACTTTTTCGTGGAACGACGGAAACCGATCCCAGGTTATCGCCGTCTCGAAGGTATCGCTGATCATGCCCATGCGGATGGTCAGGGATCGGTAGTGCGGCATGCGGATGAAAGCATGACGCCAGGCTCCGGCCGAGCCTTCACGGTGGCTGTCCCCGGCCATCTCGCCTTCCGGTACGCCGTCATGGTCGCGGCAGATTTCCATGGCCCGCGCCATCCAGGGATCGAGCAGATGGTCGGCCGATTCGAAGGCCAGCACCAAGACCGCATGGCGGCCGTCGCCGAAGCCATTGTTCTCGGCTTCGCCGGCATCGAGCAGTCGGACGTTCGACGGATAGAGCCCGGACTGGCAAATGATCCGCACCGCCTCGGCGGCCTTGACATAGTCGGCGAACATGATCGAACCGCCGGCCCTAAAGGTCGGCCGGTCCTGCAGCCGCATCCAGGCCTCGGTGATGACGCCAAGCGCGCCTTCGGAGCCGATCATCAAACGGTCCGGGCTCGGCCCGGCGCCGGAGCCGGGCAAACGACGGCTCTCCATCACGCCGACCGGTGTGACGGTCCGGAGGCTTTCGACGAAATCGTCGATATGGGTATAGAGCGTCGCGAAATGGCCGCCTGACCGGGTCGCGATCATGCCGCCCAAGGTCGCCATTGCCATGCTTTGCGGAAAGTGCCGGAGCGTCAGGCCGTCCGACTTGAGCGCAGCCTCGAGCGCCGGCACACGGATTCCGCCTTGGATGCGCGCGGTGCGGCAGGTCTTGTCGATTTCCAGCACCTGATCCAAGCGCGTGAGGTTCAGGCTCAAGGTCCCGGCGTAGCCATCGCCGACGACCGGCTCTAGTCCGCCGACGACGCTGGTTCCGCCGCCGAAAGGAATCACCGCGACGTTCGCGCCGCTCGCCCAATCGAAAATGTCGGCAATGTCGGAATCGGATTCAGGATAAGCAACGATATCCGGCGCGTTTGCGAAATCCTTATCCAAAATGCGGATATATTCGGGAAACGACATGCCGTAGGTATGCAGGATCCGCTCATGGTCGGCCGTGGTGGCGACGGACTGCAGCTTGGCGGGCAGGTCGACCCGCGGACGCGACAAGGCGATGTCGCTGATTGACGGCACTGCCACTTCATCGAAGTCACGCGGACCATAACGCTCGGCAGCACGACTGCGCAGCATCCGCTGCTCGTCATCGGTTAGATCGTCGCCCTCGAATCCCCATCCGAACAATTTTGGCACTGGCCTGGTCATCACGTCCCCCTGTTCTGCGTTCCGCCTTAGTTTGGCGGAATACAGGGGGTAAACCAAGCGGCGTCATGCCGCATTCGGTCGGAAAAGTCAGGAAAGGGCTTTTAAGAATCTAGATGCATCGGAACGCCGGGGGTCTGGCCCGAACTCATCATCGCGCCTTGGGTGACGAAGATAAGCCGCGCCGCTTCCTTGATGCTTTCACTGCGGTCATTGCAGCGGGTGACGACGGTCCAATGGCTCGGGGCGTTTCTCAATTTGCAACGCTGCACCACGCGGTAGTGGGTTTCATCGTCTTCGTCGATCATCACCACGGCCCACTGCCAACCCTCGACGGCTTCGTGATATTGTAAGTCGGTCATCTCGTCCCTCCCGGTTATTCGGTTGCCTTGGGCCTAGTCTGGCTGAGACAACGTTAACGAATGACTAACAAACCGACGCTTGATCGCTGTCCGGTTGCCCCGGTAAGGTCTCGTCAACCAAAAGAGAGTGTCGAAAAGCGTGCTGACCGACACCATATCGTAATGAGCATCAGGAGGTGATCATGACCGCATCCGCAATCTTCGGCGCCGGCTGTTTCTGGGGCGTCGAAACAACTTTTCGCCAGGTCAAAGGCGTAACCGACGTCGCCGTCGGCTATAGCGGCGGACGAACGGATGATCCAAGCTATGAGGACGTCTGTTCCGGCAGTACCGGCCACGTGGAAGTGGTCGAGGTCCATTTTGATCAGGCAAAGGTGAGCTTCGAGCAGTTGCTGGCGGTGTTTTTTGATTGCCACGATCCGACGCAGCTGAACCGTCAAGGCCCCGATTTTGGCAGCCAGTACCGCTCGGCAATCTTTTTCCAAAACGCGGAACAGGAAGCCACCGCCCGTGCCGCCAAGGCCGCGGAAGACAGCTCTGGCCGCCATGGCGCCCCGGTCGTGACCGAGGTTACCGCCGCCGGACCGTTCTATCGCGCCGAGGAATACCACCAGCGCTATATCGAAAAACGCCGGTCGATGTTCGCGCTGAGATAACGCAATGCCCTCACCGTCCGGGTCGGCACCGGGCCGGCCGATACCCTATATCCCGGAAATCGGAAAATCGGTCGTCAAAAAGGTTACGGCCGGTGCCGGCGTCACATTGATCGACCTGTCGCTCAACGAATCCTCGTTTGGCGCCAGCCCGCGGGCGACCGCCGCGGCGAAGCAGCGGTCGGACCGCCTCATGCGCTATCCCGACCCGGCCAGCACCGAGCTTCGCCAGGCGATCGGCAAGCGCTTCGGCCTTGACCCCGATTGTATTGTTTGCGGCAACGGGTCGGAGGAGATCATCGACATCATCAGCCGCCTCTATGCCCGGCCCGGCGACGAAATCCTGTTTCCAACTATCAGTTTCCTGCAATTCCCGATCGTCGCCATGCGGACCGGCGCGACGCCGGTGCCGGCGCCGGTCGACAGCGATTTTAAGGCCGACGTCGACGCGTTGCTCAGCCGGGTCGGTGACGCCACCCGGATCGTGTTCGTGGACAATCCGAACAACCCGTTGGGAACGTACTTGGCCGGCAGCGCGCTCCGGCGCTTACGCGATGCCTTACCGTCCCAGGTGGTTCTGGTTATTGATTCCGCCTACGCCGAATACGTTGAAGCCGCTGACTACGATGACGGTATCGGCCTGGTCGCCGGCCATGAGAACGTCATCGTCACGCGAACCTTTTCCAAGGCCTACGGTCTCGCCGCCCTGCGCGTCGGCTGGGGCTATTGCGCACCGGCCACCGCCGCCGTCATCAACCGTATGCGCGGCATCGGCAACATCAACGCCATCGCCCAGGAAGCGGCGATCGCCGCCTTGAGCGACCCGGGTTTTGTCGACCATGTGCGGGCGCGCGCCAACGCTGAACGCAGGCGCCTTGTGGCGGCGCTCGAGGCCATGGGGCTCGGCTCGATCCCGAGCGTGACCAATTTCGTCATGGTCCGCTTTCCAACGGCCGGCAACAACCGCGCCGGCGCCGCCAAGCAGCATCTCAAGGAGGCGGGCATCATCGTTCGCGGCACCGAGGATTATGACCTGCCGGACTACCTGCGCATAACCATCGGCACGGCAGAGGAGAATGACGCGGTCATTCGAAGCCTTCGGGCGTTCATGATTTAGGGCGCTTGATTGATGGCCCAGCGCCGCGAAAGCCGCCCTTAACCATATTGTCAGCAATCCCAGGCATGATAATCCAGCGAGACATGCTCGCGCGGAGACAATGACCATGCTGACGTCGATTCCGCCGCGGCTGGACGTCGGGGCCACCGGCACCGGCCTGCAACCCTACGATACCGCCGGCCAGGAGGCGCGATCGCTGTTTCCGCAACCGGCGGTGAAGATCGATCTGAGCACGATGTTGCGTGCCGACGGCCTGACCGTGGCGGGCGGCGATAATGCCAGGCCGCGCCCCTTGATCGTCGGTCTGATTTCGGGGTTTGCCGAGGCGCGGCGGGCCGGAGAAGCGGTCCGAGCGATGTTCTCGGCAATGAAATCGGAAGTCCAATCGTTGGCGCTGAAGCTGGTGGAACAGCGCGCCGAAGGCAACCGCCAGGGTGCCGCCATGCTGTCGCTGCTGGGCGACATACCAGAGGCGGTCCGCGAACAGGCGGAGAGCCTGGCGAAGCAAGCAAAGACTAAGGTCGAGGGCATGCAGAAATCGCTGATGCGTGAGGCCCGGCTCGATCCGCTGAAAGGATCATTGGCAAGCCTGCAGAGCCGGCTTTCTCGGCTTGCCGAGTTCGATCATTTGGTCGACACGATTTCCCGTAATTTGAAATTCACGGCGTTCATGGTGCACGCCGACGCCGACAGCGGCGAGGAAGAAGATGAGGCACGGGAAACTGAAAAGCGGGTCACCCGCTCCGTGTCTGACATACAGGATCTGAAATCGAGCCTGAACACCCTGCCGAGTGCGAGCAAGGTCGACATCACCCTGTAGCCCGCGCAGCGCCGTTCACGTGCTATCCTCAGGCGCCTCGCCCTCGATCCATACCAAGGCCAATGCGTAACCGACCGCCAAGACCACCGGGCCGATGAACACGCCGATCAAGCCGTAGGCCAAGGTCCCGCCAACCACCCCTAAGAAAATCACAATCACCGGGATCTCGGAACCGCGCCCCATGAGGATCGGCTTCAAGATGTTGTCGATCAGCAGGACCGGCACCGTCCAAATCAGGAACAATACGGCGATCAGCGTGTCGGCTTGGAAAAACATATAGACCACCGACGGGATCAGGACGAGGGCGGGTCCGATCTGCACGATCGACAGAAACAGACAGATCACCGTCAGCAGCCCGGCGCCGGGTACCCCGGCGACGACCAGGCCGATGCCGGCAAACAAGGTCTGAATGACCGCGGTACCTAGCACGCCGCGGGAAACGTTGCGCAACGTCGCCTCGATAATACGCACCAAGCGCTCGCCGCGCTCGCCGACCAAGCGCTTCGTTATTTTGACGGCCGCGGCATCGGTCGCTTCGGAGCGGGTCATGAGGAAGCCGGCGATGATCAAGGCCACCAGAAACTGAACCAGTCCGAGGCCGGTGCTGGCCAGGCTCGACAACAGGGTTCGCGCCGCACCGCGCAGTTGCGGCTCGATGGTGTGCATTGCCTCGGCCAAGTTGGTGGCAGCCAAATGCCAGAATTCATAAATTTTTCCGCCGACGATCGGCCAGTCCTTGACCGACAACGGCGGTACCGGGACTGGCAAGCTGTCGTCTTTGATGGTGGCGAGAAGCGCCTGCAAATCTTGTGCGAAGGTCAGGCCGATGGTGCCCGCCGGACCGAGCAGCAAAATCACCCCGATCACGGTCAACAAGGTCGCGGCAAGTCCGCGCCGGCCGCCGAACCACGCCGCCAAGCGCACGCAAAGCGGATAGAGGCCAATGGCCAGGATCGCCGACCACAACAGCAACACCACGAACGGGCGCAAGATGTCCAGACACCAATATACCAACAGCGCCGCCAAACCGATTTTGATCGCCGCGCTGAGCGCATTGTGAGAGAAAGTTTGCTCCGAAGAGGACGTGTCGGTCGCCATAGTGATTGCCCTCGCTTGATTGCAGAGAAAAAATGCCGGATCGTTCCAGGAGCATTGCCCAACTGTGCCCACGAATCTACCGGAAGTTTATTGCCGTCCACGCCAAGAGGCGATGACCAAATTGGCCAAATTTGGCCGGATAAGATGTCACTGATTATTGATTCGACTTGATTGGCCTTTGTGGGGACCAATTGTGAGCATTATGCAATGTCCCAATCGGGGTACGTTGATCAAAAAACAATCGGAGGAGAACCGGACGTGAGTTCCCTGAGGTCAAAACTACTAGCCACCACCGTCATCCCGATGATCGTCGGCGTCGGTATCGCCGCAGGCGGCGCCATTGTGCTCGCAGACATCAGTTTTGCGGCCGCCCCAACGAATGATCGCCAAGCCTTGCCGGCCGCCCAGCCTCGACCAAATGCGGTCCAGGTTGCAGCCTGCAGCGCTAAGAAGGCGTGCAATCCATGCGCCGCAAAGAAGGCCTGTAACCCCTGTGCGGCTAAGGGCTGTAATCCATGCGCGGCAAAAAAGGCGTGCAACCCGTGTGCGGCCAAAGGCTGTAATCCATGCGCCGCAAAGGGCTGTAACCCCTGCTCGGCGGGCGCCTGCAATCCGTGCGCCGCGGGCGGTGCTGTTTCGGCGAAATGCATGGTACCGCGGTTGATTCAAGCCGCGCTCTGCAATCCTTGCGCCGCGAAAAAAGCCTGCAATCCGTGCGCCGCCAAAGGCTGCAATCCCTGTGCCGCAAAGAAGGCTTGTAACCCATGCGCCGCGAAAAAGGCCTGTAACCCCTGTGCGGCAAAGAAAGCGTGTAACCCTTGCGCCGCGAAGAAGGCTTGTAACCCGTGCGCGGCCAAGAAGGCTTGTAACCCATGCGCCGCAAAGAAGGCTTGTAATCCCTGCGCGGCCAAAAAAGCCTGCAACCCGTGCGCAGCGAAGAAAGCCTGTAATCCTTGCGCCGCGAAGGGCTGCAATCCTTGCGCTGCCAAAGGCTGTAACCCCTGCGCCGCCGCGGCCGAAGTGAAGCTGTCGACTGCCGAAGCCACAGCCGCCTATAATTGTCTAAAAGCAGAACTGAATGCCGGCTACAAGAAGTCGGGCGTCAAGACCGCCGCCTGGTACTCGGGCTGGAAAAGCTTCAATAAGGCGCCCTATCCGTCGGCAACCCATGGCGGGCGTTATGTCAACAACTACGCCAACGCCGTCGCCGAGCCGGCCTACGGCAAGTACGAGAATCTGACGGCAATGCCGGTCGGGTCAGTCCTCGGCAAGAACAGTTTCGTCGTCCGACCGGACGGCAAAACCGCGACCGGACCGTTATTCATCATGGAAAAGATGTATAAGGGCTTCAGTCAAAATACCAACAATTGGAAATACAGCATGATCATGCCAACCGGCGCGGTCATGGGTACGACCGGTGCCGCCGGTGGTGCGAACGTCGCGTTTTGTCATGATTGTCATGTGGCCATGGCCCAAGAAGCCGACCACATGTTCTTCCTACCCGAAGACCTCAGAAAATAAAATCTTCATCCTATCCCTTACCAAGCACTTGGCGGCGCCTTCGGGCGCCGCCTTTTTTGGTTTACCGCGAAGAAAAGTCCTTCGCTACGCTCAGTGTACTTTTCTTCAGTTTTAATTAATGCGTTAGCGCATCTTGAGGCGGCTCGGCAATGCGCTAACAGCTTTTTTGTTTGCAACGGAAGGAGCTAAAATGGGGACAGGACCAAAAAAGGTTCCTGTCCCCATTTTAGCTCCTTCCGTTGCGGGCTCTGATCATGACCTTCGGTCATGATCAGTTAGAAAAATGATCAAATCAGACCGCCGGGCCGTCCCTAGGCCGGATTTGTCCTTATTTTCCCGGTAGATAAGTACACTGAGGCGGAGCCGAAGGACTTTTTACCGATGGGCTATTTTCCTAGAGCGTCTTTCACGATCTTGGCAAGCAAGGTATCCAACTCCGACGCCATTACGTCAAGCGCCGGCACTTCATAGGCGCCAAAGACATGGCTCGGCAGGCGGTAGGTGAGACGCGCCTTGCCGTCCGCTTGCTCGGTCAAATAAAGCCGCAGCGGCGCCTCGATGCCGGCCGCGACACTTGCCTTCAACATACGCACTGCATAATCCGGGCGGAACACCATGATAATCTGATTGCCCGGAATGGTGACGCCGATGGCCTTTGCACCACAGGAGCCGCAGGCATTGGCAACGACGCCCATCTTGTTGGCTTTGATCGCCTGCAAAAGCTGTTGGCGGAACGGTTCAAACGGCAGGGTGGTATCGATCACCTGCATGCCGGAATAGGGTTGCGCGTTCTCGGCCAGTGCCGGCGCGGTGGCGATCGAGCCGGCCAGCGCCGCCGCCGCCAAAATCTTAGTGAAGTGACGCATGGTTTTGTCCTCACGAATTACAATACGCTTAATGGAGTCTATATGAGGTTCCAGCGGCAGGCTAGTCGCCTCACGTCAAATTTATGGGCTTTACCAATCCAAACTCACCTGGTCTTCACCAAGATACTCGCGAATTCGCCGGCCCGTCGCATAGGTCGTGTCCGGCGGCAGGACGTCGACGTCGAAGAAACCGCTTTCGGCGATTTCCCATGTCTCCGGCGGCGCCTCCTGGCGCCAGTCCGTCACCACCAGGACAGAGATGAAGTTGGTGTGGTGCGGTCGAATGCGCGAATAAGTGCCGAGAATGCGGTCAACCCGGGCGCCTCTGACACCGGTTTCCTCCCACAATTCACGCAACGCCGCCGCCGTCAGTGTCTCGCCGCGCCCGATGCCGCCACCCGGCAAATGCCAGCCGCGCAGATAGGAATGCCGAACCAGCAAGACCTGATTGGCCTGATCGACACAGAGAATTCGGACACCGGTCGTGATCGGCCGGAACAGCCGATAGGACAAACGCTGGCAAACACCAAGCACCGGCCCCAGGCGAAAGCGTTTGACCAGTATGTTGAGGACTGCCATCGCCGACGATCACAGCTAGAGCAAATTTCGATCATACGGGACCGTTTGACCGGGACTATTTTGCGTCGTGGCAAGGAGCGCGTTGCCATGCGATGTGGGACATCTCATAAGACGCGCGACGCCGCCACGGCGCAAAAGAACCCGGCCTTCGGTGGGGCAAATCTGCTTTTCGGGTGCGTTGCGATGCTCGCCCGATGTTCCACATCGCGCTGCGCACCGCGCCTGCCCGAAAATTAGATTTGCACCCATCAAACGATCCCGTATGGTCGAAACTTGCTCTAGCTCTGTGGCTTCAAGAGTTTGATGACCGCGCTGCAGCTCAAGACCGACCGGCCATCGGCCTGCACCAACGCCCGCATGAAGGCGAACGACCCGGTACGCCGCAGACTTTCAGCACGCGCGACAACCAATTCGCCGGCCCGGGCCGGCGCCAGGAATTCGGAATTATACGACACCGTCGCGACCGAATGATCGCGCATATCGTTACGCGAGGTCGCGCACATGGCGAGATCGGTCAAGGTCATCAACAGCCCGCCATGGACGATGCCGAAGGCGTTGCAGTGACGCGCCTCGGCCAGCAACACGAACTCCGGGGCTAAGGCGTCGTCGGTCGGTCGGTAAAACGGCCCGGCACCCAACTCGAACGGATCGGTCGGATCGGCAACACGATAGCCATCCGGAAAGTCGGCTACGGTAAAGGTCAATTTGGTTCTCCCATACGGACGAATCGCCCCGGCACTTTAGTCTATCGTCAAAAAGTCTCTCGGCTCCGCCTCGGTGTACTTTTTACCGGAAAAATAGGGCCAAATCAGACCTTGGGGCGGCCCGGCGGTCTGATTTCGACCCTTTCTTTGATTGATCATGACTTTAGTCATGATCAGAGGCCGCAACGAAGTGCGCCTTTCAGGCGTAATTCGTTGCAAACAGAAAAACTGTTGGCGCATCGCCGAGCCGCCTCAAGATGCGCTAAGGCTATATTACAACTAAAGAATAAGTACACTGAGCGTAGCGAAGGACTTTTCTTCACGGTGAACACATCAATCGGCTGCGAGCCCTTGATGCTGCGGTTTTGGCGGACGGGCAAGTTGACGCAGCTCGGCCATGTCGGCACCCTCACGCTCGGCTACCACCATCGCTTGATCCTGACCGCTGAGATAGGGATTAGGCCAGAATTGCGGCGCGTAGCCATATTTGGCCGCGGCGCGGAGCGTAAAATACGGATCCGCCAAATGCGGCCGCGCCAGCGCCACCAGGTCCGCCCGGCCGGCGGCGACGATGGTATTGACTTGGTCGGCCGTGGTGATGTTGCCGACGGCGATGGTTGCGATATCGACTTCATTGCGAATGCGGTCGGAAAACGGCGTTTGAAACATGCGCCCGTAGAGCGGCTCTTGATCGGGTACGGTTTGCCCGGCCGAGACATCGATCAAGTCACAGCCATGGTCTTTCAGCAGCCGGGCGGCAGCCACGGAATCAACGCCGCTAAGCCCGTCTTCCATCCAATCCGTGGCCGAAATCCGAACCGCCAGGGGCTTGCCGGCCGGCCACGCTGCCCGCACCGCGTCGAACACCATCAGCGGGAAGCGCATGCGCCCGGCGATGTCGCCGCCGAAGCCATCGTCGCGCTGGTTGGTCACCGGAGAAATGAAACTCGCCAGTAAATAGCCGTGCGCCATGTGAATTTCGATCATGTCGAAACCGGCCTCATGCGCCCATCGCGCCGACTGTACGTATTGTGCGATGAGGCATTCCATGTCCGCCTCGGTGACCGCGCGCGGTGTCTGACTTTCCGGATAATACGGCAACGGCGAAGCGGCGATCAGCGACCAGTTGCCACCGACCAAGGGACGGTCCATCTCTTCCCAAGCCAATTGGGTCGATCCCTTACGGCCGGCATGACCGAGCTGCATGCAGATCTTGGCTCGGCTTTGGCCATGCACGAAATCGACGATCCGGCCCCAGGCATCGCGCTGAGCCTCGTTGTACAGCCCTGTGCAGCCCGGCGAGATGCGGCCGTCTTCGGAAATGTTGGTCATTTCGGTGTAGACCAGGCCGGCGCCGCCGATCGCTCGACTGCCGAGATGGACCAGGTGCCAATCGTCGGGCAGGCCGTCGACCGCCGAATACTGACACATCGGCGAGACGACGACCCGGTTGTCGAGCACCATGTCGCGGAGCCGGAACGGCAGAAACATCGGCGGCCGGTTGTCTTCGAGCACGTTGAAGCCGGCCTCGCGCGCCTGATCCACCAGCATGCGCTCGACCCGGCCGACCAGAGCCGGATCACGCAGGCGCAGATTGTCGTAGGTGATCTGCTTGGACCGCGACAACATGCTGAACGCAAGCTGCAGCGGCGGCATGTGCCAATAGCGGCGGACATGCTCGAACCAGGTCAAGCTGACATCCGCGGCGTGCTGGGTCTTCTCGACCTCTTCACGGCGGTCGACGTCATAGGCGCCAATCGCCCGGGCAACGTCACCGCCGGCCTCGGTCATCGCCCGATCGAGCGCGATGGAATCCTCCATTGCCAGTTTGGTTCCGGACCCAATCGAAAAATGCGCCGTGTGGGCGGCGTCGCCCAACAGCACCATGTTCTCGTGACACCAGCTATCGCAATGGATGGTCGGGAAGTTGCGCCACAGCGATTTGTTGGTCAGCAGCGGATGACCTTTCAGTTCGTCCTTGAACAGCGCCTCCAGATAACGAACCGAATCCGCCTCCGTCGCCTTGTCCATGCCGGCCCGGCGCCAGGTATCGTCGGTCGTCTCGATGATCCAGGTGGCGACATCGCCTTCGAACCAATAGGCATGAACGTTCCAGATACCATGGTCGTTTTCTTTGAAGATGAAAGTGAACGCGTCCAAGGGCGCGGCGGAGCCGAGCCAGATGAATTGATTGGGCCGCCAGTCGAAATGCGGCCGGAAGGCGTGCGCAAAGGTTTCACGGACCAGGCTGTTGATGCCGTCGGCGGCGACGACCAGATCGGCGTCACGGTAGGGCGTGATGTCGGTAATGTCGGCTTGATAATGGATCTTCATGTCGAGGCTCTCGGTCCGCCGCTGCAGCACGTTCAACAACGTCTTGCGCGAAATGCCGCAAAATCCATGGCCGGTGGATCGGACCCGTTCGCCGTGGGCGTAGGTATCGATTTCTTCCCAATAGGCGAAATTGTCGAGAATTTCGAAATAGGACGGCGCGTCCGCGTCTTGAAAATTGCCGAGCGTCTCATCGGAAAAGACAACGCCGAAGCCGAAGGTATCATCCGGCCCATTGCGCTCATAGACCGCGATGTCCCGGCTTGGATCGGACTGCTTGAGCAGGATCGCCGCATAGAGCCCGGCCGGCCCGCCGCCAATCACATTGATTTTCACCGCTTGACCCTCCTCGTTGGCCGCTGAATTACTTTAAGTATAAAGTAATTTTTTACGAAACTGAAGCACTACCGTCGACGGCGCCCAATTTCTCAGACGATGAGGCCCTCGACCATGATCGCTTGCAAAGATTTTCGGTAATCGTCGGTCAAATCCAGGGCTTTGCGTTCGACCAAATCGAAGGCGACGCCAATCATCTCGGCGGTCATCACCGCGGCGCCGGTCTTCATGTCGAACAGCCAATGGCCCCAGGTGAAGGTCTTGCCGCGGATATCTTTGATGCCGCTTTGCAACGTCAAGAGATCACCGACCCGCGGCCACCGCCGATAAACCAGCCGGTATTCGAGCGCCGCGCCACCAACTTTGTCGTCGACTCCCCGATCGGTGCCGCGTGTCCGGGCCACCAGGTTGGGCATGGAATCGGCGACCCGCGCCATGAAGAACGGCACCAACATGCGGCCGGCCAGATCACACTGTTCGGGATCAACCACGCCTTGGTAGCAGCGCAAGAGATTAAGCGCCTCGGCTTGCTGTAGGGTCGGCGCCGGTCCGGGCGGCGCCAAGGTCAAGCCGCGCGGCGCGCCATGGGCTGGAATATCGACCGCCAACCGCCGCGCCCTATCGGCCACTGCCGCAGGCAGGGCCACCCTGTCGCCTGCCTCGTCCAACAAGACCGTGTCGGCAATAAACGTCGCCGCGGGAACGTCTGTCGCCGCATTGCGGATTTCCAGATAGACCTGAAGGCTGGTTTCCCGAAGCGCCGCAATACCGGCAAACACCCTGATCGGTGTACCCGGTCGCAATTCGCGCAAAAAGCGGATGTGGTGATCCAACGGCTGTAAGCGGAGGTCACCGTCGACCCCCAGTTCATGGGCAAGGATAGCCAGCCCTTCGCTGGCGCGCGACACATAGAAGCGCACATTGAGGTGGCCCATCACGTCGCATTCCCAGGTCTGGATGGCACCGATATGTGTTTCGATCACGCTTTGCAAACTCCTCTTGTCGCATCGAACGCGATGCGTCGTACGTTAAGAAGGAATAGTTAGGTCAGTCCGCAGTGGCCGCCCGCAACGCGTCGACGGCGTCCGGATTGACCATGCCGCTGAGGTCGCCGGGCGGATCGCCGACCACGATCGCCTTGACCACGCGGCGCATGATTTTCAGGCTGCGGGTTTTCGGCAAATCGCCGACAACGAGGATGCGCTTCGGCCGAAACGGCTTGCCGAGCCCGTGGCCGATGGCCTCGGCGACGGCACTGTCGAATTCGGCGCCGCCAGCGACGCCGGGTGCTGCGACGCAAACGCACATCACCGCTTGACCGGAGATTTTGTCGGGAATGCCGATCGCCGCGCATTCCGAGACCAGGCCCGTCGCCATGACCAGACCTTCGATTTCGGCCGGGCCGGTGCGTTTGCCCGCGATCTTCAGGGTGTCGTCGGACCGGCCGTGCACATACCACATGCCGTCGTGGTCTCGCGACGCCCAGTCACCGTGGCGCCAAAGGCCCTCGAAGGTATTCCAATAGGTTTCGATGTAGCGCTCGGGATCCTTCCAGAGGCCCCGCGTCAGGCCAATCGACGGCGCCCGCAGTACCAATTCGCCGACTTGGCCCGGACCGACGGGTTCGCCGGCTTCGTCGACGATGTCCGCCGCCATGCCCGGCATCGGACCGGCGAAGGCGCAGGGCTTCAACGGGTGAATGACCGATCCGCATAAGATGCCGCCGCCGATTTCAGTGCCGCCGGTCCAGTTGATGATCGGCACCCGGCGTTTGCAGACATGCTCGAACAGCCAATGCCAGGCTTCCGGTGTCCACGGCTCGCCGGTCGAGGCGGTGACCCTGAGCGACGATAAATCATAGGCGCCGACCACATCGGCACCGCCGCGCATCAAACCGCGCACCGCGGTCGGTGAAATACCGACAAAGCTCGCGCGCTGATCCTGCACCAGCCGCCAGAGCCGGCCGGCGTCCGGGTAATCGGGAACGCCTTCGGCGATAATGATCGTGGCGCCGGTGACGAATGCGGCGGCGATGGTCATCGGTCCGACCACCCAGCCGAAATCGGTCATCCAGATCAATCGGTCATCCCGGCCGAGGTCCATCTGCACGCCGAAATCGTAAGCCGTCTTGACCGTGGCGCCGCAATGGCTGAGCACGGCGCCTTTCGGCCGACCGGTGGTCCCCGACGTATAAACCAGCAACAGCGGCGCGTCGGCGTCGACGAAAGCGGTCGCGGATTCGGTCGATTGCCGAGCCGTCAAATCCCGCCAATCGTGATCCCGCCCGGGCTCGAGCGTTACCGCCGTGCGCCCGCTGTCCAACACCACCACGTGGCGCACATTCGGCAAACCGGCCAAGGCCTCGTCAATGACCGACTTCATTTCAACAACGCGCCCGCGCCGGGTCGTGCCGTCCACGGTGATCACCGCCTTGGCTTCGGCATCGTCGAGACGCGTGGTGATGGCATCGACACCGAAGCCGGAAAACAACGGCACCACCACCGCGCCAATCCGGGCAACCGCCATATAGGCCACCGCGACGTCGGCCATCATCGGCAGATAAATGCCGACGGCATCGCCGGGCTCAAGACCGAGCTCCCGCAAGCCATTGGCAAGGCGTGCACTCTCGTCATCGACGTCACGATAGGTCAAGGTCCTGATCGTGCCGTCTTCGCCTTCGGCGATGACTGCCACTTTGTTTTCGATTTCGGTGCCGCGGTGCTTGTCGAGGCAGTTGGCGGCCAAGTTCATGCAGCCGCCGACGCACCAGCGTGCCCACGGCATGCCGTCGCTTTGGTCGCACAGGACGTCATAGGGCCGGTCGAAACGAATATCGAGAAAGTCGATCAACGTGGCCCAGAACCGATCCGGATCGTCAGCGGCCTGGGTCAGCAAATCGTCATAGTCAACGGCGCCGCAATGTCGGATCAGGGCCATCAAGCGCGATCGTTCGACGGCGTCCGCATCCGGGCGCCAAACCACCGCGTCCGCGGTTTCGGTCATCATTCGGGTGTCTCCTGAGGAAACGGCCGTCAGAGGCCGAGGATGAGCTTGGCCATGATGTTGCGCTGGACCTCGTTGGAACCGGCATAGATCGACACTTTTGCCGAATTGAAGAAGCGCGGCGCAATGCCGGGCGCGTAATCCGGTCCGATCGGTTCCAGGTTGGAGCCTTGGATCAGCGGCTGAAACGGCATCGCGTGAAGCCCGGTCGCCTCCAAGGCGAGGCTCGTCACGTCTTGCTGCAACTCGGTGCCGCGGCATTTCAACAACGAGGATTCGGGGCCCATGTTTTGGCCGCCGGCCAATTTGCTCAAGATCCGAAGTTCGGTGAATTCCATGGCATCGATGCGAATGGCGCAGTCGGCCAACTTCGTCCGGAACGACGGATCGTCGTAGACGGTGGAGCCGTCCGCGCGTTCCGCCTTGGCGATATGGCGGATTTTGGCGAGGCCCTGGCGAAGCCGTTGGGAATAGGCATTGCCGCGCTCGAATTCCAGCAGGTACTTGGCGTAGGTCCAGCCTTTGTTCTCTTCGCCGACACGGTTTTCCTTCGGCACTTTCACATCCGTGAAGAAAACCTGATTGACCTCCTGGGTGCCGATTTCCGGGTCGTCGCTGGTGATGATCGGCTCGACGCTGATGCCCGGTGTATCCATTTCGATCAACAGAAAGGAAATGCCGTCCTGGCGCTTTTCCATCTTCGCGGTCCGCACCAGACAGAAAATCATGTCCGCATGCTGCGCCGCCGACGTCCAGATCTTGGAGCCATTTACCAAGTAGTGATCGCCCTGGTCGTCGGCCCGCATTTGCAGCGACGCCAAGTCGGAGCCCGATCCCGGTTCCGAATAGCCCTGACACCACCAGGTTTTGTTGGCCAGCATATCGGGCAAATATTTGTTGCGCTGTTCGTCGGTGCCGAACTTCATAATGACCGGCGCACACATGCGCAGGCCGAAGGGAATGACACCGGGCGCGTTGGCCGCGGCCATTTCAGTCTCGTAGATATACTTTTGGGTCTGGGTCCAACCGGTGCCGCCGAATTCGACCGGCCAGTTCGGTGCCAACCAGCCCTTCTCGGCCAGGTGGCCTTGCCAGCGCAACTGATGCTCTTTAGGCAGATAGCCATTGCGGCTGACTGAAATCTGATAGCGCAGTTCGTCGTCGATGGCGTAGTCGAGAAATTCGCGCACTTCGTCGCGAAAGGCCAAGTCATCGTCGGTAAAGGCAAGTTCCATCAATCGCATCCTCATACGCTCGGGTCGGTCATCAAGGAACTTAGCACAGCCGCCCCCCTGCCTGCCAAGAACGCTCGGCTCACGCGGCCTTTTGCCACGCCGCTTGGTCCAAATGCTCCATCGCCTGGCGAATGACCGCGACGCCGGCACCCGGCCGGCCGGCATGATCGCTCAAGTACCGCCGCCAGGCCCGGGCGCCGCCGAGGCCGTGGGCCAGGCCCATGATGTGCCGGGTCATGTGGTGCAAGCGCACGCCCGCTGCCAACTGGCGCTCGGCATAAGGGATGAACGCGTCGATCACCGCGGCCCGGCTTGGCGCCGGCGCCTCGACGCCGAACAAACGGCGGTCAACCGGCGCCAAAAAATAGGGGTTGTGGTAGGCTTCCCGGCCGATCATCGCACCGTCGACATGGGCGAGTTCGGCCGCCACTTGATCGAGCGTCGCCAGCCCGCCGTTCAAAATGATCTCCAGATCGGGAAAATCCCGTTTCACGCGATGCACGACGGCATAGTCGAGCGGCGGGATCTCCCGGTTTTCTTTCGGGCTCAGGCCTTTGAGCCAGGCTTTGCGGGCATGAATGATGAAGGTCCGGCAGCCGGCATCGCGAACCCGACCGACAAAGTCCCAGAGCCGGGCAACCGGCTGATCGTCGATGCCGAGCCGGCATTTGACCGTCACCGGCAACGCCGTGGCGCGCCGCATGGCATCGACGATTGCCGCGACGTCGCCGGGGGCCGCCATCAAGGCCGCGCCGAAGCGCCCGGATTGCACCCGATCGCTCGGGCAGCCGACGTTGAGATTGACCTCGTCGAAGCCATGATCCGCCGCGATCCGTGCACAGTCCGCCAATTCCGCCGGATCGCTGCCGCCGACCTGCAGCGCCAACGGGTGCTCGGTGGCGTCGTGAGCCAGGAACCGCGCCCGATCGCCGTGCAGGATCGCGCCGGCCGGAATCATCTCCGTATAAAGCAGGGCGCGCCGGGTGATCAGCCGCAGGAAATAGCGGTCATGGCGATCGGTCCAATCCATCATCGGCGCGATGGATAATGTTCGGTCAATCTTCACAACGTGTCGGCTTTGGACATGAAACCTGCGGCAGTCAGTCGCCGACGACAGCGCCGGCCAAACTGATCGCCTCAAGCCGGGTCGCCACGACGTGATCGGAGGGGATCTTGTCGAGCACACCGAGCGAACGCAAGGTCTTTTCTGCGTCGCCGGACAAACCGGCAACGAAACAGCCGGCGGTTTCGTCGCTGGCAATATCGAGGAATTCTTCGATCGCCAATGCCGCGCTGGTGTCGACATGGGCAGCATTGGTGAAGTCGTAGATAATGGCCTTGTGGCCCGTTGTCGCCGAGCCGATGCGTTGCACCAACTCGCGCGCGGACGCGTAGGAGAAGCGCCCGTGCAGGGCGACCAAACCGATACGACCATCAAATCGCTGCAGTGCGTCGCGCTCCGCCTCCGTCAATCCACCGGTATCGTGCAACAAGGCGATGGATGTGACGCCCTTGAGCTCCTCTTTTTCCATCCAACGTGATGTGACGAAGCTTGCCAAGATCAATCCGACTGCAACCGCGGTGATCAGATCGACGAACACGGTCAAGCCGAGAGTAACGAGCATCACCACGACCTTGTCCCGAGGCGCCCGGTGAATACGTTTCAAGTATCCCCAGTCGATGATATCCCAACCGACTTTCATCAGGATCCCGGCAAGCACGGCGTGGGGAATTCGCTCGGCAAGCGGGCCAAGACCGAGGACCAGGGCCAGCAGAATTAGTGCGTGCAAGGCGCCCGAGACCGGGCTGCGGCCGCCGGCCCGGACATTGACGACCGTCCGCATCGTAGCGCCGGCCCCCGGGATACCGCCAATGAGGCCGGCAACCATGTTGCCGATGCCTTGGCCGATCAATTCCCGGTTCGACTTGTGGCGTGTCCGTGTGATCGAATCGGCGACCAGCGATGTCAGTAGGCTGTCGATCGATCCCAGCAATGCCAACACGATGGCGGGCTGGACGATGGCCGGCAGTTCAGAGATCGGTATGTAGGGGATATGGAACGTCGGCAATCCGGTCGGCACCTGGCCGATGACCGGCGCGCCGGGAAGCAACAAGACTGCGAGAACCGTGCCGGCAATCAGCGCCGCCAACGGCGATGGCAGGACCTTACGCAGTCGCGCCGGCCAAAAAATCATCAAACCAAGCGACACGCCGGCGACGATCAATGCGTCGATGTTGACGGCCGCGCCCAGCGATGGCCAGGCGCGAACAGCACCAAGCGGGCCGCCGGCAGCCGTCGGTAGGCCGAAAAACGGCAAGGTCTGGATCAGGATGATAATGACACCGATACCAGACATGAAACCGGAAACCACGCTATAGGGCGTATAGGATACAAATCGGCCGATCCGCAACACGCCGAACAGCATTTGCAGAAATCCACCGAGGAACACGATCGCAAAGGCTTCGGTAAGGTTGCCGGCGTGGTCGGCGACGACAGCGGCCATCACCACCGTCATCGGGCCGGTCGGGCCGGAGACCTGTGAGCGCGTGCCGCCGAAGACAGCGGCAAAAAAGCCGACGGCAATGGCGCCATACAGGCCGGCAATCGCCCCGACCCCTGAGGTGACACCAAAAGCCAACGCCAACGGCAAGGCAACGACCGCGGCGGTTACCCCGCCAAATATGTCGCCACGCAGCGATTTGATGTCAAACGCCAATGCCATTCCCCGTATGGCCCACCGGCGCTAGACATCAGGAATTTCCGGCGCTAGATGTGCTTGCTTCGTTTCAGATAGCCGACGATCTGATCGACCAGTTCTTCGACCGTATGTTGGTCGGACTTGAGCGTGATGTCGGCGTTTACCGGTACTTCGTATTCGGAATCAATGCCGGTAAAGTTTTTCAGTTCGCCGGACCGCGCCTTCTTATACAGCCCTTTGGGGTCGCGCTGCTCGCAGACCTCCAGCGGCGTATCGACGAAAATCTCCAGAAACTCGCCATCATCGATCAGTTCGCGGGCCATGCGCCGCTCCGATCGGAACGGTGAAATGAACGACACCAACACAATAAGCCCGGCGTCGGCCATCAGCTTGGCGACTTCGGTCACACGGCGGATATTCTCGACCCGGTCCTGGTCGGTAAAGCCCAGATCCTGGTTCAAGCCATGGCGCACATTGTCGCCATCCAACAGATAAGTGTGGCTGCCCATGCTCTGCAGATTCTGCTCGAGCCGGTCGGCAACCGTCGATTTGCCGGAGCCGGAAAATCCGGTAAACCACAAAACACAGGGTTTCTGCTGTTTTTGCTCCGCCCGCACGACTTTGTCGATTTTTGTATCCTGCCAGGTAATGTTGCTGGCTCGGCGCAGTTGGAAATCGATCATGCCGGCGCCGACGGTGGCGTTGCTGATCTTGTCGATCAGCACGAAGCTGCCAGTTTCACGAATCTCCCCGTAAGGATCGAAAGCGATCTCGCCATCCACGGCGATGTTGCAATAGCCGACTTCGTTCAATTCAAGCGTTTTCGCAGCCAGCCGGTCGAGCGAATTGACGTCGATCCGATGGCGCAAAGCGGTGATCCGTGCCGTTGCCGAACGCGTGCCCAGCCTGATTGCGTAAGAGCGCTCCGGTAGCATGGCATCGGAGTGCATCCAAATTATGTGGGCGGCGAATTGATCGGCTTGCTCGCACGGCGCGTCGCTCGGCGCAATAACGTCGCCACGGCTGACGTCGATGTCCTTTGACAGGACCAACGTCACCGCCTGCCCGGCGACGGCGTTTTCGAGGTCGCCGGCGGCGGTCACTATTCTGTCGACCTGGGCGACGGAGCCCGACGGCGCCACGACGATCTCGTCGCCCGGCTGGACCGTGCCCGACGCGATGGTGCCGCTGAAGCCACGAAAGTCCGAATTCGGTCGGTTGACCCATTGAACCGGCAACCGGAATGGCCGCTCAGCTTCATCGCGCTGAATTTCAATCGTCTCCAACAGCGCCATCAGGGTTGGCCCGTCGTACCACGGCATGGCACCGTCGGCGCTGAACACGTTCTCGCCGGTGAGTGCCGACAAGGGCACGCAATGAATGTCTTTCAAGCCTATTTCGGCTGCGAACGCGCAATAGTCTGCCGCGATCTCCTCGAACCGGACCTGGTCGTAGTTGATTAGATCCATCTTGTTGACGGCGAGCACGACGTGGCGAATGCCGAGCAGCGAAGCGATGAAACTGTGCCGCCGGGTCTGGGTCAAAACGCCCTTCCTGGCGTCGATCAAGATAACCGCGAGGTCGGCCGTCGAGGCGCCGGTCGCCATATTTCGGGTATATTGCTCATGCCCCGGCGTGTCGGCGGCAATGAATTTCCGTCGGTCGGTGGAGAAATATCGGTAGGCGACATCGATGGTGATGCCCTGTTCACGCTCCGCCTGCAGGCCGTCGACCAGCAAGGCCAGGTCGACGTCGTCGCCCTGGGTACCGTATTTCTTGCTTTCCGCATGAACCGCGGACAGCTGATCCTCAAAGATCAGTTTCGAATCGAACAGCAGCCGGCCGAGCAGGGTCGACTTGCCGTCGTCGACGGAGCCGCAGGTGATGAACCGCAGAATATCCTTGCGTTCTTGGTCGTGCAGATAGGCTTCGATGTCCGCATTTGCCGCGTCGCCATCATGCAGCATCAGAAATACCCTTCCTCTTTCTTCTTCTCCATGGAGCCGATTTGATCGTGGTCGATCACCCGGCCCTGACGTTCGGAGGTACGCGCCACCAACATTTCCTGGATGATATCCGTCAAACTCGCCGCCGTGGACTCGACCGCCCCCGTCAACGGGTAACAGCCGAGGGTGCGGAAGCGCACGGATTTCATCGAAGGCGTCTCACCCGACGCAAGCGGCAGGCGCTCGTCGTCGACCATGATCAAGACGCCGTCGCGTTCCACCACCGGCCTCGGCTTGGCGAAGTAAAGCGGTACTAGGGGGATATTTTCTTTGTGGATATATTGCCAGATGTCGAGCTCGGTCCAGTTCGACAAAGGAAAGGCCCGAATACTCTCGCCTTGGGATATCCGCGTGTTGAACAGCCGCCACAGTTCCGGCCGCTGATTCTTCGGATCCCAACGGTGCGCCTTAGAGCGAAACGAGAAAATGCGCTCTTTCGCCCTGGACTTCTCCTCGTCGCGCCGGGCGCCGCCAAAGGCCGCGTCGAAGCCGTATTTATCCAGCGCCTGCTTCAGCGCCTCGGTCTTCATGACGTCCGTATGCAATTGCGAACCATGGCTGAATGGGCCGATGCCGCGCGCGGCGCCATCTTCGTTGATGTGGACAATAAGGTCCATGCCGAGCCGCGCCGCTTCCTTGTCGCGAAAGTCGATCATTTCGCGGAATTTCCAAGTCGTGTCCACATGCAGCAACGGGAACGGCGGCTTGCCCGGATAAAACGCCTTCATGGCGAGATGCAGCATTACCGCCGAATCCTTGCCGATCGAATAGAGCATGACCGGCTTGTCGAACTCGGCCGCGACTTCGCGCATAATATGGATGCTTTCCGCCTCCAACCGTTCCAAATGCGTCAATTGCGGGACGGATGAAACGAGGGGTCGCGATTCTTTCATTTCCGTCATTTCTTCGGCCACGGAGAGGGGCTCGTTCATACGGCTCATTAACTCACTTCCTGGCCATTTCTTGATCCGGTCGGCACGTCACGGGGAGTATGTGTAGGGGCTGCGTCACAAACGCAAGGCCAAATATTTGGGCGATCCGGATCATCAGGTTGTTACGATTGCTCGCCAAATCGGTCGGCAGCTATGCAAATGTCAACTCGGTTCAGTGAATTGTGTCTTTTTCATAGTTATCAAGTGTTAAAATTGACTGTATCGACGCCCGTAATCGCGCTTCTCATTGCCCTTATCCTGCTAGAGCAGATTCGGAGAATACGGGGTCATTTGACCGGGATTATTTTTCGCTGTGGCAATGAGCGCTTCGCCATGCGATGTGGGGCATCTCATAAGAAGCGCGAAGCGGCCACAGCGAAAAAGAACCCGGCCTTTGGTGGGGCAACTCGGCTTTTCGGGTGCGTTGCGATGCTTGCCCGATGCCCCACATCGCGCTGCGCATCGCGCCTGCCCGAAAAACCGATTTGCTCCCATCAAATGACTCCGTATTCTCCGAACCTGCTCTAGGCCTTAAACTGGACCGACAAAATCGCCAAGACGCGAGGGGAGGGCAGCATGCTCAAGGATGGTCGCCAGCATATCGAAAGCCTGCGGGACGGCCGGGCCGTCTATATTGACGGCAAAGCCGTCGGTGACGTCACTACGGACTCGGCCTTCCGCAATGCCGTGGCCTCGGCCGGCGGTCTCTACGACTTCGTTTCGGACCCCGCCAACCGTGACGTTATGACCTTCGGTGGGACCGAGGATGGCGCGCCGTGGAACCGGATTTGGCAATTGCCGGAGACCTACGAGGAATTGGTCACCCGCCGCCGCGCCATAGAAGCCTGGCTCGGCCTGCATGCGGGGTTCCTCGGCCGTTCGCCGGACCATGTGGCATCCTGCCTCGCCGGCATGGTCATGGGGATCGATCAATTCGAGGCCTATGATGCCGAGCGCGCCGGCGCGCTTGGCGCGTATTATCGCTATGTCCGCAACAACGATATTTTCCTGACCTACGTCATCATCAATCCACAGGCCGATCGCTCCAAGGCCGCGCACGACCAGGCCGATCCCATGCTGACCGCCGGGGTCGTCGACCGAGACGGTGCAGGATTGACCATCCGCGGCGCCAAAATGCTGGCGACCAGCGGCATCATGGCCAACGAGGTTTTTGTCACCTGCATCCAGCCCCTGCAGCCGGGCGACGAGCACTACGCCATCTCGTTCGCCGTGCCGATGAACGCCAAGGGCCTGAAGATCCTGTCGCGGAAGTCCTACGAGGCGGCGAGCCCGAGCGTATTCGACAACCCCTTGGCCAGCCGCTACGACGAAAACGACGCGGTGCTCTATTTCGACGACGTGCACGTGCCCTGGGATCGGGTGTTCATCGATTGCGACGTCGAGATGTGCCAGAAACAGTTCCACGCGACGCCGGCGCACGTCTTTCAGAACTATCAGGCGCAGATCCGGCTGATGGTGAAAATGCGTTTCCTACTCGGCATCGGCCGCCGCATCGCCGATACCAACGGCGTCACCGGGTTCCCGCAAGTGCGCGAAACACTCGGCAATCTGGCCGCCGAAGCCGCCATGGTCGACGCCATGGTGCATGCCATGGAGGTCAAAGGCACGGCGCTTGGCCGCTATTTCGTGCCCGATCGCCACACATTGTATGCCGCCCAGGTGCTGACCCAGCAGCTCTATCCGAAAGTCATGACCACGCTCAGGGATTTGGCCGGCGGCGGCATGATCATGTTGCCGTCCTCGGTCAATGATTTTGCCGATCCGGATTTGGCGCGCATGATCGGCCAGACCCAGCAATCACCGGTTACCGACGCCGAGGGCCGGGTCAAGTTCTTCCGGCTCGCCTGGGACGCAGTCGGATCGGAGTTCGCGTCACGGCACACACAGTACGAGATGTTCTATGCCGGCGCCGCCTTCGTGACCAAGAACCATTCTTTCCGGACCTATGACTGGTCCCGTGCCGAAGGCATGGTCGATACCGTCTTGAACGGCTACGATTTGCACAGCGAACTTAGCGACACCGAGCGCACATAAGCATAAGGGGACAACAGCAATGGCAGTGAACAAGGCGCACGACGAATTTCACACCCTCGACATGGAGAGCGGCTGGGAGACACCACCGGGCTATCCGGACGGCATTCAGCAGAAGATCCTGGCCGGCGATTTGGACGAAACGGCCAAACGCGGCAGCCGCACCCGCCTGCTACGCTTCGCGCCCGGCGTCTTCACCACCGAACCCTTCGTTCATGATCATTGGGAAGAGGTCTATCTGGTGAGCGGCGACTTGATCGTCGGCAACGATACAGAAGGCCGTGGCGGCGAGCAATTTCCGCCCAACACCTATGCCTGCCGGCCGCCGGGCGCCGCCCATGGCCCCTTCAAGTCCGAATCCGGCTGCATGCTGCTGGAAATCCACTTCTACGACCCGGCCTGAAACCCGATGTCGCTCGCAGGACGTATTGCCTTGGTCACCGGCGCGGGCCGCGGCATCGGACGCGCCATCGCGCTCGGCTTGGCCCAGGACGGCGCCGATATTGCCGTCAATTATCGGCGCGACGGCGAGGCGGCGGCGGAAACTGTCGCCGCCGTCCGCGCCTTGGGCCGCCGCGCCGAGGCCTTCCAAGCCTCCGTCGATGATCTCGAGGCTGATAAAGTGATGATCAACACCATCGGTGAGTCGCTGGGCGACCTGTCGATCCTGGTCAACAATGCCGGCATCGCCAGCCGCGGCCAGTCGGTCGCCGACAGCGATCCGGCCGAAATGGAGCGGGTGGTCCGGGTCCATGCGTTTGGCCCGTTTTATCTCGCCAAGCTGGTCTTGCCGATGATGCGGCGCCAGGCACGCGGCGACATCGTCATGATTTCCAGCGTCGCTACGCTCTCATTCGCCGCCAACGGCAGCCCCTATTCCATGGGCAAGTCGGCGATGGAAGCCTTGGCACTGACCCTGGCCAAGGAAGAGCGCCAATACGGCATCCGCACCAACATCGTCGCCCCGCCCTTGGTCGAAACGGAGATGGGGCGGCGCCTGGTCAAGGCCCGGAGCGGCGTCACGGATCTTCGCGAATTGGACGCCGGCATGCCCTTCGGCCATGTCTGCCAGCCCGACGACATCGCCAATGTGGTGCGATTCCTGGTTTCAGACGCGAACAGTTACGTAAACGGCGAAAAAATTTCGGTCCATGGCGGCGGCGACGCCAGCGCAGCGCGCCGTTAGATATTTGCGGCCGGCGCCACGACGTGTTCGGCCAAGCCTTCGAGGCGAGACAGGAACCGGTCGATGTCGCGGCCGGCCAGGGCCAGCACCACCTGATCGGCGCCGGCATCCTGGTAGGCCTTGATTTGGTCGAGATCGGCTTTGCCGCCGATCGGGCTGACCGCAAGGCTCACCGACGCCGGTGAGCGGCCGGCTACGGCAGTCAAATCCGCTAACTTGGCCACGGCTTCGCCGAACGCCTGTGGGTCCAAACCTACCGAGAACCAGCCGTCTCCGAGCCGCGCGACCCGCCTCAGCGCCGGCGGCGAAATGCCGCCAATATAGATCGGCGGGTGCGGCTTCTGGACCGGTTTTGGTCCGCTGTGGCTCGGCGGCACTGAATGGAAGGGTCCGTCATGCTCGATCACGGTCTCGGTCCAAATCTTTTTCATGAGCTGGATGTAATCATCGGTGCGGGCGCCGCGGCGCGCCGAATCGATACCCAGGCCTTCGATTTCTTCCAAGCACCAACCGGTGCCGATACCGTAATCGACCCGGCCCCGCGACAACACATCGACATCGGCCACTTGTTTGGCGGCGAACACCGGATTGCGTTGCGGCAAAACCGATACGCCGGTCGCCAGTCGGATGGTTTTGGTGCGTGCGGCGATGAAGGCCATGGCGGTGAATGGCTCAAGCGGCAACAGCGTCGTGTCGTAAGGGAAACTGCCGTCTTCGGAGTAGGGATAGCGCGACTTGATCTCCGGAAACAGCAGGATGTGCTCCGCCAACCAGATCTCGTGGAAGCCGCAGGCCTCGATCGCCGGCACGGCGCGGTCCAGGAAATCCGGGCTGGCGGATTCGCCGCCGAGATAGAGCTGCAATCCGATCTTCATTGGAACCCGCGCTAGCTGGCGAGGTCGGCGAACCGCTTGAGATGATGGTCGGTGTTGCCGAACATCATTTCGATCATCATCAGCCGCTTGTAATAGTGGCTGACGCTGAGTTCATCGGTCATGCCCATGCCGCCATGCAGCTGCACCGCCTGGGATCCGACATATTTGCCGCCCTTGCCGATTTGCGCCTTGGCGCCGGAAGCGGAGCGTTTGCGTTCGGCTTCCCCTTCACCGAGCTTCAAGGTCACCATGTAGGTCATGGAGCGCGATTGCTCCAGCTCGATGAACATATCGACCATGCGATGCTGCAGCACTTGGAACTTGCCGATCGGTACGCCGAATTGCTTGCGCGTCTTGGTGTATTCGGTGGTGGTGTCGAGCAGCACCTGCATGGCGCCGACCGCCTCGGCACAGAGTGCGGCGATCGCTTGATCGGTGACTTTTTCGATCACCGGCAGCGCGCCGCCCGCCGAGCCAAGCAAAGCATCGGCACCGACCTTAACATTGTCTAGGGTCACGTCGGCCGCCCGTAAGGCATCGATCGTGCGGTAGTCGCGCCGGCCCAGGCCGTCGGCATCTTTATCCAAAATGAACAGCGAAATGCCGTCCGCATCGCGCGTGCCGCCCGCGGTCCGGGCCGATACGATGATCTTGTCGGCGCTCGGCGCGCCGATGACCACGCTTTTATGACCGTTCAAGACATAGCCGCCGTCGGCCGCTTCAGCCTTGGTTTCGACGTCGGAAAGGGTATAGCGCGACTGCGGTTCGGCGAAACCAAAGGCCAGCATCATTTCACCGTTCGCCAGCGCCGGCAGGATCGCCTGCTTCTGCGCCTCGGAGCCCGCCTCGACAACCAGACCGCCACCCAGGATGACCGTCGGCACATAGGGTTCGGCAACCAAACCGCGGCCGAAGGCTTCCATCAGGATCATGGTTTCGACGGGAGAGCCACCAAAGCCGCCGCAATCTTCAGGCAACGGCAGGGCCAGCCAACCGAGTTCCGCGAACTTGGCCCAGTTTTTCCGGCTGAAACCGTCTTCCGTCGCCACGATCTTGCGCCGCGCCTCGAAGTCATACTCGTCTTGGACGAAGCGATCGACACTGTCCTTCAACAAGCTCTGCTCAGTGGAAAATTCAAAATCCATCTTGTCTATACCCCCTGAAATCGGCCGACGGCTTTTTTTGGCATTGGCCGCCCGGCAGCCAATTTTGGCGCCGCGATCAAACCACCTCGGCCGCCGACTTACAAGCCCAGCACCATCTTGGCAATGATGTTGCGTTGAATTTCATTCGAACCGCCATAGATCGAGGCAGCCCGAAGATGCAAATGACTTTCGTTTAGGCCATCTGCGTAGTCCGGTATCGGCAGTGGCTCGTTGCGGCCGTCCAACGGCGCTTCATGGGGCGCCGCATAATAGCCGATCGCCTCGATCAGCAGTTCGTTGATGCGCTGCGTCATGTCGGCGCCGCGAATTTTGAGGATCGAGGATTCCGGGCCCGGCGGCTTGCCGGCCGCCTCGTCCGCCAAGGATCGTAGGTTAGTGAACTCCAACGCCGTCAAATCGATCTCCGTCTCGCTAAGCTTTTGCCGGAAAGTCGTGTCGGCCAACAGCGGCCGGCCGTCGGAGACTTCGGCGGCGGCAATCGCTTTAAGCTGACGCAGCCGCCGCTTCGATACCGGCACGTTGGCAATGCCGTTGCGCTCATGACCGAGCAGGAACTTGGCATAGGTCCAGCCCTTGTTTTCTTCACCGATCCGATTGGCTTTCGGCACCCGGACGTCGTCGAAAAAGACCTCGTTCACATGGTGGCCGAGCTCCATGGTGATGATCGGCTGTACGGTGATGCCTGGCGTCGTCATGTCGATCAATAGGAAAGAAATGCCTTCCTGCGGTTTACCGCTGGAATCGGTCCGGACCAGGCAGAAAATCCAATCGGCGAAATGGGCATGGCTGGTCCAGATCTTGTGACCGTTGACGACGTAATCATCACCGTCAGATACCGCCTTGGTCATCAGCGATGCTAAATCGGAACCGGAACCGGGTTCCGAATAGCCTTGGCACCAAAACCGGTCACCACGATAGATCGGCGGCAAATGGAAATCCTTTTGCGCCTGGTTGCCGAAGGTGTAGATGACCGGCGCCACCATACTCAGGCCGAATGGCGACAAGGTCGGCGCGCCGGCGCTGCCGCATTCACCGTCGAAGATGAAGCGTTGCGTGGCCGACCAATCGCAACCGCCATGGTCCACCGGCCAATGCGGCGCCGCCCAGCCCCGGTCGGCCAATGTGCTGTTCCAGGCCTGCATGTCGTCTTTGCTCGGCCAGGCGCCACGGCTTGCCCGCGCCGCCATCTCCGGCGACAGTTTTTCGTCCAAAAACGTCCGGACGTCGTCCCGGAAAGCTAGTTCCTCCGCCGTAAATGCAAGATCCATTATGGTTCAGTCCCCAATTGCAGCGAAATAGCGAAAATCGGTGCCGCCGTCGCGGTTTATCTGGTCGACCAGACCGACTTCCCAGGTCAAGTAGTCCTGCATCCAGCGCTCAACACCGCCTTCCCGGTCGTAGGGTTTGTACCAGACGTCGTCGGTATCGCAGGTCATGTAATTGGCGCCTTCCTCCAGCGCCAACCCGGCCGCCTTCCAGGCCGCGGTGCCACCGTCCAAGATGCTGATCTCAAGCTCGGGCCGCGCCGCCTTGGCATCGGCAAACGCCAATTCGGCCAAGCGGCCGTCCGGCGAGGTCAGTACCACGCGATCGACCGGCGGCAGCCGGAACAGCGCGCTTGAAAAGCGCGCCCGGATCGCCCACCAGGCCCGCGGGATGTGGCCATCACGGTACTGCAGCGAGGTCGCGAGATCGACAACGACGACACCGTTGCCTTGCTCAAGCGCCGCATTCAAGGTCGCAACGTCCATGCGTGGCGCCGCTTCCATGGTCGGCAAGGCAACCGATCGCGGGCCGGTTTCAAGACCAGCGCTACCCAAGCCGCCGGCCAAAACGCGCACCTCGGTCCAGCCCATTTGAACGAGCCAGGACGCGGTCATCACCGCCCGGACTTCGGTATCGTCGACCAGCACGATGCGGGCATTGCGGGTGCCGACATATTCGTCGGTGGCTTGCACCAGCTGGCCACCCGGCGCGTTCCGCGAACCCGGCAGATGGCCGTTTTCGAATTCCTCCGGCTGGCGCACGTCCAATACATAGAGCGTCTGGGTATCGGTCGCCGCCTGCCAGTCGGCAAGTTCGTCACGGTCAATGGCCTTGACCCCGAATCGGGCGCGGACCCGGTCGGCCGCGGCCTTGGCCGCGGCCAGGCCGCCTTTGCTGACCCCGGGCCAGCGCCTGTCCTGACCGTGGTCCAGGGTTAGGCCGGCCAAATGCCAGCCCATGGTGCCGTCCTTTAACGCCATCACTTGATTTGGGATGCCGGCGTTAATCAGTGATTGCGCGCCAATGATCGACCGGGTCCGGCCGGCGCAATTGACGACCACCAAGGTGTCCGGATCCGGTGCCAATTCATGAACCCGGTAAACCAGTTCGGCGCCCGGCATGTCGACGCCGCCGGGGATGCTCATGCGGTGATATTCTTCGATTGGCCGGGAATCCAGGATCACCATGTCGCGGCCGGCATCCATCTCCGCCTTCAATGCTTCGGCTGACAGGTGCGGGGTGTCGTAGCGATGCTCGACGAACTCGCCGAACGCCTTGCTTGGGACGTTGACGCCGGAAAAGACTTCGTAGCCGGCCGCTGCCCAACCGGGCACACCGCCTTCGAGAATGGCGACATCGCCGTAGCCGAGTTCGGCCAACCGCGCCGCGCCGCGCGCCGCCAAATCCCACTGCTCCTCGGCACCACCGTCGCAGACCACAATCGGCGTCGTTTTGCGCGGCACCAGGTCGGTGATAGCAAGCTCCAGCCGACTGAGCGATAAGCACATGGCAAACAGCAAATGGCCTTGCGTGAACACGCCCTGTTCACGCAAGTCGAACAGTGCCAACTCGTCCTGGCTGTCGAGCGCGTGTTTGAGGTCGGTAGCAGAAATCGTTTTGGTCACGCCTATAACTCCGTCTTGTCGATCGTTAAAAAGTCCTTCAGCTCCGCCTCAGTGTACTTTTGACCGGGTAGTAATGCCAAATCAGGCCTTGGGGCCACCAAGGTCAATCGCCAAAAAAATGCATCGCGACGTGGCGTTGGTGTGGCCGGTAGCGATGTTCGAACAGGAAAACGCCCTGCCAGGTGCCGAGCATCATACGGCCATGCTGAACCGGAATCGCCAAATGGGTCGCGGTCAGTGCCGCGCGAATATGGGCGGGCATGTCGTCGGCGCCTTCGGCAGTATGGCGATAGAGCGTCGGATCGTCTTTGACCAACCGGCTGAAGAACGCATCCAAATCGTGCATCACATCCGGGTCGGCATTTTCCTGGATGGTAAGCGACGCCGAGGTGTGGCGAATATAGAGCGTCAACAATCCGCACTCCGGCTTCGGCCGTTGCGAGTCCAACCAGTGTCTGACATCGGCGGTGATTTCATAGAGGCCACGGCCATCGGTGGCGAACGTCAGCTCTTCAAGGTGCTGCCGGCTCATCGTGCCTTCACCCACCAGCGCATGAAGTCCCGGCCGTAGAGCGGCGGCATGGCCGGCATGCCGAAGCGATTCCAAAACGCGAAGCGGTCGACCGGCGTGTAATAAAGCGGCACCACCAAATGCGACCACAGCAGCAGCCGGTCCAGCGCTCGCGCCGCCGCCACCAACGCGCCGCGCTCGCGCGCAGCGGTCAGACGTTCGAGCACGTGGTCGACCGCCGCCGATTTCAGGCCGGCATAATTGCGGCTGCCCGGATCATCGGCCGCGGCACTGCCCCAATAATAGGCTTGCTCGGCGCCCGGCGACAGCGACTGGTACCAATAGGTGAGCATCATGTCGTAGTCAAAACCCTGCAGCCGCCGTTGGAATTGCGCCGCGTCGACGACGCGAACACGCGCTTCGACACCGAGGCGAAGCAGCGATCGGGCATAGGCCAGTGCAACACGTTCCTCGCGGGGATCGGCCAATAGTATCTCGAACGCCAACGGGTCACCGCTTTGGTCGTGGGTCATGATACCATCGCGGACCCGCCATCCGGCCGCCTGCAGCAAGGCAAAGGCCCGTTTCAATTTGGCCCGGACCGTCGCGGCCGGCGCGACCTCGAAGGGGCGCTCGAACAATCCCGCCGGCAGCGCCGCTTCAAACGGCGCCAACAAGCGCCGTTCATCATCATCAGGCAGGCCCCGCGTCGCCAGCTCGGAGTTCGCGAAGTAGCTGTCGGTGCGCCTGAGCGCGCCGCCGAAATACCGCCGATTGAGTCCGTCGAAATCGAGGACCAACGCCAGGGCGGCGCGAACTTGGGTGTCGCGAAACAAGGCTTTGCGCATGTTGAAGACAAACCCGCGCATGCCCGACGGCCGGCCATGGGCCGCTTCCAACAGCCGGATGTCGCCGCCCCGGACGGCGGCGGTATCGCGCGCGGCGAGCCACCTGGTCGGATCGAACTCCAGGCGCAGATCGTAGGCATCGGCGTAAAACGCCTCCGTCGCGATCGCCGCGTCCCGATAATAGTCGTAGTGAATGCGATCGAAATTGTTGTGGCCCACATTGATGCCGAGATCGCGCCCCCAATAATCCGCCCGCCGGCGGTAGGTGATATGCCGGCCCGGCTCGACGTCGGCCACTTTATAGGGTCCGCTGCCCGGAATGGCCTGCAATGTCGTCTCGTCGAAGCGCCGAGATTCAAACCAATGCGCCGGCAGGATCGGCATCAGCCCCATGATGAGCGCTTGCTCGCGGTCGCTGGTATCGGCGAATCGGAAGCGGACGCCGTCGCTGCCGACCCGGTCGACGGCCGCAACGCGTTTGTAATAGAGGCGGTGATTGGCCCGGCCCTGCTGCCGCAGCGTCCGGTAACTGAACAGCACGTCATCGACCGTGACCGGCCGGCCGTCGGCGAACCGGGCCCGCGGATCAAGGTGGAACGTGACAGTGGCGCGGTCCGGCGCCGCGATGACCCGGGCCGCCAGGCGGCCGTAGAGCGTGAACGGTTCGTCCTGGCCGCGTTTCAGCAGCGATTCGAAGGTGAACTGCAGGCCCGCCGCCGGCACGCCCTTCAATATGTATGGATTGAGTGAATCGAAACTGCCTTGGGCCGCGAGCCGCAACGTGCCGCCCTTTGGTGCTGCCGGGTTTACATAGTCGAAATGGGTGAATTGGGCTGAATATTTCGGCGCGCCATGCATGGCAATGCCGTGATCCGTTGCGCCGGCGCTGTTGACCGCCAGACACGCCGTCAACGCCGCGAGGCCATACCGAAAATACCGACCAATCATGGCGCCGACTATCGGCCAAGCGTGACTGGACGGCAAGCCGCCTGTCGGCGATGATCGGCCGCCCTGGGGCTTAGACACCGTCAATATTTGGAAGCAAGTGCATGAACAAACCGAGCGCCGACGGATTCGTACCGCCGGAAGGTTTTCGGGCGATCCGCGAGACCGGCGGATTCGATGACTGGATCGGCCCGATCTATTCGCGACGCCTTGAAGATGGCCACTATCGGCTCGGATTCTTGGCCGAACAACGTCACGTCAATCCGCAAGGCGCCATTCACGGCGGCATGATGATGAGCGTCTGTGACACCATGATGGGCATCGCGGTGTTTCGCGCCATCGGCAAGAAACGCTGCGCCACCATCGGCCTCAATGCCCATTTTGTGGCCGGCGCCAAGATCGGCGATTGGATCGAGGCGTCGGCGGAAATCGTCCGGCGCGGGCAATCCGTGGTCTTCGTCCGCGGCGCCCTGGAACGCGGTGACACCTGCCTGATGACCGCGGATGGCATCTGGAAGGTGTTGGAATAAAGCGATGACCGTTTTGATCCAAGACATTGAATTGGCCCGCGTTCGCCTGCAGGGCCGGATCCGCGAGACGCCGATGATCGAGGTCGTCGACGCGACCCAGCCGGTCACTGACGGCGAGCTTTACTTGAAGCTGGAGAACCTACAGATCTCCGGCTCGTTCAAGGCCCGGGGCGCCACCAACACTCTGTTGAGTCTGCCGCCTGAGCGTCTGGCCAAGGGCTTGATCACCGCGTCGGGCGGCAACCACGGCCTCGGCGTTGCCGCCGCGGCGCGCGGCGCCGGCGTGCCGGCTAAAATCTTCCTGCCGGCCAACACGCCGGCCGCCAAGGCTGACAAGATCAGGCGTTGGGGTGCCGAAGTCATCAGCCATGGCGCCGTCTGGGACGATGCCAATGTCAAGGCCATGGAAACCGCCGAATTGACCGGCATGCTGTACGTCCATCCCTTCGCCTTGCCTTCGGTTATCGCCGGTCAGGGCACGGTCGGGCTGGAAATCCTCGAGCAGCGGCCCGACGTCGACATCGTGGTGGTGGCGATCGGCGGCGGCGGCCTGATGTCCGGTGTCGCCACCGCCATCAAATCCATTCGTCCCGACGTCCGCGTCATCGGCGTCGAGCCGGAAGGCGCCCCGACGCTTTATCAATCCGTGCGCCAAGGCGCGGTTATCGAGTTGGACGAAATCACGACCCGCGCCAACACCTTGGCGCCGCGCCGCTCGGAAGCGATCAACCTGGCGCTGATTTCCCGCCATACCGACGAGATCGTGCTGGTCAGCGACGCAGACATGGAGGCGGCTGCCGATTGGCTCTGGTTCGAACTCGGCATCGCCGCGGAACTCGCCGCCGCCGCCGGCATTGCCGCCCTTGCCTCAGGAAAGATCGTCGCGGAAGCCGGCGCCAAGGTCTGCGTCTTGATCTGCGGTGCCGGCGAAGACGGGATTAACGGCCACAAAAAATGACGGCGCGGAGGGGGCTTGCCCCGACCGCGCCGTCGGCTATTTCCGAAGGGTCCGAACACTACTGAGAAAGCAACCAGGGAAGGCTAACTAAGACGGCACCCGTCCAGAAATAGTGAGCTGCGTGATAGTGATGGTGACGGTGGCCGCCGTGGCGGCGACCGTGTTGGTAATGACGGCGCGCATGGCGGTGCCCGTGGCGAACCGCGTGGCGTCGGCCATGCCGAAATCGGCGAGAATTACTGCGGCGATGATCAACTTTGTGGCGATAACCCTGACGTGATGAGGCGCGACGGCCTGAATCGTGGCGCTCGGCATTCTCATAGCCGCCACGATCATAGCGCGAGCCGGCTTCGGCTTTGCCGACAAGGGCCATTCCAACCATCACGATAACAGCCAGCGCGCCGATGAGTGTCGTCCGAATTGCCATTGATCTGCTCCCAATTCTGTTGGTCGACCGAGGTTCGTTCGTCGGCCAGTGTCGAGAGGCTAGCAGCCGGCACCTGAACCGGACCTGAACGGGCTTCAGGGCGGCAAAAGAAACGGCTAATTCATCAAATTCGGGCACATTCTCACGTTGTCTGGTGCCGCGGCGCTGTCATAATGGCCTCGCACGGCGTGATTCTTTCCATTGGTTACTGCGACACATGGGAGCGCGGAATGAGCGACCAACCTTGGATCAAGTCCTATCCGGCGGGATCCTCATGGGACATCAAGGTCCCCAACACCCCGATCACCCACTTGCTGGACAACGCGGTCGCGCAATGGCCGAACAACGTTGCCCTTGATTTTCTCGGCAAGAAGGTCTCCTACGCCGAACTTGGCGATTTGGTTGACCGCGCCGCCAAGGGGTTTCAGGAAATCGGTGTCGGCCCCGGCGTCCATGTCGGCCTGTTCCTACCCAACGTGCCGCACACGGTCATCGCCTTTTTCGCCATCCTCAAGGCCGGCGGCACTGTGGTCAATTATTCGCCGCTCGATGCCGAGCGCGAACTGCGCCACAAGATCGAGGACAGCCATACCGACATCATGGTCACCTTGTCGTTGAAGGCGCTTTATCCGATGGTCGGCAAGCTGCTGCGTGATACCCGCCTGAAAAAGGTCGTGGTCGGCGGCATACAGGAATTCCTTCCGTTCCCGAAAAACTTGCTGTTTCCCTTGGTCAAGGGCAAGGAAATCGCCGATGTGCCGCAGGACGCGGACCATATTCCGTTCAAGCAGTTGATCGGCAACGACGGCCGCGTATCGACCCCCGACATCGGCGACCCGGCCGGGACCCTCGCCGTTTTGCAATATACCGGCGGCACCACCGGCGTGCCGAAGGGCGCCATGCTGACCCACGGCAATCTGATGGCGGCTTATACCCAGTTTTCGTCCTTTAACGACGGCGACGAGAAAGTGGCGATCCCGGGCGAGGAAACTATCCTTGCCGTGCTGCCGCTGTTCCACATTTACGCATTGACCTTGATCCTGCTGTTCGGCATCGGCGGCGGCGCGCAGATCATTCTGCATCCGCGCTTCGAGCTGGACGACGTCATGAAGGATTTGCATGGCAAGAAACCGACCATCTTTCCCGGTGTGCCGACCATGTATACGGCCATCATCAACCACCCGAAGATCGCCGAGCATGACCTTTCATCACTCAAGTTTTGCGCCTCCGGCGGCGCCCCCCTGCCCTTGGAGGTGCAACAGCGGTTCCAGAACATTACCGGCTGCAAACTGGTCGAAGGCTGGGGCATGACCGAAACCGCGCCGGCCGGCTGTTCGACGCCGGTGCACGGCGTCTACAAGGAGGGCAGCTGCGGCATCCCGCTGCCCGGCATCTCCATGGCCATCTACGACATCGAGGACCCGGCCAAGGTGCTTGGCCTGACCGAGGTCGGCGAGATCTGTATCAAGGGCCCGAACGTCATGAAAGCCTATTGGGAAAAACCGGAAGCGACGGCGGAATCCTTTAACGCCGACGGCTTTTTCCGCACCGGCGACACCGGCTACATGGACGACGACGGCTACATCTTCATTGTCGACCGCCTAAAAGACATGCTGACCTGTTCCGGTTACAACGTCTATCCGCGCAACATCGAAGAAGCGATCTACCTGCACACCGCCGTCGAGGAAGTGACCGTGATCGGCATTCCCGACGATTACCGCGGCCAGGCACCCAAGGCCTTCATCAAACTGAAGGACGGCGCCACGGTCTTCAATTTGGAAGAGTTGCAGGAATTCCTTTCCGATAAAATCGGCCGCCACGAAATGGTCAGCGAAATGGACATCCGTCCCGAGCTGCCCAAGACCCTGGTCGGCAAATTGTCGAAAAAGGAACTGGTCGAGGAAGAAGAAAAGAAGCGCGCTAGCGCTGCGTGACCCCCGTAGCAGGGCTCGCTGGTCGAGCCCTGCCGCGAGAAGCCCGATTATCTGCTCAGCAAGCCTTGCAGCTTCATGGCGATGCCCATGTCGCCGGAGACTTTCAGTTTGCCCATCATGAAAGCGGTGGTGCCGTCCAACTCGCCGGCCACCATGCTGAGGAAATCTTCCATCGTAATACCGATGGTGCAATCCGCGTCTTGATTTTCGTTGGAAACCGTATTGGGGTCGGACACGCCATCGATAAAAACCACGCCCTCGTCGCCGAAATCAAACTTCAACGTCGCCTTCAACCCGGAATCATCGCCAACGCGTTCGCGCAGGCCCTCGGTCACTTTCTCTAAACTCATCGTCTACTCCTCGTTTCGAGCCTTGACGCCGACGGCGCCACGCTGTGTTGCGCATTGACGTTTACGTAAACGTTACTTAACTTTTCGGCCCGTCGGAGGCGACGGGTCCCGATCGCGGCCGCATCATACAGCAATCTGGAGCGATGGCGTCGGTTTTTGCAGGCCTGGATTGACGAAATTTAGGAGGCGGATTTGCCGTACAATTCTGTGTTCAAAGACGGCTTGTTCAAGGGCCAATCGGTGATCGTCACCGGCGGCGGCAGTGGCATCGGCCGCTGCACTGCGCATGAATTGTTCGCGCTTGGCGCCCGGGTGGCTTTGGTCGGGCGGCGCCTCGATCGGCTCGAGACTGTGGCCGCCGAGATCGCCGCGGAAGGCGGACAGGCCGATTGTTATACTTGTGACATCCGCATCGAAGACGAGGTCCGCTCGACCGTCGCCGCCATCCTTAGCCAGCACGGCCGGATCGACGGCTTGGTCAACAATGCCGGCGGCCAGTTCCCGGCGCTGCTCAAGGACATCAGCCAAAAAGGCTGGGAGACCGTGGTGCGCGCCAACCTGACCGGCGGCTTCCTGATGGCCCGGGAATGCTACAATCAGTGGATGGCCGACCACGGCGGCGCCATCGTCAACATCACCGCCGACATTGTCGGCGGCATGCCGCGCATGGGCCATTCCGGTGCTGCCCGGGCTGGCATGGAGAACTTGACGGAGACTGCGGCCACCGAATGGGCGCAATCCGGCGTCCGGGTCAATTCCGTGGCACCGGGTTACGTCGCCTCCAGCGGCATGGATACCTACGACGAGGCGACCAGCGACGAGATGCGCGGCTGGAAAAATTTCGTACCGCTGCGCCGGCATGGTGACGTCGCCGAAGTCAGCGCCGCCATCGTGTTCCTGTTGTGCGAGGCGGCCGCGTTCATCTCCGGCGCCTGCATTCGCGTCGACGGCGGCGCACCCGGCGCCCGGCGAAACTGGGACTTGCCCGACCATAAAAATGCGCCGACGTTCGACGGCTTTCACTTGGACCACACCGCCGCCATCGTCAAAGACGACGCCGGCTGATTAATTCCGAGACCGCGTTCGAATTTGAAATACGCGGTCAGGGCCGCGACTGCGGCCCCGGCGCGGTTAGCGCCGCCCCCGGCGGAGCCATGCGCCGTATGCGCACTGGCGTGAGCGCAACAAACGGACCTGCTTTGATGAAAATCGAAACAGGTCTACAAATCGGCGGCGAGTTCCTGAATGACCGCCCAGGCCTCGTCCAAGTGCCGCGGCTCGGTCGAGCGTTGGCCGACCGCGAAGCGGATCACGTAGGCTCTCTCGACCAATGTCTGGGTGAGATAGATCCGGCCGTCGTCATTTATGCGCTGCAACAGGCGCGCATTGAGGCTGTCCAACTCAGATCCGTCGTCGGTCCCCTGCGGATGATAGCGGAAGGTGAATAGCGCCAGCCGCGGCGGTGTCATCAATTCGAAATCCGGCGCCGCGTCGACGGTCTCCGCCAGGCGATGGGTCCAGGCGATGTGATCGCCGACCATGCTTTTCAGCCGATCGACGCCATAGGCGCGGATGACGAACCAGAGCTTGAGCGCCCGGAAGCGCCGGCCCAACGGGATGCCCCAGTCGCGGTAATCGATGACCTGGCGGCCTTCACGCGACTTCAAATATTCCGGCATGATCTCGAAGGTGCGAACCAAAGCATCCTCGTCGCGGACGAAATAGGCCGAGCAGTCGAAATTGGTGAACAGCCACTTGTGCGGGTTGAACACGAAGCTGTCGGCCGCCTCGGCGCCGTCTGCCAAGTGGCGATGCTCCTCCAGGATCAAGGCACTGCCGGCCCAGGCGGCGTCGACATGCAGCCACACCCTATGGGTGGCGCAGATTTCACTTATTGGCCGGATCGGATCACAGGCGCCGGTGCCGGTGCTGCCGATGGTCGCGACTACGCAACAGGGCCTGATACCGGCGGCCTGGTCAGCGACGATGGCCTCTGCCAATGCTTCGGGCCGCATGGCACCGTCGCCGTCGACCGCGATCTTGCGCACATGGCGCCGGCCGAGGCCGGCGATCGTCGCTGCCTTTTCGATCGAGGAATGGGTTTCCGCCGAGCAATAGACTGCCAACGGCGGCTGGCCGAATAGGCCCTCTTCATTGCTCCGCCAGTCGAGCAGCTTCTCCCGCGCCGTCAGGATGGCAACCAGAGTGGCGCCGGAGGCGGAATCCTGGATGACGCCGGAGAAACCCGTCGGCAGGCCTATCATCTGCCTGAGCCAATCCAGCATCCGGGTTTCCATCTCGGTCGCCGCCGGCGAGGTCTGCCACAGCATGCATTGGGCGCCGATGGTCGCCGTCAGCATCTCGGCCAACACCGAGGGCGGGCTCGAATTGGCCGGGAAGTAGGCGAAAAAGCGCGGATGCTGCCAATGGGTGATGCCCGGTACGATATCGCGCTCGAAGTCGCCCAGGATCGCCTCCATCGCATGGCCGTCATTCGGCGGCGCCGCCGGCAATTTGGCTGCGATTTCCCCCGGCCGCACGGCGGCGCGCACCGGGTAGCGTTCGACGCTGTCCAGGTAATCCGCCATCCAATCGACGATGCCGTGGGCTTGACCGCGAAATTCCTCGTTGTTCATGCCTGCCTCCGCTGCCGTGCTTTGTCCCGCGAATAGGCCATTGTTCCTTCCCCCATGACAAGGCCAACAGAATATTGAACGTTGTACAAAAAAACAAACGTTGTAGTGTATCGATCAGTTGATCACCTGTGAGGAACGATCCATGGCATTACAGCCGACATCGCGGCGCCAGGCTGTCCGGGACTTCAAGCGGCAAGGCATCTTGGACGCGGCCGAAGCGCTGTTCCAAGAGGCCGGCATTGCCGGCATCACCATGCGGGCGATCGCCGAGCGGGCCGGCTACACTGCAGGCGCGCTTTATTCCTATTACGATGCCAAGGACAAGATCCTGGTCGATTTGCTGCGGCGGTCGCTGGCATCTTTGAACCAGCGGGTTCGCACAGCAAAGCCCGACGACGCTTTGGCCACCTTCCACCAATTCTTCAGCGACGAGCCGGCGGCCTTCGATCTGTTGCTGCATGTCCTGGGCGAGGCGGAACGCGGCGGCTTGAGTGCCGAAGGCGACCGGCACTTGAACGGCCGGCTGATCCCGGTGCTGACGGCGCTCGCCGAAAGCCTCGGTGCGGCCGATCCGGCTGCCGCTAATCGGGCGGTGCTGCGTTTTGCCGCTTTCGCGATCGGCCACCAGGTGCTGGCGCGCTCGCGCCGCCTCGAAAGCCTTGGCTTCGACGCGGCGGCGCTGCTGCGCGAAGAAATCGCCTCTATTCAGATGGCGTAGAAACGCTAGATCGTTGGTTCGAATCCGGCCAGGAGAGCCAAATATTTCAAGGGGTAAGGCCGGATGGGGTTGTAGGCGCGCGGTCATCGAGATCCGCGCGCTTCTGGTAGTCTCATTGTAAAAAGAAAACCTCCCAAAACTCCGGGGGTTTTGATACGGGGTTTTGGGTACGGCAACTGATCGAAATCCGGAGGCCGGGGGATCTGTAACGAAAACCACCCTTTTTGGATGCCTACCTTTGCGAGTAAAACCCGAATTCACCAGATCGGAGCCGATGTCTCTTGTCAGTGAAGGCCGACTTTTCAGATTCCCTGTTGAATGGGAAGAAGTTGACCCTTTGCCGACCTCCGGCCCGGTACTTTTTGCGCTGTTCAGTAAACAGATGCTACTGAAACTAGCTAATGCGCGATCATCCAATATTGGTCGGGGATAGATACAATCACCTTACTAGTTTTCCATCATGGCTATGAAACGCGGGTGACTTCGAAGCGATATGAAATCACCGTCAGTACTTAACTCTTTTTTCAAATTAGAGGCTCCGGTGACCGCCACTTCCAGGAAATCGATAGCTTTCTCAGGTTGTTTCAAAAGCGCATAAAGACAGGCAAAATTGTAGTAGTTTATTTTGTCCGACGGATCGTTTTTGAGGGCCCGATCGGCCATATCCTCGGCGTCCGAAAAACGACCCAAATGAACGAATGCAAAAGCACAAGACATGCATGCCCGTGTATTGTCAGGTTCCAGCTCGAGCTTCCGCAATCCGATTTCAAGTGTTTTTTGCGCGACGTTTTTTACATCTGTATCCTTATTTAGATCTCTATAGATCCCTAGTAAAATTCCAGGCGTTTGCGGATCCTGCGGCGAAACTTTCCAAGCGCGCTCAAAATGCATAGCAGCGTCTGAAAGCGCACCGTGTCTAAAACAAAGCTGTCCCCAGAAATAGTGGGCTTCATACAGATTGGGGTCCAACTCGGTCGCTACAGCAAATTCCTCTTCCGCCTTTTTTCTGTCATCAGTCAGCATCAAAAAGAAACCCATCGAAGAATGAGCTTCTGCTAAAGTCGGGTCTAAGTCCAAAGCCTTGTTGATGGCGTCCAATACGCCTTCCAGATAGATATTCTCCCCTTCCCAACGGAAAAGCTGCGAGCCGCAGTCCGCTAGCCCGCAATAGGCACGAGCGAAGTTTGAATCGCATGAAATTGCCCGTCTAAATAACGTCCGGGCCTCAATAAATTTAGCCTTCCTGAAGAAATGAGAGCACTGTCGTCCTTTGAGATAATAGTCATAGGCCTGAAAATCCGACGTCGGCGCTCGCGCCACCGATTTCGCTTCCTCAGGCAGAAGGGCCAATTGCAGAGCGCCAACTATGTTGTTTGTAATTTCATCCTGAACAGCAAAAATGTCGTCTAATTCGCGATCATAACGATCTGCCCAAACATGTCCGCCGGTTTGTGCGTCGATAAGCTGCGCTGTTATACGCGCCCTGTTTCCTACTTTGCGAACGCTGCCCTCGACAACGTAACGCACGCCCAAATCTTGGGAGATGTGCAGAATATTTACGGCCTCGCCTTTATAAGTAAAGCTTGAATTTCTAGCGATAACGAACAGAGCAGATACTTTCGAAAGGTCCGTAATAATATCCTCCGAAATGCCATCGGAAAAGTATTCCTGTTCGGGATCGCCGGACATATTGTCGAAGGGCAGCACGGCAATGGATGGTTTATCAGGCAGCGCTAAGGGTGCTTGCTCGAACGGCGCGGATATCGCTTTGGCGATAGCTTGCCAACGCCAGACTTGCACCGGTCGTGCAATGTTCTTGACTTCGTGTTCGCCGCCATCTTGCCAAGCAATCTCAAGACGGTCGCGGATCTGTCGATAGGCGTCATCCGACAGTATGATACCGCCCGGCTCACAAATGTTTTCCAGTCGTGCCGCAATGTTGACACCGTCACCCAACAGGTCGTCGCCGTCCACCACGACATCACCCACATTGATGCCGATGCGGTATTCAATGCGCTGACCTGCTGGAATCTTTCGGTTTCGCTCTGCCATACCGACCTGCATTGCCATCGAACACCGCACAGCCTCCACGGCAGAAGGGAATTCCAACAAAAAGCTATCGCCAGCCGTGTTGGCAATCCGTCCATGATGTTCGGCAAGCAGCGGTTCGATGAGTTCAGTGCGGTGGCTGCGCTGGCTCGCGAGTGTGCCTTCCTCGTCGTTCCCGATAAGGCGCGAGAAGCCAGCAATATCTGCGGCAACGATCGTCGTCAGTCTGCGCTGTGCCCCATCCGTCATGACCGAAGTCTAGCGGCCAACGTTAGGGGAATCTATGCCTGTCAAGCATGAAGCCGAACGCCCGCTATTGGCACTTAAGGGAACTGCCTCTATTCGGCCTGACGGGCTGTTGCTGACGGCATAGCCGACTTTCCGGTACTAGCAGCACGAGAATAACCGTGTTCGGGTCGCAGAATTTGATTTTGTGCGAAAGAGCGTCTTCGGATAAGACGCAGAAACGCATCTTTCGTGCGCGTGAGCCAGGTTTGATCTCACCCCTGCAAGGTGCAATTTCCTGTCCATGCCCACGCGACCGCACCCTTACCGTTCCGCGCCCTGTCCGCCGCCTTCACGCCGGCAGACACGCGTCACGGCCTACCGATAGCCATGCTCGCCGGCTCAGGTGGCGTAGAAGCGCTTGCCCGCTTCGGCCATGCTACGCAACAGGTCGGGCGGCAGAAAGCGTTCGCCGTGGGTTTGGGCCAAGCGATCGCATTCGGCCACGAACAAACCGACGCCGACGGTATCGATCTGGCTCACCGCGCCGCCTCGGAACGGTGCGAAGCCCCAGCCGAGCACCGAGCCGACATCGGCGTCGCGCGGGTCGGTGACGACATTTTCTTCCAGGCAGCGCGCGGTCTCGACCGATTGAATGTAGATCAGTCGCTTGATCACCTGGTCGACGTCCGGCTGGTCGTCGGCGAGCTGAAAATGCACGCCCAAATCCGGCCAGAGCCGCTTCGGCCCGTCGTCCGGATAATCGTAGAACCCTTTGCCGACCTTCTTGCCCATGCGGTTGAGCGTTTCCGCCATCAACGCGACCACGGCGTCCGACGGTGCCGGCCGGTCGTCGGACCCAAGATCCGCCTTGGTCTGCTGGCGGATGCGATGCATCAGTTCGATCGAGACCTCGTCCGCCAGCGCTAGCGGGCCGACTGGCATGCCGGCCATTTTGCCGGCGTTTTCGATCAGCGCCGGATTGATCCCTTCCGCCAACATGGCGATGCCTTCGCCGACATAGGTGGCGAACACCCGGCTGGTGAAAAAGCCGCGGCTGTCATTGACCACGATCGGCGTCTTGGCAATGGCTTTTACGTAGTCCATGGCGTGCGCCAAGGTCCCGTCCGAGGTCTCGGCGCCGCGAATGATTTCCACCAACGGCATCCGATCCACCGGCGAAAAGAAATGCAAACCGACAAATTTATCCGGCCGGCTGCTTGCCTCCGCCAGCCCGGTGATCGGCAGGGTCGAGGTGTTGGAGGCAAAGAGCGCCTCAGGCGCCAACACCGCCTCGGTCTTCTTGGTGACGTCTGCCTTGATCGCGCGATCCTCGAACACCGCTTCGATGACCAAATCAACACCGGCGAGGTCGGCGTAATCCGTTGTACAATGAATGCGTTCAAGCAGCGCCTGGCCGGCCGCCGCGTCTAGCCGTTTTCGGCGCACCGCTTTGTCGATCAGGCCGGCGGAGTAACTTTTGCCCTTCTCGGCCTGGTCCAAACTGGTGTCCAACAATACCACGTCGATGCCGCCCTTAGCCGAGGCATAGGCGATGCCGGCGCCCATCATGCCGGCGCCGAGCACGCCGACTTTGCCAACTTTGAGGCGAGCAGGGCCGGCCGGCCGGCGGCCGAGCTTGTTGGCGTCGGTCACCGAGAAAAAGAACCGCACCATGTTGCGCGCCTGGTCGGTGCCGGCGGTATGAACAAAATACCGGGTCTCAACCGCCAACGCGGAATCGATATCCAACAGCGAGCCTTCATAGACCGCGGACATGATATCCTGTTGCGCCGGATAGTTGCCCTGGGTCTTGGCCCGCAGCATGGCGGTACCGGCAACGAAGACTTGCTGCCCGGCCGCGCCGCCCGGCATGCGAAAGCCTTTTTTGTCCCAGGGCTGGGTCGCCTTAGCGGCTTCGTCGGTCTTGAGCCAGGCCTTGGCCGCCGTCAGCAATTGGTCGGCCGGGACGATGTCGTCGATCAGACCGGCTTTGAGGGCCGCCTGCTGATCCAACTCCCGGCCTTCCAGCATGAGCGGCAACGCCGCCTGCGCGCCGATCAGGCGCGGCAAGCGCTGGGTGCCGCCGCCGCCCGGCAGCAGCCCGAGCTTGGCTTCCGGCAGCCCGATCTTGAGCCGCGGCGTATCCGCTGCAATCCGGCGATGGCAACTGAGCGCGAATTCATAACCGCCGCCCAGCGCATGGCCATTGATGGCCGCGACGAACGGCTTGCCGCCGGTTTCCATCTGCCGGGTGATGACGTGGATTTTCTTGACGATGTCGACTAAACCGCCGGCGGCACCAGCCAGGTCGGCACCGACGATAAATTCCTTACGCGCCGAGGCGACGATGACGCCGGAGACTTGGTCGTCGGCGACCGCCTTTTCGACCGCGTCGCCGAAGGCCGCGAGTGTGTCGCTGTTGATAACGTTCATCGGACGGTCCTGGACGTTCCAGGTAATCGTCGCGATGCCGTCGTCATCCAGGTGATAATCGATCATGCACTTACCCCTTGCCCGGCCACTTTTTGGCGGCCGGATATCGATGCGAACGCGGCGGTTTAGACGCGTTCAATAATGGTTGCGGTTCCCATGCCGGCGCCGACGCATAGGGTCGCCAAGCCGGTATCCAGGTCACGCCGTTCCAATTCATCGAGCAAGGTGCCGAGAATCATGGCGCCAGTGGCACCCAACGGGTGGCCCATGGCAATGGCGCCGCCATTGACGTTCATGACGTCATGCTCGACGCCGAGTGCTTGGCAGAAGCGCAGCACGACCGCGGCGAAGGCTTCGTTCAACTCCCAGAGATCGATGTCGTCGGCGCTCATGCCGGCGCGCTTCAAGGTCTTCTCCGCCGCCGCCGACGGGCCGGTCAACATGATCGTCGGCTCCGAGCCGATTGAAGTGAAGGCGCGAATTCGGGCACGCGGTTTCAGGCCAAGTTCCTCACCGATTTCCTTGGTGCCGAGCAGCACCGCGGCGGCGCCATCGACGATGCCGGAAGAATTGCCGGCGTGATGGACGTGGGTGATGCGTTCGATCTCGGGATATTTCTGCAGCGCCACGCCGTTGAAGCCGAACTGGTCGCCGGCGGTCGCGAACGCTGGCTCGAGTGCTGCCAAGGACTGCATCGTGGTGTTCGGGCGCATATGCTCATCGCGATCCAACACGAGGTCGCCATTGATGTCGCTGACCGGCACCACGGAATCCTTGAACCGGCCGTCGTCCCATGCCGCCTTCGCCCGCTTCTGGCTCTCGACGGCGTACGCATCGACGTCGTCGCGGCTGAAACCGTATTTCGTCGCCACCAAATCCGCTGATATGCCCTGCGGTACGAAATAAGTATCCATCGCAACCTTGGGGTTCGATGCCCAGGCGCCGCCGGAGGCGCCCATCGGTACCCGGCTCATACTTTCGACGCCGCCGCCGATGGCCATGTCCGATTGGCCGGACATGATCTGCGCCGCCGCCATGTTGGTGGCCTCCAGGCCGGACGCGCAGAAGCGGTTGATTTGCACACCGGCGACCGGTTCCGCATAACCCGCATGCAGCGCCGCCACCCGGGCGATGTCGGCGCCTTGTTCGCCGACCGGCTCGACGCAGCCGAGCACGACGTCGTCGACCCGCGCGGTATCGAGGTCGTTGCGGTCACGGATCGCGGAGAGCGCGGTGACGGCCAGGTCGATCGGCGTCACCGTATGCAGCGCGCCGTCCTTGCGGCCCTTGCCGCGTGGCGTGCGGACCGTATCGTAGATATAGGCATCGGTCATCGTATTAATCCTTGCTCCCTCAAAGGCTGCGGCCAATGATTTCTTTCATGATCTCGTTGGTGCCGGCGTAGATGCGTTGCACCCGGGCGTCGGCATAGGCGCGGGTGATCGGATATTCGAGCATATAGCCATAACCGCCATGCAACTGCACGCACTCGTCGATAACCCGGCATTGCAGGTCGCTGCACCAATATTTCGCCATCGCGCCGGTTTCCGCGTCGAGTTCATTGTTGCAGACCTGCTCGATGCATTTGTCGACGAACACCCGGCCGATCTGGGTTTCGGTCTTCAGTTCGGCGAGCTTGAAGCGGGTGTTTTGGAAGTCGGCGACGGGTTGGCCGAAGGCCTGGCGTTCCTTGGTGTAGGTGACGGTCTGCTCGACTGCGGTTTCCGCCGCCGTCACCGCCGAGATCGCGACCTGCAGCCGCTCCCAAGCGAGCTCTTGCATCAAATAGATGAAGCCCTTGCCTTCTTCGCCGAGCATATTGGTCATCGGCACCCGAACGTTGTCAAAAAAGAGCTCGGACGTGTCCTGCGCCTTGAGGCCGAGTTTCTTCAGCCGCCGCCCCTTGGTGAAGCCCTCGCGCTCTGCCTCGACCAAGACCAAGGACGTGCCCTTGGCGCCGGCGGTGGGATCGGTCTTGGTCACGACGACCACCAAATCGGAATGCCAGCCATTGGTAATGAAGGTCTTGGAGCCGTTGATGACCAGTTCGTTGCCGTCGCGCACCGCTGAGGTCTTGACGCCTTGCAGGTCCGAACCGGTGCCCGGCTCGGTCATGGCGATGGCGCCGATCACCTCGCCGCGGGCCATACGCGGCAGCCACTCGGCCTTTTGCTCATGAGAACCGTAGCGGTTGATATAAGGCGCCACGATGTCGGAATGCAGCGTGAAGCCAAGGCCGGTGGTGCCGGCCCGGGCGATCTCCTCCATGACGATGGCCGAATAGCGCCGATCGGCCTCGACGCCGCCGAATTCCTCGGGCATGGACGAACATAAGAATCCGAGTTCGCCGGCACGCAGCCAGACGTCGCGGTCGACGTAGCCGCGCTCTTCCCAGGCTTCGTGATGGGGGGCCACGTCTTCTTCGAGGAACCGGCGCACGGACGCACGGAAAATCTCATGCTCTTCGTCAAACAAACTGCGCTGCAACATCGCTGATATTCCCTCGCTTAGAACGACTCGTCGGCCATGGCCATCATGCTGTCGGCACCGGCCGTCACCTTGGCGGCCAGGCTATTGCAGTCGGGCAACATGCGCTGCATGAAGAACCGCGCGGTCTTCAATTTGTTTTCATAGAAATCGCCGCGCCCATTGGCACCCTCCGACGCCAGCTTTTCGCTCGCCGTCTTGGCCATGCCGGCCCACATATAGCCGACAGCGACCAAGGCAAACAGCTTCAGGTAATCGCTCGAGGCCGCCGCCGCCTCGTTCGGATCCTTCATGCCTTCCTGGGCGACGTGGCTGGTCGCCGACTGCAGGCGGGCGAAAGCGCCGGCCAAGGGCGTGACGAACTCGCGCATTGCCGGGTCTTTCATATTGTCTTCGATGAACCGTGATACCGGATGGAAGAACCGGCGCAGCAGGCGGCCCATGCCTTCCGGCAGCTTGCGGCCGACCAGATCCAGTGCCTGCACGCCGTTGGCGCCTTCGTAGATCTGGGTGATGCGGGCGTCGCGGACGAACTGCTCCATGCCCCATTCATGGATGTAGCCATGCCCGCCATAGCATTGCATAGCGAGATTGGCGCATTCGAAACCCATATCGGTGGCGTAGGATTTGATCATCGGCGTCAGCAAGGCGACCAGATCCTCGGCTTCCTTGCGCGCCGCCTTGTCCGGATGCTTCTCGGCGAAATCGATATTGAGCCCGGTCCAGAGCGCCAGCGCCCGGGCGCCTTCATTGAACGCCCGAATGGTCATCAGCATGCGCCGCACGTCCGGGTGTACGATGATCGGATCGGCTGCCTTGTCGGGCTCGGCGGCGCCGGTCAACGCCCGGCCTTGCAAGCGGTCGCGAGCGTAAGTCACGGCGTTCTGATAGGCGACGACGGATTGCGACAGCCCCTGGATGCCGACCCCGAGCCGCGCCGCGTTCATCATGGTGAACATCGCCCGCATGCCACGATGGGCCTCGCCGATCAAGTAGCCGGTCGCATTGTCATAGTTCATAACGCAGGTCGAGTTGCCGTGGATGCCCATCTTGTGTTCGATCGAGCCGCAGGCGACGCCATTGCGCGCGCCGATCGTGCCATCCTCATCGACCATGAATTTCGGCACGATGAACAGGCTGACGCCACGGATGCCGTCGGGTCCGCCCGGGATCTTGGCCAGCACCAGATGGATGATGTTCTCGGCCATGTCGTGTTCGCCGGCCGAAATAAAGATCTTGGTGCCGGTGATCTGGTAGCTGCCGTCGGCCTGCGGCTCCGCCTTGGTCCGCATCAGGCCGAGGTCGGTTCCGCATTGGGGTTCGGTCAGGTTCATGGTGCCGGTCCATTCGCCGGACACGATCTTCGGCAAGTAGGTGTCTTTTTGCGCTTGGGTGCCCCAACGGTGGATGGCTTCATAGGCGCCGTGGGACAGGCCGGGATACATGGCAAAGGCCTGATTGGCGGCCGAGCCCATTTCGTTGATCACAAACCCGAGCACGAACGGCAGGCCTTGGCCGCCATAATCGGGATCGGCGGTCAAACTTCCCCAGCCGGCTTCGCACCAGCTTTGATAGGCTTCCTTGAAACCGGTCGGCGTCGTCACCTCGCCGTCGTCGAAGGTACAGCCTTCGCTGTCGCCGACCTGATTGAGCGGCGCCAACACTTCGCTCATGAACTTGCCGCCTTCTTCGAGAATGGCGTCGATCAGGTCCGGCGATGCTTCCTCGAAACCGGGCAGGTTGGCATAGCGTTCAATCTGCAGAAAGTCGTAGAGCAGAAACTTGAACTCTTCCGTCGGCGCTTCATAGCTCGGCATGATGGGGCTCCCGAATCAATGCAATCGGATCAATTACGCAAGGGTCGGCCGGTGGTCAGCATATGTTCGATGCGGTCCAACGTCGCGCCGTTGTGCAACAGCTTGACGAAGCTCTCGCGTTCCAGCTTGAGCAGGGCTTTCTCGGTCACCGGTTCGGTGATGTCGGTGTCGCCGCCGCTCAGGACCTGGCCGAGCTCTTTGGCGACGATGGCGTCATAGGCCGTCGCCTTGCCTTGGTCGACGAAACCATCGACCACCATCGCCATGGCGGCCCGCGCCGTGGCGCCGGGCAGAAAGACTTCCGGCAGCTCCGGCGGCACGTAATCGGCCACCATGGCGAGCGCCTTGGCCTTGGCGTCGGCCAGCAGCCGTTGGCGGTTCATGGTGATCGCGTCGCCGTCGCGAAGGTAAAGCAGATCGCGGGCTTCCGCCGCCGACGTCGCGACCTTGGCGGTCGAAATCGCTTCGAAGGCCTGGGCCAGCGCCGGCATCGGGCCGCCCGGCCGTTTCTTGTTGGTGATGTGACGCACGACCATTTCCTTGCAGCCGCCGAAGCCCGGAATGACACCAACGCCGACTTCGACGAGGCCCATATAGGATTCCGCATGAGCCTGGACGGCGTCGGAATGCAGCGCCAGTTCGAGGCCGCCGCCGAGCGCCATGCCGGCCACCGCGGCGACCACCGGCATCGGCCCGTAGCGCAACGCCAGCATCGCTTTCTGGCCTTCGCCGATCATGTTTTCGATGATCGGCCACATCGCCGTGTTGGCGGCGAACAACGCCAGGCCGATGTTGGCACCGACCGAGAAATTGTCGGCGTCGCAACCGATGATAAGCGCCTTGTAGTCTTTCTTGTGCAGGTCGGCGGCACGCCGCACCATGGCGATGGTTTGATCATCGATGGCGTTCATCTTGGAATGTAGCTCGAGGCAAGCGACGCCATCGCCGACATCCCAAATCGAGGCGCTCGCATTCCCGGCGATCGGCTTGGCGCCGCGTTTCTTGTCGGCCAGCATCCAAGCATCGTCGGCAACCGCGATCTCGGCGTAGTCGCCGACCGGTGTCATCCGGAAACGCCGGCCATCTTCTTCTTTAAAGAGCGGTCGTCCCGCCGCCGCCGTCAACAGGGCCGGCACCGCCATGCCCTCTTCGGCCAGCCGTTCGGCCAACCAGCCGGTGCCGAGCTGATCGATCTGTTCGAACGGCCCCCACTTCCAGGCATAGCCGGTTTTCATCGCCTGATCGATGGCGTAAATATCGTCGCCGATTTCCGGTACCAAGGACGCGGTATAGGCGAGCACCCGCGCCGCCACGCCCCAGGCATAGCGACCACCGGCATCGTCGTATTCAACCACGGCGCGCAGCCCCTTGCGGCCGGCCCTGGCGCTTTGCAGGTTGGCGCGTTCGGTCGGGCGGTAATCGCCGGTCTTGAGGTCCAACACCTCGCGGACGGTCTTGCCGTCGACTTTTTGCCGGCGATAGAAACCGCCCTTGCCTTTGCGGCCGGTGTAGCCGTCGGCGATCATCCGTTCGGTCAGTTTGTTGAGGCTATGATCGGCCTGGTAATCCCGGCACAGCGCGTCGTCCGCCGGCAACAATCGCAACATCGAGGCGATGACATGCGGCCCCAGATCGATGCCGGTCAGATCGGCGAGGCCGAAAATACCGGTCTTCGGGATGCCCATCGGTTGCCCGACGATGGAATCGGCCTGCTCGACGGTCAGGTCCATGTCGTAGGCGAGCCGCATCGCCACCGCCGACCAATAGATGCCGATCCGATTGGCGATGAAGCCGGCGGTGTCCCGGCAATCCACCACTTCCTTGCCCAAAGCGACGTCGCCGAACCGGCGGAGGGCGTTAAGTGCGTCGGCGCGGGTGGCCGGACCGCCGACCAATTCCAGCAGGCGCATGTAGCGCGGCGGATTGAAGAAATGGGTGATCGCGAAGTCCTGAGCGAATTGCTCGCTTTGGCCGGCGATCAAATCGTTCAACGGTATGGTCGAGGTGTTGGAGCTGACGATCGATCCGGCCTTGCGGGCCTTGTCCAACCGCAGATAGAGATCGTGCTTGATTTTCGGATTTTCGATGATCGCTTCGCAGATCCAATCGCAATCGGCGATTTTGTCCAGGTCGTCATCCAGGTTGCCGGTGGCGATCAGCCGCGCGTTGCGGCGATGGGTGAACGGGGCCGGCTTGTTCTTCAGCATGGCAGCGACGGCGCCATCGGCCAACGCGTTCCGGTTGTTGGCACCTTCGGGCACGATGTCGAGCAGCAACACCGGCACGCCCGCATTGGCGACGTGGGCGGCGATCGCCGCACCCATGACGCCGGCGCCGATCACGGCGACCCGTTGGATCGCCATCTCAACAAGCCTCCAGCACGGTGGCGATGCCTTGGCCGCCGCCGATACACTGGGTCGCCAGGCCAAGGACTTTGCCTTCGCGCTGAAGCAGACTGGCCGCCTTGCCGGTGATACGGGCACCGGTGGCGCCAAGCGGATGGCCCAAGGCGATGGCGCCGCCATCCAGGTTGATTTTGCCGCTATCCATGTCGGTCTCTTGGATAACCGCGAGCGCCTGGGCGGCGAACGCCTCGTTCAATTCGATGATGTCGATGTCGGCCAGCGCCACGCCGGCCCGTTTCAAGGCCTTCACCGTCGCCGGCGCCGGACCAATCCCCATGATCTCCGGCGCACAGCCGGCGACCGCGACACTGCGGATGCGGGCGAGTTTCGGCAAGCCCTGGGAATCGGCAAAGTCTTCCGAGCAAACCAAGGTGGCGGCGGCGCCGTCGGTCAACGGTGATGCGGTGCCGGCAGTAACCGAGCCATTTTGATCGAAGGCCGGCTTCAGCCCGGCCAGACCTTCCGCCGTCGTGTCAGTACGGATGCAGCCGTCGGCATCAACTTGGGCATTGCCGTCGGTGATCACCACGATCTCATCGGCAAAGCGACCCTCGTCTTGGGCTTGGGCGGCGCGACGGTGGCTTTCGACCGCGACAGCTTCCTGGGCGTCTCTCGAAATATCGTATTTGTTCGCCAGGTTTTCCGCCGTGATGCCCATCGAGACATAAGCGTTCGGATAGTCCTGGTAGAGGCCCGGATGCGGCGCCGGATTGAAACCGCCCATGGGCACGCGTGACATGCTTTCGACGCCGGCGCAGATGAACGCTTCACCGGCGTTCATCTGGATGGCCCCGGCGGCCATATGGATCGACTGCATCGACGACCCGCAAAACCGGTTGACCGTGGTGCCGGCCGTCGAGTTGGGCAGGCCGGCGAGAAAACCGACCATGCGCGCGACGTTCAGACCCTGCTCGCCTTCCGGAAAGGCACAGCCCATGATCAGGTCTTCGATCGCCTCTGGATCGATGCCGGTTTTCTCGACCAGCGCCTTGACCACTTGGGCAGCGAGTTCATCGCCACGCACCTTGGCAAGCGCGCCTTTGCTCGCGAAGGTAAAGGGTGAACGCACATATCCGGAAATGACCACGTTCTTCATGGTATCTCTGCTCCTTTGAAACTGTCGGAGCGGTGCCGGACCGTCCGATTCGCTTCGCCGTTGGTGTTATTGGTTCGGCCTGGCAAGCCACCAGGCGCATCGAAAATTGCTATGACCGCACCCTACATTTTTCAGGTCTGGAAGTCTCGACCTATTCGGCCGCAATGGTGCGCCGGCGGCGCGCTGATTTGGTCCCGTCGCCGCCGCCTTGTTCGCCGTCGAGAAACGATTCGATGTCCCGGCACGCATCGGTGAGCTCACGGATGGTGTCCTCGATATCTTTGCGCTGTCGCTTCAACTGGGCGATGCGGTCTCGAGAACGCTGCAAGATGGCGCGGGCCTGCGTGACCTGGCCGTCGCCGACTTCATAGAAGGCCAACATCTCGCTAATTTCGGCCAAGCTGAAGCCAAGCCTTTTGCCGCGCAAGATGAGGTTGAGCCGCGCCCGCTCGCGACGGCCGTAGATGCGGGCCGTGCCATGCCGGTCCGGCGCCAACAGCCCTTTGTCCTCATAGAACCGGAGCGTCCGCGGCGTGATATCGAATTCCTGCGCCAGATCGGTGATCGAAAATGTATCAGGCATCGCTTGAAACCATCGCATTGCGGGCGCCGCCAGCGCCCGAGTACCGCGAACACCGTAGTTTACGTTTACGTAAACGTCAATCAAATTTCCGCTGCCAAGGCGGTCCGACGGCGCCCATGCCGGCATAATTCGCCTTTACGAACGATTTTCCACAATTTACTTGAACTAACACTTCAAAACCGATCTGTAACGCACCATAATTGCCCGGCCGGAATCGGCCGAGTTCCATAACCAAATCCCTGTCCGGTCGCCGGAACGTTAGAAGGCGCGTCGTAGACATGCAGATCTACCTGCCCATCGCGGAGATGTCGGTCAGCATCTTCCTTTTGCTTGGCATGGGCGGTCTGGTCGGATTTCTATCCGGCATGTTCGGCGTCGGCGGCGGCTTTCTGATGACACCGCTGTTGATCTTCATCGGCGTGCCGCCGCCGGTCGCAGTCGCTACGGAAGCCAACCAAATCGTCGCCTCCAGTGTGTCCGGGGCGTTGGCTCATTGGCAGCGCGGCAATGTCGATTTCAAGATGGGCACGGTGCTGCTGGTTGGCGGCATCGTCGGATCGGCCATCGGCACCTGGATCTTTACCGTGCTCAAGGAAATCGGCCAAGTCGATCTCCTGATCTCGCTGTCGTATGTGGTCTTTCTCGGCCTGGTCGGCGGCCTGATGTTTGTCGAAAGCGCCCGGGCCGTGTTCCGCAGCCGCTCTAAGACCGCGCGGCGGCGCAAGCTGCACCAGCACAACTGGATGCACGGCCTGCCGTTCAAAATGCGGTTTCGCAAGTCCAAGCTCTATATCAGTGCGATCTTGCCGCTCGCCATCGGCTGCCTGGTCGGCATATTGGCGGCGATCATGGGTGTCGGCGGTGGTTTCGTGATGGTACCGGCAATGATTTATTTGCTCGGCATGCCGACCAGCGTCGTCGTCGGCACATCGCTGTTTCAAATCATCTTCGTTACCGCGACCGTCACAATCTTGCACTCCGTGAATACCCAGACCGTCGATTTTGTCCTTGCCCTGTTACTGCTGACCGGCGCCGTCATTGGCGCGCAATTCGGCTCGCGCGTCGGCACCCGACTGCCGAGCGAGCAACTGCGCGCTCTGCTGGCGCTTATGGTGCTCGGCGTCTGCGTCAAGCTTGCCTGGGGCCTGGTCGCCGAACCCGACGATCTGTTCAGCCTGACCACATTGGTAGGGCGCTAGGGATGCGGCATATCCGGGTCATTGCATTGGCGATGGTGGCAAGCGGGATTGTCGCCGTAGACGGTCGGCCGGCCCAAGCGGCGCCGGCGGGCACCGAAATCGTCACCGACATTTCGGAACATTTGATCTCGATTACCTCGAATTTTTCCGGCACCAGCCTGTTGCTGTTCGGTGCCATCGCCTCGGGCGGCGGCGATGTCGTGGTGACGGTGCGCGGCCCGTCAAGCACGGTCATGATGCGCCGCAAAGACCGCGTCGCCGGCATATGGATCAACCGGATCGCCGAACGCTTCCACAATGTGCCCGGCTATTTCGCCGTTGCAGCCACGCGCCCGCTTGCTCACATTGCGCCGCCGGTGACCCTCAAGCGCTTCAAACTCGACGCCGGAGAAATGGAATTCCTGCCCGAAAACGCGCTTTCCAAGCAAGAGCACGCGATCTTCAACGACGCCATTATTCGCGCCAAGCGCCGGCAAAATCTCTATCCGAAAGAACGCGTGCCTGTTAGCGTGCTGGGCGGCACCTTGTTTCGGACCAAGATCGAATTTCCCGCCAACGTGCCCGTCGGCACCTACCAAGTGCAGATATATCTGGTTCGCGACGGCCACGTGGTCTCCGCGCAATCCCTACCGCTGTTCGTCAAGAAGCATGGCATGGAACGGGCGATCTTCGATTTCGCCCACGAACAGCCGCTGATCTACGGCATCGCCGCGGTCGCCTTGGCCTTGGCCGCCGGCTGGGGCGCCGGCATGGTCTTCCGCAGTCGCTAGAGCGGATACCGCCGGATCTGCTACAGTAACCGTGTGGAGGACGAAACCATGGTCGGTATTTCGGTGGGTATTTCGGTGACAGTGCACTCAATTGAACTTCATTTAATTGAGTGCACTGTCACTGAAATACCCACCGAAATACTGTTGTCATGATCCGGGAATATCCAAAACGGCCGTGGGTCGGGGTCGGCGTCGTGGTATGGCGCGGCGACGACGTGCTCTTGGTCAAACGCGGCAAGCCGCCGCGCCTAGGCAGTTGGAGTTTGCCCGGTGGTGCCCAGCATCTCGGCGAGACCGCGGCCGAAGCAGCCCTCAGGGAAGTGGCCGAGGAAACCAGTTTGGCCGTCGACATCCTCGGCTTGATCGACGTGGTCGATTCCATTCAACGCGATGATTCCGGCGCCATTCGCTATCACTACACGCTGGTCGACTTCGCCGCCCAATGGCGGGCCGGCGAGCCTATTGCCGGCGATGATGCGGCCGAGGCGCTGTTCATTCCGGCGGCGGACCTCGGTCAAATGGCATTGTGGTCGGAAACCCACCGCATCATCACGGCTTCGGAAACGCTCAAACGCTAGAGCAAATTGACCCAGCGGCCCTCCTCCGCCGATCGGTAGATCGCCTCCTCGATCTCCAGATTGCGGATATAGTCCGCCGCCCGATTTTCCAGCGGCGCGCCTTCCAGAAGATGGGCAATAACGTGGTCTTGCAGGCGGAACACGCAATCGCCGGCAAATCCCCGCGCCGTCCAAGCATAAGCATGCGGCGCTTCGGCGCCACCGTGAGGCTTCAACCAGAGGCCGCCGTCGCCGTCCAGCCGGAGCCGCGCCGCAGCACCATCCATTAGCATGTCACCCATGGTGAGGCGCGGATCTTCGGCGACGAAGTCGGACAGCCGATTACCGTCGAACAGGCCCTGGGCGCCGTTGGCAAACTCGAACAGGACAATCCCGGCATCCTCGCCGGCGATGGCTGGATTGAGACGCCGGAGCCGGGCAACCAAGCCCGACACTTCGCCCATCAAATAGCGAAACACATCGACGAAATGAATGGCGGTTTCGTGGATCAGGAAACGCGGCATGTCCTGAAAATACGGTTGCCGGTGTAAATAAGCCTGCGGCCCTTGGCCATCACCGGGACGCAACCGAAAGGCGATGCCGTAGGGCGCGCCCAATCCGCCACCATCGATCAGGCGTTTCGCTTCCCTGTACCAGGGCGAAAACCGGAAATTTTCGTGCACGACCAGCAACGGCCCCGATGCCGATTGCTCGGCCATGGCGCGCGCAGTTTCGAAATCCGGCGCCAGCGGCTTCTGACAAACCGCGGCAATATTGCGGCTCCGCGCCAGGGCAACCAACGCCGCATGGCTTTCCGGCGGCGTGATGATGTCCACCAGGTCCGGTGCCACCGCGTCCAGCATGGCGGCGGCATCACCGAATACGGCCGGCGCGCCATAGTCGGCGGCAAGACGCGCCGCGCGCTCCGTATCATGATCGCAGATGCCAACCAAGGTCACGGACTTGTGTCGATGCCAGCCGTCATAATGAAACTGACTGAAATATCCGGCACCGATGCCGGCGACGCGAAGCGGCCTGCTCATGTGGCGGACAGGTGACTGAGAACAGCATCGGCCGCATAGGAGAGCGCGAAGCCGCCAACGGTCGCGGCCGCCTTGTCCAATACCGTCTGGCACGCCGACATCACTTCCGGCCCAATCCCGTCGCCGGCCAGCGCCGCGATACGGAAAGTATTTGAAGGGGCCATCAGCTGTTCCACTGCACCGGTTCGGCGCCGGCGACAGGGCTTTCGAAGCAGGTGAGACGATCGCCCAGTAGGCAGCCCAAGTAACAGGTCTTTCGGTCGGCGCCGCCGAAGGCGATGCTCGAAATGTTGCGCAAGACTTTGCTTTTGATCGTATCGAGATGCGGCCGCCCCATTTCCCCGGCCTGAAAGGCCGCCTCGACCCAGTCGACGTGGTCGGGATCGCAATCTTCGACGATCAGCTGTTGCGTGCCATCAGGCATCACCCGGATGACCCGGTTGCTGACCACCGCCACGATCCAAGCCCCGCCTTCCGCATCGAACGCCAAACCGTCGGGGAACGTCCCAGGGCCGAATTCCGTCACCGTCTCGCGCCGGCCAAGATCGCCGTTGCCCCGAATTTCCAAGCGGCTGAGCCGCCGCGCGATGGTTTCGTTGACATAGAGCCAGCGGCCCGAGGGATGGGGAATGGCCTCGTTGGTATAGCCGATGCCGTCGGCGACGATGCGCGCGCCGTCGGCATCCGCCATAACGATGAAGCCGTCGGACACTGCCGGATTATACGCAAGCGCCCGCGGTTCTTTGCGCGTGCTCACCGTCACCCAGCAACGCCCGGACGGATCGGTGGTGACGAAGTTGGTCGGCGGCAGCGCTTGGCCGTCAACCTCCGTCAGCCACGGTGTCAAATGCCCGTCGCGGGTCAGACGATAAACGCCGCCGGTATCGCCGAGATGGGCCAACAGGAAACTGCCGTCGACCAACAAGGCGATGCCGTTCGGCCGAACGGTGAAGTCCTTGGGGCCATGCAACACTTCGATGAACGCCCGGCCGCCATTTGGCGAAAGCCGGGATACGCCGCCCTGGCCGGACCAATCCGACACGAACAGCGCCCCGTTCGCCGTCGTCAACACGCATTCGGGCCGGTTGAGGTTTTCACCAACAAAGGTCAGGGCTTCCAAGTCGATCAGGGGTGCGGGCATGGCGCGGCTTGTCCCTCTCCAGATTTCGGTTTCAAGGACAGCATAGCCAGGAGTAAAGCTAGAGCAAATTTCGAACATCGTGCGCCAACGGCGCGACATAGGGTCGCAGTGCGAATAATTCACTTGCACATGCGAATTATTCGCAACACGGTTGCCACTGTTGGTCGCGATGTTATAGCGTCACAATTATTGTTGCGAATAATTCGCATGTGCAAGAAGACTTGCGGTCGCCCCGACCGCGCGTTAGTAACGAGGAGAGTAAGAGCGAGATGAAGACCGTAGTCTTTGGTACCGTTAAGTGGAGCGGCCCCATGCGTGGTTTCAAGTTTTTGGCGGCCGCTGCGGTGGCGAGCCTCGCATTGGCCGGCTCGTTTGCCGCCGCCGAGGCCGAGGAAGTCAATCTTTATTCCTACCGGCAACCGTTCCTGATCAATCCGCTGCTCGATGCCTTCACCAAGGAAAGCGGCATTGAGGTCAATGTGGTCTATGCCAAAAAAGGCATGCTGGAACGCCTCAAGGCCGAAGGCGCCAACAGCCCGGCCGACGCGGTGCTGACGGTTGATATCGGCCGCCTGAACGATCTGGTCGATGCCGATTTGGTGCAGGCGGTGCGCTCGCCGACATTGGAAGCGGCGATCCCGGCACATCTCCGCCACCCCGACGGCCTGTGGTTCGCGCTGACCACCCGCGTGCGCATCGTCTATGCCAGCAAGGAGCGCGTGAAACCCGGTGAATTGGCGCGTTACGAAGACCTGGCCGACCCAAAATGGCGGGGCCGCATCTGCACCCGTTCGGGCAAGCATGTCTACAATGTCGGCCTCATCGCCTCGATGATCGCCCATCACGGGTTGGACCAGACCGAAATCTGGCTCACCGCCGTGAAAGCCAATCTGGCGCGCAAACCCCAAGGCAACGACCGAGCGCAGGTGCGCGCCATCAAGGAAGGGTTTTGCGACCTCGCCATCGGCAATCACTACTACATGGCCAAGATGCTGCAGGACCCGAAACAGAAGAGCTGGGCCGACGCGGTGACCATAATCTTCCCCAACCAGGCCGACCGGGGCACCCATGTCAACGTCAGCGGCGTCGCCGTGACCAAGAGCGCCAAGCACAGGGACGCGGCCGTTCGCCTGGTCGAGTTCCTGGCCGGGCCGGAAGCCCAACGGCTCTATGCCGCGGTGAATTACGAATACCCGGTCCTAGCGAATGTGCCACTCGACCCGCTGGTCGCCTCTTTCGGGGCATTCAAATCCGATGAAGCCGACCTTGACGCGATCGCCAAGAACCGGAAAGCCGCGATCAAGCTCGTCGACAAAGTCGCCTTCGATCTCTGACGACTGGATCATGGCCGTAACCGGAACAGTCGACCCCCAAACGACCGGTGCCGCCGCCCGGCGGCCCGGCCTGTGGCGCCTCGATTTCTGGAACTTGGCGGCGCTCTTGATCGCGGCACTCGTCGCCATGCCGGTGCTGTCGGTGATTTGGCTGGCGCTGCACCCGAGCGACGATATCTGGCCGCATCTGGTTGATACCGTCCTGCTGCATTATGTGGTCACGACGGCCTTGTTGATGCTGGGCGTCGGCATCGGCACCATGTTAATCGGCACCGGCGCGGCCTGGCTGGTAACCATGTACGGCTTCCGCGGGCGGCGGGTTTTCGAATGGGCCTTGTTGCTGCCCTTGGCCATGCCGGGCTACATCGTCGCCTATGTCTACACCGATCTGCTTGATTACGCCGGCCCGGTGCAGATCGCGTTACGGGATCTGTTCGGCTGGGCGTCGCCGAAGGATTACTGGTTTCCCGAAATTCGTTCACTGCCCGGCGCCATCATTGTGCTGACGCTGACGCTTTATCCGTACGTCTATCTGCTGGTGCGAAACGCGTTTCTGGAACAGTCGGTCTCGCTGTTCGAAGCCAGCCGGACACTCGGTGAAGGCCGCTGGCGGAGCTTTCGCCGCATCGCCCTGCCGATGGCCTGGCCGGCCATCGCCGTCGGCGTCATCCTCGCCCTGATGGAAACGCTGAACGATTACGGCACCGTCGATTTTTTCGCCGTCAACAGTTTCACCGTCGGCATCGTCAATGTCTGGACGAACATGAACAGCACTTCCGGCGCCGCGCAAATGGCAACCAGCCTGTTGGTCGTGGTGGCGCTGCTGCTGTGGCTGGAACGCCGCGCCCGGCGACGGCGGCGCTTTCACGGCACCACTTTCCAACGGCGCGCCCTGGCGCGCTATCCGTTGCCCGGACTGCTTAATCCGCTGGCGACGGCCGCATGCCTGCTGCCACTGCTGTTCGGTTTCTTGGTGCCGGCGGCGATCCTCGCCAACTATGCTGTCGACCACTACCAGATTACGCTCGACCAAGATTACTTCGGTTATCTGGCGAATTCCTTGAGCGTCAGCGTCATGGCCGCAGCCATTGCCATCGTCGTCGGTTTGTTTCTCGGCTACGCCGGCCGTCTCGGCCGCGGCCCGACGGTGCGGATCGCCAGCCGGATCGCCTCGGCGGGCTACGCCGTGCCGGGCGCGGTCCTCGCCGTCGGCCTGATCGTGCCGCTTGCCGGCATGGATAATGCTTTGGACGGCTGGGCGCGCGCGACCTTTGGCGTTTCGACCGGCTTAATCCTCAGCGGCACGATTGCCGCACTGACGTTCGGCTATGTCGTCCGCTTCCTCGCCTTGTCGCTCGGCAGCGTCGAGGCCGGCCTAGAGCGGATTCCTGGCAATCTCGACGACGCCGCGAAACTTCTCGGCCACGGCGCCGGCACCATCCTGCGACGGGTGCATCTGCCGTTGTTGCGCGGCAGCATCCTGACCGCGGCGGTCATTGTGTTCGTCGACGCCATGAAGGAACTGCCGATGACGGTGTTGCTCAGACCGTTCAATTTCGAGACCCTGGCGACCTTCGTGCATCAATACGCCTCCGACGAGTTGCTCGCGGAATGTTCCTTTGCCGCGCTCACCATCGTCGCCGCCGGCATGCTTCCGGTCATCCTGCTTAGCCGGGCGATCCGCCGCACCCGATCGCGCACAAGCGTCGGGGCGTGAAATACGCTTGAAGGCTTGCACTCGTGCATCCCGGAAATATCGTCAGTTCGACCGGCGGAAGCAGTGATCCAAATATAATGACCAAATGGGTAACGCCGTCCGCGGCATAATGATCGATAAATATTGGCAATCGGCTGTTCCATAAAGCGCCGATCCGCAAAATACTGCCCCGGAATAGCAGACGAAAGGGTGCGTTTCCCGTTGTGCTGGAACGGTGGTACGGTTCCCGTCAATTTTGCGGGAAGTATCGGTACGCATCTTCGTTGGTGTCCGATCGACAAACGAGGACATGGGTTCAAGGGTAAAGGCCGATCATGCGACGACAATTTTCCAAGGCCGCATCGAAGCTCCGCTTGCCGCTTCAGCGGAACGTCAACCGTTGCTGGTTGGTGCTAGCGGCCCTGCATAGGCGTCTCTTCAGACGCGTCAAACTCATTGGCATCACCGGTAGTTGCGGCAAGACGACGACGACCATGCTGGTTTCGGCCGTGCTATCCGGCCTTGGCCCTGTGCGTAACGGCGCCAACATACGTGGCACAGTGAACCACAAGATACTGGCCAAACATATTTTCGCCGCCGGGTTGATTCATGGCTATTGCGTCGTCGAACTCTCCGGTCACGCGCAGCGTACGCTTCACCTTGCAACGCGGTACTTGCGGTTCAATATTGGAATCGTCACACATATCAAGCCGGACCACCGCGCAAGTTACCGAAGCCTCGAAGCCACCGCACTAGAAAAAAGTCAGATGGTCGCGGGCTTAGTGAAGACGGGGTCAGCTATCCTCAACACCGATGACGAGCTTGTCTGGCCGATGCGCAGTCGGACCCGGGCACGCGTCATCGGTTGCGGCCGGTCCGAGGATGCCAGCCTGCGGCTAAAAGATGCGCGCGCAACTTGGCCCGAACGCCTTACTTTGGAAATCGAGCACCAAGACACGCCATTTATCGTGCAAACACGTCTGCTTGGCGAATTCGCCACAATTCCGGTGTTGACTGCCCTCGCCGTCGGCATTACCGAGGGCATGGACCTCGCCGAGGCGGTCACGGCGGTGGAGGCCGTGGAACCTGTCGCCGGCCGAATGGCGCCGCACATCACCATCGATGGCGTGTCGATCATTGATGATTCTTACAAAGCGCCGCATTACGGTGTCCTTTCGGACCTTGCATATATACGTGAGGCAAAGGCAAAACGAAAAATCCTTGTTATCGGGACCATGTCCGATTTTTCCGGCAGCTCAAGCAAACGCTATCGTCAGGTCGCACGCCAAGCGCTAGAGGTCGCCGACGTCGTTTTGTTTGTCGGCCGATGGGCGGCGAGCGCTTCGAAAAATTGGGATCAGTATGGCGCCGAACGATTGCGCGGGTTCGAGACCACCGCAGCGTGCAACGCATATCTCAATTCCATCCTCGAAACAGGCGATCTCTTGTTGCTCAAGGGTTCTACACGCATGGATCACCTCGAGCGTATCGTGCTCGATCACGCCGCGCCGATTACTTGCTGGCGCCAACGCTGCAAACGACGCAATCGCTGCAATGACTGTCCCGATTTCGGCAAGACCGCGGCCAGCACACTGCCTTCCTAGTCAAATTACCTACCTTACGGTTACGTCGCCGATATGGACTAATATAGCGTAGCTCAATCGTAGTGTAGAAAAGGTAGCGGAATGAACAACGACTATTCCGTTGTGAGTCGCGACTCCAGCCACAAGGGGTCGGCGACCGGCCGCTGGCGGCCGATGACCGTCGCCCCGGGCAATGGCCATGCGCCGATTGACCACGACCCTGCTAACGGGCTGCTCATCGAGCGGTTTGAAAAGCTGGCCGGTTCGACGCCGGGCCAAACCGCCTTAGTCACAAACGCCGAAACGCTGACTTTGGCCGAGCTTAATGCCCAAGCCAACGCCGTTGCGTACAAACTACTCAATATGGCGCGGCCGCCCAATTCTCCTGTCGCATTGTTCGCGGCGCACGGGGCTGAAAAGGTCGCCGCCGCTATTGGCAACCTGAAAACGACGGCGGCATTTGTTTCTGTCGACCCCAAGCATGCTAACCAAGCCGCCAGAGATCATTTTTCGCACACGAAATCGACAATCGTCCTTGCCGACAAGGAGCATCTTGAGCGCGCGACAGCTAACCGATCCATCGGTAACAGTGATCGAAACCGCCGTGATGGCCACCGATCGGCACCGTGCCAGCGCTGATCGCTTGGTGGGTTACGTCGTCGGCAAAACGGAAGCCGTACCGACCAACTCGGAGCTCCGCGCCTATCTCGGGCGCCGGCTACCTGATCACAAGGTTCCGTCGCTGTTCGTGCCTGTCACAGACTTCGAACGAACAGCGACCGGTAAGGTCGATCGCGGCGCGCTACCCACAACAAACATGGATATCCATGCCCACCGAATAGGCGATGTCGTGGAACCGGCAAACCCAATTGAAGCGGCCTTGAAAGAAATCTGGGAAGATCTGTTGGGTGGGGAAGGCGTTTCGGTCGAGGAAGGCATCGGCGGTGACACGCTGCCGGATTCGCGAATCGAAGACATGGCGAACCACTGCATCGACTTGATGCGACAGGTACGGCCGAATGGACCCTACAGAATAATGGAGCATTCGGCGGCCGGGCTGGTTGCTTTCGAGATCGCTCAACGCTTGCAGGCGCAAGGCGTCGACGTGTCAAAACTGATCTTGCTGGACAGCGATTTACCGGGCAGTGCCAGTAGACTGGCAAACCACGTATGGCGCAAGCCGGTCAAAGCGTTGCGCTTTGCCGGATCTCTGGCCCGTCAAGCGTTGGGTATTGCCGGGTCGGGCGGGCCGGTGGCTCTGCATGCCGCGCGCAGGGGTGCGTGGTACCGTTACCGGCCAAGGCCCTACGCCGGCGATTGCTTGTTGATAACGTCGGCGGCACGGGAACAAAGCGCCGACCTGGTTAATGGGTGGCGCCAACTGATTACCGGCCGCCTGGTCGACCAAGAGGTGCCTGGAGATCACAGCTCAATGCTGCTGGAACCTGATGTTGGGCACCTGGCAGCAGTGATTAATCAGACATTGGCTGACTGATTGATCCACTGCCCAAAGTTGACGACGGGTGCGGTGTTGTCGTTTGGATAATCGGGCTGAGCGAATCGCGCCTGGGCGTTCAACCCTTCGGCCGCAAATAAGGCGCCAACAGGCGCGCCGGCTCGTCCGTCCCATAGGCATCCGCAAAATAGTCAATGCCGCGCCGGATGGCTTGGTCCAAGGGCAGGGATTCCCATTCCCGGCAGAGCGCTTTCTGGGTCCGGACCGCCAACGGACCCGAAGCCAAGATCGACGCGAGCCACTGTTCCACGGCATCGTCCAACTGATCGGCCGTTACGACCCGTTGCACCAGGCCGACGGCCTCCGCGGTCTCTGCCGTGATCATGTCGCCGGTCAACACCAGCTCCATGGCCTTGCCCCAGCCGACCAGCCGCGGCAGGAGCGCCGCCTCGATCACCGAGGGCAACCCGACGCGGACTTCCGGCATGCCGAATTTCGCGGTGTCCACTGCGACGCGAAGGTCGCACGAGGCCGCGATTTCAAGCGCGCCGCCGAGGCAATAGCCGTTGACCCGCGCGATCACCGGCACGGGGATATCCCGGATTGCCGTATTGGTCTCATGCAGGCCGGTGATGAAGGCACGTGCCGTTTCCGCCGTGGTCGCGTTCAACTCGTGGATGTCGGCGCCGCCGCTGAAGGCGCGATCGCCGGCGCCGGTGATGACCACGGCGCGCAGCGTGTCATCCGTTGCCAGGTCCAGCGCCGCCTCACGGAGCGCCACTATCATTTCGGTGCCGACGGCGTTCAGGCGGGCTTGATTGTCGAGGGTAAGCCAAACCACGCGGCCTTGCGCGCGCGCTTCCGAACTGATTGTTACGGGCATGTCCGTCCTATCCGTTGCCATGGTATTCAAAGAGTGCCCGTTTTAATCCGGCCATTCCACGACGTCTACCGGGGTGGGGCGCAATCCGGCTATACTGTCCGCCATCACACCCAACCGATCGCGCAGGAGATCACCATGACGTCCGACCTCTACAACACCGGCCTCGCGGCCCGAAAAAATGTCCTCGGCGACGGGTATGTCGACCGGGCCATCGAAGGCGCTGATTCCTTCAACCGCGAATTCCAGACCATGGTGACGGAATATTGTTGGGGCAGCATCTGGGGCCGACAAGTCTTGAGCGACCAACAGCGCAGCCTCAACAATGTCTGCATTTTGGCAGCACTCAATCGGCCGCAGGAATTCAAGCTGCATTTTCGCGGCGCCATCAAGAATGGCTGCAGCCTCGATGAGCTGAAGGACACCCTGCTGCAGATCGCCGTCTATTGCGGTGTCCCGGCCGGTGTCGAGGCATTCCGACTGGCCCGCGAAGTCTTGAACGAAGACGGCATCGATCCGGAGGCGACGTGATGGCATCGTCGGGTTCGGCATACAGTTTCATCGGCCTCGGCGACATGGGCGGGCCGATGGCCGCCAATATGGCAGCCGCGGGATTAGCACTCACGGTATACGATAAGGCCGGCACCGCGGGCCGGGCGCCGGCCGCGGCCACCGAGGTCCAGTCCGTGGCCGCCGTGGCTGCCGCCGCTGATACAATCTATTTCAGCCTGCCGGACGGTGCGATTTGTATGTCGGTCGCCCAGGAGGTCATCGCCGCCGCGGATCGCCGGGTCGCCACCGTGGTCGATCTTTCGACCATCGGCCCGGAGGCGGCGCGTGAAATTGCCGCAACGTTGGCAGAAGCCAACATCGCCTACATGGATGCCCCGGTCAGCGGCGGCGCGGCCGGTGCCAAGGCCGGGACGATCACCGTCATGTGGGGCGGCCCCCGCGATGTCATGGAAGGCCAACGCCCGGCCTTGGAGGCGATCGCCGGCAACATCTTCCATGTCGGCGACGACGCCGGGCAAGGCCAGACCATGAAGCTGGTGAACAATTACCTGTCGGCCATGGCGCTGGCGGCGACATCGGAAGCAATGGCGTTCGGCACCAGCCAAGGCCTCGACATTGGCACCATGATCGAAGTCTTGAACGTTTCGACCGGGCGCAACAGCGCCACCATGGACAAATTCCCCAACCGAATAGTGACCGGGCGCTATGACGCGGGCTTTCGTACGCGGTTGATGGTCAAGGACGTCGGGCTGTACGCGACGAATGCCGAGAAAGCCGGCACCTTCGCCGAATTGGCGCCTGTGCTCGACAATTTGTGGCACCGGGTCGACCGCGCCATGCCGGACAGCGACATTACCGAGATCTATAAATTTATGGGCGGTGGCGACGCAACCTAGGGCTAGAGCTAGAGCAAGTTTCGACCATACGGAATAGTTTGATGGGTGCAAATCGGCTTTTCGGGCAGGCGCGCTGCGCAGCGCGATGTGGGGCATCGGGCAAGCATCGCAACGCACCCGAAAAGCCGATTTGCCCCACCGAAGGCCGGGTTCTTTGGCGTTGTGGCGGCGTCGCGCGTCTTATCCGATGCCCCACATCGCATGGCGACGCGCTCCTTGCCGCAACGCAAAATAATCCCGGTCAAACGTTTCCGTATGATCGAAATTTGCTCTAGTTTCGATCGCTCGAGGAGAAAGGACCGCTATGTATTTCGACCGCCGGCTTTGGGCTTTCACCAAGGGTGTGCGCTGGCGCATCGCCGCCGCCATCCTGGTCGGCCTGGCGGCGGCACTGACCGGCATTGTCCGCTTGGCCCTGCTCGGCTGGCTGCTGGCCCGAGTCTTCCAAGGCGACGGGTTAGGCGCGCTGGCGCTACCGATCGCTGTCGTCGCCCTGGTCATGGTGGCGCGTGGTTGGTTGGAATACTGGCGCGCCATGATTGCCCACCGGACGGCGGCCCGGGTGCAAAGCCACATTCGCGGCGTCCTGCACGACAAGATCGCCGAGTTAGGGCCGGCGCATTTCGGTCTGACCCGAACCGGCGATGCGATTCTGTCGATGGTCGACGGCATCGAACAGCTGGAAACCTTTTTCGGTCAATATCTGCCGCAACTCTGCGTCGCGGCGCTGACGCCGATCGCCATATTTGGCCTGCTGTTCATGGTCGATCTGCCGGTCGCCGCGGTGCTGGTCGGTTTCGCCCTGCTGACCCTGGTGGCGCCGGCGGCTTTCCACCGGCTTGACCAAAGCGCCGCCCTCGCGCGGCAACGGGCCTACGGCGATTTCGGCTCCGAGTTCCTGGATTCGATTCAAGGCCTCGGCACCTTGAAGGCCTACGGTCAATCCGGCGCCCGGACCGAAGCCTTGTCGGCCAAGGCCCATGCCTTGTTCAAATCGACCATGTGGGTGCTGGCCACCAATGCGCTTGCCCGCGGCATCACCGATACCGGCATTGCCGTCGGCGCCGCGGTGGCGCTGATTTTTGGCGCTTCCCGCGTCATCGACGGCAGCATGTCGATCGAGGCCTTGCTCATCGTCTTGATGACCGGGACCGAAATCTTCCGCCCGTTGCGCGATCTTCGCACCGTGTTGCATACCGGCATGATGGGCCAGGCCGCCGCCGGAGCGGTGTTTTCTCTTTTGGATGCCGAGCCGCTGGTCAAAGACGCCGCCGCAAACGACAACCGCGAACCGGACCATGCCCAAGCGTCGATCGTCTTTGACGCGGTAACCTTCGGTTACCCCGGCAGCGAGGAGCCGACGCTTGCCGGCTTGAGTTTCACGATCACGCCGGGCGAGCGAATCGGCATCGTCGGGCCAAGCGGCGCCGGCAAGTCTTCGATCGTGCGGCTGCTGTTGCGGCTCTATGATCCGCACGACGGCGCCATCACCATCGGTGGCGACGATATCCGCTCCCTATCCATGGCAGCACTCCGCGCGCAGTACGCCATCGTCAGCCAGGACACCTATTTGTTCCACGGCTCGGTCGAAGACAATCTCCGCCTCGGCAAGCCGGACGCCAGCCATGCCGAACTGCAAGCCGCGGCCCGCGCCGCCAATGCAGAAGAATTCATCGACCGCCTGCCGGAAGGCTACCAGACCGTCATCGGCGAGCGCGGCCTCCGGTTGTCCGGCGGCCAACGCCAGCGTATCGCCATCGCCCGGGCCTTGCTTCGCGACGCGCCGATCCTGATCTTGGACGAAGCCTTGTCTTCGGTCGACGGCGAAAACGAAGCCGTTATCCAGCAAGCGCTGGATCGGCTGATGCGCACCCGGACGACGCTGATCCTGGCGCATCGGCTGTCCAGCGTCATTCATGCGGATAGAATTCTCGTGCTGTCCGACGGCCATATCGGCGAAAGCGGCAATCATGCCGATCTCATGGCGGGGCAAGGCCTGTATGCCAAGTTAATGGCCGAGCAAGTCCGCGACCGGCGCGGTGTCGACGAACCGTCGATCGGCGTTCTTCCGAGCGCGGCCGAGACGACTTTCGATCCAACCGCAGCGCTCGACGACCCAGAACCGGCTGACGAAATTTTGCGTGCCGAGGGGCTGACCTGGCTGCAGGCGATGGCCGAACTGTTGAAGCTCGTCGTGCCCTGGCGCGGCAAGCTGATGCTGACCTTTATGTTCGGCGTTTGCCGGGTTGCCGCCTTCATCGGCGTCGGCGTTTTCAGCGCATTGATCGTCGCCGCGGTGAAGGACGGCCGGCCGATCGACGGCTACATCCTGCCGTTGCTCATGATCGCGCCGGCGGCCGGTATTTTGCATTGGCTCGAATCCTGGATCGCCCACGACATGGCCTTCCGCCTGTTGTCGGAAATGCGTATCGCGCTGTTCCGTGTGCTCGACCGTCTGGCACCGGCTTATTTGCTGCGCCGGCGAAGCGGTGATCTGGTGGCGCTCGCGACCCAGGACATCGACACCGTCGAGTATTTTTTCGCCCATACCATCGCGCCGGCCTTCGTCGCCGTTCTGGTGCCGGCCGTGGTCTTGGTCAGTCTAGGGGTCGCCGGCTGGCCACTTGCCGTGGCGCTTTTGCCGTTCCTGGTCATCGTCGCCGTTAGCCCGATCGTCATGCGCGGTCGCATCGACCGGCTGGGCGCACGCGCCCGAGAGGCCTTGGGCGAGCTCAATGCCTATGGCGTCGACACCATTCAGGGCCTCGCCGAAATCGTCAGCTTCCAGCGCGTGCCGGAGCGCCGTCGGAAACTGATCGCCTTGACGGATCGATTGCATCGGGCGCGGCTGGCGTTTTTCTCCGACCTCACCTTCCAGGCGGCCCTGGTCGAGGTGGCGACCGGCCTCGGCGGCCTGGCGGTGGTCACCGTGGGTGCCTCCTTGGCCGCCAGCGGCACGCTCGACAGTGGTCTATTGCCGCTCTTGACCCTGATCGCCATGGCGGCGTTCCTGCCGATTTCGGAAATAGCGTCGGTCGGCCGCCAGTTGGCCGATACGCTGGCTTCCTCGCGACGCCTCTACAGCATTCATAACGAGCCGGTGACCATTACACCGGGTCCTATCAAAGAACTGCCGGGCCGCGTGGCCGGTGCCGACATCGAAATCGACCATGTCGATTTTGCCTATCGCGGCGGCGCCATTCGCGCGATCGAGGATGCCCGTTTAAGCATCCGTCCCGGCGAGACCACGGCATTCGTCGGGCCGTCCGGCGCCGGCAAATCGACCCTCGCCCATCTGATCATGCGGTTCTGGGATCCGGATCGCGGCCAGGTCCGCTTGAACGGCATTGCACTCGACGAAATCGATCTCGACGTTTTGCGTGACCAAGTGGCGTTGGTCGCTCAGGATACTTATCTGTTCAATGCGACGCTCCGCGCCAACATCCTGCTGGCCCGGCCTGAGGCGACAGCGGATATGGTCGACGATGCGGTTGAAAAGGCGGCACTCGGCGATTTCGTGCGCAATCTGCCGGCCGGCCTCGACACGCCGGTCGGCGAACGCGGCATGCGGCTATCGGGCGGACAGCGCCAGCGGGTTTCCATTGCCCGCGCGTTTCTAAAAGACGCGCCGGTCCTCATTTTGGACGAAGCGACATCCCATCTCGACGCCTTGAGTGAACAAGCCGTCCGTCGGGCATTGGCGCTGTTGATGGCCAATCGCACGACCGTTGTCATCGCCCATCGGCTGTCGACCATCCGCGAAGCGGATCGCATCGCGGTGTTGAACCAAGGCCGCATCGTCGAAGTCGGCAGCCACGCCGAACTGCGCGCCCGCGGCGGCCTCTACGCCCATTTGGTGGCCAGTCAACTCACCGCCGGCAGCGCCGCAGCCGGTAGCTAGGAGACAGATCATGACCGGACAACGCCCAGGCAGCGCCTATATCGACGGCCGCATGGTGCCGATCGAGGAGGCCACGATACCGATCACCGATTGGGGCTTCACGCGATCGGATTCGACCTATGACGTGGTTCACGTTTGGCACGGTTGTTTCTTCCGCTTTGACGACCATCTCGACCGGTTCCAGGCATCAATGGCCGGTCTGCGCATGAATGTGGCGGAATCGCGCGCCGACATCAGGCAAATCCTGATCGACTGCGTGGTCCGCTCCGGCCTGCGCGATGCCTACGTCGCCATGATCTGCGTGCGCGGGCGGCCGGAACCGGGCCAGCCACTACATCCCGCCCACAGCAAAAACCGCTTCCTGGCCTTCGTCCTGCCCTGGGTATCTGTCATCCCCGAAGACATTCAGGAACGCGGCGCCCATGCCATCATTTCCAGCGTACCGCGCATTCCCGCCGCCTCCATCGATCCGACGATCAAAAACTATCATTGGGGCGATTTGACCCGGGCGCTGTTCGAAGCCGAGGACCGCGGCGCCGATACCGCGGTGCTGCTGGATGAAAACGGTCTGGTAACAGAAGGGCCAGGCTTCAACGTTTTTGCGGTCATCGATGGCGTTGTGACGACGCCGACGCACGGCGCGTTGCAAGGCATCACCCGTCGCTCGGTGCTCGAACTCTGCGACGAGCTCGACATTCCCGCGCGCGCCGGCGACATCACCGCCGAGACCCTGCACGAGGCCGACGAGATCTTCTTTTCGACGACCGCCGGCGGCGTCATGCCGGTCTCGCGGATCGACGGCCGTATCCTGTCGAACGATCGGCCGGGACCAATTTCACGGCGCTTGAAGGAAGCCTATTGGCAGCGCCATGACCAAGGCTGGCACGCGACGCCGATCGATTATGGGGACAAGGAGAGCAGCAAACCATGACGGATCCGCTCAGCACACCGGGACCGACTTCCCATACTTACTTCTCCCAGCGCCTGCGCCTGCATTACGTCGATTGGGGCAACTCGGAAGCACCGCCGATGTTGTTGGTCCATGGCGGCCGCGACCATTGCCGTAACTGGGATTGGGTCGCCCAGCATTTTCGCCAGGACTATCACGTCATCGCACCCGATCTGCGCGGTCACGGCGACAGCCAATGGATCCTTGGCGGCAGTTACACAATTCCCGAATACGTCCATGACATCGCCCAACTGGTTCACCAAAAGAACTTCACCCCGGTGACCATCCTGGCGCATTCGCTCGGCGGCATGATCAGCCTGCACTACACCGGCATTTACCCTAAGCATGTGCAAAAACTGGTGGTCATCGAGGGTACCGGATCGCCGCCCGAGCGTTTGGCCGAGCGCGCCGCCATGCCGCCGGAAAAGCGCCTGGACGACTGGGTTCAGACGCTGCGCAAACTATCCGGCCGTCTGCCGCGGCGTTATGAAAGCCTGCAGCAAGCCTATCAGCGCATGCACGACGAAAACCCGCATCTCAGCCCCGAGCAGGCGCGCCATCTAACCATTCACGGCAGCAGCCAGAACGAAGACGGGACCTATAGCTGGAAGTTCGACAATTACGTCCGGGTGTTCGCGCCAATGGGCGTGACCACGGAAGACACCATTGCGCTCTGGCAGCGCATCACCTGCCCGACATTGTTGGTGCGCGGCACGGAAAGCTGGGCCAGCGATCCGATCGAGGACGGCCGAGCCAAACACTTCCATGACGTCACCAGCGTGAATTTCGAGAATGCCGGCCACTGGGTGCATCACGATCAACTGGATGCCTTCGTGGCACGGGTGAAGGATTTCCTGGCCGCCTGACCGGCGGCTCGTGAAGAAAAGTCCTTCGCTACGCTCAGTGTACTTTTCTTCAGGTTCAATATTGTGTTAGTGCATCTTGAGGCGGAGCCGAAGGACTTTTTGACGATAGGTTATGCGGCGCCGCGCATTTTGAGTTTCATGCCGACGACCTGATAGATATCGAGCCCGGTCATGTCGGCGATTTCATGAATCGATAGCCGGGTTTCCCTAATCAGCGCCTGGGCGTGGCTGTCCGGGCTGCGGCGCGCGCGGGAATACCAGCTGGGGCCGGAGGCCCGTCGCTTGCCGCGCCGGTCGCCGCCATCAAGGCCGCGCTCGCGTGCCGCGGCAAGCGATTCGTCGCGCGCCGCCTTGGCGCTGACAATCGCGTCTTCGCTATGGTGGTTGAACGGGCGTGGTGCCGGTGTCGGCCGCGCTTGGCGGAAGACGTTCGGCTCCGGCTTGCGTTGGGGGGGGCCGTGGGTGCCGGCCCGGGCCGCCTCGTCCAGCGACATGCCGTGGCGTTCGGCCAACCGTTCGGCAGCCGCCATCGCGTTGGCCCGCTCACCGGAATACGGACTTTGTGCTGCTAGTTTCAGCAGGTTTAGGAACCGGTTCTTGTCGGTTTCTGGCCAGGTTTTGTGAATGATTTCACTCCGGTTTCGGTCGAAAACTCTAGCTGCCATCCTTACGGACTTTGCCATGGCGTTTAGCTAGGCCGCCGCGTTCCAGGCGAACGACCTCGCCCGGAACCAGGTCGAACCGGGTTTGTTCGGCCGGAAAAAATACGCTTTCCGCGACCGCGGCTTCGCCGATCGTGGCCATGCCGTGGCCCTCGGGCAACTGCACCGCGGCGCCATTGACGCTGACCGCATGACAACGCTTAAAGTAAAAATTCCAACGTTCCGTGGACACTATGGCGCACCCTGTTCTACCGACGCTTACTTGACAACGAGGACCGATTTCGGCTTCGCCCCGCGTTGCGATTCAACCCGGGAGCCTACGCGATTGCGCCGCCGCTTGCCACCACCATCGACGCGTCACCGCAACTTTAGGCAGCACCATGGCTCGGGCCATTGGGGCATAAACGGACGCCGGGCCGAAGATTTTCGTAAGCCAGCGTTTCCGGCCGGTCAATAAAGGCGCCCGGCGCCTCGACCACAAGAATTTGTTCGGCGACGTCGGTAAAGTCAGCGCGAAAATGCACACTGCTCTTCAGCACCAGGATTTTCTGGTCTGCGGGCTCGCAGCCGACATGGCGGAACATTTCCTTGTCGGCGGCCTGCATGCGATTGGTCGAGACAATGACACTTACCCCACCGAGGGTGAGCAGCGCCGTCGGCCCTAAATTGGCGTGGATGCCGCGGTAGAAGGCGCCGGTACAGAGAAACTTGCCGTCGCCGAGGCGCGCGACCCGAAAGCGTCCTTCGAACGGCGGGTCGCCGTCGGTGAAAAACTTGCCGCCAAGAGCGATGTCGATCTCCGCGCCCTCGCCGGCGGCGTGCGCGGCGGCGGCGGCTTGCGGATCCACCAAAACGCCGAGCACGGCGGCGTCGGCATTCTGGCGGACCAGCGCGGCCAAAACGCCGGTCGTATCGGACGTGCCACCGGTGCCGCAATTGTCCTGGATATCCGCCAATACGAAGGGTTTATGGGCATTCGACGCCATTGCATTGGCGACGGCTTGATCCGGAGACAGCATGGGCACGGCAAATTCCGCCTCGCGCGCCATGATGTAGTCGAACAGCGCATCTGCCGCGCCATCGGCGGTTTCCTGATCCTCGCCATAAGCGACAACGACCGGTCCGCAATCATGAATATCCGCCGGCGGGAAGCCCGGCGTGAACGATAATCCCCAAATGTCGGCATCGGCTTCCAGCTCGGCGAGATGGCCGTAAACGCCTTGCATCGGTTCCATCATGGTGCATTGCCCGGTGAGCGGCATTAGGAATGGCACGGCGCGGCGCGCCTTGGCTGGCCGCGCCTCGCCGGCTTCGAGCAGCCGATCGAGGTACCGGGCCGCACGCGCGCCGGTGTCGGCCATATCGATATGCGGATAGGTGCGGTAGGCGATCAAGCCATCGCTCTCCGCCATCATCGCCTCGGTCGTGTTGGAATGCAGATCCAGGCTCACCACCAACGGGCATTCGGCGCCGATCGCCTCACGAACCCGGGCAATGAAGTCGCCTTCACCGTCCTCCAGATGATCCGTCACCATGGCACCGTGCAGGTCGAGGTACACCGCGTCGAAGTCTTCGAGCGCCGCCAGGCCGGCCGTCACGATCTTCACCATGCGCTCGAACGCATCCCGGCTCACATGCGCCGCCGGCACCGCCGCGCACCAGGCGATCGGCAACAGCTCGTGGCCCAAGGCCTCAGCCGCACCAATGAATCCGCCAACGCCGACATTCATCGACGGGAACGTGTCGAGGATTGCCGGACCTTCCGTCAGACCCGGAAAATCTTCCGCCCGCAGAAAATCTTCCCAAGTGGTTTTGATCGGCGCAAAAGTGTTTGTTTCGTGTAGGAAACCCGCTACCGCGATACGTGCCATGCCAGGCCCTCGTTGTTTGTTAAGTGCTGAAATCACTCAGAGATTGGCGCACGGCATCGTCAAAGCCACAATAAATGCTGCCGTTTGCCTCGATCACCGGGCGCTTGATCAAAGTCGGATTCTGTTGCAGCAGACGGACTGGCGCCTCTTCACGATCGGCCGCCGACAACGCGCGCCAGGTGGTGCTGCGGCGGTTGACCAGTTTGTCGCTACCGATGGCGGCGAGCCAAGATTCGATTTCCGCAGTCGCCGGCGGTTCGCTGCGAAAATCACGCAATCGATTAGTCAGGTCCGTGGCGTCCAACCAACGCGTCGCTTTGCGGCAGCTGTCGCAATTCTTCAAACCATGCACGATGATCATGCGCCTGAGGTGCCCCCGCTCAACTCCTGGCGCACCAGTTTGGCGCCGTCGACCAGCGCCTGCAGCTTCTGCCGGGCGATATACCGCGGCAATGCGGAAAAGCCGCAATCGGCGGTGACGATCATGCGTTCCGCCGGCATATGTTCCAAACACTGCCGGATGCGGCGGGCGACGTCTTCGGCCGTTTCCAGGTGAAAGTTTTTGACGTCGACGACACCGACGCCGATGTCGTGGTTCTTCGACCAATCGGCCAGCAAGCCGATCTCAGCCATCTCGCGATTGGCAAATTCCAGGTGCAATTGCTGCGCCGCGATCTGATCGATGGCGTCGGCGATTGGGCCGAGCCGGCGATCGGAGCCGGGCCGGCCTGCATTGTTGCCGAAGCAAACATGGACGGCGAACGTCGCCTCGATGCCGGCGATGGTGCGGTTGATCACCTCAACGGCCGCCGTTGCATCCAGCCCATGCGGCAGCAGCGGCAGGCCGGGCTCGTCCAACTGAATCAAATCGGCGCCGGCGGCGGCCAAGGCGGCCACTTCGGCGCGGACGATGGCGATCAAGTCTTCGATCACCGCGCCGGCGCGGTCTGCGTCTGTGTGCACCCAATCGGCAAACGTCAGCGGACCGGGAATCGCCACCTTGAGCCGGGCGCCCGGCGCCAGGCGCCTGAGCGCCAAAAACTCCTCCACGACGCCGAGGCCGTTAGGAGCGGTGATCTTGTCGTCCAGATCGAACTGCGGTGCCATGTCATAGCCGGCGATACCGAGCCGTCGCGGCACCGGCCGGCGCACCAATCCCTCGAGGCGGCCATACATTTCGAAAACGAAGCGCTGCCGCCGAAGCTCGCCGTCACTCAAGACGTCGATTCCGGCTTCCAACTGGTCGGCGATGACGATGCGGGTGGCGTCTTCCATCAGTTCTTGGATATCCAACTCACCCAGGGCGCCATCGCGCATCATCCGGTGTCCGGCGATGAACCACCCCGGTCCGGCGTAACTGCCGACCCCCATGGTCGCTAACAACGGCAATGTCATCGGATCCCAAGCCCCTAAATATTCGCGGCCCTATTAGGATAGTCCGGTCGGGCTTTGGCAAGGCCCAAGCAAACGGCCGTTGGCGGATGGTCGTCGAAAAGTTTGCCTCCGGGCTTGAAGAATTAAATTATTTCTATATATTTGGAAATATGGAAAAGAATGACGCATTGGCCGCCCTCGGCGCCTTGGCACAAGAAACCCGGCTCGACATCTTTCGGCTGCTGGTGCGGTTTGCGCCCGACGGCTTGGCCGCCGGACAGATCGGCACGACTTTGGGCCTGGCGGCAGCGACGCTGTCGTTTCATTTGAAGGAAATGCGCCATGCCGGACTGTTGCGCTGCGACCGAGACGGCCGCTCGCTCCGCTACAGCGCCGATCTCGGCGCCATGACCGGCTTGATCGGTTACCTGACCCAGAACTGCTGCGATCAAAGCAGCGGTTGTGATTTGGACATCCCCTTGCGCGACGCCGAGGCGGCGCCCCAACCGGAACGGAGACTGTGATCATGAAACGCCTGCATGTATCGATCGGGGTCGAGGATCTGGACGCCAGCCTGGCTTTTTACACGACCCTGTTCGGCACGCCGCCGACCAAACAGAAGCCCGATTATGCGCAATGGATGCTTGACGACCCGCGGGTCAATTTCGTGCTCGACGGGCGGGTGAAGGACCGCGGCGTCGGCCATCTCGGCATTCAGGTCGACAGCGCCGAGGAATTGACCGAAATCGCCGACCGCCTGGAAGCGGCCGAACGGTCGCCATTCACCCAAAAAGACGCCGCTTGCTGCTATGCCCGCTCCGACAAAGCCTGGTCGCGAGACCCGGAAGGCGTGCCGTGGGAATCGTTTTTCACGTTCGGCCAGGAAGCGACCTACGGCACGGATGTCACCCTGACGGTGCCGGCCGAAACCCGGGAAACCGATAAGGCGGCATCCTGTTGCGTCGCGGATACCTAAACACCGACCGATGACCGAACCCAGCCTGTTGCAAAGGGCCGTTGCCGAAGCCGTCGGCACGGCCCTCCTCCTTGCCACCGTGATCGGATCGGCGATCATGGGCGAGCAATTGGCCGACGGCAACATGGCGCTGGTCCTGCTCGCCAACAGCTTGGCGACCGGCGCCATTTTGGTGGTGCTGATCCTGATCTTCGGCTCGATCTCCGGCGCCCATTTCAATCCCGCCGTCAGTCTGACGTTTCTGTTTCGCGGCGAGTTGGAGCGGCGTGCGATCTTCCCTTACCTCACGGCGCAGGTCATCGGCGCTATCGTCGGCGTGATGATCGCGCATTTGATGTTCGACCGGGCGGCCACGGTCGTTTCGACCATTCCTCGCCTCGGCCCCGGCCAGTGGCTCGGTGAAATCGTCGCGACGTTCGGCCTGGTGGCGACCATCCTCGGCTGCCAACGGGCGCGGCCGGAAGCGACGGCCTATGCCGTCGGCCTGTTTATCACGGCCGCCTATTGGTTCACCTCGTCGACCTCCTTCGCCAATCCCGCCGTCACCATCGCCCGGACGTTGACCGATTCGGTTGCCGGTATCCGGGCGATCGACATGCCGCTGTTCGTGGTCATGCAACTGATCGGCGCCGCCTTGGCCGGCCTGCTGTTTGCCTGGCTGGCGATCGGTAAGCGGGCCCGCGATCCGGCCCTGGAGAAGAATTAGAAGCCGCGAAGCGGCATATCCGTCCCGCGCCTCAGCCAATTGTCTTCGGCATAATGGCAGGCGCCATCGATGACATGCAGCGCGTAGGCTTGACGCCAATCCGGGGATCGGTTGGCGCCGCTCCGATGTGGCAGTAGGCCATGCAACACGACCAATGTGCCTTGGCTGGTCTCTAGTGGTTCCGCCAAATCCGCCGCCAGCGGCGTCGGATCCAACGACTCGGTCGCGAGTCCGCCACCACAATAGCGAAACCGTGACCGCAACGGCCCGTCCTGGCCGCCCGGGATCGCCCAGAGGCAGCCATTGTCTTGTGTCGCGTCCTGCAACGCGACCCACAGGCCGACGACACTGATCGGTTCGGTATAAAGAAAGGCCGAGTCCTGGTGCAGCCCGACCTCGCCGCCGATATGCGGTGGCTTGCGGATCTGCATGGACTGCAACAACAACGGACGTACGAGACCCAAATCCGCGACCAGTTGGGCGAGTGCCGGCTGGCGCGAGAACCGGTCGAACGCCGGATTGAGATCGTGCAAGGCATGGCCGATTTTGTTGATCGCTTCTGCCTTGGGACGCCGCAATCGCCCGTGCTCGTCGACGGCCTCTGCTTCCAGGAAAAACCGGATCTTGTCGCCGGAGGTCCGAAAATAGCTGTCGTCGGCGTGGGCCTGGCTGACGGCCGAAAAAACCGTGCGCTCGGCTTCCGCGTCGAATTCGTCGATCAGCCGGTCGGCTTCGGCCATCAATGCGCGGCATTGACCGGCGCCGACCATATTTTCGAGCACCAGAAAGCCGTCCGATCGATAGGCCGCCAGCATCTTAGAGGTCAATCGGCCATCGGCCGTGGCCTTGAAGCGGGCCACCGCCATCAGAGAAACGCCGTGCCGTTCGGCAGCGGTTGCAGCCCGAGATGGCGCGCAATCGACTGGCCGATATCGGCGAAACTTGTCAGCCGGCCAAGCCGGCGCGGCGCCAGACCCGGCCCGAATGCCAGCACCGGTACGAATTCCCGGGTATGATCGGAGCCCGGCCAGGTCGGGTCACAGCCGTGATCGGCGGTCAGAAAGACCCGGTCGCCGTCGGCCAAGCGCCCCGCCAACTCGGGCCAGCGTTCGTCGAACCGCTCGAGCGCCCGGGCGTATCCCTCGACATCGCGCCGGTGTCCATAAAGCATATCGAAATCGACAAAGTTCGTGAACACCAAATCGCCGTCGCCGGCTCGGGAGACGGCGTCCAAGGTCGCATCGAATAGCGCGTCATTACCGTCGGCTTTCAACACTTCGCCAACGTGGCGATGAGCGAAGATATCGCCGATCTTGCCGACGCTGAAGGTCGCCCGGCCGGACGCATGCATGCGGTCCAACAGGGTCGGTGCCGGCGGCGGCGTTGCGTAATCGCGGCGATTACCGGTGCGCCGAAACGCGCCGGCGTGTTCGCCGACAAAGGGACGCGCGATGACGCGGCCAATATGGTAGTCGTCAACCAACTTTCTAGCGACTTCACAAACTTCATAAAGCCGCTGCAGGCCAAAATGCTTCTCGTGCGCGGCGATCTGAAAGACGCTGTCGGCGGAGGTGTAGACGATCGGCATTCCGGATCGGATATGGTCGGCGCCGAGCGCCTCTATGATCTCGGTGCCGGAGGCGTGGCAATTGCCGAGCACGCCGTCGATGCCGGAGTCCGCCACTAGGCGGTCGATCAACGCGGTCGGAAATGACTGTGCCGGTTGCTGAAAATAACCCCAATCCTCCTTGACCGGTTGTCCTGCCATTTCCCAGTGGCCACTTGGCGTATCCTTGCCTTTGCTGACTTCTGCGGCGGCGCCCCATAGGCCAATGGGATCGCCGGCCGAGCCTAAGCCCGGCGGGATTTCGCCGGTCGCCAATTCCGCGGCGAGCCCGAGGCCGATGGCGGTGAGGTTGGGCAGGCGAAGCGGGCCGTCGCGGCGGTGTTCGGCACAATAGCGCGCGATGGCGCCGAGCGTGTCGGCACCGGCGTCACCGTAGGCCGGCGCGTCCGGCGCGGCGCCGATGCCGAGGCTGTCGAGGACCAGCAGCATTGCGCGTCCCATGGTCACGACACCTCGGTTGGATCCCCGGCCGCCAAATAGGCGGCCAGGATCCGCTGTAGGTCTTCGGCACCAGACTCTGCCGCGGCCAAAGTGCCGGCATGACTGAGAACCTCGTCCGCCATGCCGGCGGCTAGGTTGGTGATGTTGGAGACCGCCGCGACCCGAAGACCGGCGGCACGCGCCAAAATTGCCTCCGGCACCGTCGACATGCCGACGGCATCCGCGCCAAGCGTGCGCGCCGCTCGGATTTCGGCCGGCGTTTCGAAGCTCGGGCCGCTGAACCACATATAGACGCCTTGGTGCAGACGCACACCGACCTGTTCCGCCGCCCGTTCGAGGCTGGCCCTTAAAGCCGGATCATAGACCGACGACATGTCGATGAACGCCGGCCCATCATCGCGGCCGACCAAAGGATTGGCGCCGGTCAGGTTGATGTGATCGCTGATCAACATCAGGCTACCGGGCCCCGCATCGGGCCGCAGCGAACCCGCCGCGTTGGTCAAAATCAGGCGCTCGGCGCCGAGCGTTGCGACCAGGCCGACCGGCACGGCCATGGCGTCGGCGCGGCCGCCCTCATAATAATGCGCCCGGCCTTGGCACATGAGTACGCCCTGGTCGGCGACCCTGCCGAGATGCAGCCGACCGCCATGGCCGGCCACGGTCGGCTTAGGGAAGCCCGGCAGATCGCCATAGTCGATCACCACCGGGTGCTCGAGCAGATCAACCAAGCCACCAAGGCCGCTGCCCAGCACGATGGCGACATCGGCTTTGAAGGCCGGCAGCCGCGCGCGGACCACGGCGCAGGCCTCGGCGACCATGTCGCTCACGGCAGTTGCTCGGGCCCGAAGGCGAGCGGCAGCAATTCGCCGAGGGTCACCGTTCGCCGCAGTCCTTCCGGCCCGCAGACATGGACCGGGGTGTCGTCGGCAGCGAATTCCCTGAGCTTTTGGCGGCAGCCGCCGCACGGTGTGCAGAGCCCGTCGCCGCCGCCGACCACGGCGACCGCCCGAATGCGCCGTTCGCCGGCAACGATCATTTGGGCGATGGCCGACGCTTCGGCGCACCAGCCTTGGGGATAGGCGGCGTTCTCGACATTGCAGCCGGCATAGACTTGGCCGCTTTCGCTTTTCACCGCCGCGCCGACGGCATAGCCGGAATAAGGCGCATAGGCCGCTTCGCGCACCGCCGTCGCTGCTGCGATCAAGTCATCCACGTCGCTCATCTTTCCTTCACGTAGGGCACACCGATCGCTTTCGGCGCAACCGCCTTGCCGATGAACCCAGCCAACAATACCACGGTCAAGACGTAGGGCAGTGCCTGAAAGATTTGTACCGGCACTTCGCCAATCCCGGGAATTTTGACGCCTTGCAAGCGGTCCTGGGTCGCTTGCAGGAAACCGAACAGCAAGCAGGCGCCCAGGGCCGGCACCGGCCGCCATTTGCCGAAGATCATGGCGGCAAGCGCGATGAAGCCTTGGCCCGCGGTCATTTCGCGGACAAATGCGGCATTGTGGGCAATCGACAAATAGGCCCCAGCCGTGCCGCTCAGCATGCCGGCCAACAGCACCGCCCGATAGCGCATCCAGGCGACCGATATGCCGGCGGTGTCGACGGCGGCCGGATTCTCGCCGACGGCGCGCAGGCGCAGGCCGAAGCGGGTCCGATAAATCAGCCACCAGGTCGCCGGCACGGCGGCCAATGCCACGTAGACCAGCAGATTGTGCCCGCTCAGCAGTTCCACATAAATCGTCCCGATGATGGGGATCTGCCCCATGAGCTCAACGCCGGGCCAGGTCAGCGAGGTGAAGCGCGCGGTATTCTGCAACGACGGCGTCTGGCCGCCCTGGCTGAACCAGGCAAGCCCAAGGGTCACCGTCAGTCCCGACATCAGGATGTTGATGGCGACGCCGCTGACCACCTGATTGCCGCGATGGGTGATACAGGCGAAACCGTGCAACAGCGCCAGGGCCGCGCCGGTGGCAATGGCCGCCGCGAGCCCGACCCAAGCAGAGCCGCTGACATAAGCCACCGCCGCCGCGGCGAACGCCGACCCCAGCATCTTGCCTTCCAGGCTGATGTCGATGATGCCGGAGCGTTCCGACAACAGCCCGGCCATGGCGCAGAGAATGAGCGGCGTTGCCATGCGCAGGGTCGCGTCGAAGGTCAGAACGACCATGAGGTATTCGTCGCCCATAGCTAGTCTCCGCCTGACGCGGCCAGGCGCCGCCGCCGGAATAAGGCCTCGATATGCGGCGCCAGCATGAACTCGAGGGCACCACTGAACAAAATCACCAGGCCTTGGATCACCACCACAATTTCGCGTTTGATTCGCGGCATTTCAAACGCCAGTTCGGCACCGCCTTGATAGAGCGCACCGAACAGCAGGCCGGCCAAAATGATGCCGATCGGATGGTTGCGCCCCATCAGCGCCGCGGCGATGCCGACGAAACCGTAGCCGTTGGTAAAATTCAGCAACAGCCGGTGGTGCACGCCCATGATTTCGTTCAAGCCGACGAAGCCGGCCAAGCCGCCGGAAATACACATGGTGATGATAATGATGCGGCCCGGTCGAATGCCGCCGTAGACGGCCGCCGTCTCGTTCGAGCCAACCGTGCGAATGGCATAGCCCAGCCGCGTCCGCCAAATCAGCAGCCAAACCAGAAAGCAGCATACCAACGCCCACAAAAACGACATGTTGAGCGGCGACCGGGTTACTTCGATGCCGACCCAACCCAGCATCTCATGGGCAAACGGCAACCAGGCTTCGTCGGCGAAGGCACGGCTTTCCGGCGACATCTGGCCAGGCTTGATGAACACGTTGACCAATAGGTAGTTCATCAGTGCCGCGGCGATGAAATTAAACATGATCGTGGTGATGACGATATGGCTGCCGCGGCGCGCCTGGAGATAGGCCGGCAGATAGGCCCAGGCGGCGCCGAACAACGCCGACGCGACGATCGCCAGCGGCAAGATCAACAGGAACGGCAATGTGCTGTCCACGGCAAGGCAAGCCAAGCCGACGCCGAGACCGCCGATATAGGCTTGGCCCTCACCGCCGATGTTGAACAATCCGGCATGGAACGCGACGGCGACGGCGAGCCCCGTGAAAATGAAGTTGGTCGCATAATAGAGCGTGTAGCCGATCGCTTCTTCGAAGCCGAAGGCGCCGTAGACCAACAGCCGCATGGCTTCGATCGGATCCTCGCCGATGGCTAAAACGATCAGCCCGGAGACCAGGAAGGCCAGCAAGATATTGACGATCGGCACCACGGTGAAGCCGACCCAGCGCGGCGCTTCTCCCGGTGTCGCGCGGCCAAACATCAGCCGGCTGCCGCCTGGGAGTCTGGATGGACGTTTGCCATCATCAAGCCCAGCATGCGCTCGTCGGCCGCGTCGGCGGCGACTTCGCCGACGATCTCGCCGTCGCACATCACCAGAATTCGGTCGCTCAACGACATAATCTCATCGAGCTCGACGGACACCAACAGCACGCCGGAACCGGCGTCGCGCAAGGCGATCAGGCTTTTGTGGATGAACTCAATGGCGCCGATATCGACACCGCGGGTCGGCTGCCCGACCAGCAGCAGGTCGGGATGGCGCTCCATGTCGCGGGCCAGCACCAGTTTTTGCTGGTTGCCGCCGGAGAAATTCGCGGTCTTGAGCAACGGATCGTCGGGGCGCACGTCGTAGGCACCCATCTTCTCTTGGCATTCGGCGATGATCGACTTGAGGTCGAGCAACAGCCGCCCGTTGTAGGCCGGATCGTCGTGATAGCCCAAGATAAAGGATTCATAGGCGAAGAAATTCCGCACCAGCCCCATGCGCAGTCGGTCTTCGGGCACATGGGCAACGCCAAAACGGCGCAGGTCGGCGGCGTTGGCCGGCCGGTCGCGGTCGATCCGTCGGTTGTTGACTTGAATGCTGCCGGCCGAGATCGGCGTGATGCCGGCGAGGGCCGCCAGCAGTTCGCTCTGTCCGTTGCCGGACACGCCGGCAATGCCGACGATTTCGCCGCGCCGGACGTTGAAATCGACATCCTTGACCCGCACCACGCCGGCATCGTCGACGACCCGAAGCCCGTGCACATCGAGCACGGTTTCGCCGGGCTCTGCCGCGGTTTTCTCGACCCGCAGCAAGACCTTGCGCCCAACCATGAGTTCGGCCAGTTCCTCCCGGGTGGTCTCCGTGGTCCGGCGATGGGCGACCATGTCGCCGCCGCGCATGACCGACACGTTCTCCGTGATTGCCATGATTTCGCGGAGTTTGTGGGTGATCAAAATGATGGTGACGCCTTGGTCGCGCAGCGATTTCAGGATGTCGAACAGACGATCGGTTTCTTGCGGGGTCAGCACCCCGGTCGGCTCATCCAGAATCAAAATCCGGGCGCCGCGATAGAGCGCCTTGAGGATCTCGACGCGCTGTTGCAGGCCGACGGCCAAGCCGCCGACGACGGCATCCATCGGCACCTCAAGGCCGTAGTCCCGTTCCAGGCGGTCGAGCTCTTGGGTCGCCGCGGCGATGCCGCTCGCCAACAAGGCGCCGCCTTCGACGCCAAGCATAACGTTCTCCAGAACCGTCAAATTGTCGACCAGCATGAAATGCTGATGCACCATGCCGATGCCGGCGGCGATTGCGTCATGGGTAGAACGAATGGTCAGCGGCGCGCCATTGACCAGGATGTCACCGCTGTCGGCTTCATAGAAGCCATAGAGAATACTCATGAGGGTCGATTTGCCGGCGCCATTTTCGCCGATGATGCCGTGAATCGAGCCGGCCGGGACGTTAAGCGTCACGTCTCGGTTTGCATGCACCGGGCCAAACCGTTTGTTGATACCCCGCAATTCGATCGCCGACGGCGCGGCTCCGGAAGACTTGCTCCGGTCCACGCCGCCATCGAAAGCACTATCGGTTGTCATCGGTCCCTTGCCGGCACGACCGAGGACGCGGCGATCAGCCCGGACAGGAACTGTCGGACATGTAGTCGTGGACTTTGATCTTCCCGGCAATGATGTCCTTGCGAACGGATTCGACCCTGTCCCGCATGGCCTGACTGACCAGCTTGTCGTTGTTGTCGTCGAGCGCCCAGCCGACACCGTCCTCGGCCAAGCCGAGCACCTGGATACCGGACTTCCAGTTGCCGTCCGCCGCCGACTTGAACACGTTGTAGGCGGCAACGTCGACCCGCTTCAGCATCGACGTCAGCATGGTCCCCGGCTGCAAGTGGTTTTGATTGGAATCGACGCCGATGGCGAGCTTGCCGGAATCCTTGGCTGCCTGATAGACGCCAACGCCGGTGCCGCCGGCCGCCGCATAGACCACGTCCGCGCCGCGATCGAACTGCGATTTGGCGAGTTCGCCGCCCTTGGTCGGGTTGTTCCAGGCCGCCGGCGTGGTGCCGGTCATGTTCTGCAGCACTTCCGCTTTCGAATTCTGATAGGCGACGCCCTGCACGTAGCCGCAGGCGAAGCGGCGGATCAACGGAATGTCCATGCCGCCGACGAAACCGACTTTCGCGGTTTTCGATGCGGCCGCCGCCAACACGCCGACCAAGAACGAGCCTTCATGTTCCTTGAACACGATCGATTGCACGTTCGGCAAATCGACGACCATGTCGATGATGGCGAAGCGCAGTTTGGGAAATTCCTTGGCCACGGTTTCAATCGCCGGCGCCTGGGCAAAGCCGATGCCGAGGATTGGGTCGGCGCCGCGTTGCGCCATGCGGCGGATGGCCTGTTCGCGCTGGGTTTCGTTGGTGACCTCGAACTCGCGGTATTTGATGCCGGTTTCCTTGGCAAAGGCCTCAACGCCGTTGTAGACGCCTTCGTTGAAGGATTTATCGAACTTGCCGCCCATGTCGAACACGACCGCGGGTTTGATGTCGGCGGCTGCCGCCGTTCCCACCGCCATCGCCGTCGCCATGGCAGCACCAAGCATGATCTTTTTCATTGATTGAGCCTCCGGTTACTGATCGGGTGTTTTACCCAAATTCAAGCTGCGACACGTCGAGAGCCGGCAGACCCCGCCGCTCTCGCCGCTTGCCAACAGCGAACCACACCAGTTTTGCATGTTCAACTGATATTGCCTACCGGAAGATCGGACCCGAGCCTAGACCCGTTCGATCACCATGGCGATGCCTTGGCCGACGCCGATGCACATGCCCGCCAGCGCAAAGCGTCCGCCGCGTTCTTCCAAGGCATTGATCGCCGTCATCACCAAGCGGCCGCCGCTCATGCCAAGCGGGTGGCCTAGGGCGATCGCGCCGCCGTTGGCGTTGACGTGCTCGGCATCGTCGGGCAGGCCGAATTCACGGGTCACCGCCAGCACCTGGGCGGCAAATGCCTCGTTGACTTCGATGATATCCATCTGCTCGACCGACAGGCCGAGCGTCGCCAACACCTTACGCGACGCCGGCGCCGGCCCGTAGCCCATAATTCTGGGGGGAATGCCGGCGGTCGCCATGCCGAGAATGCGGGCCCGCGGCGTCAAGCCGTGTCGTGCCGCCGCCGCCGCGCTCGCCACCAGCAACGCACAGGCGCCGTCATTCACGCCAGAGGCGTTGCCGATCGTGATGGTGCCGCCTTCGCGAAACGGCGTCTTCAGCTTGGCGATCGATGCCAACGTGGTTGCCGGTCGCGGGTGCTCGTCTTGCTCGACCAGCACGGTCTCGCCGTCCTTGCGGGATACCGTGACCGGTGTGATCTCGCGTTTGAAAAAGCCGCGCTTGATGGCGCGACCGGCCCGCGCCTGGCTGCGGCAGGCATAGGCATCCTGATCGGCTCGGCTAATCTGAAAAGCTTCCGCCACGTTTTCGCCGGTTTCCGGCATGGATTCGATGCCGAAGACCTTTTCCATTCGCGGGTTGACGAAGCGCCAGCCCATGGTGGTATCGAACACCTCTGCGTCGCGGGCAAAAGCCGTCTCGGCCTTGCCCATCACCAATGGCGCCCGGGAGCTGCTTTCGACGCCACCGCTGATGCAGAGCGCCGCCTCGCCGCATTTGACGGCCCGGGCCGCGATCCCCGTGGCATCCATGCCGGATCCGCACAGACGATTGATTGTGGTCGCTGAAATCGTTGCCGGCAGGCCGGCCAGCAAGGTCGCCATGCGCGCGACGTTGCGGTTGTCCTCGCCGGCTTGATTGGCGCAGCCATAGACGACATCGTCGACTTCGTCCCAATCGACACTGCTGTTGCGTTGCATCAACGCAGTGATCGGCACCGCCGCGAGATCATCCGTTCGCACCGACGCCAGCGCGCCGCCATAGCGGCCGATCGGCGTGCGCACGGCATCACATACAAAAGCTTCGATCACGTCGCCCCTTTCACTCACACCCAATCCTCGGACATACGCTCCGACGCCCGAATCGTCTTACCGTTCGCAGCCACACTAGGCCGTGTACTCGGCCGGCTCAACATGCCCACGGTTCAAACCTTGCTCAAACGCTGGTAATGCGGCAAGTGTGCGCGCATCCTATGCGTCCTTTCAAGCGATCGGAACCCGAGCCATGCATATTATCGGTCAGCGACTGCTCGACGATCTGAAGACCTTGGCCGGCTTCGGCCAGGTCGATTCCGGCGTCACCCGCTTAAGCTATTCGCGCGTCGATCGGGCATCGCGGGATTGGCTGGTCGAGCGCATGGCCGACGCCGGCCTCGATGCGGCGATCGACGGCATCGGCAATGTCTACGGCCGCGCCCGCGATGCAAGCCAAACCGTGCTAGTCGGTTCGCACACCGACAGCGTGCCCAAAGGCGGCTGGCTCGACGGTGCCATGGGCGTCATCTACGGCCTTGAATTGGCCCGCGCCTGGCGCGACGCCGGCGGCGCCGACGATAAAGGCATCGACGTCATATCCTTTGCCGACGAGGAAGGCACCTATTTGCCGACCGCGGGCAGCCGCACTTTCTGCGGCCTGATCGACCAGAGCGAAATCGATGGCGCCAAATCGGTGACCGGCAAGCCGATGACCGCAGCACTTTCAAAAGCCGGATATGCCGGCCGGCCCGTGGCGCGGCTCGACCCGGCGCGGCACATCGCCTATTTCGAAGGCCATATCGAACAGGGCCCGCGCCTGGAGGCCGCCGGCGTTCGGATCGGTGTGGTAACCGGTATCGTCGGCATCGGCCGCGCCGAAATTATTTTCATCGGCCGCGCCGATCATGCCGGCACGACGCCGATGGGCCTGCGCCGCGATGCGGCAAGCGCCCTAATTGCCTGTGCCCATCGACTCGGCCAACGCTTCGGGGATCTGGCGGGCCCCGACACGGTTTGGAACTTCGGCGATATTCGCGTTGAGCCGGGCTCGCGCAACGTGGTGCCAGCGCGCGCCAGCCTGCTGGTCGAATACCGCGACCTTTCGTCAGACAGACTGGCTGAGATGACCGCAGCGGTTAAGGCGACGACCGAAGAAGTCGCCGCCGAACTGCCGATCGACGTCGAGCTGGTGTCGGCACCCGGCCTGACACCCGGTCGGATGGACGACAAGTTGCGGGGTCATATCGATCAGGCAGTATCGCAGCTCGGCGTGTCTGCCATGGCGATGCCGAGTGGCGCCGGGCACGACGCCATGATCATCGCCCCGATCATTCCATCCGCAATGGTATTCATACCTAGTATCGGCGGCCGAAGCCATGACATTAGCGAGGACAGCGCGCCGGAGGATATAATCCTCGGCGCCGAAGTGCTTGGCGGCGCCATTGGCAAATGTTTGTCCTAAGCGCGCTGTCGGATTCAAAGCCATGCCCCATCCCATCTTTCAGAAATACCGGTTTCGCTGGCTGTTTGCATCCTTGGTCGCATTTTTGATTCTCACACCCTTGGCGGAATACGACCTCTATGGCGATTTTCTGCTGCCGCTCTTGTTCAGCCTCACCATGGCGACCGCGGTCTATGTCGCCGCCGATTCAAAAGTCGCGTTAGGAGTGGCGATTGCCTTGGCGGTGCCGGGCGTTGTCCTCATCTGGCTGCATGATCCGGAACTGAAAACGGCGCCCGCAATGATCGGTATCGCGTTCACCATGGCGCTCGATCTGCTCGTGCTCAGTCTGGTGCTGGTGCATATTTTCAAGGCTGAGCAGGTGGATGCCGAAATACTGTCCGGGGCGCTCGCGGTCTACCTGTTGTTGGCGTTGACCTGGTCATTGCTCTATTACCTGATCGAAGCGCTCGATCCAGGGTCGTTCAATATGCCGGCCGGCAACAAAATTCCCGGATTCCTGTATTTCAGTCTGACCACGTTGACCACGCTCGGCTACGGTGACATTACGCCGGCCAGCCAGCTGACCCGCAGTTGGGCAATGCTGGAGGCGGTAACCGGCGTGCTTTATTCGGCCGTCATGATCGCCCGCCTGGTCAGCATGTACCGGAAGTGACGTCGGCGATAAATTGACCGCCGGTCAATATCGGCCCCGTCAATTCACCGCGTCGTTGCGCTGCGATACCGGTAGATCTGTTCTTCCGCCGACACGCCTTTGAGCCTTGCCAATTCAGCTGTGCCGTCATACCCGGCGCCGGCCAACAGCGCCGGAACATCGCCATCGTCGTTCAGCGCCCGCGTCAAGCAAATGTCACCGGCGTCAGCAAGGCCTTGCACCCTTGCGGCGATATTCACTGTTTGACCGAAATAATCCAGGCTCCTTCCCGCGGTTATGGCCAAAGCAGGCCCGGCGTGCAGACCAACCTTGAGGCCAATCGCATTGCCGCGACGGCGGCCGGCCAAATCCTGCATCGCAGACATCATCGCGACTGCCGCGGTTGTGCCGTCCTTGCCGGTCGGGAACGCCGCCATCACCGCATCGCCCATGGTCTTGATCATGGCGCCGGAATGGCTGCGAACGACCTGCTTGAGGGCGGCGAAATGATCCTGCACCAGCCGGTAGGCGGCGAGGTCCCCTTCGCGATCGTAGAGTGCGGTGGAGCCTTTGAGATCCGTGAACAACAGGGTGAGGCTGCGCAGCTTTAACTTCAGGTCGGGCGCCAGCTCGTCCAGCGCGAAACAGTCGCGAAAGGCCTGGTTGTTCAACAGGTGCTTGCCGGTAAGGCGCCGGCCGAACTGCGGCGGCCCGAGGTCCACGATCGCCATCACATCATTCAAGTCGATGCGAAGCACGCGGCACCAGACCGGTTGGTCCGTATGATTGACGATCGGCAGCGCCGCTTCTCCGGCGGGCAAGGTAACCTGCGTTGGCGAAAACCCAGAGTCAGACAATGTCAATGGAGCAGTGCCGGCACCCACCGCTTCCATGGCGTCCTCCGCCACGTCCAAGTCGACGCTTGAGTGCGTATCCAAGCAAAGCAGTCGGTAAACCTGGCCGGCCTCTAGTTGTAGCGGCAGTGTAGCCTCCTGTCCGGGTTCGAGCTTGACTTCGGCTACGGTATGGCGCTCGTGATAGTGCCGCCATTGATCACGGTAAGGGTAACTCGATGACGTGAAATGGTGATGGTAAGTGATGAAGCTGCGGTGCAGGTCGAGTACCGAGCCCGGCGACGCATAGGCAAAGGTGACCTCGACGGTGTCGTCCAATACGGCGGCCGCATCACGGTTGCATAAGGCGCAATGCACAACGTCCTCGGCTACCCGTCCAATGTCGGCCACGCTATTGGTGATGGCACCGCACAACGGGCACACGGTACCCCACTCGAGGTCAAACAGGCCGAGCTTGGCGCCATGCACGAACAAGTCGATCGCCATCGCCGGTGCGATCCCGGCGTCTTCGGCAAAGGCGAAGGGGTTGATGCGCGCGGCTTGATCCAACGGCAGCGCCTGTAGGTGCCCGGCGAACCGGCTCAATATTTCGCCATCGCAGCCACAGCGGATCGCGGCGGCCTCGAGTGTCGCTGAAACGGATTGGGTCACGGTCACCTCCATGGAGCGCCTCCATCATTATGTGGAGCACGGCCCGGTCGGTATCAATGGATCGGCGCCTGGCCAACCGGTGCCTCGGCACTGAGCGTGCCCTCCGACGACCGTTGCTTGGCGCGCGCTTTGCGTTGCGCCGCTGTCAATTCTGCGGCGCGGACAAGCAGCAGACCGAGAGTTCTCGGGTCAAGGTTACGCCAAATGTCCATATCTCACGGTGTCCTCTTCCATGAATGATCGTTCAGTTCATTAACGCGGCCGCCGTCTTGCTGATTGTACCGGCTGAGTTATTGTTGCAAATGCATCTCATTCGCAACAATAACTCAGAGGTTGCCTCTGTCAAGCGACGTTTGCTCAACGTTCATGCCAATGAAAATCCGGTGGCCTCTTGAAATAAACGACCGCAGTAGGCCACCGGACGATCAAAATTATGCCTTGGCACGCCCGCCGCATCCGGCCGGCGGCCAAGTCGTTCGACGCTAACCGCGTTCAAGCCGCCAATCGGTGCAAGGTTTCGTCAACCGGCGGCACGTTCTCCACGACTTCGACGGCATCGTGGCGCACGTGATTGTGGGTCATTTGCTTGCGCACCATGTCCATGCTCACCGTGCCGTTTTCCAAGCATTCCCGCAGCAGGCCGAAGAAGTAGTTTTCCTGGTTGATGTCCGGGTGCTGGCGGTAACGGCCAAGGAAGGCGTAGTCGCCGAAGGTCCGGCGGCGCCAGCGAATGAGCCAGCCGAGCGGCGGAAAAGCCTTGAATTTATCGGCCGGCGTGAAATCGATCGGCAGGCCGGTCTTCCAGGGCTGCGTCCAGCGCTTGGTGGTGTGCAGCATCTGGGTCTGATTGTTCAAGACATCGAGGTCGTTCCAGTAGTTCTCGAACAAGCCGATGGTCTCGCGCTTCTCGTTCTTCAGGGTGATCCAGTCTTTGTAGTCGAGTTCCAGGCGGAACATGCTGTTGAATTGTTTCTCGACCTGCCAATGCTTGAGCTTAGCGCAATCGAGCAGCATCACGCTGGTCGCCATCGGCCCATCGATGCGGCGGTTGGTGCGGCTGCGCGGCCGGCACAGGATTGCCTTGCCGCCCATGTCGCGGCGCAACAGATCCCAGACATCGCCGGTCGCGAACACGTCCGGGTCGATGACCACGGCGCGCCCGGCATAATTCATCAGCTCCGGCGGCATGAAACGAAGCGGCGTGAACGACTGCAGGTCGTTGTTGCGCCATGGCCTCGTCACGCCGTCGCGGAGAAACGGCTGGCCCTCGCGCTCCAGGAAAAACGGGTAATCCTTGTGCTCGATGAGCCTGACATCGAATTTCTCGTTGTGCGCGGAATTTCGCCTAAGCGACTGGACGCCGACCAAGGCGCCCAAAATCTGCTTGTGGTTGACGTGGATGAAAACACAGGGTTTCGGCTCGCCCGGAGCCGCATTGTCGTTCGTCATCAGCAGTGGACCTTCCATTCAGACAGGGTTCGATCCGACGCATGTACCCCGTCGGTGCCGCCAGGCAATTGACCTGTATCAAGTCGCGCTGGTTTGGATGGCGCGCGCCAACCTCAGCCAAGCAGCCAAAGAACCAAAACAAGGGCCGCGGCGAGCAGCGCCGACAGCAGCCGGACGTCGGACCAGATTGGGCCGCGATGGCTAAGATCAGACGGCCGCCATCGTGCGGCGCCGGCGACGGGCCGGTCGATGAAGCTGACCAGCGCCATCAGCACCGCGGTAAGCGCAAACATGATGAGCGCGATGTAAGTGAAATGAATGGCGACGAAGCCGGCATCGCCCCAGACGCCGGTGACTTCAATGGCCAGGAACAAGATCAGCCCGACTGCCAGTCCGGCGCCGAGGCCGACAAAAGCGCCGCGCGCCGTCATGCGCGACACGAACAGACCACCGAAATAGACGGCGACCACCGGCGGCACTAGATAGGCCAAGGTCGATTGGAAATACTGGAACAGCGAGCCGAAGGATTCGATTAGTGGCGCGTAGCCGGCGGCCAGCACCATCATCATCGCCGTCACCAGGCGGCCGATCCGGAGCAGCCATCGATCACTTAAGTTCGGCCGGATCGGCCGGACGAAATCCATGGTGATCAGCGACGACGCGGCATTGAAGGCGCTATCCAGGCTCGACATGACGGCGGCGATCAGCGCTGTCAGCACCAGGCCTTTGAGGCCGACCGGAAGCAGTTCGAAGACCAGGCGGGGAAACGCCTGATCCGGCGATTCCAACTCCGGGAACAGGCGCAAGGCAATCAGGCCCGGCACGATCATCAGGAAGAAATTGGGCAACTTCAACAGGCCGCCGAACAACGCGCCTTTGCGGCCCTCGTCCAGGCTCCGCGCCGCCAAGGCGCGCTGCACGAAATATTGGTTCAGTGTCCAATAGTAGAAGCCGAGCAGCATGACGCCGGCGATGCCGGGCCAGGGCAGGAAGCCGTCGTCCGCCGGCCGGAACATCTGGGCGTGCGTCGGACCGACATCGGTGAGCAATTCGGTGAGCCCGCCGACCTTGGGCAGACCGATCACCACGATCGCGCCGGCACCGACGATCATCAGCACCGACTGCAGCGCGTCGGTCACCACCACCGCGCGCAGTCCGCCGACGATCGCATAGCCGCCGGCCAGGAACGCCAGCAAGGCGGTGATCGTCCAAAGGTCGACGCCGGGAAAGGCGACGGCAACGACCACCGATCCGGCGTAGAGCGCACCGGCCATATCGATGAACAACAGCGTGGCGAGGCTGAACGCGGAATAGAGCCAACGACTGCGCCGATCGAAGCGCCGTTCGAGATATTCCGGCACGGTGTAGAGCTTCTCGCGCAGGAATACCGGCAGCATGAACAAGGCGAACAGGATCAGCACCGCCGTCGCCGTCCATTCGTAGTTGAAGACGACGACGCCATGGCTATAGGAGGCACCGATCAGGCCGACGAAACTGGCGCCCGACATGTTGGAGGCATAGAACGAAAAACCGATGAGGTACCAAGGCAACGCCCGCCCGGCCAGGAAATAGTCGCCGGCATTGCGGTCGCCGCGGCCGAACCAGAAGCCGACGACGAGGACGACGATCAAAAACACCGCGATGACCAAGATGTCGAAGGTTGCCAGGTTTGCCATGCCCACCAGCGTGCTAGAGCAGCTTCGGAGAATACGGAGTCATTTGATGGGAGCAAATCGGTTTTTCGGGCAGGCGCGGTGCGCAGCGCGATGTGGGACATCGGGCAAGCATCGCAACGCACCCGAAAAGCCGATTTGCCCCACCGGAGGCCGGGTTCTTTTGCGCCATGGCGGCGTCGCGCGTCTTATCCGATGCCCCACATCGCATGGCGACGCGCTCCTGGCCATGGCGCAAATTAATCCCGGTCAAATGACCCCGTATTCTCCGAAGCTGCTCTAGAATTGATTGTCAGAGCGGCGGCCGGCCGATACAAACAGGCCTACCGGAGCCTAGAGCGGTTTCGGAGAGCACAATGCTCTCAATCGCGGCCGATGAACACAAGAGGACACCATGAGCGAGCCCGACAGCGCGGACGACGGCGCCCGAGATTTCATCCGCGAGGTGATCCGCGAAGACCTGACCGCCGGCCGCCACGAAACCTTGGTTACCCGGTTCCCGCCTGAGCCCAACGGCCACCTCCATATCGGCCACGCCAAATCGATTTGCCTGAACTTCGGCGTCGCCCAGGAATTCTCCGGCCGCTGTCATTTGCGCTTCGACGACACCAATCCGACGCGCGAGGAAATCGCTTTTATCGAGGCCATTCAGCGCGACGTGCATTGGCTTGGCTTCGATTGGGGAACGCATCTCTATTTCGCCTCGGACTATTTTGAGACCCTCTATGAATGGGCCACGCATCTCATCAATACCGGCAAGGCCTATGTCGACGATTCCAGCGCCGAGGAAATCCGCAGCCTGCGCGGCAGCTTGACCGAGGCCGGCCAAGACAGCCCCTACCGAGACCGGCCGATCGACGAAAACCTCGTCCTGTTCCAGCGCATGCGGGCCGGCGAGTTCGCCGACGGCGCCCGGGTGCTGCGGGCCAAAATCGACATGGCATCGGGCAACATCAACCTGCGCGACCCGGTGCTCTATCGCATCCTGCATGCCGAGCATCCGCGCACAGGCACCGACTGGTGCGTCTATCCGACCTATGATTTCGCCCATGGCCAGTCGGACGCGATCGAAGGCATCAGCCATTCGCTCTGCACCCTGGAATTCGCCGATCACCGGCCGCTTTATGATTGGCTGATCGACAATTTGCCGGTGCCGGCGAGGCCGCGTCAGTATGAATTCTCCCGCCTCAACATTTCGCACACGGTGCTGTCGAAACGGTTCCTAACCACGTTGGTGGCAGACGGCCGGGTCGCCGGCTGGGATGATCCGCGGATGCCGACTTTGGCCGGATTGCGCCGCCGCGGCGTGCCGCCGGAAGCGATCCGTGATTTCGTCGGCCGGCTCGCCATCACCCGCAACGAGGGCACCGTCGAGATGGCCATGCTGGATCATTGCGTGCGGGAGCATTTGAACCGCGGCGCCGAGCGACGCATGGCGGTCCTGGATCCGCTGCGCGTGGTCATCGACAACTACGCGGAAGGCGAGACCGAGTGGCTCGACGCGGTCAACAATCCGGGTGATCCCGCCGCCGGCAGCCGGACAGTGCCTTTCAGCCGCGAATTATTCATCGAACGCGACGATTTCATGGAAGACCCGCCGCGCAAATTCTTCCGCCTGGCGCCAGGCCGCGAGGTGCGGCTGCGCTATGCCTATTTCATCACCTGCCAGGCGGTGATCAAAGACACCGCCGGCACCGTCACCGAACTCCGCTGTACCTACGATCCCGCGACCAAAGGCGGCAACGCGCCGGACGGACGCAAGGTCAAAGGCACCATCCATTGGGTCTCGGCGAGCCATGCGCTGGCGGCCGAAATCCGGCTCTACGACGCGCTGTTCACCCGCGCCGACCCGGGCACCGACGGCGATTTCCTTGACGATTTCAATGAAGATGCCTTGGAAATCCGCGAAAACTGTTGGCTGGAGCCCACCCTCGGCACCGTTGAGCCCGGCACCACCGTGCAGTTCGAACGCCTCGGCTACTTCGCTGCCGACCCCGAGGGCAGCGCCGATCGCCCGGTCTTCAACCGCACCATCGGGCTGCGCGACAATTGGGCAAAATTGCAAGCGCAGGCCAACAAAACCAAAGCGTGACGGCCGCCAATTTCGCTCTCAAACCGGATGGATTCCCGTCACCGTCACGGCTAAGATTGGACCCCATTCATCCGAAATCGGGAAACAACCATGGCGGCGCGGGACGTCACCCGGAGACTGGCTGCTATTCTGACCGCGGACGTGGTCGGCTTCGCCCGGCTGATGGCCAAGGACGAAGCCGAAACCCTGCAGCGGCTCACCGCGCTCCGGGACAATTTCCTGACCCCGTTGATCGCCGAGCACCAGGGCCGCGTGGTCAAGCTGATGGGCGACGGCTGGCTGGTCGAGTTCCCGAGTGTCGTCGGCGCCGCGGACTGTGCCCTGGCCTGGCAGGTGGGCATCGGCGAACGCCAGGAAAACGTGACCGAAGACAAGGCGCTGAGGTTTCGCGTTGGCATCAATCTCGGCGACATCATCGTCGAGGATGACGACATTTTCGGTGACGGGGTCAATGTCGCCGCGCGTCTCGAGGCGATGGCGAAACCCGGCACCATCTGTGTCTCGCGCGCGGTATTCGAGCAGATCAACAACAAGGTCGACTTGGATTACACCGATCTCGGCCCGGTCAAGGTCAAGAACCTGGCGGAGCCGATTCCCGCCTATCAGATCCGCCCGGTCGAGGCCGATCGTTCCGACAAGCGCCCCGCCATACCGGCGCCCGAATCCGCCCGCGGATCGATTGCCGTGCTGCCGTTCGAAAGCCTGTCGACGGATCCCGAGGATGCCTATCTCGCCGACGGCATCGCCACCGAAATACTCGACATGCTGTCGCGGGTGCCGGACCTTCGCGTCGCCGCGCGCTCGGCAACCTTCGGCTATCGCGATCAAGGCGCTGAATTTTGGACTCTCGTCAACGATTTGAAGCTGCTCTACGTGTTGACCGGCAGCGTGCGGCGCGCCGGCGACAGGGTCCGCGTCTTCGCCGAACTTACCTTGACCGCCGATCGCTCGCAGTTATGGTCGCACACTTATCAACGGCAATTCGCCGATTTGTTTACCGTACAAGATGAGATCGCCGAAGCCATCGTCGTCGCCTTCGGCGGCGAATATATGCGGGCGGAATGGCGCCGCGCCAGCCGCCGGCCAACCGCGAGCCTCGATGCCTGGGGCTTGATTCAGAAGGCCCGCGCCCTCAACCTGCCGGTCAATCGCGACGCCACCGACGAGGCTTTGGCGCTCGCCCATGAGGCCATCGAGATTGATCCCGGCTATGCCGGCGCCCATGCCGCGGTCGCCTCGATCGTGATGCAGCGGGTCATCAATGGCTTCAGCAAAGACGATGATGCCGATCGCGCAACGGCACTCGGCGCAGCCGAGCGGGCCGCCGAGCTGATGCCCGACGATCCGACGGTGCTGCGCACCCTTGGCAATATATGGAGCAATTGCGGGGAACACGACAAAGCGGTTCGCGCGCTGCGGCGCGGCGTAGAAATCGCACCGTTCGATTTCCAGACCTGGGGGCGCTTGGGCCGCACCTTGGCCTACGGCGGCGATGCAGAGGAACTGACCGAAGGCCGCGCCATTCTCGATCGCATCTTGGCGCATGCCCCCAATCACCCGATGGTGCCGTACTGGCACTATTTCAAGGCCAACGCCTGCGTCCATGCAGACCAACCCGAGGAGGCTGTGCGCCACGCCCGCCTCAGCGTCGAGGCGCAACCGGGCTATGCGGGCGCTTGGCTGACACTCGCCAATGCGCTCGGCCAACTCGGCCGATTGGACGCGGCCAAAGACGCCATGGCCCAGGCCAGGCGCGCCAATCCGGCCATGACGCCGGCCCATCTCGCCCAGCAAATCGACATCCTCGCCGGCGGACGCCCGGATCGCGCGGACAAATCTTTATCCGGCCTCAGGGCGGCGGGCTTGCTCTAGATCGGGTCCAGGCCAAGCGACATGATGCGCTGGTAGAGTGCTTCAAACTGACGCCGCTTGCCGCTGCCGACCAGGGGGTCTTCGTTGAGGACAAAGACCGCGTCGATCTCATCCCAATCCGCCGCCGTCAAAATCTTTTCGGCCAACGGAAAGACCTCTTCGTTCTCCGCCTTGATATGGCGTTCCAAAAAGCTGCCGTAGACCGACAGCGCCGCCGCGGTCCGTGCCCGCGCCTTGGCTTTGTCTCGGCCATAGGCCTCGGCGGCGGCGGCCAGGTCCTTGATCAGACCGGCCTCGAGCTCGTGGTCTTGGAGCAGCCGATTGAGCAACGGTGCCGTATCCGCGCTGCGCAGACGCATGATGGCAAACAGAAAGTCTTCTTCTTTTGGGTGATGGATCTGGTTGGTATAGGTTTCGATATAGGCGACGATGTCGTCCAACAGACCGGCGTCGATGTCCATGCCTTGCGACAGCATTTTTGCGTCGGCCTTGAGAATCTTGGCGACGCCGGACAAGGCAAGATGCTCGCCACGCAGTACTTTCAGCGCTGTCCGCATCGTCGCCCCTTCTTGCTCCAGATTCAACGTCGATACTAGGCCCGACTTCGAGCCGGGACAACGGTGCAAATTGCCGCCACTTTCGTGTCGCTATCGCTGCCGGAAAGCGATAGTGTTGGCCCTCTCGCCGCCATCCACTGTCATTTGACCGTCGCCTGTATTGAGATAGCCGGTGGAGAAATTTTGACCTTTTTTGCACGTCAAAGAGCGCGTTGCCATGTCCGGCGTCACCAAGTCCGTTAAGCGAACCGAGCCGCAAGAGCTTGTCATCGCCAATGCCAAGATCGTCCTGGTCGATGAAATCATCGACGGCACCATCAAAATCGTCGACGGCGGGATCGAAGATATCTCGCCCGGCGGCGGGACGCCTGTTCACGCCGTCGATTGCGACGGCGATTACCTGATTCCCGGCCTGATCGACGTCCACACCGACAACCTCGAAAAACATCTCGAACCGCGGCCGGGCGTGCGCTGGCCGATATTGCCGGCGCTGTTCAGTCATGATCGCCTGATCATCGGCTGCGGCATTACCACGGTCTACGATGCGCTGTGCATCGGCGACTTCACCGGCAACAAACGGGGACGGCGGCAGGCCCTGGAGCTGGCGCTGCAGGGTTTGCACCAGGCAGCGGAAACCGACGTCCTGGCGGCAAAGCATCTGCTTCATCTGCGCTGCGAGGTGCCGACCGCCAATGTCGTCGAGGCGCTGGAAAACCATATCCATGACCCGTTCGTCGGTATGGTTTCGGTTATGGATCACACACCCGGGCAACGGCAATGGCATGACCTGGAAAGATGGCGCGAGTTCAACCGCGACCGCTACACGCCGGCCGAGTTGGATCAAATTTTGGCCGGCCGGATCGCATTCCAAAACGCCGAGGCCGAGAACAATCGCGAACGCGTCATCGACTTGGCGAAGGCACACGGCCTACCGCTTGCGAGCCACGACGACACCACCGTAGCGCACGCCGAGGAGGCCGCCGCCGCCGGCGTTGGCATCGCCGAGTTCCCGACTACGATCGCTGCCGCACGGGCGGCGCGCGGCGCCGGCATGGCCACCATCATGGGCGGGCCGAACGTGGTCAAAGGCGGATCTCATTCCGGCAATGTCTCGGCCGCGGCCTTGGCGGAGGCCGGTCTGCTCGACGGCTTGGCCTCCGATTATGTGCCTGCCAGCATGATTCATGGCGCGTTTTTCCTGCACGCCGAATATGGCCTCGCCCTTGTCGATGCCATCGCCCTTGTGACGGCCAACCCTGCCGCCATGGTCGGTCTCGACGACCGCGGCGCCATCGCCGTCGGCAAACGCGCCGACCTGGTGAGGATCCGGGTTTGCCACGGCGTGCCGGCGGTAGTCGACGTCTGGCGCGGTGGCCACAAAGTCGCCTAGGACAAATTGTCCAATCTTGATTTTGGCGCGATCGTTCAATACTTGACGACCAGAACCGTTACGTTTCGTCGCAGAAGCAACATTAGGAGGCGCTGATGCGTGCGATGCTGAATGACCGCGACGTCGAAATCCCAACGGACATGGCGGAAGAACCGCTGTTGTTCGTGCTGCGTGATCATTTCCAATTGAACGGCCCGAAGTTCGGTTGCGGCGTCGGCGCCTGCGGCGCCTGCACAGTGCTCGTGGATGGTGAAGCGCAGCGGTCCTGCATGCTGACCGGCGCCGACGTCGCGGGATCGGTTGTTGTCACGTTGGACGGGCTCGGCCGCGCCGGCCGGCCGCACGCCTTGCAGACCGCATGGATCGAGGAAAGCGTACCGCAATGCGGCTATTGCCAAAACGGACAAATCATGACCGCGGCAGGTCTGTTGCACGCCCGGCCGGATGCCGCGCCGACAGCTATCGCCGATGTAATGGACACCGTGGTCTGCCGCTGCGGCACGCAAGTGCGCATCCGGCGAGCCATCTTCAAGGCACAACGCATCATGGCGCGGTCGTGATGGCCGCCGGCCTGTCCCGCAGGACGCTGCTGAAGGCACTCGGTTGGAGTGCTGCCGGAATCACCGTCGCCGCCGCCGGCGCCGGCGCGGCCAGCGCTTTCCCGGCCCTGCCCCATCGCGGCAACCCGACTGACGCAGAAGCGGCCGGCTGGGTCAGCCTGCGCCCCGACGGCCACTACGAAATATGGTCGCCGCGGGTCGAAATCGGCCAGGGCGTTTCGACCGCTTTGCGCCAGATCGTTGCCGATGAGCTCGACGCGCCGCTTGAAAACGTGCGTTGCGTTGCACCGACGACCAGCCTGATCGCACCGGCCCGGGCCACGGTTGGATCCGATTCCATAAAGGACTACGGACCGTTGATGGCACAGGCCGCCGCAACCCTGGCAGCGGTGGTGCGCAGCCACGCCGCCGACCGGCTCGGTTTGTCCGTCGATCGGATCCGATTAACCGCGAACTTCGCGCGCGCACCGAACGGCACAGGGATCGCCCTCACCGCCTTGGCCGGCGGCGCCCCGATCCTGATCGATCAGGCCGCCATCGGCCAAGCCTCCGCCCGCTTCGGCCGCCCCGATCAGCCGCAGACCCACGTCGGCCGACCGGCCACGACGGACCGGATCGAAACCATCGTCACGGCCGATCAGCCGCTCTATGCGGACGATATCCGGCTGCCCGACATGGTCTTCGGCACGGTTATTCACTCCGATGGCATCGACGGCACGGTTCGAAACGTCGATGACAGCGCCTGCAAGGCTGTTGCCGGATATCTCGGCCTGGCCCGCGACGGCAACATGATCGGCATGCTGGCGACGCGGCGCGGTGCCCTAAGTGCCGCGTTGGATGCCTTGACCTTCGACGACACCTACGACGACGCGCTCACCAGCGCCAGCCTGATGGATCGCGTCGACGTCGACAACGGACTGCGTCAAGGCGCGCTGGAGCACCGCCCACACGGCGCCCTGGTGGATTCGGGCGAACGCTTCGACGTCGACTTGCGCCTCGACGTGCCGTTGGCCGCGCATGCGGCGATGGAGCCGCGCACCGCCGTTGCCCGGTTCACGGCCCCGGACCGTCTGGAGATTTGGACTGGAACGCAGGATGTGTTTTTCGTCCGCGGGACCGTCGCCAACGCGCTTGGCCTATCCGAGGCCGACGTCACGGTGCATGGCATGCGCGTCGGTGGCGGCTTCGGCGGCAAGACCGTCTGCCTGCAGGAGTTGGAAGCCGCGCGCCTGGCCAAGCAATCCGGCCGGCCGGTCAAGGTTCAATGGTCGCGCCGCGACGAATTCCGCGCCGCCTATCACCGCCCGCCATCGTCGCATCGCATTCGCGCCAGATTGAACGACCGGGGCGGCATCGCCACGTGGTGGCACGCCTTCCGCTCCGGCCACGTCATATTCACTTCGGCGGCGATGGGTCCGGCGCTGCAGTTCGCCACCAGTTTTGTCGCCGATCCCGGTGTCGCCCGTGGTTCCACGCCACCCTATGCGATCGATCGTCTGCGCGTCGAATTCGATGACGTGCGAATTCCGGTCAAGACCGGGCCGTGGCGTGGCTTGGCGGCGGCGCCGAACTGCTGGGCGATCGAAACCGCGATCGATGCACTGGCCGACAAAGCCGGCCGCGACCCCCTGGCGTTCCGGCTCGATACGATCGCCGTCGGCGAACCAAGGCTGGCGGCCGTGCTGAAGGCCGCGGCCGATCGCGCCCGATGGCAATTGGGCGCGACGGCACCGGGTCATGCGCTTGGCCTGGCCTGTGGCATCTACAAAAACATGTCCTACGCCGCCGTGGTGGCGGAGGTCGATCTCTCCGGAGAAACGCCCCGGGTCCATCGCCTCTGCTGTGCTCATGATTGCGGGCCAGTCATCAATCCGGACCAAGTGCGCGCCCAAGTCGAAGGCAATCTGATCTGGGGCCTCGGCATGGCGCTGACCGAAGAACTCGTCGTCGAGGGCGGTCGCATCGTCGCGGAGTCCCATGCCGACTACACGGTCCCCGGATACGCCGCGATCCCCGACATCGAGGTCGAGCTGATCGAAGGGGCCGCCGACCCGACCGGCGCCGGCGAAACCGCAATCGTCGCGGCGACGGCGGCCATCACCAACGCCATCGCCCGGGCAACGGGACGCCGGATCACCCGGCTGCCCTATCGCGGTTAGAGCATGGACGAGTTCGCCAGCGCCTTTTTCGTCGCCTTGATCGAGGCAGCCCTTAGCCGCCAAGGCCTGTCCGTGCCGGTCCGGCAGACCAAACCGACGGGATCGCAGAAGGTGGCGCTCTCGGCCAAGAAGGCGTTGGTTCAGGGCGTTCTTGCCCGGCATGGCCCGGCGGCTTTGTTGCGTGTCGGATTGGGCTTGCCGCAGTTCGCGCACACGCCGGTGGCCGACATCTTCGCGCCGGCGCGCGACCCACATGATTTGTTCGACCGTTGGTGCCGCATGGAACGGTATTTCCATTCCCGCCATCGCATCGATGTCGAACACCGCGGCCCGAACGCCGTGACCTTCCGCCATGCGGCGGCGTCCGGCCCGGCACCAAGCGCCGCTGAAGACATCGTCGTCGCCGGCATGCTTGCGGCCCTGGTCGAACGGATCGGCGCGACCGGGGTCAGCCTGGTGTGCGATGACGGCGTCTCGGTCCGTCAGGCGATCGTTGCCGATCAGGTGGTCGCCGATCGAACTTTGTCGAACGCCGATACGGCGCGCTGGCAGCTCTCCTGGGAGGCGTTTCAGCGGGTGCGACCCGTGCCCCGCCCGATCGAGCCGCCGGTCCGGTCGGCCAATGGGCGGTCGTTGCGTGGCGATCATGTCCGAAAAGTATTCGAACGCGTGGCCGCGGACCCGACCGCGCGGTTGACGGTGAAAGCCTGCGCCACCGATCTCGGGCTCTCCAGCCGCGGCCTGCAGCGGCGGCTGGCGGCCGAAGACAACAGCTTCCAGGAGATAATCGCCCTGGCCCGCCTACAGACGGCAGCGGACTTACTTGCACATACGGACAATCCTCCGAGCCTCATCGGCCTGCTCGCCGGCTACACCGATCAGCCGCATTTCAACCGCGCGTTTCGCAAAGGCATGGCGATGACGCCCGTGGCCTATCGAAAACTCGTCCGTTAGCGCACTAGATCAAACTGCATAATAATGGGATCATTTTGATGCAGATAATTTGATCTACTTCAAAGTGTTAGAGCAACTTATCTGCATTCGAAGAACGCAGGCTGCTCTATCCGCGGTGAGATCAGCGAAGGAGGCGGTGATGGTGAAGCATGTCGAGGCCGGCGTCCTCAACGTCGCCTACGTTGAAGACGGCCCGTCCGATGGCAGGCCCGTGTTCCTGATGCATGGCTTTCCCTACGACATTCATTCTTATGACGCTGTCATGCCATTGTTGGTGGCAGCAGGATGCCGGGTCATTGTTCCGTATTTACGCGGCTACGGTCCGACGCGGTTCTTGTCGCCGGAGACGCCACGGTCGGGCCAGCAAGCGGTTTTGGCGCACGATCTGACCGCCCTGATGGACGCCCTGTCGATCCCGAGCGCGGTATTGGCCGGCTACGACTGGGGCGGCCGCGCCGCCTGTATCACCGCCGCCTTGTGGCCCGAGCGGGCCGACGGTCTGGTCACCGCCAACGGCTACAACATCCAAAACGTCCCGGCCGCCAACAGACCGGCAGACCCGATCGACGAGCATCGCTTTTGGTACCAGTATTATTTCCACGGCGAACGCGGCCGAGCCGGGCTCGAGCAGAACCGCCATGCTTTTTGCAAACTGCTTTGGCGGCTCTGGTCGCCGAATTGGGCATTCGACGACGCGACCTATGACCGCTCCGCCCAGTCGTTCGACAATCCGGACTTCGTCGAGGTGGTGATCCATTCTTATCGTCACCGCTACGGCCTGGTGCCGGGCGATCCGGCGGTCGAGGAAACCGAGCAGCGCTTGACCGAGCGGCCGCACGTCAGCGTGCCGACGGTGGCGCTAGATGGCGCCGGCGACGGCGTCATGCCCGACGATGGCTGCAAAACCCATCATCGGTTTTTCGACGGCCCCTATGAACGCCGGGTGATCCCGGTCGTCGGCCACAATCTGCCGCAAGAGGCGCCCGGCGACTTTGCCGACGCCATCCTTGCCGTCTAGTTCATAAAGCCAAATCAGACCGCCAGGCCGCCCGTGTCATTTAGGGCTATCGGGGTAGTGGCGCCGCACATTATCCGGATAGCTGCGACAGAAGTAGTTCCATAATTGTTCGCCATAGACCGCGGCGCGGTTCTGGCCTTGCATGTCGCCGACACCGGTCGCGGTATCATCCCGGCTTGCCATGAATCCGGCTGCAGCATGGCGCGGGCTGGCGGCCACGGCATCGCGATAGCCCTTTCCAAGGTTCAGGGGCTCGAGCGCGGTCTGCAAAGACGGGCCATGAAAATAGCCGACCGAATAGCGCTCCTCTTTGGTGACCACGCGGTGCGGTGTCGCAACGAAATAATTACCGGTCATCGCTTGCAGAATTTCACCAAGATTGACGACGAAGGCGTCCGGTACCGGCGCCAAGGGTATCCAGTCACCCGCGGCGTTTTCGACCTCCAGGCCCGGTGTCTCGCCCGCCGCAAGCACGGTCAGGAAGCCCGTGTCATGGTGCGCGTTGACGCCGAACTGATCCGGCGGCGTCGCCGGATAGTGGATCAGTTTGGTCAACGACATGGGTTCGGTGCCAAACAGCGCCTCGAAATGGTTTTCCGGGAGGCCGAGCCCGACCGCGAGCACGCGCAATATTTGCCCGGCGAGGCCGCCGAGTTCGCGAAACCAAGTGGTCAGCGTGTCCTCGAAACCCGGTAAAATATCGTCGTCGAGCCACTGATTTGGGCCAAGCAGCCGCAAGTAAAGCGGCGTGACGTCGCCCGGCCGCGCCGCATGCTCGGTCCAAAGATCGACTTGCTCGCGGATGTCCGGCCGATTGTTGGTGGATTCAGCGCCAACCGCCTCCCAACCGCGAAAATGCGGCGAGTTTCGCTTATCGATCAACAGCTTCTGTTCCAACGGCAGGTCAAACAAGCGGCGCGCGACCGCAAATGTGGAGTCCACGACTTGCCGGTCGATACCGTGATTGACCACCACGAAAAATCCGATTGTATGGCAAATCTCACGCACCTGATCGGCGAGCCGCGCACGGGCTTCATCGGAACCGCGCCAATTGGCCAAATCGACCAGCGGGATTTCCAAGAAGTCGCCGGCCGGCGCCATGCCTTTGTCCGCGCTCATCGTCTCGCCTCTTTTCTGGTACTCTGACTTGTCGTCAAAGACTATCTCATGTCGGTGGCCGGTAACAGATAGGGGGCGCAATCATGGCGTTGCAGAACCGGGTCACGCCTTATGGCGAGATTATCGCCGACCCGGCGCGCGGGTTGTTCTTGGGCAACCGCGGCTGCCTGTGCGACGAGGCCGGCAGGCTCGCCAGGCGGCGCTGGCGCCTCAAGGCCTGGATCACCTGCCGGCTCAGCTATAAGGACTGGTGGCGGCCGGTCATGCGGCCGCGGGTCTGGACGGAGCTGTTCTTCCTCGATGAGGCGACGGCGCTGGCCGCCGGCCACCGGCCCTGCGCGCTTTGCCGGCGCCAAGACTACAACCGCTACCGTTTCGCTTGGGCAGAGGCGGTGGGGCTATCGTCGCCACCGCTCGCCGTCGAGATGGATGCCCGGCTGCATCGCGACCGCACCCGGCGCGACCGCAGCAAGGTGACGTACCAAGCCAACCTCAAGGATCTGCCGGACGGCTGCATGGTCGCCCTACCCGATGACGCTAAGCGCCCTGTCTTGATCAACAATGGCCGGCTGCTCTACTGGTCGCCCGGCGGCTACACCACCGGTCCGAAGATCAGCGACCGTAGGGCGGACGTGCTAACGCCGCGACCGACGGTAGGGGTCCTTGCCGCAGGATATCGGCCGGTTATACATGCCAGTGCATTTGCCCGTTGATCAAAAGTCGCCCTATTTCGGGCCATTGTTGTTCCGGAATGCCGTTCTATAGAATTCGTAGAAGGTCATCGCCAGCACGATCAGTGAAATGATCGCCAGACCCGGTTCAGGCACAAACCAGACAATGATGCTGCAGAAAACACCAGGCCGATGAGGGAAAGGGCCGCCGGAAATTTATCCGTCATGACTGATTCGTCCCAGCTAAGTGATTGCCCAGCCAGCGCGCGGTTCGCAACAACCGGGCATCGTCGCCCTTTGCTTGTACGATTTGCACACCGATCGGCAAGCCGTCTTCCGTCTCCAATACAGGTATGGTCACCGATGGGGTACCGCAAAACGTCCACAAGGCATTGAAAATCGAGCGCCCCGTAGACACCAAACTGATGGGCGCCGGGCCCGGTGCTGCCGGCGTGATGATGGCGTCGAAGCGCTCGAAAATCTCGTCGAGCCCGGCGTTGAGGACACCGGGCCAATCACATGCCGCGAGGTAGTCGCGCGCCAGGACTTTCTTGCCGTCATCGATCGCCGCCAATATGCCGGGGCTCAATTGCGCACGGCCGCGATTTTCGTAAGTGTAGAACGCCTTGGCCATTTCCGCGTTATTCACCCGTTCGCGCAAAGCGATCGCCTCGGCAAACGGCGCCGGCAGGTCAACCTCGGTGCATAGATCGCCGAGGCTCGCGACCAGTTCGGTGAAGGCGTCGTGGGTCACCGCGTCGGCTTCGCCCCAGCATGGCTGGCGCACGAAGGCGATTGCCGGGGTGACCGGCGGCTCGCTCTCCGCCGTCTGCCTGAGGCGCGGGACCGGCAGGGCTGTGGATGCGGGATCGCCGGTATCCTGGCCGAACAGAGGCTCGGCCAATAGCGCGGCACCTGCAACCGATTGCGCAAAGACACCGAGCGTATCAAGGCTCGGCGATTGCGATAGCACACCGGTCCTTGGAATCGCACCGAACGTCGGTTTGTAGCCGACGACGCCGCAAAACGAGGCCGGCCGGATCACCGAACCGCCGGTCTGTGTGCCGATCGCGAGCGGTACCATGCGCGCGGCCACGGCGGCGGCAGATCCGGATGACGACCCGCCCGGCGTATGTTCCGGATTGTGCGGATTGCGGGTCTTGCCGGGATGCAGGTGGGCGAGCTCGGCGGTTACGGTCTTACCCATGATGATGGCGCCGGCTTGTTTCAGGCGCTGAACGATGACGGCATCGGCCGTCGGTACCCGGCCGGAATCGAGAACGGTGCCGTTTTCGGTGGGGATGCCGGCGGTATCGATGATGTCCTTGATGGCGACAGGCAAGCCGTGCAGCGGGCCGATGTCACGGCCCGAGGCCCGATACTCGTCGAGCGTCGCCGCCTGGCGCATGACGAAGTCCGATTCCAACCACGACCAAGCCTGGATGGTCGGTTCCTGTTGCTCGATCTGGGACAGACAAGCGCTTGCCACATCGCGCGCGCTCAAGGCACCGCTTGCCAGGCTTGACTGCAGTTCGATGGCGTCCATGTGCAGAATTTCGTTCATCGTCGTTTCCTATCGGCCATGGATCTGGCCCGGCAGCCAGAAAGCAATGCTTGGGAATATATAGAGCAACGCCATCGACAGAAACACCATGACAAGAAACCGCATGCAGCCTTTGAAGATTTGTACGAATTTGATATAGAGCGGCGTCAGAAAAGATGTCTGCAGGTTCAAGGCGACAAGGGTACCGAGCACATTTTATCAAATCGGCGGGTGCGCCTTGATAGCGTCCTCGTTGAGTTCGACGCCCCAGCCAGGCCCGTCTGGCAATTTTAGATAGCCGTCTTCGATTTCGGGTACATGGCTGACGATGTCATCTTTCCAGGGCACGTCGTCGATATCGATTTCCATGATCCGAAAATTGGGGAGCGCGGCGCAGAAATGAGCGCTCATGATGGTCGATAGGTGACCGTAGAAGTTATGCGGTGCGACATTGATCTCATATGCCTCCGCCATGGCGGCAATCTTCATGGATTGCCAGGCGCCGTTCCAAGGCAGATCGACGATCGCGACGTCCATGGAATGCTGCTCGAAATAGGGTCGAAATTCGCGCAGGCCGTACAAGGATTCGCACGAGGCGATCGGCGTACGGTTGGAATCGCGGATGTGACGGAGCGCCGGCGGATCGAACAGATCGATTTCGAACCAGGTGAGCCCGAGATCATCGAGCGCCCGGGTTATCTGCAAATAGCCCTCGGTTTTACAGTTGAAGTTCAAATCGAGGTGAATGCCGATGTCAGGCCCGGCGCCTTCGCGGAAGGCCTCAAGCTGGGCGCGCAAGCCATCAATGATCGATTTTTCGACGTTCAGCTCCGGGCCGCCGGCGCCGCGGCCAAATCCTGGCATGTGGAGGCCCGGATCGCGATCGAACAGAAAGATGTTGGTTTTCAGCGCCTTGAAGCCTTGCTCACGAACCCGTCGGCCGAGAGCGACCACATCATCAAGGCTTCGCAAGCGCGGCAACCCGATGGCCTCGGCGGCACTGTCGCTCATCAGATAGGTGCCGCAATGGGACCAATAGAGCTTCAAGCGATCGCGCACGGCACCGCCGAGCAGGTCATAGACCGGCACGCCCAGGGCTTTGCCTTTGATGTCCAAAAGCGCGTTTTCGATAGCTGCTATGGCTTGGGCATTGACGCCGCCCGGGGCCTGCCGGGTCATGGCATAGAGCCGTTGGCTGATCGGCTCGTGATCGCAGGGATTGCTGCCGACGATGGCCTTGACCAGGGCCTCGATGACGCCGGTCAGGCCCCTGCTGCCGTAGCTTTCATTGTATTCGGCGAGACCGGTCACGCCATCGTCGGTCTGAAGCTTCAAAAATGAAAAATTGCGCCATCCCGCGCCGCAATGCAACGCTTCACACCCGGTGATCTTCATGGAAATAGTTCCTGTTTTGGATGAACCGCCAGAGCGGCCTCAGAGGCCGAGATATTGTTGTCGCACCTCGTCGTTGCTCTGCAATTCGTCGATTGTACCCGAAAATCGCACCTGTCCCTTTTCCAGGACATAGGCCCGGTCGCTGAGATTGGTCGCGAATTTGGCGTTTTGTTCGCAGAGCAAGATGGTCATGCCATCTTCTTTCAGCCGGCGGATCTGGTCGCCCAGGTCCCGCACCACCAGGGGCGCCAGCCCTTCCGAAGGCTCGTCCAGCAAGAGCATGTCCGGATTTCCCATCAAGGTTCGGCCAATGGTCAGCATTTGCTGTTCGCCACCGCTCAAGTAACCGCCTTTGCGGTTGCCGAGGTCGGCCAGGACAGGAAACAATTCGTGCACCCGTTCGACGGTCCATTCCTTGCCATTGGCCGACGCGGCGGCTTTGCGGCCGACATCGAGGTTCTCGCGCACCGACAGGTCCGGAAAAATCCGCCGCTCCTCCGGCACGAAGCCGAGCCCCAGCTTGGCAACGCGAAACGCCGCTTTGCCGGTGATGTCGTCGCCCCTGTAGCGCACCGTGCCCTGCTTGGGCTCCGTCAGTCCCATGATGGAGCGCAAGGTCGTGGTCTTGCCGACGCCATTGCGGCCCAGCAGGGCGACACATTCGCCCTCGCCCACGGTCAGCGACACGCCGAACAGGATCTGGCTCAGGCCATAGGACGTATAGACATCGTTGACCTCCAGGATCATGCCGCTTCCCCAAGATATATACGCTGTACGTCCGGGTCGTTTCTGACCTCTTCGGGCACCCCTTCGGCCAGGACCGCGCCTTGGTGCAGCACGGTGATCTTGTCGGCGATGGAAAACACAACGTCCATGTCGTGTTCGGTGAACAGCAACGTCAGGCCACGCTCACGCGCGAGCCGTTCCACCAGGGCGATGGAATCGACGGTTTCCTGGGGCGACATGCCGGCGGTGGGTTCGTCGAGCAGCAATAGCTCCGGCTCGCTGGCGAGCGTGATGCCCAGTTCAAGTTGTTTCTGAAAGCCATAGGACAGCGTGCCGCTGATCGATTGCGCTTCGTCGACTAGGCCGACGTCCTCCAGCAAGGCGTAAGTTTCCTCTTGCACCAAATTCTTCGCTGGGGTGAAAAAATTGAGGGATTTGCGGGCGTGCGAGAGCACCGCCACTTGGACGTTGTCGAACACCGACAGGCGGGGAAAGATATTGGTGCGTTGGAAGGATCGGCCCATGCCGAGCTGGCAAATGGTATGAGGCGCCTGGCCGGTGATGTCCTGGTCGCGGAAATAGACCTTGCCCTCGGTCGGCATCAGATGGCCGGTGATGAGGTTGAACATGGTCGACTTGCCGGCGCCGTTGGGACCGATGATGCAGGCCATCTGGCCCTTCTCGACGGTCAGATCGACATTGTTTATGGCCACGAAACCATCAAACGACATGGTTGCACTTTCGACGCGCAGCAGCATTCCTCGATCTCCTAAGCCCGGTGTTATTGATACCAGATGCACTATTCCGCGGCTTCTTCGACGGTTTCTGCGGACTTCGCCGGCACGCCCTTGCCGAACGCCTCTCTGACGTCGGCTTGCAACAGGGCATAAAAGCTAAAGATGACCCAAAGGGTGACAACCAGCAGGCCCGATAACGGCGTTTCCAGATAGATGTGTAGGATCAAAGCCAAGACGGGAAATACCAGCAACAACCAACGGTGAAGCGGTTGATAAGTTCGAAGCCCACTAAGCAGCCACCACAGGATGGCGCCGCCGACGACCGCCTGAGGCACGGTTCGCGGGACAATTCCCCAAGTGATCATGGATAGGATTTCAAAGTCCCACTCGTCGTTGATAAGCCAGGAATCAGGCAATTGCAGGATCGAAAACAAGGCCGTGAGTAGTACCGCTCCGGCGAAAAAATACCACGACTTTCGGCTGAATTGGACCATCAGTTTGGCCATTCGGGTGGCCGGGTCGTCGCCGCTTGTCACATCGCGCGACTGAATGAAACCGACGATGCCGCCGGGCAATCCGAACAGGACCAGCACCAGGATCGCGCCCAAAAATAGTTGCCAAATCTCCGGATAGTTCTGGGTGATGTCGGCGTCCAGCGTGAGCAACAGGAAGGCGCCGACGATCGGCCCGAAGAAGGTATAGACACCACCCAACAGGCTCATCAGCAAAACCTGGGTGGACTGGGTCCAATGGGCAAGATCCGGATAGATGCTGCGTTCATTGATCATGATCAACGCCCCCGCCAGACCGGAGAAAGCGCCGGCGATGGTGAAGGCATAGAGCTTGTAGCGCTGCACATTGACGCCGACGAAGTCGGCCCGTACATCGTTTTCCCGGATTGCCGTCAAGGTCTTGCCGAAGGGCGAATTGACGATCCGCCAGAGCAGATAGATCGCGATAATGCAAATAACCAGCACGAACTTGTAATAGTTGGCGAAAGTCGGGTCCTTGACCCATTCCGGTACCGGTATGCCGATCAGACCATTGTCGCCGCCGGTGAAGTCGTACCACTTGAAGGCGATCAGATAGACGATATGGCCAAACGCCAGGGTCAAAATGGCAAAATAGATGTGGGTGCGACGGATACAGAAATAGCCGATGATCAGCGCCGCCAGCGCGCCGCCGATGGGTGCCGCGATCAAGCCACCGTAAAACGGCATCCAGGGCAGATACTTCAACAACAAGCCCGCGGTGTAGCCGCCAAGGCCAAGATAGGCGGCCTGGCCGAAAGAGATCAAGCCGCCGTAGCCCATCAGCAGATTGAAGGCGACCGCGAACAGCGACCAGATGAACGCTTCCGTCAGAAAAATGATCCAGAAGTCCGCCCATTCCATATAGATGATAAACTCGGGCACCCAAAACAGCAGCACTAAAGCGGCCAAAAAGCTCCATAGCACCGGGTCCCAAAGCAGACTTTGGCCCCACGATTTCGCCGCCGTGGCTTCCCGTAATGCGTTTTGCGAAGTTGTCACGCCGGATCCCCTAATCTTTCTGCCTTACGAATCCATCACCAAGTGGCGATCAGTGGCCGCCTTCGACTTTCTTGCCCAACAGGCCCTGTGGCCGCGCGACCAGTACGACGGCCATAAGAACGTAAATGAACAGCGATTCCAATTCAGGTACAAATAGAATCCCGAACGACTTCAGTTCGCCGTAAATCAACGCGCCCAATGCCGTGCCTGCCATGGATCCCAGGCCGCCCAGTACCACGACCAGGAAAATTTCGATGATGACGTCAAAGTCCATGCCCGGATAAAGCGCGCCCATGGGGGCGAGTACCGCACCGCCCAGACCACCGAGAAAGGCACCAACGGCAAAGACGCCGGTATAAAGCAACCGTACATTGACACCGAGCGCGCCGATCATTTCGCGGTCCTGGGTTGCCGCCCGCACGGTGCGTCCGATCGGCGTGCGATTGAGAAACAGGTAAAGCCCAAGAATGGTCAAAAACCCGATCGGCAGCAGGACGAAAATCTGGTAACTCGGAAACAGACTGCCGAAGACGGAAATGGTGCCTTCAAACCCTTCCGGCCGCGCCACCGATTGGTTTTCGGCGCCCCATATCAGCTTCACCAAATCACCGAAAATCAGCACCAGAGCATAGGTCAGCAACAACTGGTAGAGGGGATCGGCCTTATAAATCGGCCGCAAAAAGACAACCTCCATGGCGATGCCCAGAATCACGACCACGACCGGCGCGATCAATAGAGCCGGCCAGAAACCTCCGGATGCCATACCGGTATAAGTAAAAACAAAAAACGCACCGTACATATAAAGCGAACCATGCGCGAAATTAAGAATTCCCAGGACGCCAAATACCAGAGACAGACCGGATGCCACCAAGTAGATCCCGGCGGCGATGAACAAGCCATTGATAAGCTGGACGAAAAACACACTGGTCATGAAATCGGCCATACCTATTCTCCGCTATATGACGGCCATATGGCAATCGGCCACCATGAAGGATGGACACGCGGCACGCTTTAAGTCGGCTTGGAGAGGCGGCGTCGGCAAGCACCGGGACCCCTAATTTCAAGGCGGGGTCCCGGCCGACTACGAATCATAGCCATCGCGGCTGCTAGGTTCGCCCCCAAGCTAAACCTAGAGCTTAGCTACCGGTTTTTTTCTTGTACTCCGCACGCGCTTTTTCGACTTCTTCATCGGTACGCAGCACTTCCAAGCCTTCGGCGCGGGTAACGTCCTTCAAGCGCTTGAAGGGATACTTCGGATCCTTGTAGGTGAATCCGGCGTTGTAGGCGAACGTCGCCTGACCGTCGATTTCGCGGATCTCGACATCGCCCAACAAGGTGTCGAACTTGGCACCACGCAGCGCCTTGACCAACTCTTCGGTCTCGGCGGTGCCCGCCTTCTCCATTGCCTCCGCCATCATATAGGTCGAGACATAGCCGATGATGTCGCCGGACTTCGGCAGATATCCGGCGCGCTTCTTGAACTCGGCGATGAACGCTTCGTTTTGCTTTTTCTTCACCGGGCTGGTGTCGAAAGCGTAGAGATAGGTCGCCAAAATACCGTCGGGCATGTCATCGCCCAGCGGTTTCAGAAGATCCAGGTCGCCACCGCCGGTCGAGATATATTGAATCTTGTCAAAGAAGCCGTAGGCACTGGCCTGCTTGATGAAAGCGATCAAGTCGCCGCCCCAGAGCGACGAGAACACCGCATCCGGCTTGGCGTTCAGCATTGCGGTGATGTGCGCGGAATAGTCGCGCTCGCCGAGTTTGGGCCAGAGATCGCCCATCTTGGTGACATCCGTCCGCTTGGTCTGCAGGAAATCCCAGAAGTCGCCATTGACGCGATGGCCCCATTCGTAATCCGGGCCGATGAAGTAATATTTTTTCCAGGGCCGCTTGGCCGCCGCCAGGGCGGCGGTGCGGCCGATCACCGTGCTGTTGGTATTGGTACGGATCACATAATTGTGGCCCTGTTCGCCGGTCAGCGCCGCGGTTTGGGCGATGGTGTCGACAAACAGCACTTTCATTTCCTTGGCCACCTGGCTGACCGCCAAGGCAACGCCGGAACTGATGATGCCCATGACAAAGTCGACTTTGTCCTTGGTCACCATGCGGCGGAATTCCTTCACCGCAATGCCGGGTTTGAGTTTGTTGTCGCGGGTCACGAACTTGATCTTGCGCCCGCCCAAGACGCCGCCCTTGGCGTTGATTTCCTCGGCGGCAATTTCGTGGCCGATCACCGTGCCTTTGGTATAGACGGCGGCGAGACCCGACAGCGCGTACAAAAGGCCGATTTTGACCGGCTTCTTTTTGGCCGCCATGGCGGGCGTTGCAATGAGAACCAAAGCTACCGCAGAAACAATCAGCTTGGCATTAAGCCCTTTAGGCATAGCTACCTCCCAATATGCCAGTTTATGCAAGTACTCCCTGTTTCTTCTGATTTTCGCCGGCAAAGCGTAAACAGGTATGCGCGAATTAACAACAGGCTAACGCGCGCCGCGCTCGGCCGCTGTCTCCGTCAGCAGCCAATCGCGAAAGGCGGCGATGCGCGGTACCTCGGCCTGTTCGCTCGGATAGGCGAGGTAGAAGTCGTAGCGGCCGAGAGCCTCCACATCGAAGGGAATGACCAGGCGTCCGGCGGCGAGATGGCCGGCGACGAATCGCTTGTTGGCCAACGCAACGCCGAGGCCGCTGATGGCCGCGTCCACGGCAAGGGCCGAGGTTTCCAGTTTGGGCCCGCGTTCGGGGCCGGGATGATCGACGCCGGCGGCATTGAACCAGCTGCGCCATTGGCCGAGACGGGGCAGTTCGTGAATAAGCGTTGCCCGTGTCAGATCCTGCGGTGCCTTGATGCCGTCGGGACCTTCGGTCAGGGCCGGACTGCACAAAGCAACCAACGCTTCCGCCATCAGAAAATGGCTGGTCAGGCCGGGCCAGTCACCACTGCCGGTCCGGATCGCAACGTCAATGTCAGAGCGATGCAGATCGACCATGGCCATCGCGGCGCTGAGGCGCAGGTCGATGTCGGGATGGGCGAGTTGGAACTTGCCGAGCCGGGGGATCAGCCAACCGACGGCAAGCGCCGGCGCCGCGCTGACGGTGAGCGGCCGTTCGGTATGATCCAGCGCGACCGACCGCGCCGCCTGGCGCACCTGGTCCAAGGCGTCGCGGACCGGCGGCAGAAAGGCTTGGCCGGCCGGCGTCAGGCTGACGCCCCGGGCGTCCCGGTGAAACAGCGCCGCGCCCAGGAACTGTTCCAGCGACTTGATGGCATGGCTCACCGCCGACGGCGTCACGTGCAGGGCCTCGGCCGCCAGGCTGAAATTCAGATGCCGCGCGGCGGCTTCGAAAACCCGGACAGCGTTCAATGGCGGCAGGTGATCCATGATTCAGTCATATATGAATGTTATTCATACCTACAATGAAAAATCGTCGTTTGAAACAATAAATCTCCACCATATGTGGATACCAAGAGATGATTTCGCTTCACATCAAATACGGTGCTCTCGACACCGATCAGGAAAGGATCCGCGCAATGACCACGATCGACCAGACATATCCCAACGCCGGCCTCAAGCGCACCGCCAACGGCGACATCGACTACCGCTATTACGAACTTTACGGTCGTCAATTACAGAGCCAGGCGACCGGCAACGCTTTGCGGAAGCTTGGCCGCTCGATCGGCGCACGCCTGGCGCGGTTGGCATCCTGACGTCCCGACCCGCATCCAGCCAAAAAAAGCGTAACGTTTTGCGCCGTTCTTCCGTCTAATAAAGGCAACAGGGTTGACGGGAGAAGAACATGGTCGATTGGGCCTTCGATGGCGAAGAACCGGCCGGCGTCGGCGCGGCTTGGGAGCGATTCATTGACGTGACGGAACCGCTCCGCCCGGAGCTGTTCCGGTTTGCCTTGAAACTCACGGGCAATGCCTTTGACGCCGAAGATCTGGTCCACGACGCCCTGTTACGGGCGTTCGGCTCGATGGCGGTGCATTATGGCCGGGTCAGCAACATGCGTGCTTACTTGTACCGCATATGCTCCAACCTGTGGATCGACGAAACCCGCCGCGCCTGGCGCTTCACGTCACTCGAGGCAACCACGCTCGACCATCAACACCCGGCATCGCCGGCAGCTGAAACCGCCACGGACATGCGCGATGCGGCGGATACAATCTTCGCCGTGCTGGCGCCGCGGGAACGGGCCGCGGTGGTGCTGAAGGAAGCCTGCGATTTCAGCCACGCGGAGATTGCCGATCTGCTGGCGACAACCGAAGGCGCGGTGAAGACGGCACTGCACCGCGCCAAGCGACGCTTGAAGAAAGTGGCGAACGCGACGGTGCCAAGGCCGCGGGCTTCCCGCGCCCTGGTCGACCGCTTCGTCGACGCCATGCGGGCGCACGACCTGGAAGCGCTCAAGGCATTGTTGGTCGACAGCCTGGAGGCGGAAACCTTTCCCTCCGGGGTCGGTGTCGGCATCGACCACCACGAAAAGAACGGCTGGCTGTTCGGCTGTTTCTACCACCACATTTCCTGGCGCGAGGCGGCCAAAGCGCCTTATCCGCTGCACCTGGAAATCCGCGACATCGCCGGCGACCCCGCGGTTCTCGTTTCACGCGACAACGGCGACGGGCCGGCGCTGGAAGAAGTCTGGCGCTTCGAGGAGGCGGACGGCCGGATCGCCCGCATCAAGGACTATTGCTTCTGCCCCGACCTGGTGCGCCATGTCGCCGAACAGGTCGGTCTGCCGAGCCGCGCGGTGGGCTACCGGTTCCGGCCGGGGCTATTTTCCGACTCAAACAAGAGCGGCGCTAAGCCGTGATATCGCCGCTGCGGGCCATCTCGGCAACCCGGTCATGGACCTCGACGCAATCCGGCGCGACCCGTGCCACCGGCGCGCCGTCGAGCAGCGCCAGCTTTTGATGATAAATGAGAAATTTCTCACAGACGCCGCTGGCGGCCCGTTCATAGATCGGATCGGCCGCCGCCTCCTCGAACGGAATAAACCTCAGGCCGGCCTGGCGCAGGGCGGCGAGCAGGTCGCCCGCGACCTCGGCAAAGAACGGCACGTTGTGGCCAAGCAGGATGCCTTTGATATCCCGGCCGAAGTATGCGGCCGCTGATTGCATGTCATAGCGTAACTGGGCAATCGAGTAATTGATGAAGGCGTGTTTTAGATAGGCAATCCCTTCGCCATCATGCCGTGCCAGGCATTTCTCGTAAGCCGCATTGAAGCGCCATTCATAGAAAAAACTCGTGACCTCGGCGATTTCATAATTTCGCGCCGCCAAATGTTCCTTGACCCGGTGCCGCTTCTCTTCCGAATTGCCCCACATGTTCAAAGTGTAGCGGAAGTAACTGCCGGACGCCCGCGCCAACCACGGCGCTAAGTGCCGGTCGGCCAAATCAATGTGCTCGATATAGTGATCGGCGCTCACCTCGTTCAAGTTGGGGTGGCCGTGGGTGTGGTTACCGACCTGATGGCCGGCATCGACCCAGCCGTCGAGTACGGCCGCGAGGCCCGGCCGCTCGGCCAGCGCCGCCGAATTGCAAAACGCATAGACGCCTGAAACGCCATTCGCGCCCAGGCCATCGATCAGCGCATCGGCTACGCTCTCCGCGGTATAGCCTTCCGGATAGGCGGCATGCGGCCAATGGGGCAAATCGTCCATGGTAAAGGCGGCTTCCATGGCGGTCCTTTCGTCGTTTTCGGCAGGGCTTCAGGGATCAATGGGCGCGCCAAGAAATCAGTGTAGGTTAACGAATAAAGTGGTGTCACAAAATTAGGATGTTTTGGCTATGTAAGCGCAAGTATTTAACATTGTTGGGTTGGTGTATCCCGATAGCCGGCGCTTTTATGTCCTGGCTGTGGAAAAGAAGAACGCGTACCGAGGTAAGGGCCAGACATGGCTGATCGACATTGTTTGCAGTGTGGCGTAGCGCTGAAGCCGGGGGCACAGAGGTGTCGTGCGTGCTTTGCTTTGGTCGCCGACGCTGCGGGCTCGAACGGCGACGAACGCTTAATCGATGCCGCGCGCAGATCGGAGCAAACCGAGCGTGATCGGCGCCTTGTGCGGTTCATGTTGGTGGGCGTGTACTTTGTCAGCGTGGTCTTCGCCCTCCTCGGAGCCGTATTGGCATACCATGGCGTATACGACGCGCTACAACTATCCCTATTCGGGCATGAAATATCGGCGTCAGGGCCAGGATTTGCGGCGATGGCCGTCGGCGCGGTTCTCATTGCCACCATAGGGCGCCGATTTATCCGGCATATTAGATACTGGTGACGGGACTTCGGCGCGCCCGAGAAACCAGCCGACGGCGTGAGAACTGCTACCGGTGACCGGCATGCCGAAGTTGCTTTATATCGGGACGTTGCCGCCGCACCAGGGTGGTTCGGCGATCAATTCGGCGCGCGTCCTGGCCGGCCTCGCCGATCTCGGCTGGTCGGTCCGCGCGATCGGCCCGATCACACCGGAGCAGGCCGCCGCCGGTGATCCCTTCGCCGAAGCGCATCCGCGGGTCGCGGTCACCCGCTTCCCCGTACCCTACGAGGAGACCAACGCCTACGAGCCGGCCGGCAACGCCTATCGGGATATGCAGACCGAACGCCTGCTCCAGGCGCTCAGGGCCGCCATGGGTCGAGAGCGGGCCGACGTCATCGTCATCGGCCGGGAATCCTTCGCCTGGCAGGTGCCGGCGCTGGCCAAGGCCTACGCGACGCCGGTGGTGTTGCTGGCACGCGGCCTGATCCTGTCGATCGCCGGCGGCGCCTATCCGGCCGAACTCGGGCCGCCGCTGTTGGCCGAGATAGGCAAAACCGACCTGGTCATCGCCATGGCCGAACATATGGCCGCGACAATCAAAGGCCTCGGCATCACGCCCTGCCTCGCCATTCCAAACGGTGTCGATGCGGTGAAATTCCAACCGCGGCCGAAAAGCGCCCGGCTGCTCGCCGGTCTGCGAATCCCGGGCGACGCCGTCGTCGCCCTGCATCCGTCCAACCTTAACCCGGTGAAGCGCCCGCTCGACCTGATCGAATCGGCGGCCCGCATACTGCCGGCGGCGCCGAAACTCACCTACCTGGTCGTCGGTGACGGCCCCTGCCGCGTGGCCATGGAGCAAGCCTGCGCCGACCACGGCATCGCCGACCGCTTTCGCTTCACCGGCTGGGTCGAGCCGGCGGCCATGCCGGACTACTACGCCATCGCCGACCTCGTCGTCATGCCGTCGGCCAGCGAAGGCCTGGCCATGGCCTCACTGGAGGCCCAGGCCAGCGGGCTCGCCTTGTTGGCCAGCGACATCCCGGCATCGCGCGAAATCATCACCGACGGCGAAACCGGCTGCCTGTTCCCTGTGGGCGACGTCGACGCGCTGGCGCGCCGCACCCTGGCGCTGGCCCAAGATCCAGCGGCGAGAGCCCGCCTCGGCGGCAACGCCCGCACCGCCGTCGCGGCCGAGCGTCGCTTCACCGATTGCCTCGCCGGCTATGCGGCAGCGTTCGAGGGATTGATCGCGCGTGGCGGGGGTGGGTAATGAACCGTGGGGTTACGGTGATGGTGTGGACGGCGCCCCGAGCGGCATCAACTGTGCCATGATGGTCGTTTTCAAAACGTGTCATCAAAGGAGCACCGTCCATGAAGAATTCTACAGCAAATAGCCGTCTCTCTGCCATCACAACGATCGGTATCGATCTGGCGAAGAACGTATTTCAGGTTCACGGCGTCGATGGGTCCGACGAGGTGGTGTTGCAACGCGCCGTAACCGAATGCGGCGTACTATGAGTCATTCGACAAGGGCGGCCTCAAGATACGAGGACACAGTCCGTCTGCCAGGTTACAGTCGGCCAGAGTTGGCGATTTGGCATCTGACGGTGTCAAGGTAGCGGCTGTGAGCGCGCTGACAAACTGCCGATCATCCAGGACTTTATCGACCGCTTGTTTGAGCGCCTGGTTGGCAACCTTCCTCAGGTCCTCTACGTCGGCGACTATCCCAGCATCGAAGATGTTATCGCCGCCTGTGACATTGTCGACATTGATGTCCCGGGCGTAAACCGTTCGGCTCGATGAGAGTTCAACCAAGGAAACGAAAATTCGAACGTGGGCCTCTCGGCGCACGTACTGGCTACAGTCAAGTTTGTTGATGATAACTTCCATGCCAAATTTGCCCTCGGATGACGCCAGGAGACCACGAGATCTGAGTCCTTCAGCGAACGCCTTCTCAACCACCTCCTTCACTGGCTTTTTCGTTTTTAGTGTTTTGAGCGGGTTGCCGAAGCCGCCCCGGATGGCGCCAAGCCAAAACGGATCGGTTCCTCGACCGTCATTGACCATGAGTATCTTGACTGATTTAGGGGCGACGCCCACAGGTGGATTCGTGACAGCGGACGCATCATAGATAAGGTCGACCTCTGTGGTGCTGCATCCGCTCAGAACTAAGACTGTCGCTAAAATCAAGAACGACTTAAAGATTGTGCGCGTCTTTCGACCTATCATGATTACTCCAAGTCCAACAATACGGTCGCAAAAAGGTCTGCCCGGTCAGATTTTCCGGCGCGAACACCAGTGTCGGTGGTTGTCCTGCGGTTGTATATAGGGCGTTGTGGATAAAGGATACCAGCATATTTTATCGAAATCGTCGATCCACTCCATGCAATTTTTACGACGGGGCGAAATTAGTTACGGTGGCTATTACGGTGATGGTGTGGACGGCGCCTCGAGCGGCATCAACTGTGCCATGATGGTCGCTGTCAAAACGTGTCATCAAAGGAGCACCGTCCATGAAGAATTCGACGGCAAACAGCCATCTCTCTACCATCACAACGATCGGTATCGATCTGGCGAAGAACGTATTTCAGGTTCACGGCGTCGTTGGGACATGATGTGAAGTTGATCCCGCCGTCTTATGTGATGGCCTATGTACGGCGGCAGAAGAATGACATGGCGGATGCTGCGGCGATCGCGACCAGTGTTACGGAACCGTCGATGTTCAAGTCCAACCGCGAGTTGGCCTCGTTCTTCGGCCTGGTGCCGCGCCAGTCCTCGAGCGGCGGCAAGGAGCGGCTCGCGCGCATCTCGAAGATGGGCGACCGCTATATCCGCAAGCTGTTGGTCGTCGGCGCGACGGCGGTATTGCGCCACGCCAGGAAAGGCGGGTCAGCCTTGAAGATCTGGACGGACGGACTGCTGCAACGAAAGCCGTACAAGCCCGATGGAATGTCGGCGCTAAGAAGCGCGATACGGTGATAGGGACCCAAGGTCAGCGGACGACACCAGGGCCAGCGGGCATCTATCCCGCGCAAACAGGCCGGACACATGACCGCACCCGACCACGTCGCATTGCCTTCAGAAAAACCTTGCCAAGATCGCGCCGTCCACACATGACAGTCCACTAGTCGTGTCCAGCCGGCTGATTGGAATGAAGGCTATTCGAGGACTTGTCAGTAGTGACGCGATCCCGGCCCAAGGCCGCGGTGCAGGTGGAGGGAATAGAATCCCCACTCCCTTACGGAAACCAGATTTTCAGTTTTGTGCACATGGATCTAAGCTATTGAAATAAATATATTATTCAGAACAAAGAGATTTTATGTGGGGCGGACTATGCCCTGAAGCGGTCATTCCGGTAATCCGGCCGCACGCAGTCCCGTTATGAAATGTTCCCAATCGCCGGTCCTTTTCAGTGGCCAAACCCTCATCTCGCCGAGCGTGAAATCGGCGTGCTGCTCGATCAGGCGGTCGGTGTAATCCCGCGCCAGGCCGTCTTCTTGCAAATGCGCCGCCGCGCTCATCATTAGCAAGAGGTTGCGCGGCACGTTTTCTATTCTCTGGTTCACCATTTGCCCCCAAACCAAGACCTCGTCGTGGCGGCGCGACAACAATAAACCGAGCATCAAATGTGCCGCGTTCTGAGAAAATAGACGCAAGCCTTTCAGCGGTTCGATTGCCTTTAACGCCAAGTCCGTCCCTGCCGAAACCTGTCCGCTGCAAATCAAGGCAGCGCCATGGGCCATTTGGCCTTGCGCGTAATGGGGCGCGATCTTCATCAACTGTTCGGCGGTAAACAAAGCACCGGTATGGTCTTCCGCAAGCTCCAACAATGCCAAGGTCAGTATGGCATGCGCGAAATCGCTGCTCGGATTGAGTCGCACGGCCTTGCGCAGATAGCGGATTGCCTGTTCGCGGTCCTCCGGGGTCGGATTTCGCCAACCGCAGTTAGGCTCAATCGTGCAGGACATCCCCGCCATCGCAAGCGCGCTGGCATCGTCCGGGTCGCGATCCAATACGGTTTCCAGCAGAGAGCGGGCTTCCACCCATTCCTCATACTTTAAATCCGATAACAGACCGCCGGCCTGAACCCGAATGACGCTACTATCCTGTTCAGTCATGGGCAGATTGGACTTTTCCAAAGCGGAAGCTTCATAACCGAAGGCGGCAAACCTGAGCGAAGTGCAAATCCGCAGCGCCAGATCATCCTCCGCTTCGAACAAGTCAGCAATCACGCCGTCGAACTTTTCGGACTTGATCCGTTTTTGATTGTTTCGATCCACCAAGCGAATGACGGCCCGGTAGCGAGCGCCAATCGCCTGCAAGGATCCTTCGACCAACATGTCGGCTTTGTCCGCGTCGGTCAAAAGCGACATGCCCGCCTGATTGGCTAGGGCGGCCCGAATGGCCTCGTTTACCCCTTCGCACAATAGTCTGGCTTCATCATCGCCGGCCTTCAGCTGCAGGCCGTCGAAACCCAAGCCGATACTCCGCCGCTGCAAAGAGGCTGTTTCGCCGCTTTCATCCCCTGCCTTGGAATCCGCTGGCGCGTCGTTCCAAGAAAACGCCGTAATTGCGCGTTCAATGTTCTTCAATTTCAGGGGTGGGTTTTTGCGGAAGGCGCCGGCGAGCCGGCCATCCAGACTGTGATGCACGACGTCGGAAATTAAGATGTCGCCGGGCGCCGCGGTGGCCTGCAAGCGTGCGGCAACATTCACCCCGTCGCCGAACAGATCCTCATCTTCCCGCACGATGTCTCCGAGATGCACACCCATGCGCAACTGGAGCATAGGGATCGCCGTCAAGCCCTTCTGGACATTGATCGCGCATTGCACGGCATCGGTAACGCTCTCGAATGCCACGATCCACCCGTCACCCATGCTCTTCACCGTTTCGCCGCCATGCCGGGTCACGGACGGCGCGAACAGTTCAGAGCGCAGTTGCCGCAAAGCCGCGAGCGTCGCGGTTTGATCCGCCCCCATCAGTCGCGAATAGCCAACCACGTCGGCGACAAGTATGGCGGCAAGACGACGTTGCACGGTCGATTCCCCTTTCGCGGAAGATCATGCGGAAGATCATAAAGGGTCGGAACTGAAATTCTAGATGAGATCATCACTGCAATGGCACATCGCAGACTCCCATCGGCCGCCTCAAAACGTCTGCTTTGAACCAAATTTCGGACTTGGGAGGTTAATGCGGGTGGCGGGAATCGAACCCCCACCCCCTTACGGGAACCAGATTTCGAGTCTCGCGCGTCTACTAATTCCGCCACACCCGCTTGATAGGTCGTTCGTGAATTCGGGGAAATCCGCTCGCGTTGGGATACGGGTGTGAAACCATTTCCAGTTTCCGCTAATCTGCCACCAAGCCCGCGTAGTCGGGGAACCGCCGTTGAAAAAGGATACCAACCATGCGCCGCGTTCTTTTTGCTTTCGCCAGCCTTATCGGGATGTCCCTGGCTTCAGGCGTATCAGCGGGTTCTTTGGAACTGACCTATCAAGCTGTCGTTCACCTTGCTGTCGAGCATCATGTCGACGTCACCGCCACGGAGAAGCGCCGGCTGGGAATTGCCGCCTTTCGGGGTCTGGCAATTTTTGGCAGCGGCGAACTCGCCAATTACCGCTATCAGGGCACCTATAACTTTCGCGATGGATCGGGTTCATTCCGCGGCGTTGCGGTCTGGCACTTTGACGACGGATCTCAAATTCACGCGACCTATGAGGGTGAGGCGATGGCGTCCGGCAAGGGCATCACCTTTTCCGGGAGCCAACAGGTCATTTCCGGCAACGGCCGATTTGCCGGCGCGAGCGGGTCCGGCAAGTATCAAGGCCGCCGGGTCGACAACCTGAAGGACGGCGGTGATACCTATTGGTCCGGCACGCTGTCCCTCAAGATCCCTTGATCGCGATGCAGCCGGAATATGTTCAGGTGGCGGACGATGAATCGCTCAAACTCATTGAATTGTCGAGAGAAGCCGACGCCCCGAGGCCGTGGTGCGGGTGGAGGGAATCCAACCCCTACTCCCTTACGGGAACCAGATTTTGAGTCTGGCGTGGATAACGCTATCTATTTGATATTCAACGATATTTTGTCGGAGAATCTGCGGCTGTGTAAGAGAGTGTGTAAGAATCCGGCGGGTCGCGATGTGTTCTCGATGCATTTCCGTTGCGATAAACTATAAGGGAATTTTGTAAAGCGTCACCGTAATTGAATTGCCAAAAAATGTCGCCAAACAGCGTGTATCGTGCTGACATGCGGTAGTTGATCGCGTACAAGCAACGTTCAACCTCTGTTTTATGAACATGAACCCGACTACAATCGATCACCGCGCGAAACCCTGTAGCACGGAGACGCATCATGGCCAGACTGAAAATTGCCAACTGGAACATCGAATGGATGAACCGCTGGTTCACCGGTGACAGTGCCGGCGCACCGACATTGAAACCGTCAGCTGAGATCAGCGGCGTCAGCGATATCGATGCGCTGGCGACCCGGGTTGCAGCTGTGATCACGACACTCGACGTGGACATCTTAACCGTGCAGGAAGGACCCAGTCGGAAAAGCGAAATGGCGCTCTTCGTCCAGAGATTCCTTCAGGGCGCTTTCGACATCGTCGGGCCGGCGGGCAAGGGTCAGCAAAAGGTCTATGCCTTGGTCAACAAACAGTCGGACGTCATCGCGGCGACACACCGCGTCGAAGAGGAACTGTCGTTCGACTTCGACGACGTTTGGGAAGTCGATGTCGATGCCGACATGGATCTCGACGAATATCGTTTCACCCGCCCGCCGCTAGTGATGAAGGTCGAAACGTCGACGGGGAAGACGCTTCGGTTGCTCACAATCCACACCAAGTCGAAGTTCGTGCACAGCGGCCAGTCGATGTGGCGAGACCCTGTCCGTCGGCCGGAGTTCGTCAGGAAAGCGCTGGAAGCGCGCCGACGCATTTCTGCGGAGGCAATGCGAGTCAGAGAGTATCTCGATACCTGCTTTACCGAGGATATCGAAGCGCCGATTGTCGTAACCGGCGATCTGAACGACGGGCCCGGCCTCGACTATTTCGAGCGCCGCTATCTGACCCACAACGTCGCCGGGCTCATCGCCGGTAGTCCCTTTCGGCCGCGGCATATGTTGCGCCACGCTTTCGTCGACCTGATGCCGAAGGAATTAAATTTCACCGCGCAGTTCGATGATTTCGTCGATGAGATCGACGACCGGAAAGTCTTGCTGGACCATATCTTCGTCTCCGCCAGCCTGTTCTGGAAGGCCGACAAGAGTCGCAACGCTAAGGGCCTCATTGAGCACGACATATTCGACGCCCAAATCGACGCCAACGCCGCCGCAGGCTCGCGCCAGCATCTCCCAAGCGATCATCGCCCGCAATCCGTGACCCTGGAGGTCTAGCAGAGGACAACGTCGCGTTGAATTGCGGGGTTATGTTGACGGGTTCCGGTGACAGCGCACTTTTTGTAAGGCCTATTGGCGAGCGGCGAATCGAGCCGAGCCTATCTTAAGCCCGTCCGCCTTCGCCCTTGCGGGCTACGGCGGACACAAGCTTTTGTAAGCCTCGCTCCGCTCGCCAAGAAAACCTAGTGGTGCGGGTGGAGGGAATCGAACCCCCACTCCCTTACGGAAACCAGATTTTGAGTCTGGCGCGTCTACCAATTCCGCCACACCCGCATTAACGCCCTGTTAGGCAAGATCACCGGAATATAGGCATTCGCCTCATGTCGTCAATGGTGCGTTGCGCCGGGTTGGCGCTTGCGTCAGATTGGCGCCGAGGGATTCGATTTCGTCGCTCTGAAGGGTCGGTTGTGCTGAGACGCCTTTATGATTGGACCATGGGCCTTGCCGCCCATCGTCACGCCCAGCCGGCGATCGCCGGGGTTGCCTTCATCGAGAGCTCGTTTTTCCCGATCCCGCCTGACATCCTGCTGATGCCCATGGTGCTCGCCGACCGGGACAAAGCCTTCCGAATTGCCGGCATTTGCACCATCGCCTCGGTGCTCGGCGGCATGCTGGGTTATGCCATCGGCTACTTCCTGTGGGAGGCGATTGGTCAGCCGCTTATCGGGTTTTACGGCTATGCCGAGAAATTCACCGCCTTCCAGGGCGGCTACAACGAATACGGCGCCTGGATCGTGGCGTTTTTCGGCCTGACCCCGTTCCCCTATAAGGTGATCACTATCGCCAGCGGCGTCACCCAGCTCAACATCCTGACCTTCATGGTGGCGAGCGTGCTGAGCCGCGGCGCCCGGTTCTATATTGTCGCAGCACTGCTCTGGCGCTTCGGCGAGCCGATCCGCGCCTTCATCGAGCGCTATCTCGGCCTGCTCACGATATTGTTTTTCGTTTTGCTGTTCGGCGGTTTTGTCGCGTTGAAATATCTCCTCTAAAACCCTTATATGGGTCATGACTTCGTTGATCGACAGGCTGAGCGGCCAGGCGCCGCTTTTGATCTTGCTGGCCTCGGCCGCTGCCTTGGGCGGCGCTTTTGTAGGCCAATACGGTTTTGACCTGCATCCGTGTGTGCTCTGCATCTATCAGCGCTGGCCCTATGTGGCAGCGGCGGCAATCGCGTTGGCGTTATGGGCCGTGCTGCGACGCCGACCCGCTCTGGCCGCGCCGGTGCTGGTGCTCGCCGCGCTCGCCTTCGCCACCACCGCCGCCATCGCCGGATTTCATGTTGGGGTCGAGCAGCATTGGTGGCAGGGCACCGCCGCCTGCGGCGGCGCAGGGACGCCGGATTCCGTCGACGCCTTGCGCGCGCTGTTGAAATCGGCGCCGGTGGTGCGCTGCGACGACGTCGCCTGGAGCCTGTTCGGTGTCTCCATGGCCGGCTGGAACCTGCTCTACGGCGCCGGCCTCGCGGTTCTCTGCCTGGTCCTGGCCCGGCACCGGGCGGTCCTATCATGAGCCGCGACGACCGGCTGCTGCCGCGCCAGCCCGGCGACCCGAGCCCGGCCCAAGACGTCGAACGCATGTTGCGGGTCGATTTGGCCGGCGAATACGGCGCGACCCGCATCTATGCCGGCCAGCTCGCCGTACTGGGCGAACGCCCGGCAGGGCCGCTGATCGAGAAAATGGCCGCCCAGGAGCAACAGCATCTGGAACGTTTCGAGGCTCTGGTCGCAGACCGCCGGGTGCGGCCGACCATCCTGACGCCGCTTTGGCATGTCGCCGGCTTCGCCCTCGGCGCCGGCACCGCGCTATTGGGTGAGAAGGCCGCCATGGCCTGCACCGAGGCGGTCGAGGAAGTGATCGACGCCCATTACCAGGATCAGCTCGACCGGCTCGGCCCCGAGGAAGCGGAACTGGCAAAAGACATCGAACAGTTCCGCGCCGAAGAAATCGAACACCGCGATCTCGCCCGCGCCGAAGGCGCCGCCGAGGCGCCGGGCTACGAACTCCTGACCGGCGCTGTCAAAGCCGGCTCGCGGTTGGCGATTTGGTTGTCATCCAGAATCTAGGGATTCTGGATTCTGCCTTTGGCCCTCGGCCTCCGGCCGAAGGTTCACGGCCATCCCGCTCCCCCGCCCGGCCACCCAAGCGGTATGGCCGAGAACCTATGCCGGAGTGATTCCAAGCCGGCACGGTGGGTGGACGGGCGGGGGAGCGGGCCGGCTTGGAAGTGCTCCGCCGGAGGCGGGCGGCCAAAGGCAAAATGACCCGCAGGGTCAGGGCTGCAATTCGGCATCCCAATAGAGGAAATCGCGCCAGCTCTCATGCAGGTAATTGGGCGGGAACAGGCGGCCGTTTTTCTGCAGCTCGTGCACCGTCGGCCGGTGCGGCAGGCGGTAGGGGTGCATGCGGCATTCCGCCGGCAGGCGGCCGCCTTTCAGGGAATTGCAGCTGGCGCAGGCGGTGACCACGTTGTCCCAGCGGGTGACGCCGCCGCGGCTGCGCGGGATCAGGTGATCGAAGGTCAGGTCGTCCTTGTCGCTGCAATACTGGCAGCGGAACTGATCGCGCAGGAACAAGTTGAACCGGGTGAACGCCGGATAGAGTGCCGGGCGGACATATTTCTTCAGGGAGATCACGCTCGGCAGGCGGAATTCGATGCTCGGCGAATGCACCACCTGGTCATATTCGCTGACGATATTGACCCGGTCGAGGAACACCGCCTTGACCGCATCCTGCCACGGCCAAATCGACAGCGGGAAATAGCTGAGCGGCCGAAAATCCGCGTTCAACACGAGGGCCGGTAAACTTTCCGGGCTAACACGCACGCCGCACTCCATCACAGAAGACTGACATCGCGCCGGGAGTTTGGCCCGTTCTCAGCCAAAATGCAACAATTGCACCACATCCTGTGGCAATCTGCCCCGATACTCACATGATATTGTGTATATTCCGTGACCGCGCCACCACTCTAAAGCAGATGCCGAGACAGAAAGGCGCCGCCGATTTCCAGTCCGTCCGGCGCAATACCGTGGCCAATGCCCTGGCTGATATGCCATTCGGCGCTCAATCCGGCGGCACCGAGGCCGCTCACCGCCTCGAACAGGGAGCCGACCGGCACGACCTCGTCGGCATCGCCGTGAATCAGAAAGACCGGCGGCTTGGCGCGGACCTCGTCAGCCAATTCCTCGCCGTCGACCAGGCGACCGGAAAAGCCGAGGATGCAGGCCGGTGCCGCCGGCCGCCTGAGCCCGACATAAAGCGCCAGCATGGTGCCTTGGCTGAATCCGACCAGGGCCAAGTCCGAGGCGGCCAGGTTATGACTGCTAAGCTCTTGATCCAGGAAGGCGTCGAGGTCGGTGACCACGCCGGCCACACCCTCTTTCATTCGATCGCGAACGCTGAGCGCGTAATCCGGGTCCTGGCGGACTCTGTTTGGGTCGTAGTCGCCGAGCGAAAACCATTGCCGGCCCATGGGCGACATCTCGCAGGGCTCCGGCGCATTCGGCGACACGAAGGCGGCGTCCGGCAACAGCTGCTGCCAATGCGGCGCCAAGCCGATCAGGTCCTGGCCGTCGGCGCCGTAGCCGTGCAACAGCACCACCAATTGCCGCGGCGGCCGGCCGTCGGCCGGCATCAGGCGCGGCCCGTCCAAGGGTCTGACGTCGCTCACGATTTGGGTCTCCTCATTAGCGGCCGGGATCGGTCCGGCCTGTCACCACGCGATAATAGCGCCAAAGGATCTGCGCCGCGACGCCGCGCCAGGGCCGCCAGGCCTCAGCGATGGCGTCCATTTCTTTTACCGTCGGCCGCGCCTCCAGGCCTTTCAGGCGTTCGACCGCGACCTGCAGGGCAACGTCGTGGGCCGGCCAGACATCGCGCCGGTCGAGGGAGAACAACAGATAGATCTCCGCCGTCCAGCGGCCGATGCCTTTGACCGCGACCAGCGCCTCGAAGGCGGCGCCGTCGTCGAGGTCGGCCAGCCCCTCCAGATCGAGCCGGCCGGACGCCACCGCTTCGGCCATGTGCCGGCAATAGGCGGCTTTCGGCCGGCTTAAACCGGCGCCGAGCAGCGCCGCGTCATCCTGTTCGAGGACGCGGCGGGGATCGAGAGCACCGGCGTCAGGCGCCTCAAGCACCGCGCTCAACCGTCCCCAAATGGCATCGGCCGAGGCGATCGACACTTGTTGTTGGACCAAAATGCGCAGCAACGTGGCGAGGCCGCCCGGCCGGTCGCGGTCAGGCAGCGGCCCGCCCTCGGTCCGCGCCCGGGCCAGATCCGGGTCGCGCCGGCCGAGCGCGCGCACCGCGTTTCGGAGGTTTTGCGGATCGCCGGTCCGGGTCATGGGAGTGAATCGCTCATACGGTCTTCATTATCCCCGGTCATTGGCTATTGTCACGCCATGAACGACACCGCCTTCGTCACCCGGTTCGCGCCGAGCCCGACCGGCTTTCTGCATCTCGGCAATGCCTATAGCGCGTTGGTCGTGCAAGATGCGGCCCGCGCCGCCGGCGGACGTCTGCTGTTGCGGGTCGAAGATATCGACCAGCGCCGCTGCCGGCCGGAGCTCGAGGCGGTGATGCTGGACGATCTGGCCTGGCTCGGCCTCACCTGGGAGGAGCCGGTGCGCCGGCAATCGGAGCATTTCGCGCTTTACCGCGACCAGCTCCAAAGCCTGACCGACGCGGGCTTGACCTATCCCTGTTATTGCACCCGGCGCGAAATCCGCTTGGCGGTCGAGGCGAGCGGCGCCCCGATCGGCCCGGAAGGCCCGGTCTATCCCGGTACCTGCCGCGACCTGTCGGCGGCGGGCCGTGTTGCCCGGCAGGACGCCGGCGAGGCGTTCGCGGTTCGCCTCGACATGGCCGCCGCTCTGCAGCGGGTCGGCGGCGGTCTCACCTGGCGCGACTTGGACGCCGGCACGCAGCCGTGCCAAGCGGGGCGCTTCGGTGACGTGGTGCTGGCCCGCAAAGACACGCCGACCAGCTACCACATGGCGGTCACCATCGACGACGCACTGCAAGGCATCAGCCATGTGATTCGCGGCCAGGACCTGTTCGAGGCGAGCCACGTTCACCGCTTGCTGCAGGCGTTGCTGAATTTGCCGACACCGGTCTATCGCCACCACCCGCTGATCGCCGACGACACCGGCATCCGGCTTGCCAAGGCCAAGCGCTCGCCCAGTATTCGCGACTTGCGCGGCCAAGGTTTGGCACCGGCGGACCTCCGCGCGCTCGTTGGCCTTTAGCCGAAGCCGTTTGTCCGGGAGGCGACCACCTCTTGATCGGCCATCACGGTCCGGATCGGCACGATCTGGCTGAGCCTGAGCGTCAGGTGCTCGATATCGGCGATCTCGAGCCCGGCGACCACGACTTCGATCGCCATGGCACCGCGTTCCCGGCGGCAATTGACCGATTCGGGCACCAGGTTGCGCAACGCGAACGGCTCGAGCACGCGGGGCAGCACCGAGGGCTCGACCTCCGAGCGCAATGAGAATCGGGTGAGGTAGGTTTCTGTGGAAAGGGCCGCCGCGGCGGCTTCAGATAAGGCTTTCATGATGTGACGTCATCCCAATGTGACTGAATTCCGAAGGCATAGTGGTTTCACCCCGGTCGCGCGCGGCGGCCGGGCCACTAATTCGGATCGTCACAACGAAGAATTTCGTGACACACATCATGGCGCTGATCATAGCGAACGCGACGCCGGGGTCAAGCCGGCAGCGGCGGCGATCCATCCGCAAACTCATTGGTAAGGGGTTGGCGCTAGGCTCTTGCCTGGGATGGCTGATTGCGAGACCATGAACGCCCTAGGCAAAGCGGTACGAGTTGGAGAAACAGTGGCGGCAGCACCCCGGCGCAATCGCGGTTCGTCGATCAGGCGACTGATTCGGCTGCGCCTCATCGTGCCGCTGCTGCGGGGACGCCATCCGCCCGACTATACCGCGCGCGGCGTGTTCTATGGCCTGCTGATCGGCTTAACGCCGACGGTCGGCATACAGATGCCAATCGTGCTGTTGATCTGGCTGCTGCTCCGGTCGCTCAACAAGGAATGGGATTTCAACGTCATCGTCGGCATGGCCTGGGTGTGGATCTCCAATGCCTTCACCGTGCCGCCGTTCTATTACGCTTTTTTCGTGACCGGCCAACTGATGCTTGGGCGATTCGATGACGTCGCCGGCTATTCCGCATTTACCCGGGACTTGGCAGGCGCCGTGCCGGCCGACGTTGGCTTCGTCGAATTGGTTTGGGTGTCGACGGTCAATCTGTTCGACCTGTTCGGCGTGCCGATGTTCGTCGGCTGCATCCCTTGGGCGGTCGCCGGTGCCTGGATCGGCTATAAATGGAGCCATCGCCTGGTCGAAGGCCACCGGCGCCGCAAATCCCAGCGGCTGGCGGCGCGCCGGCGCGCCCGGGTCAACCATTCGGTCAATCAAGGCCCGGCCAACGCCGGTTGAGCCGTCTGATTAAACCGCGGTTTCTTCGACGACCCGCTGACCGATTAATTCAACCAGATCGCCGATGACCTGAAGGATGTCGAAGTCCTTGGGCGTATAGATGCCGGCGACACCGGCGGCGGTAAGCGCGGTCGCGTCGGCCGGCGGGATGATGCCGCCGACGACCAAGGGCACTGACAGGCCGACTTCCGTGAAGCCGTCCAGCACCTTGCGGGCGAGCGCCACGTGGCTGCCCGACAGCACCGACAAGCCGACCAGATGCACTGATTCCTGCATCGCGGCGTCGACGATCTGTGCCGGCGTCAGGCGGATACCTTCATAGACCACGTCCAAGCCGCAATCGCGGGCCGCCACGGCGATTTGCTCGGCGCCGTTGGAGTGGCCGTCAAGACCGGGTTTGCCGACCAGGATTTTGGGCCGCCGGCCGAGCCGGCCGGCCAGGGTGTCGACATCGGCGCGCAGTGCGTCGATGCGGTTGCCGGTAACGCCGGCCATGACGCTGGCGACACCAGTCGGCGCCCGGTATTCGCCAAAGACGGCGCGTAGGCAATCGGCCCATTCGCCGGTGGTAACCCCGGCCCTAGCGCATTCGATCGAGGCCGGCATGATGTTGCGGCGGTCTTCGGCCGCGGCCTTGAGCTCGCTGAGGGCCATCGATACCGTGGCATCATCCCGCGCCGCGCGCCAGGTGCGTAGCCGCTCGACCTGTCCGGCTTCGACGCTGTCGTCGACCGTCAAAATCGCGCTGCCGTCGGCACTGAGTAGCGGCGACGCCTCGCTGTCTTGATAGGCATTGACGCCGACCACGGTGATGTCGCCGCTGGCGATCGACTGCACCCGTTTGGCGTTGCTTTCGACCAGCGCGCGTTTCAGGTAGCCGGATTCTACGGCCGCGACGGCGCCGCCCATGTCGTCGATCCGCGCCAGTTCCTGCAGCGCCGCGGTTTTGATGTCCTGGACTTTCGCCTCGATCACCGGCGAGCCGTCGAAAATGTCTTCGAACTCAAGCAAATCAGTTTCGTAGGCGAGGATCTGCTGCAGGCGCAGGCTCCATTGCTGGTCCCAGGGCCGCGGCAGGCCGAGCGCCTCGTTCCAGGCCGGCAATTGCACCGCCCGCGCGCGGGCGTTCTTCGACAGCACGACGGCCAGCATTTCCAATAGGATGCGGTAGACGTTGTTTTCCGGCTGCTGTTCCGTCAGGCCGAGCGAATTGACCTGTACGCCATAGCGAAAGCGCCGGAACTTGGCATTCTCTATGCCGTAGCGGTCGCGCAGGATCTCATCCCAGAGTTCGGAGAACGCCCGCATTTTGCAGGTTTCGGTGATGAAGCGAATGCCGGCATTGACGAAGAAACTGATGCGCCCGGCCACCATGGGGAAATCGTCCGCCGGGACCTGGCCGGATTGGCGGACGTCGTCGAGCACCGCGATCGCCGTCGCCAGGGCGAACGCCACCTCCTGCACCGGCGTCGCGCCGGCTTCCTGCAAGTGATAGGAACAGACGTTGGTCGGATTCCATTTCGGGATCTCGCGATAGGCGAAATCGATGACGTCGGTGATCAGTTTCAGGCTCGGCGCCGGCGGGAAAATGTGGGTGCCGCGGGAAAGATATTCCTTGATGATGTCGTTTTGCACGGTGCCGGCCAACTGGGCGCGCGGCGCACCCTGTTCATCGGCGACCGCGACATAGAGCGCCAGCAGCCAGGCCGCCGTCGCGTTGATCGTCATCGACGTGTTCATGCGTTCCAGCGGAATTTCGCGGAACAGTGCGCGCATGTCGCCGATATGGCTGATCGGCACGCCGACCTTGCCGACCTCGCCCATGGCCAGCGCATGGTCGCAGTCGTAGCCGGTTTGCGTCGGCAGGTCGAAGGCCACCGACAGGCCGGTCTGGCCGCGCGACAGATTTTTGAGATAGAGCGCGTTGGACGCCTCGGCCGTCGAATGACCCGCATAGGTGCGGATCACCCAGGGCCGATCCCGGCCGTTGCCTTCAGACGCAGTACTTACAGGCTTAGGCATGGTAACGGTCTCCGCAGTGCGCCCGGCGTAGCTGTTTCCGAGCCGCGTTTATCACAAAAATGCTGCAATGCAAAATAAGCTTGGCGTGGGGTCCTGCTTTGCACTAACATCCGCGCCCGGATCGACAGGGGCTGGGGTCGCCATTGCCGGTGGTTCCGACGCGGGGTAATGAAAATTAACTCTCTTCGCTGATACTACACCCTGATCGTTAAGACGTGGTAAGACCAGGAGAAATGACCCATGGCACAACCGGAACGGGTGACACAAGCCGACTTGCCCGCCGCGACGGATGTTGGGGAAATAAAGGACCTTTATAGCGTTGGTGAGATTCCGCCGCTCGGTCATGTCCCGGCGAAAATGCACGCGTGGGTGATCCGCCGTGATCGCCACGGTCCGCCGGAAGACGCCATGCAGCTGGAGGTCGTGCCGACCCCGGATCTCGACAGCCACGATGTGCTGATCCTGGCGATGGCAGCCGGCGTCAATTACAACGGCGTCTGGGCCGGTCTCGGCGAGCCGATTTCGGTCTTCGACGTGCACAAGTCCGCCTATCACGTCGCCGGATCCGATGCTTCCGGCATCGTCTATGCGGTCGGCTCCAAAGTTACCCGCTGGAAAGTCGGCGACGAAGTCGTTGTCCATTGCAATCAGGACGACGGCGACGACGAGGAATGCAACGGCGGCGACCCGATGTTCTCGCCCTCGCAGCGGATTTGGGGCTATGAGACACCGGACGGCTCGTTCGCCCAGTTCGCCCGCGTCCAAGATCGCCAGCTGATGCCGCGGCCGCTGCATCTGACCTGGGAAGAAAGCGCCTGCTACACGCTCACACTTGCCACCGCCTACCGCATGCTGTTCGGCCACCGGCCGCATATCCTGCGGCCCGGCCACAACGTCTTGATCTGGGGCGGCTCGGGCGGCCTCGGCTCCATGGCGATCCAGCTCTGCGCCACCGCCGGCGCCAATGCCATCGCCGTCATCTCCGACGAATCGAAGCGCGACTTCGTGCTGTCGCTCGGCGCCAAGGGTGTCATCAACCGCAAGGATTTCGACTGCTGGGGCCAACTGCCGCCGGTCAATTCGGAAGACTTCGGTGCCTATATGAAAAAAACCCGGGAATTCGGCCGGGCGATCTGGGACATCACCGGCAAAGGCAATGACGTCGACTTCGTGTTCGAGCATCCCGGCGAACAAACCTTCCCGGTCTCCTGCAACGTGGTCAAACGCGGCGGCATGGTGGTGTTCTGTGCCGGTACCACGGGTTTCAATCTGACCATGGATGCGCGCTTCGTCTGGATGCGGCAAAAACGCATCCAAGGCAGCCATTTCGCCAATCTCAAGCAAGCCAGCCAGGCCAACCGCCTGGTTGTCGAGCGGCGCATCGACCCCTGCATGTCGGAGGTCTTCTCCTGGCTCGACATTCCGCGCGCCCACACCAAAATGTGGAAGAACCAACACAAGCCCGGCAACATGGCGGTCTTGGTCTCGGCGCCCTGCCCGGGCCTCAGGACCGTCGAAGACGCCATCGAGGCCGGCCAGGATCTTGCCGCCGCCTAAGGATCGCGGCATAACCTGCGGGCCTGAAGATTAATAAGGAAGCAAATCATGTCCGCCAATCCGTCGGCCGCCGGTGCGGAAGCGCCGCCCGTCTTGATCGTCGACCTGGTCGACAAATGCGCCGCCGCCGTTGACGCCGCCGACCGGTTCCGCAATGTCGCGATTGCCGCCGTCGGCGCCATGGTACGCGACGACAGCGGACGGATCAGCGGCGCCGCCATCGATTCGCGGCAATTCGCCGTGCATGGGCTGGCCTGGCTCGCCACCTATGTCGAAGCCTTGCGCCAGCTCTACCACTGGGCCGAAGCGTTGGAGAACGACGGCCGCCTCGGCGAGTTGGAGCAACTGATTCTGCAGTCGGCCTTCGGCGAGTATCTCAGCCAACTCGGCAACGGCATCGCCATGACTCAGGTCGAAATCGTCCGGCCGCAAGACCTCAACATCGACCAGGATGCGGTCGCCGCCCTAGCGACACCGGAAGTGCGTACGCTGATCTTCGCCGGCAACACCGCCGCCGTGCGCGCCCGGATCGCCGAACTGGTGCGCGACGGTGCCGACACCGGCCACTTCGGCGTGAGCGGCCTCGACGACACCATGGAAATGGTGCGCGACCAGTTCCGCCGTTTCACGGACCAGCGCGTCACCCCCGACGCCCACGACTGGCACATGAAAAACGACCTGATCCCCTTGGACGTGGTTGAAGAAATGTCGGCGCTCGGCGTCTTCGGCCTGACCATCCCGGAACAATATGGCGGCCACGGTATGGGCAAGACCGCGATGTGTGTGGTCTCCGAAGAACTTTGCCGCGGCTATATCGGCGTCGGCTCGCTCGGCACCCGCTCGGAAATTGCCGCGGAATTGATCCTGAGCGGCGGCACCGAAGAACAGAAGCAACATTGGCTGCCGAAGATCGCCGAAGGCACGGTACTGCCGACCGCGGTTTTCACCGAGCCCAATGTCGGCTCCGACCTCGGCTCGGTCCGCACCCGGGCAACCCGCGACGGCGACGTCTACAAGGTTTCCGGCAACAAGACCTGGATCACCCATGCCGCGCGCACCGACATCATGACCCTGTTGGCGCGCACCGATCCCGACCAGCCGGGCTACAAGGGCCTGTCGATGTTCATCGCGGAAAAACCGCGCGGCAGCGACGAAGATCCGTTTCCGGCTCCCGGCATGTCCGGCGGCGAAATCGAAGTGCTCGGCTACCGCGGCATGAAAGAGTACGAAATCGGCTTCGACGATTTCGAGGTCAAGGCCGAAAACCTGCTCGGCCAGACCGAAGGCAACGGTTTCAAGCAATTGATGGCGACGTTCGAATCGGCCCGCATCCAGACCGCGGCGCGCGCCGTCGGCGTGGCGCAAAACGCCTTGGAACTTGGGCTGCGCTACGCCAATGACCGCATCCAGTTCAAACGTCCTATTTTCGAGTTTCCCCGCGTTCACGGCAAACTCGCCTGGATGGTCGTGGAAACCATGATGGCGCGCCAACTGACCTATTTTTCGGCGCGCGAGAAAGATCAGGGCCGGCGCTGTGATCTCGATGCCGGCATGGCCAAGTTGCTGGCCGCGCGGGTCGCCTGGGCCAATGCCGACAACGCCTTGCAGATTCACGGCGGTAACGGCTTTGCATTAGAATATCCGATCAGCCGGGTGCTCTGCGACGCGCGGATTTTGAACATTTTCGAAGGCGCCGGCGAAATTCAAGCCCAAGTCATCGCCCGCCGCCTGCTGGACGGCGCCAACTAGATCCCTGCGGGATCTCCCACAGTTTCATTCCCGGGTTGCGGTGACGGGCACCGCGCCCGTAAGGTCGCGCCATGAATGATATTGTTTCCGTTCTGGTGTTCGCCGCGGTGGTTGCCGTCGGGCTGATCTTGGCCACCGGCATCGTTGCCATGATGCGCGGCGGCGAGTTCAACAGGAAATACGGCAACAAGCTGATGCGGGCACGCATCGCACTGCAAGCCGTGGCTGTCATGCTGATGCTGGTGGCTTGGTGGATCGGCAGTAAATAACCGCCGGAAGGATTAAGATCATGGTCAAACTGACGAAGATTTACACCCGCGGCGGCGACGGCGGCACGACATCACTCGGCGACGGTGCCCGATTGCCCAAGCACCATGACCGGGTCGCCGCTTACGGCACCGTCGACGAAGCCAATGCCGTCATTGGCCTGGCTCGATTGCACACCGACGGCGACGCCGATCGCATGCTGGCCGATATCCAGAACGATCTTTTCGACCTCGGCGCCGACCTCTGTACGCCCGCCACGTCAAAGCGCTCGGACGGGGCCTTGCGGGTCAGCGATGCCCAAGTCGATCGCCTGGAGCAGGAAATCGATGCGCTCAATGCCGAACTGTCGCCGCTGACCAGTTTCGTGTTGCCCGGCGGCAGCCCGGCCTCGGCGCATTTGCATTTGGCCCGCACAATCGTCCGCCGCGCCGAGCGTATGATCACCGAGCTGATGGTGACCGAAACGGTGAACGACGCCGCGCTTCGTTACGTCAATCGACTGTCGGACCATTTGTTTGTCCTCGGCCGGCATCTCAACGAGCGTGGTGACGGCGATGTTCTGTGGCGGCCAGGTGCCAATCTCGGCACCTAGAGCAAGTTTGGACCATACGGGACCGTTTGACCGGGTTCTTTTGCGCCGTGGCGGCGGCGCGCGTCTTATCCGATGTCCCACATCGCATGGCGACGCGCTCCTGGCCACAACGCAAAATAATCCCGGCCAAACGGTCCCGTATGGTCCAAACTTGCTCCAGGAATGAGCCGGCCGAAGGCACCGAAGGCGGCGGCAGATGGCGTCTAAACCAAGGTTTCGTGCGGCCTTCGGGATTCGTTGACACGGCTGGCCGTCGGCACTATTTTGCGCTGCAGCATCGTCCGGCCTCGGCCTTCGTGACCGAGGATCGAGACGGCGGAGGGCATCAGCCGGTCGCTCGTCGGCGACTCGTTCAATAACCGGAGACAACACCACCATGAAAGTCCTAGTCGCCGTAAAACGCGTTGTCGATTACAACGTGAAAATCCGCGTCAAGGCGGACAATACCGGCGTCGACCTTGCCAATGTAAAGATGTCGATGAATCCCTTTGACGAGATTGCCGTCGAGGAGGCGCTCCGCATGCGCGAAGCCGGCACCGTCACGGAAGTTGTTGCCGTGTCCATGGGGCCTCAGCAATGTCAGGAAACCATCCGCACGGCGTTGGCCATGGGCGCCGACCGCGGCATCTTGGTGAAGACCGACGACGAGTTGCAGCCGCTGGCCGTCGCCAAGCTGATGAAGGCCATATGCGAGGCCGAACAACCGGAATTGGTCATCCTTGGCAAGCAAGCGATCGACGACGACAGCAATCAGACCGGCCAGATGCTGGCGGCGTTGCTGGGTTGGAGCCAGGGCACGTTTGCATCCGCCATAAAGCTGGATGACGGCGAACCCCAGGTTACCCGCGAAGTTGACGGCGGCCTGGAGACCATCGCGCTGAAATTGCCGATGGTAGTGACCACGGACTTGCGGTTGAACGAACCGCGCTATGCCAGCCTGCCGAATATCATGAAGGCGAAAAAGAAGCCGATTGACGAGCAATCGCCGGAAGACCTCGGTGTCGACATCAGCCCGCGGCTTACTACGCTGAAAGTTGAAGAGCCGCCGAAGCGGCAAGCCGGCGTCAAGGTCGAGGATGTTGCCGAATTGGTGCACAAATTGCGTGAAGAAGCGGGGGTAATCTGATGTCCGTACTGGTAATTGGTGAACATGACAACGCCGAGCTCAATCCGGCCACTTTGAACACGGTCACCGCGGCGGTAGCGATCGATGCCGACGTTCAGCTTTTGATTGCCGGCAACGGCTGCGGCGCTGTCGCCGAGGCGGCGGCCCAGGTGCAAGGCGTAACCAAGGTGCTGTTGGCCGATAATGCGCTCTATGAGCACGATTTGGGCGAACGGCTCGCCGCGCTCACGCTCAAGCTGGCCGACGGCTATTCGCACATCCTGGCGGCCGCGACGTCATCGGGCAAAAATTTCATGCCCCGCCTTGCTGCAATGCTGGACGTGCAGCAGATCTCCGAAATCGTTGAAGTGCAATCCGCCGATACTTTCGTGCGTCCGATCTATGCCGGCAACGCCATGGCGACCGTGCAAAGCACCGATGCCAAGAAAGTCATCACCGTCCGCGGCACCGCCTTCGCCAAGGCGGAAGCCGAAGGCGGTTCGGCGGCGGTCGAGGCCATCGACGCCGCTGAGGACCCCGGCCTGTCGAGCTTCGTCGGCCAGGATTTGACTCAATCCGACCGGCCTGAATTGACCAGCGCGAGTATTGTGATTTCGGGTGGCCGCGGCATGCAGTCGGGCGAAAATTTCCCCCTGCTCTACGCCGTCGCCGACAAACTGAACGCAGCCGTCGGCGCCAGTCGCGCCGCGGTTGACGCCGGTTTCGTTCCCAATGACATGCAGGTTGGGCAAACCGGCAAGGTCGTCGCTCCCGACCTCTATATCGCCGTTGGCATATCCGGCGCAATTCAGCATTTGGCGGGTATGAAGGACTCCAAGGTGATCGTCGCCATCAACAAAGACGAAGAAGCACCGATTTTCCAGGTCGCCGACTACGGCTTGGTTGCCGACCTATTCAATGTACTGCCGGAACTCGAACAGGCGCTCTAGAGCAACCTGCGTTCATTCGAACGCAGGTTGCTCTAACACTTTGATCTAGGGCCGGGCCGAGCGGGAGCTTGACGGAATGATTGAAAAGATCGGCATCATTGGTGCCGGCCAAATGGGCAACGGTATCGCGCATGTCTGCGCCTTGGCCGGCTACGACGTTCAACTGAACGACGTTGAGCAGGACCGACTCGATCAGGCGATCGATCGCATAGACCACAACATGACGCGACAGGTCATGCGCGGCACCATCGCTGAGGACGCCAAGGCGTCGGCACTTGGGCGCATCCATCGGAGCGTCGATTTAAGTGTCATGGCAAACGTCGACTTGGTCATCGAGGCGGCGATCGAAGACGAAGCCGTCAAGCGGTCGATTTTCGAGCAGCTCTGTCCGCTGTTGCCGCCGGAGACGCTGGTTGCCTCCAACACCTCGTCGATCTCGATCACACGCCTGGCCGCTTCAACCGACCGGCCGGAACAGTTCATGGGCATGCATTTCATGAATCCGGTGCCGATGATGAAACTGGTCGAATTGATCCGCGGCATCGCCACCGATGAACCCACGTTCGAGGCGGTTCGCGAATTGACGGTGAAGCTCGGCAAGACCGCCGCCAGCGCTGAGGATTTTCCGGCGTTCATCGTCAACCGCATCTTACTGCCGATGATCAACGAAGCCGTCTATACCTTGTATGAAGGCGTCGGCTCGGTGAAATCGATCGACATCGGCATGAAGCTCGGTGCCAACCATCCGATGGGGCCGCTGGAATTGGCCGATTTCATTGGACTAGACACCTGCCTGGCGGTCATGCAAGTGCTCTATGAAGGATTGGCCGATACGAAATACCGGCCTTGTCCGCTGTTAGTCAAATATGTCGAGGCCGGCTGGCTGGGACGCAAGACCAACCGTGGATTTTACGACTACCGAGGCGAAGAGCCAGTCCCGACGCGCTAGAGATTCTATTGATCGTCGATAAAATGACGCAGCAGGCGAAGGGCTTCCGGTGTATCCCACTCGGCGGGCCCGATCATGCGTCCGAGTTCGCGGCCATCGCGACCGACGACAATGGTGGTCGGCAGGCCGTACGCCCTTAGGGCGCGGGTCGCTTTGGTGGTCGGATCGACGAAGGCCTTGAGATGCTTGATGCCGATCTCTTTCAGGAATGCCGTCACTTTCTCGGCGCCGCCGCGATCCACCGCCAGCGCCAGAACTTGAAAATCGGCGCCGCCGAGCTGTTCTTGCAAGCGGTCCAGGCCAGGCATTTCCCGGCGACAGGGCGCACACCATGTCGCCCAAAGATTGACCAGCAGGATTTGGCCGGCGAAGTCCGACAGCCGCCGCGGCGCGGCGCTTTCATCTTGGAAGCTCGCATCGGCGATTGGCTTGGGCTCGGCATGCAGGGTAAAGTTCGCCATGGCGCCGGCTATCAGGTCTTCGGCGGCGACGGCGGGCATAGCGAAGGCCAGGCCCAAGATAACCATACCAAGTCGGCCGCAAGCGGCCGCCAACGTTTTGATCAAAATGAAACCCGGGTTCGTGACTATGAGTGAATCCTCACAAAAAAAGCCGTCCGATAAGGCCAACACCATGTGGGGCGGCCGCTTCCAAAAGGCGCCCTCGGAGTTGATGCAATCGATCAACGCGTCGATTGACTTCGACAAACGCCTTTATCGCGAAGACATTGCCGGTTCCAAAGCGCATTGCGCCATGCTTGTCCAACAAGACATCATTACGCAAGCTGATGGCGACGCAATTCAGGGCGGTCTCGATGCAATTCTTCGTGAAATCGAGGACGGCGCCTTCGTCTTTGACGCCGCGTTGGAAGACATTCACATGAATGTCGAGGCCCGATTGCGCGACCTGATCGGCGATGCTGCCGGCCGTTTGCACACCGCCCGTTCGCGCAACGATCAAATCGCCACCGACTTCAAGCTGTGGGTACGCTCAGCCATTGATGCCGTGGATGCCGATCTCTCCGCACTGCAAACCGCGCTGGTCGATCGGGCCGAGGAGCACGCGGCGACGGTCATGCCCGGATTCACGCATTTGCAAGCCGCACAGCCGGTCACCTTCGGACACCATTTAATGGCCTACGTGGAAATGATTGGCCGCGACCGAACCCGGCTTGCCAATTGCAGGGCGCGCCTCAACGAGTGCCCGCTCGGCACCGCGGCACTCGCCGGCACGTCGTTTCCGATCGATCGCGCGGCGACGGCAACGGCATTGGGCTTCGACCGGCCGACCGCGAATTCGCTCGATTCCGTGGCTGACCGCGACTTTGCGCTGGAATACCTCTCCGCCCTGACGATCATCGCCACGCATCTTTCGCGGTTCGCCGAGGAATTGGTGATTTGGTCATCGGCGCAGTTCGGTTTCGTTCGCCTGTCCGATGCCTTCACCACCGGCTCTTCGATCATGCCGCAGAAAAAGAACCCGGACGCCGCCGAACTGGTGCGCGGCAAGATCGGCCGGATACTCGGCGCCCACAACGCCTTGGTGATGGTCATGAAAGGCTTGGCGCTGACCTATGGCAAGGACATGCAGGAGGATAAGGAACCGGTCTTCGATGCGACCGACACTATTGTGCTTTGCATCGCGGCGATGACCGGCATGGTCCGCGATTTGGAGGCCAATCCTGCGCGCCTGGAACAGGCAGCGGGTGAAGGCTACGCGACCGCGACCGACCTGGCGGACTGGTTGGTTCGGGTGTTGAACATGCCGTTCCGCGACGCCCACCATGCCACCGGCCGGGTGGTACGCCTGGCCGAGGACAAGGGCGTGCCGTTGGAAGCGCTTGAGCTGGCGGACATGCAATCGATCGAAGCGCGTATCGGCGAGGACGTGTTCGACGTGCTCGGCGTCACCAAATCGGTCGAAAGCCGGACCAGCTACGGCGGCACGGCGCCGGCTCAGGTTCGCGAACAAATCAAGCTTTGGCGCGAGCGGCTGGCGTGATGCGCGCGCGGATAATCATTGCGCTGCTGATAACCGCCCTGGCACTCGGTGCCTGCGGTCGAAAGAGCGCGCTGGAGCCGCCGCCGGGTGCACCGGACAAGAAAGAAGACGCCAAGAAGCGCAAGTAATATAATGGCGAACCAAAACCGGAATTGACGGCCACCACCGTTGGAACAGGGGCTGCTGTGATTGAGTATCGAAACGGGACGCTCTACGTCGAAGACACCGCTGTCGCGGATATCGCCGAAGCGGTCGGAACGCCGTTGTATATCTATTCCAGCGACGCGTTGTTGTCGCAATATCACAATCTGAAAACGGCCTTTGCGGGTCAGCGGGCAAGCATATTTTATGCCGTCAAGGCGAATTCGAACCTCGGCGTCATCGCCACTTTCGCCGCCGCCGGCGCCGGTGCCGACGTGGTTTCCGAAGGCGAAATGCGCCGCGCGCTTGCCGCCGGCATTCCCGGCGGGCGCATCGTCTTTTCCGGGGTCGGCAAGACGCGCGAGGAAATGGCCTTCGCGCTGCAGAACGATGTCCATCAACTCAACGTGGAATCGGAACCAGAGCTGGAGGCCTTGAACACGGTTGCCGCCTCGCTTGATGTCCGCGCGCCGATTGCCGTTCGTATCAATCCCGACGTCGACGCCGGCACCCTGGACAAGATTTCGACCGGTAAAAGCGAGAATAAATTCGGCATCCCGTGGCGGCGCGCGGAGGATATCTACCGCCGCGCCACGGCACTTTCCCATATCGACGTCGTCGGCGTTGCGGTTCATATCGGTTCGCAGATCACCGACTTGGCGCCGTTTGAATCGGCGTTCCGCCGGGTTGCCGACGTGGTACGCCAACTGCGCGCCTCGGGCATTGATATTCGGCGCGTCGATTTGGGCGGAGGCCTTGGCATTGCATACGACAATGAAGACTTGCCGAGCCCGATCGATTATGCGGCCATGGTCGACCGTGCCATCGGCGACCTCGGCTGTGACATTGCCCTAGAGCCCGGCCGCTATCTGGTCGGCAATGCCGGCCTGTTCGTGACCCGGATCATTTATATGAAGAACGGCGACGCCCGGACCTTCGCCGTACTAGACGGTGCCATGAACGACCTCTTGCGGCCGGCGCTATACGAAGCCCATCACGAGACCATAACGGTCCATGAACCGGACCCGGCAGGACCCAGTCGCCCGGTGGATCTGGTCGGACCGGTATGCGAATCGACGGATACTTTTGCAACAAATCGTGACATGCCTTTATTGGACGCCGGTGATATGATTGCCTTCAAATCGGCTGGCGCTTATTCGGCGGCCATGGCCTCGACTTACAACTCCCGGCCTTTGGTGCCGGAAGTCTTGGTAAAAGGAGAAGCGTTCTCCGTTGTGCGGGAACGCCAGTCGATTACAGCCCAGTTGGCTGGCGAACGGCAGCCGCCGTGGCTTGACTAGATCAAACTGCATAAAAATGGAATCATTTTGATGCAGTTTGATCTAGTCTAACGTGTTAGAGCAACTTATCCGCGTTCGAATGAACGCAGGTTGCTCTAGGAAATCGTACCAAGGATTTAGTGGACCAGGCATATGCGCGGAGGATTGTTCGGCCAAGACACCCAATCGCGGCTTGATCGCCGCATTGTCTTGACCTGGCTCGCCGCGTTTTGGGAAGACCTTTGGCCCCGGCTTTGGCTGCCGCTGTCCATTCTCGGCATTTTCGTCGCGATTTCGTGGCTCGACCTGTGGGTGTTGATGCCTGGGTATCTCCACCTGGCCTTGCTTGGCGTATTCGGTGTCGCCCTTGCCGCCACGCTGATTTGGAAATTCCGTGGCGTTTCCCGGCCTGCCTATGATGACATCAAGCGCCGTTTGGAACGCCACTCCGACTTGGCGCACCGGCCGCTCACCGCCGTGGAGGACGAGCTGGCAACAGGATTTGGCGATGCCGAATCGCGCCGGCTCTGGCAAACCCACCAGCGGCGGATGCGCGAGCGGCTTGACGCCTTGCGCGTCAGGGCACCTAAAGCCGGCTGGGGCCGTCAAGACCATTACGGCCTCAGGGCCGTCGTCGCCATGGCATTGTTCATCGCCATCATGGCGGCCGGTGGCGACGCCAACCATCGCTTGGCCCGCGCTTTCAGTCCGGACTTGAGTCCGCCGAAAGCGCCGGCCAGCCAACTTGACGCCTGGATCAATCCGCCGGCCTATACCGGCCTGGCGCCGATCTTCCTGTCAGGCAATCGCGCCACCGAAGGTGTGACAGCCTTGAAGGTGCCGACCGGTTCTCAGATTCTCGCCCGATTGTTCGGCGGTGCCGGAGCGGCCGAGCTGACCGCCGGTGGCGCGACAGTGCCGTTCAAAGCGCTCGACCGGCAGAACCAGGAAATCGAAGCCACCGTTACCGACGGCGAGCGACTGACCATCCGCCAGGGTGAAGCGGTCGTCGCCGACTGGCCGATGCAGGTCATTCCCGACCATGCGCCAAGCGTGGTCATGGCGGAAAAGCCGAAGGCGACGGTGCGCGGCGTCATGCTGCTGTCTTACGAGGCAAGCGACGATTACGGCATCGCCGCCGTCAAGGCGCGCTTCCGTCGGCCCGGCGACACCACGGAATTGGATGTTGATCTGCCGCTGCCGGAATTGAAGCCGCGCGCGCTTCAGGCGTCCAACTACCACGATCTGACGGAGCATCCCTGGGCCGGCCTCGAAGTGACGCTGGTAGTGGCGGCCATCGACGATCTCGGCCAAACCGGCACCAGCACAGAGATGAAACTGATTCTGCCGGAACGCCGCTTTACCCATCCCGTCGCGCGCGCCCTGATCGAACAACGCAAACGATTGACCGTCGATCCCGCATCCCGGGACAAGGTCGCTCAGGCACTCGGCGCCATTTCGGAAATCCCCGAAAGCTTCGACGACGACCTGACGGCCTATCTGGCCATGCGCAGCGCCGAGGCACGGCTGCGTCACGACCGGTCAGCGAAGGCCGTCGAAGAAGTTCAGTCGATGTTGTGGGAGACCGCGCGCCGGATCGAAGACGGCGCGCTGCCGTTGGCGGAACGCGAGCTTCGGCGCTTGCAGGACGCGTTGATGGAGGCTTTGAACAAAGGCGCCTCCGATCAGGAAATCGAGCGCCTCATGGACGCCCTGAAATCGGCGATCAACGACTTCCTGAAGGCGTTAATGGAACAGGCGCAAAGGCAGGCCGAACAGGGCGATGAAATGTCGGAAGCCGACCCGGAGGCGCAGAAGCTTGACGCCCAACGACTGCAGGAAATGCTCGACCGCGCCCGTGAGTTGAGCCGCTCCGGCGCCCGTCAGGCAGCCAAGGACATGCTCGCTCAACTGCGCAACATGCTGGAAAACTTGAAGACCGCGCGCATGTCGCCGAATGCCGAGCAGCGCCGCGGCCGGGAGTTGCTTGACGAGCTGTCGAACATGATGCGCGACCAGCAGAAATTGATGGACGAAACCTTTCGCCAATCCCAGAAAGGTCGCCGGCAAGGGCGGTCGGGCCGGTCGCCATATCGGGAACCCGGCCAAGGCGACGGCCGGCGCGCCTCGCCACACCGCTCGCCCAACAGCATGCCCTTCGATTCGGGTCGCATGAGCCAAGAACAGGAAGCCCTTCGTCGACAACTCGGCGATTTGATGCGCCGCCTGGGCGAAGACTTCGGCAACATTCCCTCACCGCTCGGCCGAGCGGAACGCTCCATGCGTGACGCCCGCGAACGGCTGGAGCAGGGCCAAATGGGCCATGCCGTCGGACCACAAGGCAACGCCATGGACCAAATGCGCCAGGGTGCCCGAAAAATGATGGAAGAATTGGTCCAGCGGCTTGGCGATCCGGGCATGCAGAGCGACGCCGAGTTCGGCGCGCTTGGCAGCAACGACGATCAGGACCCCTTGGGCCGGCCGGTCGGCGCGCAATGGGACTATGGCGAAAGCGTCAAGGTGCCGGAAGACATGGACCTGCAGGAATCCCGCGAAATCCTGGATGAACTGCGTCGGCGCTCAGGCCAACGCTCTCGCCCGAAACCGGAACTCGAATACCTCGATCGCCTGATGAAGCGGTTCTGATCGTCGGAAAGCGATTCTTTTCGCCAGAACTGAGTTAATCTTGCCGAAGCACGCCGATGAAGGGCAGCTCACGGTAATAATTTGCATAATCCAAGCCGTAGCCGATCACGAACTTGTCGGGACAGACAAATCCGACGAACTCGGAATTGATATCGGCGGCGCGTTTTCCCGGCTTGTCGAGCAAGACGCACACCCGAACACTGCTCGCGCCACGCTCCAGCAGAAGCCGCTTGGCGTAATCAAGCGTGCGACCCGATTCCAGGATATCATCGATCAGCAGGATGTCGCGGTCGACAACCGAATCACGGACATCGCGAATGACTTCGACATTGCCGGAACTCTTGGTACCCGAGCCGTAGGAAGCCAGTGTCATGAAATCGATTTGCGGATGGGCACCGGCATTGTGCAGAGCACGCACGAGGTCGGCGGCAAAGACGAAACTTCCCTTCAAAACGGCAACCACCAAGAATTCCCGCCCGATGGTCTCGGTAATGTCGTCGGCCAGCACGTTATTGCGTTCGGCGATCTCCGCTTCGCCATACAACACATCAATCGGTTTGTCCGATCGCCCAACGCCGCCTGTCATATACTCGCCCTGCCTTGCCTAGTTTTGTTTGTCTTTGTCGAGATCGGCACCGACGAATGTCACGCCCAAATTTCGCGTCGCCTTCGGCGCATTGTCGATCTCGGTCTCGAACGCCAGAGTAGCGCCCGGCGCCAAGCTCGGCGCCGTCGGAACGACCACCCAATTGACCAGCTCGCGGGTGTTCTTGTCTTGCAGGCTGACCCGGAGCCTTGGCACCGGCCGTGTCTCATCGGTAATGTTCACGACCCGGCCGGAGACCTGCAGCAGATTGGCGCCATTGGTGTTTAGATATTTGTGGGTCACGTCTTGGATCGATAGACCGACTTTGTTTTTCGGCGTGCTCGGTTCCTGCGCCAATTGTTTTTCTGGCACGGCGAGCCCATCGATAATCTGATACAGCCGATCCGCCGGCGGCCAGAAGGCCACCAGCGGTTCGCGGCCGAACCATAAACCGGCGACAATCGCACCAACGGTCAGCACCAACAGCAGCCAACCGATCGCTTGCCCAAACCCACCCCGCGTTCGACGCACGGCCGGCAACCGACTGCTAACCGTGTCTGGGTCGATGTTGAGCAACGGCGACTCGGCCGCCGTATCTTCTCGCTCAGGCGGCTCCACCAAGCCGGAATCATCGCCATCCGCCGTTTCATCGGCGAAATAGAGATCGTCGTCTTCTTCAGGCGGCGGCGCAGTAACAGGAGACCCAGGCGGCGGCCTCACCACCGGCACAGATTGGGTCGCGGCTTCAGCGGCTGGTGGTGTATGCAACGACGGATCAGACGCGTCCGAGACCAACGGTGTGACGACAACTTCGACTTCTTGATACCAATTGTGGTGGCAACGGACGCAACGCACTCTGCGCCCCATGCCGCCCAACGCCGTCGGATTGATCTGGTAGCGCGTTGCGCAAGATGGACAGGTCAGTATCATCGGCAAAAATAGTTACCTTCCGACCGATAAGCCTTTATAGGTGTTTGACCGAATCAAGGCAAGTTAATGCGGCCTACGGTACAGGAAAACGCCCTATCACCGCAGGTTGGTATTAGCTCTCTGGGCAGTTAAACGAGTTACCATCGACGTGGCAACGGATATCTGATCGATATGACGCAAAATTCGAGCGTGGTGCGATTTGAAAATGTCGGTCTTCGATATGGCGGCGGACCGGAAGTACTCCAGGACCTCAATCTCGATCTGCAAGCGGGATCCTTTCATTTTCTGACCGGCCCAAGCGGTGCGGGAAAAACCTCGCTGTTGAAATTGATGTATCTCGGCCTGCGCCCAAGCCGAGGCCTGATCAATTTGTTCGGTGAAGATATCGCATTGTTGCCGCGGAACAGACTTCCCGCCTTGCGACGCCAAGTCGGCGTCGTGTTTCAAGAATTTCGTCTGCTCGACCACCTTACGGCACTTGAAAATGTCGCTTTGCCGCTTAGGATCGTCGGCGGACTGGGAGAATCGAAAATTCGCGACTACGTCGGCGAATTGCTGACCTGGGTCGGTTTGGAAGATCAAATGGACGCCTTGCCCGAAACATTGTCTGGCGGTGAGAAACAGCGTGTTGCCATTGCCCGGGCGGTCATCGCACGACCCAAATTGCTGTTGGCCGACGAGCCGACTGGCAATGTCGACAAGGTGATGGGGCGACGCTTGATCCATTTGTTCACGCAACTCAATAAACTCGGAACAGCGGTGGTCGTGGCGACCCATGACACCGAAATGGTTCGCCGAATCGGGCAAAATCAAATCAATCTCGACGCCGGCCGGCAAGTCACCGCCGACGCCGACGGTGATCCGTAAAGGGAAGCGACGCACATGCCTATCGGGCGCACCGACCTGCAACTGGAAGCCGACCCGTCGGCACGGTTTTTGCCTTGGGTCATCTCGATCATGATGTTCCTGGCGACGTTGGCGGCATGCGGTTCACTCGCCTTGAACCGTCTGTTAAGCGATTGGCAAGTGACCGCGACGACCGCCATCACCGTCGAAATTCCTTATGTCAAAGGCGCCGGCATGGCCGGTCGAATCGACAGCGCCGTTGCCGAATTGATGGCGACACCTGGCATTACCAAGGTCACGCCGCTGACAAAGGACGAAATTGCCGCCTTGCTTGAACCCTGGCTCGGTACTTCCGTCGGTGATTTGGACTTGCCTTTGCCGGGCTTAATCGACGTTCGCGTCGATCCGGCGAGCGCCTTGGATTTGGAGGCTTTGGCGGTGCGCATAAACGCCCTCTCGCCGGGCGCCAAAGTCGACGGCAGCGGCAGCGCGCGTGGTCGGTTGGTGACATTGGCAAGAGCAGCCAAATGGCTTTCCCTCGGCATCGTCGCCGTGATATGTACGGCAACCGTGTTGATTATCGTGTTTGCGACAAAGGCCGGCCTTACGGCGCACAACAAAGCAATCGAAGTGTTGCATCTGATCGGCGCGCGCGACGGCTATATCGCCCGGCAGTTCCAGCAACATTGCCTATTGCTGGCGCTGAAAGGCGCTGTACCGGGCTGCATGGTGGCGACGCTGGCGGTACTGGCTCTCGGCCTGTTGGGCGGTCGGCTCGACGCACCGTTGTTGGCACCATTGTCGTTGACGGTGCGCGATTGGGCCCTCGTGGCGCTGTTGCCAATCGGCGCGTCGGCATTGACCATGTTGACCGCCCGTCTGACCGTGCTGCAAGAACTTAAAAGGACATTGTGAATGGCACCGACTTCTCCTCGGGCTTCATCGGCAGCAGTGCGAGCGTAGACCGGTCATGTCCAAGCGCTTATTGGCCGTGCCCGTGCTGTTGGCGTTGGCCTGGGTCATCGGCTTTCTGTTGTTTGTTCGCCAACTTGATTGCGTGGCACCCGGTCCAGACCAAAAGACCGACGGCATCGCCGTGTTGACCGGCTCGGCCGACCGGCTCTATGCCGGCGTCGACGTTCTGCGTGCCGGCGGCAGCCGCCGGCTGCTGATTTCCGGCGTCAAACGGGGCACCAACAAACAAATACTGTCGACTGCCATGGGTCGGGCGCCGGAAATGTTCGATTGCTGTATTGATTTGGGCGAGGCGGCGTTGGACACCGCCGGCAATGCCGTCGAGATCGCCCAGTGGGCGAAGCAAAATAACTACAGCAGCCTGCGCATCGTGACCTCCAGCGCCCACATGCCGCGCAGCCTGATGGAAGTGCGCCACCGCCTCGACAGCGTCGCCTTGTTGGCGCATTCGGTCTGTCAAAGCCGGCCCAATTCCGCGACCGACGGCAATTGGCTTGGACCAACGCTTCTGGAAATCGGCGAGTATCACAAATTCCTGCTAAGCTTCCTTCGCCTGAAGTTCGATCTGCAGAAGAGATAATCACGGAGGAGAACCGGTTGACCATTGTCCGATCGCTGGCCTTCAACGGTGCATTCTATATTTGGACTGCGTTCATGTGCGTGTTGTATGTGCCGGCCTTCGCCTTGCCGCGCATGGTCATGGTCCGCGGCCAGGAGCGCTGGGCGATCGGCGTCAACTGGCTGATGAAGCATTTGGCGGGGATCGATGTCGAGATTCGCGGCCGTGAGCGCCTGCCGCCGGGGGCCTGCATCGTCGCCTCTAAACATCAGTCGGCATGGGACACGCTGATCTGGCACCAGGTTCTGGCCGATCCCGCCGTCATCATCAAAAAAGAACTGACCTACATCCCCGTCTATGGCTGGATTTGCCGGAAGACCAAAATGATCGCCGTTGACCGTTCCGGCGGCACCACTGCGCTCCGCGGCATGCTGAAAGCGGCCCGCGCGGCACGGGACGCCGGCCGCCAAATCACCATATTCCCGGAAGGCACACGGTCGGCGCCGGGCGAAACCAACCCCTATCAGTCCGGTGTCGCGGCGGTCTACGGCGATCTTGGCCTGCCGCTGATCCCGGTCGCGGTCAATTCGGGGCTGTATTGGCCGCGGCGGCGCTTCATGCGGCAACCGGGCACGATCGTGCTGGAGTTTCTCGAGCCGATCGCGCCGGGCCTCAAGCGCAAGCCCTTCATGGCCCGGCTGGAAAGCAAGATAGAGACCGCGGCCAATCGATTGGTCGCCGAAGGCCAACAAGAAATCCTTGGGGATAACACCGTGAAAGAGTTCCCTTAATCTTGGGGATAACCTGAAAAAGATCGCCGAAACAAAGGCTTGACAGCGACCAGCTAAATGAAAACATAACAAGAACATTTCTTGACCGGCCAAGCCCGCGAGCCTATCATTTGTTGTTGTTCCCGGGCCGTCGACGGCAATAAAGTACGCCGAGGCGAAGCCGGGTGACTTGTTAACGACGGACGCGTTAGGATCCGGCATTGCGAGACAGCATGGTCTCGTTGCCGCGCAACTAAGCGGGAGCCGATGCCCACCATTGCCCCCATCTCCCAGCAAATCTGGGACATGAAATACCGCTTCAAATCGGACGACGGCACGCCGATCGACCGCACGATCGAGGATTCCTGGCGCCGCGTCGCCGACTATCTGGCGTCAGCGGAAGACGAGCCTGAACGCTGGCAAGCGTCGTTTTTCGAGGCCTTGCAGGACTTTTGTTTCCTGCCGGCCGGGCGAATTTTGGCCGGCGCCGGGACCGAGCGCCGGGTGACGCTATTCAACTGCTTTGTCATGGGCAGCATTCCCGATGACATGACCGGCATCTTCGACCATTTGAAGGAAGCCGCTTTGACCATGCAGCAGGGCGGCGGCATCGGCTACGATTTTTCCACCCTGCGGCCGAAGGGCGCCAGGGTCAAAGGCGTCGGTGCCGATGCCTCCGGCCCGCTCAGTTTCATGGACGTCTGGGACGCCATGTGCCGGACCATCATGAGCGCCGGCTTCCGTCGCGGCGCCATGATGGCGACGTTGCGGTGCGACCATCCGGACATCGAAGCCTTCATCGAGGCCAAACGCGAACCCGGCCGGTTGCGCATGTTCAACTTGTCGGTGTTGGCCACGGACGCGTTCATGGCAGCCGTGAAGGAAGATGCGCCCTGGCAATTGCGCTTTGACGGCACCGTCTATCGAACCGTCGCCGCGCGCGAGCTGTGGGATAAGATCATGCGCGCGACTTACGCCTACGCGGAGCCGGGCATCATTTTCATTGACCGGATCAATCAGCGGAACAATCTGCACTATTGCGAAGAGATCGCGGCGACCAACCCGTGCGGCGAACAGCCCTTGCCGCCCTATGGCGCCTGCCTGTTGGGGTCGATCAACTTGGCCCGTCTCATTCTCGACCCGTTCACCGATCAAGCCCGCCTCGACGAACAGGCCTATGAGCGCTTGACCCGGATCGCCGTCCGCATGATGGACAATGTTATCGATTTGTCGGGCTTTCCGTTGGCCGAGCAGCAAGCCGAAGCCCGGCAAAAGCGCCGCATCGGCTTGGGCATTACCGGCCTTGGCGACGCCCTGATCATGTGCGGCCGGCGCTACGGATCGCCGGCCGCCATTGCGTTGACCGAAGGCTGGATGCAGTCCCTACGGCGCCATGCCTATCTCGGTTCGATCGACATCGCCAAGGAGAAAGGCGCATTTCCGCTCTATGACCGCGACGCGTTTCTGGCCAGTGAAAACCTGGCCGACTTGGACGACGATATCCGGTCCGGCATCGAGAAACACGGCATACGCAATGCATTGCTTACGTCCATCGCGCCGACCGGGACGATTTCGCTGCTTGCCGACAACGTCTCCTCCGGCCTGGAACCGGTCTTCAGTTTCACCTATACGCGCACGGTCCTGACGCCGGACAATGAACGCAAGCAGGAGGAAGTATCCGACTATGCCTTTCGCTTATGGCGCCGCATGTATGGCGAGCGTCCGTTGCCGGACTATTTTGTCGACGCCCAGTCCCTGACCCCGCCCGATCATGTCCGCATGCAGGCCGCTGTGCAGAAATATGTCGACAGCTCGATTTCGAAAACCATCAATTGCCCCGAGGATATACCCTTCGATCAGTTCAAGGGCATTTACCTGGAGGCATACGAAACCGGCTGCAAGGGGTGCACGACGTACCGGCCGAATGACGTCACCGGCGCGGTTCTGAGCGTCAAGGACGAGGCTGCGACGGAGCCGGTGGATCAAGCGGAACTTCCGTTCGATCGACCGCCCGCGCGACCACGCGACCCTTATGAATCAGGCGGCGTGGTTTACATGACCCGGCCGCTGGATCGCCCCGGTGTGCTGCCGGGCCAGACTTACAAGGTGAATTGGCCGGAAAGCGATCACGCCATATATATCACGATCAACGACGTCATACAGGATAGCCGGCGCCGGCCGTTCGAAATCTTCATCAATTCGAAAAATGTCGAGCATTTCGCCTGGACCGTCGCCTTGACACGCATGATTTCTGCGGTGTTTCGGCGCGGCGGCGACGTCAGTTTCGTGGTCGAGGAATTGAAGGCGGTGTTCGATCCACGCGGCGGCGCTTGGGTTGATGGCCGCTACGTGCCGTCACTGCTGGCGGCCATCGGCGGCGTGGTCGAGCAACACATGATCATGATCGGCTTCATGGCCGATCCGAACGCGACGTCGGGCGGCCTGGAAGATGAGCCGATGCAAGCGGCTGTCGGCGCCGAACCGGCCGATCGCCGGTTTCGCCAATGCCCGCGCTGCGGTCAGGCCAGCATGGTCCGGCAAGAAGGCTGCGACAGCTGCACCGCCTGCGGCCATTCCCGATGCAGTTAGAACGATTATTGGGAAAAAGTCCCTCGGCTCCGCCTCGGTGTACTTTTCCCCGGTGAAAGAATGCCATATCAGATCTTGCGGCGGCCCGGCGGCCTGATTTGATCATTTCGCTAACGCATTATTACAACTGAAGAAAAGTACACTGAGCGTAGCGAAGGACTTTTCTTCACGGTCGATCATAGCGTCGAGCGCAAGGCCAGAAGAAATCGGTCGTGCACCCCCAGTTCAAGCAATTGTTCGACGGTCTGTGCGATGTAGTCGCGATTGGGGCCGCCTTGGCCGGTCGACCGGCGGACCACGTCATGCGCGGTTGTCAGGCTCAGCCGGCCCGCATATTGCGCGTGCTCCCGGTCAACGGTGAAGGTGAGCGCGGCGACGCGGCGACCGTCCACCATAGCATGGCATCGGGTCGGGACGTAGACCGGCGTCACCATTTCACGTGCCGCCAGATAGGCAAGCGTCGCCCGACGATGACGTTCGGAGACTCGAAACAAGCGCCCTGTGCACGAACCGCCGCGGTCCAACCCCAGCACAAGCCCAGGATCGCGCGGTGTTCCGCGATGGAACCAAGACCAGACGCAGAGCGCACGATGGAATCCGTGGATCCTAGCGGTCCGTACAGCGCTGTGCTCAAATCCTGCATGCCACAACAGCGAGCCATAACCAAATACCCAGAGATCACCGGCCGGCAAAGCCTGATCCACGTTTCTGACTGCCGCCGGATATTCAACCATGACTGGCGGCTTTCGGTGCAAAAATGACCAAACCGACGCCGATCACCGCCAATGCCATGCCCGCCATGGCAAGCGGTCCGAAGGTTTCGCCAAACAACCACCAGCCGAACAACGCGGTAACCGGCGGCACCAAATAGAACAAGCTGGAAACCCGCACCGCCGCGCCGCGCCGGATCATGAAATAAAGCAAGCTAAAGGCGCCGAGCGAGAGGACGAAAACCAGCCAAGCCATGGCGAAAACGAACGATCCGGTCCAGTCGATACGGCCGGCCTCGAACGCCCACGCGATAACGCCCGTGGCGATACAGGCGGCGCTCATTTGCACCGCATTTCCAGTTCTCAGGTCCATGTGCGAACAAAACCGTTTTTGGTAGAGCGTGCCAAACGTCAGGCCGAACAGCGCCAACACCGAAAGCGCCATGCCGACCGGCGTGCCAAGACCGATCTCGAGCTTTTGCGCAACGACCAGGGCGACGCCTGCAAGGCCGAGCAGCAGCCCTAGCCATTGGCGCCACGACAGCCGCTCGCCCAGAAACGGCAGCGCCAGAGCGGCCACCAACAGCGGTTGCAGGCCAACGATGAGCGCCGACACGCCGGTTTCCACGCCGCGGTCGATCGATGCAAAAACGCCGCCAAGATAAAGCCCGTGCACCAGTAATCCGGCGACCACGATATGATAGATCTCGCGCCCGCCACGCGGCCAAGGCGCACGAACCGCGAGGCTGAAAACCGTCAACAAACCCGCCACCATGGCGAACCGTACGGCCAAGAACGTCATCGGGTCGGCATGCGGCATGCCAAGGCGGGCGCCGATGAAGCCGGTGCTCCACAACACCACGAACAGTGCCGGCACGCCGACATCGATCGCCAGCTCCTGGCGCCGACCGGCGCTCATCGCACGGGTCCCGCCCTCGACCCGAGGGCCGGCCAAGGGTTATATAGAGCGTTCGCGCACGTGGAGGGTTCATGCGCTATCTTCTGTTGGTCGCCGCCATTGTCGCGGCGATGACCGGTTATTACGCCTACTGGTCCTATCTCGCCGACCAGTTCGTCGTTCAGGCCGAATTGTGGATCGAACAGCGCCAACGCGAAGGCTTCGCGATCAGCCATGACGGCTTCGAGGTCCGTGGCTTTCCCTACCGGCTCACGCTGACGGTCGGCACTCCGCAAATTGCGCGGCCCGGCGACAATGTGCCGTGGCAATGGCAGGCGGAGTATCTCGCCATCTACTTTCAACCGTGGGATTTCAGCCACTTGATCGGCGTCATCGATGGCCTCCAATCCGTACAGTGGCAGGACGGCGCAGAGATCGTAAAAATCGATATCGATGCCCGCGAGACACGGTTCAGCGCCAAACTCGACGACGACGGCCGGATCGATCGGGTCATCGGCGAAGGCCATCTCATAGCGCTCAACCATGCCAAGGGCATGACCGTCCAGATCAAGGACGTGCAGGCGGCGCTGCGCGTCAATCATGGCACCGATGCCGCCCGGCCAACCGGCAGTATCGACGTCGCCATCCGCATCGACGCCATGGATTTGCCGCGCCAGTACGCGTTTTTCCTCGGGCCCAAGGTGGAACTCGTTAAGGCTGAAGGGTTTCTGCCCGCGCCCTTGCCGAAAGGCACCGGGTCCGGCGATGCCGCCCAATGGCGCGATGGTGGCGGCAGGCTCGACATCCGCGATCTGACGGTCAATTGGGGGCCGTTGGACGTCACCGGAAAAGGCAAGGTAAGCCTCGACGAAAAACTGCGCCCCGTCGGACGACTCATAACGGCCCTCCGGGGTTATGGCGACACGCTGCGCGCGTTTTCAGACAAGGGGGGTTTAAGCAAAGGCCAAGCGACGGCAGCGATCTTTGCCTTGAACATTTTGGCCCGCGACGAGGCCGACGGCGGCCGTGTCGTCGACACCGAACTGGTGGTCCGCGACGGCATCCTGCGCCTCGGTCCAGTCACCTTGCTCACTCTGCCGTCTCTTTGGTGACATCGCTGTCAGGGCTGGCGGTGTCGGCCGTCAAGTCGCGGCCGAAATTGGGCGCAGCGCTTTCCTGACCGGCGTCGATGATGGCCCGCCGGACGCGTCTGGTATGACTAAACAAGTCGAACAAGGCGTCGCCGTCGCGCCAGCGAATGGCCCGTTGCAGGGCCGACAGATCCTCGGAAAATCGGCCAAGAACTTCCAGCACCGCTTCGCGATTGTTCAAAAACACGTCCCGCCACATGGTCGGGTCGGAGGCCGCGAGCCGGGTGAAGTCGCGGAAGCCGCCGGCCGAATATTTGATCACTTCCGACTGGGTAACCGCCTCCAAATCATCGGCTGTGCCGACGATGTTGTAGGCAATCAAATGCGGCAAGTGGCTGGTTATCGCCAGTACCAAATCGTGATGCTCCGGATCCATGATTTCGACCCGGCTGCCGATCTTTTGCCAAAACAGACTGAGCCGGCCCAAGGCCCCGTCATCGGTTCGCGGACCCGGCGTCAGAATGCACCAACGGTCCTGAAACAGTTCAGGGAACCCGGCCTTCGGACCGGATTCCTCGGTGCCGGCGACCGGATGGCCGGGAATGAAATGGACACCTTCGGGCATGTGCGCGCCGACGTCATTGAGCACGCTGGCTTTTACCGACCCGACGTCTGTGACGATCGCTCCGGGCCGCAGCACCGGCGCGATCTCCTCGGCAACCGCGCCGAGAATGCCGACCGGCGTGCAGAGAATGACCAAATCGGCGCCGGCCGCGGCGTCGGCGTTGCTGGCAAAAGCTTGGTCGACGATGCTCAGGTCAAGTGCCGTCTGGCGTGAGTCGCTGGTGCGCGCCGAACAAACGATCTCTGCGGCCAGATTGGACCCTCGGGCCGCTTGGGCGATCGACGATCCGATCAAACCGATACCGATGAGCGCCAAGCGCTCGAACATGGGATTATCGCTCATTGCCCGAGCCCAAAAAGTCCTTCAACGCCGCAACGACGGCCTGGTTCTCGGCTTCCGTGCCGACCGTTATCCTAATTGCTTCGGGCAATCCATAGCCGTGCATGCCGCGGGGGACAATGGATCGTGCGTTCAAATGCGCAGCCGCCGCGACACTGCCCTTCGGTCCATCGGGGCCGTCCGCGAACCGCGCCAGCACGAAATTGCCAACACTCGGCAGCACGTCCAGGCCGAGATCGCCGAGCTCCCGGGTGAGCCAAGGTAGCCATTGATCGTTGTGCAGACGGGAGGCTTCGGTGTGAGCGGCGTCTTGCAACGCCGCGACCGCGCCGCTCTGCGCCATGACGTTGACGTTGAACGGCCCACGCACGCGGTGCAGCACCGCGATCACATTTTGCGGTGCATAAGCCCAGCCGACGCGCAGACCGGCCAATCCGTAAATCTTCGAGAACGTCCGCGTCATCACGACATTGTCGCTGTCATGCACCATTTCCATACCGGAACTGTAGTCGTTGCGGTTGACATACTCGGCATAGGCCGCGTCGATCACCAACAACACGTCGCCCCGCAGGCCAGCCCGCAACCGCTGAAGTTCGGCGCCGGACAAATAGGTCCCCGTCGGATTGTTCGGATTGGCGAGGAACACGATCTTGGTGCGGCTTGTCACCTTTGCCAGAACGTTGTCGACATCGGCGACATAATCGGTTTCCGGTGCGGCGATCGGAATGGCGCCGCAACCCATGGCCGACAGCGGGTACATCAGGAAGCCGTGCCGGCTATAGATGATCTCGTCGCCCGGGCCGGCGTAGGCCAGCGTCAGCAAGGAAATCAATTCGTCCGAGCCGTTGGAGCAGATGATACGCTCGGGATCGAGGTCGTAATGCGCCGCCAACGCCTGGCGCAAGTGCGCCGAATCGCCGTCGGGATAGCGGTGCAGCGTCTTGGCCGCGGCCGCCACCGCCGCGACCGCATGGGGGCTCGCCCCGAGCGGCGTTTCGTTTGCCGAAAGATTAATGATCGTCGATTGGTCCTCGATATCGGCGTTGCCGCCTTTGTAAGGCCGAATGTCGAGAATACCTGGACGCGGACTGGGAGCCGTCATTTCCCTGTTTCCTGTTTTCTGTTTCTTGATCGAAACAAGAGCAAATTTCGATCATACGGGACCGTTTGACCGAAACTTGCTCTAGTCTAGTCGAGCCGGCCGACCGGCACCGCATAGGCACCGAGAAAAATGATTCGCCTAACGAGGGAATCATGCCGGTTGAGCAACGCGGTAACACGATCGTCATCCTGACCGACGAAACCGGTTGCTTCATAGAGCTGCAATCGTGCCCCGGGATCGTCGTCGCCGTAACTGGCGATGACATGTCCTTTCAATCCGGCATCCGTCATCAATTCACCCAACCGCGCCCGACTTGTTTCGCCGGTCTCGACCGCCATCAGCGACACATCGTCCCCCGATGGCTGCGGCGCGAACGGCGCGACGACCAAGGCAGCCAAGTCCTCGAACTGCCCACTCGCCGACGTATAGAACGGCAAGCGTGCCACGACGAACAACCGCGCACGATGACCAGCGACGACTTGCGGCCACCAAGGATTGGTTTCGTTGTCTTCAGGCAGGGTCAACAGGCCGATCGCCCGGTCATTTTCAGCGACTTCGCGGAGCACCCGCTGGGCCGAGGTATGCACCGACATAGCGGCGACGGAGCCGAAGTGATTGCGCGCCAGATCCCAATAGCCGACGGATTTCGCCGGCGCATGGATCAGCACCCGCTGAGGGCTTTGCAAGTGGCAAAACGCGCCAATCAATTCACGCCACAGACGGGCCACCACGGCGCGCGGCAATATCCCGGAATGTTGGTCGAGCCGCCGCCGCAACACGGTCGCCTCGCGTCCCGGATTGACGTATACCGTCGCCGCCTCGTCCGCGGCCGCTTGACGTTCCTTGACCGCCGCAATATCACCGACTAACGCCGTGCGGCGCCGCAGGCAATCATGCAGTTGATCGTCGATTCGATCGATCTCGTCACGCAGCGCGTCCAAGTCGGTGGCGTCACTCATCCCAAGCCTCTTTCAAGCATAGTCGCCATTCCCGACAACGAAGAGGCCCAGCAGCCCCGTCAACGGCCCGGTCGCGTCACCGGCCGGTCACCATCACTCGGCGGTCCGGACACCTGCCCATCGCGTGCCATTCCCCCGCCTCTCATACCGGCAGCACCGGCCGGGATCAAGTCCGGGACGCGTAACCGCCGACGATGAGCGCGATCCGGCTTGGCGGCATAGATCTGTTTTCCGGCCTCGACCATGATCACGCCGGAAAAACCCTGCCACCAGCGTTGGCCGGCGCTTTCCCAGGTTGCTGCCGCCCTTAAGAAAAATCGCTTTTCGCTCGGCGGCAAATACAATGCGCTGCGTACCTCGCCGGGCAGAAACATGGTGTCGCGCAACAACCGACAGAGCTGCGGCGGCGAATACGGATAGCCCTGGCCGAACGGCGAACCTTCGGAGCGCGCCCACAACCCGCGGCGGTTCGGCACGACGACCAACACCGTGCCGCCGCTGGTCAGAACGCGCCAAACTTCGCGCAGCATCGGCCGCACCTGTTCGGCGGTCTCCAAGCCATGCACAACCAACGCCTTGTCGATCGATGCGTCGGCGAACGGCAGATCGGTCTCGTCCGACAGCAGAACCTGACCTAACCCGTCCGTCGGCCAGTGGATGACGCCTTGCTGCGCCGGCATGGCGGCGACGACCCGTTCGGCCTCATCGCGAAACGGCCGCAAATACGGTGTCGCATAGCCGAGGCCAAGCACGCGTTCGCCGGCGACGTTCGGCCAGATCATCCGGACCTGGCGGCGAATAGACCGGCGCGCCGCCTGACCAAGATGACTGGCGTAGAAGTTCCGTAAATCAATTACATCGGGGCGCCACATGGCAATACTCTACCACATCAACCTGTGGCGCGCCCAAACGCGGCGGCTAGACCGTGTTTGATTTTGAAAAAGGCGCGGTCAGGGCCGCAACTGCGGCCCAAGCGCGGCTAGAGCGCAACAAACGAGACCTGCTTCGATAAAAATTGAAGCAGGTCTAGTACATATGCTGGCCACCATTGATCGACATGGTCGATCCGGTGACGAACGCGGCGTCGTCGCCGGCCAAGAAAACCACGCCGCGGGCGATTTCGTCGGCCCGGCCCAATCGTCCGGTCGGAATTCCGGCGACGATCTTTTCGAGGACGGCATCGGGAACGGCGGCCACCATATCGGTGTCGATGTAACCCGGCGCAATGGCGTTCACCGTTATGCCGAAGCGCGCGCCTTCCTGGGCCAGCGCCTTGGTAAAGCCGTGAATACCGGATTTCGCGGCGGCATAATTGACCTGGCCGTATTGACCGGCCTGGCCGTTGATCGAGCCGATATTGACGATACGGCCGAAACCGCGTTCGCGCATGCCGCCGAACACCGCCTTGCTCATGTTGAAACAGCCACCCAGGTTGGTGTCGACGACCGCCTGCCAGTCTTCATGGCTCATGCGCAGCAACGTGCCGTCCCGGGTAATGCCGGCGTTGTTGACCAGAACATCGACCGGCGCCAAGTCCTCGGCAATCTTCGCGACGCCGTCCTGGCAGGCTTGAAAGTCCGAAACATCCCACTTATGGGCCGGAATGCCGGTTTCTTTGGTGAAGCGGTCTGCCGCTTCGTCATTGCCGGCGTAACTGGCCGCGACCGACATGCCACTATCCCGCAAGGCAATGCAAATTGCCTTGCCAATGCCACGCGTCCCACCCGTGACAACCCCCACTCTCGACATCACTCGCTCCTTCGCTCGTCTCTATACTTGCTCAATCCCGCGCCACGCACATGGCGATCCCCATGCCGCCACCGATGCAAAGCGTGGCAAGCGCTTTCTTGGCGTCGCGCTTTTGCATCTCGTGCAGCAGCGTGACCAAAACCCGGCCGCCGGACGCGCCGATCGGATGACCAAGCGCGATGGCACCGCCGTTCACGTTGACTTTGGTCGGATCCCAGCCGAGATCCTTGTTGACGGCGAGAGCCTGGGCGGCAAAGGCTTCGTTGGCTTCGATCAAATCTAGGTCGTCGATCGTCCAGCCGGCCTTCTCCAAAGCACTGCGGCTCGCCGGGATCGGTCCGGTTCCCATGATCGCCGGATCGACGCCGGCCTGTGCCCAAGAAACGATCCGCGCCAGCGGCTTGATGCCGCGCCGTTCGGCCTCGTCGGCACTCATCACCACCACGGCCGCCGCCCCGTCATTGATGCCGGAAGCATTGCCGGCGGTCACGGTGCCTTCCTTGCGATCGAAAGCCGGCCGCAATTTTTCCATGGATTCTATGGTCGCGCCGTGACGAACATATTCGTCCTGGTCGACAATTGTTTCGCCTTTACGGGTTTTGATCACGACCGGGACAATCTCATCGGCGAACCGGCCACTTTTCTGGGCATTTTCTGCTTTGTGTTGAGAGGCGAGCGCGAACGAATCCTGCTCCTCGCGGGTAATCTGCCATTGCCGCGCCACGTTCTCCGCGGTCGAGCCCATGTGATAGCCGTTGAAAGCATCCCACAGGCCATCGACGATCATGCTGTCGATGAATTCGACATTGCCCATCTTTTGGCCGTCGCGCAAATGGGCGACATGCGGCGCCTGGCTCATGCTCTCTTGGCCGCCGGCGACGACGATGGCGGAATCGCCGTTTTGCACGGCCTGGAAGGCAAGCGCGACACTGCGTAAGCCGGAGCCGCACAATTGATTGACGCCCCAGGCCGGAACTTCTTGCGGCACACCGGCGTTCATGGAAGCCTGGCGTGCCGGATTCTGACCGGCGCCGGCGCCCAAGATCTGGCCCATAATGACTTCGGATACATCTTCACTGGCGACGCCGGCGCGGTTCAGCGCCTCGGTGATGACAGTCTTGCCGAGGTCATGGGCCGGCAGCGCACTCAGCGCGCCATTAAAGGACCCGACGGCCGTACGAGCCGCGGACGCGATAACAACTTCCGCCATCGGTTTAACTCCTGTTTCGGTAATTTTGGTTGTTCATCGGAATCGCGACATAGACACAGTTGAGATCGCGAGTAAAGCATATTTTGCGGCCACCCAGGCGGCCGTCACTAGGACGGCAAAGCGTCCATCCAATCAACGATATCGGTCCACAATCCGGCCTCCGCGCGGGAGCCGACCATCATGCCGATATGGCCCGACGGCGGCGCGATCATTCGTGCATTCGGCAGTGCCCGGCCGAGTGGTCGGGCCGACCGTGCCGGCACGATCCGATCCTGTTCGGGCGCCGCCACCAACGCCGGGCCTTCGAAGTGTTCCGGCACCACCGGCATGCCACCGATCCGCCAATTGCCGCGCGCCGGCTCATTGTTACCATACCAGCCGACCAGACAGTTCCGCGCAGCGGCTTGCACCAGCGGCACGCCGTCGTTCAGCCAGTCCTCCAACGCGACGAAATCCAGGGCCGCCGCGCTGGCTTGATCGAGCGTGGCGAAATGATTGAATTTTCTCAAAGCCAAATTCGGATCGAGCAGCGCGAACAAAGTCTGCAACAAGTCGACCGGCAGTGCGGGAAAAGCGGAAACCAGGTTTTCCCATTGGCCGGCCATGTTGGCCATGGGCGACGGCCCGTCGTCGGCGTGGAAGTCCCAGGGTGCCGCCAGCAGGGCCAGACCCTTGGTCTGTTGCGGCCGCGCCAGGGCGAGCGCCAGCGCCAGATTGCCGCCCATGCAATAGCCGACAACCGGCATCGGTCCGTCGCCGAGCGCTGCCGCGCAATCGAACGCATCAGCGAGATGCCCGAGTACATAATCGGAAAGATCAAACGTCTGTTCCATGGCGCCGGGTGTGCCCCAATCGATGATCAATGGGCGATAGCCGCGGCCGACCAGCCAGCGCGCGAAACTCCGCCGGCGGCTGAGGTCGAGGACGTAGTACCGGTTGACTAAGGAGGGCACCATGAACACAGGCCGGCCGGATCCGCCGCCATAGTCAAACAGCCGGGCGGCGCCTCGGCGCCAAAGGATCGGCGGCTCCGGCAGATCCCGGCGATAGGGGTGGTTTTGATAGCGCTCAATGCCGGCAATCAAGCCGCCGAGGCGGCCGGTCAAGACCTGCGCCATTGCCGCCGTCAGTTTTTCCGGGTCGGCCGCCATGAGTTGGCCGGTAAGATCAGCCGCCGTTTTCGCCAGTTTCGGATGCCAAGGCAGCAAGCCGAGCCTGGCACTCGGCAAGGCGGCGACGGAGCTCATCAAGCTGGTCAGGGCGATCGTCAGATGCAGGCCGATCGGCCGCGGCATCTCGGCCCGATACCCGCTCGCCGGCCGGTTGACCTTGGGCTCGTCGGGTGCGCTCGGAATGCTCGTTCTCCTCTGATTGCGGGCCGGGCTCGGGCTGACCCACGGCGCCGACGACAGAGGCACCAAACGTCGGCTCCGCCGCCATCAATGCTGCCTGTTCGAGCCACAGGTCGATATAGCGCTCGGCGAGATTCGCCAATGAGTCATCAGCCATGCCCGATGATAGCGCCCTGCCTGCCATCATCAAACACGGAAAGACGGGCGACGGCGGACGGCGGCTCATCCGCCACGCTTTGATTGCACTGCACAATCGACTTGCGCACCGCAACAAATGCTGGTCAATATGCAAACGCAGATCATTTGACGGTTCGAGAGGCTCCGCAGTGGCAGATAGCAACAAGATCGATCAGGACGCGCCGATCACCATAAAAAAGTATGCCAACCGCCGCCTATACAATACTGCAACATCGTCATACGTGACCCTGGATCATCTCGCCGAAATGGTCAAAAAGGGCGTCGATTTCGTCGTTTTCGATGCAAAATCGGGCGAGGACATCACCCGCTCGGTGCTCACTCAGATCATCTTCGATGCCGAAGCCAAGGGCCAAAACCTGTTGCCGATCAGCTTTTTGCGCCGCCTGATAAAATTCTATGATGACAGCCTGCAGTCGGTTTTGCCGAGTTTCCTCGATATGAGCATGGAGTCTTTTACCAACAACCAAGACCAGATGCGGCAGAATTTGGAAAGCGCCATGGGCGAACCGTTTCGGCAAATCGACGAGATGAACCGCCGCAATCTCGAGGCGTTTCAGCGGTCGATGAGCGCATTCAATCCGTTCTTGAAGGTTCCGGAGAAAACGGAAGCCGCGGAGGAGGCCCACGAAGGCAAGAACGCGGAAATATCCGAACTGAAATCGCAACTCGATCAAATGCAGCAACAGCTTGACGCGCTTCTTCGCCGAGACCGGTGATTGTGCTGACGCCCAGGTTTTGGTTAATCAATTTTAAAATTTCGATAAATTTTGTCGCACATTAACTTCCTATTTTATCATTTCGGGCTTAATGGCATCATGCTCGCGTTGATGCAGAATTCGTTGACCGCGCCGATCGTCCGGCAGCCACCTCCCGGTCCCGCCAGCCGTATGCGACCGGCCGGTCAGTCGGTCATCCCCTTTGCCGCCAATGATGATACCGCCCAGAAAGTCATTTGGGTCGACGACCGAATTGCGCATCAACGATCAACCGGCGACCGCGCAGCCCGCGAGACGTTGCAGCAACGCGCCCGCGTCGGCGGCGAAGCCGCGCGGACGGACGACGCCGACCGCCTCGACATCGATGAAGTCTCTGTCGACATCAGTCATCGCGCGTCGGCATTTGCGCGCCCGATCGCCCCATTCCTGGCCCAGCACATCGCCCAGGAACGCGTCAATACCGCCGGCGGCGGCGCCAATTCTTATGCCAACGCCAGCGCCGCCTATCGCGAAACTTTCAACCGCGATCGCACCATCCTCGGGCCGCAAGTCGACGTATCTTATCGCCTTTAGACCACGTTTCGATTTTCATCGAATCAGGTTTCTCTTTTTGAGCTCACGCTGATGCGCCTGCAGCGCATGGCGCCGGGGCCGCAGTCGCGGCCCTGATCGCGTATCTTCAAATCCACCACACTAGAACGCCCGCCGGTGATGGACCGGCCACACCGAAATCGATAGACTGATCTCTGCAAACCGCCACGCCATAGATGCCAACAAGGTGCCTAAATCGGTCGTGGGGAGCTATTCCGACGGTTTTGGAGACGGGCATGGCACAGCGTAATACCGTCCGCAGGCTGTTGGACAAGGCGGAGAACGACGCGCCGGCGATTTCCGCGCCCGATCGATCGCCGCTCACCTATCAGGTATTGCGCGGTTTCGTCGACGATACCGTGGCGACACTCAACCGTTTTGGTATCGGCCGCGGCGATACGGCCGCCATCGTATTGCCCAACGGTCCGGAAATGGCAACTGCCTTCATCGCCGTGGCCGCCGGTGCCACCACCGCGCCGCTCAATCCCGGCTACCGCGAGGACGAGTTCGCGTTCTACCTGGACGACCTAGGCGCCAAGGCCATCATTCTGCCGGCCGGCTATGACGGCCCGGCGCTCACCGTGGCCGAACGCTTGGGCCTTGTGGCCCTGATGCTGACGCCGACCGAGGCCGGCCCGGCCGGCCATTTTTCCCTCGCCACAATCGGCGAAGCGACCGCGGCCGCCGCGCCCGGCCCGGCCGAGGCCGATGATATCGCCTTGGTCCTGCACACCTCCGGCACCACCTCACGGCCGAAGATCGTGCCGCTATCTCAGGCAAACCTCACGGCATCAGCCGGCCACATTGCCGCGACTCTGCACCTTGGCGCCACCGATCGGTGTTTGAACATCATGCCGCTGTTTCATATTCACGGCCTGATCGCGGCGGTTCTGTCGTCGCTTGGCGCCGGCGCTTCGGTCTGTTGCACGCCGGGCTTCAACGCGCTCCGTTTCTTCACCTGGATGGCCAAGGCAAAACCGACCTGGTACACCGCCGTGCCGACCATGCACCAGGCGATCCTTTCGCGGGCGGCCAAGAACCAGGAAATCATTCAGGCGACACCGCTCCGGTTCATTCGCTCCTCGTCCTCGTCGCTGCCGCCGCAAGTGATGCAGCAACTCGAAGCGGTGTTCGATGTCCCGGTGATCGAAAGCTACGGCATGACAGAGGCAACCCACCAAATGGCCTCGAACCCACTGCCGCCGGCGCCGCGCAAACCGGGTTCCGTCGGCATTGCCGCCGGCCCCGAGATCGCGGTCATCGATGACGACTACCACCCTTTGCCCCCTGGCGGCGTCGGTGAAATCGCCATCCGCGGCACCAACGTCACCAAAGGCTATGTGAACAACGCCAAGGCCAACCGCGAAACCTTCACCGACGGCTGGTTCCGGACCGGCGATCAAGGCTTCTTCGACGCGGACAGCTATTTGACGATCTCCGGCCGGCTCGAAGAAATCATCAATCGTGGCGGCGAGAAAATCTCGCCGCGCGAGGTCGAGGAGGTGTTGTTGGATCATCCAGCCGTGGCCCAGGCCGTGACCTTTGCCGTTCGCCACGACAAGCTCGGCGAGGACGTCGCCGCCGCCATCGTGCTGTCTGAACAGGCGGCGGCCGACGCCCGGGCAATCCGTGAATTTGCCGCCGGCCGCCTGGCCGACTTCAAGGTGCCGCGCCAGGTGCTGTTTGTCGACGAGATTCCCAAGGGCCCGACCGGCAAGCTGCAACGCATTGGCTTGGCCAAGCTGTTGGGCCTCGAACAATGAAGGTCTGCATCTTCGGCGTTGGCGCCATTGGCGGATATGTAGGGTCTCCGGGCGGCCATGCAAAAGAACGATCTTGTCATGAACAGAGCGAAGGAGGCCGGCTGATACGCCGGATGAAGCATGGACTGGCGAACGATACCAAGTGAAGAATTAGAGCACCATTTCAATCCACGGGTCGCCGTGGCCGACGCGGAGACCTACCTTGCCGGCCGGGCCGAGGCGAGTGCCGAAGTTCGCCGTCGTCTCGAGGGGCGCTACGACATCGCCTATGGCGACGGGCCGCGCCAATTGCTCGATGTTTTCCCGGCCGAGCAAAAAGGCGCGCCGATCCATCTGTTTGTCCATGGCGGCTACTGGCGCGCGTTGACCAAGGAAGACTTTTCCTTCATCGCCCCGGCGTCGGTCGCGGCCGGCGTCACCACCGTGGTGATGGATTACGATCTATGCCCGACCGTCAGCCTCGACCGGGTCGTCGCCGAAATCATCGAATGCGTTGCCTGGGTCGCTAAAAACGCCGAGGCCCTCGGCGGTGACGCCAACCGGCTATACCTGTCCGGGCATTCCGCCGGCGCCCATTTGGCCGCCTTCGCCATCGCCGAGGATTGGACCCGGCACGGCTTGCCCGCCGATCTCATCAAAGCAGCAATCCTGGTCAGCGGCATCTACGACCCGCGCCCGGCGTTGCGGATCTCGGTCAAAGACGAAATCGGATTGACGCCGGCAATGGCCGAACGCTGCGATGCCAATGCCCATCCGCCCAGATCCGGCCTGCCGGTCTTGATCGCGGTCGGTGGCGACGAGCCGGCTGGCTGGGTCGCCCTATCGACCGACTATCATCGCGGCGCTGGGCCGGACGCGGAATTCGTCACCTGCCCCGGCACCAATCACTTCTCGGTCGGCGAAAGCCTCTCGGAGCCTGAGAGTCCGGTTTTTCAATGGTTGCTGGCGGCGATTAATAACGCCTAATAAGCCAGCGCCAGGCCGTCTAATCTATCGGCAAAAAGTCCCTCGGCTTTGCCTCGGTGTACTTTTTGCCGGGACAATAATGCCAAATCAGCCCTTGGGGCGGCCCAGCGGTCTGATTTCGACCCTTTCTCTGACTGATCATGACCTTTGGTCATGATCAGAGTCCGCAGCAGAAGGGAGCTAAAATGGGGACAGGCACCAATTTTTCTGTACCAAAAATGGTGCAAAAATGGTGCCTGTCCCCATTATAGCTCCCTTCTGCAGCAAACAAAAAAACTGTTAGCGTATCGCCGAGCCGCCTCAAGATGCGCTAACGCATTATTAAAACTGAAGAAAAGTACACTGAGCGTAGCGAAGGACTTTTCTTCAAAGGCGACAGCCTAATAAGCTAGCGCCAAGCCGTCTTTTCGCGGATCGGAGCCGGCGGCGAGGGTGCCGTTCTGCCAATCGACACAAATGGCCTGGCCGCCGCCCCAGGGCATGTCCGGCGTGCCGACGTCGTGGCCGAGCTGGCCGAGGCCCTCGGCGACGTCGGGCCGAACGCCGCGCTCGACGTCCAGTCTGCCGTCAATATGGAAGACACGCGCGCAATCGAGCGCTTGTTGCACGTCCATGCCGAAATCGAGCAGATTGGTCAGCACCTGCACATGGCCGACCGGCTGGAAGCCGCCGCCCATGACGCCAAAAGACAGTGCGCAGCGGCCGTCGCGCAGTGCCATGCCGGGAATGATCGTGTGCAGCGGCCGCTTGCGCGGCGCCACGCAATTCGGATGGCCGGGCTCGACGACGAAACCGCAGCCGCGGTTTTGAAACAGCACGCCGCTTTTCGGTGCGGTCAGACCGGTGCCGAAACCGAAATACAAGGAATTGATGAACGAACAGGCATTACGGTCGCGATCGACCACGGTCAGATAGACCGTATCCCGATAGGACGGCCCGGTGCCGGCCTGATCCGGCGGCAAGGCCCGGTCCGGCTGAATTCGACCGCGCAATTCGGCGGCGAATTCTTCCGACAACAGCCATTCGACCGGCACGTCGGCCTGTCTCGGATCGGCGACATATTGATCGCGCGCCTGATAGGCTAGCCGCTGCGCCTCCACTTGCAGGTGGTAACGCTGGACGCCGGCCGGGTCGAGGCTGGTGAGATCGTACCCGGACAGGATGTTCAACATGATCAAGGCGGTGATGCCTTGGCCGTTGGGTGGAATTTCCAACAGATCGACACCTTTGTAATTGGTGCTGATCGGCGTTACGTAATCGGCGCGTTGCGCGTCGAAGTCCTCGATCTCGTGGGTGCCGTCGACCGACTGCAAATAATGCACCATGTCGTCGACGACGGCGCCTTCGTAGAAGCCCGCGCGGCCGGAGCGCGCGATGGTCTTCAAAGTGTCGGCCAGTTCCGGCAACCGGTAGCGCTCGCCCGCCTTCGGCGCCTGACCGCCGGCCAAGTAAATACGCCGGGTGTTGGCATCGGCCGACAGTTTCTCGGTCGACCGCTGCCAATCATGGGCAGCACGCGGCGTGACCGCCCAGCCCTCTTCGGCAAAGCCGATGGCCGGCTGCAGCAGGCGGTCGATGCCGAGACGTCCGTGATCGTCGAGGATGCGGCACCAGGCATCGATGGCGCCGGGCACGGTGACCGCGTGCGGGCTGGTCATGTCGATCTGCTCGATGCCTTGGCCAAGCAAATGCTCCGCCGTCAGCCGTGCCGGCGCATGGCCGGAGCCGTTGAGGCCGATAACCTCGCCTTCGCCGCCTTTTTGCAGCAACACGAAACAATCGCCACCGATGCCCGTCGACATGGGCTCGACCACGCATTGCACGGCACAAGCGGCGACGGCCGCGTCGACCGCATTGCCTCCCGCCTTGAGGATGTCGATGGCCGTCAGCGTCGCCAACGGGTGAGAGGACGCGGCGGCACCGTTAATGCCGTGAACGGCCGACCGGCCAGGCAACTGCAAATCGCGCATGATGATCTATCCCTAATGCGTTATCGGGCGCCACTATGCCGCGTTATACCATCCATGCCAATCGGCCGCCTGTTCAATTGTCACGCATCATTAAGACGATTGAACGCGCTGACCACAGCCTTGAGCGACGCGGTATTGGTGTTTGCATCGATGCCGACGCCGAACCGTTCTGCCGCGTCGGTGACGCCCATCTTGATAAAACAGGCCGCCTCGGCGTCCGAGCCCCGACTGACCGCGTGTTGGTGGTAATCCAACAGGCGGCTGTCGATGCCGAACGTCTTCTTCATGGCATTGACAAAAGCGTTGATCGGACCATTGCCACGGCCTTCTATATCATGCACCACGCCGTTATGGGAGACTTCAGCCTGACAAATAATGATCTCGGAGGCGTGGGCGGCGCTTCGCACGCGATAATCGACCAGCGCATAAGGGGTATCCGCGTCGAGATAGGTCTCTTGGAACGCCTGCTCGATATCGTCGGGCGTGACCTCTTCGCCGGTCCGGTCGCTGATCTTCTGGATGACGCCGCTGAATTCGACCTGCAGCTCGCGCGGCAAGTCGATGCCGAACTTGGTTTCCATGATATAGGCGACGCCGCCCTTGCCGCTTTGGCTGTTGATCCGAATGATGGCTTCATAGGATCGGCCGATGTCCTTCGGGTCGATAGGCAAATAGGGCACTTCCCAGGTCTCGCTGTTGGATTTTTCAATCGCCGTCATGCCCTTTTTGATGGCGTCCTGATGCGACCCGGAGAATGCGGTATGAACCAACTCGCCGGCGTAAGGGTGGCGCTGATGCACCGGCAATTCGGTGCATTCCTCGGCCAACTCGATCGATGCGTTGATGTCGCTGAAATCAAGATTGGGTTCGACGCCTTGGGTGAACATATTGAGCGCCAAAGTGATGACGTCGACGTTGCCGGTACGCTCGCCATTGCCGAACAAGGTGCCTTCGATGCGGTCGGCGCCGGCCATGACCGCCAGTTCCGTGGCGGCGACGCCGGTGCCCCGGTCGTTGTGCGGATGCAGGCTCAAGATCACTTTTTCCCGTTCCTTGAAGTTGCGGTGCATCCATTCGATTTGGTCGGCGTAAATGTTGGGCGTCGCCATTTCGACGGTCGAGGGCAGGTTGAAGATGATACGGTTGTCGGTCGTCGGCTGCCAGACGTCCATCACCGCGTGGCAGACATCCAAGGCGTAATCCAACTCCGTTCCGGTAAAACTTTCCGGCGAATATTCAAACCGCACATTGGTGCCTTCGAGTTCCGGCAGCATCTGTTTGATCAGTTTGGCGCCGTCGGTGGCGATCTTGGCAACACCGGCGCGGTCCATGCCGAACACCACGCGGCGTTGCAGGGTCGACGTCGAGTTATAGAGATGGATGATGACGTTCTTGGCGCCTTTCACTGCCTCGAAGCTGCGTTTGATCAATTCTTCCCGCGACTGGGTCAAGACTTGGATATAGACGTCGTCGGGAATCATGTCGTTATCGATGATGTGACGCACGAAATCGAAATCGGTATCGGACGCGGCCGGAAAGCCGACCTCGATTTCCTTGAACCCGAGCTTCAACAGGTGGTTGTAAAATCGGATTTTCTTGTCCGACCCCATCGGGTTGACCAGGGCCTGGTTGCCGTCGCGCAAGTCGACACTACACCAGTCCGGCGCCTTGGTGATGACTTGGCTCGGCCATTGCCGGTCGGGCAAATCGACGGGGGTGAAAGCTTTATATTTTTCGATCGGCATCGTCGTCATGACGGAATCTCCGCGGTCGCTCGGCTAGTAGGATAAGTAGCGGAAAAGCTGCGGCAGAAAAGGTCGATGCGCCTCGAACAGCCTATTCGAGCCACAAAATCGTTGTTTTCTGTTTGCTGGTTGGCTCTATGCCAAGTCCCGATCATTGGACGCAGTCTTTCCCGGCTTCATAACATCACACACGCACACATCCCGGCCCCCATTGAGAACCGGGGCGGTAAGTCGTAGCGCGAGAGCCGCTATGGAAAAAGGCGTCCACATGTCGGCCAACGTAGCGACTGGCTGGAACAGCGTCAACCGCGATCAGCGCTGGGTTAATTTCATTTCAATGCGCCGATTGCGCCGGTGGGCGATTTCATCGCTACCGTCGTCGACCGGATGATGCTGCCCGAAGCCCGCTGCAACCAGCCGCTCGGCCGGAATATCCTGGCTCACCAGGAAGCGGACCACGGAAATGGCACGGGCCGCGGACAGTTCCCAATTTGACGGAAACCGCACCGTTGCTATCGGATTGCTGTCGGTATGGCCGTCAACCCGCAGCACCCAGGCGAGGTCGCGCGGGAAGCGCGAAGAGATATCGCGCAAAGTGCTGGCAAATAGGCCGAGCTGTCGTTGGCCTTCCAGGCCAAGCTCGGCAGAGCCCGAGGCAAACAGCACCTCGGATTGAAACACGAACCGGTCGCCCTCGACGCGGATGTCGCGCCGGCCGCCGAGAACCCGCCGCAGGCGGCCGAAAAACTCGGACCGGTAGCGGGCCAGCTCCTCCAACTCGCCGGCCTCGACCTGGCGCAGTTCGGCATCCAAACCATCGATTTTCTTGGCTAGCTGAACGATTTTGCGGCGCGCTTCATCGCGTTCGGCGATGAGCTTTTTCTGCTCCGCCGTCAGTGCTGCCAGGCGTTTTTCCAGGCTGCTTTTATCGCCTTGTCGAGATGTCGATTGTTCGCGTTCCTTGGCGAGTTCGCGGGTCATGGTCGCGATCGTCGCTTGCAGGTCTAAAATCACCTTGTCGCGCGCGGCTAGGTCTTTGCCGAGCGCCGCCATTTTGTCGTTCATCTCTTGCAGCCGCTGGCGTTCGGATTCCAGGTCGGTCTTGGAGCCATCGCTCTGGGACCGCGCCGTCAACAGCGCCGCCGTCAGCTCGGCGATTTTCTGTTCGAGTTCGGCGTTGAGGTCACGCGCTTTCTCGCTCTCGACATCGCTTTCGGTCAGATTCCGAGACAGAATATTGATGTCCGTTTTCAGCCCGTCATTGACCTCGCGCGCGCCTTCCAGCAACGCTAAGACCTGGTCGACGGTGCGCCGCAATGTCTCTATGTCGTCGGCATGGGCTTCGGCGCTGCCGAGCCGGCGTTCGGCCTCATCGGCAAGCCGCGCCGCGCGATCGGCCAAATCGGATTTTTCGCTGTCTTCGGCGGCAGTTGCCACGGCAACGCTACAAACCAGAAAACCCGCGGCCAAAACAGCCACGCCGTGCCGCCATAGAGAAGCTTCACCGATCAACCCAACCATACGCCCTAGTCGCCTTGATATCGTTGCCAATCGAAGTGCCGCGAATGCTACCAGCTTTACGGTATTTGAGACCAGCCTCGTTTATGCGGCCGCGGTTTGCGACAGGGCGTTTTGTTGGCATTATGATGACCGCGAACAAAAAGATTCCGAAGGGAGGCAACACCATGAGCCCGGCCGGTGACTACGAGGTCTACGCCATCAAATATGCCCATCTCGGCGACCGTCAGGGCCGCGACAATTTCATCTTCCCCGATCCTCATGAAGGCCCCATGCCGCTTGACTATTTCGTCTGGGCCATTGTCGGCAAAGACAGAACCATCCTGGTCGATCTGGGCTTCTCCCAGGAAGACGCCGACGCCCGCGGCCGCACGCTATTGCGGACGCCGGGCGAGGGCCTGGCCATGATCGGTATTGCTCCTACCGAGGTGCAGGACGTGATCGTCACCCACATGCATTACGACCACATCGGCAGCCACCACGAGTTCCCGAATGCGCGGCTGCATTTACAGGACAGCGAGATGGCCTACGCGACCGGGCGGGACATGTCCTTGGAAGCCATTCGCCATGCCTTTTCGATCGAGTCCGTCGTTGGCCTGGTCCGCGCCGTGCATGACGGCCGCGTCGAATTCCATGATGGCGACGAAGAGCTGGCGCCCGGCATCAGCCTGCATCTGATCGGCGGCCACACCAAGGGCCTGCAGGTGGTTCGTGTCGCGACGCGCCGCGGCCATGTCATCCTGGCCTCCGACGCCGCGCATTTCTACGCCAACATGGAAACCGCCAATCCGTTTCCGGTGGTCTACAACGTCGCCGACATGCTGCAAGGCCATAAGCGGCTATACCAACTGGCCGACACGCGGGCCCATGTGGTTCCGGGCCACGATCCACTGGTGCTTGCCCGCTACCCCGCCTTGTCGACCGAATTGGACGGCATCGTCCACCGCCTCGACATCGCCCCGTCCGACAATTGACGAGTTCCTCAGTCGCTATTCGCCGCCAAAAACGTGTTGGGAGACAAGAAAAACGCCAGGACCAACGCGCCGTCGGGCGAGCGGGCCACATGTCGGCTGCCGGCCGGCCGCCAGACGAAATTGCCGGCCGTGGCGACGCCTTCTTCGTCTTCGAAACTGCCCTCCAGCACAAAGGTCTGCTCAATCGCCGTATGCTCGTGCAGAGGCAGCTCGGAACCAGGCGCCCAGCGGAACAACGCCGTCGACAGACCCTGTTCCGGATCCTCCATCAACACCTTGATGTCGATGCCGTCATAGGGGGTTTTCTGCCAAGGCAACGCCGCGACATCGACGTACCGCGAGGCCAGTGCTGACAAGTCTTGGTGGCTTGTCGCATGAGGTGTTGAGATGGCCATAGCATCCTCCCTGTTACAAAGCGCCCGGACATTGTAGTCTGTTTTGGTGAAATTCGCAGCAGGAGGCTAACCATGCCGATCGTTCGCTTGGAAGACGTGCCAACGGAAGCCTTTTCCGGCGGCGCCAGTTATCAGACAATCGTCGGCGATGCCGACGGCTCGACACCGGTCCGCGTGGGGGTGCAGATTTCGCCGCCCGGCTATTCCACGGGCACGCACGCCCATCCCTACATGGAAGTCGTCAGTGTCATCGAAGGCACCGGCGAGGCCTGGATCGAAGGCCAAGGCGATCCGGTTCCGATCGGCCCCGGCACCACCCTTGTGCTGCCCCCCAACACCGGCCACGGCTTTCGCGTCACCGGTGACGGCCCGATGAAGACTTACGGCGTGCACGCCTCCGCCCATCGCATCGTTGAACGGCCCGACGACGAGCCTGAATAAGTCACCGTGAAGCAAAGTCCTTCGCTACGCTCAGTGTACTTTTCTTCAGATGTAATAATGCGTTAGCGCATCTTGAGGCGGCTCGGCGATGCGCTAACAGCGATTTTGTTTGCAACAGAAGGGAGCTAAAATGGGGACAGGCACCATTTTTGGTACAGAAAAAATGGTGCCTGTCCCCATTTTAGCTCCCTTCTGTTGCGGTCTCTGATCATGACCAGGGGTCATGATCAGTCAGAGAAAGAGTCGAAATCAGACCGCCGGGCCGCCCCAAGGCCTGATTTGTCCAAAATTTCCCGGTAATAAAGTACACTGAGACTGAGCCGAAGGACTTTTTTGACGATCAACTAAATAAATCGTCGATTGTTAAGAAGCCAATTTGAGTGCTGAGAGTGTCCACCACGCGTCCAGTACTGGTTCGCAGATTTCGGACAAAAGGCGCCTTTGATTAGTTGGCTTTTCATGGACGGTTATGAGCACTGATAGTGTGTCTGTAGGGTCATAATTGTAGCGATAATTTGGCACAAAAGATATCTCAGCCACCTGAGGATGAGGCGGAAGTTGTAACCGACGGCGGTCACGACGGCGTTGATCTGGTCGAGACGGGCGCGGAAAAGATCGTCGTGCCGCGTTTTCTCAGGCTGTTTCGGTCGCATCAGACCCCCCAAAACCAATACCTTTAGGGTATCACAATTCGACCGATAAATGAATCCCAAATCGCAAGAAAACAAGCTCAAAAATGCCCATTTCTTGCAAAATCTATTACTTGGGATCTCCGACTACATTCGACAAATCAACGGCTTGCGGGTTTTTCACAGAGAACTAGATATTGCCTTTCAACGAGAAGGGCCTGGTTTCAATTCCAATCCGTGTTTCTGCCGCCCAAGGGCAGATGTCGGTCAACTGGCTTCCGGCGCGCATTTCTCAGTGAGCCATATTTCGCTCAACTTTTTTGACACGAGCCAAGCCGAAAGCCGTATCGCCTTGGAAGGCAGCCGGATTTGCCATCGGGGTATGCGAGGTTGCTCAAATCGCTCTGCCCAAATCCCTAAGGCCACTAACGCCATGATCGCTGTATGGTGCGCCGGGGCAAGCAAAGCCACGAGCATCCACCCCCAGCAACTGGCAATGCACCATAGGCCAAGCTGTGAGCCGAGTGAAACTGCATTTCGAAATGCAGCGGGGGCAAAGGCCGCGAGGCTGGCCCTGCGGTGGCACTTGTTCAAGGCGACCTGCTTCCAGGGTGAAATCTGCCAGATCAAGGCGACCATCAACGACAAGATCAGCGGCCAAAACTCGCTGATCAAAGCCAAACGGATCGTCAGTGCAATGCTAAGAAAGACAATGCCCGTGAGCATCCAAACGGCGAGATAGCCGCCAATAAACAGCAGTGAAGACCATGGGCGCAGCCGTCGAAAGCTGCGCTCACGCACATGTATCAACGGGTCGCATATCATAGGCAGCATCATGGCGACCACCATGACCGCCCACCCAACCGCAAGCTTCAACGGGGAGACAAACATAAAGACAATGGCATATGTCGCCGGAGAGGGAACCGACCAAATAAGCGCAGCCGAACAGATCGCTGGGATCGCGATGCTGCCGCTGCCCAGCGCCAGGACGATCCATGCCAAGCCGGCGGTTAGCGCAAGCAATGCGAAAACACGGTGCCGCTCGCGTGCCAGTTCGGAGGCGGGGTGTAGGGTGCTCACTCGAACTGCCGAAAGACGCTGATCCGCCCAATCTTGACCTTTGCCGTGTCGGGGATGTTCCCGAGCGGCACGATATCCACTGACAATTCGTCAACATCGAAGTTCTGGTCCAGATGGAGCTTGTCGACGACTTTGGTGATCTCCAGCGTGTATGTGATACCATTGCCGGCGTGTTTACCGGCAGGATCGCTGGCCTGCGATACACCGAATAGTGTGACGCTGCCCGCCAGATGGTCTCTATTCTCGGCAGGATCTGCCCCCCCGGGGAGGCCGACATAGACCTGGAACATTGTGGCGTCGTCCACGCCCGTCACGTTCTCGAGGTTGAGGAACACGCGGTCCGGCACGGTTGGTGCAGGCCCAATGGCACTCAGACTTGCAGACACCCTTGCCTGCGCCTGCGGCTCCGTCCTTACGTAGCTCCTCAATTTACTGCTTCCGGTAAGCGACATTCCGCGTTCGCTGGCACCGATCAACTCTACCTTGCTTTGTGAAGCCATGGTCAATCCTCCTGCTGCGGCTACGGGAGCAGTAATCCCCAGATTATCCATGCGAGCGGCTAAAGTCACAGGAGGTGGGAACGCACCCGGTGTCAACTCATCATATTCGTATTCCAGTCCTGCGATGCCTTGCATCTGATCCGGGACGTAGACCCATTTGCTCTTGTCAGGATTCGGCATGGCGAACTCACGCTCGCCGATGCTGGACGGACCGTTCAACCACTTTGAGTCGGTCGGATTCTGCCAATCCGTGGGATTTGTAGAAGGTTTGTTCGAAGGAAACTTATTCCAGCTTTCCCAGAGCCTGTCGATATTGCAGTGATGCAGATAGAAGATAGGGTCCAGCCCCGCTGTGCGCGGATCGGACATAAGACCCGGCAACGGTCTGCCATCGGGAAAAGCCACTGTCGGATTGCCGCCACCTACAAGGCCGTGGATGAAATTGTGAGGGTTCATTTCGAGTGCGCCATTGCTACCGCCGCCGTGGTTGAACCCTGTTGCCGGTCCGCCAAAACCTGCACTACCGCCGCCGCCGGGACCAGAGAAATCAGGTTCGTTCATCGGAACCAGATCGGTCACCGAGCCCACGTTGAAGGGCGTGGCGTCGGCGAGCGGGCCCCAACGCTGCTCGACAAAAATTGGGTTGTCGCCTGTGCCATCCGGCCAATTCGCGGTCCGGAATGCAGGGGGCAGCACGTTCTGACCGGTCGCGAAATAGTTCCAATAGGGAAGCGCCCAAGTTTCGTGCGGCCCATTCTGCAGCTCGATTTCGTGCCGGATCATATTCTCCAGCGCCAGCAGATACCCGCGATGCCAGGGTAAGAAATACCAGCTTTGGTGCTGGCATTGGTCCAGATACGCCGCGGTATCGGCAGCGCTGGGAGCCGCATCTGAGCTGTCGGTGATCCCGTAGAAATCCCAGAGTTCGCGCCATATCCCGTGGATCGCTCCAAAGAAGTTCCAACTCGTCGGATCGTCCAGCTTGCGTGCCTTCATCGCCTTGACGCCCCGCGCGTACCAGAGAATGGGGTCGGCCCAGTCGTCATCGAGCTCGAAAACGTTCTCACGCTTGCGAAGATCACTCATTTCTTGCTTCCTCCCGAATTGGTATAGGTTCCTGACCGCGCAGCTTGGGCGGTTTGAGAAATGCCACCTATGCCGATACACGCACCGCATAGAATGTGGCCGTATGGCCCGCCAGGGCCTGGCCGTTGGAATGAGGCACCGTGCGGATGATCGTGCCCACAATGGTATCGATTTGAGCCACGCCGTCCGGCCAGTCGGGAATGAGGTAGCCCAAATAGTCGTAGATCCACTCCTCGCCGCTAATCACGCCGCGGCCCTGCCATCGCAATGTTGGAGGGTCGCCATCAGTCGCAGCGCCGAGTAGGGAAAGGGACCAGCCGGACCCGCCCAAGGAGCCAGCGACCTTGCCGGATTCAGGCTCAGTGAGATTGAGTGTGCCTGCGCCAAATCTCAAACTGTCGAATGGTACCAAAAGGTCGGGCTCGTTGATCAGACTGCGATAGCTCCAGACGCCGGAAAAGTGCATCGCCATCATTTTGTTCCGCTGACCACCGAGGTCGCTCTGCTCGTTGCAAGGATAGAGCGATGCCTGGCAATGACGATAGGGTTCGGCATGTCAAACCCTCATGGATTTAATTGTGCAAAATCTGCATCTCTACCATAGCTGGCAATTTTGTTATTTCAAACACAAATGTTCGGCGGGTCGACCACACTAACTAGCATGGCGAATCTAAGAGCAAGGTTGCGGGATTTTCGATGGGGCCAAGCCATTGAAATTGCACACAGCAGCCATCGGCGATTTACGAGATTTAGCAGTGAAACCAGTTAACTTGACAAAGCCCTTCGATCGCTTCGTCACCGTCAATCTTGCGGCCGATATCCCGGATCAGGCGGCCCAGGCGGGTGCGCAGGAACTTCAGCCTCCTGTTGTGGCGCTTGAACTGCTTGGCATGGGCGTAACGCCCAGCCATCATCGCCGCCCGTTTTGCAACCCGTGTGTAGGACTGGCGCAACGGCACATCGTGCCTCTTCGCCGGTAAAGTACGGAAAATAGGGATCGTGCACCCAACGATCCCAGACCTGCTCGTCTGATAGGCCATAAATGTGCTTCAACAAGAACATGGTTCGGCCTTGCGCTCGAACCATTGGCGCGACGGCGGCCTCACCATGAAGCGCACCGGCTCGCCTGGGCGGCCGGTGTCGGAAAAAGAGTTCGCCAGTTGCGCGTCGAGCCAACGCCAGTCGATCTTGTTGGCCAACACCACAAGCGCATGTTTCATGTTGATGATCTGGTCGAAACGGGCGCGGAAAAGATCGTCGTGCCGCGTTTTCTCAGGCTGTTTCGGTCGCATCAAATTCCGCAAAACCGATGTCTTGAGGGAATCACAATTCGACCGATAAATGAATCCCAAATCGCAAGAAAACGGACGCAAAATACCCTGTTTCTTGCAAAATCGATTGCTTTGAAGTTCCGACTACGTTCGACAAATCAACAGCTTGTGGTTTCTTAACAGAGAACTAAATCAGTTGTAGCGATTGCGCATTTTGATGCGGCCGTAATCCTTTTGGTGCGCATAGTTGGCGCCATAGAATTCCCGGATGAGATCGGCGTAAAGCGCCGGCGGATACTTGGCCGGATGCGCCGCGTCCGTGCAGGACGGCAGCACCTCGATCATTTGGTAGGGATTGGGGCTATGAAAATAGGCCAGTGAATAGCGGTCGGCCTTGCCTTCGACGATGACGCCGTGTGGCGTCGACAGGAAGCGATCGTTGGACATGCGGCGTATTATGTTGCCAATATTAAGCAGAAAGGTGCCGTCGATCAGCGGCGGCGGCACCCATTCGCCCGACGGCAGGCGAATGGCCAGGCCCGGCACTTCGGTGCGCGCCAGTATGGTCATGAAGCCGTTGTCGGTGTGCGGCCCGGCGCCGAAATCGTTGTCTTCCAGCTGTGTCGGCGGATAGTGCAGCATGCGCAGCGTCGCGTGATTTTCATCGGCGAACATGTCATTGAAGTGATCCGCCGGCATGCCGAGCGCCACGGCAAAGATGGGCAGCAATTTCTGGCCCAAATCATTCACGGCCTGGAAGTAAGCCATCACCCCTTCGCGAAAGCCCGGTAGCTCGGCCGGCCATTGATTGGTGCCGCGGAAGTCTATGCCGTCGACAACCTCACGGTGGTCAGGCAACCGGTCATGACTAATAAAGAACGACTCGTTCTGATTGGGTTTGGTCGCCGTATGCACCGTCGAATGTTTCTGCGTGCTGGCGTTCATCGCCAGATAGCCAATGTTGTTTTGATCGAGGGGGAGCTTTTGCTTTTCCGCAAGCGGCGTGGCGTGAAAACGCCGGGACTGAGCGAAGGCCTCGTCAATCAAGTCCTGCGGCACGCCGTGGTTTGCAATGTAAAAGAACCCCACTGTTTCGCAAGCGTCGCGGACCGCATCGGCGACCGCTGCCAATGCCCCGTTGGCGCCAGCGAAGGTGGGTCCCAAATCAATCACCGGGATCTGGTCGATCGCCGCTGCGACGTCGCGCGCCGCCTCCTTTTGAAACAGATGCATCAGAGTACTCTCCCAACCTTTCAGCTAGCGGTCACCACCTTGGCGGCCTCTGCCATCGAAACCGGCGCGTCACCCAATAACAAGCTGGCGGCGTCCAGCTCCCATTCGTCTTCGCCGATACGCAACGGATCCTGCGCTTCAAGCCGGTGCCGCGCGACCAAAGCCGCGAGCAGCAACCGCCTTGCATCGCCGCCGCGACGCGCCGCCTCGGCGGCTTCCCAGGCCATCAGCACCGCGGACACCGCATGGTAGAGCGCGCCCGCCGCCTGCCGCATGCGATGTTCCTGATCGGTGCGGCCGGCGATCTCCGCGGCCAAATCGCAGGCACGATCGAGTAATCCGCCGAGCGTCGTGCGAAACTGCCCGGGGACGCCCTCGGCGCTGTCCAGGCGGGCGTGCAGATCCTCGCCCAAGACTTCATGCGCCCGAACTTTGCCGACCGCGCGGGTCACCACGTCGATGGCATTGATGTTGCTGGTGCCTTCCCACAGGACACCGACATGGGCATCGCGGACCAGCCGGGCATTGACCCATTCCTCAATATAGCCCAAGCCGCCGCGCACCTCCATGGCCGCGGTGGCGACGGTGATGTTGTCGCGACAGGCCCGGAACTTATAGATCGGCGTCAACAGCCGCAGCAGCCGATCGGCCTGGGCGTCGCCTTTGTTAGCGCAGCCCATAACGTATGCCGTATAGCCGAAAACCGATAGCGCCTGTTCCGTCGGCACCATGATTTTCATCAATTGCCGCCTGAGCAGCGGCATTTCCGCCAAGGTCTTGCCGAACTGCCGGCGGCTCCGTGCCGCCAGCAGGGATTCATTCAAGCAGCGCCGCATCATCGACGCCGCCCGCACGCCATGGGACAGCCGCGACAGATTGACTTGGCCCATCATCTGCTTGAAGCCATTAGCGACGTCGCCGACGGCGTAGGCCAACGCTCCCTCGATGCGGATTTCGCCGCTCGCCATCGACCGGGTCCCGAGCTTCGGCTTGAGCCGGACGATGCGGTAGCTGTTACGGCTGCCGTCGTCGAGCCAACGCGGCATGGCAAACAGGCCGAGGCCGCGGGTGCCCGGAGCGGCACCTTCCGGGCGCGCCAGCAGCAGCGCCATGTCGGCGTCGGCGTGGGAGCAAAACCATTTCTCGCCATAAAGCCGCCAATGATCACCTTCCGGCCGGGCCACGGTTTCCACGGCGCCGACGTCGGACCCGGCGCCTTTCTCGGTCATGAACTGCGTGCCTTTCCAGATCGCGTCCATGTCCTGAGACAACAGCCGATCGCGATATTTGGCCTTCAGCGCGTCGTCGGCATAGCGGAGAAACGTGAAATTGGAGGTGTCAGAAACCGAAATCGGGCACATCAGGCCAAACTCGCCCTGCACGAACAAATAGGTGATGGCGTATTTGACCAGCGGCGGCATCGGCTCAGGCCAATCGAGCACGCCGCCGCGATGGCTCATGGCATGCATGCCGAACTGGCCGTAAGCGATCGCTTCCATTTCACGATAGGCCGGGTGGTAGTCGATCCAATCGGCGTCGCGGCCCAAGCGGTCGCGGCTCTGCAACACCGGTTCGTTGCGGTCGGCGACAGCGGCCAATTGGTCGAGACGGCCGCCAGCAAGCTCGCCGAGCCGGTGGAAATGCGGCTGCATGTGGTCGAACAGCGGCTGGTCCATGTAGACTTCAAGCAACGCCCGAAGGCCGTGGTCGATATCGTAGAAATTCATGCCGCGGCAATCCGGTGGCAAATGCTGCTCGCCGCTGCCGAGGCCACCGATCGCGGTTTGCTGAGCAAGCCCCGCTTCCATCCATCGAACTCCCAACTGTCCCCACTGTTATCTCGCCCAGCATGCCTCGCCGCCGCCGCTTGCGCGACCCCTAAATCTGTGACAAGCAATCCTTTGAAGGCTTGGAGTAATTCATGAAATCGGCAACCGACCTGACCGTCTGGGTATGGCGCGGCACGGATAAAGGCCGGTATCAACGCTATGCGGTGCCGCGGCAAGACAATCAAACCGTGCTCGACGTCGTGACCTGGATCCAACGCCATCTGGAACCCGCCTTGGCCTATCGCTTCGCCTGCCGGGTCGGCATGTGCGGTTCCTGCGCCATGACTGTGAACGGCCGGCCGCGCTGGACCTGTCGCACCCATGTCGAAAGCGTCGCGGACAAGGACACGCTCAAGCTCGCGCCGCTCCGTAATTTGCCGGTGATTCGCGATCTCGCCTGCGATCTCGATCCGTTTTTCGAGAAGTGGCAAAGGAGCCGTGGACGTTTCGTCGGTACCGCGACGCGGGCCGAACCGCCGGCGACCGTGGCGCCGCAATCCGCCGAACGCCAGGCTGCCGACCACGCCATCGAATGCATCAATTGCGCGGTCTGCTACGCCGCTTGCGATACCGTCGCCTGGGATGACGCTTATGTTGGTCCGGCCGCCCTCAACCGCGCCTGGAGCCTGTTAAACGACGTCCGCGACGGCGATCACGCCGGCCTTACCCGAGCTGTCGCCGACACCGGCGGCTGCATCACCTGCCACGGCCACGGCAGTTGCAGCGCCCATTGCCCGATGGAGCTAGAGCCGGCGATGGCGGTCGCCAGCCTAAAGCGGCACGTGCTCGGCGGATTATTTAAGGGCCGGGCTTAAAACATGGAAGCACGTCTGTTTCAGATGCAACGGCTTTCGGCGCTGATCATGGCGCCCTTGGTGCTCGGCCATTTGGCCCTGATCATAGTGGTATCCGGTGAGGCTTTAAGCGCCGCCGACATCCTTGCGCGGACCCAGGGGAGCTGGGCGCTCGGTCTTTATTATGGGTTGTTCGTGGTCATGGCGGCGATCCATGCGCCGATCGGCCTGCGCGCGATCATCCGGGAATGGACGCCCTGGTCGGGGCGCGCGCTCGACGGCGCGATGGCGCTCTTTGGCCTGGTGCTGCTGGCGCTCGGCGGGCGCGCGCTTTTTGGGCTGGTGCTGACATGATCCGCGCCTCACAACGCCATGTCGGTTTCCTCGCCGCATTGGTCCACCGTCTCTCCGGCCTGGCGCTCGCCCTGTTCCTGCCGGCGCATTTCCTGGTTCTCGGCCTGGCGCTTGATGACGGCGCGGCCATGGACCGGTTTCTTGATTGGACGACGACACCATGGGTCAAGCTCGCCGAAACCCTGCTGGTCGTCACTTTTGCCCTGCATTTTAGCCTCGGCCTGCGCCTACTGGCGTTGGAAATGCTGCCCTGGTCGGGCGAGCGCAAGACCGCCGCCGGTGTCGGCTTCGGTTTTGCCCTGCTTGCCGGTCTGCTATTTTTGCTGAACCCCGTTTGAGGCTCCGGACAGCCGATGATCGAGCATATGAAAACGGACATTCTGATCCTCGGCAGCGGCGGCGCCGGCCTGTTCGCCGCGCTGCACGCGCTGCAAAGCGCGCCGGATCTGTCGGTCACGGTGGCGGTGAAGGGCCTGCTCGGCAAAAGCGGCTGCACGCGCATGGTGCAAGGCGGCTACAACGTCGCCGTCGCCGAAGGCGATTCCCTGGAACGCCATTTCATGGACACCATCGTTGGCGGCAAATGGCTGCCGCGCCAGGATCTCGCCTGGCGCCTGGTCGAAGGCGCGGTCGAACGCATCCAGGAGCTTGAAAACGAGGTCGGCTGTTTCTTCGACCGCAATCCGGACGGCAGCCTGCATCAAAAGGCCTTCGCCGGCCAAAGCTTCGACCGCACCGTGCATAAGGGCGACCTGACCGGTATCGAAATCGTCAATCGCTTGGCCGAACAGGTCTGGTCCCGTGGCATCGCACGGCTGGAAGAACACCGCGCCGTCGCCTTGATCCCGACCGCGGACGGCGCCGCGTTGTCCGGTGTCCTGATGATCGATATGCGGACCGGCGATTTGCGATACGTTGCCGCCAAGGCGGTCCTGCTGGCGACCGGCGGCGGCCCGACCATGTATCTCTATCACACGCCGTCGGGCGATAAATCCTGCGACGGCATGGCGATGGCGTTGCGCGCCGGCCTCGGCTTGCGCGACATGGAAATGGTGCAGTTTCACCCGACCGGGCTGTTGGCCGGGCGCGACACAAGGATGACCGGTACGGTCCTGGAAGAGGGACTGCGCGGTGCCGGCGGTTATCTGCTGAACGGTGCCGGCGAGCGTTTCATGCTTCGTGTCCACGACCACGGCGAACGGGCCACCCGCGATATCGTATCGCGCGGCATCTTCAGTGAAATGCGGGCCGGCCGCACCAGCCCCCACGGCGGCGTCTATATCGAAATGAAGCATCTCGGGCCCGACAAGGTCGCCAAACAATTCACCGGCATGGTCAAGCGCTGTGCCGATTGCGGCTTCGACCTGGCCGGCGACAGGGTCGAGGTGGTGCCGACGGCGCATTACATGATGGGCGGCATCGAATTCGACATCGACTGCACCACGGCGCTGGACGGTCTTTTCACCGCGGGTGAGGATTCAGGCGGCGTCCATGGCGCCAACCGCTTGGGCGGCAATGGTGTCGCCAATTCGACCGTGTTCGGCGGCATCGCCGGCGACCGGATGGCGCCTTACGTCAAAGCCGAGCGCGCCTGGCGCGAGCCGGATCCGGCGGCGTTGGAACGGGCCGCAGAACACACCCGCCGGTCCTTTGAGCGACCCACCGGCGACCTCAACGGCCTGCGTGAGCGGCTGCAGCAACTGATGTGGGACAAAGTCGGCATCCTCCGCACCGAAGCCAGCCTCAGGGAGGCCGCCGGTAACTTGCAAGAGTTCGCCGAAGAACTGGCCGAGACCGGTATCGCCGACACCAATCCCGCCTTTAACCTGACCTGGCACGACTGGCTCAACCTGGACAGCCAGATCCTGATCAGCCAAGTCATCGCCGAGGCCGCGCTGGCCCGCGAAGATTCCCGCGGCGCGCATTATCGCGAGGATTACCCGGAAACCGGCGACTTGGACCAAACCCGCTATACCGTGGTCGAAGGATCGGAGGACGGCTTGCGGGTCGTCACCAAAAGCGTAGACTTCAGCATTGTCGAGCCCGGCCAGTCCTTGATTGCCGATGCCGCCGGGGCGCCACCGACCTAAGGTACAGTAAGGAGCGCGACTGTGATTCCGCAGGCCGTGATCAGAGACACCGCCTATCAATTGATGGCCGACGCCGCCATCGAGATTCCGGACGATTACCTGGCCGGCATCCACGTGCTGCGCGACCGTGAAGCCGGCGAGCTGTCCGGGTTCGTGCTTGATGCGATGTTGGAGAACTGGCAGGCGGCGAAGCAGGACAAACGCCCGATGTGCGCCGATACCGGGCTGCCGCGTTACTATGTGAAAATGGGCAACGAAGCGACCCTGGAAGGCGGCTTCATCGCACTCGAAACCGCACTCCGCCAAGCCACGGCCGACGCCACCCAGGCGATCCCGCTCCGTCCCAATCGGGTGCATCCGTTGAGCCGTCAGGACAACAACAACAATGTCGGCATCAACGCCCCCGAGATCGACTGGAGTTTCGAGCCCGATGCCGATTGGGTCGATGTCACCGTGGTCCACAAAGGCGGGCTGTTCGGTACCGATTACCGCATGCTGTTTCCCGGCGACGGCATCAATGGGATCAAGCGCTTTTTCCTCGACGTCATGGTGGCGTTCGGCAAGCGCGGCCTGGCCTGCCAACCGGCCATCGTCGGCATCGGCCTCGGCGGCTCCAAGGACGCTTGCATGGTGCTCGGCAAACAGGCCGCCTGTTTGCGCACCGTTGGCGACCGCAATCCCGACCCGGAGATCGCCGCGCTGGAACTCGAGCTCGCCGGCATGGGCAACGATATCGGCATGGGCGCCATGGGCTTCACCGGATCCTCCATGGTCGTCGATTGCCATATCGAGGTCGGCTATACCCATACCGGCGGCATGCCGATCAGCGTGCATTCGTTTTGTTTGTCCTCACGCCGCGCGGTCGCCCGCATCCACAGCGACGGCCGGGTCGAACGGCGCACCGATCCGGCCTGGTTCACCCCCTACATGCGACGGAACACCACCGAATGGCCTCAAACCCCGGCAGCCTCAGAACCCGCCGCCTCGAAACCCCGGTAACCGCGGCGGCCCTGGCCGAACTCGAGCTCGGCGACGTGGTTTACCTCGACGGTGTGGTCTATACCGGCCGCGAAGGCGTCTACCAGCGCATCCTCGGCGACGGCATGGCGCCGCCGGTGGCGCTCGAATCGCTGACCAACGTGAATTTCCACTGTTCGCCGGCGGCCGCCCAACGCGAGGATGGCAGCTTCGATGTCGGCGCGGTCACCGCCACCGCCAGTTTCCGCTTCTCGAAATGGCTGGCCGATTGGTTTCAGATATCCGGGGCTAAGATGATCATCGGCAAGGGCGGCATGAGCGAACAGGACTATAAATCCGTCTTCGTGCCCAACGGCGCGGTCTACCTGACCACGGTCGGCTACGGCACCGGCGCCCTGCTCGGCCGCGGTATCACCAACGTCCGCGACGTGCATTGGCTCGAGGAACTCGGCATCGCCCAGGCCATGTGGGTGCTGGAAGTCAAAAATTTCGGGCCCTTCCTGGTCGAAAGCGACAGCCACGGCAATTCCCTGTTCGAACGAACCAACCGCCAGCTCGAAGCCTCCATCGACAAAGCCTATGACGGCTTGAAACGCCCGAGCCTCGGACGCTTCGGCGAGACCGACGACCGCAAAGACGAACTGATTTAGGGATTCTGGCATGCGCGCCTACGAAATTGTATCCGCCGATGGCATCGACGCTTTGAGCCTGGCCGAACGGCCAACGCCGGCACCCGGACCCGGCGAGGTTCTGGTCAGGATCCGTGCCTCATCGCTAAATTACCGCGACTTGGCGACTGTGCTCGATCCCGTATCCCGCGGCTTGCCCTATCCGCGCATCCCGAACTCCGATGGTGCCGGCGAAGTGGTTGAGGTCGGCGCCGGTGTCACCGGCTTCGCGCCCGGCGATCGGGTGGCCGGGACATTCTTTCAAGACTGGCGCGACGGCCCAATCACGCAGCAAGCCATGAACAGCGCACTCGGCGGTGCCTTGGACGGCGTATTGGCCGATCACGCGGTACTATCGGCGGATGGCTTGGTCCACCTGCCGCCGCATCTCGATTGCGCGGAAGGCTCGACCTTGCCATGCGCGGCATTGACCGCGTGGCATGCCATTGTCGAGTTCGGCCAAATCAAGGCCGGACAGAACGTGTTGTTGCTCGGCACCGGCGGGGTCTCCATTTTCGCCCTGCAATTCGCCGCCATGCATGGCGCCCGGGCGATCGTAACCTCGAAAAGCGACGACAAACGGGCCGCGGCCAAGAAACTCGGGGCCTGGCAAACCATCAATTACGCAGAGACGCCGGACTGGGAGAGCGCGGTCTCGGAGATGACCGACGGCGCCGGCGCCGATCTCGTGGTCGAGGTCGGCGGCGCCGGCACCCTGGAGAAATCCGTTAGCGCGGTGAAGATCGGCGGCAAGATCGGGCTGATCGGCGTGTTGACCGGCGGCACCATCAATCCGACCGCCATGATGCGGAAATCAATCCGCCTGCAGGGCATTTATGTCGGCAGCCGGCGCATGTTCGAGGACATGAACCGCGCCATCGCTGCGCGCCAGCTGCACCCGGTGATCGATCGCCAATTCACCTTCGAAGACGCCCGCGCCGCCTTCCACCACATGCAAGGCGCCGGTCATTTCGGCAAGATCGTGGTAGAAATGTAGTCCCTAGGCCGCCAGCGGCTGCACCTGTTCGGCCATTTCCATGGCGTCGTGGCGGACATGGTTCTTGCGCATTTCGGCGCGCAGCAGCTCTTCGGAGACGATGCCTTTCTCCAGGCATTCCTTCAGCAGGCCGAAGAAGAAGGCTTCCTGCTTGCGGTCCGGGTGGCGCACATAGTGGCCGAGGAAGGCGTATTCGCCGAACCAGATCCGCCGGTAGCGCATGAGCCAGCCGAGCGGCGGGAACAGGCGGAATTTGTCGGCCGGGGTGAAATCGACCGGCAGGCCGGATTTCCACGGCTGCGTCCGCCGCTTGGTGTTGTGCAACAGCTTGGTCTTGGGCGACAGGCGATCGAAATCGTTCCATTCGTTTTCGAAGAAACCGATGCTTTCCTTAGGCTCGTTCTTCAGGCAGACCCAGTCCATGTAATCGAGGTCGAAAGTGAACAGCTTGTTGAATTGCTCCTCGACACGCCAATGGCTGAGTTTGGCGCAATCGATCAGCATGACACTGGACGCCATGCAACCCATGAACGCCTTGGCGCCGGAGCGCGCCCGGCACAGGATCGCCTTGCCTTCCATGTCGCGCGACAGTAATTCGTAGATATCGCCAACCGCGAAAACGTCCGGATCGATGACCACCGCACGGCCTTCGTACCCCATCAGTTCCGGCGGCAGAAATCGGGTTGGGGTGAAGGATTGCAGGTCGTCGTTGTGCCAGGGCCGTTTGATGCGGTCGCGCAGGAAAAGCTGGCCTTCCTTGCCTTGAAAAAACGGATAATCGCCGTGTTTGATGATTTCCACGTCGAACTTGTCGCTGTGCGCGGAATTCCGCTCGAGCGAGTGCTTCGAGACCAAGGCACCAACCATTTGCCGATGATTGGTCTGGATGAAAACCCGGTATTTCATGGGGTAGGGCTCCGCTTTCCTACTGTCGCTAACGCCGCTGCACTATCAGAAAATAGCAATTTCTACAAGAGTCCGCTTCGTCATTGGGCTGCCATGCGCGATCGTTGAATGCTATGCATTTAGGATAATTTTCGATTTGAACAAGGTTTGAGACTTTATTGTGGCGTCGTCCAAAAAACCGAAACGGAATAGGACGATCCGGCGCATCCTGATCGCCGCATTATTGATCGTGGTGCCTTTTGTCGGCGCCACGCTCGCAATGCTTTTCCATGACGGCACCCTGGCGGTGGTGCTGCGTCTCGCCGCCCGCCAAGTCGCTGGCGTGAAAGTGGATTTTCGCGGACCCGTCAGCTTTCAATGGCAACCGACCATGCGCCTGGTCGCCCGCGACGTCTGGATCGCGGCCGTAAACGACAAGGAATGGTCGGGGGTCATTCAGTACGTCGCCTTGACGTTGGACAACTTCCGACTGTCTGACAACCGCCTGTTTTTGACCAATCTCACGATCGACGAGGCCGATTTCAAAGTCCAGCCCGCCGCCTGGGTGGTCGGTCGCGTCAGCTCGTCACCGAAGACCACGGATTTTTCCGCGAGCCCGGCGATGATCGAAAGTCTGGATATCGAAGATATCGATATCCTGATCGTGGGGCCCGACAACGAACCCTTGCAACGGGTCCGCATCGAGGAAATTCGCTTGGATGACGTCGCCGACGCCGGGCCGCTGACGTTGCGCGGCCGCGGCGAGCTCGATGGCCGGCGCGGCACCCTGGACGGCACGCTCGGCGCCATCGACTTGGTCACCGCCGAAGAGCCCTATCCCGTCGACGTGAAGCTGTCGCTGCCGTCGTTTGAACTCATCGTCGCCGGCACCATCGACGATCCACTGTCCGGCAGCGGCGTCAACTTGGCGCTGGATCTGGAGGTCCCCGACACCAGCCGGCTTGGCCTGCTGTTCGGTGGCACCGGTGACGTGGCAATGGCCCTGACCGCGACGGCACGGTTGGCCGGCGATGTCGGCCACGCGGAACTCTCCGAACTTCAGCTCTCCGCCGTCGGTTCCGGGCTCGACCTGTTGATGAGCGGCAGCATCGACAATCCGCGCAACCTGACCGGTTTGGCCCTGGATATCACCGCGACATTGTCGAAGGGGGCGATGCTGTCGTCGCTGGTCGACCTGCCGGCGGAAGTCCCGTTCCGCAAGATCGCCGGCAAGACGCGGCTCACGGACGACGACGGACTGCGGTTCGACGAAATCGAATTAATCACCGGAACCGAGCAAGGCGCCCGCCTAGTCGGTAAGGGCGCGGCCCGCCTGCGCGGGCCGATCGACGCCATCTCGCTCGAGACGCTTTCCCTGAACTTGGCCTTGCAAGCTCCATCCTTGACCGCGTTCGGGCCGATCGTCCCCGCCGCGCTTTCCGACCTCCGGGACATCGAAGGCAGTGCCCTTCTGACCGGCGACGGTCAGTCCTTCGCGCTTAAGGACATCGACATCCGGTCCGGCGGTGACGGTCCGGTGACCGCGCGGTTGTCCAGCACCATACCGGACCTCACGGCCCTGGCGACGGCCGGCTGGCCAACCGCACGTCTCACTGTCGAAGCCCGCGACAGCCGGGACCTCGCCAAGCTGGCCGGCCAAAAGCTGCCGAGCCTCGGTCCGGTCAGGGCGGCGGCGGATCTGCATATCGGCGATACCGCCGCCGATCTCGCCAACCTGCAGATCGGCATCGGCTCGGCCGCCCGGACCCGCATCGACGCCGCCGGCACGATCAAAGGGATCGGCGGTGACCCGAAACGGCCTTTCACGAGCATGGACCTGCGCCTGAAGGCGGCGGGCCGAACCTTCGGTTGGTTGAAGGCCTACGCGCCCGCCGGCACGGCGGCGACGCTGGCAGATCAGCTGACCCGTGTCGTCGGCAGCGCCCGACTGTCCGGCGATGGCGCAATCCTCGGCTTGGCCGACCTGGACCTGGAGGCACATTTCGGCAATACCGCGACGGCTTCGGTATCCGGCCGCATCGGCACGCTCGATCCATCGCATGGCCGGCCGGTCGGCGATCTGAACCTTGCCGCGACCCTGACGGCGGCAGACGCCCTGTCTTTGGGACAGCTTTTGCAAATCGATATGCCCGACATCGGCCCTTTGGCGCTGACAACGACCGTCCAGAGCCGCGATCGAAGCGACATCGTCGATCTCAATCCCCTGCAGCTCCGCCTTGATCAGATCGACCTCGATTTTGCCGGCTCGTTGGCCAATTTATTCGCGGACGCACCGCCGCGCCTGACCGGCGACATCGCATTCTCGCCAGATAAATTGATCGCCTTGGCCGGCGGCCCGGCGGCGAGCGGCGTTCAGCCGGCGCGGGCTTCGATCGACCTCGAATTGGCGGACAAAAAAGTCATTATTCACCAGGCGACGATCCATCTCGCTCAATCTCCGGCGATAAAGGTAGCCGGTACCGGAGATATCGCGACCGAGGCGCCGTTCCAACACGCCGTTACCCTGCAGATGGCAGCCCCGCTCGACGCCGCCCAAGGGTTGCAAGACGCCATCGGTTATTTTCCGCAGGGCGGCATCATGTTTGACGGCAGGCTCGCCGGCGACACCCAATCCACGAAGTTGAATGGCGCCTGGCGAACCGGCAGCTCCGAAGCGCGACTTGATGTCACCCTGTCGAACGGCAGCCAACGGCCCGGCGTTGCCGGCGACCTAAAGATCACCGTCCTGGACCTTGCCGACGTTGAGAACGCCTTCGCCGACACCGATGCGGAAGCGGCATCGATCGAGCCCGTGCCGACAACAGACAGCGGACCGATTTTTGCCGAGGCGGCGCTGCCGTTTCATTGGCTCGATCAGATCGATGTCGAGCTCGATGTCGGCATCGACCAGATCAAGGGCCAACGGTTCAGCGTCGAGACCATGGCCGGACAAATCCGCTTGGCCGATCGCCTGTTGAAGCTTGTCGATTTCGTGTCCACCCACGCCGACGGCGAATTGCGCTTCAACGCCATGGTCGATGGCCGCACGGACCAGCCATCCGTACGTGTCACCGCGACCGGCGACGATCTCGACCTCGCGGCCATTCTTTGGCAGTTCGATCAGGAAAAGCACGCGAAAGGCGCGCTAACACTCGATTTCGACCTGGCGGCGTCCGGCCGTTCGCCGCGGCAGCTTGCCGAAAGCCTCAATGGCCACTTCGGCGCGGCGCTTGAAGACGGACGATTCCGCGGCGGCAATTTGCATTTGTTGTCGACCGAACGGTTTCAGTGGTTGCGGGCAGCAACCCGTCCAGGCAAAACAACCAAGCTCCGTTGCGTCATCGGTCGCATGGCTTTCGAAGACGGCATCGGCACCACGGAGAGCCTGCTTTTGGTGACACCGAAAATGAAAGTCTCCGGCGCCGGCCGGATCGATTTGCACAAGGAGGATATGGACATCACCCTGGCCGCCGATCGCCAAACCGTCGCCATCATGCCGGCGTTCGAAAAACCACTGCGTATCCACGGGCCGCTCGCTGATCCGAAAGTCGATGCGAGCCTGTCCGGCCACGCCGCCGACGTCGGTATGGTTGCCGGTGAGGCGGTGCTCACCGGGACGGCCTTTGTCGCCGTACCGTTTATTTTCATCCCGCTGCGTGCCGCCGGCTATCTCGCATCGTTGCTGTCGGAACCGGATGGCAAAAGCGCTTGTCTGGCCGCAAAAGCACCGCCGCCGCCGACCGAATAACGATGCCCAAAGCCAGCGACAGTGGACAATCGGAAGAGCAGCGGCCGACGGCGGTGCTGTTCGACTTGGATCGAACCATTACCCGGCGCGGCACCTATACACCCTTCTTGCTGTCGGTGGCACGAAAGCGGCCGGCCGCATTTCTCTCCGTGCCCTTGATTCTGGCCGCCGCCCTAGCCTATCGGTTGCGCTGGATCAGCCGCGGCCGCCTCAAGGAAATCATGCTGCGACGGACGCTGGGCGCCATGACCCGGGCCGAGGTCGACGCCCTGGCCCAAGCCTTTGTCGAAAATGAAATCCAAACGCGTTTGCGGCCCGGCGCCCGCGCCGCGATCGACCGCCATCGCTGCGCCGGTCATCGCTTGGTGTTGATGACCGCAAGCTTCGATTTCTACGCCGAAATCTTCGGGCAGAAACTCGGTTTCGACGATGTCGTCGCGACCGCGGCCGATTGGAACAACCAAGACCGCTTGACCGGCCAAATTGCCGGCGAGAATTGTTACGGGCCCGCCAAGTTTCGCGCGCTTGGCGAGAAACTGCCGGGCCTAAAGGACAGCCACCATCTGATCGCCTATTCCGACCACCACACCGACGCCGACCTGCTGACCTGGGTCGACACCGGCACGGCCGTCAACCCATCGCGACGGCTGCGGCAACTGGCCGAGCGCCATGGCTTGACGATCGTCGATTGGGACTAATCTGAGGCCGCGCGCCTATTCAATATCTCTTCGGCGATGACCAGGTCTTCGGGCTTGTCGACGTCCATGGCGGCCTCGGCAACCGGCAAGACCACGGCGCCGACCGAAACGCCGACCACGTCGGATAGGATGCGCATGCCGCCGGACAGATCCGGCCGTTTTATCAAGAACCGAAGCAAGGGGCCGAAGCCGATGGCGCGGATCAGCCTGAGCGGCTTCTTGCGATGGCGCTCCAGCTCGGACCAGAACCGAACCACGCCCAACGCGCCGCGATCGCGCAAAAAAAACAAGTTGCAGCCGGAATAGCCGTCGTCGCGGAATTCCACATAGGTGCGTTTGGCGCCCGGGTAGGCAGCCTGCAGGATTGTCTTGGGCGCGAAGCCCGCCGCCAGTGTCGCCCCGCCGGCGGCCGCCTCGTCACAGAACCGGTCAACCAAATCCGCCGTCAACAGCACGTTGTCGGCGGTGGTGACAAGCACCGGAAACGCCTGGGCCGGATCGGTCAGCGTCAGACCGACGCTCTGCGCCGGCGATGGGCCGGCCGCGACCAACGCGACATCTCCACCGGCGATCTCCGCCATCAAGGCCGGGTCACCGCGCAAGACGTCGGGATCGTCCAGGCAAATGCTGACGGTAGCGACCGTGCGTGCCGTCAACAACACCCGCAGGACCCGCAGCAGCATGGTCTGGCCGGCGACCGCAACCATGCATTTGTGGCTTTCGCCGGCCTCTGCGGCGACCGGATCCGCCGCACCGCGGCGGCCGGCCAGCACCAAGACATGCACGCCGGCCGGCAGTGCCGCCTCGCCGCTGCTCACAGCTCCTTCTCGTAGATGCGATAGGTCTTGTAGGGCTCGGCCGTCGTGGCTTCCGCCAGCGCCCGCATGCCGTCATTGTCTTCCAAGATCCAAGACAACTCGACCCGGTCGTAGCCTTGGTTGCGAAGGCCAATGTGGATTCGGTCGACCACCAGCGCCGCCAAAGCCGGCCCGATCGGCCCGTGCATGTCTTTGCGCACCCCCATCAGGGGAACGCGGGCGGTCTTGATCTTGTGCGCCTTCAAGCGCCAAAGAATTTTCGCCCAGCCGAACGGCAATAGCCGGCCGTCGAGATCCGCGATCGCTTCGAATATGTTCGGCAAGGTCACGCCGAAGGCGACGACGCGGCCGTCGAATTCAACGATGATGACCAATTCCGGATCCAGCAGGGGCTTCATTTCTTTCGCCATATGGGCGATCTCGGCGGCGGTGAACGGCACGAAGCCCCAATTGTTGGACCAGGCATCGTTGAAGACGTCCAATATCACCTGGACTTCGGCGTCGAAGTTCTTTTTGTCCATTTGGCGAACCACCACCGACGGATCTCGGTCAAGGCGTTTCAGCATGGCCCGGGTCGTGGGCTTCAGCGAGTCCTGGCCGAGATCGAAGTCGTAGGCGATGAGGTCCTTGGCCTTTTGGTAGCCGAGGGCTTCGAGCCGGCCGCCGTAATAGGGCTTGGCGTGGCCCATCAAGATGACCGGCGGGCGATCGAAGCCGGCGACCAGCAGCCCGCATTCGTCATTGATCGAAAAACTAAATGGCCCAAGCACTCGGCGCATGCCTTTTTGGCGCAGCCAGGATTCGGCCCGATCGGTCAGGGCGGAAAACACCGCCGTGTCGTTGACGCTTTCGAGAAACCCGAAATGACCGGCATCGTCGCCATAGCGCTCGAGATGGGCGTGATTGACTTGGGCGCTGATGCGGCCGACGGCCTGGCCGTTTCGGCGTGCCAGGAACAACGCCACATCGGCGTGCGCGTAGTACGGATTGGTCTTCGGCGCCAGATACTGACGCCGCTCGAAAACCAACGGCGGCACCCAGTTCGGATCATCGCCATAGACCGCCCACGGCATCTTTATGAACTGGTCAATATCCGAGCGGTCGCGCACTTCGACGATTTCCAATTTATCGCTCACGACTAGTGCCCTTGCCAGCAAATCGGTTCACGGCAGACTAACCCGGTCGCCGGCGGATGACGAGTGTGAACCATCCGCCGTGTCGAACAGCGCGCGAATACGGTCGACGGCGTTCGTCAGATCGGCGATCGGTTTCACTTCATGGTCTTCCGGGAAGGTCTCGCCCAGCCATACCGCCTGTCCCGCGGCAATCAAATTTTGATGTACGATACGGATATCACGAGTCAGTCGAGCCGGCCCGAATTTCATGGTCTGCCAATAGACGAATGCCTTCCAATGGTCCTTCTCGACCTCGCCGTTCCTGAGCCGCTGCCAGAAAGAAGGGCCTGGCGCCCGGCCGGTTCGCGCGCCGGCTTCCAAGCGCATGGACGTCGGCCCGTCGCCGATATCGTAAATGTAGACCGGCATGCCTGTCGCCGTGGCTTCGCCCAGCATGGAAACCGAATCGCCGGTGACGATGATCGACTGGGCGAGGCCTAGCATACCGAGATAAGGATTTTCGGTCGCGTGCTTGTGCCAACGGTATATCTCCGCCGGCACGCTGAGGGCCGCCTCGAAAGCATCGGTCGCCGCCGGATCGGTCCGCGCGCTCGTCGTCGCCAGGATAGAACCGCCGGTTTCGAGTGCCAGGGCGTTGGCCTGCTCGCCCAATCGCCGCGCCGATTTGGCGTCAAACGTATAGGGACCGCTATTGCCGCCGATGACGACCAGCGTATAAGGCGACGGCAGATGCCGAAACCGCGGCCGCCAAATGTTGGCTTCCTTGGCCAGCCGTTCCGGCGTCACCGAATGCAACGGCAAAAAATTGCGCAGCACGTTCGGCAACGCCGGCACCCGGTATTGCGGCGTGGTGATGATGAGATCGAAGCATTCGATCGGCGCCCAAGAGCGCCCGACATGAACGACGCGAATGCGGCGGTCGGCCTGTTTTTGAATCCACCGACAAATCGGCTCATTACGCCGCCCGGCGGTGATGATCAGGTCCGGCCATGGCGGCTCCAACGGGCTCGACTGATCCCGTTTCACGCCGGCCAGTGTATCGCCGAGCAGCACGTTGGTTGCCAGTTCCCATTTATGATAGGCGAAGGTCTTGATCTCGAAGGGCCAACCCAACGGCTCGGCCAGCGCCCGGACCTGGGTGTTGTCACCGGCGCGGTGGCCCATCATCACCCAGACCCTGGGCGATAAACCGGCCGCGCGTGAAGGAGGACCGGTGTCCGCCATCAGATCACGCCCCTTCCGCTCGCCGGATGCTGCCGCCGTCGTCATTGGCCGGCCGCGGTTTGGGCCAGCGGTGTTTCAGGCAATGCCACTGACCGGGACGCTCCTTGATCCAGGCCTCGAACAGCCGGTAGAGCTGCGCCGTCATTTGCTTGGCCTGATCGCGTTTGTCGGTCAAGCTCGGATCCGGCTGCAGCGGCGCCAGCAAGCTGACCCGATAGCGGCCGTCTTCCAGGCGCTCGATGCGGACCGGAATGATGTCGGCGCCGTAGCGAAGCGCGAGCCGCGCCGGCGCGATGGTCGTCGGCGCGTCGACGCCGAAGAAGCGGATGGTATCACCGTCGTCGACCCGCTGGTCGATGACGAACCCGACATTGCGCCCGGCGCGGAGTTCGCGCGCCAAGACCCGCATGCTGTCGCGTTTGGCAACCAGCTCGCAGCGCAAGGCGCGGCGCTCGTGCTGCAGCATGCCGTCGACGAACGGATTTTGTTGCGGCGAAAAAATCACCGTGCAGGAAAATCCAGCATGGCGCACCGCCGCCGAAGCGACCTCCCAGTTCGCCAGATGGGCACCGGCAAAAACTTTCGGCCGCCCATTGCCTGCCAAGGCGTCCCGGTCGAAGCCGATGACCACTTCCATGCGGCGATCGAATTCGGTCTCGCAGATGCGATCAAGATGCGGGTATTCGGCCAGGACTCGCCCTAAATTGCCCCAGACGTCGCCGCTCAGCGTGTCGATGTCGTGGCGCTCTGTGCCGTGGGCGACCTCAAGATTGCGCCGGACATGGCGCGCTTTGCGCTGCCTTGGCCCGAGCCAGCGCAACAGGCGTTCGCCGAACTGGGCGCCGCGATCCGGACCAAGCGCGCGGCTGACCAGCCAGAACGCCCACAGCACAGCCGCTTCCAAACGCCACATCAACCGGTGCAGCACCGGCGATCGCGCGATCCTTCGGCCAAGCGATCCTGCAATGATGAGTCGGGCCATCGTTGGGTTCCGGCACCTTTTTTGAGAGCCGCCCCAACTTCCGGAAAAAAGTCGCCCTGTCAACCGAATCGGCGGCTATGATCCGGCGCCAGTCGAAACCATGGAAACGTAATACCGCGCCATGACAAGATCTGCCACGGCCAATCCATTGTGGACCCGTCGCCAACTATTCGGCGCGGCCGCCGGCTTGACCATACCGTTTGCGCCCAACCGAGCGCGCGCCGACGCCGATGTGGTGCGCGCCGCAGTTTGGACGGGAGCCTTCCACGAAGCCCTGCAAACCCACGTCTTCCGGCCGTTTCAATCCGCAACCAGCATCGCCGTCGAGTCCCACCCGTTCGGCAATCACTCGGCCATTCTCGCCGCCCTACGCGCCGGCGATCCGCGTTTGGATCTGGTGTTCATGTCCGATCCGTTCGTGCAACGCGGCGTTCGGCACCAGCTGTTGCGGCCGATCAACCGCGCCGCCGTGCCCAATTTCGACGGCCTGCATGAGCGGCTCAAGCTTACTACCTTCGATCCCGGCCCCGACATCCATAGCTGCATCTATCTGTTTGGCGCCAACGGCCTGGTCTACGACACCCGGATCGGTGCCCCGCCGGACAGCTGGAGCGCGCTTTGGGACAAGCGTCACGCCGGCACGATCATCGTCCATGGCGCCGGCGCGGCACCGATCCGGCTCGCCGCCCACATCGTCGGCCAAGACTTCAACACCGTCACCGACCTTGATCAGATTTCAGCGAAACTCGCGGCCCTGGCGCCAGGCCTGCTGTCGTGGTGGAACCGCAACGACGTAGCCAGTCAGTATTTTACCGACGGTAAGGCCCGGATCGGTGAGTTCTGGCACCACCGGGTGAAAGCCATGGCGGCAGCGGGGGCGCCGCTCGCCTACGCGCTACCGCGTGAAGGCGTCACCGGATGGGCCGAGGTCATGGCCGTGCCCACGGCCGCCCGCAACCCGCGGGGCGCCGAAGCATTGATCAATTTCGTCCTTGATCCGAAAGTGCAATCAGCACTTGTTGCCCAGGCGCTGCCCTATCTGCCGGCCAACCGCTTGGCCCGAGCACCCGAAAAATTCGCCAGCGCCGCAGAAATCGCCGAACGGGTCACATTCATCGACGCCGATTATCTGTCGCAGAATATTGACGAGTGGCTGCATGTTATCGGTAAGGTAAGGTCCTAGAGAAAGTCGAACAGGAAGACGCCATGAACGCCCCGGATACTGGACGCAACCGCTCCCTTGATGCTGCCGTCGCCGCGCTGGAGGAGCGCTATGTTGGCGCCAACCCGAAAAGCCACGCCCAATTCGATACATCGGTCAACACCATGCCGGGCGCCAACACCCGGTCGGTGCTGTACTACGACCCGTTCCCGGTGACCCTGGTCGGCGGCGAAGGCGCCACAGTGACCGACTTGGACGGCCACACCTATATCGATTTCCTCGGCGAATATACTGCCGGCCTCTACGGCCACTCCGACCCGACGATCGCGGCGGCGGTGCGAGAAGCCTTGGCCGCCGGCACGGTTCTGGGCGGCCCCAATCCCTATGAGGCGGAACTGGCGACCCTGATGTGTCAGCGGTTCCCATCGGTCGAGCGCGTGCGGTTCTGCAATTCCGGCACCGAAGGCAATTTGATGGCGCTCAGCCTGGCCCGGGTTGCCACCGGTCGCGACACGATCATGGTGTTCGACGGCGCCTATCACGGTGGCGTCTTCTACTATGCCCATGGCGGCTCGCCCATGAACGTGCCGTTCCCGACCGTCGTCGGCGATTACAACGACGCCGACCGGGCGCGGGCGCTGATCACCGAACATGCCGCCGACCTCGCCGCCATCATCGTCGAACCGATGATGGGCAGCGGCGGCGGCATCGCCGGCACGCCGGAATTCCTTGGGGCCTTGCGCGCCGAAGCCGATCGCCACGGCATTGTCCTGGTGTTCGACGAAGTCATGACCTCGCGACTGGCGCCGGGCGGCCTGCAGGAACGGCTCGGCATTCTTCCCGACCTGACCAGCTTCGGCAAATATCTGGGCGGCGGCCTGACCTTCGGCGCCTTCGGCGGCAGCGCCAAACTGATGGGCCGGTTCGATCCGCGGAGCGCCGACGCCTTGCCCCATTCCGGCACCTACAACAACAACATGCTGACCATGGCGGCCGGCGCCGCCGGCCTGCGCGACGTCTTCACCCCACAAGCCGCGGCCCGCCTCAACAAATCCGGCGACCGGCTACGCCGGCGCCTGCAATCGGCGGCAAGTTCGGCCGGCGTGCCGGCACAAATTTCCGGCGTCGGATCGATCCTGGCAGTGCATTTCCAGGAGCGCCCGATCACCCGGCCGGCGGACACCGAGGATACCCCCTTGGCGGCCCGCAAGCTTTTCCATCTGGCCATGCTGCACGAAGGCCTCTACCTCGCCCGCCGCGGCTTCATCAGCCTCTCGCTGCCGCTGGAGGCCGCCGATTACGACCGTTTCGTCGCCGGTTTCGAGACCTTCTTGAACGAGCATGGCGACTTGCTGGAACGTGGGCCGACGAACGCCTAGGCACAGTCTGATTGCGGCGCTGTCCGCTGGGCAGAACCGGCTGAATGATGTTCCATTGTCATTCAGAGAAGACGTGTCGACGTCTGCTTTCTTCCTGCCGGCGTCAGGTAAGCCCCTGACTTCGGCTCTGGATTGATTGAGCCTAAACCGACGCGATAGACCCAAACCAGAACTTCCGCACGTGGCGCTCAGAGATCGTCAGAACCCCGCCGCCGCCTTTAACCCCGGAAAAGCCGGCTGAGTTCGGGAATATAGGCTTGGTCATGACCGTCTTCGACGACGGCCGAGATCGCCGCCGAAACACCATCGGCAATGACCTTGCTGGCGCCCGACGTCTTCACCATCGCACGATAATAGTCGATATCCTTGATCGCGTTGGCAATGGCGAAGGGAACGTTGCCGCCATCACCGGTCAGAATCTGCGGCGACAAACGCTCAAGCGCCGCGCCGCCGCCGCCGCCCTTGGCTAGGATGTCGACAAATTTCTCCGGATCGACCCCCGCTTCGGCGGCCTGCGCCGCCGCTTCGCTAAGCAGGGCCATGAATCCAATCGATACGTAATTGTGGAGCAATTTCATGCGATGTCCGAAGCCCACCGGGCCAACGTGATCGATGCTCTCGGTAAAGGCGTCGAGCACCGGTCGGACACGAGCCAGATCAATGGCATCGCCGCCAACCAGGATATTAAGCGTGCCAGCCCGGGCGTGCTGCGCCAGACGGGTCATGGGGGCATCGAGGAAGGCGCCACCGGCCGCCGCGACCCGTTCGGCCATCCGTAGCGTCGAATCCGGCAGCGACGTCGAGCAATCGACGACGACGGCGCCCGGACGCAGACACGTCAAAACGCCGTCCTCGCGTGTCAGCACATCCTCGACCTGGGGCGAGCCGGACACGCAAAGGATGATGACATCCGAGCGCGCCGCGATCTCGCCACCGGTGGGTACAATCCGCGCGCCGAGCTCGATAAGATCGTCAACCGGCTGATTGCCCGGATGATCGAGAAGCGCGAGGGGAAAATGCCCCCGCTCCCGCAGGTTGTAGGCGATCCCGTGACCCATCAGGCCCACTCCGATAAGTCCGACATCCATGATAAGGGCTCCTTTTAACTGCGCCCGACGTTTAAGGCCGCGCGAAACCGGCGGGATTTGCGCCACAGAGAGCAGACCCTAGTCGTCTTTGCGGTCATGCCCAAGTCCGTTCCTGGCACTACCCGGCCGAACAAGAATCGAAATCCCGCGGCAGTAATACCCCTGAGATTTGCCGCACTCGCGGTCGACAGTCAGAACCGACGGAAATCAGGGGTGCAACAGCAGCGCTTGTCGAAGCCGAGACCGGCAGTGCCGGACCGGGCGACGTCATTGGAAGCTTGGTCCGATATCCCCTATTATTCGCGGTGGTCCCGCGAAGGAGGTTCAAATGCGTGGATTATTGGTTCTCATTGTTGCGGTTATGATGTCTAGCTTTGGCGGTCCGGTTCTGGCCTTGGATGGCGGAACCGATTGCGCAGAGGGCGCAGACGAGGATCTGGTGACATCGAATACCGAGGCCGCCCAACCAACGGCACTGAATGAAAAACCGCTTTCGTAATAACAGAGCCTCCGGCCGCCAACGTCGATGCGACAGCAGGCTCGGAGCCCGCATGCTCTCTCACTATGATCCACGGACAACGGCGTAGGAGAATACCGATATGGCCTATGAATTCGAACTCGTTCAAGTCACCCAACGCGGGCGGGTGGCCACCGTCACAATCGACAATCCACCGGTGAATGTCATAACCCTGGCCCTGCTGGCAGAGCTCGAAGCGCTTTCCATCGCGCTCAAGGCCGACCCCGACGTCACGGTTGTCGTGATACGCAGCGCCGACCCGGATTTCTTTCTCGCGCATTTCGATGTCGCCGCCATACTCGATCGTGCCATCGATTCCGAGCCACAGCGCGACGCGCAGCTGAAGCCTTTTCACGCCCTTTGCGAGCGATTTCGCACCATGGACAAGGTGATCATTGCGCAGATCGAAGGCCGTGTGGGTGGCGGCGGAAGCGAATTGTCGGCCTCACTCGACATGCGGTTCGGGGTTCGTGGAAAAACACGGGTCAACCAGATGGAGGTGCCGCTCGGCATCCTGCCCGGCGGCACCGGCACACAGCGGCTGCCGCGCCTGATCGGCCGCGGCCGCGCGATGGAGCTGATCTTGAGCGGCGACGACATGGATGCCGAAACGGCCGAGCGCTGGGGCTATCTCAATCGGATCTTCGAACCGGACGAGATCGGCCCCTACGTCGAGCGTTTGGCGAACCGTATCGCTTCCTTCCCACGCTCCGCGGTGCGCCTCGCCAAGCAGAGCATCAACCAGTCGGACAGACCGTTGTTCGACGGATTGGTCGAGGAGGCCTATCTGTTCGAACGGGTATTGCGCACCGATGCGGCGCAATCAAACATGCAACGGTTCCTGGAAATCGGCGGTCAAACCCGAGAGGGCGAGTTACGGATGAACGAGCTCTGCGCCGAGCTCGGTGAAACCAGTTAGTCCATCGTTAAAAAGTCCTTCGGCTTCGCCTCAGTATACTTTTTACCGGCAAAATAATGCCAAATCAGGCTTTGGGGCGGCCCGGCAGTCTGATTTGATCATTTCTCTGACTGATCATGACCTTCGGTCATGATCAGAGTCCGCAACAAATAGGGCCTTTCAGGCCCTATTTGTTGCAAAAAAATGTTAGCGCATCGCCGAGCCGCCTCAAGATGTGCTAACGCATTTCTTCTTATTGAAGAAAAGTACACTGAGCGTAGCGAAGGACTTTTCTTCACGGTCAACTAAAGGCTGAGCGCGCCACCGTCGATGACCAGTTCGCTACCGGTCATGTAGGAAGAATCGTCGGAAGCGAGGAAAAGCACGCCGGCGACAACTTCCTCGATCTGCCCCATGCGCCCCATGGGAACCCGGGTCAGGCGCCTGGCCACGGCGTCCGGATTAGCCATGGCGCTGTGGAACATCTCCGTATCGATGGGACCGGGAAAGACCCCATTGCAGCGGATCCCGTCCTTGGCATGTTGCGTGGCGGTGACCTTTGTGAAGATCCGCACCGCACCCTTGCTTGCCGCATAGGCCGGCTCCTGATGGGTCGACTGACCCATGCCGGCGACCGAGCAGATATTGATGATCGAACCGCCGCCGGCCTGGCGCATCGCGGGGATGGCGGATTTTGTGCCCAGGAACACGCCCTTGGCATTGACCGACAGGACCCGGTCCCATTCTTCAACCGTGCGCTCTTCGATGCTGGCGCCGGGGATCACGATGGCGGCGTTGTTGACAAGGACATCTAGCGTACCGAAGCGACCGGTCGCTTCCTCCACGGCACGGCGCCAGTCCTGCTCGCTGGTCACGTCCAAGTGGAGATAGACGGCATCGCCGCCCTCATCCCAGATGGCCGCCTCGACCTCCCGGCCCTCCTCATCGCGAACGTCGCCGAACACGACTTTGGCGCCTTCCGCTACAAATGCCCGGGCTTCTGCAGCGCCTTGTCCGCGCGCCCCGCCGCTAATCAACGCAACCTTGCCCGCCAGCTTGCTCATGCCTCACCCTCCCAATCGCGAAATTGCGCAATCTTAGGCCGAATAACCAGACCGTCAATTTTCGACCGCACTGCTCGCCGTTCAATCGAGATCGCTCGCCGCATGACGCTCCGGCAGCCGCAACTCTTCCGGTCCCGAGGTCTTGTTGACGCGCCGGCCGCGCTGAACCGCAGGACGGATCTCAATCTCCTTGGCCCATCTGACCACATTCGCGTAGGAGGCGACGTCGAGAAACTCGGCGGCTTCGTATTGGTTGTTCAGCGCCAAGTTGCCGTACCAGGGATAGGTGGCGATGTCGGCGATGGTGTAGTCGTCGCCGCACAGATAGCGCCGGTTCGCGAGATTCTTGTCCAACACATCGAGTTGGCGCTTCACTTCCATGGTGTAGCGGTTGACCGGGTACTCGAATTTCTCGGGCGCATATTTATAGAAATGGCCGAAGCCGCCGCCGAGGTAGGGGGCGCTGCCCATCTGCCAGAACAGCCAGGAAAAGCATTCCGCGCGGGCCGACAGGTCTTCGGGCAGGAAAGCCCCGAATTTTTCAGCCAGATAAAGCACGATGGCGCCGGACTCGAATATGCGCGTCGGCGGCGACGTACTGCAATCGAGCATGGCGGGAATCTTCGAATTCGGGTTCGCCGCCACGAAACCGCTGCCGAACTGTTCGCTGTCGGCAATCTTGATCAGCCAGGCGTCGTATTCCGCCTCATCTTTGCCGAGCGCCAGCAGCTCTTCCAGCATGATCGTGACCTTGACGCCGTTGGGCGTCGCCAGGGAGTATAGCTGCAGCGGATGCTTGCCGCGGGGCAGCTCGTTGTCGTGGGTGGCGCCGGCGGTGGGGCGGTTGATGCCGCTCCAGGTGCCGCCATTTTCGGTGTCCCATCGCCAAACCGTGGGCGGCGTATATGTCGATGTGTCAGCCATGCTTGTTGCTTTCTTCTACTGATCGCGATCCCATACGGGGGGAATGATAAAGTGGGGCAGGTGTCCCGGAATACAAGCGGATATTAGAGCAAGGCCGCCGCCACACCAAGGCCGGCCCGTCGCGTTTGCCGGTCCGTGTGATACCATTGCCCGATGCAGGTGCCGCCAAGGGCACTGTGCGTAGAATAGGGGAGAATTCCATCATGACAGAGGCGCCGGAATGCCTGTTGATCGTCACCGCCAAAATCGATCAAGCCGCTGAAGACGCATGGAACAGATGGTACGACGAGGAGCATTTGCCGGACGCGCTCGCCTGCCCCGGCGTGCTGCGCGGCAACCGCTACGTCTCCGTCGGAGACGCAAGCCTGACCGAAAATAGCGAAAAATCACTGTCGTCAGCCAAAACCTACATGGCGGTTTATGAATTGAGCGGTCCGGAAGCGCTGGAAACGCCGGAATTCGCCGCCATGCGCGGCTGGTACCAATTCACCGACAAAATCACTTCCCGCACCCAGATTTTCCAAAAGCTCTAGGATAAAGTCCGAGCGAACAACGGAGCACGCGTGACATGGCGATCATTGGCATCGAAGAGATCTTCCTCAAGGTCAAGAATATGGAGAAGGCGCTGGATTTTTATCACGGCATCCTCGGCATCCCGATGGACAAACGGGATGAAGAGCGGACCTACCTGCAGACCGAGCGCGGCCACATCGTCCTCCAGATCGAGAACAACACCGGCCGCCACCAGGGCGGCGGCCCACTGCATTTCGCCATGACCGTGACGGAAGAGACTTTTGACGAGATCCTGGGCAAATTTGAGGGCAGCCATACTTTCACACGCGGGCCCTACGGCGAGCGCGGCAAGGGCCGGGCCCTTTTCATGATGGATCCCGACGGCAACGAAACGGAAGTCAACACCCGCTACCTCTACGGCGTGCCGCAACGCTGAACGGGCGCCGACAGGACAAGAAATTATCCCCGGCTACGGAGTCGCCCACATCAATGTAAGCTATCTTGCCATTTACGTCCGAAGCACCTTCATGTTCGAGCGTGCTTGGCGACCCGGACCTATGATTAAAATTGTCGCCTTGTGGACATTGAGGGCAATTGATGTTGGCCGGAAGGGGATACAAATTCATAGAGTTTTTCGTAGCAGGAAGCGAGCGATGTTCAGCTAACGGTTTTTCATCGCTCCTATAGGGTCTTCAGACTGGATTATTGCCGGAAGCCTCATGCTCACGGCTCTTGCTATCGCTGCCGCTCCTTGATCATTGAAGTGCACTGAATCGACGAAATGAGCGGCATCACCGGGAACCGCAATGGCTGTGTCGACGTAGGTTGCACCCTCTTCCGTCGCGACCTTGCGTATGGTGCGGTTATAGACCTCGAAGCTGTCGATCAATCCGTTGGGCGTCATATAGGGCATATAATAGAGGGCGGTGACGGCCGCGGCTCGTTTCTCCTCCGGCGTCTGGTCGCGGCGCAGCCGAGTAACGAAGGAAACGAGAACGATCTTCATTCCCGACGCCTTCACCACCTTTACAAGTTTGCGTAAATCATCCTCGAAAGGCAACGCGAGGGCTGTCGGGTCGGTGTTTAGTTTGTTCGACGCGTCGTCGACAGCCGCCTGGAGCGATTTTACCCGAAGATTTTTCTCAACAAGATAGGCGAGCATTGACCAGTCAGATAGCCATGTGAGCGCCTGGTCGCCTAGCATATGCTTGAGGTCTTGCTCCTTTGCCGCTTTGCGGCTGTTGATGGAGAGATCATTTGAGGCGTGATAGATAACAACAAGATCGGGGTCGAGCGCTCTCACCTCCAACTTGAAACGCTTCAAAGACGCGCGCGTCGTGTAGCCCGGAACGCCAGCGTTGACATAGTCGAACTGCCGGTCAGGAAGCGCCAGTCTTAGCGCTTCGACGACGAGATAGGGCCAAGTCTTGTCGTCGCTAGAGACATCGGCGCAATACGTAGTCGAGCCGCCGAGGAAAGCAATGCGGTAGAGTCCCAACGGCTTGTCTCGCGGCAGCTCAGGGCCGCGGAAGCCGAGGCTGTTGATTGTCAGCCGCGGCGTTGAGAAACCTGGCGTAGGTAGGCGTAGGCCAGTCTGACGATCGGACTTGTAGCTATCCTCGATGCGGATTACGGTCTGCCCGTGCTTGAGCCAGGCGCGAACCCGAACGAAACTTTCCGCGAAAGCGAACAGAATAACGAACAGTGCAAAGCAAACGCCGCCGATGACGGAAGCACGTTGCCGACCAGTCATTCTGTCGAACCGCGTCTTGGGGTTTTGCTCTACCATCAGTCCGGTTCTTCTGCGTTCATAAGCCGCGAATAGCTGAATACATCAATGGCGACAACGGCCGCCGGCCTGCTTCGCATACCGTCTGACATGCACAAAGTCTACTGGTCCGAATCCAACGAATCCACAGGCGAAACCTCGCGAGCGGAAATGGCCGGTTTTGTGCTTTTGCACGTCGGCGGCCTTCTTGCCCGCCCGCGCGATGTCGGCGAGCGCGTGAGATCGGACTGACGGCCAGTCGGGTGGTCACAACAATTTACGCGTAGGCGGCCTAGGCCAGATGCGCCAGATATTGGCCGACATAGTCGACGCCGACTTCTTGCGCGTAGGCGTCCATCAGTCGCCGCGCGATCGGTCCCGGCACGGCCGGCTCGGCCAATGCCGCGCCGTCGATGGTTCGGATCGGGCAGAGGCAGAGGCTGGTCGAGGTGATGAAGGCCTCGTCCGCCGTCGCCACGTCGTAGAGCGTCAGGTCGGCCTCTTTACAGGGAATGTCGAGGTCGCCGCAGAGTTCGATCACGACTTTGCGGCTGACGCCGGCTAGCACGTAGTGTTCCTGCGGCGTCAACACTTGGCCGTCGCGGACCAAGAAGATGTTCGAGCCGCTGCCTTCACAGAGAAAACCGCGGCTGTCGAGCAGGACCGGCCAACTGCCCGGGGCGATCTTTTCGGTCTCCATGCCGGCGACCACCAGGTTCAGGTAATTGTTGGTCTTGGCGTTCGGCGACAAAGAATCCGGCGGCACCCGCCGGGTCGCCGGGATGACCACGTCGATGCCGTCACGAAACAACGGCGCCCGCGCCTTGAGCGGCAACGGCACGCACAAGACGATCACCGTCGGGCCGTCGTGGCCGCCCGGCCCGTCGGGAAACGCCGCCCCCCGGGTCACCCGTTGAAAGATCCAGTAATCTTCGTCGTCGTTGAGCAAGTGCCTGTTGCGGCCGATGACTTCCTCGCTGATTGCCGCCATTTCCGCAGGCGTGAGGCCGGCGTCGATCCTGAGGTAGCGCAACGAGCGATAGAGCCGGTCCAAATGATCCTGCAGCCGATAGATCCGGCCGTTGAAGGTCCGCGCTGTGTCGAACACAGCATCGCCGTATATGAAGCCGCGGTCCTGAATGTGGATCGTCGCCTGTGATTCGGCGACGTAGGTACCGTTCAAATAGACCACGCGCTCATTGCTTAACCTGCCGTCCGTCGCCATGGTGCATCTCCTATTCCGCGGCAAAGCTTAGAGCGGTCTTCGACCCACTGACAAGGAAGCCAATGATGCCTGCGACCGCGACGCCCGCGATCAACCAACAGGTTACCTTCATCTACACCCGCGATTTGGCCGCCGCCAGCGCGTTTCTGAAAGACAAACTCGGTTTGGAAATGGTCCTCAATCAGTCGGACCTCTGCCATATCTACCGGGTCACGGCGACCACGTTCCTCGGCATTTGCACCAATCGCCAACCGCCGCAGGAACCGGGGCTGACCTATAGTTTGGTAACTTCGGACGTCGATGGCCTTTACGAGGCCTGGTCGGCCCGCGGCGTCGCCTTCGACGGTCCGCCGCAATTCCATGAACGCTTCAACGTCTATTCGGCGTTCTTCACCGGCCCGGAAGGCTATCGCTTCGAGATTCAGGAATTCCGCGACCCGGCTTGGCCCTCAGCCTAAAGCAGATCGTGGAGCCGCAGCAACGCAATCTGTTTGATCTCCCGCAACGCGGTTTCGAACTCGGTTTCCGGGTCGTGGCCGAAGCGCCGCTCGAAGGCTAAGAGGATTTCCGCGCGCGTTCGTCCCTTGACGGCCATCACGAAGGGAAAGCCGAAGCGCGCCTTATAGGCATCGTTCAGTTCCTGGAAGCGGGCGAACTCTTCCGGGCTGCAGCGATCGAGCCCGGCGCTCGTCTGTTCGCCGGTCGATTCCTCGGTCAGCGCACCGGCCATCGCCAGCCGACCGGCGAGATCCGGGTGGGCGACAATCAGGGCGCGCTTCTGCTTGCCCTCGGCTTTTTCGAGCACCGCCGCCATCGCGCGATGCAGGCCTTCGGCGTTATCCGCCGCCTCGCCCAAGCCGCCAGCATAGGCGCCTTCGGCAATCCACGGCGAATGTTCAAACACGCCACCGAACCTGTCGACGAATTCGGCCTTGCTCATGGCGCTCGGTCGGTCGTTCATGTGGCGCTCGTCGGCGGATGACGCTGGCGCCAATGGCGGGCGATGTCGACGCGCCGGCAGAACCAGACGTCGTCGTGGGATTTGGCATAGCGCAGGAACTTCTTCAGCGCCGCGATCCGCCCGGGCCGACCGACCAGCCGGCAATGCAGGCCGACCGACATCATGCGCGGCGTCCTCGCGCCTTCCTCGTACAAAATGTCGAAGCTGTCTTTCAAATAATTGAAAAACTGGTCGCCGGCGTTGAAGCCTTGTGGCGTCCCGAATCGCATGTCGTTGACGTCAAGCGTATAGGGTATGATCAATTGCGCACTGCCGTCGACGTCGACCCAGTGGGGCAAATCATCATCATAGGCATCGGCGTCATAGAGGAAGCCGCCATAGTCCGCCACCAACTGCCTGGTATTCGGGCTGATCCGGCCGGTATACCAGCCGAGCGGGCGGCTGCCGGCGACCTCGGTCAGGATGTCGACCGCCTGGGCAATATGATCGCGCTCGGTATCGGCACCGACATATTGATAATCGATCCAACGGAGCCCATGGCTGGCGATCTCGTGGCCGGCATCGACCATGGCGCGGATGACCGCGGGATGGCGCTCCGCAGCCATGGCCACGGCAAAAATCGTCAACGGGATGGATTCGGCGTCGAACAGATCGAGGATCCGCCAGACGCCGACCCGGGCGCCGTATTCATAGACCGATTCCATGTTGATGTTGCGGACACCGGGCAACGCCACGGCGCCGACCGTCTCGGACAAAAACGCCTCCGACGCCGCATCGCCGTGCAAGATCGTGTTTTCCGCGCCCTCTTCGTAATTCAAGACGCATTGCACGGCGAGCCGCGCGCCGTTCGGCCAGTCCGCCGCCGGCGGATTAGCGCCGTAGCCGATCATATCTCTCGGATAGTCGCTCATGGCGCCACCGATCCTTTCATGCACCGTATCGAATTCAATTACTGGCTTGATCCCTTGGCATAAATCAGGGCTATGATAATCCAAGTTCGGGGGAATGGAATGACGATGTCGCCAAAGGACAAGGCCGAGGCATGAAAACGCGCAACCACATCCGCTTCTTGCTCGGCGGGCAGGAGCAGACGCTGGAAACCGTCGATCCGGCGTTGACCGTGCTCGATTATCTCCGCGACCATGCCCGGCGCGCCGGCACCAAGGAAGGCTGCGCCGAAGGCGATTGCGGCGCCTGCACCGTGGTCGTCGTCCGGTCGGACGGCAACCAACTCCGTCATCAGGCGATCAACGCCTGTATCCAGCTGCTGGCGACCTTGGACGGCTGCCAGTTGTTGACCGTGGAGGATCTCGCCGACACCGACGGCGCGATGCATGACGTGCAAAAAGCCATGGTGGCCGAGAACGCCTCGCAGTGCGGTTTCTGTACGCCGGGCTTTGTGATGTCGCTCTATGCGCTCTATCAACACAGCACGGCTAAGCCGGACCTACAGGAAATCAATGATTGCCTGGCCGGCAACCTCTGCCGCTGTACCGGCTACGGCCCGATCATCGTCGCGGCCCGCCGTGCCATAGCAAAGAATAATACAAAGAATACCGAATCGTCCGACGTTCTTGATCGATTGCGCGGTCTGGCCGATGGCCAAACCATCGCCTTGGCCGGCCCCGACGGCAGCCGGTATTTCGCCCCGGCGAGCATCGACGATCTGGCCGAGCTGTTGGCCGCGCATCCGAAGGCGACGATCCTGGCCGGGGCGACCGACGTCGGTCTTTGGATCACCAAGGATTTGCAGCGCCCCGATCCGATTGTTTATCTCGGCCGCGTCGCCGGCCTCGATACGGTGACAGAAACCGCGACCACACTCGAGATCGGTGCCATGGCGACCTACAGCGACGCCATGGTGGCCATCGCCGCCCTGTATCCGGACTTCGGCGAGCTCATTCGCCGCATTGGCTCGCGCCAGATTCGCAATGCCGGCACCATCGGCGGCAATGTCGCCAACGGCTCGCCGATCGGCGACACGCCGCCAGCCTTGATCGCCGCCGGTGCCTCCGTGACATTGCGGAAGGCCGGGGCGCGGCGAACTATGCCACTCGAAGATTTCTTCATCGCCTACGGCGAACAAGACCGAAAACCAGACGAGATCGTCGAATCGATCACCCTGCCAAAACCGGATCCGGCCACCCGGTTCGCCTGCTACAAGATCGCCAAGCGCTTCGACCAGGATATCTCCTCGGTCTGCGGCGGCTTCGCGCTGCGTATGGCGGGCGAGAAGATCGAGGACGCGCGCATCGCCTTCGGTGGCATGGCAGCGACGCCGAAACGCGCCGCCGCCACCGAATCCGCCCTTGCCGGCCAAGACTGGACCGAGGCGACCTTGGCCAACGCACTCGCGGCGCTCAAGACTGACTACAGTCCGATCGACGACCACCGCGCCGGCGCCGCCTATCGCATGATTGTCGCGCAAAACCTGTTGCGGAAATTCTTCGTGGAGACCACCGATCCGACCGCCAAGACCCGGCTGGTCGGCAGTGTGAGCGCCGGACATGGCTGACGCGATCAAAGGCGGCGTCGCCCAACAGGTGTTGCACGACAGCGCCGCCAAGCATGTTATGGGCACGGCCGTCTATATCGACGACATGCGCGAGCCGGACGATTTGCTGCATGTCTATTTTGGCGGCAGCGCGGAGGCGCACGCCAAGATTCTGCCGGTCGATCTGAGCGCCGTCGCCGCGGCGCCGGGCGTGGTCGCCGTGCTGACAGCGCAAGACATCCCCGGTACCAACGATGTCAGCCCGACGCCAACCCATGACGATCCGGTGTTCGCCGATGCCGTCGCCGAATATGCTGGGCAGCCGATTTTCGCCGTCGCCGCCGAGAGCCGCGATGCCGCCCGGCGCGCCGTTCGTTTAGCAGACATCACCTATGAGGCGCTGCCGGCGGCGCTCGACATCGAGGCTGCGCGCAAGATTGGTGTCTGCGTGACGCCACCCCATGAACTGCGTCGCGGCGACCCGGCGCCGGCGATTGCCGACGCGCCGCACCGCATCACCGCGCGCATGGAAATCGGCGGCCAGGATCATTTTTATCTCGAAGGGCAAATCGCCTATGCCGTGCCTGGCGAGGCCGACGAATTGACGGTCTATTCGTCTTCGCAGCATCCGAGCGAAGTGCAGTCCGCGGTCGCCGAAGTCATGGGACTGCCGAAAGCGGCGATCGTCGTCGAAACCCGGCGCATGGGTGGTGGGTTCGGCGGCAAGGAATCGCAAGCCAACATCTTTGCCGCGACCGCGGCCATGGTCGCGGCCCGAACAGGCCGGCCGGCGAAAATCCGTCCGGACCGCGACGAAGACATGCGCATCACCGGCAAGCGCCACGATTTTGTCGCCGATTACGATGTCGGCTTCGACGACGACGGCCGTATCCTCGGCGTCGATGTCCAATTCGCCGGACGCTGCGGCTTTTCCGCCGACCTGTCGTCATCGATCAACGACCGCGCGTTGTTCCATACCGACAATTGCTATTACTTGCCGAATGCCTCGATCAAATCCATGCCGCTCAAGACCAACACGGTCTCCAATACCGCGTTCCGCGGCTTCGGCGGCCCGCAAGGCATGCTCGCCGGCGAACGCATGATCGAGGAAATCGCCTTCGCCTTGGGCAAAGACCCGCTCGACATCCGCAAGGCGAATTTCTACGGCGGCCCTGGCCGCGACATCACGCCTTATCACCAGCAAGTCGCCGACAACGTCATCGCCGATATCGTCGACCAATTGGAAGCCGATGCCGATTATGCAGCGCGGCGCCTGGCCATACGCGCGGAAAACGCCAAGAACAAATGGCAAAAGAAGGGCATCGCGCTGACGCCGGTGAAGTTCGGGATTTCCTTTACCGCGACCCACCTCAACCAGGCCGGTGCGCTGATCCACATCTACACCGACGGCAGCATCCATCTCAATCACGGCGGCACGGAGATGGGCCAGGGCCTGATGACTAAGGTCGCCCAGGTCGTGGCGGAAGAATTCCAGATCGATTTGGACTATGTGCGGATCACGGCAACGTCGACCGGCAAAGTGCCCAATACCTCGCCAACCGCCGCCTCTTCCGGCGCCGATCTGAACGGCAAGGCGGCACAAGCCGCGGCCCAGACCCTGAAGGCGCGATTGATCGGTTTTGCCGCGGACCATTATGACGTACCGAAGGAACAAATCGCCTTTTTGGCAAACCGGGTGCGCATCGGCAATCAAGAGGTGCCGTTCCCGGAGCTGATCAATGAAGCCTACATGGCGCGCGTGTCGCTCTCATCGACCGGTTTCTACAAGACGCCGAAGATTTATTACGACCGGGAGAAAGCGCGCGGCCATCCGTTCTACTACTTCGCCTACGGCGCCGCGGTCAGCGAAGTCACCGTTGACACGTTGACCGGCGAATACCGCGTCGACCGGGTCGATATCCTGCATGACGTCGGGCGCTCGCTCAATCCGGCCATCGATCTCGGCCAGATCGAAGGTGGCTTCATCCAAGGCATGGGCTGGCTGACCACCGAGGAACTGGTGTGGACAGCCGACGGCCATCTGGCGACCCACGCGCCTTCGACCTACAAGATACCGGCCTGTAGCGACCGGCCACCCGACTTTCGCATGCGCCTGCTGGAAGGCGCGGCCAACAGCGAGGACACGGTGTATTCGTCCAAGGCGGTTGGCGAGCCGCCGTTGATGCTGGCCATTTCGGTCCTGCATGCCTTGTCGGACGCGGTCGCTTCCGTCGCCGATTACCGCCACTGCCCCCGCCTCGACCCGCCGGCAACGCCGGAAAAAGTGCTGGCCGCGATCATGAACCTGCAGGGGAAAGAACATGCGTAAAAGCGGTTCTCAAAATCGAAAACTTCTCTAAGGTCGGTTTGACGCACAAAAAATAGACGGGGCAGCAGGTCACAAGGGATAGGGCATGAACGATCAGGCCGCTGAAACGGACGCCCGACTGCGCTTGAACGCCATCACCAAGCGCTATCCCGGCGGTGTTTTAGCCAACGATTCCATCGGTTTTTCCGTCCAGCCGGGCGAAATCCACGCGCTGCTCGGTGAAAACGGCGCCGGCAAGAGCACTTTGGTCAAGATCATCTATGGCGTCTTGCAGGCAGACGAAGGCACCATCGAATGGGATGGCAAGCGCATCCAGGTGCCGAGCCCCAATGATGCGCGGCGGCTCGGCATCGGCATGGTGTTCCAGCATTTCTCCTTGTTCGAAGCAATGTCCGTGCAAGAAAACATCGCCTTGGCGATCGACGATCCGCGCGAACGCAAGGGCCTGGCCAACCGCATCACGGAGGTCTCGGCGGCCTACGGCCTGCCGCTCGACCCAGACCGAGAAGTGCATTCCCTGTCGGTCGGCGAACGCCAGCGCATCGAGATCGTGCGCTGCCTGTTGCAAAACCCCCGCCTGTTGATCATGGACGAACCGACCTCGGTGCTGACCCCGCAAGAGGTCGATCGGCTGTTCGATACGCTCCGGCAATTGTCCGCCGAAGGCTGTTCGATTTTGTATATTTCTCACAAGCTCGAAGAAATCGTCGCGCTCTGCGACAAGGCGACCATTTTGCGCCAGGGCCGTCGGGTCGCTGAATGTGATCCCAAGATCGAGACCAAGAAAAGCATGGCCGAATTGATGATCGGCAGCGAGCTCCAGGATTTGGCGCGCCGCGGTGATTCCGAAAGCGGTGCCGCGCGCCTGGTGGTTCGGGATTTGAACCTGGCCTCGGAAGACACTTTCGGCACTGATTTGACCGACATCCGTTTCGACGTGCGTGCCGGCGAGATTTTCGGTATCGCCGGCGTCGCCGGCAACGGCCAAACCGAATTGCTCGGCGCGTTGAGCGGCGAGACCTTGGCCGATGCCGCCGACGTCATACGCATCGACGGCCACGAAGTCGGCCGGCGTGGCGCGCGGGAGCGCCGCGACCTCGGCCAATGCTGCATCCCGGAGGAACGCAACGGCCACGCCGCCGTGCCCGACATGTCGTTGCTCGACAACGTGTTCCTAAGCGGCCATCGCCGTATGGGATTGTTGGCCGGCGGCTTCATTCGCAGCGAACCGACCAGCGCCTTCACCAACGATGTCATCAAACAATTCGCCGTCGTCACCGACGGCAGCGACGCCACCGCCGGCAGCCTGTCGGGCGGCAATTTGCAGAAATTCATCGTTGGCCGGGAAATTCTGCAGGCGCCGGGCGTGTTGGTCGCTTCGCAGCCGACTTGGGGCGTCGATGCCGGTGCCGCCGCCGCCATTCACCAAGCCCTGATCGACCTCGCAGCGGACGGCGCCGCCGTCCTGGTGATCTCCCAGGATCTGGATGAGCTTTTGACCCTGACCGACCGGCTGGCGGTAATGAATGAAGGCCGCCTCTCCGAACCGATCGAGACCCGTACCGCGTCAATCGACGAAATCGGTTTGTTGATGGGCGGCCTGCACGGCATGGAAGCCGACACACCGGAGACGTCGCGGCAAGAGGTCGGCCATGCGGATTAGGGTCGAACCGCGGCGCGATCCGTCCCGCGCCATGGTGTTCGTGACACCGCTCCTGGCCGTGGCGCTGACCATCGCGACGGGTTTCGTGATGTTTGTCCTGATGGGCTACGACCCGTTCGCCGCGCTCTATCACTTCTTCGTCTCGCCGGTGTTGTCGCTCTATGGCTTGGCCGAGCTTGGCATCAAGGCGACACCGCTGGTGCTCTGCGCCATCGGCCTGGCGATCGGTTTTCGCGCCAATGTCTGGAACATCGGGGCCGAAGGCCAGCTGACCTTGGGCGCCATCGTTGGCGGCGGCGTCGCCCTGGTGTTCTGGAACCAGGAAGGATTCTGGATTCTGCCGTTGATGGGTCTGGGCGGCATCGTCGGCGGCATGGCCTGGGCGGCCATTCCGGCCTTTCTCAAGACCCGGTTCAACGTCAACGAAATCCTCTCCAGCCTGATGCTGACCTATGTCGCAACCCTGTTACTGAGCACCCTGGTGCACGGCCCCTTTCGCGACCCGGACGGCTTCAATTTCCCGGAATCGCGGCTGTTCTCGGACTCCGCGATCCTGCCGATCATCCTCGAAGAAACCCGCCTGCATATCGGTGCCATCGTCGCGCTGTTGGTGGTCGCGGTCGGCTGGGTGATGCTTGGGCGCACGATCATCGGCTTCGAAGTCAAGGTGGTCGGCCAGGCGCCCGCGGCCGCCCGCTACGCCGGATTCAGCCAAAACCGGATGATCTGGTTCTCGTTGCTGTTGGCCGGCGGCCTGGCCGGCCTCGCTGGATTGTTCGAGGTCGCCGGCCCGATCGGCCAGCTCGTTCCGGTGATATCGCCGGGCTACGGCTTCACCGCCATCATCGTCGCCTTCTTGGGTCGCCTGCATCCGGTCGGCGTGTTGTTGGCCGGCCTGTTGATGGCGCTCTCCTATATCGGCGGCGAGAATGCCCAGATCGAAGTCGGATTGCCGGTCGCCGTGACCGGCGTCTTCCAGGGCATGTTGTTGTTCTTCTTGTTGGGGACGGACGTTCTGGTGCGCTATCGATTGCGACTGTTGAAAGGCGTGGTCGAAGAGGGAGCGGCGCCATGAGCCTGGATTCCATGGTCCTCATCATGATCACCGTGATCAGCGCCGCAACGCCGCTGATCTATGCGTCTCTCGGCGAGTTGATCGTTGAAAAGTCCGGCGTACTGAACCTCGGTGTCGAAGGCATGATGCTGGCCGGCGCCGTCGCCGCCTTCACGGTCACCGTGTTGAGCGGCAACAGCGGTATCGGCATCGTCGCGGGTGCCGCCGCGGGCGCCGTGATGGCCTTGATGTTCGGCATACTGACCTTGTCGCTAATGGCCAATCAAGTCGCGACCGGCCTCGCCTTGACCATCTTTGGCATCGGTATCAGCGCCTTGCTGGGGTCAAGTTTCGTCGGCACCCCTGTCGACCGCCTGCCCCGGCTCGACGTCCCGGGCTTGAGCGATATCCCGGTGGTTGGGCCGCTTTTGTTTGGCCATGATCTGTTGATCTACGGCGCCTTCGTCGCGGCCGCGGCCATCGGCTGGTTCCTAAAGCGCAGCCACGCCGGCATGGTGCTGCGCGCGGTCGGGGAATCCCACGATTCGGCCCATTCCATCGGCTACAACGTTATCCGCATTCGCTATTTGGCGGTCATGTTCGGCGGCATGATGTCCGGCCTCGCCGGCGGCTTTCTGTCGCTTTCCTACACGCCCATGTGGGTCGAGCAGATGACCGCCGGCCGCGGCTGGATTGCCTTGGCCCTGGTGGTGTTTGCCGCCTGGCGGCCCGGCCGGGTCGTGCTCGGCGCGTTTTTATTCGGCGGCGTCACCATCCTGCAACTGCATGCCCAGAGCATCGGCGGGCTCGCCGTGCCCTCGCAGGTGATGTCGATGTTGCCCTATGTCGCGACCATCCTTGTGTTGACCTTGATTTCGGCGGGCCCTTTAAAAGGCCGTCTCAATGCACCGGCTTGTCTCGGAAAACCCTTCAGACCCACGGCTTGAACCACATTAACAATGATTAAGAACCCGCAACAGGAGAGTAAAATGACTGTACGAATTACAAGACGCGTATTGATAGCGATGGCGGCGGCGACGGCGCTCGCCACCACTGCCGAGGCGGCCGATCCGATCAAGGTCGGCTTTGTCTATGTCGGGCCGGTCGGCGACCATGGTTGGACCTACCGCCACGATCAGGGCCGGTTGGCCGTGGAGAAGGCCTTCGGTGACAAGGTCAAGACAACCCTCGTCGAGAATGTCAGCGAAGGCCCGGACGCCGAACGCGTGGTTCGTCAACTCGCGGCCGGCGGCCACAAGCTGATTTTCACCACGTCGTTCGGCTTCATGAACGCCACGGTTCGCGTCGCCAAGAAGTTTCCCAAGGTCATGTTCGAACATGCGACCGGTTATCAGCGCGGCAAGAATGTTTCCACCTATAACGCCCGGTTCTACGAGGGCCGCGCCGTGATCGGTACCATCGCCGGACACGTCAGCAAGAGCGGCGTCGTCGGCTACATCGGATCGTTCCCGATTCCAGAAGTGGTCCGCGGCATCAACGCATTCACCTTGGCGGCGCAGAAAGTTAATCCCGACATCAAGGTCCGCGTCGTTTGGGTGAACAGCTGGTACGATCCCGGCAAAGAGGGCGATGCCGCCAAGGCGCTGATCGATCAGGGCGCCGACATCATCACGCAACACACCGATAGCCCAGCCCCTTTGCAAGTGGCGCAAGACCGCAGCGTGCATGGTTTCGGCCAGGCATCCGATATGGTCGCTTTCGCTCCCGAAGCACAGCTTACTTCGATCGTCGACAACTGGGATAAGTACTACGTCGATCGGGTCGATGCCGTGCTGAAGGGAACGTGGAAATCCAGTGACACCTGGGACGGCTTGAAGGAAGGCATGGTCGAAATGGCCGCTTATGGCAAGGACGTGCCGGCCAACGTCGCCGCCGAAGCCAACAAGGTCAAGATCGGCATCATCGGTGGTAGCCTGCATCCGTTCACGGGGCCGATCAAGAATCAAAAAGGCGAACTCATGGTCAAAGCCGGCGAGACCATGAGCGACGGCGATCTCTTAAAAATGGACTGGTACGTGCAAGGCGTCGAAAACTAGTCCGCACATCGACGAAACCGAGGCGCCGGTGGGCGCCTCGGCGGTTACCGGAACGGAGACGAAAGCTGTTTGAAGCCATCATCGATTGGGTCGAAATGCTCTTCCGGTGGCTGCATGTCATCGCCGGCATCGCCTGGATCGGATCGTCGTTTTATTTCGTCTTCCTCGATTCCAGCCTGCGCCGACGCCCGGAACTCGCCGAAGGCGTCGGCGGCGAAAGCTGGCAGGTGCATGGCGGCGGCTTCTACCACATGCAAAAATACATGGTGGCGCCGGCCGCCATGCCGGCGGAACTGCATTGGTTCAAGTGGGAAGCCTATTTCACCTGGCTCTCCGGCTTCGCCCTGCTCATCCTGATCTACTATATCGGTGCCGATCTCTATTTGATCGATCGTGCGGCGTTGGACATCTCCGCCGGCACCGCCATCGCGTTGAGCGTCGTGTCGCTCGCCGCCGGCTGGCTGATCTATGACCTGCTTTGCAAATCGCCGCTCGGCCGCAACGATGGCGCGTTGAGCATCGTCGGCTTTGTTTTGCTGGTCGCCGCCGGCTGGGCCTACACCCACGCCTTCGGTGGTCGCGGCGCTTATGTCCATATGGGCGCCCTGATCGGCACCATGATGGTCGCCAACGTGTTCTTCGTCATCATCCCCAATCAGAAGAAGACCGTCGCCGCGATGATCGCCGGCGACGCGCTCGACCCGGAACTCGGGCGCAGTGCCAAACAGCGCTCGGTACACAACAATTACCTGACCCTGCCGGTGTTGTTCGTGATGATCAGCGGCCACTACCCAGTAACCTTCGGCCATGAATGGAACTGGTTGATATTGGCCGGTATCATGGTAGTCGGCGGTGTCATTCGGCATTTCTTCAATCTGCGGAACCAGGGCCAAGGCGACAAATGGTGGCTTTGGGGCATCGCCGCCCTGTTGATGATCGGGATCATCTGGTTTACGTCGCGCCAGCCCGAGCGCCTGGTCGACGCCGACGATGTCGATTTCACCCAAGTCCGGCAAATCATCACCACCCGCTGCACGGTCTGCCATTCGGTCTCGCCGACCTTCGAAGGCATCGATAAGGCGCCCAAGGACGTGGTGATCGACACCGTCGAGGATATTCGCCGGGAAATCCCGCGCATCCGCGCGCAGGCGGTGGTGACCGACGCCATGCCACCCGGCAATGCCTCGGAAATGACCGAGGCGGAACGCAACGTGCTGGCCGACTGGATCGCCGCCGGCGCGCCGACCGAAGAATAGGCAGCACCATGGCCCATTCAGCCGACAAGATCGGTGCGACCGCGGTTCGCGGTCGTGTCCTGACGTTCCTTGGCGATCCCGCCGAGGTCGGCGATGAGGCCAGCCATCGCTATATCGAAGACGGCATGGTGGTGATGCAGGCTGGCCACATTCTGGCCGTTGACGATGCTGCCACCGCCTTGAAGACAGCCCCAAAAGATTTGACCATCGATCACTATGCCGATTGCCTGATCCTGCCCGGCTTCATCGACACGCATATCCATTTCCCGCAGACCCAGGTGATCGCGTCCTACGGCACGCAATTGCTGGAATGGCTGGAAAAATACACCTTTGTCGAAGAGGCGCGGTTTGCCGATCCGGGCCATGCCCGGGCCATCGCCGACTTCTTCCATGCGGAGCTGCTGCGCAACGGCACCACGACGGCGCTCGCCTATGGTACCGTGCACGGCGCGGCGCTCGACGTCTTTTTCGCCTCCGCCGAACACCACGGCATGCGCATGATCGCCGGCAAGTCGATGATGAACCGCAACGCCCCGGACAATTTGCGCGACGACGTCGATCAAGCGGTCGCCGAATGCGAGCGCCTGATCGCCACCTGGCACGGCCGCGGCCGGCTTGCCTACGCGGTGACGCCGCGCTTCGCCATCACCTCGACGGCGGCCCAACTCGACGCCTGCGGCGCATTGCTGGCGGCCCACCCGGACGTTTATATGCAGACCCACTTGTCGGAAAACACCGACGAGGTGGCCGAGATCAAGCGCCTGTTCCCGGATGCGCGGAACTACACCGATGTCTACGACCAGGCCGGCCTGCTCGGGCCCCGCTCGGTCTTAGGCCATTGCATCCATTTGTCGGAGGCGGAACTGCAACGCCTGCACGATAGCCGGTCGGTCATCGCCTTTTGCCCGACTTCCAATCTTTTCATCGGCAGCGGGTTGTTCAATTTAGGCCAAGCCCGACGCGCCGATCGCCCAGTCCGGCTCTCGCTCGCCACCGACGTCGGCGGCGGCACCAGTTTTTCGATGCTCCAAACCGCGGCCGAAGCCTACAAGGTCCTGCAATTGCAAGGTCAGTCGCTGTCGGCGTGGCAGGCTTTTTACATGATGACGCTGGGCAACGCCCGAGCGCTGTCGTTGGAAGACAAGATCGGTGCCTTGGCTGAAGGACACGACGCCGACCTGATCGTGCTCGACCCCAAGGCGACGCCGATCCTGCACCACCGCCAGGAACGCAACGACGGCAACCTGCATGGCGAACTGTTCGCGCTATCGACGCTTGGCGATGACCGCGCCGTGAAGGCGACTTATGTCGCCGGTGTGAAACGCCACAGCGTGGACATACCTTAGTTCCCGATCGCAGGCACCTCCAAATCGAAGACCCTTGCGGCGTTGCGGAAGGCGATGGCTTCGGCGACGGCGCGCGGCAATTGGTCAAGCCATTTGCGGTCGAAGGCGAGGATGGCGCCATAGTGCTGCCATTGCCCGTTTACAAAAGTATCGCTGCCGATCATGAAACGATCGGGATGGCGGAGAAAGACTTGACGCCAACTTTCATCGAGTTGCCCGCGCGGCGCGACATCGGATTCGCGGATCGATAGCTCGGTCCAAAGAGCCGTGTGGGCGTCGAGCAGTTGGGATACCCGCTCCGGCGCTTCCGACAAGCCGGCATGAGCCCACAGGATGCGGAGTCCGGGCTGCTTGGCGAACAAGCGCTCAATGGCCTCCGCGCCGGAATGCACCAGCAGGAAGAGGTCCTGGGTCATGGCGAGATTGATGGTCTCGCCGACGACCTCACTGTCGACGTCGGCCGGGTCATAGAGATGGATCTCACCGATCCCGCGATAGATCGAACGCGCAAGACGCCCTGCCAGATAGGCCGGCACCGATTGATTGGTGGCCCAGTCCGATGCCCCGATCGCACCGTGATAGGGCCGCACGAATGGCACCACGCGCGCGCTATCGTGTTCATACAACAGAACAGTGCCGTCGTCCGGCGTGCTCGACACCAAGGCCTGCGGCACCACCGATTTCTCCAGCAAGTCGACGACTTCGGCCGGATTCATCATGGCCCAAGCCGGTTCGTTGTAATGCAGGTGGGTATCGATGATCGGCAGGGTGTCGGCCGAAGCAGCGGCGGCCAGGCTGACGCCGACCGATAGTCCGGCCATCGCCCGCCATACTGCGCGATAAGATTTCATGGGCGCCGTCCGATTTTGTTGCTCAAGGTGCCGATGCCTTCGATGGTGATATCGACCGTGTCGCCGACCGACAGCCGTTCGGTTCGGCCCGGTGTCCCGGTGAAAATCATGTCGCCCGGCTCCAAAGTGAAATAGCGGCTCGCATAGGCGACGATTTCGTCAACGGAATGCAACAGCTTGGCGCTGCTTTCCGATTGCTTCACCTGGCCGTTGACCCGAGTTTCGATCAACAGGTCATTGTAGTCGAGGCCGACGGCGATCGCCGGTCCGGCCGGCCCGAAGCCGTCGGCGGCCTTGGCCCGGAGCCATTGCAGATCAGAGGATTGCCAGCTCCGTTCGCTTAAGTCGTTACCCGCCGTGACGCCGAGGATGTAGGCCGGTGCCTCTGCCGCGGTGATGTCGCGGGCGCGCCGGCCGATCACCACCACCAACTCGCCCTCGAAATGCAGATTGTCGGCACCGCGCGGCAGTTCCACCACCGCCTCGTGGCCGACCAGCGACGACGGCAGCTTGGCAAACAACTCCGGCTTGGCGGCACCGGCTTGGCCGGCGTGGGAAGCGAAATTAAGGCCGACGGCGATGACTTTGCTCGGCTCGCTCGGCGCCAACAGCCGCACCGCTTGCCGGGCAAAGGTCCGGCCGGTCTCGGCCGACACGCGGTAGGGAGCGTCGGACAGCTCGGCGATCTCGGCGCCGCGCAAGATCCCGTATGACACGCCGCCGTCATGTTGGAAGCGAACATAGTGGATCACGTCAGCCAGAACCGCTTGACTGACGGCGAGCGCGGCCAATGCCACCAAACAAGCGTAAATTTTCATACGCACCATGCCTATTGCTCCGTCGATTATGACGCGTCAAACTGCTCTGGCAAGGCGGCAATATCGGAGGAATCGCTGTGAACGTAACCGAATTCGAGGCCTCTGCGGCCGATTCTGAGCCGCGAGAAGGGTTAAGCCTTGCATTGCAAGCGCTTTGGCAGGAAGCCCATGGCGACTGGGACAAAGCGCACAAGCTCGCCCAAGCCCAAGAGGACGCGAACGGCGCCTGGGTGCACGCCTATTTGCATCGCGTCGAAGGCGATCTTTCCAACGCCGGTTATTGGTACCGCCGAGCCGACAAACCCGAATGCCGGACCGAGTTGAAGGCCGAATGGCGCGCCATAGCAGAAGCCTTGCTCTAGGTTAGTCGTCTTGGCGGACCAAAAATTCCCGGCCCAGGCCCGGATCGTCATCATCGGCGGCGGCATCATCGGCTGCTCGACAGCCTATCACTTGGCAAAGCTCGGCCAACGCGACGTGGTGTTGCTCGAGCGCGCCAGCCTGACCAGCGGGTCGACGTTTCACGCCGCCGGCTTGGTCGGTCAGTTGCGCGGCAACGCCAACGTCACGCAATTGTTGAGATACAGCACCGATCTTTACGACCGCCTGGAAGCGGAAACCGGCCAAGCGACGGGATGGAAACGGTCCGGCTGCCTGCGCCTGGCCGGCACCGAGGCGCGCATGACCGAGTACCGGCGCCAGGCCACCATGGCGCGGAGTTTCGGCCTCGACGTGGAAATCCTGTCGCCTAAGGAATGCCGCGACCTTTGGCCGATCATGGATGCATCCGACGTGATTGGCGGTTGTTTCATGCCGGGCGACGGGCAGGTCAATCCCTCGGACGTGACCCAGGCGCTGGCCAAAGGCGCGCGCGACGGCGGTGTGCGGATCATCGAGAATTGCGCGGTCACCGGGATCACCATCGACGCCGGCCGCGTCACCGGCGTCGAAACCGACCAAGGCGCTGTAACGTGCGACATCGTCGTCAATTGCGCCGGTCAATGGGCCCGCGACGTCGGCCTCCTGGCCGGTGTCACCGTGCCGCTCGTCTCGGTCCAGCATCAATATTTGGTGACCGAGGCCATTGCCGGCCTGGACCGTGCCATGCCGACGATCCGCGACCCGGACAGGCGGCTCTATTTCAAGGAGGAGGTCGGCGGCCTGGTCGCCGGCGCCTATGAGGCCGACCCGGTACCGTGGGCTCTGGACGGTATCCCGGACGGCTTCAATTTCACCTTGCTCGACGCCGATTGGACGCATTTCGAACCGGCGATGACACAGTGTCTCGCGCGTATACCGGCGCTCGAAGGCGTCGGCATCAAAGATCTCGTCAACGGGCCGGAATCCTTCACCCCGGACGGCAATTTCATCCTCGGCGCCGCACCGGAAGTCGAGAATTTCTTTGTCGGTGCCGGATTCAACGCCTTCGGCATCGCCTCGGGCGGCGGCGCCGGCCGGGCGTTGGCGGAATGGATCGCCGACGGCCAGCCGTCGATGGATCTCTGGCCGGTGGATATCCGGCGTTTCGGTCCACACCACAAAGATATCGATTGGGTTCGTGCCCGCAGCCTGGAACTCTATGCCAAACACTACACCATCGCCTGGCCGGGCGAGGAGCACGGTTCGGCACGTCCGGTCTTCACGTCGCCGCTTTATGCGCGCCTGCGCCGCCAAGGCGCCGTCTTTGGCGAGAAGATGGGTTGGGAGCGGCCGAATTGGTTTGCAGCAGCCGGCGTGGCTGGCCGCGATGGCTATAGTTTCGGGAGACCCAACTGGTTCGACGCGGTCGGTGCCGAGCATCGCGCGGCCCGTGAGTGCGCCGCGCTGTTCGATCAGTCATCCTTCGCCAAGTTCGAATTGAGCGGCCGCGATGCCTTGGCCGCGCTCAATTGGCTCGCGGCCAACGTTATCGACAAGCCGCCGGGACAAGTGACTTACAGCCAACTGCTCAACGATCAGGGCGGCATCGAATGCGATCTGACCATTTCCCGCTTCGATGAGGATCGGTTCTATATCGTCACCGGCACCGGCTTCCGCACCCGGGACTTTGCCTGGATCGGCCGCCACCTGCCGGCCGGCATGGACGCGACCCTCGAAGACGTGACCGATGCGCGGTTCACCTTGTCGCTGATGGGGCCTCTGGCCCGTCAGATCCTGTCGCAAGTCTCGGACGACGACCTGTCGAACACCGGCTTTCCGTTCGGCGCTTGTCGCCGGATCACCATCGCCGGTGCCCCGGTTCAGGCGCTGCGCCTTACCTATGTTGGCGAACTCGGTTGGGAACTGCATGGCCGCCGCGAGGATGCCGTCGCCGTCTACGACGCCTTGATGGCGTCGGGCCATGGCACGGGCCTGGTCAATGCCGGGTACCGCGCCATCGAATCGCTCCGGCTGGAGAAAGGCTACCGGGCCTGGAGCGCCGATATCGGCCCCGATTTCACACCGCTGGAGGCCGGCCTTGGCTGGGCGGTGAAGTTGCGGACCGACACACCCTTCATCGGCCGGACGGCGCTTGAACGCGCCCGCGAGCGGCCAACCACAAAGAAATTGATGACCTTCACCGTGGCCGATCCAGATCTTCTCTTACATGGCCGGGAAACCATTTTCCGCGACGGCGTCCAGGTCGGCTGGCTCACCAGCGCCGGCTGGGGCTATACAATCGCCTGCAATATCGGCCTCGGCTATGTCCGCAACGATGCCGGCATCGACAAAGCCTACCTGGAAACGGGACGCTACGCGTTGGACATCGCCGGCCGGTGCGTTGCTTGTAACTGCCACGATGCGCCGCTTTACGACCCCGGGCTCGCCCGAGTCAAAGGGGTGTGAATGCCGCATTCCTGTTTTGCCGATCCCTGCCAACGGCCGGATCGGCCGTCGCCGCCGTCGGCCACCCGATCGGTGCACGGCATGCAGCCGATCGACAAGTAGCCTTCCGCTTCCAACGGATGCGGCGGCAAATCGTGGGCGCGAAAGTAACCCGCAACGTCGTTGTCCGACCAGGACGAAAGCGGGTTGATTTTGATCCGCCCGGCGGCATCGACCTCAAACACCGACATCGCGGCCCGGCTGGCGCTTTGCGATCGGCGGCGTCCGCTGATCCAGGCGTCGAACCCGTCCAGGGTCCGCTGCATGGGCAGGACTTTGCGCAGGCGGCAGCAGGCATCCGGGTCGCGGCGAAACAGCAGGCCGTCAGGATCGGCTTTGGCCAAGTCGATCGGATCCGGTTCGATCGATCGAACGTCCGATAGGCCGAAGCGCGCCACCAGCGCCGTCCGGTAGCGTTTGGTTTCGCCGAAATGCTTGAGCGTATCCAGAAAAATCACCGGCGTATCCGAACGCGTCAGCGCAACCATATGCAACAAGACCGCGGCGCCGGCGCCAAAGGACGACACCAAGGCAACGGATTGGGCGAACTCCCGCCCGATCATGGCGGCGACAATATCTTGCGCCGGCGCCCCGGCGTAGCGTCGGCCCAGATCGGCGGCGGTCACGGATGCGGCTTGTTGAGCTGCGTGAAAAGTCATTGGCTGTGTCCCCGCGAGGAACGATCGTCGCCCGGCGGGCAACGATGCGATTAAACGAACAAAGGGGGGTGCGGCGTGGCGACAAACCACGCTAGGGCATCGGATGAAACCCGATGCCGCTGCTACAGCCGAAGCCGATCATCGATTTGGATGGCACTATCGGGTGGCAATGCCTTTTGATTTTCATCTGACTGCCGCCTTACTGCGATGTTGGCTCCAGTGATGGAATGTAACACCACGGACGATTAACACAACAGATGTTAGTATTTATTTTTATTTAACAATAAATATCGTTTAATAGGTGGGTTGCGCCAGGCTCGGATTGAAACCATCTTTATACGCGCGGCTCATCAATCGAACGGAACATCTCACATGAAGAACGGCTATTCGTCGGAAGAATGGCAGGTCCGGGTGGATCTGGCCGCTTGTTATCGGCTTGTCGATCATTACGGCATGTCGGACCTGGTCGGCACACATATCGCCGCGAAGGTGCCGGGCGAAGACGCCTTTCTGCTCAATCCCTACGGCCTTTTCTTCGACGAAATCACCGCGTCGAGTTTGATCAAAGTGAATTACGACGGCGAGGCAGTGTCGGAAAGCGAGCACGAATTCAACAAGGCCGGATTCACCATCCATAGCGCCGTTCTCGGCGCCCGAGACGATGTCGTCTGCTCTTTGCATACCCACACCGTGGCCGGCATGGCGGTGTCGGTAATGGAATGCGGCCTGCTGTCGATAACGCAACACGCGATCAATTTGCATGGCCGGCTGTCCTATCATGACTATGAAGGGGCCGCGACCAACCTGGACGAACGCGAACGCCTGGCGCGCGACCTCGGCGAAAACAACCTGGCGATGATCTTGCGCAACCACGGTCTGCTGGCCTGCGGCCGAACCGTCGCCGAGGCCTTCCGGATCATTTTCTACCTGGAGAAATCTTGTGCCGCGCAACTGGCCGCCATGTCGGCGACCGATCGCTTGGTCATGCCGTCCGATGCGGCCGTCGACCGCACCGCCCAGTTGCTGCAAGAGCGCGGGACCTTGATGGCCGATCGCGCCTGGCCGGGCCACCTGCGGCGATTGGATCGCCTCGATCCGTCTTACAAAAACTAGCGATTAGATAATCGGTTTACCGGAAGCAAAATCGTCACGGTCGTACCGATGCCGACAGTGCTTTGAATGTCGAGACGACCGTCATGGCGTTCGGTCATGGCCTGGGCCAACGGCAGACCGAGGCCAGTGCCTTGCTGCTTGAGGTCGAGGCCGCTATGGACTTGACCGAACCGGGACAGCACGACCGGTATGTCCGCCTCAGCCACGCCGACACCGGTATCGGCGACGTCGATTTTCAAATCGCCATTGGTGCATCGGTAGGCATGGATCGAGATCTCGCCGCCCGGCGGCGAAAACTTCACGGCGTTCGACAACAGGTTAAGCAGGATCTGTTTGATCATGCGGCGGTCGCCGCGCAGGGTCGGCAATGCTTGATCCGCCTGCACGCTGAGCGACAACTCGGCCGCGTCCGAAATCGGATTGACGATCGCGACGCAAGCCTCGATCGCATCGCCGAGGTCAACGGCGGTCTCGTGCAAGACGAGCCGGCCGGCCTCGATTTTTGAAATGTCCAGAATGTCGTTGACGACGTCCAGCAAATGCTGCCCTGCCTGCCGGATATTTGAGACTTGGTCGGTTTGGCGCGGCGTCATGGGGCCGTTGATTTCTCGGCCTAACAGGTCGGCATAGCCGATGATGGCATTCAGCGGCGTCCGTAATTCGTGGCTCATGTTGGCGAGAAAGTCGGTCTTGGCGCGATTGGCGAATTCAGCCTGGCTCGCCGCCCCCTCGAGCTCGGCCACACGGCGTTCCAACCGATCGATCTCGGCGATCAACCGGTCCGGCGATTGCTGCCGTCGATTGGGATGTTCGTTCACGCCACCCTCAATAATCCGTCGTCACCACCCCGTTAACAGTTTCTTAGGATTTGGTTAAGAATTGGTTAAGGAATTCAGGCGTTGCCGTATGATGGAAATTCGCTCTAGATCCGGCCTTCCTCGACCGCGTGGCAGGCGACAGCGGCGCTGTCATCGGCCGCGTTCAAGACCGGCACTTCACTGCGGCAGCGCGCGTTCGCGAATTGGCAGCGATTGTGAAACACGCAGCCGCTCGGCAGGGTGACCGGCGACGGCACCTCGCCCGGCACTTTGACGTGGGAGAACGGCTGGCCGTCCATCTTAGGTATGGCCGCCAACAAGGTCTGCGTATAGGGATGCCTTGGTTGGGCGAACAGCGTCTTCGTCGGCGCCAATTCGCAAACCGTTCCGAGGTACATCACCGCGACCCGGGTGCCGATATGCTCGACCACCGACAAATCGTGGGTGATGAACAAATAGGTCAGGCTGCGCTCCTGTCGGGCCGCCATCAGCACATTCAAGACCTGGGCCTGGACCGATACATCCAAGGCGGAAACCGGCTCGTCCGCGACGATGAATTCCGGATCCGTCATCAACGCCCGGGCAATGGAAATTCGTTGGCGCTGGCCTCCGGAAAATTCATGGGGATAGCGGCTCCCCCAGGCCGGATCGTTGCCGACGGATCGCATCACTGTCTCGACCCGTTCCTCTATGGTCGCCGCGTCAAAGTCCGCTCGGTGAAAACGCAGCGGTTCCTCCAAGGTTTGTCGCACCGTCATCCGCGGGTTCAACGAGGCATAGGGATTCTGGAAAATCATCTGCATGCGGCGCCGGAACGCCAGCATGGCGCGATCGTCGAGATCGTCGATACGCTGGCCGTCATAGTGAACCGAACCGCTGGTCGGCCGCCACAATCCCATGATCGTGCGCCCGAGCGTGGTCTTGCCGCAGCCGCTTTCACCGACCAGGCAAAACGCCTCTCCCCGCTTGACGCTCAGCGACACGCTGTTCAGCGCGTGCATGACCGGCTTGTCGCGCCGTAGAAAGCTCGACGGCATCGGAAAATGCTTGGTCAGAGCCCGAACATCGACCAGCCCATCGTTCGATCCGGTCATAACCGGACCGACCCGGCAGCAAGGCGCGGCGCTTCGTGACAGGCGGCAAAGGACTGCTCGACGGCCTGCAGTTCCGGCCGTTCCCGGCGACAGCGCTCGATGACATGAGCGCAGCGTGGGTTGAAGGCACAGCCGTCGGGGATCGCGTCGAGCGAAGGCATGCGGCCCGGTATTTGATTGAGCGGCTGGCCCGGCGGATTTTGTTCGGGCAAGGCCTCGATCAGCCCGGTGGTATAGGGATGGCGGGGATGGGCGATGACCGCACTGGTCCGGCCGGCCTCGACGATCCGGCCGGCATACATGACGATGATCCGCTCGGTGACTTGGCTGACCACCGCCAGATCATGGGTGATCAGGATCAAGCCGACCTTGCGGTTGGCGCAGAGTTCCAGCAACAACGCCAGGATCTCCGCCTGGATGGTGACGTCCAACGCCGTCGTCGGTTCGTCGGCAATGATGATTGCCGGATCCGTCAGCAACGCAATCGCGATCACCACGCGCTGGCGCAAGCCGCCCGACAATTCGTGGGGATAGGCATCGAACCGGCTCTCCGGCGACGGCACCGCGACTTCGCGGAGTTTCTCGATGCTGCGCGCCCGGGCTTCGCTAAAGCCGATCCGCTGATGGGCCTTAAGGGCCTCGACCATTTGCCGGCCGACGGTCAGGACCGGATTCAAGGTCATCATCGGGTCTTGAAAAATCATGGCGATGCGATTGCCGCGGATCGAGCGCAGGCCGGCGGCCGACATCGACACTAGGTCTTGGCCCTCGAACAGAATTTCACCGGCGGCGATGCGGCCGGGTTTGCTGATCAAATTGAGGATCGCGAAGGCGGCCATCGACTTGCCGGCGCCGCTTTCGCCGACGATTCCTAACCGGTCGCCGGCCTCGAGGTCGAAATCGATGCCGCGCAACGCCCGCAAGACACCGCCACGGGTCGGAAAGACGACCTCCAGGCCTTTGACTTCCAACAGCGCCATGACCGTCAGGTTTCTTTGTAAAGCTTGGGATTGAGCGCGTCGCGCAGCCAATCGCCCAACAGGTTAATGACCAAAATCAAGACAATCAAAACAATGCTGGGCACGATGGTGATCCACCAGGCACCGCTGAAGATGTATTCGAAGCCGCTGCGAATGAGCGAACCGAGCGAGGGCATGGTGACCGGCATGCCGAGGCCGAGAAAACTCAAGGCCGCTTCGGAAATAATGGCATTGGCGATCTGGACCGTGGAGATCACCAGAATCGGCGACATGGTGTTCGGCAGAATGTGGCGCCACATGATGCGGCCGGCACCGAAGCCGATGACCCGGGCGGCATCGACATATTCCTTTTGCCGCTCCGCCAATACCGACGCCCGCACGGTGCGGGCATATTGCGGCCATTCGGCGATGCCGATGACCAGGATCAACATGACGATGGCCAGTTCCTCATAGAGTTCGCTGCCGAACGCGGCCTGAAAAATCGCCAAGGCGATGATCGCCACCATCAAGGTCGAAAGCGACAATTGGATGTCGGCCAGCCGCATGAAAAAGGCGTCGATGCGGCCGCCCAAATAACCGGCGACCAGGCCGATCGAGACGCCGATGACCGCCTGCAACAGTACTGCCGACACGCCGATCACCAGGGAAATACCCATGCCATAGAGGATGGTCGAGTACATGTCCCGCCCCATATGATCCGTACCGAGCACAAAACGGGGATCCGCCTCATCCTGCCAGGCCGGCGGTATTTCGGAATCCATGATGTCGATTTGCATCTGATCGTAGGGATTCTGCGGTGCGATGAGCGGTGCCAGCAGGGCGGCGACGACCAGCGCCAACAGCACGATGAAGCTGGTCAAAGCGATGGGATCGCGGCGGAACCGGTAGAGAAAGTCCGAACGCGCCATAGCGGCCAAGCGGTTCATCGCGGCGCCCCGGCCAATTTCACCATCGGATTGATCATCGTGTAGATCAAATCAACGACGGTGTTGGTGATCACGAAAATCAAGCCGACGACGATGATGTAAGCGATGATCAGCGGCGTATCGACGCGATTGACGGCTTCCAGAAACAGAAACCCCATGCCCGGCCACTGAAATACCGTTTCCGTTAAAATCGTATAAGCGATCAACGTACCAATCTGCACGCCGCCGACCGTCACCACCGGCAGCAAGGTGTTCTTGAAGGCGTGCAGGAACCAGATACGCCAGGGGCTCAAGCCCTTGGCCCAGGCATAGCGAACGTATTCGGTTTGCAAAATCTCCATCATTTCACCGCGAATCAGGCGAATGAATAGCGGCAGCATGATCGACGACAGGGCGATCGACGGCAGCACCAAATGCCGCAATCCGTCCACCGTCAGGAATCCGGTCTTCCAGCCCCACGGCATTTCGACGGTCTCGCCACGGCCAAATGACGGCATCCAACCGAGTTCGACGGAAAAGATGTAGATGGCGAATATCGCCGTCAAAAAAACCGGTATCGAGATACCGACAATACTAAACACCATAACGGCGCGCGACAGGATGCCGTTTGGATTGATGGCGCAATAGACGCCGACCGGGACCGACACCAAACCGATGATCAAGGTCGCCCCGAGCACCAGCTCGAAGGTCGCGGGAAACTTGTCGAAGATCACGGCCAGCGCCGGCTTTTTAAAGAAGTAGGATTGGCCGAGATCGCCTTGGACTGCCCTGGTCATGAACCGGCCATACTGGACCAGGAACGGATCGTTCAACCCCATCCGATCGCGCAGAGCCTGACGTTCGGCTTCCGACACCGATTGCCCGACCAGTTCGCGCAAAGGATCGCCCAGTTTGTCTTGGATGGAAAAGCCGATGATGGAGATAACAAACATCACCACGACGGCCTGCGCCAACCGTCGCAACAGGAACGCCAGATAATCGATAGGCTTCATCGATCAGGACCGCAGCGCACGAAGCATGGGGGCCTCCATGACGGAGGCCCCCAACCCGCGTTAGCAATCAATCGATCACCAGATCGCCGAGATACGGGAAGTTCATGACGTTCACGACTTTGTCGATGTGAACGCCTTTCCGCGCTGCCCAGGCGAGATCCTGCCAATGCAACGGTACGAACGCCGCCTCGTCATGCAGCATGCCCTCGATCTTCTGCAGAACGTCGGCGCGCATTTTCGGATCGGTCATAGTCAAGGTCTCGATCGTCATATTGTCGACCTTGGCGTTGGAATAATGACCGTTGTTGTACTGGCCGCGGCCGGTTTCCTTGTTCCGAGTCATCGCCAAGAACTCGTAGAAGTTGGCTGAATCTTCGGTGTCGGAATGCCAGCCGATCATCATCATATCGGCCGCCTGCTCGTCGAACTTCGGCCAATATTGCGCCTTCGGCATAGTCGTCAGATCGACCTTGATGTTGATCTTGGCCAGCATGGCGGCAACCGCTTCGGCGATCTTGTAGTCGTTCACATAGCGGTTGTTCGGCGCCATCATGGTGACCGTGAAGCCTTTTTCGTAGCCGGCTTCCTTCATCAACGCCTTCGCCTTGCCGAGATCATAGCGCGGCTTCAAGGCGGCGTTATAGCCGAGATAGCCTTTCGGGCTCATTTGCGCCGCCGGAGTGCCGAAGCCCTTCATGATCTTCTTGACGATGCCGACATTGTTGACCGCATGCACGATCGCCTGGCGGACCCGCTTGTCCTGAAACTCCTTGCGGCGGTTCTGGTCCATCTGGAAGGTGATGATCCGGGTACCGGTTTCGGTGATCAAATCGGTTTTTGAACTACTGCGAATCCGGTCCAGATCCGTCGGCGGCACCGGGGCAATGAAATCGACGTCACCGGCCAGCAATGCGGCGACGCGCGTTGGCGATTCCTTAATCGGCGTGAAGACGATCTTGTTGACGTTACCCGGCGACTGTTTGTCCCAATAGTCGGCGAACCGGCTGAACTCGACGCGCACGCCTTGTTCGCGGCTGCTGACCATGAAGGGTCCGGTGCCGGACAGGTTTGACGAGGCGAATGAATCGCCATGCTTGACGATTTCCGCCTTGTCGCGGCCGTTCGCATCCTTGCCCGAATAAAACGCGCTATCCATCGCAAAGATATACGTCGAATTATGCAGCACCAGCGGGAACGGCCCGTCGGTGACGATGTCGACGGTGTGATCGTCGACGATCCGCATTTCCTTGAACGGCTCGAAGATGCCCTTGAAGTCCGGGCTCGATTTCAGACGATCGAAGGTCCATTTGACGTCTTTCGCTGTCAGCGCGTTGCCGCTGTGGAACTTCACGCCTTTGCGCAGGTGGAAACGCATGCTGAGATCGTCCATGCGCTGCCAACGTTCGGCGATGCGCCCTTCGAAGCCCAATTCCTTGGTCCAGCGGACCAGCGGGTCGAAGACCATGTGGGATAATTGCAGCGTGCCGCCGGAGAGTTGCTCGTGGGGATCGAGCGACACCGGATCGGCGTCATAGGCCATGCGCAGCGTCTTCGCTTGCGCAACCGATACCGCACCCGCGACGAGTGCGGCCAAAGCCAAAGTCTTAATCACGTGCTTCATGAAGCCTCCTATCAAACTACGTTGTTTTGTCTATTCAAGCGGCGCGCGGCCACTCGTCATCAATGGGCATCAGGCACGACATATGCTGCCGTTTCCATTGCCCTTTCTTGTAGTGTGACGGATCGAATTTGGAATGCAACCCGGCATTTCGACCGCCGTAACCAGTCAAATAAAAACCTGACCAATTGGACAAGTTCATAGAATGGCGACATACTCTTGGCAACCAGATTCGTCGGGTTCGAGGGGCTTGGGCGGTGCGACGAAAGAACGGCTTTCATCGTCAATCGAAACTTGGTCTATTGATCCCAACGCACATAATTTAGGTCGGCCTCGACAGACCGACCCTCACGTTTGGCACGATCACTAGGGAGGCACAGCACAAATGTCCGTCATCAATAAATTTTCCACCGTCGGCGCCGCCATCACCCGGCGCGCGGCCATCCTCGGCCTCGGCGCAATAGCCGCGCTCGGCGCGTTTTCGACGCCGTCCGTCGCCGCCGAAGCGTTGAAAGTCGCGGCGGTCTTCGAAACGCCGATCGAAGAACCCTGGGTCAATCAGATTCACGTGGCCCTGTTGCAGGCCAAGAAAGAGATGGGGATCGAATATACCTGGTCGGAAAGCGTCAAATCCGCCGATTTCGCCCGGGTCATGCGCGAATACGCCGAAGGCGGCTATAAACTGATCACCGGTGATTCCTTCGGCGCCGAACGCATCGCCCGGCGCGTCGCCCGCGACTACCCCGATGTCGCCTTCGTGTTCGGCTCCGGCATCGGCCCGGCCGAACCGAATTTCGGCGTGTTCGATAATTGGATCCATGAACCGGCCTATCTGTCCGGCATGATCGCCGGAAAGATGACGAAGTCGAACGTGCTCGGCGTGGTCGCGGCCATGCCGATCCCGGAAGTGAACCGCCTGTCGAACGCGTTCTGCGCCGGGGCCAAGGAAGTCAACGACAAGGTGCGCTGCAAGTTCTCCTTCATCGGATCGTTCTTCGATCCGCCGAAAGCCAAAGAAGCCGCGTTGGCGCAATTGGAATCCGGTGTCGACGTGATCTACGCCGAACGCTTTGGCGTGATCGAAGCGGCGGCGGAAAAAGGCGCGCTCGCCATATCCAACATGTCCGACCAATCGAGCCTCGGCCCCGATACGGTCATCACCGGTCCGGTTTGGGATATGTGGCCGACCATTCAACACGTGGTCAAACTGGTCAAAGCCGGCGTCTTCACCGCCCAGGACTTCGGCGGCTTCTCCTATATGGGTAAAGGCGGGTCGTACCTGGCGCCGCTGCATGGCTGGGAGGCCAAGTTGCCGGCGGACGTGAAGGCATTGGTCGACACCCGCAAGCAAGAAATCCTAGCCGGCACTTTCCGGGTCGGCATCGACGAAAGCGCGCCGAAATCGGATTGATCGATCGGGAAACATGGTGCCGGGGCCTGCCGGGTCCCGGCACCATGAGATTATGACCATGACAGAAAGCGGGCCGCCGCTGCTTGCCATGCGCGGCATTACCAAGCGCTTTGGACCGGTGATTGCCAACGATCACGTCGATTTGACGCTCCGTGCCGGCGACATCCTTGGGTTGCTCGGCGAAAACGGCGCCGGCAAGACGACCGTGATGAACGTTCTGTTCGGTGCCTATGCCGCTGACGAAGGCCGCATCGAAATCGGCGGCGCGGCGGTCTCGATTCGCTCCTCGGCTGATGCGTTGGTTTTAGGCATCGGCATGGTGCACCAGCATTTCCATTTGGTTCCGAGCCATACGGTGCTCGAAAACCTCATGGTCGGGTTTCCCGGCAAAGGCGCAAAACTCGATATCAAAGGGGCGCGCGCCCGATTGGCCGAGATTTCAGCCACTTACGGTCTAGACCTGGACGCCGACCGCCTCGTCGGCGCTTTGACCATCGGCGAGCAGCAGCGCCTCGAAATCATCAAGGCGCTCTATCGCGGCGCACGCATCCTCATTCTCGACGAGCCGACGGCGGTGCTGACGCCACAGGAAGCCACCAGCCTGTTCGACGCCTTATGCGCCATGGTCGCGGACGGCATGGCGGTGGTGTTCATCAGTCATAAACTGCACGAGGTGCGGGCCATCACCAACCGGGTCATGATCATGCGCCAGGGCCAAGTCGTCGCCAACCTCGACGATCCGACCGCGATCAGCGAACCGGAACTGGCAACGCTGATGTGCGGCCACGCGCTCTCGCCGACGGTCCGCGGCAGCGTCGCCGTCGGCCGGGAATTGCTGCGGCTCGACGGCGTCAACACCGCCGGTCCGGCCGGACTGAGCGACGTCTCATTGGCGGTCAAGGGCGGCGAAATCCTCGGCATCGCCGGTGTTTCCGGCAACGGCCAAGCCGATCTCGCAAACGTCATCGCCGGCATGTTGCGGCCAACCGCCGGCCAAATCGCCATCAATGGCAAGCCGATACCGCGCCCCTCGCCGCGGATCATGCAACGCTACGGCGTCGGCCGTGTGCCAGAGGACCGTATGGAGACCGGTTTGATCACCACATTGTCGCTGAGCGACAGCATGGTCTTGCCGTGGATCAATCGGCCGCCATTCAGCCGCTTCGGCATCCTGCACCGCGACCGCATCCGCCGTTTCGTCAACGAGCAAATAGAAAAATTTGCGATCCGTGCCGCCGGCCCCGACGCCCGCACCGGGACATTGTCCGGCGGCAATCTGCAAAAGGTGTTGCTGGCCCGCGAGCTGGCCTCCGACCCACTGGTCTTGTTGGCGGCCCAGCCGACCCGCGGCCTGGATGTCGCGGCCACCGAGTTCGTGCATAAGCAATTTCTGGAATTGCGCGAGCGCCAACGCGCACTATTGGTGATCAGCGAGGATTTGGAGGAACTGTTCCTGTTGTCCGATCGCATCGCGGTCATGTACGAGGGGCGGATCATCGATACGCTGCCGATCGGCGAGGCCAGCGTGGAAAAGATCGGCCTGATGATGGCCGGCCGGGCGGCGGCATGAGGCATATGCGGCTGGAGCGGCGCGACCACAGTCCGGTCTGGCTCGGCCTGACGTTACCGTTGATCGCCGTGTTCGCAACTTTGGTTTTGTGCAGCGGCTTGATCGCCATGGCCGGTGCCAACGTGATCGAGGCCTACCAAGCGTTGTTCCTGAGCGCGGTCAAAAGCAAATTCAATTTGGTCGAGACCCTGGTCAAGGCGGCACCGCTGATCTTTACCGGCCTTGCCGTCGCCGTCGCCTTCCGCGCCAAGTTTTGGAACATTGGCGCCGAGGGTCAGTTGCTGGCCGGCGCCATGGCGGCGGCCTATTTCGGCGCCCGTGAGGGCCTGCCAGCCTGGAGCCTGATGCCATTGATGGTGGCAAGTGCCGCCGCCGCCGGCGCGCTCTGGGCGTTGCTTCCGGCGGTCTTGAAAACCAGCTTCAAGGTCGACGACGTGGTCACCACCTTGCTGCTCAATTTCGTTATTTTCTACGCCATGACGGCGCTGCTGGACGGCCCTTGGAAAGATCCGTTGAGCGGATACCCGGATTCTCCGGACATCCGCATGGACGCGGAATTCACAATCCTGCTGCGCGCCACGCGCCTGCATCTCGGTGTCGCGCTGGCGCTCTTTGCCGTGCCGGCGGTCTGGTGGCTGATGAACAGATCGACGCTCGGCTTCGCCATCCGCGCAGTCGGCGAGAACCCGGTGGCCGCGCGCTACGCCGGCCATGACATCATGCGTGTCACCCTGATCACCGCGGCGCTCTCGGGCGGGCTGGCCGGACTCGCCGGTGCCGGCGAAGTCGGCGGCTTGCATTTCCAGGTGATGGCCGGCATCTCTCCGGGCTACGGTTATACCGGCATTGTCATCGCCATGCTGGCAGGATTGAATCCCTTGGGCGTGTTGCCGGCGGCGCTGTTTTTCGCCGTCGTCGTCACCGGTGCCGAAGCCATGTCGCGAGCGACCGGCGTGCCGGTCTTCCTGGCCGACGTCATTCAAGGCACGGCGCTGATCACCATGCTGATCGCCCGGCTGTTTACCACCTACCGCCTGCGTCTGAATGCCGTCGGCGCCGCAACGTCAAGCAGGCCGTGAACCATGGAAGAAATTTTCGCCCAGGTCCTGCAGGTCGGTTTCTTCGCCGCGGTCATCCGGATCGCCACGCCGTTCCTGTTCGCGACCATCGGCGAGCTGTTCTGCGAACGCGCCGGCGTGCTCAACCTCGGCATCGAAGGCATCATGCTGTTGTCGGCGATGACCGGCTTTTCCGCTGCTTATTTCAGCGGCAATCTTTGGTTTGGCATTCTTGCCGCCATGGCGACCGGTGCCCTGGCCGGCGCCTTGGTGGGGTTTCTGACGGTTACCTTGGGGCTTAGCCAACACGTATCTGGTATCGGCACGACATTGTTGACCACCGGCTTCGCCTTCTTCTTTTACCGGTTGATCTTCGGCCAGCCTTCGACGCCGCCCAATATCGTTGCCTTCAAGCCGGTGCCGTTGCCGTATTTGTCGGAAATTCCCGGGCTCGGGCCGGTATTGTTCAACCAGAGCGCCCTGGTCTACGCGGTCTATTGCCTGGTGCCGGCCGCCGCGTTCGTGCTCTATCGCACACCTTGGGGATTGAACCTGCGCACCGCGGGCGAGAACCCGCGTGCTGCTGATTCGGCCGGCGTCAATGTTGCGGCCGTGCGTTACCAAGCCTTGATGCTATCCGGCGTCCTGATGGGTGTCGCCGGCTGCTTTTTGGCCATGGTACAGTTCAACGCGTTTACCTTCGGCGTCATATCCGGGCGTGGCTGGGTCTGCATCGCGCTGGTGGTATTCGGTCAATGGAGCCCGTGGCGGAGTGCCGCCGGCGCGCTGCTGTTCGCTTTCATCGACGCCTTGCAATTGCGTCTGCAGGCGTCGAGTGTGATTGATCTGCCCTACCAGGTGTTCCTCATGATGCCGTTTGTCTTGACGATCGTTGCCATGGCCGTGGTGTCGCGCAATGCCCGGGCGCCGGCGGCGCTGTTGGTTCCCTTCCGCAAGGAGGAGCGATGATGCTGGATCTCGTCATCCGCAACGCTACTTTAGCTGACGGCCGCACCGGTCAGACCATCGCCATAAAGGGTGGCCGTATCGCCGCCATCGCGCCATCGATAACAGATGCGGCTCGAGAGGAGATCGACGCCGACGGCAATTTGGTGAGCCCGCCTTTTGTCGACAGCCACTTCCACATGGATGCGACGCTCAGCCTCGGCCGGCCGCGCTTCAACGAAAGTGGTACCTTGCTCGAAGGCATCCAGGTCTGGAACGAACTGAAGCCCGATCTGACGCAAGAAGCCATCAAGGAACGCGCTTTGGCGCTCTGCCGCTGGTCGATCGCCAACGGCACCTTGGCCATTCGCTCCCACGTCGATATCTGCGATCCCAGGCTGTTGGCGGTCGAGGCGTTGCTGGACGTGCGCCGGGAGATGGCGCCCTTCATCGACTTGCAGCTGGTCGCCTTTCCCCAGGACGGTTATTTCCGCTACCCCGACAGCCCGGACTTGCTGCGCCGCGCCCTCGATAAAGGCGTCGATGTGATCGGCGGCATTCCCCATTTCGAACGCACCATGGCGGCGGGTGCGGAGAGCGTCCGCGCGCTCTGTGAGCTGGCTGCCGAGCGCGGGCTGCCGGTCGACATGCATTGCGACGAATCCGACGACCCGTTGTCACGCCATGTCGAGACCCTGGCGGCGGAAACCGTGCGGCTCGGCCTGCAAGGCCGGGTGACCGGCTCGCATCTCACCTCGATGCATTCCATGGACAATTATTACGCCAGCAAGCTGATCGGCTTGATCGTCGAGGCGGAACTGCACGCGGTCGCCAACCCGCTGATCAACATCACCTTGCAGGGCCGCCACGATACCTATCCCAAACGCCGCGGCATGACCCGGGTCAAGGAACTCATTGCCGCCGGCGTCAACCTCGCCTTCGGCCATGATTGCGTCATGGATCCCTGGTACAGCCTCGGCAGCCACGACATGCTGGACGTCGCCCATATGGGCTTGCATGTGGCGCAGATGACCGGGCGTACGGAGATGCGCCGGATGTTCGACGCGGTCACCAACGCCGGTGCAGCGGTCATGGGATTGCCGGACTATGGCCTGGAACCCGGCTGTCATGCCGACCTGGTTATCCTGCAGGCGCGCGACCCGATCGACGCCCTACGCCTGCGGCCGGTGCGGCTCTACGTCATTCGCCGCGGCAAGATCATCGCCCGGGCCAAACCCGCGCTGAGCCGCCTCGATCTCGACGGACAGACGCAGTCTGTCGATTTTCGTCAGCCCTGACCTTTAATCAGCAAAAACCGGCGTAGGGTTTCATTGAACTCGTCGGGCTTCTCGAGATTGACCAGATGCCCGGCGCCGTCGATGACGACCAACTCAACGCCGGCAATGCGGGCGACCATGGCGCGGCCGATCGACGGCGGCGTTAGCCGGTCGTCGGCGCCAAAGACCAGCAATGTCGGCACGGCGATCTTTTCCAACTCCGCCGCGCGGTCATAGTTTTGCGTCGCCGCCAGGGTCTTCAGGTAGCTCTCTTTGCGAAGCCCAAGAATGCTTTCGGTCAGCGCCTCGGTCGCTTGCGGTCCGGCGGTTGGACCGACCAGCGAGCGCACCAGGGCCGGTGCCAGATCCGCAAAGGTCTTACCGTCCAGCAGCGGCTTCTGACGCAGCCGCAGGAACTCAGCCCGTTTTTCCGGTGTCATCGATGCGTCGAAGCTTGGAAAGCAATCGCATAACACCAGGCTTGATATGCGCGCCGCGTGGCGGGCATGAAATTCCATCAGGATGCGGGCGCCCATGGAGAGGCCGACCAGATGCGCCGTTTCAGCGCCCAGATGATCGAGCAGTCGTGACAAATCATCGGCAAAATCCTCAAACGCCAGCGGACCGTCATAGTCGTCCGACAAGCCGTAGCCCCGCGCGTCCCAGGCAACGCCCGTGAAATCCGGCGCCAATGCCCGGAGCTGCGCCCGCCAATTCGTCCGGTTACCGCCGATGCCATGCAGGAACACGACCGGCGGTCCGTCACCGGCGTGATCGTAGGCCAGTCGCGGTTGGCCGGAAACATAGGCCGTTCCAATATCCATGCCGCTCATGGTAGCTCGATCCTATAGGTTTCGTGCAAGCCGATTTGCGCCGCCCAATCATTGAGCCGCTGAGCTTCGGCGAGACATTCAACGCTGCGATCACCGCGACCGAGCGCCGCCACGACACGGCCACGGCCTGCAAAGTACGTCTTCCATGGCAATTCGACGCCACCAAGGCAGTCTTCCATCGCGGCCGCCAATCGCTCGACCAAATCCCAGTCGCGCCATTGCATCGCGCCCTCCATGGCGCCGAAATAGAAATGCAGATAATTATGACTGACGCAGCCGCGCGACAGGATGGCCTCGCCATCGGCAATGGCCGCATCGAACACCGACCGGTCACGGGCGACGAATGCCAACACACCAGCAGAGGAACCGCCAGCATATTCCGGCCCGACTTCATGGGCGATGGCAAGAGACCGTTGGGCGTCTTGCTCGGCCAGACGCGGGTTGCCGAGCCAACGGTCGGCCGCGGCACCGAAGGCGATCATGTCACCTTCGAAGCGTCGGGAACCGATCTGTCTCGCCAGGTCCATGCTGCGCGTCGCTTGGTCTTTCACCGCCAGCCAATTGCCGGTCATCAACTCGAGCATGGCGGCGACATTCCGCGCCAGCATTTCCGCCCGCAGATTCGCCGTCTGCACGGCCATCTCAAGGGCCGCGCGCCAATGTTCCTCGGCTTGGCGCATCCGCAGCAGAAAGCCGTCGACAACGGCCAACATGTAAAGGTTTGACACCTCGATCCGAGCAAAGCCGTTGTCTCGCGCCAGCGTCACGCACCGAAGGAAGTGATCATAGGCCGACCGCATATCTCCCATTAAGTAATACGCATCGCCGATGCCGCTTTCCGCCCGCGCCTCATTGACCAATGATTTCGCCGTCTTCGCGTGTTCCAGCGCATTTTCGTGCGCCTGCAGACAGTCGCCGATACGGCCGAGCGGAAAATAGATGTTGCCGCGCAGCACGTTGATCTGTGCCCGTCGGTCGGCGTGATCACCGGTCGGCAGCACCGCCTCGGCTTCATCCAGCGCCGCAAGCGCATCCGGATAACGGTCAAGTATGCGATAGCCCTTGGCAACGCCAACATGCGCGCGGCTAATCTCGCGTGTGGTTTTGGCCTGCGTCGTCGCTTCGGTAAAAGACCCGATCGATTCTTCGATACGACCCAGGTTACGCAGCATATTGCCGCGCACCGAAAAAAGGGTGTGCCGTAGAGACCTGTCTTGGGCGAGAGCGAGGCCGCGGTCGGCCAATTCGAGCCCGCGTTCATTGCGGTACTGCTCGGCCATGGCCATGGCCGCATCGAGATAGGCCGCCGCCGCGTTCTCGTCCTCCGCGCGCTCCAAATGTTCGGCGTGGAACACCGGATCTTGGCCCGAGAACCAATCGGCGGCGCGGCGGTGCAGCGCCCGGCGACGGGATTTGATCAGCGAGGCATAAACCGCATCCAGCACCAACGCGTGGGCAAACAAATACTGCCCACCCTCCTCCCGCAAGAAGACCTCCTTGACCAATCCTGACAAATCGAACGCGGGCGCATCGAGCAGAAAACGCAGCGCATCGCCGGAAAACCTTTGCCCGAGCACGGAAGCGGCCTGCAGCGCGCGGCGTTCGTCGGGCCCAAGCGCGTCCATGCGCGACAGCACGATCGAGTGAACCGAACCCGGGACGTCGCCGGTGTTCGCCTCACCGGCGCCCAACAGCAACTGTTCGAGGAACAACGGGTGGCCGGCGGCACGATCGAGACAGGACTGGACGTAGTCATCGGCGCCAGTGGCCATGGCCTCGGCCAGTTGCGCCGCTTCCTTCGGCCGCAGCGGACCAAGGTCCATGGTCATGAACGGCGCCCGTCGCGCCGCCTCGCGCCAGGCCCGGTCCAAGGGATCGTTTTCCGTGCGCGACGTGAGAACCAACAGAACCGGGCAATCGGCGACGATGCCGGCGATGACGGCGAGCGCACCCAACGTGCCTTGATCGGCCCAGTGCACGTCTTCGAATATCAGCATCGCTTTCATCGAGCGCGCGGCCGCAAGAACGAGGCTCGCCGCCGTCGCTTGACGGCCGCGGCGCCGCGCCGCCGGTTCCATGGCACCGTAACGATCGGCCATGGCCTTCGGCATGGTCAAGCCCAATAGATCAAACAGGAACCCGCGCGCCTCTTCGTCTATCCAGCCCTCGCGCAGCACGGCATCGGCAGCGGCAGACAGGTCGTCAACCGCGGGCATGGCGGCGCTCAGCATGCCGCAGAGAACCGTTCGGACCGCGTATTGTCCTCCCAGGGTGCCGAAATCCAGGATCAGTCCCTTATGGCAAACAAAGCCTTGGCGCTCCGCCGCGGCCGCCATCTCTTCGACCAACCGAGTCTTGCCGATCCCGGCTTCGCCGCGAACCAACACCGTCGTGCCCGCATCATCGTCCAGGCAATCCTCGATAATGCGTTCGAATTGGCGCTGCTCGCTGCGACGGCCGACAAAGCGCCCCGTCGTGCGCGACGACATGGCGCTGGCGAGGCCGGTCAAAGACCAAGCGGAGATCGGCGCCGGCAAACCGCGAACGGCGATGTTTGCAACTTCTTCGCCTTCAAACGCGGCTGCCAGCGATCGGTGCACCGAGTCTGACAACAGAGTTTGCCCGGATGTCGCAGTTTCGGTAAGACGCGCCGCCAAATTGACCGCCTCGCCGGTCACCGTCGTGTTGCCACGGGCCTGCATGCGCAGAACCTGACCGCTGGCGATGCCGATATGGGCCTTGATCTCGTGCTTGGGCGTTGCGTCCACGGCATCCAAGGCACTATGCATCTCCAACGCCGCGTGTGCTGCCCGATGGGGATCGTTGCTGCGCGCCGTCGGCAAGCCGAAGACGGCCATGACGCTATCGCCGATATGTTTATCGACCGTGCCGCCGTGCCGTTCGACGATGGCATCGACTGTCGCAAGGTATTGCGCCAGCAGCGTTTGCAGATCCTCGGGATCTAGATCGGTCGTCAGTTCGGTGAACCCGGTCATGTCGGCGAACAGGATGGTCGCTTGCCGGAGTTCCGGTTCGCGATCCCGGACCGTCGTCTCGGCCGGTGCCGCGTCGTTCTCGATCTCAGACGATGCTTCCGCGATCTCAGGCTGCGGATCGGCTTGGCTCGGCCGGCGTCTATCCTGCTGAATTTCTTGAAACAGCGCGTGCGTCTCTTGTTCCGGCGGAACCGCCAATTCGCGCGCCAGGGTCTCGCGCAGCCGACGATATTGTTTCAGCGCCTCGGCGCGACGGTCCTGCTGCACATAGAGCCGCATCAGCGCACGATGCGCCGATTCGCGAAACGGGTCTTCTGCCAAAAGCCGGGTCGCCACCCGAATGCCCCGCTCGGCCGCGCCGTCGGCCTGGTAATGCGCCAACAGATCGCTCATTGCCTGCAAGGCGCGTTCCCGCAATCCTTCGCGTTCGGCGCTGAGCCAATGGTCAAAGCCGGCGGCGCCGACATGCAGACCATCAAAAAGGTCGCCGCGATAGAGGGCGACCGCATGCTCCAAGGACGCGGTCGAATTGTCCGCAAGTGTCCGGCGAAACGCCGCAACATCCAGATCAATGCGCCGCGACAACATGGTCACACTGGTCGTGTCGGCTTCGACGACATCCTGAAAAGGCTTAGGCAAGGCGCGCCTAATCGCCGCCAACGCTTGCCGTAAGCTGACCCGCGCCGACGCCTCCCCGGCTTCGCCCCACAACAGGTCGGCCAGTTTGTCGCGCGCATGGGCTTGATCAGGATTAAGCGCGAGGTAGGCCAGCAGCGCCCGCGCCTTGCGGGCGCTGAGCGCGATCGGCGCGCACGCCGCGGCGCATTCGAAACCGCCGAACAACCTGACCTGCAATTTATCCATGACCGGAACGCTCCGCTGTCCACACTTTAACGATAGGGCCGGAATGCCGGCACGAAAACCCGGCCTTTGCCGTTCGCGCAGCATTTTCACGGCATTTTCACGTGGGGTCTGCGCCGACATTCACGCAGCGTTTCTAAAGTCAGGGATGAAACGGCCGCACGTTTGGTCGGCCGACCGTAAATGAAGGAGCGACATCATGTGCATGACACACATTAACCAGAACACCGCCGACGCGTTCGGCGAAAGACTGCTCGACGTTTTGAATTCGGGCGCTTTGGCCTTGATGACGTCGATCGGCCATCGCACCGGTTTGTTCGACACCATGGCCGACATCGGGCCGGAGCCGGTCGCTGGCATCGCGGAAAAAGCCGGCCTGGAAGAACGCTACGTTCGGGAATGGCTGGGCGCGATGGTAACCGGCAAATTCGTCACCTACGATCCGGGCGACGGCCGCTATGCCTTGCCGGCAGAGCATGCCGCGTCGCTGACCCGGGCGGCGGCACCGGACAACATGGCCGCGTTCGCCCAATACATCCCGTTGCTTGGGCGTGTCGAAGATCAGATCGTGACCTGCTTTCACGAAGGCGGCGGCGTGCCCTATGCCGAGTTCCCGCGGTTTCAGGCCGTCATGGCCGAAGACAGCGGCCAAACCGTCTTGCCGGCCCTGGTCGATTCGATCTTGCCTCTGGCGCCGGGTCTCATCGACGCCCTTGAGGCCGGCATCGATGTCCTCGACGTCGGCTGTGGCTCCGGCCGCGCCCTGAACCTGCTGGCGGGAAACTTTCCCAACAGCCGCTTTACCGGCTATGACCTGTCGCCGCAAGCGATCGCCACCGGCCGGACCGCGGTAGAAGCGGCCGGCCTGCAGAACCTTCAGTTCGCCGAAACCGATGTCGCCGAACTCGACAAGGCGGCGCAATTCGACCTGATCACCGCCTTCGACGCCATCCACGACCAGGCCGATCCGGCCCGCGTCCTGGCCGGCATTTACCGGGCGCTCAAAGATCACGGCACGTTCCTGATGCAGGACATCGCCGGATCGAGCGACGTGCACCGCAACATCGGCCACCCCATCGGGCCGTTTCTCTACACCATCTCCTGCATGCATTGCATGACCGTGTCGCTGGCCCAAGGCGGCGCCGGCCTCGGCGCCATGTGGGGCGAGGAAACGGCGCTGGCGATGCTACGCGAGGCCGGCTTCACCAGCGTTCAAGTCCAGCAACTGCCGCACGACGTGCAGAACAGCTACTACATCGTCGGCAAATGCTAGAGTGGTTCTCGGAGATCGCTACTCCCGGCGATCTCTGACCGGGGTCACACTTATTTCGCACCGCGAATGGTGTCTTCGATTTCCGTGAAGCCGCTTGATTTAGCGTGCGCCAGCGGCGTTACGCCGCTTCGGTCGGCGATCGTTACACCGACACCGGACTCTACCAGCGCTTTGACGGTGGCAACGTGATCCGGCCCGCCGTTATGTGCCTTCAGACGTAGACTGAGATGTCTGGGTTGGGTCACAGAACTAAACCGCCTCTTTCTACCGCGTCAGCGGTTTAGTTCTGTGACCCACATGTATGGACCGACCGTGCGTTGCAAGAACAATTTTGTGATGGGCAAGCGGTCCTGCACAAATGTATTCGGCCTCAATGTGGAGCCTCTTTGCTCCGGGCCATCATGGGTATCAGCGCG